>Ga0255765_1000002_pt1 | contig 427470 bp, 326 predicted proteins | sample 041ome_8_FD_179965 | JGI IMG/M metagenome (GOLD analysis project Ga0255765, IMG submission 179965) | Coastal salt marsh microbial communities from the Groves Creek Marsh, Skidaway Island, Georgia - 041407BS metaG (version 2) | ecosystem: Environmental > Aquatic > Marine > Intertidal zone >...
GGAATCTAGTTAAAAAAAAAATTTTTTTTTTTTTCCGCCTAAAACTGGGTGTTCAAACTGGATCACTTTTGTTCAAACCGGATCACTTTTTGTAATGGGGTATGGGTGCGCGCGGAGGAGCGTGCGAGAAAGGATACGAATGGTCCTATTCTATGGAGAATAGTTTGTAGAGGTTGTAGATGGTCTTTTTTCTGATTTTTATGCGCATTCATATACTTTTCACTCGCGCATTCAATTTGGACGGTCGTATTTGGCACCTCTCAGAAAAGGTGCCTTGAAAATACGGAGCTCCACATTCTCCTGATTTAGAATGCGCGCTAAAGTGGTATACAAACATAGTTCAAAATTTAAAAAAAGACCACCCACAACCTCTACAAACTATTCTCCGTAGAATAGGACCATTCGTATCCTTTCTCGCGCGCTCCTCCGCGCGCACCCATACCCCATTACAAAAACTGCTACGGTTTGAACAAATTTGCTACGGTTTGAACACCCAGTTTTAGGCGAAAAAAAAAAAAAAATTTTTTTTTGCCTTTGAACTGGGCGTCCCAGGGGATCTTATTTAAAAAAAAAGAGCTTCAGAAACGCACGAGAATGAAAGTTGAGAATTTGAGACCCTAAACAGAAAACCAAAAATTCCGGCGCGCGCATTTTCTAAATAACTCTCTTCACACCACAATTCACAACTTGTTCGTGCGCGCGCGCGCGCTTGGTGGTGGTGGTGGTCGCGGTGGTCGCGGTGGTGGCACCGCATCTTTTTGGAATAAAAAAAAATGCGTCGTTTTTGTCCTAAACTCCCGTCGTCGTCGTCGTCGTCGTCGTCGTCGTCGTCCGTTTTCGTGTTAATCGTCGCGGTAATCAGCGCCTCCACGGCTGGAGCGATATTCAAAATACTCGAGAGGGAACCGTTGTACGCGAACAGGAAAGAAGACGAAGAAAAAGTGGCGGTATTGCTCGCTTCCTCTCGCTTAACCGCGACCGCCTTGGTACAACTGCCGATATTTTCGTGGTGCTACTTTCGAGGAGGAGGAGGAGGAAGAAGAGGAGACGAAGGGATGGATGAAAACGACGCGCGATATCTGCGCGAAAACGCGCGAATGTTCATTTTGAGCGGTTTCTTCTTGTGCTTACACTTTTTCTTCTGGATGAACGGCTTGGTGAGAACATCTTTATCGCACTCGCTTTTGTTCGTCACGAGTTCGCCTATAGCTTACGTGTGTTTGACGGCGATGACGTTTCGAAGCAAGACGGTGCAAAAAATCATCGTTTGGGTGGTGACGACGAAGAAGAATGCTGGTATGAACGATGTTAGGGGCGAATATCTAGGTGGTGGTTGTGGTGGTGATGGTGGTGATGGTGGTGATGGTGGTGGTGGCGATGGAGACGACAGCAACAACAACGAGACTCCCCGCCACGATATTGAGTTGCACGAATACAACGCGGAAGAAGGAAAAGGAAAAGAAATAGAAGAAGACGACAAAGAAGAAGAGCGAGACGGTAACGACGACGACGACGACGACGACGACGACGAATTTACGGAACTGTACACCGTTCCACGTGGTTCTTCTTCTTCCCCTCCTTCCTCCTCATCTTCTTCAATTCTTCGATTTAAAGACGTTTCAAAGTTTGAAGTCATCGGTTCCATTATAGGTTTCATCGGCTCGTGCATCATCGCTTTTGATGCAACAAATAGTAATAGCAGCAGTATCGATAGTGGTAAAACTACAAGTGAAAGCACTGGGAACGTTCTTCATCGATCGGATGACGACAGACCTTCTTTGAAAGGAGACATTCTAAGTCTGTTGTCTGCGATTTTGGTGTGCGGATATATCGCCATCGGGGCAAAAATACGCGGCGATAGACCGTCAATGCCGATATTTGTGTATTCGTTTCCCATCGTCGCTTCGGCGGCGTTCTTTTTACAAATCTTAGTCGTTCTTTTGTACGCGTTCAACGACCATGCTGCTGCTGCTGCTGCTACTGATGATGATGATGATGATAATAATGGTGGTTTTTCGCCGGCTGTTTTTTTCGAAAGCTATCGATGGATGAAATTTTGGGATGCCGCGGTTGGCCGAAAGACGTTCTTCCTCGTCCTTTTCCTGGCCATCGTACCCGGGACGTTGGGACACTCTGGTTTTTTCGTCGCCATGAAGCACTTATCTTCGCTCACGGTCACATTTGCGTTATCCTTCGAACCAATCATCGGGTCTGCTATCGGATATCTCTTGTCCGTTTCGGCGATTCCCGGCCCGGCGACGTTTGTGGGAGGATTTGTATTGTTAGTCGGCGTGTATTGTTGCAACTTGTAAAACAAAAAGTCGTGCGTGTTGTATTTAGTTTAGATGGGTTTTAGAAAATCCGCGCTGCAGATGTAGTAACAATAATAGTAATAATGCACATACAACAACAAAAGCTTCATTCAATTCACTACCTCGCGATCCGAATGCGACTCAGTCCGACCTTCTCCAACGACTGATCCGAGGAACTCATGATCATATCAAACGGGTCAACGGAATCTGCCTCTATCGCTTTCTGTCTTATTTCATTCGCGAGCGCGATCCGCACTCGTTCGTGCACTAAATCTTTATGCTTCTGACTGTTTCTTTTTAGTTTTGTATTTTTCTCATCCGCTGCTTTTTTGTTCTTCTTCTTCTCGTCGTCGTCGTCGCCAATTTCTTCACCGGCATCCTCGTCCTCATCATCGCTACCGTAAATCAAATCCAACTCCGCGTACAATCTCAGCTGCACCTCGTCCTCTTGTTGCATGCACTCTTTCGTCTTCCTCCACAGCTCTTTCGCCTCCTCTTCGGTTAAATCTGACGCTTCTTTTCTAAACTTTTCGTACGCGTTGGACCATTTTTCTTTGCTTCTCGTCGTTGAATTCATCTTCGTCTCGTCGTCGTCGTCGTCGTCGTCGTCGCTGTTATTTCTATTGCTCGTCTTCCCTCGTCTGATTGTTCCGCAGGACAATTTACTGTCGCCGCCGCCGCCGCCGCCGCCGACGGACGGCGCGCAGAATATCCGCTTCATCTCTCCTTCTTCTTTCTTTTTTTTTTTTTAAATGCCGTATATAAGTGTGCGCGGCTTCTACAACAACAACAACAACAACAAAGTGAGAGAGAGAGAGAGAGAAAAGAACAAACCTTATTACGTATATCTACAGAGGCACCCTCTTTTTTTTCTCTTTTTCTCTTTCTTCTCTTTCTCTCTTTGCCGTTTGGGAGAAAATAATTTTTTAAATAAGAAATTTGTGTGGCCCCCGGCGCGCGCGCGCGTGTACGTACAGACACCACACACGCGTGCCAAAAAAACTCACAACGCACGAATCGTCGTCGTCACTTTTTACGCACTTTACGCACTCACAACACAAAAGAAGAAAAAAAAATGGCTCTCACTATCATGGCATCTATGGCTAAGGTACGTTCTTGGCGTTAACGTCATCAATCGTCTCGTTTTTATTCTTTTTTTGTAACGTCCTCTCTCTTCTTGTTCTTGTTCTTGTTCTTGTTCTTCTTCTACTTCACGAAAGTCGGAATGAGAAGATAGGAAAAGATTGCGAGGGGGAGAGAAAAGTGGATTACTCTCTCCTCTCTCTTTTTTTTACTTTGCCGTGTGTGTGTGTGTGTGATCTCTTCGCCTCTTTCGAGCGACGAGGGGAAGATGAGGAGAAAGAGAAAGAGAGAGAGAGAGAGAGAGAGAGAGAGAGAGAGAAAGAGAAAGAGAGAGAGAAAGAAGAAAAGAAAGAGCGTCGTTCCCAAGCGCGTCTCTGCCTTTTTTTATCTTCTTCATTCCACTCCTCTGTTCTCTTCCTCTCTCCTCCTCCTCTTACTTTTCTTTGCTCACGTCATCATTTTTTTTGTTCGTGTTCGTGTGGTTCTTTTTTTGCTTCTCTCTCTCTTTCTTGTCGCCCAACTCGCTGGCTCATGCAAAAGTTTTCAGAACAGAGAGAGAGAGAGAGAGAGAGAAAAAAAAAACGAAAAAACGGAAAAAAGAGCAAGAGAGGGCGTCTCGTCTCGAAAACAAAAACAGAAAACGAAAAAAAAAATCACTCGATAACTCACGAAAAACTTTTCTTCTCCTTTAAAAAAAATACACAGCCGACTGTTCGCGCGGCTGGATCTGGCGTCTACGACAAATCCCGCAAATACGCTGACATCAAGGAAGCGACTGCGGCTGGCTTGGACGGTGCGTGCGCGCCGTTCCCGGAAGGCTTGGACATCCTCGGTTTTTGCAAAGGCATCAACGGCGGCGACTTGCAACGTTTCCGCGAAGCGGAGATTACTCACGGCCGCGTTTCCATGATTGCCACCGTCGGTTTCTTGGTTGGTGAGCAAGTTGAAGGCTCCTCGTTCTTGTTCGACGCGCAAGTCACCGGTCCGGCCATCGACCACTTCCAACAAACCCCGGGATTGGTTTGGGGCTTGGTTGGCGCCACCATCTTCTTGTTGGAATCCACTCGCGTCCAAAAAGGCTGGTCTGATCCGTTCACCAGCGAATTGTTCTCGTTGAACGACGACTACATCCCGGGCCAATGGGGCTTTGACCCGCTCGGCTTGTCCAACAACAAGACCGCCGAGGACATGGCAGAAGCGAGATTGAAGGAAATCAACAACGGCCGCTTGGCGATGATCTCCATCTCTGGTATGGTCGCCCAAGAGTTGGTCAACGGCTTGAATCTCATCCCGGCGGATGAAGTCCTCGAAGAAGGTAGAGGCGCTGCGTTGGCCCAAATGGGTAAGCAATGCGCCGGTGCCGTCGACGAAGCTGCGTGCGCCAAGGCGTTCGAAGCTGCGGAAAGAATTGCCGTCGCAGCCGGTAACTAAATTTTGTTGTTTGTGAACGAAATTTTTTTGGGTGTTAGGATTTAACATTTATAATATATATATATTATGTATGAGAGAGAAAGAGAGAGAGGACAACGCGCGTCAATTACTCTCCAGTTCCACCACTTACAAATTTCTGCTACTGCATTCCGAGAAACAGGCGCTGCTGCAAATCACTCCCTTCTTTGCTCTTTTCTATAATTTCTCGTTCCAGTCTTTCACGAATCTCGACTTCTTCCCTCCGCTTCAACAACGTGTACAAGCGTTGCTGACATTGTTTTTGAGATTTTCCCGGCATAATTGGAGCCGATCCAAAGTCTGACCATTTGAACTCTTTTTTATCGGTGCAGTTCGCGTGCAAAACTAACAACATCGCGTCTTCTTTGGGGGTGAATTTTTTGTTCGTCCCGCTCGAGATCCCGAAGAAATGTTCGTTCAAAAGAGAAGGCTGTAAAATGTTTGTCCATCGCACTCGACAATCTCTGTCTCTTCTGTTCGTGCTCATTTTTTTTGCGATGAGCGACCACGGGATTGATTTAAATTCAACGTCAATTCTCTTGTTTTTCTCCTCTTTATTTTCTTCCTCTTCCATATCTTCTTCTTGTTTTTCTCCTTGTTTTTGTGCTCCCAAAATAATCGCTCTTAACTCCTCGTCTTCCTCCTTCGTCCATTTTCCTTTTTTGAAATTCTCCTCTGAATGGTATTCCATCAACTTCGAGTAGCGATTCTTGCACTGCATAGCGGTGTGCCCGTGTTCCGGTAAGAATCTCGCACACTCATTCCACCTACCTTCACCGCATTCTTGGACAAAAGTTTGGAGAGCGTAATCGTCTTTGCTCGTCCATCTGGAACGGGTTAAATTTCTATTCAAGATGGTCTGGTATCGATGGAGACACTGAAACGGGGATCGTAGTAACAATCCTCGCCGTTTCTCCTTTGCTTCTCTCCCATGCTCTTCTTTCTTCTCGCTGTCAATGTCATCGCCACTTTGTGTTGGTCTACGACTCGATAAGCTTTGTTTTGTGTGCGCATTCAAACTTTTTGCTACTCGAAACCACTTGCGTTTTTCTAAAAAAAAATCTTCTTCTTCTTCTTCTTCTTCTTCTAATGAATCTTGCTGGACCAGAGAAGCGAGAAATGCGTCTTCTTCCTTGGTCCATGGAGTCGCACTCGAGGAAGAAGCTATCGTTGATGCTATCCTCGGATCAACCTCGTGCATCCATCGTAAACGCAAATCGTCGGGCGTTCTCGACACAAGCATTGGTTTGTCATGATCCTCATTGTTTCCATCATCCTCACCTACTTCTTTATTATTACTATTGCCATCGAAAGTCTTAGTAAAAGGGCACAACTTTCGAACAACTGCCCAATCATCAATCGATGTTAGCGTCGATGTCGATAAAGAACAGTTCTCCCAAACGCCTTGCCATCCCTTCGAATTTTCCGTTAAAATGTCCTCCACCGGGATTTTTTTCTCACCAGCCAACTCTTCCAAGTCCACTTGTTTCCTCAAACGTCTCTTCTCGAGCAGATATAAGCGAACGCCTTCAATTAAAGCAAAGTCATCTTCCCGAGACCACGGCTTGAAACTATTTCTAGATGCGTCGTTGGAGTGCGAGCTAATCCTACTCTTGCTGACATTTTGCAGGTCAGAAACAGGGTCGTCGGTGTGGCTGTTGCCATTGCTTTCGCCTTTGTCGCTGTTTTCGTCCAACAGAAAAGCCTTTGGCGGAAGGGTGTCGTTGATCTCGTTTGCGAGCTCGCTCGAGATTCCGACCACTTTAAAATACGCCGGAAGCGACGAAGAAGAGAGCCATTTCTTATTATCAGTGTCCATTTTTCTTCGAAAAATCTTCCCCACGTCGTTTGCAACTGCTTCCAATTCTTCATCGCAGTCATCGTTTCTCTTTCTTCGTCTACGTCGTGCAAAATTGAATTTCTGACCCTCTTTCGCTCCTTTATCTTTTTCTTCTTTTTCTTCTGCATGCAATTGCCTCTTTTGTTGATGTTGTTGACTTTGCCAAAGTTCTTTGATTTCTTCAATTTTCACAGCATCTCGTTCAATCACTGCGTTTATGTTTTTCAGCACTTCCTTCACTCGCTCTTGCGTCACTCTGTTTGCTCGCAATGCCTGTTCAAATGATGATACTTTTACTGCGGTTTCTAATGGTTCTGCCGATGGAGCCGATGCTCGGAACGTTCCTCCATTCGAGATTTTCTCACTATCGCTAATCTTAATAGTTGCACGGCTTTTAAACGCCTTCGCAACTGCGCTCTGCGCGAGCGCTGATTTTCGTGCCCAAAGTGGTATTCGCAGCAAAAGCCACTCATTGTGCTTACTCTTGTTATCATTGTTTTTGTGAGCGCCAGTGGTATTAGTGCGACCACTCGCGTCCAAAATATCTTCAACGTCGTCTTCGTCGTTCTCGCCATCGCTTTTCTTCCTCCTCTCACTCCTCTGCCGCTGCTGTACATGTTGTTTGCTGCTGCTCCTGCTACTCTTTAGCTTGGCAATTTCGTTCCTCCATGCCGCCAAGTCGTATGTTTTCACAACCACTTTCTCCTCGTTCTCTCCGTCCTCTTTCATTTTCCTGTTCTCTGCCTCATCGTCGCGACGATAATGGAATTGGTTGTGTTCCTCTCTCTCTTCTTCCTCTTCTTCTTCTTCTTCTTCCGCCTTCTTCTTCTCCTTCTTCTTCTTCTTCTTCTTCTTCTTCTTCTCCTCCTCCTCCTCCTTGCTCTCCTCCTTCTCCTTCACATCTCTTCTCTTTCTCTTCTTCTCTTTTTTCCTCTTCTTCTCCTCCTCTCTTCTTTTACCATGTCTTCTTCTTCTTCTTCTTTTTCTCTCCTCCTCCTCCTCCTTTTCTTCTTCTTCTTCTTCTTCTTCTTCGTTTTTGTCGCCGTCGGTGTTCAATCGAAGAGGTTTCATTTCTCTCTCTCTCTCTTTCTCTTTCGAAAAAAAAGTAAAATTTGGTGAAAATCTAAACGTGCACCAAATTGAATAACAATTAGCTCGTTCGAAGCGCAATAGAATAATCTGGCATAGGTAGGATCGTGACAAGATCGTTACCCAGCCATGCTGTTATAAAGGTGTTCCATTTGTTTTTTTCGGTCCTTTTGCGCTATTAACCACGGGCATCGAAAGATACGCGCTTATTTCGGTGACCATTTATTTGTTTTTTTTCGGAACTTTTTTCGCGCGACAAAAAAAAATTCGAAAATCGAGGCAGGTTAATCGAGGTATATACTGCTGCGGGAAGGGAGAAAATTTTATGTACCCCCAAATTTTTTGCCCCGGCCCCCCGAAGGTGGACAGGAGGAGGTCCAGGGTGATATTTTGTCTTTTCCCGCGCCGACACAACCCCTCACGTCCTTTCCGCTTTCCCGCCGAATTTCTCAACGAGGCAGGTTCCTGTAGGTCTCTGCACAATTTGCAGAGCCTTCAAACTGTGAAGTAATTATATACACTATTGAAAGTGCGACTTGCGTGCCCTAGTGCAAACACCTTTAACTTTACTTCGCTTGACGCACGCGTACATAGACTTGACCAATCCCACAGATGAGTACATAGTGGCGGCTTGACAGAATGGACTTTCAACACTCAACGGCAGGATATTTTTCTAAGAGAGAGGGAGTCATTTCTCCGGATGATAAACTACTCCTACTCTTGTCTGATAAAGCAGTGAAAGTTTATAACAGAGAAAGCGGTCAATATATTGAAAGTATCACCGGACATACGAAAGAAGTTACTTCCTGTATTTTCCATCCAGAAGATGGTAATTTTTTAATAACCTCTTCTCTCGACAGTAGAATTGGCTTCTGGGATTTTCAACACAGATCCTATACATTCATTGAAGTTCCAGGCCCAATAGAGTCTATGTCTTGTCCCGAAGGCTCGACGCGAAACGATTTATTATTCTTTTCAACGCAAAAGCAAGGTGGAGGAGGCAGAGTTTGGGCATTCTCTATTTCAAAGAGAAAGATACTAGAAAAAGTATTGAAGTTTGTAAATGCACCAAAGTTAGCATGTAGTCCTAGCGGTACATTGCAGTGTGCATTTGAACGAAACTCTTTAATTCTTTGGTCTACATTCAAAGGTAAGCACAATAGCAGAGTTTCGGATTTTACTCGTATAAATCATTCCAAAACTATTACCTCTCTTGCAATATGTCCAAACGAGAATATTATAGCAGTTGGAGATACTACTGGACGAATTACTTGCTATTATGGACTTAGGTCAAGAGAAGAGAACGATTTTGTTCCCAATAAATATTTAAGAAAAAGTGGAAGTGAAGAAAGCAGAGAGGACTTTCCTCACAATACACTTCACTGGCACTCTACTCCTATCGTAGCCTTAAAGTTTACATGTGATGGCGTGAGCTTATTGTCATGCGCAAGCGAAGAAGTAATTGTCGTTTGGTCCATCTCTGAAAACCGAAAAGCTTTTTTACCTCGAATAGGTACATCGATATCTACTATTGTTCGTTTGAATACGGATGCATCCCAGTTTGTTCTTTGTGGTGTAGATAACTCTGCACATCTTCTGAACTTGCGGAGTTTGAAACTAGAAGAAATACTAAGAGGTATAACAAATAATACTGAAAACAGAAACTTTCGTGGTATTCGATCTGCGAATACTATGCATGCTATTCCTTTTCAGCAGGAAAATTTATTGATGGTAAATACGGGCTCTGGAATTCAAGTTTTTGACCATAAAGCCGATAAACACATAACTTATTTAGAAATGACCAGCAAGGTATTTAAAGGTGCGGATGATAGGCGCACAACAAGTTTTAAATACAAGGTTACCATCGTTAGCTTTTCAGAAGATGGGCTGATATTGTTGACAGTGGATAGCAAAAACAGGATTGATACAAAAATAAATAGCATCGAGACACTTAAAATATGGGAGCAGCTCACAACGAAAAGTCATGTACAATATCAGTTAGTTGGATGTTGTGAATCTCCACATATACCTGGAATTCGTTCCATAGGCATCAGTAAGCATGATGGTTCGTACCAAGCGTTCACTATGGGTATTGACAGCATCAAATTGTGGTCAAGGAAAGTTGGAACTTCCAGTTTATGGAGCTGTGAAACAACGAGTAAACATTTCAATGAGGAACGAGTAGAAGTTGGAGCATTTAGTCAAGATAGTTCAATGCTATTAACTTCCACATCAAATATCTGCTTATGGTCTACAAAACAACTGGACAAAATTGCAGTAATCTCAGGCTCTACTTTCTCCGGGAAGATTAGCTCCCTTGCAACTGTTGGAAGCATTTTATTATGTGCGTCACCCACTAGCATCGTGGGTTGGGACATTCTATCCATGCAACCGAGTTTCATTTTTAAAGTCAAGTGCGAGGGATTAAAATTTCATAAGCATAGTAATTGTTTTTTGGCACAAATACATGTTGAAAAAATGCTAAATAAGGAGAAGAGAAGTGCGGGGTTAGTCATCACATGCGATTACAATCAAAGTTCTCCCATTCATGTAATAGTGATGGAGCAGAATTCGGAATTAATCTTACTTCCGATATCATCGAAAGTCAATCGAATAAGTGTTCCTGATATGATAATTGGAACACCAGATTCCAGAATTATCGGACGGGAGGCACCGCTGGTGTATGCTAAAGGGACAGTGAATGCTATCATCAATGGAAGGGATTCACTTCGAAATGACAGAACTGATATCATGTTGAACAGCTCTCTATTGATTCGTGGTTCTTCAAGTTGCTTTGAACACATGGCATCATATCATTTGCCCCAAATGTCCCTCATATGTAGTGTTTTCATCGATGAGTTGGTTGTTCTATGAAACTAGACCTTACAAGTACAGTGTAATCTTAGCTACTTTTTTAGCTCTCCTGTGTAAACGAAACGAGTTCCACAATACAAGTTCTCCACTAGTACACTTTGTAACTATGTGAATACCTTGGATACTAAAGTGGATTAAAATGTCGAGAAAGCTTTAGACTCATCTAATTCTAACTCTCCGCAGAATTCTTAGCAAGAAACATGAGTATGATATGTTCACTTCAATTACACGGATATTCGAACAATTAAATTATTTTATATGCTATATGGTCAGCGGGATTGACTCATTTTGGGTTCGACAAAACTAAAATGATCGAATCTCCCCGAAGAAATAGCTTACTGATGAAACGGTCTTTATTGTTTGCGTGCATCCTAGATTCTTTCTGTCCGTTCCGTTCTGTCCAAACTTCTTTCACATTTTCGAGCAACAAGTTCAAATGGCGATCGAACGCCTTAATTCTACCTAGTAATTTTCTATTATTTCTGCAGTTTACGAGGACTTGTGAATTGGTTTTAATTGCACTAACTAACACGGAAAGTGGGCCATGCTCAAGATCTTCGGTAAAATTTGCTGACATGCTCAAACTTGCTACTTCAGTATTATTGCGTTTTGTGCAAGTATTACTGGGGTGATCAAGCTTTTTTTGTTTCTTCTTATTTTTATTTTCCTTAACCTTTTTGATGCTCGGAAACAGCGCCAGTACTTCGTTTCCTCTCTATATAAACCCAATAAGGAAGCACCCACGAAAAAAAAGTTGACTTGCACAACTTTTCACAAATTCGACGCAATTTTTCTCTCACTGGTTAAGGCACATAAGCATTGATGTTCCGGAACCAGTATGACCAGGTAAATTTAAATTTTGCAGCACTGATATGGATCATTAATCTTCCCTCTCAAGGATGTGCTGACGTGGAGTCCGCAGGGGCGTTTGCACCAGATCGAATGTGTGTACAATTCTTGAAGCTTTTTTTTATTTCACTTTCTTATTACCTACTGTCTTCTTTTTTAGATGCCTTGGAGGCTGTGAAGCAGGGCGGTGCAGTGGTTGGTTGCAAGGTAAATTGATTTGAGATATGTGTGCACGCGTGATCAAACCTAATTTTTTCGTTAAGAGCGCGACAACGATAGTGCTGGTGACCTTAAATCGAGAACTTCTGATCCAGTCCAAACACCAGAAAAAGATATTTAAAATAGATGATAATATTGGTATCGCAGTTTCAGGGCTCGCATCCGATGCAGTTCTCTTGACCGAACAATTACGCGCTGAATGCACAAAATCAAAGTTTATATATGGATCTTCTCCACCGCTTTCCCAACTTGCAGATACTATTTCAAGAAAACTGCAGGTGAGAACTAGCTCGCTGAATAACATAAAAAACTTATCAAAATTTAATAGGGTTACACACAAAGAGCATCACGGCGACCGTATGGCGTTGGTTTAATATTGGCAGGCTTAGATTATTCAGGGACATCCATTTTTCATGTTTGCCCCTCTGGCAACTTGTACGAATATGACTGCTTTGCGTTAGGTATAAAATGACCGCTTTGTTGGAAAACTGACTTAAATTCGTATTATTTTACAAGGCTCTCGTTCACAAGCATCAAAAACTTATTTAGAAAAGTATGTAGACACCTTCAAAGAATGCGGTAGCGTAGAGGTGCGAAATTTCAAGCTGTACATTATTCAACATGACTTTCAAAATAGTTAATTAAACATGCGATAAAAGCACTGAGAGAAGCACAACAAGCTAACGAAAATATATCTTCCTCAAATTGTTCAATTGCAGTTGCACATGAAAACAAAGAATTTACTGTTTTAGGCGATTCGGAAGCTGATTACTATATTAATTTGCTTGATGATACGAAGTAGCGAATGAAAATGGAATTCTTTGCAAATATCTTACTCACATATCATCTTCGTGTGTGAGTTCCTCTGATTTCTCTCTATTTTCACCCATATCTTTCTCTACATCTTCTTTTCCTTGCGGATTTGTGCTGAATGGCTCGGAGATATTTTTTGCAGCACGTAAGTCATCTTCATTGTTACCATAATCTGAATAGATTTTTTCTCTATCTTTCCCTTCTGAAAAATCTGGCTCCTTACTTGTGTCTTGCGCTTGTACTTGCATCAAGTCTTGCGGAACTTGATAAAATGGTGCACTTGGTCTGGCAGGAAGTTTTGATAGATTCTCTAGAATACGACTGCGTATACCATCGATATATTCGCTTGTATTTTGGTTTTCCATATTGCTAGGGGTGATATGAAGTGTGTTCGTTGGTCCAAAATACTCACTATACTCGTTAGCAGGCATCACATCTTCTAGTTCACAGCCTAGTAAACAACCAGTCTCGTACGTCCAGCAGCGCGCTACATTACGAATGGTGTAACCACCGCCACCAAGGACTAGCAGAGGTACATTAAATGTACTCATGTATTTTAAGCACTCCGCGTGCCCTCGAATAGACAAATTAAAACATCCCAGCCTGTCCCCAGACAGACTGTCAGCTCCGGATTGGAATACAATAGCATCAGGAGCAAAAACTTCCATGACCTTTTCCATGATCGGTTTAAATAGATGTTCGTAAGTTTCATCGTCAATACCATCTTTCAAAGGTACGTTCACACTGTAATATTTACCACTATGTTGACCAACATCTTGCAAGTGCCCAGTTCCAGGAAAATATTCACCGAATTTATGGAAAGATGCGGTCATAACACGATCAGTTGTATAGAATGCTTCCTCAACACCATCACCATGATGGATATCAATATCGATATAAAGAACTCGACTATGAACCTTGAGTAGCTCAAGAATCGCTAAAACAATGTCATTCACATAGCAGAATCCACTTGCTTCTGCCTTCTTTGCATGATGTAGACCTCCTGCCCAGTTTATTACCGTATCTGCCATCTTATGATTCAATCTTACAGCGCCACCAATAGAACCACCCGTGTATATCTGAGTGAAATTAAAAAGGCCGTCAAAGACTGGGCAATCTTCAGCAACATTAAACCTTTTCAACTGACGCAAATGTTCATGCTGGTTATCTGGTGTTATCATGCGTAAAAATTCAATATATTCATCGCTATGGAATTGTGTCATATCTTCAGCGTTAGCAAGCTCTGGTCTGAAAACCTGTGCGAAAATTTATATTTTTACTCATTTTTAGAGACAAAGCATACCTCCATTTCTTTGTATAGGCCATAATGTAATAGTAAGTTATGTGTCATGCGCATTCTATGTGGTTTCATCGGGTGTCCCTAAATTTTTCAAAGAAAAGAATTAATAAGTTATATATACCCTTAAGAAGTTGATGAAAGATCGCTTCATATACGCGTAGAATATTGCGGAAGTTGCGTTTCGGTAAAAACAAAATCGTAAGATGAAACTGACCTGTCCATAGTAAAAGTTTCCGACTTCCGGATCATAGAAGTAAGAAATTTTTTTCTTTGAAGAAGCCATGTGCTACGTGATCTCGAGATCGATTCGTTTCACCCAATGATGATGAAGATTTCGATGATAGATATAACTTCTAAATGTTATGAATTCAAACACAATTGAGAAAAGTTTGCGGGTATCGTAAAGCACGAACACTGAAGAATTTTCGCAAGTTGTACGGGCAATTATGAAAAACCGAGAGGGTCAGAGGAGCAGGGGACTCTTCTTTGGACCTTCAATGTTAAAAAAACGGAAATGCTCAACTCACTGCCTTGTATCATTATTTTGGTGGGGCAGCAGATATATGTTCCCGCGGTCTTCCTTTTTTTTAAAAAGATTTGAGTACGTAAAAAATCGGAAAAAATTGAAAGAACCGGCGGCATATTCCCGACGGCCTCGCGAAGTAATGTACGTGGAGGTGTTTCTCGTTTATCACTCGTACAATTCATCTACCGCTACTTCGGAGCCATTTTGAATACGATTAAAAGTTAGCGAGCTTGGCGATCATGGATTTGAGTGTGCAGTTGGGGAACCAATCATATCCAGATTGGTTTACAGGCCTGAAGGGGCTTCCTCCCAACTTTGACTTGATCATCGTTGGTGCAGGGATCTCAGGTTGTGTTTTTGCTGAGCAAGCCTCTCGAAGGTATAATCTGAAGAGTTTAATAATTGATAAACGAAAACATATCGGTGGTAACTGTTATGATTTTATCAACAAGCATGGTATCAGGGTTTCACAATACGGAGTACACCTATTCCACACTAAATTTTCTCGTGTTTGGAAATACGTAAACAATTTCAGTGAGTGGACTCCTTATGAGCACAGAGTGAAGGGTAATGTGAAGGTAGGCTCTGGGTATAGAATGGTTCCAATACCCCCAAGTCAAGAGACAATTAATGTGCTATTTGGCGCGGATGTTAGTAATGAAGTAGAAATGGAAGAATGGTTGAATTCCAGAAGAGTTTCTACAAAGCAACCTAAAAATGGTGAAGAAAGTGCTCTAGCTCGAAGTGGTGAAGAACTTTATAATGCTATATTTAAGCACTATACAAAAAAGCAATGGGACAAGTGGCCAAAAGAGCTGGATGCAAGTGTGCTTGCAAGAATTCCTGTCCGCACTAATACGGATGATCGCTATTTTACAGACCCATTTCAAGCTTTACCAAAAGAAGGATACACAAAAATTTTCGAGAATATGGTTTTAGAAGATCCAAATATCACAATCCGTCTTTGTATAGACTACTTTGACGTCCGCAATGAGCTGCCTGAGTCTAATCTTTTAGTTTTTACTGGTCCAATAGATTCCTATTATTCATCTCTAGGTTTACCAAAGCTGGAATATAGGTCACTCAAATTTGAGGAAGAATACCATGAACCTGAAGATGGCTATTATCAAAATTGTTTACAGTTGAACTATCCAGGTGACGAGGTGGACTATACTCGCATAGTTGAATACAAGCACAAACCAAATCAACCTGAAGATATTCACAGTAGAAAAGGTACTGTTATATTTAAGGAATACAGTTGTGATGAAGGAGAACCGTACTATCCTGTTCCGAATCCAGAAAACCGGAATCTATATGAAAAGTATAAAGAAATGGCAGCTGAGGAAAGTAAAGTTTGCTTTGTGGGAAGATTAGCAAGCTACAAGTACTTCAATATGGATCAAGCTTTTTTAAATGCACTTGAAATGTTCGATGAATATTTCACTAGAGGGACAAATTTCCACACTCGTTTAGGAGAAGGAGATGGGCCAAAATAGTTAAATGTCAATCTGAGAATGTTTTGCATACCAGTATATCAAAATCTGTTACTCGGAAGGGAGCAGATGTTTTTGTAATATTAATGAACTTTTTGGTACACTACATGGATGACGTTCTCCTGTTGTCGAAGAAGCTAACATCTTTCTCGTTGCTAATAATTATCTATTTCCAGTCATGTGTAATAGTTAAGTGCTCGCATGTATTCTGTTGCCTTGGTGGTCAGGTTTTGCCGAGATTCAGACAGTACAAAAGCAGCTTTTTGAGCTTCCAACAACGTGCCCTCTAAGAGTTTGGAAGTGTTTTCTGATTTTGTCTGTGCTTTATAAAAAGATATTATATTTTCCGGAGCCCCATATTTTTTTAGAAGTACGATGAGAGAGTTGCTATTAATGGTCTTTGCGTTCACATCAGAGAGAGATTCCCATGATTTTGTTTTACACAGACTTTTGACCTTTAGGAAAGTGTAATGTCGTTCAGAAAACTTATGTTTATCGCAAATTTTCATAACCAAATTCACTCTTCCTGACAAAAGAAGTAAAAACATGAACTTTCTGAGGCTGACCGTCCGAGTAGAAATAATACCATCCTCAAACAGCTCCATGTAACTTTGAAGAATGCGGAAGCTTTGATCCTTCAATGAGTTTAAGAAGCTTTTGTCAGTTCCTCTCTCATTTGTAGCACTCTGTGAAATGTGAGCCTTGAAGACTGTTCCAAAATATTCATAAAATTCAGTCTTGTTTACTTTATCTCTGAACTTCTGCTTTATAGATGGTACAAGCACGCTATGTACATTGTATCTATAGTAGAGAATATTGAAAAAAGTATTTTGTTGCAAAGCATATTCAAGTCCAGATCTAGACTTATTTGAAAGATACGTAAAAATAGTCAAATATTGTGCATCAATATCCTTGCAGCAAATAGCCTTACTCATGGTTTCACCGATTAATTCGTCAGACAAGTCTGCCTTCAGATGGGTCCTAGGACCATTTCGAACAACCTGATATTTTTTATGATTTGTAATTTTGGCTTGCTCAATTGAGTTGCACAAGAATATATCTGGAAACTTGCTCGACAAGTGGAGCAACTTTTCTGACTGACCTTTTCTATCTGTAGGCAAAGAAATCCAGTCCAAAAGTATTTGGCTTCTTTTAAGTGAATTGTTCTCAAAAATTCTCAATGCTAGTGCACGATGTCCAAAAATTAGTAATCGCTTCAGCAAAAGCTTTTTACATATCAATTTATATTGTACTGCAGTAAGTGGCATGCCAATGGAAGCATGTCGAAAGTAGTTAAGTTTGCGTAATAAAGAGCAGCACTTTACAACAGCCTTCTTTACATATAAAAAATCAGTTTGACAAAGTAACGTTGACCCCAAAATAGCTTCCTTCATGTATCTTTTCTGTTGATTGCGGTCAAACACGAACTGTGCCATAGCAAAGTGGTCATTTATTGAGACTAAATCTTCAACTCTCTTCGTCAGGAAGGGCTCACTGATCTCAGCTAATGCTCGAAAAAGATCACATGTGAAAACCTCTGTAGTACTTTTCATCTGAGCATAAAAGTGCAAGTTACATGATCCTTGTAAAGGACGGAGATAGTCATGATAATTGTTGGAAATCACGCGTACACCATCACATTCCTGAAAAATATATATATCTCCGTGAATTTCCACTATATTATTCTCCTTTCCAACCAAAATAACTTTTTCCTTCCACGCAAGAGCTAAGGCCGATGATGCCACCCATGCAATTTGTATTGGAGGATCGTTAACTTTTAAATTCACTTGGTATAATATCTTTCCTAAATTATCTTCAAATACTGATAAAATACCATTTCTATGATACACCGCTAAAAAAGTCTGGATGTGACTTAAGCAAAGAGACTGGACTAATTTTCTTTGAATTTGAGCCTTGCAAGTTGCATGTCTATAGTATGAAACTCCGGATTCTGTTGCAATATACAAATCCTCGTGTTCTGCATTCGTTACCCATTCTTTAATGGCAAGGCATTGGACATTTTCTCGCGTGTCCAAAGCTACTTTCACAAACTTCACAGTTTTGTCTTCACAAAATACTTTCAGGAAAGAACCAGATCCTGTTGATGCTACAAAACCTTTGCTGTAAAATGTGATATCGCGTATTGGCAAATTCGCCAGATGCAATACTTTAATTGGAACGTGATGCTTTCCACTCCCATAACTGAACACAAAGCCGTTTTCAAAAATAAATAACAAGGTATCATTACGTATCCAGTTAAAAGAAAGCAAATTCAACGAAGTTCTCCAGTAATATCCAGATATAATTTGACCCGTGCCCGAATAAATTTTGACAATATACCCACACCTACTTTCGTGTGATTTCCAAATAAGAACTTCTGCTATCCTTCCGCTTAATCTTGCGCAAGCAAGCGGGTAAAAGGAGGTCTTAGAAATTTGAAGTTCCCCCGATAATTCGTAGAGACGCTCCCGTGTAACTCCTAAGTTTTTGAGTTTGAAGGATATGCTCGAATGTTCGTTCACGGTTAATCCACTCATTACTTAACGGTGTAAAATATGTGTATTTTGATGCTAGTATTTAACATGAATACTTTCTGGTAAGATTTTCGGTCCCGCGTAGATTAATTCTACGTTCCTTCTTCCTTGTCTTTCTAGCTAATATTCAGTTAAAAATATAGTGTATTCGGCATTAAACACTTTGACCATATAGTGGCGCGCGCACTTTCAGGGTCACACGATTTTCACAGGAAATTCACAGGAAAATCCCTATATATACTTTGGTATATAAAATTTTTTTGAATTCTGATGAGATTTTTTTGTGTGTGTTTTAGATTCTTTCCTTTCTCATCAATCTACAGTATGATATGGTACAGTAGTAAAGCTCTCACAAGAACATGCTTAAAAAACAAGACAAAGTATAGCCAGGGAGAAGGCCAGCAATAGAAAAAACAACAATTCGACACACAACTCTCTTGAATTTCGAGCTGATCTAGGGGTTTGTTGAGAAAGAATAGCCTGAAAAAGTGCTGTGAGCACTCTTTCCAGCTCGCAAAGATTGTAAAGAAAAGGCTTACTCATTCTTTTCTTTCTCAAGTAACTCAAAACTTACATACGTAGTTAGTCAATACGAAAACTTTATCTCTTTAATCCTTTAAGTCCGCACATAATCTGATATTCATGGCTGCAAGTTCCGATATTAAATACTTGTAAACATACGGAACATGCACATTCACAATACTCGAAGTTGATCTACATGTTGTGCAAACATCATCGTTCGAGCACTCTGCATCACGCAGTGTTGTTTTTCGTAAGTGTGATATCATACTTCCACAAGAAGAGCATAGTTTAAAGGAGTGCTTATCTGAACTAACAAGTAAACGATCCTGAATCAAGTTTGCAACACCGTGTGATAACAATGAGTCCCTTTCCATTTCTCCAAATCGAATCCCACCTCCCATTTTCCGACCTTTTATTGGCTGCTTAGTCAATGGATTGTTTGGACCTTCTGATCGCACTTGAAATTTGTCTGATACCATGTGTCTAAGACGCTGGTAATATACAAGACCTATGAAAATATCGACTTCAAAAGTGGATCCAGTGAATCCATTTATCATAGTTTCAGTTCCAGTGAACTTATAACCCATCCTTTTAAGTCTGCCGTAGTGATCATTCAATGGAGTTGTTGAATTCTCTCCCTTTAAAGCCTTAAATGGTGAAGCATCCACAAAATTTCCAGACAGTGCACCTTCTTTTGATGCAAGACTTTCCATAAGCATTCCAATTGTCATACGAGATGGAAATGCATGTGGATTAATTATGATATCTGGTTTTATACCATTTCTTTCGATGAATGGGAGATCTTCTTCTTGCCACAAATAACTTAAAACTCCTTTTTGCCCGTGTCTACTGCTAAATTTATCACCAATTATTGGATTCCTATTAAAGCGGAGAGTAACATCCAGCTTTTCATGTGAACTTTGCTCTTGGGAAACAGAAATTTTCACTCGATCAACTATAGCTTTATCCTCACTCTTCATCATGATCTTTTTCAACTTTCCAGAACTTTTGTTACATACTGTTATATAAGAGTCACCCTTCTGTAATATACTTCCAGGTGAAGGGGAAGCGTCAAACCTTGCTTGATTTAAGGGGTCAGTTACAGTGAAAGTATCATTTTTGTCCTTCAATATTGTGCCTTCTGTCTTATACAACGTAGCATGAGCTAAGCCGCGTTCCATTGAAGACTTGTTCATTATCATAGCATCTTCCATATCATAACCAGTGTAAGATAGAACTGCAACTACTGCATTTGTTCCGAGAGGGTAACTATCAATACCATATTTATCATAAGTATTTGTGAGTGCAAGGGGTCGCTGCGGTGTGTGGAGTCTATACAATTTCGAATCTGAGCGGAATGGAAAAGAATGCAATGGAACACCCATTGTTTGCTTTCCCATCTGACACTGATACATGTTTCTTGGGCTCTGATTATAATCCGACCACGGCGTTAGACTTGCAACAGCACTAAGAAAAGAGTCCGGCCGCACTTCTTCATGAGAAAATTTAGAGAACTTATAGTCTCTTTTTTCACCATCCTGTGTTTTGATTGACATGAAAGATTGCTCTAAAGTACCAATTAATTCCACCTCTCCTCCAGATGTCTGCAGCACAGGTCGAACAAGTCGAGATGATGATGAGAAGATATAGATTCCTGGATAAACCCCACCCTTTCGAAAAGTAACATGAGCTACTTCCAAATCTGTTGGAATGTACGAAGAGCTGTCAACTTTTGCTTGCCGAAGAACTCTCACAGCATTTACTGCATCTCTCTCATGCAACGACCCGATAAGTAAACCATCAAGAAGGACAGGAAGATAATTTTGAAGATCTTTATGATGCATGTCATTCACAACTTCGAAATTGAGCCCTAAAGTTTCCTTTACAGTCTTACGAACCATATCAAAATCCACATCCTTTGCTTTGGGTACTACAATTTTGCATTCACCTGCCAGGTGATTTAGAAGCCCACATGGTGATCCATCTGGCGTATGTATTGGACATAAGAACCCCCAAGACTCTGGTAATAGTTTGCGTACCGTAGTTGTTCGAAGTTCAGTGAAGTATGCTCCTCGATGAACAGATCTAAAGTGAGACAAAAATCTCAAGTAATTTAATTTGTCCGCGACAATTGTGAAGCCACTTGATTGACTCAAACCAAGGCCACTTTTGCTCGCCAAATTTCCAGTGGCTAAAAAATACTCAAAGTGACGACCAACATCATACTTTTGTATAACTTGCACAATATTTTTTTGTATGAAATTAGGCTCCAAAGCTTCCACTTTTACAGAGGATGATACATCAAAGAGGGCCTGGAATTTTAGACGGATTTGCTCAAGTATAGATTCCATTTTTTCATACAGTAAGCCCTGAAGTAATGAGCCAGGTAACAAGACCTCTTGATGGGCTAATGTATCTGGATTATCGGGCTTACAGAGACCTTGAACTAAGGCAGTTAACTTCTGCAGCATAAAAAATAATAAATTTGCTTTCTCACCCTGCCTCTTCAAGTGAGTAAAAATATATCTTGAAATGAAGTATTCTCCTAACTCCACATCATTTAAAATTTTTTGTCCACGTAAGAGACTTCTGAAATATTTGCCGATGTAACGAAGCGCATCAGTTTTAGTTAGAATCTCTGCATCAGTAGCCTCGCAAAGGCAATTAATAATACATTCATTTATAAGGCAATCTTCAGAGTTACAACTATATTTTGCATGCAAACAAATTTCTTTTTCAGAAGAGTCCATGATAGCCCGAATAACTATTCCTACAGGTATATAGAACTCCTGACGATCTATAGTGAGACCTAATCTGGCACTTCCGGTATTCATATAATGCAATCTTATAGTATTAGATATTTCTGTCTCATCAACACAGCGAATAGAAGTAGCAAATTTGCTAAACATTGCCCCCCTGCGTAAAAAAGAACTTCGTACAAGACCTAATACATAATGTCTACGTTGTTGAATAAGAAGCCTGATAATTCGTTCAATTCCATTCACAATAAAGTATCCACCAGATTCAGTATCTTCTTCTCCGTGTCTGACAAGCCCATTTTTATCTAATGATTCCAGGTGACAAGCGTGACTGGCTATCATAATAGGGAAGTTACATATTTTGATTACATTCTTATGCACCGGATGATCATGACAAGATTCAGTTAACTTGTAACAGACTGTAGACATGAGATTACCACTATAGGTTTGCCCAGCTTCTCTGCATTCACGTGGGAATATTCGTGGCTCTAACAGGCTTCCATGAAGACCATCGGCCTTCCTCAATCTCTCAGGCTTTTCTAAATAGAAATGTTCGAACCATACATGTAAATATGTGCTCCTTCCATTTTCTTCACTCGAAATCTTCACTTTAATACGTTGAAGTTCTGTCGACATATCACATAACCCTTTGTCTATGAAATGATCAAAGGAGTTGACATGGTCACTGACGAGTTGTTTGAGTCCTAAAAAGAAAATTCAGTTGTTCACAACATATTCTTCAATAAGATTTTCTTACCTGTCAATATTCTCGTTTCCATCTTGCTTTCCATCTAGCTACTTTATAATTCTTAAGATTATTATGATTTCGAGGTAGAGAAAGTCTAAATTTTATTGTACTGAAGCTTAAGAAGATTGCTTTTCCTTAAAGCGGCGGCGGCCGGAATTGGACAGAAAATTTATATTCTTTGTATGCTTCTATTATATACCCGCGCTCGCATCGAGACAATGTTCGGGATAGTCACGAGAAGAGATGCGGAGAATTTTATGCGCCAGGCAGTCACGTATACAAGTCAAGAAAGGGTAAAACAAGTCTTGAACGAATTGTTGGCAAAGAGAACTTTTTTTTGTCAATTTTACCAAGTTTTGAGACGTCGAGCCCTCCATCCTGACCACTATTTTTTTTTTTGGAAAAGTTTTTGAAAATGTGGGACGCCCACAGTCTGACAGTTCAAAGGCTCGCCCTTTTTTTTAAATAAAGGGTGGAGCCTTCGAACTTCCCAGGGGATAAGTGTGTAAATAAGTGAGGATTGAAATACAACTCTGTGTGAAATAATCTGACTAGGTTTAGGGTTTAGGTAGTTATTTAATATTGTTTGACTCAAACACCAGGGGACGATATGCATATGGTAGTAATAACTTTACCACTTTCTTGTTGTGACAAAGTGTCCTCGCCAACCTCGCCACTATGATTCATGCGCGTATCTAGTAATTTGTGGTCTATGAGCGTTCTTAATTTGAATATGAGACTATCAAAAGATTTGAACTTGAAGCGTTGGAAGCTATCATCCTTTCGTAATGGAATGAGCAGTTATCAAGAATACTTGAGTAGTAAAGGTCAGATAAAGTTAAACTCGACGAAATTTTTCAAGGTTCGTTATATACGGAAATATTCTTCCAGCTGCTAAATATTTCAGAAGGCAAATGTGCAAGTATTCGCAACTCCTGCAGAAATTTATATGGCCATCCTCGAATCAAAATTCTTTCCTTTTAATGAGGAAGTCATACAGGAGTATTCGCAACTTAACAGAAAATTGGATGAGAACAATACCATAGTTGCGGTGAGATTTAAATGCGATGTCCTGTCGATTTTTAAGGTATTTTAATTTATGTCTTTTGGTCAATATTAACAACAAATCGAAGAAAAATTCTGCCCAGTGCTTTCTACGTACGATATATCCGAGGGAAGACGGTTCCTACTTGATATCGTTCCAGTTTAGTAAGACAAACATGACAAACATGGTTGAATCTTTATTTATTTACTATTCATTCACTGACTCTTTTCAGACTTGCAGCGTACCCAGAGGCATCGAAGGCTTTCAGCTTTTATACGAACTATCTCCTTCCGTGAACTGCCGTAGCGATAAATTGAATGTTGTGTCGGTTGTATCATGTTATATCATGATTGATGGCACTTCAACATCCAAAATTCATGGTAGTTCAAATTTCCACCGAGTGCCATTGACTGATTTTGAATACGGTTCAGATAATCTTCCAATGAAATTTTTTAGAGTGCTTTCTTCGCATCTCAAAGAATTTAACCTGAAGGTGATTTATGAGCTTTCATCTTACTCTTAATGTTGATATCATAATTTTGTCACAAGCTCAAGGAATCTCATCGACAGTATGGGTTACAGCGTATAACTACCAAAACGAAATTGACGAACAATCTAAACTTTGCAACGGTAAATTAAATCTACGAAACAGTTACCTTATACTGTATTCATATAATTATATTTTAGGGGACCTTACCAACTCATTTTTGGAGTGTTCCAACTGCCAGTGATTTTTCCATTCGAGGTAGAAACTATCTGCAAGATAGGAAAAAAATTCCTGCCAAAGATCCATTCGGTGAACTCGTTGCTGTTGATTGGTTATTCGACGACCAAAAAATAGCTAATATCTGTTCACGTCCTCGCGGCACATTTAAGTCTCATCTCGAGGTATATTTTGTATCCTTCTGACTAGTACAGGAATCTCATGTCAATTCAAAAGAAATATTGCACTGGCAAATCTATCATATTTGCAGTTAATCTTCAAGTTCCAGCTGGTCCTCGTCATTTTTCTCTTGTCCTTTATTACAAGATTGAAGCAGAGTTGATGGAGGTAAAACCAAATCTAAATGAAATAATTCATCAAAGAACTATGTGTGTAGGGAACTATGATGAAAAGCTTTGTATCTTGTGACGATAAATATCGAAACTCTCGATTCAAGCTTATTCCGAATGTTTCAACGGTGAGACTTCTCTGAAGATGTTCTTTCTCGCACATGTACTTGTATCTTTTAAAGTTATTACTCACATTTGCTATCATAAGGGCCCCTGGATTGTGCAAAGCTCAGTTGGACGTAAACCTCTTATAGTTGGAGGCGCACTGCGGGTAATTTTTATAATACTTCATCTAAATTTTGAAGTGAATGAACATATCTGTAGGTAAATTATCATAAGCAAGGTCATTATTTTGAGGTAGATATTGACATTGGGAGCAGCGCAATTGCTTGTAGTATCGTCAGATTTGTCTTAGGGTAAAGGTTATTTCAACTCACTTCCTCATCTAAGTATTTTATTTTTAGTTATGTGCGTTTACTTGTTGTAGATCTATGTTTTCTGATAGAAGCTCAGTCAGAAGAAGAATTACCCGTGAGTAGTACTTATCTTCTCGTATCATAATCATTCAATATTACAAATCTAAAACAGGAAAAGTTACTTGGCTCTGTAAGAATAATTCATTTGGAACCGAACTCAGCGATTCGGTGTCCGAACTGAACGTTTTTATCATTTTAATACATCCCCTTCTACTTCAAACATCGCGTAAACGTACGAGTTCCTCAACAACACCTTTATCTGCTAGTGTAGAAATATCACCCAAAGAGTCATCTCTGCACGCAATTTTACGCAATATCCTTCTCAGTATTTTACCGCTCCGAGTTTTGGGCAAGTTAGGTGCCCAATGTATAGTGTCAGGGGCTGCAAACGGACCAATCGTGCTTCGTACACAGGCAACAAGTTCTTTTTTAAGCTCCATGGTGTACTCAACACCATCGAGTACGGTAACATATGCGTAAATTCCCTGTCCCTTTATGGCATGCTCGATTCCTACCACTGCAGCTTCCGTACATAGAGAATGTGAAACTAGGGCACTTTCGACTTCTGCAGAACCTATTCTGTGACCTGAGACATTAATAACATCATCAACACGTCCTGTAATCCAATAATAACCATCTTTATCTCGGCGTGCTCCGTCACCTGTAAAATAATATCCAGGGAAAGGCTTAAAGTATGCAGTTTCATAACGAGCATGATCGCCATATATTGTTCGCATCATGGAGGGCCACGGTGATTTGATACAAAGGAGACCTTCGCATTCTCCTGAAAGTTCTTTTCCCTGCTCGTTCAAAATTGCAGGTTTGACACCAAAAAAAGGCAAGGCAGCAGACCCGGGTTTTGAAGGAAACGCAGCAGGTAACGGTGTAATAAGATGTCCTCCTGTTTCAGTTTGCCACCAGGTATCAACTATGGGACACTTACCGTTTCCAACAACTTTGTGGTACCACTTCCATGCCTCTGGATTTATCGGCTCTCCTACAGTCCCAAGTAAGCGAAGGCTTGATCGAGAATACTTTTTCACATAATCATCACCTTCTCGTTGAAGAGATCGTATCAGGGTTGGTGCTGTATAGAAGACATGAACCCCGAATTTATCCACTATCTCCCAACATCGTCCTGGGTCTGGATAGTTTGGAACTCCTTCGAAAACTAGAGATGTTACACCATTGAGAAGCGGACCATATGTCACATACGTGTGTCCAGTTATCCATCCGCAGTCAGCAGTGCACCAAAATAAATCTCCAGGCTTCAAATCGAACACATATTTTGTGGTTGTGGCGGCATAAACCATATATCCACCCGTTGTATGAACTACACCCTTCGGCTTTCCGGTGGAGCCCGATGTGTAAAGCATAAAGAGGGCATCTTCTGCATCAACCCACTCAGTATCACACGTCGAACTCATTTCACTCACAGTTTCTTTCCACCAGAAATCCCTCTCTGGTACGAAATTTGACTCCGAAATAGGAATTGCTCGTTCATTTGCGACGCACAAACAATGCGTAATCCTACTTTCAGTCCCACATAAACCTATCGCATTATCAACAATTGATTTGAGATCAAGCAACTTTGTGCCTCGCAGCACTGCATTGCATGTCAAAATAGTTTTGGCTTCAGAATCAATTATACGCTGTGACAAAGACTCAGCAGAGAAACCAGCAAAGACGACGCCATGGACCGCACCGATTCTTGCGCACGCAAGCATGGAAATTGGTAACTCTGGGATCATTGGCATGTAAATAACGACACGGTCACCTTTCTTAACTCCAATACTTTTGAGCCAGTTAGCAAGCTTGTTCACCTCAGAACAGACTTCTGAATATGACATCGTCTTATTCTCGCCCGGCCCATTCCCTTCCCAGATAAAAGCAGCATTTTCACCTCGACCTTTGGAAATTTGTGCATCCAAACAGTTCCAAGCTATGTTAGTTTTTGCCCCTGAGAAAAACGAAGTTGAAATCGGCCCTTTCGTTGTGTCGAAATTCCCTCGAACTATATTTGCAGGATCCCACTGCTCCTTCCAATAAAATTCTGAAGCAATGGCAGACCAAAAAGTAGAAGGATCTGTGATGGACTCTTGATACATTTGCTCGTATTGCTCGCGAGCTTTTATGAAAGAGTCTGCCTTATACTCCTAGGGTAATTTTGTCGAGAGTTTTTGTTAGGACCAAAAGACAAGAACTAAAAAGGAAAGAGTTTACCTCGCTTGGCCAAAGAAACTCGGCGTCATAATCGGTTGGTTTATTGTCAGTCATTCCTGAATAAATTCTGAGCGCGCGGAGTATTGTGTATGATGTTTGTTCGTCGATAAAAGTTTGAGTGACTGTTTATGACGTACGCTGAGCAGTGAGTTGGAGAGAAGGAGTTTAAGTACTAAAAAGTACCGCGTGCAAAATTTGAAAATAATATCAAAAAACTTGTTTGAGCAACTATGTAGGCTCCTAGGGTTCAACTAGTTCTGCAGCAAGCAAAGCAGGTCATACACTCTTTCCTTCATAGGAAAAGCAAGTGCGAAAGAAAGATATTTGATCTCCTCTTTGATAGTTCATCGGGCCACACGTTTTCTTCGGTGCACGCGCTCAAGATACTGGTAGTGCTTGGTACTGTGCGAGGTGTTGAGTCTTTGAAAACATGCTAGTAGTAAGTTGAAACCTTTCAAAGAATATGCTTAAAATTCGTTTTCAGAATACGCAAACTTGCCTCACACAGTTCGCAAAAGAAGGTAACAAACTTATCGGAAATGCAGCTGTGAAATCCAAAGTAAAGTATCATCGAGTACGTCATGAGATCAAAGCTGTGAGTGTATATATTAAATATCCGATGATGTATACTTACTTTATGTTTTAAAGGTGATTCCAAGTTTACAAGGAGACGCGTCTAGTCAGTTGCCCCCGGACTTGCCATCATACATTTTCAAAGAACGCATAGTTTACTTAGTAAGTATGAACCCCAATACTAGTTACTTGGAACCTTCATTCCTTCTTCTCAGGGCATGACACTAGTTCCTTCTGTAACTGAACTAGTACTCGCTGAATTGTTATATCTTCAATATGAAGACGACAAGAAACCAATCCATTTGTACATAAATTCAACGGGGACATCAAAAGTGAAAATATTTAAACCTGTGAATGTATCAAGATATTGAAGAGTTTATTATTAGGAGGGTCAAAAATATGGATATGATTCCGAAGCATTTGCAATATACGATACTATTCAATATGTCAAACCTCCTGTGCATACTATTGCTATTGGCACAGCTTGGGGTGAAGCCGCAATGTTGCTTGCAGCTGGTAAAAAGGTAAAGTTGAAGTACTTTTATCAGGTTCTCATTTATGCAATCTTCACAGGGTCACAGAGCTGCACTTCCATCCGCCAGCATCATGATTAAACAGCCAATAAATTCTTTTCGAGGACAGGTACAGTTATATCCTGTGATGTGAACGCGAATCATTCTTACTGTTGAAACAATAGGCCTCAGCTCTAGAAATTCAGCGCAACGAAACTAGAAATACGAAGTCTCAAACGGTACTACTGTTCTAGCTGACCGGACCCTCAATTCTCATCATGCTTATCCAGCTTAAAATATTGTCTATATCTACCGGAAAATCGATAGAAGAAGTCGAAAAAGATATAAATAGACCTAGATACTTCGACCCACAAGAAGCTAAAGACTATGGTTTGATCGACAAGGCAAGTCCACACTTTCATCTAAAATATTCACGTTAAAAGATCATCCAAAGGTACTCTTGAAATAGATGACAGTCTACATCAGACTACGAGAAGTACCACACAGTTTTGATATTAAAAAGAATATTCAAACTAAACTAAAGTATCGATTATAGCAGCACGAGTGCTCTCAAAGGATTCGTTATTTTCAATACTCCGAATTTTTAGAATTTCTTCTATCACCTATTCTTTGCCTCTTACTATATTATTATATTATGCGTTATTAAGCGTACGTTTAATTCTGTCGAGGTAGTATCTAGCCCGCAGAAGGCAGTCCAATCATTCGCAATCAACCCAGCAGAAATAATATCACTTCCTCGATTGACTGTACCTGCAGCAAGGGGAACCTTTACAATAATAATTTTGTGTGAACATGAAAACATGATTGAGAATTCTAACCTGCAAAAGAGAAGAAAGTTCGTCAAGTTCTTGTAAACTTGTGTGCGGATGTACCAATCCACCTCGGCTGGAAAATTTGCAATAACTTCCAACTAAAGCATTTCCTGCAATAGTCTTAATAAAGGATGAGGTGGCAAATTGTTCAATAAAAGAAAGTAATACCTCTCTGAAAGCTTCAACACCAAGAACATCACAAATTAACTCTTCTGTTTCGTGGTCAATATCCGGATGTAAAAGAGCTGTATAATCATTGCATGAAATACAATTGCCGAGAGCTGAAATGATACATATAAGAGGTTCTGTGGAAGCTGAAGTTAAAAGTTACCAGAAAGTCTCTCCTCAACTCTTTGGACAAGTACAGAATCCGGAAGAGAATTGCGAATATGCAGCATTTCTAATACAACGTCACTGAAATATATCCGTGCACTGGCTTTAAAGAAGTTCACCTTGATCTGTGGTAGAGTTTGGAAGCAATAACCCCTTTTTATTTCCTATAGACTAGTTCAAGGAGGGCTACTACAAAGAGGTCTGTAAAATTCGTACCTACACACATTCTACCTACCAACCGAGTCCCCGCTATACTACTCTTAATCACTGGTATTTCTCGTGATAGTTCACTTTCAAATACACTTATTGTAGAACTTTAGTGAGAGGGTGAAAAAATATACTTAAAAATTCACCTGTAGAAGTTTTCGGAACCTCCAATTGCAGTTATGCAATATGCGTTCGTTAAAGTTCCAAAAACACCAATGTCGTTACTTCAAAAAGTCAAATAAGAATCTAACTCAAGAAATATGATATTAATAAATACCTATTTTCATACGCGTGACGGATGGCCATCGTTATTGTGGTATAGGGTTGAAAAGAAAGTAATAAGTTATTTTGGAACTTCGTTTTTTCACACTTTCACGCTCAGTGTCTCAGTCTTGAGTAGTTTTCTCTTCTGTCAGTCGCTTTACTAACGACAAATATTTACTAGATACCTAATATCTCAATATTAATGTAGTTTATTCGAATTCCTAGGATATGCGCAGTTTTTCGGCTATATCACGTTGTGGACGAGGGAACGTCGAGAAAGTAACGCAAGAGCAGAACTATTAACGAAACAACTTGATGTGCGAGCGAGTCTAGAGTGGGGATAACCCTAAACAATCCCCCCACATTTTTGAGAATTTTTGAGAATCGAGAGCGCCTGAATTTTTGAGAAAAATATTTTACGAGTACTCGTAAAAGTTTTTTCCTTGCTTCACCGGTTCACCCCTCCTGCGGGCATATAATATAGCAAATAAAGTACAGTCTCACTCTGGAACTCCATCTTTTCAAACAGAAGAAGGGACAAGTGCTTCTTACTTCATACCATTATTTGAATACCTAGGAATCCAAATTGGATTCTCTTCCGTAACTTCTTTCTTTATGTTAGGGCACCTTGCGGATCTAATTCAGGTAATCAAAGTCTCACAAACGGAAGAAAAGCAAAATGGAGGACAAGGGAAACCCAACGTCAATTATGACTAGATTATTTGGTAATGAAACAAATATTGATGTAAAGAATCTCGATATAGAGCGGGTTGATGATGAACAGACAACAAAGAAAAATGATGATGATTTGAATGAGAGAACTCAGCAAGAAATTCATCATCGTAAGATAGAAACCGGAATAAATTTCATAGATGATACTGGAGTGCCACATTTTGATCGTGATAATAGACCCGACGAAGAAATTTATGACAGTGAGGCTGAGGAGTCTGATGATGATTTCAAATTATTCGGGTCTAAAGGTACGAAAAGAAGAAAAGAACGCCGTAGAGAAGAGACTATGAAAACTGAAGTGATTGATTTCTTGTCTAAAATGGAAGTTGCAGCTGAACAAGATTTGGAGGCCTATGCTTTGAAGCTTCCCGCTATACATAAATTGAAGATGTTACCAGAGGTTGAAGTAAAGTTGAGACAAACCGAGCTACAAGAGTTAATGCTTAAAAATGGGTTACTGAAAATTATTTGCATGTGGCTTAATCTTATGCCGGATGGAAATTTACCAAATATCAATCTTCGCAGCAGTCTCATACGTCTTATTGATATTTTACCAGTAGAAACTGATGATTTCGATAGGAAGGAAGAGTTGAAAAGGTCAGGTCTAGCAAAAATATTGGTATTCTTGACAACTATTCCTCAAGAGACAGGAAGTAACCGTGCTATTTGCAAAAAATTAATTGAGAAGTGGAGTAGACCAGTATATGAGCTTTCAGCGGAATATAAGTATATTCATCGAAGTGGACAAGTATATGATGCCTATGATTCAGATGATGATGAGTTATCTCCAAGGAAAAGTAAAGGTCCCTCGAAAATTTTAGAGCCTATAGACGATGTAACTGTTTCTATTCGCTCAGGTCCAAGATATGGTGAAAAAGGATACAGGCATCATGCAGAAATTCCTGATAGCTCTATTCCTGAATACACAAAAAGGCCAAGGCTGAAGATGGACCCAGATGAGGTAAAATCTAGAGGACAAAGCAATGAACAACGCAGAATAAGGAAACTTGTCGGAAAAGTTTCTGGTCTCAAGAAAAAAAGTGGCCAGGCTTACCAGCCTTCTGTGGAGGGTCGAGGATTAGTTGGAATACAGAAATAAACAAACCAACTTTCATACTTGTAAGAATTCGGAAGTTAAATTCATTACTCTTTTCTATCAAGTCCACATCATTGTTCTATTTCATTTTTTGCACACTTTATCTACACTTTCGTTTTTCTCTTGTTTTCCTTCACCTGTTCACTCGTACCAGTTTTCACGATTACTTTTCATCACGATCACGAGTACATGTATTCTGGCTAAAACCGGTTCTTACGCAAAGGGCGATTTCTCTAATCCAGGTTGGTGGGCAGACCTTGCACCTTGACCGTGGATGTTTTCTATTTGTGCAAGTGGCTAAAAGTACCTCCAAAGGAGGTTGTGACTTGACGTCAATTTGGTTATTGTAGTGAAACTTTCTATCAGACTGTCTCTGTACCAGTAGCAGCAGGGGTGTGTATGTGAGTAAACTGCGTATTTATTATGAAATGAAAAGTATACATGTAGTGTACCAGCAGTGTATAGATATAGGACGAGTGAACTGAGTGAGTTTCTGATGAGGGTGGTCTGAGTGAGTTTTTTTTAAAAGATTCTTGGGTGGATTGAACAGAATTGAACGTCACACTTTTATTCTTGTGAATTGTTTGTGTGTACTTGGTGTATAAAATTCATACATACTTGTTTCAGAAGAATAATCGGTAATGATCGGTATATCGATTTTTGCTCTCAACAGGAGCGACCAACAAACACTGCATAATAAACTACATGCTGAGACATAAGCTTCGAAGATATAGGAGTAGTGATCAAGTTAATAAAGAAGAAGACAGTACAATTTCGTGTGCGCACGTATCACACAAGCACGCGCGGAAACCAGTTAGTCTTTCAACCACGCTTGAAGAATTTCCGCTCACAGAGCATTTGAAGAAAAATGACAGACATAGACTTCACCAACCAAGTTACGAAGACACTGCAGGTTAACCGGAAGGAACAGAATCAAAACGCAGAAACTCTCTCGCGATTACTGGATTCGAGATTCCATGCGAATGAAACCCTGAAAAATATAAACTTAAAACTCCTGGATTCCATAGGAGGATCTACGAATCGTTTACGAGACACCTCTTCGAAAAGAAGTGAAATTGCAATTTCTTCCATAGTTGTTGCTCGGAAGTTGAATATAGCCAAGGAGAGGGCCAAAGAAACAAAGCAGTGCATTCAAGGAGCATTAAGTAAACTAGAAATTTTAAGAGAGCTGAAAGGTAGTCTACTTGCTGGAGACTTAGCTAAAGCAGTACAACAGTCACTGGAGTTCAGTAATCTCCAAGGAAATTCAACTCAAAACTTCGTTCCATCTCAGAATTCCTTCGAGAACGATTTCTCAGTTATTAAGAACGATGTTGAATCAATACTGAAGAAGAAAATAGAGCCCATTTTGACGGGTGCTACTTTCAGTGAAGGTGTCTTTTTCTTTAACTACATTGAAATTGCCTCAAAGATCAGTGACAATGAAAAAGTCGTTGAATATCTAACAAAATATATGCAGATTCACATATGGAAGAACTATGAAAATATTGTTACTGTATTTGAAGGACCTGAGGATATTTTTCGTAGATCTTTCCTGAATATAATTACATGTCTATTTGATAACACTCTTGAAATATTAGATAAGAACTGTAGAAGCTTGGCTTCATTTTTGGATGAGGATTTGGTCTCAAAATATGTTCTCTTATGCCATGAGGAATGTAGTAGAGTTCTCCAGAAGATTTTAGTGATGTATATGAAACGAAGAAAGTTTCATGGTGATGTACTTCAAGCAGAGATCATCGAGAGAAGTAGCGCCTTATCTGCTCAAGACATTGATATTTTTCTGGAGGAGCTGTCTGGTTTATGTGCTCAGTATAACCAATACCGCAAAATATATTATTCAAAAATCACCGCACTTTGCGACAAAGCACTAGTTCGACTCGATCCTGACAAGCTATATGGGAGTAAACTGAAAGATTTCGATACAATTTATGACCTTTATTGTTCACTTGAATTTCTTTACATTAAAAAAAGTATTTCCATCGCATTCAATATTGAAGAGCATGGGAACTTTCTTACCAGCTCAATCGTTGATGATGTTCTATATATTTCAGAACGTAGCATTAAAAGAGCGTTACAAATAGATTCGCCTGAATGCGTTAGATCTGTTTTAGACTCCGTCAATTCTGCGTTTGCTTGCCACGTATATCCAGAGCTCTCAGATAGAATAACGAGGCAAGTAAGTTACGTAGGAACAGATCAACTTTTAGATGCAATTGAACTTCAGAGTATTGTTACAGAAGTTTCGGCAAAATTAGAAGTTCATGCTTTCATGCGCTCATTGAATGATATCGATGCTATCAGCGAAGTACTACTGAAATTGCATGAAATACTTATTTCAGGAGAAATACCTAGTGCAATAAAGGATGAGGAGCATAAACTACATTGTACCAGGAAGCTTAAGGATTCATCCTTGCAATTCAAAGATCTTTGTTCTAAAATGATTGACGTTGTATCAAATGCTTTTATGGATATATTTGGGAATTGTCTTCAGCTCCTCAGCACAACGTCATATGAACTTACTCGTGATAAGTATGAAGAGAACCACGACAACTGGACTGGGCAAATCATTGTAGTTTTTCAAAAAATCACTCAAAATTTAGTTCCCATAATGTCGACGTCAAATTTTAGCCAACTTGTGCGTCAAGTGCTTGAAGATCTTTCAAGACGTATTGAGATGATTGTGATGACACGTTTGCGATTCAATCATTTAGGAGGTCTCCATTTCGAACGAGAAATCAGGAAGTTAGTAGTAAACTTAACAAGTTTGATGCAGTGCCAAATGCGTGATATTTTTTCGCGTCTAAATCAAATCGGAATGGTTCTGAGCTTCGAGACCTTCGACGAAATAATGGATTATTGGGGTGATCGTGCGGGATTGTTGACTTGGCGTATCAATAGATCTGAGGTCAAAAGGATTCTCGCTTTACGAGTAGATTTTAGGTTAGAATCTGTTGAAGCCTTGCAGTTATAGTGTTATGTACAAATACATATGATGTGTCAACGTATTTGCTGACAATTTTTACAGCTTATGTTTAAGTTTTGGCGATCTTTACAAACCACTTTTGCCTAGTTCTACAATTTTTTTTCGTTCACATTTCTATGTGAGTCAGGAACCTTCTGCTTTTGCGACTCACTCGTTTTCAACATTTCTAGTGAGTTAAAAACCTTGCTTGATTTATCATAAAGAGAACGATCACTTTTTGTGTACATATAGTTTTGTTTTATGTTTGCACTTTCTGATGAAATTCTCACTGTTTGTGCTCTTTCTGGACGGAAACCATCAAGGTGCTGCAACTTTGGAACAGAAAATTTCTTCTCCGATTTGGACTTTTTCTTCAGTGGCACACCCAGATTAGATGTGAGTTTCTTATGCTTCCGATTATCCATCACCTTAAAGATTTCCTCCGGTGTCCTGTTAGTTTCAGAACTGCTATCTAAACTCCTTTTCTCGGATAGTATTTCATCGGACCTCTTCTCAGCATTCATGGATGAATCTGTCAAAGAGGTCAACTTATAAATAACACTGTCAAATAATTTGCGCACAGAGCGTACTAGATCCTCATCTTTTGAGTCAATCGTGCTCAGCACTTCTTTATCTTCATTTGATCTCTGATGCACATATGCTTTTGCATACACTTCTCCAAGACCTACCTTTTCTTTAGCATCATTGAACTGAATATATTCGTTCTTCACGCTTAACTGGATAGTATCGGTGGCTTTCACATCATCCCAGTTGTTCAATAATATTCTCTGCTTAATCAAATTCTCTATTGTGCGTGTAGCTTCGATACTGATATTAGGGCGCGGTTGCGAGACTTGACTAAATTCGATGTCACTTTCCAGTGCACTATTCAAAGGCCGTTGCCTTCCTGTGGCTTCCCCAACAAAAGACCAGGATTCTTTTGTTATCGCACGAGATTCAAGTTTATCAATCTCCTTCGAAAGTTTTTCTTGCATGAGCTGAAAAGATGATGATTTTGGTATTGGAGTTTCTTTCATATTATTAACGGTATTTTTTTCATGTGTAGGTGCTTTCTGGCTATGTAACTGCTTTTTGACCAGTACTTTCTCTACAGCCAAATTTTTTGCTGGTACAAGTTGTTCATTATCTTTGATATGTGGGACTTCTGTACTCGGCAAGAATTCTTCACCATGCGTTGACGAAGTTATATTACGATTACAGTCTATACTGTCAGTTCTTCCAAAGTTTTGTACTATTGAATTACTGAGTTCTAAGTTAGGTTTAATAAGATTTAGTATACTTAAAATTTGTAACTCAATTTGTTGCCATATTTGCTCTGTGTGCGTATTTTCTGTAATGAGCTCAATGAAAGGCAGTGTTACTTGAAATTGTTCTGAAGCGTGTTTCGTCAAACTCAAAAACATATTGCGCACTTTGCTCCGCACTTCATGTGTGTTATAAAAAGCTTTTTCTGGAGGACTCTCGGATGAAGTCTTATCGAAGGACTCTACGTTAAAGAAGTCCTCTACCAAATGGTTAGTTCTCATAACTCAGAATTGTATCCTTGTTACACTGTGTACCGTACATATATGTGAGTCAATTTTACTATTTCAAAGGGAACGGTTATGTCACGACCATGTCACTACCGAGTTATAAATTTTAGCTTTGCGTGCTCCTATATGAGCGTGCAAGTTTGTTTTGCTCTGAAACCCTATAATTTTATTTAAAAAAAAGAGAAACACTTTTACCCCCCGCATTTTGTGAGAAAGCGTTAAAGTCCTCACATACGCGTCAGAATGCAAGCGAACGACGATAATGAAAACGAGGATGATGCTCTCGAAGGTTTGGCTCTGTTGGAGCAATAGAATCCGTACGAAGATGCACCAATACATAGAGAGAGAACAATTTCTAAAATTTCTAATTCCTATTTGGTTAAAAGAAGAAAATAGTTAGTTATACAAATACTTCTCTGATTGCAAAGAAGCGTACTCAATGCTTGAAGGTCAGCAATAAACTGAATGTTTGAAATCTGATATGGGCAAACGAAAAGTATGAAGAAGCGACGGACGGAATGGTGAATGTGGTGATAGGCGAAGAAGTGATGTGATTAATCGATCCCGCTGAAGCCATCCCGCTGAAGCCGCGACGATTACTGACCAAGTCGAACCAAACGAGTTCGTCCATTATGATGTCAACTTTAACAAGCATACTTGTGGTTGTGGGCACTGGCAGTATTATGGAATCGCATGCAAATACGCTGTTTCAGTGTGGGAGAAGTATCAAGAACAGTTGGAGGAAGTGAATGGTGTGAGGATGGAAGCCGATGAGTATCTCGAAGCGCGCGCGCATTTTGCGGTTGGCGACCAACCGTATTTTCTAGCAGAAGTATTCATTGAAGCTGCAAATAATCTCAAAACAAATCGTATCAAGCTACCATGTGAATCGACTTACGTGTTTGATGTCAATAAGTATCCACCTAAGCCGCTTCCCAAAGCTCGGAGGGGGGCCGGGCGGCCGCACGAGAACCGCTTCGTGAACGCGCCAGCGGAGGCCATGAAGCGGTGTGGCATCTGCGGTCAACGCGGTCACAATCAACTTACATGTGAGTACTATGAAGTTTGGTTTGATTGGAACGACCCCAATGACATGGTATTCCGAAATCTCTTCTCATATGCTCTCAATCCGAACGGGAATTGCGCTCGCGCGCCTCGATAAAATAACTGACTTTACTTCAAAACCAGCTAAAAACCAGGGTAAATGGCGCAAAACACGCGAAACGTCGCGATGCAATTTTCTTAAAAAATCAAGATAAAGCGTTCAAACATCATCATTATCATCATTTGTTCTTTCGTGATCGTTTTTATTGCGTTTAATCATCTGTATTTAGCTGTGATAAGAACTTGACGTTCAAGCCTCTCGGAGAGACGATTTTCCCTTATAAATTCTTCTCATCGTTACTCAACGAGACCTAACTATTGCTCAACTCCGAATATTTCGACGAAAACAAAAGAACACGTTCCTCTATCATTGTTTGTTGCTTCGCGATTGTTCTCGCGCGCTGATTCGCGCTCAGAATTACATATCACTATCGTTTTTCCAAATGACAAAAAATGTACGGTTGGTTTTCTCATTAGAGCAATGGATTTAGGGTGCCTCTCGCCCTGCCCTCTCCTCTCCTCTCTGTCAAATTTTTTCTAAACAGCTTCTTTCTTAAACACAGTACAGTACCTTTAACATACTCCTTTAAAATATTCATATGAGAAGAGAAGAATAAACCTATGGTTTTTAACATCTCCAACAGGTGAGAGGGAAGTAAATATAATATTGTTCAATTAGAAATATAAGACCTGTAATCTGTTGTACAACATGGTTTTACTTCTACGATTGAAACGCTCCATTCTGAGAAGCTTCAACACTGCTTGCAGCTTCGTAATACCCGGACTTCTTTAGTAACTCGACAAATATTTTTCTCTCGCGGTGTTTCAGAATGTATGGGGAGAATACTACTCCTGGAAATTTGCCAGTAGCAACATCTTGCTTAAAGTGTAGCATTGCATCATTAATAACTCTACCAACTTGGGCATATTGCTTGCAAAACTTTGGAGTAACTTTGGCGTGATGGGGATGTTGCAGAAATCCAAGGAGATCATGATAAACTAAAATTTGACCATTAGTGCTAGAACCTGCTCCTATCCCGATCGTAGGAATATTGACAGAAGAAGTGATAGCTGCAGAGACACAATCAGGCAAGCATTCTAGCACAATTGAAAAACAACCAGCATCTTGCAACTCAATTGCCTGCTCAACCAGCTTCACTGCAGCTCTGGCACTATTTCCTTGAGGTCTGAATCCACCAAAGAGACTTACAGATTGAGGGGTTAATCCGATATGACCCATTACAGCAACACCAGCTTGATTCAACTTACGAACTGCCGAAACTTGAAGATTGCCAGCACCTTCTAACTTAACTGCATGCATTCCTCCTTCTTTGAGGATTCTAATACCTACTTTCAACAAATGTTCGTCACCATTTTCATAACTCCCAAAGGGAATGTCTCCAACCAAGAAAGCTTTTTTCGCACCACGCGAAACAGATCGACAGTGCACTAACATCTCCTCAATTGTTATTGGTAGTGTTGTATCGTGACCATGAATTACCATTGAAGCAGAGTCACCAACAAGAAGAATATCTATATCTGCTAGATCCACCTGATACAAAATATGATTATATTGTTATGAATAGTAGGAAGAACAACGTACATGCGTAGCGCTGGAATAGTCATAAGCGGTAACAGCTGTTAAAGCTGCACCTTGTTCATACTTTTCCCGAATTATTTTCAACGTGGTCTTCTTGACAGTGTACGCACTACCATATAGACTTCTCGAAGTATATCTTGGTTTGAAAGACTGTAGAAAGTGTGCACATAGAATATCCGTCGAACTCTTTACACGTGCGTAAAAGTTGCTAGGTTTGGGCAACATCCCTGTCCATCAGACATTCTATTGCTTGCTCTAGAGAGTAAAGGTAGGCTCAGATTCGAGCTTGTATGGTGAATGGTTTGCAAGGGGAAATGGAAAATAAATGGGAAGTTGAAGCTGATCATCAAACATAGATATCCCCTGTTGGAGCTCCTTCACCTTCGGACCTTCGCCCTATAGCTGCATAGTTCACTTCTTGGGACAAAAAAATATTTTTGGGAAAAATTTTTGCGTTTTTATTGGTTAATAAGGTATAGCGTTGTTAGGAGCGTTGTATACGTATCCATATATGGTATAATAAGGCACAGAGGGATAAAAAAAGGAAAACTAAAAAAGGAGAAGCAGTATATAAAAGTGGAAAACGGGAAGGACGAAAGTCGAAAAAGAGGAGTGCGGGTGGCGCCGACACGGATTATATCAGACGGGTACTGACGCTCCGACACACTAGTCGTGCCGTTTTTTTACAAGAGACAAAACAAACCTCCACATTAGAAGTTGAGAACAAGTGAACAAGAGACCAGCACAACAACTGAACATCTGAACAACTGAACTAGTCATTGTAAAAGCCGAAAAGATAGAACACTCAACTTTGATAACTCATCCGTTCAGATTGAGCGTGTGTGATACAAGAAAGTGCAGCTTCAACTCCTTGCTTTTGTTCGGTTGTATCCTGATACACATTCAACTATTTAGCTCGGGAACTGTGTAGACCTTCACATTATTCCAGGAGCTTCGGACATGAGGTGCACGAATCTACACCGAAAGTACAGCCCAACCTCTCTATCTTTAGATTTCAGAAAGTCGACACGCTTGAAAAGTGATTCTTCAGTAAAAGATAGATTGTTTATTAACAGTCCACTCAGTTTTCCCGAGACTCCGAGATCCATGATCTCGAGCCGCGTTTTAAAATGGGGAGTTGCCGAGACCATGGGCCCACGTGAGACTATGGAAGATGCATGGTTTGTGAACGAAAATCTGAGAGCCGGAATCTTGTACGCAAGCATTTTTGATGGCCATGGTGGTTCAGCTAGCGCTCTTTTCCTTAGACGAAAGCTATTTGATATGCTGAAAATAAAATTGAAAAGACAAAGTAGCAATATTCCGTTCATGAAAAATGAAATAACAGTAAGTGAAATAGCTCAGGTTTTGAACCCACAGAGCCTTCAAGATATATTTAGTATGACAGATAGCGCGTTAATTGATCATATCGCAACCTTAGGTGACCCAGAGTGTTGGAGTGGAAGCACAGCAACAATATGTTTTATAGACGAACGCAAAATTTTTTGTGCAAATGTTGGTGATAGTAGTGCTGTTATTGGCAGAAAGGGTAAACCAATTTTGCTGACGGAGGAACATCGTCCAACACCAAGAACGAAGAGTGGAAGAAACGAAATTGAGCGCATCGCATCAGCAGGTGGTTGGGTCACTCAGGAGAGAGTCTGTGGAATATTGGCAGTTAGTCGTGCCTTTGGAGACTACGAATTCAAAGGTGGACGTTCTGAGCTTTTAGAGGAATTTCGCTGTGATGGAAACTCACAGGCGTCAACTTCAACTCTTCATGCACCTCCAGTGATTGCCTTACCACATGTTCACGAGCTCAATAGATCCACGGATGACGAGTTCATAATTATTGCAACTGATGGAATTTGGGACGTTATGAATGGATCTCAAGCAGTTACTTTTGTACGTTCACAGCTAAAAGGTAATCCAATGCTCTCCATGACAGAGGTGGCAGATGCACTTGTCCAACGGGCGTTGAGAAATCGCACTCAAGATAATATTGCTTGCATTGTAGTTGACCTTAGAGTATTTTAATCGAAGTTGTCTACTACCTTCTTAACTCAAATTGAAGAGAATAATTTCGCAGTACAACTGTACAACAGGCTATGGAAACCTAAACTCTAAAACTCAATGGTTCATCAATTGCCCCATTTTTCCACTTCAGTTCTAGTTTATACTTAAATCTTGATCAAGCGTCACTCAAGTCTTCAGATTCGCTCGAATCTTTGTCAATTCCGTTCAAAGATTCTGCAAGTAGCCTGTCATCCCTTTCACTCACAACCCGTGGTGCCTCCTTCAAAACCAATTTCCCCTTTCTCATTTTGATACAAACCTGGAACAGAATCATGATAAAATTTGGGTTTATAAATATGTTACGTTGTCATACCATAGCTTCCTGGATTGCTTCCTCAATAATGGCCATTCCAGATTCTTTATCAAGAGTCTGGGTAGTGACTACATAAAGAGGCGAAGCAATCAATGAGACTTTCACTTTGCATTCATCAGTCGAAACATTCTCTGCAGCTCGCATGGCATCCTTAATACACTCAATACCATCACTACTAAAACAAGTAAGTTCCAAATCAGCTCGGATTTTCAGTGGTTGTGGAGTCATTCGACGACATATATCTTTTAATAATGCGTGTTTCACAGATTCACTTATAACTTCGTTATTAAGAGTTGAATCAGAAAAAATCACTTCAGGATCAGTAACCATTATTTTGAACGCATTGAAAGCGTGCCCGTGCTTTGCGTAGAGAGGCCAACCAAGACTCTGAAGTTTCACAATAATTTCAAAATTTGATAAAATACGGCAGAAAACGTACAACATATAAGCTGTGTAAATCAGTGCTCGTAGTTTCGGAGACATGTCGCATAATTGAATGCACCATTTTGCTTTTACTATATCTGTCTTCACAAGCTTGAATATCCTCAGGGGACACGCGTCTGCTCAAAAATGTTTTAGTAATTATTAACTTAGCAAAGATCAATACCTTTTCGACAAGTCAATATACCCTTTCTCTTTATCTACTCTGAGTACCATGACAGGCTCAATCCTCCCTACCTATTTTAAAAGAGTCAAGAAAGCAACCAAAATATAAAAATACGTCCTTGCCTTTATCAGTTTTGTCACTGACCTTATTCTGCGTCGTGTAAGCTCCGATAGTAGTATCATTCCTTCGATGTTGTTGTACTCAAGAAGTTGCACATACGCACCCATTTCTGCGACACGTTTAACCTACGCAAAATAGTATGCATGTAAGATACGAATCTCACTTTAATTAAAGAGAAAAGGAGTACCTGGACCATTACAACTTCATCGACCTCTGGAAACTCGTTGACATACATCCGGCACTCGGAAACCTTCAGAAAATGAGCAAAACCGAAGAATAAGCACAAAGAAATAACTTTATAGCTGTATTTACCATCGCTTCAGTACGTTTTAGAAGGCAAAAATCCGTGCGGTAAGAACTCTATCTACTTATGGGTATTAAAGTATAGTGAAAAGCTGTGAAACCCTGCTTGGAAACGGTGGCGTAACGGAGTGCTTTTTCCCGCTATCTTTCAGACCCCAAGACCTTCTGCGCTATTCAAACCCTAAACTACCCTTTGACGTTGTAAATATGCCACACACAAGCTCCAAGCTATTTACACTATTATTACGGATATGAGTTCTATTCTCTATCTATAAACAAGACGAATAAAACTAAAAAATAAGGATTCTGTATAGAATTTCTATTCTTTTAAAAATCACTTACAGATGTCCAAAACTCAAACTCGTTCACAATCCAGAGAATTTAATACCCTGTCCAGCAGGTGCAGAGATGTTTGCTCAGAGCAGTTTTTTGACATGTTCGAGACCGGTGGTAAAATACATCAATGGTATAATCTCTAGTTATGAGTACATTTTATAGTGTTTCAATGGTACTTCCCTTCGTGGGCGACACAGGACTGGAGTTCTGAGAAGGACAAGTCATTCCTTCCGCAAATCACCCGCAAGTTGCGTGTTGAATATGAGCTTCTTGCCAAAGGAAGTTAGTATTCACGTGGATGATGCCAAAATGCTCTTATTTTTTTGAATTGCAGACAAAAGTGAAATTAGCAAAGCTCGTCGTTGATGTTCTTCCCGGCGAGGCTGGGCTGCGATTGCTCGTCAACATTTTTCCAGAGAAGATTCAAGTTATATTTGATGGTCTGTTAAATAGTTACAAGGTTTCAAAGCTTTAAATGTGTGATGATGTATTTAAATTAAATTTTGAGTTGTAGTCTCAGCTATACATAGCACTGAAAGATGAGAAGAAAGCTTCGGGAGCAGTGACATTCATTTTTAAGGTGAAAGCTTTAAGAGTGGTTTTCCTCTTACTTCATTAAGTTTCTAGGATATGGTGAAAGCTTACATCGAACAGTTGCTCGGAACTCCTTACGAATTTCCCTCGTATCATAAGGCAATACGTGAGCCCTACGATTACTATCAGGTGAAAGTGTGATAATGCTTTTAGAAGAAAATTTGAACGGCTCTTACGCTAGATGGCTAATATGTATATTGGCTCTCTCATCGATTTTGACCGCTCCATTCTAATGTATCCAGATCAGTGGACTAAGATACAGAAGCAGATTCATGTATTGAATACTCGAATGGACAAGTGTCTATTTCTGAACTTTTTCTTATCATAGGACGGTGAAAATGTTATTTTATTTGCAAATCACCAAAGTGAGGTGTGATGAAAAATTTGCGTGGTGTTTCAATTTTTTATGACTAAAACTAAATAGGGAGACGCGGCATTCATTCCACTGCTTACAGAAGTTTCCCATCCAGGATTGGGCGAAAAGGTTAGCTTTTCCTATTATTCATGCGAAACTGGAACATAAAGTTGTAGGTTACCTATGTGGCTGGCGATCGTGTTATCACTGATCTTCTTGCAAAACCGTTCAGCATGGGGAAAAATCTCTTGTGTGTTAACTCCAAGAAGCATATGGTCTAATATATGTATGCAATATGTCTGTATCCTTATTTTTGCTATAGGATGATATTCCTGAGCTGAAGGCAGCTAAAATGAAGCAGAATTTGACTACAATCAAGGTACTAAAAACTCCTCGTAACAAACTGTTAGATAATGCATATTTTGCAATGTAGGAGATGCAAAAGAAATTACAAGAAGGCGGGTTTTTAATTTGGATCGCACCTGCTGGAGGGAGGGACCGGCGGAAGGCCGATGGAAGTTTAGTTCCTGACAGATTCGATCCCCAAGCTATAGAAATGATGAAAAAGCTTGGTACGAAGAAATCAGCTGCGAAAACTCACTTTTATCCATTGGCAATGGTAAATATTGTCCAACAAGTCAAAGTCCATGTTCATTTTTTCCTGCAGGCAACATACGACATAATGCCGCCACCATCACAGTCAGAGAAGGACATTGGAGAAAAAAGGGTTGTGAATTACACGGTATAATCTTTATTTTTTCAAACTTTAGTTGATTTTCTAGCCAGGGAGTTGGCCTTTCCCTGGGTGAAGAAATTGATGTTTCAAACACCGGAGAGTGGGCTGAAAACTTAAGTGATGAAGCAGATCTTCCTGTCGCGTTATCAGAGTATATTTGGGGGAAGGTCTTCCACATACTTACTTATTTTTAATATGCAGTTTGACTAATATTTATTATTTTTCAGGTCAAGCTTGAGTACGACAAGATTTCGAAATACTGTGACCCCAAAGCAGAAGAGATTCCTCTGATAGCTGGTGGTATTCGCCCTGTTAGGCCACCATCTGTTCCTAAGTTCGATTGACCTACAAGAGAACTATGCAAGCAATGAATTATTATAAGTTTGGAAAGGTATTTGGATACAAAATGTTCTTAAAGAAATAAAATGGAAATGTATTTCTTGGTATTTTATTTCTTTGTACTATATTCCACAATCGCTCCTGCGTGCTGATAGCCAGCGCTTACTCTGACAACCTTTCCTTCTATGTCTTTGATCAGAAGTGGTGTTTCTTCATCTCGTGCGAATATTCGCCCTAACTGCCCGTTTGAGCTCGAGCCCCAACCGTATGCCTTACCAGCGAGACTGGACACCAAAGAAAAGTACTCTCCAGATGCAATGCTATTAATATATTCATCCTCTATCGCGCCTTTAACGCGACCAGGTTCCTCTTGTTCACCACTAGATCGACCCAGAGCCTTCCGGGCGCAACCCCAACTATACACCTCTCCAGCCTCATTACGCACTATAACGTGGCACCTACCAGTAGAAACTTCAATGAACTTATTAGAACTGGAGTGAAATGGAACTTGTTGGAGTTTGAGAGCATCTTCGAACGAATCAATCTTCCTTCCCAATCCTGAGGTAAGCTCACTTTTCTGCTCAACGATTCCAGCGTAACCATCGAATCCTGTTGCACACGTGTATACTGAACCATCGCTAGTCAGGGCCACTAAGTGGACGTAACCTAAAGCAACGTCAACTATCTTTACACCATCTTTTGGAGGAGGCTCTAAGCGTATCCTCCTAGGCGAGGCAGCGAAATATGGGTCATTCAGCAGTTTGGACTGAATGTTGCTAAAGTGCGTAACTTCATTCTCCTTCAAAAGTTCCGGAGCGTTTCCGCAAGCATTGAGACCCCATACCAGTAAAGATCCGTCCTCGAAAACTGCCGCAGAAGAATATCTTCCGGCTGCAACAGCAACAACTCTCATACTAACTTGACATTCAGCTTTCTTAACGCACTTATTATCAAGACTGAGTAACTTTCTATCAAACAGTACTTTTGCTGCGATACCTGAACGACACGCAGAGCCGCCTATACACGCGCTTCCAAGTTCACTGTTCGTAGTTGAATCATTGCTGCAATTGCAATTACCTCCACTGTCACAACCACATGAGCGAGATGTTGAGCCGCGGATACCCGAGCGACCCAGCTGTCCTCGATCGTTTAGGCCAAAAGTGAGAACTTCGCCAGTTGATGTCAGTACAACTGTGTGATAGCGACCACAAGCTGTCGCCGTAACTTTAGCTTTGTGTGGCAAGGTGACAGGAAGAGCACTATGTATGTCTCCTTCACGACCAAGTTGCCCAGAGTCGTCAATAGGGGGAGAACCTCTGCCGCCTCCACCAGCGCTATCGTTCCTTCCTGCAGTTAGAAGTTGACCAGAACGAAGTACGAAGGCTGAGTGACCTGAAAAAGATAATTGTATGATATCTTCGGCGGCAAATTTTGAAGGGACTTCTATCACGTTTGGAGGAGTTGCGCTCGGGTTTGAAGGACGTGCAACACGAGCACCGCCTATCCCCCAAGTAAACGCACGCAGCCTACCAGAGTGTCTAACAGAGGCTTCAGTTACATAAAGTCCAGATTCTACGTATTCTCCCTGGTAATCTTTTTTACTCAACGCACTCCCTTCCACGTTGCCACATATTGCCTGTATCCAGAAGAATATAGTCCATAGTTTCTTCATACGTTTCCGAACTCAAAAGAAAAAAAGTGCAGAATAGCAGGACTCTTCCGAAACTTTCTAAACAATATCCATGCTAGTTGCTATATACTGCATGGCACTTACTTCTTTCAGGCTTTATATGTAAAGTTGTATACGTGTGTGTTTGCGTGTGTAACTGAATTTTTTTTGCAGAACTCGTGAGTATATAACGAGCAGCTCCGTATAGTTTTAAAAATCGTCTTTTGTGGAAGTGAGCTCTGGAGCAAATAAAATATTTAATGAAATACGAGGAAAAAGTACCTCTGAGCTGTGAACGCTTGCTCATTTGTCATTTGTATAGAGATATCGAAAGCTTTCTCGGAGAATAATTACACGAAACGATACAACAATGTTGAAATACAACTTTTTCGCTAATTTTTTAGCATTTTATCGAAATGCCACGTTGCCAAGCCACCATTAGGTCCATCAGCACCCATTCTCGTCAAACTTGCAACCATCTCAGCATTCTCTTTCACTGAGTCAATTTGATCTTTTAACAGCTCACCTTCAATAAAGTCACATGCTGCCGCATCTCCACAGTCGTCAGCAATTTTATGTAACTCAAGTAATTTATCATAATTCAATTTTTCCAAGGAGAGTGCCAACTCCAGCGCATAAAGCCCACAGCCTTTCTGAGCATGCTCAAACTCAAGCTGAGGGGGCATGATAGCCTGGAGAGATACTTTACCCCCTCTTTTGGTCTGATAGTCCATGAGTAACTCGGCATGCGAGCGTTCTTCAAGTGACTCTTTCTTGAAATGTTGAGCAAATCCGTCAAGAGCCACATTGTCTCTTGAAAAGAATGCATACATGCTGTGATAGATGTAGGATACATTGTATTCTATGTTGATCTGGTCATTAATCGCGTCCTCAAGCGTTTGCTGAAAATGTGGAGCACGCGCAAACGAATAGTGTACATCAGCAGGGATTGGATGTGTGCTCGTTGCTTCCACAATTGCCTCTCCTAGAGTAAGCTCGCCACTATTGCCGTCACGGATCGCATATAATTTGTTGTAACAGAATTCACGAGAGCTTCGTCTTAAAGTAGACCGTCTGTCGCCGTTTCGCACGATATTCGCTGCGATAACAGTGCCTGAAGATTTTGAAAACATCTGATGCAATCCGAACATGCACGCAAAAACGTCAAGTGGCTTCGAGTGCGGGGTCAAGATTAAAAAATTTGAAGTTCAGGAGGAAAAAGCCCAAAACCTGACAGTTTCTGCGCAACAAATAAAATATCACGAATTTGCAAATTCGTTTATCGTTATTATATACACTACTATACTAACTTACTTATTATGTCTCTCTAAAAAGGAACAGCCCATAAAATTTTAGGGTATCCCCTGGAGCCCCTATATACCGCCCCAGTCCTCTGAAAGGGAAATTTTTCTTGTGAAAATTTTTTTGACCTGGAAGTCCATATTGAAAAGTACAACACTATACTCTGACCACTTCTCATGAATTGTTTCAAACTTTAACCAGGATACTTGAATTAGCGACTGTTGTTTAAGCTTTTTGAATGCTATCCAAAGATGTGTTTGATCTTTGCTTACATTGTTGACTGATCTAGAAAATGTGCTTCTTTACACCTCCTTGCGAGAACAGGGTGTGTCTCTGGTAGTAAATTCCTTTCGAAAAATGGGTGCGTTCAACCTTTAAAATATAAATCCGTATAGTTTCTAACTGTAGTTTCGTTTAAAGGACTTCGAGAAGGCTTTCGAGAGTTATGGGACGACATGTTCTCCTATCGAACTCTAAAAGTAGTTAAGATAAGTGACAAGCGTTTAGCGTATGTACATAAGTCGTTAATGGCTTTGATTTTAGTCTATGCAGGCGTTTCTATGATAGGTGGTCACACTTATATGCTATTAGAAACGCCTGGAATGTACATCTCAACTGATGTTTTCGACACAGAGAGAATGCTTGATTTCAATCAGATGGATTCGACGTACTGCAACACAACTATCACGGATTATGCCGGTGATCTACCCTTTTTGGAACCTTTCCTCAATAATTATTGCAAGAACTTCAGTACTTCTGAAATTGTGAGCGTTTCTGCAAACTCTATATTTGTGGGTACGCACGTTAAGGAGACAAACTTTCAGCGAGAGTGCGGGCCAGATCTATGTTCGACCCTGCCAAAATCTGATTCAACGAAGAACTATTTTGCCACAAATCCTGAAAACGTTACATTTCAGTTCAAGCCCACTCTGGATACGAGTTGGTTTACAAGTGCGCCCTCTTTAATATATATAAAAGATAATCAGACAAACACCATACTCACTTTTGACTCGGAATCTATTCTTAGTGAAAGATACCCATCTTTTAGTGTTGAGAAACTCCTCGAGCTCGCAGGAGTCAAGCTGGATGATAGAAACGAGTTAGTGGTACGAACTGATTCTTTTGTTCCACCATTTCCACTGTACCGACTGACTGGAATACGACTCAGCATTGATTGGACTTTCAGTAATTTTCGCCCCATGTCTAGTTTGCGACCTTTTGATTATCGAATTCTCGCAGATGTTTCAGTTTCATCCAACAGTAAAGGATATCTAGTAAACTCTGTGGAGACGGTGCATTTTTCTGGAGAGCCCGACGATGTTACTTCAAGTGGCACGATCTTGGAATTTCGAGGTGTCGAGATTGAATTCAGATCAAATGGTCTTCTTGGAAAAGCTGATTTTTATACCACAATGATGGCTCTTATGTCATGTTTCATCATGGTTTCGGTCGCTACAACAGTAGTAGACATTATAGGAGCCTTTATTTATGACTCGTTCAAAAATGACAAAATAGAAGATGACGGGGAAAGGCAGCACTTGGAGCACATGATTTTGAATCTTGAGACGCTAGGCGTCCCATTTAATCACGACGATTTACAAGTCCTTCCCAATGTATCAATAAAGGAATTTTTACAGCTCCTGCAACGCGATATTGTGAAATTGAACTCTTTAGCTTTGCATATTAGTAGAGATCTCTCAGAAGCAGGCTTCAATCGCCATGCTTCCTCAAAAAAGTCTATCAGTGAAACTAACACTAATAATGCAGTTCGATACAAGTGTTACCTAGTTGGTCCGGATAAATCTGAGATTTATCTGACTGGTGGGCCCCAGACTATTGGACGTGGAAACGGCAACTGTATCTCAAAGCGCATTTCTCACAAGCAGTTGAGTATAGTGGCAAACACACATGATGGTACTGCTATGCTTCGAGGTCTTCACACTAAAAATATGTCGGGAATTGCAATTTCTGGCGGTGCATGGCAACCAATAGGAGGAAACGATGAGGTAGAGTTAGAAGATGGTGATATGATAGCATTACTTTTAGACGAGAAAAATCAGGAGACATCTGTAGAGGGTGTATTTGTGTACAGGTCAGAGTCTCTCGTTACGAAAAAATCACAGAATAGCTGGCTTAGTTGGAATCTTTGAAAGAACTCGTCATGCTTCTCCTGCGGGTGTGCACACATGTGTGTGGAGTTGACGTGGTGTGTTCGTATATAAAAAGCATTTTTAAAAGTACCAAGTTTATTGTCTCGTGCCGTCACTACCCATGTTTGTCAAACTTTGGACGAGACTCTTTTTGCTCCTTACAAAAGACACTTCAATAAATACGTGTTGACGAACACAACTGAGCCGGGAGTGGTTACAGCGCGAGATGTTATCGAGCAATCGATTGCGTCGGTGAATGCGACGTGGGGTAAAATGATTTGATCGAGACTTCGTGGAAAGTTGTTGGGCTATATCCTTTCACCGCGCCACCTTATCACGAGCAAAAGGAGAAAACAGAGCGGGAAACTGCCTTGAAAGACGATGTGAGTTTGAAGAGGAAACGCTCCCCGTTATCATCACTCTCGACTAGCAAAATGTTCAACTTACTTTGGTCCGGGATCATGGCTGATTCTGAAGATGCAAGACAAGCCTTCGAGGAGCTCAAGAGGAATAAAGTTGTCAGAAATACTCAACAGGTGGCAACTTCAGACATATTGAGTCTCATTGAACAGTGTGATAAGACTTTTTTCAACAAAATTGAGAAAACTTGTTGCTGGAGAGAACGCAGTAGTGCGCAGATGGGCGGTGATGGAGAATAAAACCTTTGCTGCATGAAGTACCCAAGAAGTTTAAACCCGCGTTCAAGTGAGCGAAATCTGTACATATTTTATATATATAAATCCATAAACATCAACGAAGTCGATTACTTCCGGCTAAAGTTTTATTAATAGAGTTTTATACATCTTTACTTCACATACTATCGCGCTTCGTTCAATTGTCTCTGGAGAAATTTACGACGAAATTGCTCGTTTGGACGTCCTTTTTTCGTTTTGGGCGTAGTTCTAGGCTCCGAATTTCAACATTCGCAGAAAAAGCGCGCGCTAACATACGTCATAATTGCTTTGCGCACAAAAAAAGTCGATCAGAGTCGTGCATTAGGTGTCTCCTTCGTGTTACAACAGAGCTTCTAGAGCTTCACATCGTCAGCTTACCTGTGATAAGAACTTCTACGGGAGTTGCATTCTTTGGGGGGCGACTAAACGGTGCACTGTATCTCTATTTCTCTTATATATATTTCAGGAAAACACCTTAAAAATTTAGGGTAGCAAAGTACCCGATTTCGGAAGGTAGAAGAGGTAGAAAGATGATAGGTTTTCTAACGGTCTCGGAGAAGGTCTGAACTTTTTTACATAAAAAGCTACTTGGAGATAAAAAAATTTTTTTGTGGTTTTTAGGCTCGAGCAACTATGCTTAGAGCCCCCCCCCCGAAAGAACTTAGCCAAACTAACAACTTCACAAGGTCACTCGTTTGCTTTATAGTTTATTATCACCACCGCCGCCACCACCACCGCATATATATTTGTACAAGGGAAAAGGGGGAAAGCAAAAAGTTTATCACGCGCTTACTTCGGACACGGCGTGTTTATTTACATATATTGTTGGACTCCTCCGAGATTTACAGCTTATGTAACTCCGAAAGATTGTAAGCTTTAATTTAGCACACTATACGCTTCGGAGTTGTAACGAAGTCATGATGGTAAAAATGCTATAACGTCTGTGGTATCATTCACAGACGTCGCTTTCCTGGCTTGAGTATGAAGTTGCGCTGATAGAGAAGATATCTTATTTGAGAAGCCTGCAAATTTTTAAAAGATGTTCTCTGAACCTTTTACCAGCCCACCTTCAATTCTTTTAAAGAAGGTATGACCATAGAGATTTTAACCTACTTTAAAACGTTTTCATTTATTTCACGAGAAGAGTGCAGATTCGCATTTCATTTGGAAGAGTTTATATGGATGTTGCGGTTCTAATATGATTATATCGTGGCCATCCGATCCAATGATAGATGGAAGCTCAGACTCACACCACCTCAAGGTTGTGAACACCAGTTCTGAGACAAAGTTCCAAGTTCCATGTAAAGTTTCAAAGCGGGGTGCATCTAAAGGAAAGAGATATACTTCAAAGGTTTCTTCTAAAGAATTTGAATTTTTGCTGGACTTAAATTTGATGATTTAGTACCGAGGGGTTCATCAAACTTTCCCCACTCAGCGCTGGGAGGCACAATTTCGCCGTCAAGGAAAGGTGAATGACTTCAAATAATTAAGTTACATAAAAAATTATTTTCATAACTTGTTCGCAGCCTACTTCACTCGGATGCTTCGACGAAGAAGAAGGAGCAGCTCGAGCATACGACAGAATGATGATTTGGTGTGAGCTACATTCATTTCAAAGCTGCACTGATATAAAAGATGCAACAACACACCTTTCAAGTATTGCACTAAATTTTCACTATCTTGAGTATGAGGAGGATATAGATGCTCTTCAGCAAATTTCACAGGAAGAATTGATTCGAGAGCTTCGAAAACAAGGCAGAACACTGCAAAATTCAAAACATGATAAGTAATCACTCGCACTGGAATAGGAGTGTCCGAGGCTTACAGGACACTAGTTTATTTACTCTATTTTTTTCTGAACTTTCTGTGAGACTCAGTGCATAGAAAAATATCCTTGTGTACTCGTAAGTAAAATGATGCGTTTCTCTTGAAAACTTCATGGCTAAAGCACCGACGTACTTTAAAGATCAAAAAAGAAGTCTAAGAGACGCCAACAATGATCACGTCTAGGGTGCGAGCAACTACTAATGAGTGAAGCGAGGTGGGTGCGAGTGTACTTAGTGATGGATTGATGTATTGCGACTCTTACAAAGAGAAGCTATGAATGCAGAGCTATGCAACTGCTAAGCCTTCTGTGGGCTTATTGCCTTCTATGGGCGGACTCTGTTTCTATGACAGAGAGCGGCAGCTTCCGAGGGTGCCAGGTTCTGGTCTCGTGTGACCAGTTGGTTTCTATGACCAAATATTGTGTGGTCTTCAGCCTGAAATCTCAGTGTCTGTGACCATTGTTTAGGGTGTTATGAGTAGGCGATATCCGCGACAAAAGATATCATTCATGTGAGAGAAATGTAATTGCTCACTGGTTTGAAATATCTGACAAGTCTGACTTGTTCTTTAAATCAAACAAAACGAAAACAAAGAAACACGGTCACTTCTAGCCAAGTCGGCGAGAATACCCTAAATATCGAATTGTGAAAGAAATAATAAAAACTCTTTTGTACAGTATGCTATACTAATAGTGCGGTTATGAGTGGTTAATAGCAAATAATCGCAACTTTCGAGAGAAAGTTTCCGCGTCAAAATTTAATGACACATACAAATTTACCAGTATGTTTTTAGGTGGAATGAGTGATTTCACGGAAGTACCACATCAAAAATACTGGATTCAGCGTTACAATTTATTCTCGAGCTGGAGAGAGGGAATACGCTTGGATTATGAGTCATGGTATTCAGTTACTCCACATACCATTGCTGTTCTTCAGGCAAAGAGAAATATTTGTCGAAGTCTTCAACAGAAGATACCCTTATTAGCTGTTGACGCTTTTTCAGGCTCTGGCAGTAACAGTGCTGAATTTGCTTCTGCTGGTGTTCACGTAATTTCCTGCGAAATAAACATTTCTCGCGCAAAGATGGTTTGATCTTGTATTCTATTGAAATCTCGAAATTTATTGAATTCTCTACAGGTGAAATTCAACATAGATAAGTACTTCCTTGGGAATAAGGTGGATCTCATATGCGCCAATTTCCTCACACTGTGCCCTATTTTGAAACCAGACTTGATTTTTCTATCGCCACCGTGGGGTGGCCCAGATTACTACGTTAAGAGCAAAAGCTTTAAGCTGGAAAATATGTATATAGGGAAATTGAATGGGATAGAAATACTCGAAAAAGCACTGGAAATCACTCCAAATGTCATATACTTTCTTCCGAAAAATACTGATCTCGGACAAATTCAGAGCAGAATACAAATTCCTTGGGAGGTTATGACATGACTACACTTTCTTTGTTTTTTCTTCTAATGATTTGTCTATCTAGATCGACTTCAATTTTGTAAAAGGTAGACTAAAGGCAGTTACAATATACTTCGGAAGTTTAATTAGACTTGCTAAAAATAATTCAAGGGCTTCCATTAGGCGTGTTATCAGTGCGGAGAGGAAAGCAAATGATGGCTGGCTATGACGTGGTAAACTGAAAGCTGCATTTTTCACGGAGAAAGGAGTTCAGCCAATAGTGTCAGTGTATATCAGTGTAGATATTGCAATTATCATTCTAAATCACAGTTCTCCTCCATAACATTCTGAACTCCCGAAGAGAGAGTTTTTCTTCGTTGCAACTTTTGCGTTGAGAGTGTCCAGCTTTGGACAAGCTCCTATTTCATAATAGTAAATATGAGTCTAGAGTTAATAAGTAGTGTATTACCTATTCGATGGCCAAGACCACCGCAGTATGCACACCCACGCACTCCCGTGAGCGCTACAAGTTCTTTATCTTCTTCTTGAAGATTTTCTGTGGCAGAATTGAGAAATTCTGGTACCTTTTGTTTAGCTTCAACTAGTAAATGCTTCAAGTCTTTCAACACCACTTCGGACTGATTAGGAATGATCAAGGTAGTTGCTATACCAGTTTTACCACCACGACCTATCACAAACAAATTATTCCTTAGGTTTTGATATACTCATACTTTCACCTGTTCGCCCGATTCTATGTACATAGTTCTCGATTTCAGTTGGCATATCAAAGTTGATTACATGGTTTATTGCAGGGAAGTCGAGGCCTTTCGAGATCACATCGGTAGCAACAAGAACATCTTTATGAAAATTCTGAAAGACACATAGAAATCAGGATATAATACATTTCAATGAATAAATTCAAACCTTGAACTGCTCAATACTTCTATTCCTTTCACTCTGATCCTTCCCACCATGTATTGAGACCGCATCTACGCCTTTGAGTAACAAATACTCATGAACTCTATCTACATCTTGCTTATTTTCACAAAATATAATAACTGGCGGAGCAGATTTTGTCAAGCATTTAAGAATGTACTTGAGTTTGTCTCCATCTTCAACACATTCTACATCTTGAATCACGTCTAAGTTTGCAGCCCCGGCTCTACCAATATTGATCGTTACTGGATTAACTAGATTAGCTTCTGCAAATTTCTTTATTTTGAAAGGCATGGTTGCACTGAACAGAATTGTTTGACGTTGAGCCTTAAAGTAGCTGAAAATTTCTTGTATTTCATCTTCGAAACCAAAATCTACCATCCTGTCAGCTTCATCTAGACAAATAAGCCTAAATTATATGATATAATAATTCTTGAATATTAAAAAAAACGCTGGAACATGTGTTCTTACCTGCAGATATCTAGATTTAAAGCCCTTCTAGATAACATATCTCTCAAACGGCCAGGAGTTGCAGTTAGAACATGAACTCCTTCAATACCCTGTTCCCTCATAACCTCCTGAACATTTATACCCCCTATACATAAAATAATGGATATTGGCTCACTTTTTTTCTGATAAGATGTTTAGATAATTTGATTTATTGTTGTGTGAAAAAGTACTTCTTTTGGTCTCTTCTGAGAATACAACAGCAAAACTTCATGTGTCTGGCGAGCAAGCTCCCGTGATGGGCAAATTATTAAGCTCAGAGGACCCTCTCCATGTATAAGCGGCATTCGTTGCTGTTCAACCTACGTTTTAATTCCAAAGGAAAATGATAAAATTTAGTCGAACTCCAGATTAGATATAGAACTATATACCATTGTGGAGGTCAAAATAGGAAGAACAAATGCAAGCGTTTTTCCAGAACCGGTTGAAGCTGAGCAAGAATTGAAACCTTCTTCCCTAAAATAATTAAGTTGATTACCTATTCCAATCATATCACGTCCACTCAAAATGAGCGGTATGCCCTGCATCTGTATTGCCGTTGGTTTCAAAACGCACTACAAATAAAAATTCTATGTATTGTCAAAAAAATCCTATTAATTTACCTGTTGTCGAAGCGTATATAAAATTTTATTTGGTAAACCCATGGTTAAGAATGAAAAAGATGGCATGGGAACAAAATCGCCTATTATTTTAGTTGATGAACAGAATCGGTGACGACAAAAACATACCCTCTACACTCATACATAGTTTACTCCGTATTCCGTGGTTATTTTTTTCCCCACGAGAAGAATCTAGAAATGTAAGAAGAGTTGAAAGTTTACCTCAAATATAATGAAAGTTCGTAATTGTCCTAACCTTTCCAACCGGTTTGCATGGAGCTTTCATATTTTAAACCACTGGCCAATTCTGTAGCAGAGCGTAAACCTCTCTTTGTCTAGATAACAAATAAGATGTTTGTTTGTTACAAAAATCAGAACTTACCAGCACAGCTTTTAACAATGTGGCCTCACTCTCAGCTATCTTCTGAGAGTTAGTGATGACTGGTGAGTTTCTACTTCGTTCTAATGATTTGTGCAGGAGTGACGATCCTTTTTCCTTAAATGAAGTAAATGTATCAGAATTATCTCTTTCTAAACTGTCGTCCCTCGTCGTTGAGTTGTAAGGAAAATTCCTGCGGCGCTTTACTGGAATATAGTCCAGAGTCTCCGCATTTTCAATCAAAGAGGATTTCATTGATCTGAATCGCTCTTGGTAAATACGAGTAATTCAATCACAAGCGTGTGGAGGTGTGGTGCAATGTTTGGAATGTTGTGGTATCATTCAGAGCATCAATAAAAGGTGATTAGAAATTTTCAAAATTATTTTTACCGGGCGTCTAAGAAAAGTTTGAGAGTGTGGGAGTAGTTTTTACTTTTACTTTTTTCGAAAAAGGATATCGGGTTATCGGCCCCGAAAACGCGGTGTCGTGGCCCGAGACGGCAAAAACTCATAATATGTAACCAAACCACTGGACAAAGCATCAGGGGGGTGACAATGGGTATCAATCCCGAAGCCCGAAGACGTCGAACTGCAGTTGTTGACTATTACATTGAGAATGGATAAAGCTGAAACATAGAATAGGAATTATAGAAGGACAAATATAATTAGCAAAAAGCACTTACAAAATGAAGACGTGCAACTATACTTTTTTTTACCCTGAATATTCTTCGTCAAAGAATATATTACCATATCGGCGATGCGAAAGGAAAAAGAAAGCGAGCTTTTCAGTGTCCATGAAACAACATGGGACCGTGTTTTACTCTCTGTCAGATGACGCTGAAATTATATCTAAATACGAATCTTACGCAAACTTTTTAGTACGAGAATATTGTCTTATTGCTGCAACTAATCACGAGTTAGCGGCACGAAAACTCAATAAAAAATTCCGGGCATACGGAAATGATAACGAATTCTTTAAGGTTGTTTTCTTGACGTTTCGGAAACTCGTCGAAAGTTCAGCGAAGCTTCCAAATGCTCACATTGTAACTACCGTAATAACAGTTGCTGGTAAGCGAGGATACATGAGTGAAGCTGAGTTTGCTTTCAAGTGGAGTCAAACTTCCTGTGATAATACACTCAAACCAACTGCATACACATATACAGCTTACATTCAAGCAATAGGTCAGAACGTCAAGGGTGATAGTTGGCTTTTAGCTTTCGATATTTTTGATGGCATGATAAGTAATGGACTTATTCCAAATGTTTTCACATACAGTGCGCTTGTTCGGGCAGGTGTACGTGGTGGGAAAAGTGGTGCGCAAAGAGTAAGTTTTTTCATACTTTTTTCATATCTTTCATCTTTCATTTGCTTTCCTTTCCTTGCGTTCTCTTAGTATCATTGTATTGACCCCGCTCTTTTTACTCTTGAATTAGGCGTTAATGCTCATTCCTAGGATGAGAGAATATAATATTGAACCAGATCTACCCATCATGAGTGCTCTCGTAAGTGCTTTTGGAGCTGCAAATAATGTTGATGGAGTTCGTTTGGCTACACGCTCTGCCCTAAAATTCAAAAATGTGGATGGTCGACTCTTTGTTGATATAATCTGTGCTTTCACGTCCTGTGGAGCATACCAGGAAGCTTTTGATATTTTCCACTCTTCAGAGTGTCCAAAAAACATTCAGACCTGTACTGCTGTGATGCAATCATATATTAATTCAGGAAAAGTCAGAGACGCAGAAAGAATATACAATAGGATGAGGATTGACAGATCTGAAGATGGTTACGGATTTTTACCAAATGCACGTGCTCACACAACTATGTTAAATGGATATGAAAAGTCTTTGATGTGGAGCAGTGCAGTAAACCTTTTGAGAAAGTTAGAACAAGTTAAGATAGTAAGTAACAAAGAAGAATTCGTTCCTAATGAAATTCATTACAATGTAGTATTAAGTGCGTGTGGGAAATGTGGAGAATGGTCTACTGCTGAAAGTATATTCCATTCTATGCGTGCTCGTGGTGTACCCACTACAAGTATCACGTTCAGTACTCTTATTACAGCTTACGGGAGGAGTGGTGAAACACTTCGTGCGCGTTGTTTGTATAATCTTATGCGAAATGAAGGTATTTTTCCAGATGACTACTCTTTCGTTGGTCTAATCCTTGGGTATGCAGCTATGCATGATTTAAGATCTGCTCTCGATGTGAGAAATCTTATGGCTTCTGAAAATGTAATAGAGACTGTTCATACTTACAACGCCTTAATTTATGCTGCTGACGTTTGTGGAGAATATGAGAAAGTAGTCAGCTTGTATGAGATGATGCTCCGATCCAACCTTGAACCAAACGAGACTACGCACGAGCTCGTTGTAAATGTCGGTAAGAAAGGGGCAAAATTCTATGAAGAGCAACAATTGGCTGCGAATGTTGCCTCAGCGGCAGCTGGGCTTGTTGGAGTAGTTGGGATGGCTCTTGGTCGTTGGTAAACTTTGAATTCGTCAGTTTGCAATTCCTATCAGCACATCGTCCGTGCTTTTCATATAGATTTCCTTCAACAATCAACATAGCTTGGTATAGATCTTCTGAGCATCCGTATATTTCCTCCTCATTCCTTTCGTTCCCTGTTGGCTTATTATTTTTTTCTATTTTTCACTGTGGCTACTAGTAAACGTGAGAGAGTAGACAAGTATGCTCAAACTCGAGCAAAGAGAGTGGGCTCAAATTAATATGTCAATATGTTTTAGCGTTTTTTTGCTTTTTACGTTAGACATCCATGTTACGATCGTTATATCGTTCCTTTGATCCGTCTCTTGTTTCCTTCTTTCCAACTTTCCTAATTCCTTCTCAGTTCTCACTATTTAAAAATATTTTTATTCCACAACACAAAGTAGACAGTAAATGCCGCAAAAGCAGTTCACAGCGTCGACTTGTCTTGAAAAAAATGAAATCGAACTTTATATTCATCAACATGAGTAGGTGGTAAGGTAGTTGAAGCACACGAAGTATATGAAAGGCATTCGTTCGATCATGTGCCTCGCGAACACGAGTGCGTAGGCTTTTCACACATACAAACGAATATCTCGATCTCCCTCCGTAGTCAGGAGATGAGCGTAAATGCGCGTGGTCCACTTGATGAGTATCATCAAAGCTCTTTCGAGGATAATTCAACATCATATTCATCAGATGAGAATGATCAAAGTTGGATATCGTGGTTCTGTTCCTTGAAAGGAAACGAATTTTTTTGCGAAGTTGACGAAGAATACATTCAGGATGACTTCAACTTGAGTGGTCTAAGCTCGATGATTCCGTACTATGACTACGCCCTAGATATGATACTAGACATCGAAAGCCCTAATGGTAGTAAGCTAACTGAACAGCAACATGAACTCGTAGAATCTGCTGCAGAACTTCTTTACGGCCTCATTCATGCTCGATATATATTGAGCAGTCGTGGTATGATTTCAATGTTAGAAAAGTATAAACAAAGCCATTTTGGAAGATGCCCTCGCGTTGCTTGCAACAACCAGTCATGTCTTCCAGTGGGCACATCCGATGTTTTTCGCACGGCTACACTGAAAATATTTTGTCCAAGCTGTCAGGTAATCATTGCTTATGTTTTGTTCGATTTATTACAAAAGTGTGCTAGGATTTATATTTTCCACGGAATAAGTTTCAGGGGACTATTGATGGTGCATATTTTGGAACCACGTTTCCTCATCTTTTCCTTTTGACTTATCAGCATCTTCAACCAAAGAGAACTAAATATGATTATGTACCGCGAATATTTGGTTTTAAGGTTACATTTACGTTCTGACTTTCGAATGTAGCTAACTAAGCAATATTTTCATAGATTCACCATGAAAATAACTAAACACTTCCAAAGACTTGCGAAATTGAATTATTTCTATAGGTATGCTGTTGGTGTAGAAAGGTAAGCACTTAGTGCGAAATAAATCTTAAGCAAAGTACAAGGACTTTAGTCTACCTATTGTGTGCAATGTTTAGTGATATCTAGTTCTAATATCCATCCTCATTTATTTAAGCGCTCGTAGAAAAGAATGGGTTTAGGGTATAAAAAAGAAGAAACTGTTTTCTTAGAAAATTAGGTGGGCACAGATACAGGTACTTAGATTCAAAGACGCATGAATTCCAAACGGTGAAGAAAGGGAACGCCGTGATAGATAGAAAGGCTCGCATTGTTCCTTTTTCTAAACTCGATTGGAAGGGGATATTCATCTTCGTACATAAGAGAAACTCAGTAACTCGTGAAAAGAACTCCAAGAAAATGGATACTCCAAGGAAAAAGGCATGAAAGTTGTTTCTTTATTTTCCGGGATAGGTGGCATAGATCTAGGGTGCGACATTCTTTTCATACTCGGATTCGCTAACTCTATAAATAGATTACTTAATGCAGGACATGAAGTCATCCTTCAGGTGGAGAACAATCCTAATTGTATCCAAGTGCTTAAAAGAAATTTCCCTGCAACTGCATTAGTTTTAGATATAGTTACTCTTCAAAGTCTTCCTGTAGAAACAGAAATCGTCGTGGCAGGTTTTCCTTGTCAAGACTTGTCAACTGAGAATCAAAATCGAGCAGGTATTGAAAAGGGGCTACGCTCCAGTCTCGTTTCACATGTTTTTCGTTTACTTAAAGGGAAGAAAGTGCCATGGGTCATTTTTGAAAATGTACCAGGACTGCTTAATTGGCACTGGAATCAAACTCCCCCACAACAACCCGGGATTGCATACATAGTCAGGGAACTCGAGCTACTTGGGTATCGTTGGGCATACCGCGTTGTCGACTTGGCATCATTCGGAATCCCTCATAGTCGTGCACGCGTTTTTATTGTCGCTTCAATTCATGGAGATCCAAGGGATATACTATTGTCTCAGAACATTCATTGCCACGGACAATGCTCAAATATGTTCCCAAGTAAAAATAATGAATGCTACAGTTGTTTGTGTCAACAACCCTCTATTGACTCCAATACAGTAGCTTGTGTTGATCTCGGAGAAAAACGCCATCCTCCCTACCTGAATATTCTCCATTGTTTAACGACTGCTAATGGAAGGCGAACTTGTATTGTACGTAATATCAGTGACACAAGAAAAGTTTGCACAATGCTTGATGTCAGAGATGCTGAGAGATTATTCGGGTTTCCCGAAGGATGGACTGAATCATGTTACCCCATCATCAATCCTGATAGGCCGGCTCCTAATAAATTTGATTGCAAAATCCAGACTCAAAAGCGTTTATCAGTTCTTGGTAACTCCTGTGCAGTTCCAATATTTTTTTGGATTGGTCAACAGTTAAATGAACCGTATGTTTCTAAGTTTTTTATGGCTTCACTCGGAAGACCCTTTGTTGCAGAATGTCCAGGATTCCAAGACTCATCTGCATGGCCTCGTTGTGCATGGAATGTTTCACCTCAATTATTCTGGAAAGGTCGATATGGGATTGCAGGAATCACTTCTTCGCCTAAACTTTATCCATACATAAAACTCGGCGACTTTTTACGCTATGGTGATGAAATCCCAAATTTGGCAACTAGTAAGAAGTTTCTGATGCGTTTGAAAAAGCAAGGATTTGAACTTCTAGATTTTGTAGTAAATGGTATGCTTGGAACACACAAGCCAGTAATACAAGAACATTTAGGCTCAGCAAGTGAAGCATCTGAATCAGAAGAGCCACAATATCACCATAAAAGCACGAATGATAATATCATTTCCACTAATAATTCGGATGAATTTGAAGGAGAGAAGATTATATTTGCCTCATGTACATTACATGGAAATATGTCACATACAGTAGTACTCTGGCCAGCTGTTTCTGTACGAGCAACAAGAGGAACTATTTCAAACTGCGACTCAATTACAGATTCATGTGATCCACTTATGAATGATTATCAACTCATACTTATGCGGAGTGATCAAATTTTATTATCTTTAAAAGAGAAAGAGTGCCACGATTTCTTTTCTTCATATGGACGTGCAAGAAACCAGTTGCTATGTTCTTCTCAAAAGGAAAATTACATTATATCAATTGATCAAGCATTGGCAAAGTTTCGAGCTAAAAATTTGGATTATTTTGACATATTTGAGGGAGAGACTTCGTCATCTTTACAAAAAGCACAACCTTGTGGGAACTGCGAAGTTTGCACAAAAGTTCATAAAAGAGTTCGAAATGCAAAACGTAAAAATTTACAAACATCTCTTCAGACAAATCTTATCATGAGTAAAGAACAGCAAGTTACAAAAGAACCATCTAGATCTTTGTATGACTCTTGTCCATTAGTTTTGGCAACGCGACTGGCCCATCAAGGTCATCAAGGCGCTGCAATAGCGCTTTTGCAAGCTCAAGCTATCGGGAAGCGAGTCAAAATTTTATGGTCTCATGACAATGAATTTTTTGCAGGTACAATCACGAATTTTGACCCTCTCAGCTTCACTCATTCAGTTGTATATGATGATGCAGATGAAGATCTAGGCTTGAAGATGTGGCGGGAAATCATCATTTTAATGTGATTATATTTGGCTTGAATTAGAGTACTTATCATTTTGTGTAATTGAAAATTTTGAAGTCTTCCAAGACCACATAAGGTCACATTCATGGTGACCGAGAACAGACATTTTTTGACGTCTTCTACCTCTTCCTCTCAGACATTAAATTTGAATACCATGATATCTCCTTCCTTCACGACGTATTCTTTTCCCTCGAGCCTCCAAAGTCCCTTTTCCTTTATGAAAAATCTCACAACCAAAAGTATCGATATATTTTCCAAGTACCTTAGCTTTAGCAAAACCTTCACTGGTAACATAGTCCTCGTATGAAACAGTTTCGGCCCTTTGAAGAGAACGTGAAGCTAGAAAATAATCTAAATTGGTTTCTTACTTAATAAATCCGCGCTCGAAGTCGGTATGTATAACGCCCGCAGCTTGTGGAGCGGTGGCGCCAATCTTTGCTTTATTTCTTTAGATGGAAAGAATATGAAATAGTGTAAGATAACCTTCGTGGTCCACGCTCGCGTTTCTTTTTCACCCGTTGTGAAGTATGTTTGAAGCTTTAGTTGCTTATACACAGCTCTAACCTACATAATTACATTAATAGAGATACAAATCAAACTTGAATAAACGTACAAGAGCAGGGAGACCCACTTCTTTCACTCCCAACTCTTCGAGAAAGAATTCCCGTTCTTCAAGTTCCATTTGTACAAGTTCCGATTCAATCTTAATATGAAATGAAATAAAAGAAAGTATTCAATTCGAGAAAGCTAAAACCTTTGCAGAAACAATGCAAACGGAAGAACCTTCGCTTCTTGCAAGATCGCGCAAATTTTCTAAGTAAACATTTCCACTTCCCTTCAAAAAACATAAATTCATATACTAGATCTTTCACGAGTTTTACCTCAGTCCGTAAGTCACTTTCACAAACATTCGCAGCATATATACATGGTTTTTGAGTCAGTAAATTGAGGGTGGATAGCAATGCACTTTCTTCCTATACCATTAAAAGTTATTATCATCCTAAGTTGATAATTTATGGCTACCTCACTGAGCTTGAGAACACGAACTGGAATTCCACTTTCTAGTGATGAAGATACTCTCTCAAGCACTTCAAGTTCTGTTGCTTCTTGTGCTTTTTCTGTGGGACTCTATCAAAGGAAATCAAATTGTAGTTTTCAGGAGTTTTGATGGTCGGACCTTTGCTTTCCCTTTCCTTAGTCTATCAATTCTCCTTTCAACTTGCAGCAAATCAGAGAGAGCCAACTCAAAATTGATTGTTGCCACGTCTTCTACAGGGTTCACACGCCCATCAACATGTATCACCTATGAATAGAACGTAATTTTTGTTTCTTCCGCTACTATTGACAATAAAACCTCATCATCATCAAAGCATCGAACAGTATGAATTATCGCATCACATTCACGAATATTTGAGAGAAATTTGTTCCCTAGTCCCTGGCCCTCTGAAGCACCCTGTTTTACTTTTCAGTACTTCGCTTAAAACGAAAATTTCCAACTTTTACTAATCCAGCTATATCAACTATCTCAACAAAAGCAGGTATTATATTTTCAGATGAAGAGATTCGTGAAAGCACTTTCAGTCGCTCGTCGGGCACCGCAACTATCCCAACATTCGGTTCAATCGTGCAGAATGGAAAGTTGGCAGTCTATTTACTTAAGTTTTGGGGAATAAAAAAGTTAACATAGAATTACTTGTGCTGCAGCATTCTCCGTTAAAGCATTGAATAAAGTACTCTTTCCCACATTTGGTAGTCCTGATAAATTACATTAGTTTCGCAAGTTTTTATTGCGATAATGAAACTGACCTACGATACCAGTTTTCAAGGACATTGAAGTCCTCACCGTCAACTTTTTCAACGCCCGAGGTACATTCTTTCTGCTTAACTACAAGTTTTTATGGTCAATATTCAGTTGAACGCTAACATGCGACTGATATACCGCTAGTTCGCTCCTTCGACCTCGAAATGGCGAAGAGGTATCAGCGTGAAGTTTCATTTGATCTATGTGACCTAATGCTGTTCAGATACAAACAGCGAACGGATGCTATTTCACGGTATGGATATGACGCAATAATGATGGTCACACACCCTATTTCCATATATTTTCGATCTTTTTTCTATAATTTTTACATATTGTTAAAGTACTTAAAAAATTTGATATTTGCGAAAGAAATCAAATAGGCTTCGCCTGCGCAGGTTCGAATCCTGCCGTCTGCGTTCCATTGCAAAATCAAAGTCGAATAGCAGCATCGTATTGCAGACGTGCCCGAGTGGTTAAGGGGTTTGACTCGAACGTTTTTTTGCAGGTAGCACTGTATAGCACTGGATATATCAGGCTATTTTTTTCTCGGATGTATAACTTAGCACGCGATTCCATGATACCTCTCCCTGCTCTACCTTTTTTCGAATAAATCCAGTTATCGTAAACATGGGTGAAGGGGCAACTTCATACAAATTTTCGTCATTTCACCAGCTTATAAACTTACGTTGGGTTCTAAGTTGCTGATGCAAAATAGGTATATGCATCGATATCGCCAAAGAAAACGAAACATTTACCAATTGGATCGCAGAAAGCATTGAGTGGGGGCAATTATGGAACAGCGTTCAGGGATTCCGTCTTTCTCGAGTATCGACGAATCGCAAGGAACCATCAAGATCGGTTATACTGTAACGCATGGTTGGGAGCACACCACAACGCTCACGAAGCACCAATTAAGTTTGATCACTGTTCTGACAACTTCGTGTTGCCGGGGCACCAATGTGAAGAAACATAATAAGAACGGTACAAATTTTGGGTACGATATGATGAACGCTCCTTTCGACCCAAAACTATCTAGCTTTGAACGACGTGCACGAATGGATGATTCAGTTACCGTCGTGCACGGTACCCAGAATTTCCATGCATGGTACAGTTCAATCGATACAACACTTGCCCACGAGGCTGATGAAAGATATCGTTCCTATGCGAACAAATTGACCAAATTATGTTCAAGCTGTGACTCTCTTTTGACTAAGATCTGCAGTGGGTGTAGAGATGTTTCTATTGTAGTAACCATAAATGGTGATATTGCAAAAAGAGGAGAGGTATTAAGAAATGATTGTCAAAGACTCATGCGTGAGATAGATTACCTGTGTCATTTTGCCAAAGCAATTAAGTCAAAACTTGTATTTTTTGATGAGATAGATAGTGTTACTGGCTTGCTTCCAGAAAGGAATCTTCTTGTTGACACATCTACAATAGATAAAAGCTCTTTAGTTGATTTCATTCATCTACTTGAACATCTGGACTCGTGTATAGAATTTATTGGGGAACATCAACAATATACTGGTGGAAATAACTATAGTCTAAAGTTGCAGCAGCTTCGTGGCAGAGCTCTTGCTTCAATCCGATTTCGCTTTGTTGCACTTCTAAATGAAATAAGTATTTCCATCTCAAAAAGCCGCATGAAAGTTCAAAAGGAACTTGGCGTGCAGAGTCTTGACATAGTCCAGAAAAAGACTCTCAATGAAATTGGAACTTGGTCTGAAACCTCAGAAGAACATATAACCTCTACATTTTACGTGAAATATGCAACTTTTTCACAAGATTTGAAATCTCTGATAGTTGAGATTGAAAAACGAACGAAGAAAGCAGAATATAAATTACTTATAAAAGACTGTTATAATTTGTACTGTGAGGAGCGTTCTAAACTATTGCATAGTACGGTACGACTGAAAATGCATGAAATTGTCATGAAAGCTGCTCAAGATGTACAAAGCCTTACTCGTACAGGAATTGCATATCTTATAGAACTTGCTATTGCAGAAATCGGACTTTTCAAAAAATTATTTGCGATGAATGAACGCAGTGGGGCTTTAGTTCCTCTCATGAACTCTCTCGGTGGCCTTGTTTATGATGTGTTTAGGCCGATATACATAAGTATAGGTAACTCACTTCTTTTGCTAATATTTTTGAACTCATTTTATAAACAGGAAATGTATTCGAGCTTGCAAAACTTGCTGAAATCATCAAGAGTGAAATTTTAGAAGGAACACTTGCTGAAGATGAGTATGTATTTATAACACTTTCTCCCATATTGCACCATATGCTGGCTGATATACAAGAACGAATGATATACCGTGCACAGATATTTTTGCGTGATGAAGTTGGTAACTACGTTCCTTCTTCAACGGATGTTGATTATCCAAAAAAACTCTCATCTTGCGATGAATTAATAAAGAATGATTCCATTTTTTCAAGTCAAAGTGCTCTTTGGTACCCCCCGCTTGAGAAAGCTTTACAATGTTTGAGCAGTCTGTACCGATGTATTGAATCGACAACTTTTTCGGGTTTGGCACAAGAAGCTGTCAGTTTATGTGCAGATAATATTATACTTGCAAGCAAGGCAGTGTCTCGGATTTCTGGAGTTGTGGATGGACAGCTATTTCTGATAAAACATCTTCTCATACTAAGGGAACAAATTGCTCCATTTGATGCAGAATGCACCATAGAAGTAAAGGAACTTGATTTCAGCCATATGCGAGGACATATGCGGCGTATATTTGCAGGGGAGTTATCATTGTTCACGTTATCTCAAGACAATGCGTTTTTTGTTCTTGCCTCTGAGGGACGACCTCAAGTTCTTGAGTCTACTGTGAATTCAAAAAAAGAACTAGAAAAAAAGTTGAAAATTGGATGTGAGGCCTTCATCATGACTGTTACGAAATCAACTGTTGAGCCTATGCTTCGTTTCATCACGAAAGTAACAGCTTTTGAAATTTCCGAAGGTGATGGAAAAACATTGTCTACTTCAGCTTTTGGATCCGAAAAAAGAGTTGCAGAAATTATACGCAGTGTGAACAGTTCGCTTGAAACTTCATTCATTGATACGATTAATTCTCTGAAGATGTATGTCAGGGCGAAAGAGACCCAGGCTCTATTACTTAAGCCAATCTTCTCAAATATAGTAGAAGCACATGTTCAATTCTTCAATATACTTCTTCAAGAATATTCACGAGAAGTACTAAAAGGCTATGGTATGCTTGATGTTGACGAATTGAACACGCTTTTTCAGAGAATTTGATAACCAACAGACTTAGAAGTTTTACAATAACGTTCTTATTCATTATTTAGAGTCGAAAATTTTAGTCTTGATTTTCATAAATGACAATTTTTACAGACAAGATCATCCATTTCCTTAGCGGCAGAAAGTTAAGTCTGATCAAACGTTTTTTTTTGTGGTGAAGTCACTTAAAATCGTGAAAAAAGGTGCAAAACCGTAAAAATCTTCCGTTTTCTTTTCTTTCTAAAAAAAGAACCTTCACGCATATCTCACGTACCCATACGTCATTATTACTGTTTTGGCTGGATATGCACTAGAAATCGAGAAAAGGAATTAAGATCATTATCACCATATGAATTCGCGGTAAAGCGTTCGTTAGTTTTGAATACACATGAGTTTAGAAGTACAGCAGAGAAATAGAAAGTCATATAACACGAAAATACGCGATTCGAAAAAAAATAGGACAAGGGGTATTGACTTTCTTGACCGCGAGAACTTTACTTATTCGTTGAAAGGCATACGGAACAGTTTGGCATTCTATAGATAGAAACGATGGAAAACAAGTTGCAATCAAGAGGATAACAGAAGCTTTTCGTAATGAAAGGGACGCAAAGGTAGCAAGTTTACGAGAGAAGTGTGGTGACTTCTTTAACAGTTTTGAAATATTAGCGTACCTTTCGAGAAATATTCTGCTTAAAAAATCTGGGTGCACATAAAAATATTATTAAGTAAGACGTATTCCCCGGTCATTAAATATCTTTTCAGCACTAAACTTTCTAGATTGCTCAATGTTTTCAGATGCGGGATCGATTCTGATATGTACTTGGTTTTTGAGCACATGGAGACTGATTTACATGCAGGTAAGGACTTTCGAAGTTAACTTGAAATTCTTTTTTATATTACACTAACATTGAAGTGTGCAGGTCAAACCAACTAAAAACAATACATAATTACTATGTGCTATATCAGATTTTCTGCACTTTACAATACATGCACAGTAAAGACATAATCCATAGAGATATAAAGGTAGAACGAGATTCACTCCAGGCTGCTTTCAAAAAAACTCTCTTTCAAAAAAGCCTAGTAATATATTAATGAACCAAGACTGTCAGATTAAACTCGCCGATTTCGGCCTAGCCCGTAGAGTATTCTGCAACACAACACGAAATTGTGCTTGTGATTTAACATCATATGTGGCAACAAGGTGGTATGTGACTCAATGAAAATATCTCCTCACAAAAATTCACCAAAAAGGATAGGTATCGAGCTCCTGAGATTCTACTAAAAAGCAAAACATATTCAAAAGCTGTAGATATCTGGTCCGTAGGTTGCATTACTGGAGAGCTGTTCCTAAGGTGAGTGCAATCTTATCGCTAGAATCGATCAAAAGAGTTCATATTTTTAACTAGGCATGTTTTATTTCCTGGAACCTCATCGGCACACCAGATCAGAATCATATTGGAGGTAAAAAGCAAACTGATATCCCTTGAAGTACTCCCTCAGAAATTTTCTCCAGAATACAAATTTATATCCCGTCTCGTGGGATTTGAAGAATATGAGTCATGCGAATTTCATGGATATGATATCTGACGCTAAATTTGAACACTTTTCGACGGTACGAAAATTCTTGTAGCTTATGTAATTAATAGAAACCTTCATACTTGAATTTGAGCAGAAACTCATGCACAGGAAACCACTAATAAAACTACTACAAAGACAACTGGCATGTGATCCACAAAAGAGAATAACTGCTACCAATGGTCTGAGAGATATCAATTTTCGTCGTTTCATGGATAAAACTCGAGAAAATAAGATCATAGAATCAGATCAAGTGCAAAATTTCAACCGCAACTTTGACTTTTTCACTCAAAATACATGTTCTTTGGCTTACTTCGAGGGAAAAACTTTGCAGGAGTATAGAGAGTGCTTGTATGCCGAAATCTTGAAAGAAAAACATCTCTTAAGTAACTGGAGTACACCACAGGTGATCAAGAAGCAATTTTAATTATTCAGCCTCAAAACAGATAAAAAGGTTCGCTCAAGAGTTGGATCATAAACACACTTTAAGAAAATAACAACACCTCCAAGAATAATTTCTTTTTCTCATTGGGATGTTCTGTTCTCTTTGTACATGCTAAGTGGAAGCAATTCAGCACAAACCAACAATCTTGTTGCAATGCCAGGGCATATTTAGAAGTATGCTCCAATTCTCTTCGTGAGATCACACTATACTCATGCAAACAATCAAGGTGCCTAAACGTGAATAGCTTTTCTACACAATTTGAACTCATTAAGCTCCGTAGATAGGTATGAACTGAATCCAGAACTAATTTATTTCTATTTCTGTCTTTCAGTAGACTCGTGTGGCAATAGATTATTGAATTATCATGAATAGTTCCATACTTATGGACTCCTCCTTGCTGACTTTTATACATGTCTACAATAATCAGAGAAGAATTAAGTAAATAGATAAGTGAAAATAAGTATGCCATCGAATATTTGCTCTTGAAGTTTTTCAATGAAATACACGCCTGCTCCAAGAGACTTTCAGTCTTTGATTTATAGTATAATTCACGAACGAGAAATTTGCAAACATCCTTCTCAGCTGAAGTTCCATGAACAGAAACTTTATGGATAATTGTTGTTATTTCTACTAGCATACTACAAACAATGTTAGCACCACAATAATCTTTTTTATTTTCTAGAGCTATCCATTCCATTCTCAGCCAATGTATAAAAGAAGATTCAAAAATATCGGAAACACATTTGATACTAATCTTGTCTTTCGAGGCATTCCCATGAAAAATTAACTTCGAGACAATGCGTAAACCAAAAGTTGAGAATAGCAAAAGATTATGGCATCTAGTTCGCCATTCTGTAGCTCTTTGTTCAATATCCCCACTAGATCTCAAGATATCCCTCCACGCATGATATACAAACGCCCCAAAGTATGTGGAATCTAGTAATGCACTCCAAAATTGAGCCATGCTCTTGTCAAGAAAATATAACTTTTCTGAACAAAGCACGGGATGGAAGTGTGATTTTTTTATTTTTCCACTCGCTTCAAGTAGATGATGAACACTTTTTAGCTCAAATTTTCCGCTGAATCTGGGTATATGTTTCTTCGCTTGGAGAGGAAATTTCAAATTATCGCGTGAAGAAATATCGTGGTTCATATGTTGCTCATTGATGAACTCTTCTGCTAATTTGTCTGCTGGAATACCATGATATAACAATTGTAAAATCTCAATAGTTAGAGCTGTGTCTTCATAACTGAGAATTTTCTGATGATTCTGGACCAGTATCAATAAAATGTCCAAAAAGCCATATTTTAATAGACATGAGGTAAGTATCTTCTTTAAGCGTATATTACTTTCTTCCTCTACGATTATTAATAAGTTCCGATAAAACGTCAAAATCAGCTGCAGAGATTTAGACTCGCTATTTTTGAAACTTGCTCCTCTAGCTGACTCAAGTTGCCGGAGTGGTTCTATTATCAAACCTAAGACTATTGCAAATATATGCTCATTTTCGATGAGAGCATTTAAATGGTTAAAGTGGGCCCTATTCTGCTCCTGCACATTAGTTGCAATCTCTTCAGTCGGTAGCGTTAAGAAAGCTATCAGTTTCACTATAAAAGAAAGTGAAAAAGGTAATGAAAACGAGTATTTTTTCAACTTACCTGCATGGTAGACCAGACTCTGATCCTGACTGTACGTAAGCATGAGTGGGATGATATCTTTATGCATGATATTCCAAGCTGATAGTTGGAGCATTACAAATCTTTCACTTGTTGAATCGCGGCGTAGAAATCGTATTAAATCTTGTAGAGTTTCTTCGAGTGGAAACATATGAGTGGGAATTCAAAAAATTCAAATAAAATACCGAGACACTGAGAATCTTTTACATATACGCCATTCTGCTTCATTCCTATATTAGAGGTAAGACTCAACAGATGAGTTTCGTCCATTATGTCGTAACAACGGAGGAAAGAAGAAGAATGTTCCGTTGATTCCGGCGCAAGTGAGTTCGTACGATTATCTTTCGCAGCTGCTCTGCTGCTGACCGTGCTGTTCTTCCTGACAGGTGACAGCCGCCTGAAAAAGAAAATTTTTTATTAATTTTTTTTATTTTTTTTTATGCAGTAGCGAGTTTGCATAGACAGAAGGAAGACCCATATATGGATCATAATAGATGGATGGATGATTTCGCAAAATAGGGTGCTTTAGCAAAAAAAAAGGGGCCGGTTTTCCAACTATATATATTTCCGGAAAAGTGAGAAAATAATAGTTGAAAATGTTTATATGTGTTTTTCTCACTTTGTCTAGGTTTGATCATTATACGTATTGTGACGGCTCATAGAAGGCTGGGGCGGGGTCTGCCAACAGAAAACCCTTCAAGTAAACCACAGACAACTACGATATCTCAAAAGCCATCGTTACCTATAAAATTTGTGCAATAAATACTCCTCGACACTATTGATTTGGACCTCTAGGTGTTAATCCTGAATCCATCTGATGTCAAATAACCTTCTGTTCGAAGTGAATTGTGTGTAAATGAAGTAGAGAGGTAACAAAAAAAGGAGGAAATGACTCAACGAGTCGAAAAGATTATAGGAGCAAAGTATAGCGGTGGTAATATCCTGTTAAAAAATGATCTCCTGTACTTCACAGTCGGAAAGTATGTGTATACCTATGATCACACGAATTTACGCTCGGACGTATTGCAGATTGCAAACTCTACGAGTATTTCAATTTTGTCGTTGAGCTCTTGCGGCAAATTCCTCTTGACTGTAGATTTCCTGGGCTGTATTTTTATACTGAACCTTCAGAAGAAAACGACAATTATGAAAATAACTACCAATGAGCGTGTTATTGATGCTAAATTTAGTACTGGATCTAAGTTCTTTGCTGTAGTCAGACAAGGTAAAGTTGACATTTGGGCATTGCAACCTGTTGGGTTGAGTTTTGAGAAAGTCAGTCTATTCAAAACTTTTGCAATCCCGTTCTTTCACTCAGAAAATAATCGTAGTCTTAGTTGGAGTTCAGATGATAGTTGCATTATTTTAGGCTGTGAAGATTATACATGCCGGATTTTTGGTCTGCAAAATCAAGCTGGCGAGGGAAAAGTTGAAGTTCTGGTTGGCCAAAAGGAATATGTAATAGACACCCATATGAGTAATGACATGTCAACTACAAATTGTGTCACACGAAATGGAACGTTGCTAACATGGTTAAAAAGAGAGGGGAAATGGGCAATTGAAAAAGTTACAAAATTGGATCCTTCCTTTAACGTAACAACTTCATGCTTCAATAGAGAGAATTCACTTTTAGTTGTCGGTTTTGACAGCTTTTTCCTAGTTTATGATATTCACCTGCGTTTGCAAGTACAGAAAATTGCTCTTGACCATTTTAGCCTAAATTTGTGCAACTTTAGTGACAATGGAGAAATCATTTTGTTCGGATCTGAACGGAATGGACGAATATCTCTATGGGACTGGAAGAAAGAGATAATGATATATATGAATCAGGGCCATCAGCAAAATGTCCAAACTTGTGCTTTTTCGACAGATGCTTCTTTGATTGCAACGGGGTCGACAGATTGCAAAGTGAAGGTTTGGGCCTATAATTCTGGAGATTGCATTTCGACATTTTGCGAGCATTCAATGCCAGTAACGGCAGTCACTTTTGCCAGTGGAAACCATGTTGTTGTTTCTGCAAGTCTTGATGGGACAGTTCGAGCTTATGATCTTATTCGCCATCGTAACTTCAGAATTCTTGTTGGGGATGAATCTGGACAATATACTTGCTTAGCTGTCGATAAAAGTGGTGAAATGATATGTGCCGGGACTTTTGAGACCAATAAGATATTTTTATGGTCGCTAAAATCAGGAAGGCTTCTTGATGTATTTGTTGGGCATGTAGCACCTATATCAGGTCTACATTTCAACCATTCAAACTCAACATTGATTTCCGGTTCATGGGACAAAAGCATTCGATTTTGGGATATTTATGATAGAAGGAAAAAACAAACGGAAGTGATTTCACTTTTAAGTGACATCACCTGTCTCGATCTGAATTCTCACAACTCTCATCTCGCCGTTGCAAGTATTGATGGGAACGTCTCTATCGTTTGTTCAAGAACAATGGAAATAATTTCTTCACTTAATGCTTCACAAGACGTAAATGGAACTCAAGATGATAAAGGCGATAAAAAAATACACTCTCTCTCCTACAATATGGATGGGGTATTACTTTTAGCTTGCTCGCATTTTCATCTTTATACATTTGAAAGTAAGGGTTACACACTCTTACGACGGTTCGCTGCAGGAAGTTGGATACAGGTGGAAAATCTAAGCTGCCACACTCCTCAAATTATATTTTCAGCGAAGTTCTCCCCAGTGAAGCAATGTTGGGCTGCCTCTACCACAAATGGCCTATATATTTTTGCAGAAGAGAATCTTCGTAAAAGTTTGTATCAAGTTGCTAAACATAGTGGATGCACCGATGTGATAGAAATGATGGCAATAGGTTCATATTGTGAAGCTGTTTCTACCGCACTCGGGCTCAAATTAGACTTTCCTTTATTGCAATCGATTTTATGTAGTATTCCCCCACAGAGAACGGTAGGAAGTGTCATCAAAATGTTACCTCAAGAACAGATTGTGTTACTTTTGGAAGTGCTCGAATCTTGTCTAGCTGAGAGTAAACACTTGACAATGACTCTAAGCTGGCTTCATGGAGTCTGTTCCACTCGCTGTGACGTGCTTCCAGCACTACCACTATCAACCTTGACTCAGATATTAGTCCAAGTTTCAGATTTGCATCACACAGAAAGTTGGAATGTAAGCAGAAACAAGTATGCTTTGGATTTTGTTTGCCAATAAAGTCAGAGAGAGTTTTTTCACTTCTTCACATACAAATATAGCATATGACAGTCACATTACACTGTACTTTACTCGGAGCAGCATTTTTTTAAAAAAGTTGGTTTGACTGTAACACTGTAACCGAATGCGTGAGGAGGTTTCCTGAATGTGAAAATAAAATTTGTGAAGGGATCAATCATTTGTAAAAAGATGGGAAAAACTCTGATATTCCAATATTTGTTGCTTTCCATTCAGATCTGATCAGAAAAGCTCCGTAGTATTGCATGGGATTCCCGACCTTGAATTATACAATATCTGGAAACAGCATCCTCCACAACATGTCTCCAAATTTTGTCTCTGTGCAACGAATTCAAGTTACCCAAAATCCAGCAACGTTTCTTTGCGCGAGTAACAGCTACATTCAGACGTTGAGCATCTGAGAGGAATCCAATATTGTTTGCTGCACGTACACATGATATGATAACGAATTCGCACTCTTTGCCCTGAAAACCATCAATAGTGCTTACACATGGTACTAAACTACTTTCTCCGAACGTTTCTATCAGAGTCTGTTCGATAAGATCTTTTTGTTCCTTGTATGGTGTTATTACAGCAATGCTTTTATGAGCTCTACCTGGATTCATAGATGTGAAACATCTTATTAGAGATAAAATCAAATTAACTTCAAATAAGTTGACAACAGAACCTCGAGTTCCACGTGTTTCAACTGTCTCTCTAGTGTCAAAAAGCAAATAAGGCTTGCTTGGCCACATCATATTAAATATTTCCTTGTTTGATATCGATAGATCGTCAACTAAAATTCCATCGTAAAAGAAACGTGATGGAAAATAGCGAATTTCAGGCAACATTCTGTACTGAATGGAAAGAGAGATGAAATCGAAGTGATTTTCAAGCAGTCTCTGGAAAAGAGACCTGCCAAATTTTGCAGTTTTTGCACGATCAGAAATTATTGTTGATGGGAGTTGAAAATTATCCCCAATCAGTATACAGTGCTTTACTCCCAGAGTTAATGGTATCAAAGTAGCGAGTTCATTCGCCTGTGCTGCCTCATCTATCAACAATACATCGAATGATTTCGAGTTCTTCAAAGTATGACGACCGCATAGTGCTAAAGTTGTGAAAATTATCTCGGCTTCATCCAAAAATGACGTCTCAAGTTCTCTGTATAAGTCTGAACTCTCATTTTTCTTCCCTGAACTTAGCCCCGGAGTACGCTTAGTATTCACCAATTCAAGTCGAGCTAATTCTGCTATGTAGCGATCGCGAATTTCAATACTTTGGATGTACATATCTATACTATGAACGACTGTTCCAGTAAGATTGATGTTCTCAATCTGCTGGTTTATTGCAAGCACGTTGCAATAAAATTGAGAATAAAGTTTATTCCATTCTATTTCTGATAAAGAAATGATAGAATTAACTTTTGTTTGAATGAGAATAGATTTTATATCATCTGATATGAAAGCATCAAATGCTCCTAACCGAATAATTCCTGGTCGGTAAGGCATATTATTTGTCTGCTTAAAGCCCATTTTCAACACTTTTTCACATATGTTGTCAACTCCAGCATTGCTTGGGGCACATACGAGAATACGGGGTTTCACGAATACTTTTTCCGTGTCTCTGCATGCATCATGATGTTTTGATTTCCCTTGCTGTAAATATATTGATCTTCCCACATTCTTTTCTTGTATGAGAGCGGTAACACTTCTATAGTATCTCTGAAAAAGAATCAAATGTAGAGTATTCAGAATACCAAACTAAAAAACTGAAAAATAAAATGAAAATATAGAGGTTCAAAGAGTTTACCAGAGTATGTGTTTTGCCTGTGCCAGGTGGTCCTCGTACGATAGTGAAAGGTTCTGCTCGAATATCCTCATCTATAGTACCAAGTGAGCGATCAATTGCCCACTGAATGGTCTTCTTCTGAATTTCATTGTACATTAGATCAAAACTTTGGGTATAGGAACAACTGTCCAAATAGTGACTGATTTCTTTAATAGCAATATTTTGCACATGAAAAACTTTTTGCGGACTCAGGATTGCTTTTTGTAAAACCTTGCAAACAAAGATTGATAGTTTTGAATAGCTTTGAGATTAAAAGATAAACAAATAATACCTCGTGTATTTCTTCAAAAGCCTGAAGAGCCATGTAGCAGTAAAATCCTGAACTAAACTTTTCTGATAATACTGCCCAAACGCAAAAAGGGATAGTTTCGGATAGTATCTCGCTAAAGTGGCCATCCATAGATTTCTCTGCGTGCTCTACAGAAATTGCGACTGTGACTTGACATTTCGGAAGATCCAAATTTGTTATTATGCCAAAACAATATGAGTCACTTTTTACTTCCTGAAATGTAGAACAGAATTTCTTATTTGAAATCAGGATGATCATTCCCGTTTGAAAGTCTTTTAATGTGGGTTTGTCCTCGGCCTGAATGTATATTGTGAAGAAATTATTCTCCCTTCGCACTTTAGTTACTTCGCAAAGATGCTGTGAATCCTGAGCTACAACAAAAATATTTATTGCAGTTCTGTTGCAAAATTAAAAGTGAGCTAACCGATATTTTCAAGCATAACAGACTCAATGCTTTGTATAGTTTCTTCCAAAAGCGCAGGATAAAAACACTTCTTGTACTGCGTAGATGAATGAAAATTCGATGGAATTGTTTTTAACTTTCTTTTCAGAAGCTTGAATATCCCAAACTTTTCTATGTCCGTGAAAAATTTGAAAAACTCTGGCTCCGCGGAAGTAGGCATTTTACAGAAGAATGGCTGCGTCTTTCTACGATGTCATGAGATGGCTGTAAAAACACCAAAAGAATTACGATTAACCATGGCCAGTTGCATTTTTTACATTCTGATGAAGTTTGAAACAATTCTTGGCGTGCTTTTTAAAACAGTAACGAACTTTTCTTTTTTTTCCTGTCGGGGTACGAGACTCGACCATCAAAACGTCGATACGTCGTATGTCGAAAAGCAAAAGTTGATGAAATCGATTGTTTGTTTGTTTTTGTTTTTTTGGGGGGGTTGCAAGAGTGGCTCTTTGCCAATATGGTGCCTCTGATCTCTTAGATACAGTGTGTGTCTTATTATTAAACAAAAATTATTCTCTCTGATGAGGAATTCTACAAACATATAAAAACATTTCAGGTGACAGGCGGGGGGTTATTGGGGGATTTGGGAACCTGTGGATGATAAATACTCGTATAATCCTGCTTAATTTTTTTTGCAGTAAAAAGGGAGTGGTCTAATCCTTCGTGCTAATAGATTAGATTGTCATTGCTCGGATAATTTATCTTTTCAAGCAGCTTGTAAGCGATTTTCGCAACTCCTCCGCGCTTCTCGTCTTAAATGGGAGTTTCGGACAGGCAAATCGTAGGCAGTGGCGTTGGATTAGGTGTGAGTTTTTTGAATTCTTTGCATTTTTTGTTGAGGATTATTTTGTCATAGGTGCCGGGATTGGTTGTGGTTTCGGCCTGGGTTGGGGTTTCGGAGGTATCTATTTTAACGAGACTTTTCCTGGCCTCACACTTTCTTTTTGAAGGGAGCAACTTAGGCGTTCTTGGGTTAGGCTTTGGTGGAGGATGCGGAGTAGGCTTTGGCTTCGGGTGGGGGTACGGGGTAGGTTGGGGCAGCAAATATATTGATCAAAATATAAGTTTCAAAAAGTAGTTAAAGCAAGTCAAAAAATACTTCATCCACTCTCTGACTTATTTTGCTAGAATTTGTAAAGATTCTGACGTCTTCCCTTGGAGAGATAAAACCGTTGATGCAATATGAGCTGGAGTCAAACCTGCTTGCTCAAGTTGAAATTGATCCGAGCCGTGCTCAATTGGCACATCGGGAAGTAACATTGGCCGCACTTTCAAGTTACCATCCAATAATCCATCAAGAGCTAGAAATTGAAGTACATGTGAGGCGAACCCTCCGACTGAGCCTTCCTCAACAGTGACCAAAATTGGATGTTCCTTTGCCAAGCGACGAATCAACTTCTCGTCCAAAGGCTTGCAAAATCTTGCGTCCGCAACTGTTACGCTGATGCCGTACTCTTCAAGCATCTTTGCTGCTTTTAAACAGTTGTTTGTCGGGGTTCCGTATCCTAACAAACAAGCGTGCGTGCCTTCACGCAATACCTGCCCTTTCCCAACTTCCAGAGGAACACCTTTATACCCTGGATTACTGACTTTAACTCCTTCCAACTCTAAATCTAGACCAATACCGGGACCACGTGGATACCGAAAGCAAGATGGGCAGTCATCAATCGCGAAAGAAGTTGCTATCATGTGACATAGTTCTGCTTCATTTCTCGGTGCCATCACTACCATATCAGGCAGACAAGCCATAAATGTGATATCATATGCACCTGCATGCGTAGGACCATCAGCACCTACTAAACCAGCGCGATCCATGGCAAAACGCACAGGTAATTTTTGGAGTGCAACATCATGAACAACTTGATCAAATCCTCGTTGTAAAAAAGTTGAATAAATTGTGCACATGGGTTTCAATCCTTCCGCAGCTAATCCGGCGGCGAAAGTGACGGCATGTTGCTCTGCAATACCGACGTCAAACGTCCGCTCCGCAAAATATTTCTCGAAATGATTTATTCCTGTTCCTCCTCCCATTGCAGCATGTACTGCAACAATACTATCATCAAGCATGGCTTCGCCTACCATTGCATCTGCAAAAACTTGAGTATATGTTGGAATAGTTGTACTGGCCTTCTTTTGCTCCCCTGAAGCTAGGTCAAATTTAGATACTCCGTGGTATTTATCTTGCGCTGATTCAGCGAACGAATAACCACGACCTTTCTCTGTGACCACGTGAATAAGGACAGGACCAACACTCTTTGTTTCCTTGACTTCTTGCAAAATTGCAACCAAGTCGTTCAGGTTGTGTCCATCCACGGTTCCGATATAATATAGCCCAAGCTCCTCGAATAAGGTCGCACCAGAACCACTAATCATACCTCTAGCATATTCATCAACCTTTGCAGTGACTTCTTGCACAGGAGTTGGCATCTGCTTAGTTATCGCTTTGGCGGACTCGCGGAGCTCACGAAGAGGTTTCGAGGATTGCAACCTAGCAAAAGTTGAAGATAAAGCTCCCACCGGATCTTGATTTAAACTATTATACTGTGTAGGTAATGATACTTGTTGATTGTCATTTAGTATAATAATCATATTTGTATCAAGATAGCCCGCGTTGTTCATCGCTTCGTAAGCCATCCCACCTGTTATCGCCCCATCTCCAATGACCGCGATGACTTGGTTCGATTTCCCCTGCATGTCACGAGCTACTGCCATACCTAAACCAGCAGATATTGACGTACTACTGTGACCTGCACCAAAGCAGTCAAATGGACTCTCGCTTCGTTTTGTAAACGGAGATAAACCATCTGTCTGTCTTATTGTATTCATGCGATCTCTGCGCCCAGTGAGAATCTTATGAGGGTAAGCTTGATGTCCTACATCCCATATGATCTTATCAGTTGGTTGATCAAAAACGTAATTCAATGCGACCGTGAGCTCAATGACACCGAGACTTGATCCCAAATGACCGCCAGTTTGAGACACGTTATAAATCAAGTCCGCTCTAAGTTCTTTAGCGACCTGTTCCAGTTGATCTGCGCTCAAGTTCTTGAGATGGCTTGGAAAATTAATCGTATCCAAAAGAGGGGTGGCGGGCTTTGATGAAATAGCCCCGTATCCTGCAATCCCTGGTATTTGCCCTTCCTCTAATTCGGACAAAGCATCACTTTGTGAAACTCTAGTTACCACGCTACGTTTAAATTTCAGCTTTCCATTCTGGATATGCGGAAGCTTCGATGTTTTTTTATCAGAGCATACTGAATAGTCTGAGATTCTAAGCGATGCTATTTTCATCCCCGATAAAGTGCTCGTCATCATGTTTACCGCTGAGTGAGATATTACTCCGAACTTTCAATGTTTTTTCTCACGTGTAGCGCGCGGAACAGACTTTCCAGAATCCAAACTTATCTTGAACCGTACCCAGATTGTTGAGTGAGGACAATCGAAGAAAAATATTTTGGGGGAAATCGAAAACTAAAAGGGTCAACAAAGGGTGAAATGCAGAAACCGTGAAACCAACTCGAAAACTCGTCCGCGGCACCTTTCCATATGGTATAAAATTTCTTAGTTCTACGGACCATTTTTTTTGGCCAAATACAAAAAAATCGGCTTTTCCTAATTTTTAAACCCTAAATATGAAGAAAAGTAAAATTAGTTAGCCACGAATCTTCAATCTTCAATTTACACATTCACTTCAGTACACCACAATTCACCAGATTCGTATGTAGGTAAAGCAAATCTCAATGATCACGATCAAGAATTTTCACTACAAGTTTAAGACAAACTCTTATTTTGGGAACACAATTAGCACCCGCTATCATAAACGTGTTATACCTCGTTGTCAATATGAGAGTAAAAGCTCCCCAAGTCTGATCGCTCAAGATTTTACCACGAGAAAGAAATTACTAACAAGAGCGGCAGATTACAACAGTTGTATGAAAGCAAGGAACGAGCGACGAAATATCTGCAGAGCGACTATTGATGGCGGAAGTTCTGTGTTTGTCGCTGCAGCTGATGACGAAAGTTCACTCGAACTCAAGGAATACAGTCCGCAGTTCTTACGTGTGAGAATGGGTGTCTTCCTGAGCATACTTATTGGGTACTCTTGCTATTACTTAACTAGGAATAGCCTTACATTTACTGCTCCGGCAATGGTCGCTACGGCAAGTCTCGGATTGGATATCACTTCAATTGGAGTGATTACCTCTATTTTCCCTCTTTGCTACGGATGCAGTAAATTTATTAGTGGAGTAGTTGGGGACGCTTTATCCCCAAGCATTATGCTTGGAGGTGGTTTGGTAGCTACAGGATTTGTAAACATTATGTTTGGGGCCAGTTCAATATTACCCGTATTTTGCGTGTTATGGGCTATGAATGGTATCTTACAAGGTTTTGGTGCACCAAGCTGTGCCAAAATCCTTACCTCCTGGTTTGCCTCAAAGGAAAGAGGAACTTATTGGGGAATGTGGAATATTGCCCACAACTTAGGAGGCTTCACTGCGCCTATCTTGGCTGGGACTGCTGCGCGTACATTTGGATGGAACTGGGGGCTCTGGGCACCCGGTTTTGTTGCAGTATTCATTGGCGCAGTGATTATTCTCACCTTAAAAGACTCTCCAGAAGCCAAAGGGTTTGAGCCTGTTGAAATCGTAAGTAACTGCGAAGAAGAAAAAAAGGTAACTGAACAAGTGGAACAAAAAATTAATTTGTGGGATAATTTGCTTCACAATGTTCTTTCGAATCCTTTCATATGGGGACTTGCCTTCACATATTTTTGTGTTTATGTCGTTCGACAAGGAATTACATCTTGGTCAGTTTTTTATTTAATAAAAGAGAAGGGTGTTGTGGATGCTGGTGCAGCAGCAGTACGTGTATCTGGGCTTGAGCTCGGTGGCCTTGTAGGAAGTCTACTTGCAGGCAGAATAAGTGATTGGTATATAGCGAGCTCGAATGGTGGAGCTGTCGGCAAGCGTATCCAAATAGTTATTGGATACCTTGTTGGAGTGGCAATTATGTTGCTATCATTCAGGGCTATCCCTGCAGGTACACCGTTTTTGCAAGCACTAGTCGTATTTATGATTGGTTTTTTCCTGTATGGTCCTCAAATGCTGATTGGCTTATGTGGAGCTGAAATCGTCGGACGACGCTCTGTGGGCGCTAGTGAGGGCTTTCTTGGATGGATAGCTTATCTAGGTGCTGCAAATGCAGGTGTGCCACTTTCTCTTCTCGTGCAACAATATGGTTGGGATGCCTTTTTCCTTTCCTTGGTTTGTGCCTGCGGTATTGGGATATTATTGCTAGCACCACTCACAGGAGCAAGAAGTTATCTTCAGCGTCAGAATTAAGTTGAACAATGCCCGTCAATTTTCTGAAAATCTCTATTGGTAAGCTTTAAGTGAGGCCTACGATTCAATGTTGACTTTTTAGCACACTTACATTTGACTCAAAAGTACTTCATTTATCTACTATCTCAAACGAAATATTTAGCGGTGAGTAATCATATGTGTTATGATCGATAATATTCGTATCACTCAGCTCTAAACTAAAAAAATCCATCGAATCTATATCCTGCAGTAAAAACAGTTATTTCTACCTTTTTTATGAGATCAAACCCCTTCTTACCTGGAAAAATGGTCCCGCATGCCAAGTCCCCATATTAAGCTTTACAATAGTTCCTCCTCGAGTTGGAATAAGAACTTAGAAAGCATTATTATTCAATGTGATACCGTTAACTTTGAAGGCTACAAGATCAGCCAATGATGGTGGAAGGTCTACGCGAAAGTTAGCACGAGCAACGACTATGTACCTATAATAATTAGACATTTACTAATAGAATCCTTATTCTGATGTTCTCTTCTTTAGATTACCAAGGAGAATTTTGGACTGAGGCTAAGCACTGAGTGACTTGCTTGTGATACGTGATTTTGTGAAAGTTTAGTGTTCTTTCTTCCTTTCTGAATATGTAATATCTTGGAGTTCCGCGACTTATCTCAAGTTGAAGTTCCTGCATAATACGTTCTTACCTAAGTTAAGAAAGTTTAAGAAGTAGGCTCGTACATCTGTTGAGAAACTTTTTCCGTCATATTGCCAAGATATAACCTCCACTATAATGTGAAAAGGAATAGAATCGAAAAATGTATACCGTGTACCTGACCAAATTGCGCGAAGTTATCAGAATTGATTTCGACTGGATGTATTTCAATGCTCGGGGTAGCGTTAGCATGCCGTCTTGATTTTCTAGTGCAACACAATCTAGAACTGAAGTTTCTACGTTTTCCAGGTGAATCTCGGCAACCAGTGTCGCCACAGATGTCTGCTCGTGACCGTGGCCAGCAGAGATCCATTCAATCAAACAAAATGAATTTAAATACTTAATCACGAACGTTTTCTGACTTATACTACGTACGTCATTATCACACTGAAGAAAGCGGTGTTTCGTCAAAAAACATTCAAAAACATTCCAAATTCATCAGAAAATATTGAATCTTGAACTATCGATCATACATAGTACGATTACATATAGTACTAGTAGTCTATCTATCTTCCTGTCATCTATAATTTTTTGAATTTTTAAATTTTCTTTTTTTTTTTTTTTAAAGTACATAACCACGACTGTTTGACAATAAGACACATATTTGATGACACTCGAGTTGCGAGAGGGATTTATTTTCAAAAATAAGAAGCTTTAAATTAACTCAGCGCGCCGAACACTAAGTTTTTAGAATGCCAAGGTTCAAACTTATATATACTTATGCAAAGACCGTCTCATCATGTTTGAATCTAAAACTATTGTTAGAGAGATAATTACTTTACAGGTTGGACAGTGTGGAAATCAGATCGGTACCGAATTTTGGAGCAAGGTAGACCGTTGATATCTAAACTAAAATAAACTAAAGAATCACGCATAAAGCTGTGCTCTGAGCATGGAATCAGCAAATCGGGTTCTTTCGATGGAGCCGATGGATTCTTCCCGGGAATTGATAGGAAAGATGTATTTTTCTATCAGGCCGATGACAACCGTTATATTCCCCGTGCTCTGGTGAGGACAGTTTTAAATCTTCTCCGGGAAAGTTTTTTCTTACTTTCATTCTCACAGTTATTAGATCTTGAACCACGTGTGATAAACGGGATAAGGAACTCGGATCACAAGAGTCTATTCAATATCGAAAATATGTACGTGTCACAGCAAGGTGGAGGAGCAGGTAATAATTGGGCAAGCGGATACTCACAGGCATCCAATGTAGAAGTATATTTCTTTTTCGTAACTTTCTGAATCAACTCAACTTTTGTTCTCAGAATGAGATTTTGGATATGATAGACAGAGAAGCAGATGGTAGCGATAGTCTGGAAGGCTTTGTGTTGTGCCATTCAATAGCCGGTGGTACTGGATCGGGACTTGGTTCTTACATCCTTGAGGTTAGTAGACAAACACTCTTTTGTTCAAGAATAAGCTTTTTTAGGCCCTCAGTGATCGATATGGCAAAAAACTGGTTCAAACATACAGTGTTTTTCCTAATCAGGATGAAATTAGCGGTACTTTTACTACAACTAATATAGATTCTCCGTCTTGAATGCTGTGTAGATGTTGTGGTTCAACCGTACAACTCTCTTCTAACTTTGAAGAGGTTGATTTTGAACAGTGATAGCGTGGTTGTTCTAGACAACACAGCGTTGAATCGAATTGCGGAAGAAAAAATGAAAATTCAGAATCCTACATTTTCGCACACGAACTCGCTAGTCTCTTCTGTAATGGCGGCGAGTACGACTACGCTTAGATACCCTGGATACATGAACAACGACCTAGTCAGTTTAGTTGCGGTAAGTTTTTTTAAATACGGCTCTCAATAAACTTTATTTTTTAAACTCGTAGTCACTGGTACCCACACCACGGTGTCATTTTCTGATGACAGGGTACACCCCACTAAGCTCGTATGAACATGGATTGAACACGTGAGAGTAATTTTGACAAAACAAAAATAGCTAACATCACTTCTGATAAAAACGTAGGACACGCAAGACTACGGTACTAGATGTTATGAGGCGATTATTGCAGGCAAAAAATATCATGGTATCATCAAACATCAGAGAACAAGAGTTTGAAGAGGTCTATTCGAATAAGTATTTTTCCATGCTGTCAAACTACTTAATTTTTCTGAAAACAGAGCAAATATATATCAATCCTGAACGTGATTCAAGGAAGTGTAGATGCATTCCAGGTACTGTTAAGGCTAAGCTTTTGGTTTGAGTTTTTTGTCGTCGTATTCGTTGACGGCTATTGTCTGTTTAGCTTCAGCTTTTTTTGTGAATATTGTTCAGAAAGTATTTTTTTGGAAAAACTTGTTCACATTTTTGGTATTTTAGGTTCACAAGGGTCTACAAAGAATTCGGGAGAAGAAGTTGATAAATTTTGTTGAATGGGGTCCTGCAAACATCCAGGTTTATTATATAATATTTTTAAGATTTGCGAACATGAGCATGCTTCTCCTAGGTTGTTGTGTCCAGAAAGTCACCATACGTCCAAACATCACATAGTGTAAGTGGAATGATGTTGGCGAATAACACATGGTAAAAATTTTTGTGCATGTTCACCATTACAACAAAATATTTTGCTCTAGTATTCGTCACTTATTCAAATGCTGCCTCAGTCACTACGATAAGCTCATGCGTCGAAAAGCGTTCCTTGATCAATATGAGAAATATGATATTTTTCGAGTATGCCTATCATTTTTTCCTAGTAAAGATAAATCACAGTGTACAGGAAAATTTTACCGAGTTTGATGACTCAAAGGAAGTAGTGGAGAGCCTCATAAATGAGTACGAAAAATGCCAAGAGAAACAAGGATAAGAGTAAACTAAGTGCCCACATGATCTGACTCCATCAAATTCGATCACGAAGCTTTGAATTTTTACTAGTATCTGGATGTAACTCAGCTGTATCAAAATAATACAAACGTAATGATATCGAAGAAGTGAGAATACCTAGTAATAGCTGTAAATTTGGAGATATGTCGAATAAGAATATGCTGAACAACATAGTAACGAGCATCGCCATTGAAGTACTGTATACTTTCACAATTGTATCCGCATATTTCATAATCCAGCTCACTAGAAGTCCAGTAAATGCAAGGTTGAAAACTACAAACCAAGTTATGATGTCATATCCACGAGTTACAACTCTCGGCCATAAAGATATTCCATTCGAATATCCAACATTAATATCATCAAAAAATAATCGTAACCCATTGAAAATCACACCAAAACCATAGAGTTGAATATTCTGCCAATATAAGTTATCATTATTCATTTTCATGAGCTTCTCAGTGTAGACTCCTGCTAAAGCACTGAGGCAAGCAGAAATAATCCCAAGAACATATCCCATCAATGGAGCCGCCAAAGTAGAGTCCTTATCACAACTGATTTGACTTATTGTAGCTCCTATCATCAGAAGAGCTAATGCTATCCATTGTAATCTATTGAGTTGTCGTTTTAGTATAATGCGGAAAAGTAGTCCAGTAGTCACTATTTTCAAGTTTCCTAAGATTTGATATGTAGAAGGATCTACATATTGAAGGGTCAAAAATTGTACATTATTGTGAATCAAGTAAATGATGCTCGGTATAGGATATAGGAGTGCACTTTTCCAATCTCGCGTTATATGTGTGCCTTTCGGATCTATCAAAAACTGTCGATGTAGTAGTATACTTGAAACAACCTAAGCATAAGAGTTAAAAAGAACTTCTGAAGAAAGAAATCTGACCAGTTTAAATACTTCAGCTAAAAATGGTACAGTGGCGAAATTGTATCTATATTCTCCATTTGACTTAGATGCCGTCGTCAAGAGGCCTTGCGAACTCGTCGCCAACGTTAAGATAGCCGCCATCACTAACTTATGATATCCAGTAGTCATTTTTTGTTTGGGTAAAGTTTTAATTTCAAGTTGATATGTTTTTATCTAACAGTGCTCGTATGTAGTGAAGATACGTGATATGCATGAACCACTGATTTTAAGAACATACGAAAGATGACCGGTTGTGACTTGTGGTGTACTGACGCTTCCTTTTCTCTTCTTGGGATTAAAGCCCGGTGGAGTTTAGGGTTACACTTGGCTCGCTAAGATTTTTAAAACTTTCATCTTCTGTCTAAACTTTTGCATGTTTGAGGAAGCTGCATCTGAAAATATCATTTCTTTGGCGTATTGTTCTTGTAGCCTTCTAGCTTCATCTTGGATTTGAGATAAACCAATCGTTTCGCTAGTTGAATATTTGGAATATTTCGTCCCAAACATTCCATCGCATTTTCCACATTGCTCTGACTCAGGCTTATGGTTCAGACCTAATATTTTCTCCTTGTTTTGAATATCTGTAACTGAATTTATTTGAGATAATTCATTTTCAGGGATGACTCTTTGAGTTGTCTTCGAATTTAGAACAGAGTTCGTTAGTGCTTGGCGGACTTCGTCAGGCAACTCAGAATCAAAATTCGCTCCTGAGACTATTTCAATTTGGTTTTTCAAGTGGGCATCAATCCGCGCTCGCCTGATCTCAACAGTATATTCCCGCCAACTTCTCTCAGTAAAACCATAATTAAAATATGCATCCTGTTCTACTCCGCGCACTCTCCATGGTAACATATCCACGTTATTTAGATCTAGGTCAAAGATTCCTCCGTGACCCAGATGTAAGAATTCTTTGTACTCTTCTGGTGGAATAAATCGTGAACCCCCAGAGCCACCAGGCAGAATACGCTGTCCCTTAGAGTTGAAGCGTGCAAGTGGTGGTTGCCCGTTGAACGTGTTCCATCTTCCATCTGGTAACTGTGCAGGTGGTGCACTTTCTTGAACGCTGGGTTTTCCGGGAGGCGCCTTTGGCAACGGAATAAGTCCTGGGCCTTTCGACCCCACCAAATCCTTTATTATCTTTTATTAGTTCCCTGTTGCTCAAAGTTTGAAAAATCGTACCTTCTCAACTTTTGTGGAAATATCACCATATAACTTACATAAATTGTTCTCAGATTATGATCAAAGAATCGTAATTGTCTTACCTCGTTGTATAACTTGTTCTCAGAATCGTTTTCATGACAAACGTTTTCTCTCCTCAAAGGAGCGTCCGTTGCATCGATTGAAAAAGTTGCAGGAACGGCCATGAATATTTTTCTGAACTTATTCTAAAGCATCGACTACGATAAAGTGACAAAGTACATTTAAGGAGAACGTTGTCTACGTTGTCACCTTTAATGCACGTAGGAGATATGTAAACCTGATGTGCGAACAGCACTGAAACTTATAAAGAAAACGGGCGCCAAAACCACGCGTGTTGAAACATCAAAACAACGATAAATATTATTTCGTTTTTTGTAAAAATTACCAGTTATATCGTTCTACACACACTTACACCACCATTACATGGATGCTAGACTAGAGGATGATAGAAGTATGGGCTATAAAAAAAGTACCTGTACTCGCGGGTGTTTTTTTCGGAAATAAAATCCAAGCTCACTATCGAAGTTCAGTGTGGTTCGAGAGTCTATGCGTCTATCGTCGGGACACAAAATAAAATAACTCACGGAGAGTCTTCAAAACAAATAGAGTTAATTCGGAACTCCAAATCTCAAGATCACCATGTATTACATAATTCCCAAACATGCTAGCTTCGGCTTATTAGCACCAAATAGCATGAAAAGCTGCCTCAAGCAGCAAAAAGTACATTCCAAACGTCTTCACACGCAGGTTCTGTCGTCACCTTTGGATTGTCAAATTTCATATGTGGTATTTTCGACAGGTTTTCGCTAAAGGAAAGCAGCAAAATCGCAGAGGCTCGAGCCCCAAGCAAGGAGGCTCTGTGTAAGAATAATTTTTTACGTTAACTTTCGAAGGAATGACGTTTACGCTATTGCAGAGAACAATTCTTACCGCCGATTGATCCAGATAATGAACAATTTGTAATCTATGTCCGGTCAAAAAAAGGATTAAAAACGTGGTTTCCTCTCAACGTGGTCACGGGAGGTTCAACTGCTAATACTTTAGTGAAAGGTTTAGACAGTAATTTATCGAAAGATGTAGGTCCTTCTCTTTTATGTCATCATATATCTCACAGGTTTTTGCAGATGGCTCTGAAATCATTGACAAACAATATTGGACAGGCTATATACAAAGAACAGGTTCAGTTGGAAGAAATGGTCCGAAAAATGCCAATGTTGAAAAGTGCAAGAGAACTTGAGTACGGATTCAGTATCTTGGACAAAACAAATCCCAATTCTATGTTCAAGCCATCAGAAAAGGACGTTTTTGTTATTCCGCCGGAGGAAGAAACAAGAATGCCAGCCCAGGAAGCAGCCGAGGGTCTAAAAAGAATCGGAGATAACTTCAAAAAATTAATGGATGGAGGTAAATAAAACTTGAAATGAAAGCTACTCTAGAGTTCTATCTTTTTCACGAAGTATGCGCGGTGATTTTGGCTTCACTATCACAACATGCAATTATTTTCAGCACTTTTTCCTTCTTCTCTTTAGTCTCAATAGCACCAGTATCATTAGCTACACTTCTCTTCAGTATTCAGTGAAAAGATATACCTCTGCATCATGAGTACCTCCTAACCTGAATAACCATGGTCGTGCAGGATGGAGTACGCAATTTGGGCGTGCGGAGAATTCTTTTAAGCGACTGTCTTTGATTGTTTTCAGTGGGTCTATTACCACCCTTGACAGCAAATCAGCTACGAAAAAACTAAAAATCTGAACTGAGGAGTCACTCAGTCCAAGAGAGAAAAGTGGCTGAGTCTTATGAAACTCTACCGATATCACACCACAGCTAAACGATAGGGTTCGTTCTGCTTCGATCGATTGCTCAATGTTGTACCAATATAATTTACCGTTAGCGCAACCTACCAAAATATACTCACCTTGTGGATGCACGTCCAAAGTGTTTATACAAGTCGACTCAAATGCAAATTTACGTAAACTTTGCTGATTTTTGAGATCGTATACTACGATGAACTTCACAGAAGCAACTAAAATGTATGGTTTGCGCGGATGGAAGATAATTTTTGAGATACTATTGTTCCCTTCTATGGATAGTTGTTGTGTTGTTCTTTTTGATACCTGGTGGACACATATCTCGTTTACATTTGATCCATGTACGCAGACAAAATCACCCTTATGGTGCCAAGATGCATTGCTTATATGATAAGGATTCGTGACACTCAACACCATTTCATTTAATTCGAACCAGTAACATGAAATGCGTTCAGTACAAGACGATTCTGTCTTTTCTCCAGTATGAATTTCTATGATACCATCATCGAACCGAGTTTTCAAAGCATCCGTTAGGTCTACAAAATAAAGAGTATCAAATAAATGAAAAGAAATTAAGGATCTCCCGTTCTTAGGGCACCATGTCATATTTGACACTGGTGCCACTGTCTTGATGATATTAAGGCATCTTCCTGTAGACAAACTCCAGATTCGCACTGTGTTATCACATGCAGAGGAAGCTAGTAAACTTCCAGATGGATGCACACTCATTGATATTATGGTCTTTTTATGTCCAGTGAATTTCATCATAAGCTTTGAAGGGAAGAGTGGCTTCACATTATGTGTCTGAAAGTCTTGTAGTAAGTCCGATACATTTACATCCATTTTAGATCTTTTAGCCCTAGGGCACAGATAAAGATCCAGGCATCTACCAAACTGCTCATTAAGGAAGCGCTTAAACACAGGAACGCAGCGCAATGTACCCAGGTCCGAAATGGTATCTGGATTACTCAGGTATTCAAGAGGGGCATTGTATGAATCTTCGTGCCCTCCAAGTTTGGCCCGAGGAGCTCGTGCAGCCCGTTTCAGATTTATTGACTGTTCAGTGTCACTCCAAAGTAATCCGAGCTTAGGAACCACCTCGTGCAGTCTTGACGAATCAGAATTTTTCCGCATAGATCTCAACATGTTAATGACACGTTTTGACTCCCATTTTGAAGCTAGAAAGCGACGTTTGGGCTCGTTAGCCTGACCAATTTCGATGTTGGAAGCATGTATGTGTGTATCAACGTTGATTTCATTAACAAACACGCCCGTACATAGATTACGAATAAACTTTACTTCATTTGCCGATAGATAGATACCGGCACCGAGCTTTTTGTCAACGAGCTGTCTCCAACCATCACTCCTATCTAATTTCTGTAAAAGTTTATCAAGAGAGTCAGCCCTATTCTGTCTTTCCAGTTTTAATCCGAGTGACGAATAACCGACGTGACTCTCATCACGATACCATTCCTCTGGAACATCTCCAGTGGCATTAGAGGTCAACATTTGGCCAGTTTCCATTGAATGACTAGTATATAACTAAGATAGTTCTAGAGTTCACTGAAAGCACTCCCCTCTGCGCTGTTCTCCTGTAAATGAATTCCTCGTATATGCTTGTACCTATCAGTTGTTCGAAGCTGTTACTTGTGCTACCTTGGTGATAGTCTTAGGTCTTCGACGGTTGAATTTGAAAGCGAGGTTTTTCCTCCTTTCTTTTTCTTTTCACACCTGTCGCAGAGTCACCTTCACAACCTCTTTTTTACGTAGACACACACAAGTGCATTTCTCGGTACAATTGACGTTAGACCCGTTCTGTTCCTTGGCGGTTCTTTGGCAGCTGCTTCGGAAATTATTGGAAACATAAACTTTTTTGTTTTTCACAACCACCGCGGGCACATACTACAAGGTTTCAGCTTTCGGGAATCGGGATCTAACGAAAAAAAAAATATCGTGTATGCAAAAGTTGATTCCTCAGACCACGCACCTAGAAGATCACAGGGTGTTCACGCAGTCCATCTCACGAGTACTCTTTTCACGAGCGCAACAGGCAACATCATTCAAAAGTTTTACCGTGCAAATTGAGCTTTCTTCGATTTGATTTGCTTCAAACTCCGCGGTGCATATTCAGGACAATAATTTTTTATGTAAGTTTGGAATACGTTTCTAAGTTTCGGGGATGGTTTCACAACCCCCGCGTCTGACTACGTGCATCGCGCTCGAGTCATTTCTGGTTTTCAATAAGAATGAATGGAAAGAGGAAGAGACTTTGGAACATAATGGCATAATATGTAGCCAAAACATTGAAGTATCTTTGATCTTGTCTAGTGTAAATATTCCGTATCTGTACGTCAAATTATTTTTATTTAGAAACTTCCTAACTTTGCCCCTTTTGAAGTTCAAGTTCAATTAAGCTTTCGCAAATATATACGGGAAACGAAAATGCAACAGAATCACAAATGCAAATCTTGCACAGATCTTTGCACATGGTGCTTAGTACGCTTTACTTCTTTCTCATTTAGACATACTCATAAGTTCTCTTAGACCCCTTTCGCAGAACTCAGAACAGGACAAATTTTCTAAAAAATGAGAATGAAGCTGCCCACATGGAAAGTCTTGATAGCAAGGCCAATCATAAAGTATTTGTGACAGACTTAGGCTCGAAGGCGGCAGTGACTTCCAATCGCAAGGAAGAACGGGATTTGAAGGCTTTCAATGAATTTGTAACCCACATTTTTGAAAAAATTGAACCATATGTACTAATTCAGAATCGAGGGTGGAAATTCATGACATTGACCCTGGTGAATGAAATTGCAGCTCTTAATTCGAAACTAGAATCTATGATTGGTTCGAATGAAGTCGACAAAATTCATGAAGAAATTTTAGATCAGAGCCTGCAGATTAATGAATGTTTATTAGTGTACTTTTCAAATTTACTCAAAGAGAGTACACAAAATTTGCGAAACCTTACTGACGAAGAAATGATTTACGCAAAGGAAGCGACTATATCTTTTTCCTTGATGTGCAGGCTTATTTATGGAAACTTGAGTTCCAAAACCTCATGTACTGACGAAAGAATGGAACGGATGACTTCGCTTGTTTGTGAAATTTTGAATAGATACTTGTCTATTAAGGCTGATCAACAAACTTTGAGGTCAAGAAGTAGATTAGATTTTCCGGCCTCCACTCTGGATATTTCTCCCGTGCAAGGAAGCAACAAGAATGTTAAGGAGCGCGGGAAAGGCGGGAAAGGGAATGGCAATCAGAAATTATGTCAAAAGTTGATTTCCTGCCACGATGTTCCTGATTTAGTTGCAAATTCTGCAAAAATGGTGCATGATTTGTCTACATTAATTCTGGCTTTCAAAATCTCGGAGCCTTTTGTGCTGCGCTTAATTAGAACTTCTTTTTCTGTTCTCGCTTCAAGTGATGCAGAATTGTTAAGAGCAAATGTCGTTGAAATGATTGCCCATGTATTTAATAGATATCCGAATTTACGAACCAATATTATTGATAAAATTATTGAAATTATTGAAAATGAGATTTGTGGAGGGGGGTCCTATGCTAGGTTGTTCTATATTCCAGAAGACTCGGCAAAAAGAATTGGTATGATACCTGCTGTATTGCTAAGTTGCTTACAAAGCTGTGCAGAATATCATGAATATACTTGTGACATTTCAGGTGAAGATGAAGAAAAAAAAATTGCACATGCTTTCCATTGGTCAAATATCTTCTGGTCTGGGCTATTAGTGAAAGTTTCCCGACTTCAGGAAAGAGATTCACGAAAGTTAATCCCTAAATTAGTGGAGGATTTATTGTTATGCTTGAATCTCCCTGAGTGGCCTGTTTCTTCTTTAACGCTTTTAAACCTGTGTGCACTATTACTTGGAAAGTTTGGTTTGCAGCACAAAGATCCAAAATTTCGGGAGAGGGCCCTAGACATAGTAAGTCAAGTGTGCGCAAGACTTAGAAGTGAATCTTTGAGGTGTGAAGCGTATGAAAAAATAATTTCATGCGGAGATGATTCAAATATTTCTGATGGACTTATCCAAGCTAGTAATGATATCAGATCTTTCTCCATTTCCGGAGATAAGCTTTCCAAAATACAATCAATTTGCATTGAGGGAATTTTAATAAGGTACCTTCTGAATAATATTAAGCAGCGCACTAGTATGGACATTAGTAAAGGCAAAGAGTACTTCATTTGTGACAGCGTAATGCATCGTTTACACAATGCATTGATCTTTCAAGTATGCCAAATGACAAATGAAATCAAAAGGCATCCGAAACATTACTTCTGCGAGGTAAAAAATGATTTTTATTGGAATCTTTATGAGAAAATAAAGATGGATATTTCAAGCAAGAGAGGTGCTGCAGGACAGGATAAAACTTTGTCGAGGAATTCCATTATGGTAGTGAATAGTCTTCTACAAATCCATGGACCCCTTGCTCGACAGAATGATATTCTCTTCCATAGGATAATTGGTATGCTTGATGATGTATCAATTATAGTGCGCACAACTGGTATTCGTTCACTTTCCAGAATTGTGTCCATGGATCCTTCTATGCTTATAAATCCAAGGATTCACCAAATTTTATCCAAGAGAATGACAGATCCGGCAACATTAGTTCGATGTGCAGTAATTGAGCTGATTGGACAGTTCATCTGTTCAAATAAAGAAGTCCGTCTCAAGTATTGGTCAAAAATTCTCGATCGAATTAGCGATATTGGTGTCAGCGTGCGAAAGCGGGTTATCATGATAATGCAAGAAATTGCATTAGATGCTAATAATGAATCCGCTATTTATTTTAATTATAGAATAGCACTTCGTGTTATGGATACAGATTCGAGCGTGCAGCTTCTCGTGATTCAATACTTCAGAAAAAAATGGTTCCATACAACAGCAGTCACTGATTCTAGAAGAAAAGATGCATGGCTTATCTTTGTGAAATTGATGTGGTACATGCACTCTAATTTTTTCCGCAGGCTTGACTCGAAACTTCCGAGTCTTTTTGACTATCCTTTGTTGCTTTTATTGCATAGGATATTACGACCTACGGATGAAGAAGTTCAATCTGATGCAATGGACCTTGAAGTGCTTAAGAAAAGTGGATGTGGTCTAATAACTTATATTTTTGAAGGCCTAGTGAACTCAACTGACCTTGAGCGACAATTTGAATCACAACATGCATCCAAAACTTATATTCAAACAGGTGATATGATGGAAAGCGAGAAGAAAACTTTAACACCCGAAATGTTTGCCTTCTCTCTCAATGCGTTTGCGCTGATTGAGCCAAGTTTTCTTGTTCCGGTTAATGATCCCTTATATTTCTTAATTGGATTAGAACCATACTTACATAGAAGGGATGGTACAATAGAAAGTAAGTCTAACTTCACACAATCTGTACTGAGTATAATCAATGAAATTGTATGCTATAACTGCAGAATAAGCACGAGTTTATGTCAAACAGTTGTCGATGATGTTTGCCTTCTGATTTTATATTCGAAGAACTCTGGAATAGTTGACTATGCAACGAAGTGCTTAACTTCTTTTGCATCTATTTCTGCAGATAGCCGAGGAAAGCTCAAAAGATTGACTTTGAAGCTTCTACTGCTACTTGGTAGAGAAAATACTTCAGACAAAGACAGAAAAGTTTTGAAATCCAGAGCAATTTTTGTTCTTGGCAAAATTTTGAGGTATAACTGGGAAGAATTTCTAGACTCTCAACACTCTTCTCACTTATGTGAGATATCAGAAAATGAACCTGTCCTGGCGGTAACTTTATTACAGATATTTCGAAGGTACATTTTCATTGAAGATGAAAGCACTAATATAAACAGAAATGCGCTGGAAGCATGTGGATCTTTGCTACTATCCGCTCAAGCATCAGCATCTATTTATAACACTCCTGAGAGTTTGTTAGTTTTAGATGAAATTATGCATAAAACCTTGAGTGCTTCAAATATTGAATTAAAAATACAAGCTATCAAAAATTTGGAAGGCATACTATGTACAGAAGATTCCAATATTTCATCTATCTCTAGAAGAAGGAACCAGAGTACACTGAACACCTATATTGGACTCAAAGTAAATTATGGAAGTTCATCTGCAAGGATTCAAATTGAAAACGGTGAGTTAGACCATAGCAATGCCGTGTATATTCAGAGATATTGGAAAGAAATTCTGCTGCTTTGTAAAGATGATGATTCGCAAGTTCGAGTGAAAACTCTTTGTCTCGTTGAAATAATTTTGAGAAAGGGTTTAGTCCATCCCCTCAGCGCTTATAGAGCTCTTCTTGAACTAAACCTTGATCAAAGCAAAAAAATTCGGAAGTTAGCACTCAGAATATTGAAAGCCCAATACGAAAAATACACTGATCTTTATTATCAGCAGCTATCAGAAGCTATTGAACAACTCTTCAAAATTATTACAGCAAAACCATGTGAAAGTAGGTCAACTAATGACGGAAAAAGTACTATGAAGTCACATTTCTTCGAGGAATTTCACTCCGAAGGCTTCAAAAATATTTTAGGTGTTCTGACAGGAAATCGTGGTGGAGCCATGAAGGTACTGGAAGTAATTATCAAACTAATAAAGAAACAGGTTTCTGAAGCTGCAAATCTGCATTTCATCAAATTTTTGTCTTATTTGATTTCTTACATGACGTTTACTTCCAATGCAGAACCTACCTATGCTACGCATCAACTTCATAGGGTGATTGTTTTACACGCCACAGAGCTGACCAGAAAAGTTGAAGAGCACAGTGAACCCAGACTTCCACTATCCGATCGATTCTTAATTACAAAGTCAGCGATGCAAGTACAAAAGGAGGCAAAAAATTTATCGCTCTGCCTTAATGTCATTTATCAGTTAAAACAGTATTTACAAGAAAAGTTCAAAATTAGGGACGAGCAACTTCTTCCCCACATGCAGTCTGAAAAACTTAATTTTGGACAACTCAGAGTGAATGAAAATATCGAGCCTCTGAACATTACTGTAACTGATGTACCATTGAAATATACGGAGATCGCGTACCATGAACACGTATCCAATCTGATAGATTTAGTTGAACCCTCATTTCCGCAGCAAAAATGACTCGAAGTGTGTAACAAAAAAACACCTACACGAATGTCTACTGTGTATCAAATAGCTGGATTCCTAGACTCTTTGCGCTACCTAACACACTCAAACATATGCTTTTGGCGGGAATGAACTGTAACTCTTTCCTTTGTCCCTTCACCTTTGCAATTTCGTATATGTGTTTAAGCGAAATATATCCACCTTTCACGTGATTCGGCTTCGAGCTCCCGGAAGTCCGTCCTGTAGCTTGTAACAAGAGATAACTAGTAGGTGGAGTGGAGTAATCCCATGCATAACTTTTATCCGTAAACGCAGTTATACGAACAGGAATTGGGACAGTTTGCTTAATATCTGCCGTTCTAGCATTGAAGTCTTTACAGAATGCCATAATATTCAAGCCATGTGACCCTAGAGCTGGTCCAACTGGGGGCGACGCCTTAGCGCCCCCAGCATTGATGACTAACGAGATTGTTGCTAAAACTTTTTTCGACATCATCAACCAGGAGAAGTTTAACTCAAACAGTAATTGTATAGCTCACGAGCGAGTGACGAACATCGCTTTTTGGATCGTAGGCTCGTAGTTTTTCAAGCAAGTTTTTGAGTAGCCAGCCACTTACACAAATCACTTCACTTCACATTTTTCGCTGTTCTCGACATTCGACTGCCACTCGGCATCGCGTTTCTGAAAAATCGAAAAAAATGCTCACTCAGTCCGGGGAAAGTGTCTGACAATGTTATAAAATCATACAAGTCATCGGAAAAAGGCCCAAAAAAATCGAAAATTCCTGGAAACCGACTCTGACTCTGAGTCTCTGTCTCTGAGTGTCACGGTGTCTCTGAGACCTTTTTCCTGAAGGGCCACGGCCAGCGCCTCAACTTCAGTTCTTAAGAGGAGCTGTGGATTGCGAGCAAATATAGGACTCTCGAAGGTACGGCTACTCAATTGCTCTCATACACAGGACCAAAACTCGTTTAGCAAGGTATTCGTGCATTCTTTGATCACGATATCTTTGGAATTTGGGCTCCCTTTTCTCTCTACAATTCATACCTACCAATATGGAAGCTATTGCGTCAAGTACTTCCATAAAAAATGTTCTTTTACTAGATAGCGAGGGAAAACGCGTGGCTGTAAAGTATTACGATCGTGACATGTGAGTACTTACGATACACCCAACGTTATCAATTACTGATCATTTATGTGCAGGGAATCGACTGTTCAGCAGCTTGCCTTTGAAAGGTCGCTTTATCAGAAGACCATTAGATCTAGCGCGCGTAATGATCCGGAGGTCGTGATGTTTGATGGAAACGTCGTAGTGTATAAATTTATTTCAGATGTACATTTCTACGTTACAGCGGAAGATCATGAGAATGAACTCATACTTTTGAGCGTACTGCAGGGGTTTTTTGAGTCTGTATCCCTACTTTTAAGGGGCATAGTAGAGAAAAGATCCGTTCTAGAAAATCTAGACTTAGTTCTCCTTGTTCTTGACGAATTAGTGGACGGTGGGGTCATTCTCGAGACTGACTCGAGCGTAATTGCCAATCGTGTTTCGATGAGAGGTGCGGATAATGAAACTCCCCTCACTGAGCAATCTTTTGCTCAAGCTATAGCTTCCGCACGGGAACAAATTTCGAGAAACTTATTGCGTTGATTACATTCTATTTGGTCACTCTTCTCTTTATCTAACTTCGTATACTTCATTGAGAGTACATTGAATACACTACTACAACATTTTGTAATATGAAAAGGGCACGCAGTGTGAGTGACATACATAGAATTTTTATACACTGTACCGTGGTTCAAAGAAAACACCTGACACAACTTGAGCTTGTTAACCCATACCTTCAAAAGATTTTTCCAAAAGATCCAACTTTTCCTGTAGAGAACCATAGATTGGAGAGAGTGACGCAACATTTTTGTACTTCGGCTTTGAATACTTCTCAACTACTGCTAATTTCGGTCCAGTCTGAATCCTCTGATGGTGCTCATTTAGATCGCGTATACAACTTCTGATTTCTAGAGGAGAATAATATGAGCACTTCCGGAACTCTACCACACTCAACACTCTTTCTGAAGTAAAATGCGCCAAAACTAACGCAGATGAAGCAACCACGGAAGGACAGTACGATAGAAAGCCGTAATCCAAGAGAGCTAATTCTATAAAGTAAGTGGCTAGAGACTCCAAGTCAGAATCCGCACCACAAACGCTGGTCAAGTACTTCAGGAACTGCCTAGCTGTTGGCTGCGTTAACTCAAAACGAAGTGCATCAAGAATGTGGCGTTCCATTAATAAAATATCATCACGTGCGTAGGTGTTGTCAGTGATATAGCAGAAGTCATCTACTTGAGGTGCGTATATTTCCTCATATTTTGAGGCAACTAACATACAGGTTATTCCAACAAGTTGTAGTTTATTTCTCTTGACTGATTTTAAACTAAGATAGCGGTCTAAATAGTTTAACGTTAGAAATAAAGTTTCAGAGGTCAAGCTGTACTCGTCGGCTACTTCCACGAGCCAGTCTACTAAAATACTCCGCATGTTTGGATTTATCTCCTTCTGAACGGAAGTCATGTAGTCTCGAAACGGGGTAGTCTCAACTTTCGTTGTTCTGAGATATGAAATTATGTCATTCACATATTCAGTACTCTTCAATATATTTTCGTGATGCAAATGATCGTGTCCTGTGCTCGTAGCGAGAGCAAAAGTGGGTGTATCTGAACGGATTATTTTGTCCTCCTTGACAGTGATGAACCACTCCGTGTCTGCGTCCAAATTTTGCTTTTGTTTCAGAGAGGGCTGTTCATATGTTGTTTTGAAGTACCCGGATGATTCCTATTTAGGATCGTGAAATAAGATGTATTTGAGGAGAATGCCTACCTTTTTTCTTGTTTCTATGACATTCTCAGATATCTGATTGCGATTGGTAATATCTCCTAAGGGCTTCATTGGCTTCTTTTCAAAATCTGGAGTTTTTTCAAATAATTTATGTTTAAGTTTAAGTGTAGAACAGTTTGAGATACGTGATGTGATTGATTTTATCACAACTTCTGGATCAGCAATGCGATAACGCGCTGAATATGGGTTGTAGTAGTCTTCGAACTACGATAAATATTTTACTCTGTGGTACAATATTTACTTTGCGTCAACTATGAAGTAGTTACCGGCGTGTGATTTTTGAACTGCGAACTCAGAAAAGATTGTATTTAGGGTGTTGACCTGCGGCGAGTCTTCTCGTTAAACGTTGATTTTATCAACATGTCAAGTCATTTTACATTTTTGAAAACGTTTATTTAAGCTGTGCGGTTCTCATAATCACAACTGCTCCAAAGTAAACACGACCTCCACGCATTCTGAAAAACGTCGGAACTATAACAGGAGGTCAGCAATCATGCAGCCATATGGCATCCAGCTTACTGGATGACGTGAAATGACAACACTTATGATTCGATGCTCTGCATTTCTGTTGAAGTCTTCGTTTCCTGTAACGTACTATACTATATGAGCTCTTGAACACATGCGTGAGTCTCCAACTTTACTTGAGGTCGTTGCCGCCGAAAATTTTGTTGCAAGTTTACACTCGGCAATTTCCCAACTGCTCGATTTGGTACGAAATCTTGTTATCTAATGATTTCTTCACTTCTAAACTTCGAGTGCAGATTTCTACTTTCATATATCAGCAGTGGGATCTTGCTTTTATCCGGAAATGTCACTACGAAATTGCAACTTTGTTGCACTTTTGTTTGGAGTTGAACTCCTTTTTTCGCTACAGCTCTTCAAGTGGAGAACGTTTATATGATATAGAACGGATCTCTTGCTCAAAAATATATGGGCTTTCTAAGAAGCAGATTTCAATATCTGCAGTCTATACAGTTTTACCAATATATATTCAAAATATGAAACAAAACTACTTGATAACAAAAAGTAAACCAAATGTTTTGAAAATGCAGAGCTCAGCTACCACAGACAAATCTACGAGCATAAGATTCCGAATGCAAAAGCTAAGACAAGTTTTCGCGAACTCGCGTGAACTCTTTTGTCGTGATATTTTGCCACCCTTGTTTTTCCTGGCAGAAAGTACCAAGTTAAGAATTTGGTTCAATTTTGTAACTGGCTCAAGGAAGACACACGACTTGACTAGTAGTTACTTTTCATTTTTCCTTGTGCGCTCTAGAAGCACTCGGAGTACTCGCAGTTCTTACGATTTCCATATTCTCACTGCACTGGCAGCTGCCACAAAATGTTGTGAGTGGTACTTATCCAATGCTTCAACCATCACATGTGCTAAAAAAGCTCGATTCTCTAGATATGGTGAAGTTTCGAGTGCTTTAAAATCTGTTCCAAAAGTTCTTTCCTCTCAGGACTTCATCCGTTGCTGTCCCCTTTGCTTGAGCAGGCGAATAAGTCCAACTCTATTAGTGACAAGCGGGTACGTTTAAGTAAGATATTCAGTTTCTTTTTTCATTGAATAAACACAGATATGTCTTTTGTTTTTCTTGTATTTCAGAACACTTGTTGAAATATAATACTTGTCCAGTGACAAAAAAGTCTGCGCTCAATTGCCCAGATAATCTTAGGACTCTCTACGAAGTACATTGTTAGTTCCCTTAAATATTTTTCTGATGTGAAAGCCAACCAAAAGAACTGGGCATAGAGGAAAAAATAGTATAGCTATTCACAGAGTTGTTATCAACACACGTTCAAGACAGGTGGCGAAAAGTACTGGATGTGGTTAGAAAAGATATCTTCACGAGTGTTACCAACGTAACGCCGGAAAATAATAATGTCAGGGCTACCCCTTCACATGGCTATCACGGAGATCATCTAAGTGCGTAAATACCAATACATGGGCGGAAACTGTTCGCCACTTCAAAACTATTGAGGGAGTTAGTATGTTTCTTGGCAACTTGCGAAGTAAAATAAGATAGGACATGTTGACGAAGCTGTTGTAAACTCAAGAAATGAAACAGATTTAGATGACGAATCAGTACAAAGTACATATGTTGTGCACTTGATCCTGTAAACACGAGCACAGGTTACAGACAAGGGCACCTTTAAAAAAAAAGAGTTTTTAAGCACATCCTGCTAAACTTCAGTTAAAAAGATTTAAACTATAAACCTCAAACGAGAAACGACGAAAACGCGAAAAAAAACTAAATAGCAGGCATTAAAAAAACTTCTTTTTGCATTTGCTGCGAGCCAAAACACATGTGAGTAACATTTTCCCGAGACTCCCATATTGAAATGCGGTTCAAGAAAACGGAATATCAATTGCATATCACGCGAACAAAAGTTGTACCGTAGTAGCACGAGTATTATTTTATATTTTTACTGAACTTACGGTATTTTCGAATCGCTTTCGAACCTAGTCTGGGTAGATTTTATTCCTTTGTACTTGACAAATTTTGGGTCAATTGTTTTTGAGGATCTCGAAATAATTTTTACTTCGGATACTTTACATATTCATTTTCAATATGCGCAAGAAAGTGAGGAATAGTGAACGCATCGACGAGATATATGCTTCGAATTGGAGTAAATCTAGTAGAGAATCTCCAAAATTTGTTGAGAATGCTACAAATATGTCTGAGGGGAAGGATATCAAACAAAAACTTGTGGAGGAAGAGTTTAATGCGATCCGAGTTGCTGATGCAAATTTGTCGGCACCTTGTAATTCTGTCGTTACTTCTGTCGACTTTTCGCACGAGAATGTATCTCTGCTTCTCACTGCTGGTTTCGATAGAAAGTTGAGAATATTTGACATTGACGGAAAACAAAATTTACTGAAGTCTTCCACCCTGTTTGAGGACCTACCTCTTCGCAAGGTTAAATTTACGTCTAGGGGTCGAGTACTATTGAGCGGGAACGCGAATTTTATTTTTATCTACGATGTAAATAAAAGTTCGGTCACGAGCCGTATTGATGTTTTTGACACAGAAATATCAGTCAAAGGTTTTGCAGAGTCAGCTAATACTTCTGAAGTTCAGACTACTTCAATATACGGTATTGGAAGAACTTTATCTGTCTTCTCAAGTCAGGATTATCGGAAAATTGCCACTCTCAATGTTAACGAAGATATACTTGGCGCTTCTTACTCTCACAGTGGACGAGAACTATTTTTAGCTGGGTGTGACGGTAAAATTTGCACGTGGGACTTGAGGAAAATGAGGTGCATGGATAAAAAGAGTTTAGTTGGATCCAGGAAAGTCTCGGCCCTAAGTTACTCAGCATTAGACCAGCTGGCAATCGGTGATAGCGATGGTGTGGTGACCGTATTTCCTCGTTGGAAAGAGCTATATAATGATTCATCCCAAAAGGAGTTGGTATCAGGTCAGAAAATAATGAGCTTGAAGTCTGCAGTTGACTGTTTGAACTTTAATTATAGTGGTAGCTTACTGGCACTTTCATCGAGTGTGTGCAAGGATTCTTTAAGGATGACGAAGCAGCCTTCGTGCAGTGTTTACCCGAAATGGCCTACGTCTAAGACGCCTCTTAATTTTGTATTTTGTACTACTTTCAGTAGGGAAAGCAGGTATCTCGCTGTGGGAAACGCGCGTGGAAGAGTGTTACTCTATTCTCTAATATAGCTCTCAGTATTTTGAGCTTATGTTTATTTTGCTGAATTCAATTTATTGTAACTATGACAATTACTACTATGCCCGACTACTCCAAATCATATCACTAGTAATTCGGGTCAACGAAGTCTTCTTGCTTCTCTCTCTGACTCCATAAGTGTGAGGATATCACCTGGTGAGAAACGTATTATGCAAATTCTGGACCCAATATACAAAACACACCTTCACGAACGGGACCTTTCACGTTCCTCATGATTTGACGATTTTGATCATCCAAGAACTTTACCCGAACCTGAGTTACCTAAAAAACGGGTAAGTGTGTATTACATCATACATTCATAAACGAGAACCTGTCCTCTTGAGCCAGTTCGTCCAATAACTTTCATGACAATAGCCCTAAGTGGAATTTAAGTTAGATCCGAAAAATTGGCGCGAAGCTAGTAAAAAGATTCACCCGGCGCATTACCGGGGATGTAATTACTGAGATTGTACTTACAATTTAATAGGATCCTATTTGCATTAAATCAGTGGGTACAATAAACATAGGCGAAAGAGTAAAATTTGCCGGTAACATGAAAAATGCTTACCATTTTGAAGCAGGGTTGATCTTACAATCTCTAAAAGAACGAACTAACGTAGGATTCCTTCAAGTGCAGAATAAAAATGTTCGACGTCTAGCTAACGTGTGATAAACTTCCGAAGCCGCAAAAGTGTGGGAATGTGTAACTTATGTTTAAATTCTTACGGAACGCAACTTTTCTTTTTTTAGGGTTTGTATTTTTTCCAAGGAAGCCAGCTTTTCGGCTGGCTCGACAGCCCGCTTTACCCTTCTCTTTCCAAGTAACGTCAGAAAAAGAAGCACGCGACCAACGAAGAACTGGTACATTTACAGCAAATTCGCCTACATTACATTCAGCTGCCATTATCGATGGTATCATTGAAGTTACAGAAACGTCTTGCTGCGTCTATCTTAAATTGTGGGAAGCGTAAGATTTGGCTCGACCCTAACGAAGTGCGTTTAAAGATTAACTTTGCAACACTCTTGTTCTAATGAACGGAACCCTGGCAAACTTAACGGAGGTTACCTATTCTGATCACCTTGTTTCCAGATAACTGAAATTTCGAATGCGAATTCCCGGCAAAATATTCGAAAACTTGTTAAAGACGGGCTTGTGATCCGCAAGCCAGAAAAGGTACTCCCGTTCTTTTTCTCTCTCTCTCTCTCCTCAATTCAGTTTGCTTCTAGATCCATTCGCGCTCAAGGACTCGCAGAGAACAAGAAGCTAAAAGGAAAGGACGCCACACAGGATATGGTACATCTTTTATTTTCTCGAGACCTTAACATCTTAATCCGAAACCCAACAGGTAAAAGAAGAGGTACGCGGGAGGCACGTTTACCTACTAAGGTGCTCTGGCTCCGTCGGCACAGAGTCCTTCGAAGGTTATTAAAGAAATATCGAGATGCTAAGAAGATTGATAAGCATATGTACCATTCCATGTACCTTAAATGTAAAGGGAATGTATTCAAGAACAAGAGAGTTCTTATGGAGGCAATACACAAGACTAAGGCAGAAAAAAGTCGCGAAAAATCACTGGCAGACCAGTTTGAGGCCAGGCGCACTCACAATAAGATAGCAAGATCTAGAAAAATTGCGGCTCGTGAGGAAAGAATTCTTACAGGAGCTGCCGCTGATTTGAAGTAAATAGATATCCATTAGTAAGTTGTTAATATGTCCTGAATATCCTTCAATAAATCTCCCACAACTCCTCGATCTGGGACACTTCCTGCCATGCCATAGATAGGGGCTTTCCCTCCTTTAATACCTTCTGGCAAGCTCAGAACTTCACAAACTGAATGCCTCAAATCTGTAACTAATTGTGGAACGCAAGATACATTTGCTGCAGTGATACACAGATGAAGAGCTGGCGGTGCTTGCAACACTGATAGTTGCCAGCCTTTTGACTGTAAAATATCGTTCACTATGTAAATATTGATTTTATTCATATTACTCTTCCAAGCAACTATCATGTTTACATCCTCACCAATTACCTGCAAACCTGGAATGGCATTGATTTCTGTCCTAAGCATTAAAGCAGCAGAGTAAATTTCTCTAGCTACAGTCGTGTATCCATCAACACCCATGTGAACAAGTGCTGCCCATGTTTGACTGATCAGACCTCCTGAACGTGAACCAGGCTGTGAAGGAGAAATGTAGAGACCTCCAGTCCAATCCATCACCGAAGTGTATTGAAATTTGCGCAATTCTTTCGATGAATATAAAACTACTGATGAACCTTTTTGAGCACAACCATATTTATGAGTATCTACACTTATGGAAGTTACCCCGGCTAACTCAAAATCAAAAGGAATGGTAGAAATCTCTGCCTTTAGAAATGGTAATACAAAACCACCTAAACAAGCATCGACGTGAAGGCAACAATCGTACGCTATTGCAATCTCGCTAAGAGTACCTATTGGATCTATCGCACCGTGTGGGTAACTTGGAGCTGATGCATAAATCAAAATAGTATTTTTATTTATCTTTTTTTTTACTTCTTCAACTTTCATTCTCCCTTCCTCATCAACATCTACTCTTATAAGTTGTATCTTGAAATATTCAGCAGCCTTATAAACAGCAGCATGTGCCGAAATGGCGATAATCCTGGAGAAATAGCGAGGTAAGTTGAAGGAAACATGAAAGAAAAAGAGCCTACATTTCTGGGAATAAAATTTTCTTACGATTTTGCATGTAGTCACGGGAAGCTCTAATAGCTGTTAGAATACTCTCCGTACCACCGGAAGTAACACTTCCACAGACACTATTTTTCTCCGGAGATCCACCGCCTAATAATTTAGCCGTCATAGAAACTATTTCAGCTTCCATTCTGCATACAGATGGAAAAGATTCACTATGCAATGGGTTGGCATGCGCAAACTGTGAATAAACAATATTGCACATTTCAAAATGATCACTATCAGCAATGTAAATGGTACCAGACATTTTGTTCGTTTCTTCAGATAATACGGTATCTTTCTTCTTCCGTGCAGTTGCTTCTTGTAAAACTTTTTCGATAGGCCAACCTTTTTTAGGAAGCTCTTCATTCCTTTTTAGTGTACAAGTGCGGCTGGAAGAAATATCTTTATGTAACTGTGACAGTAATTTTTGCTTTTCTTTACTTATAAAAAAAGCTACGACCGGCATCGTTCGAAAGCTCTGAAACATCATACTCTTAAACCTATCGTAACGCAAGAAGTTAGCCATTCGAGTGCTTTGGTGAAGAACGAACGAAGAGAATAGTATGAAAATCCCATAAAAAAGAAGAATATCATTCGAAGAATAACTTTGGAGCGATACGTTCCATAACACGATAATCTCCATCAGTTGATACTGAAGTGAGAGCATGTTGCAGAGGATGTATTAAAGTGGATAAAAACGCTTCCTGAGTGCTTTCAATTTCTGACCAGTCTCTCCTTTCTTCTTATTTACTTGCTTGTTGAGTCTTTGAAACGTATGAAACTGCAGAAATTTCTCACGAAAAAAAAATATCGTTCACCCTACCATATTAGATAGATAAATGATAATGGATGGATGATAAATTATATACATCATAGTTCCTTTTTTGGCTGTTGTGTGTTTAAAAAATTAACCCTTTCACGAAAGAGAAAGGACCTAGTTCCATAGAACAAAAGCGTGCTCCGTGTTGTAGACCGTTGTCATCCGTTAGCGCTCACAATCAACGATCACATGGACGTAAATAGATTGCAAAAGCTTGCCGGCGCTGTGCGCACGGGCGGGAAAGGATCAGTTCGAAGGTTTGACCTTATATATTCTCACTTCGTTTCGAAACGATTTTTATTTGTTCCCTTTTCCCAAGGAAAAAAAAGGTTGCCCATAAAACAACTTCTACAGATGATAAGCGACTTCAGAGCGTCTTGAAGAGACTCGGTGTCACGACTGTACCTGGAATTGAGGAAGTCAACATATTTAGTAACGATACTGTCACTCACTTCACGAGTCCCAAAGGTATTATTCCACCGTTTCATTCAACAACCCAGAAACTAAAGCTATGTAGTTCAAGCTGCAACACCAGCAAACACTTACGTAATCAGTGGCCAACCTCAAACTAAAAGTAAGTGCATAGTGTGAAATTCGCATGTTTTCAGCTTACAACATTGATTAGAGCTACAAGATTTACTTCCAAGCATTGCTAGTCAGCTAGGTACGAAGATATTTTCTTTTGCAACTTCAAAAGATGAAACTACGACACAGGTCCTGAAAGTTTTCAAACCTTAAAGAAGATGGCAGCTGAGTTCACTTCAAATGAGGCGTAGTATGGCTCACCCCGTCCGACTGACCTGATCTTTATGGAATGTACTTAGCTATCAACTCGATTTTTAATTCTAGTTACTAATTAATTATCGCAGTACCAGTACTCTAAAACTTTACGTAATGTATTTAGCTATTAACTCGATTTTTTACTTCTAGCAGTTATTGTCCAGTACTAGTAGTACTCGAAAAGGAGACATACTGAAATACTGATATAATTTACTTTGAAATCAAAGTTTGTACACTGGATCTATTCCCAAGATAGAAAAGCATTCACGCATTACGGATGCAGTTGCATAGCAAATAATTATTCGGCTTTCCTCATTTTCGTCACCAAGCACTTTACAAGAACCATAGAACTCATTGAAAAGACTGCATAACGTATAGAGATAATCACAGATTCGAGAAGGCGTTAAATCTTGCAGAGATGAATCAAGCGCTTCGGCAAACTTGAGAACGTGCAAAGCGAGTGTCTTCTCTTCTTTCGCCGTAAAACGAAACTCTTGGGACGTGACATTGTGTACATCTATCTTCGTTTTGTCTAGTACTGAACTAACTCGTACATGCGCATATTGCAAATATATGGCAGTATTACCTTTCAAATCCAGCATTCTATCGAAGGAAAAAACGTAGTTTGTGGACAAATTATTTTGGAGATCAGCATATTTTATCGCACCTATACCCAGTTTTCTCGCAGTCTGTCTCATTTCTATCTCGCTCAGTCCAGATATGCCCCTATTTTTTAACTCGTCCCAGCATCGTGACTCAGCTTCACTTAGGAGCTCCTTCAGACGAATGACCTCGCCAGAACGAGTGCGGAATCTTTTACCATCTTCCCCCATCACCAATCCAAAACCAACATGACTCAAACGAATATCTTGCTCTCCACTTCTATTGAGCCAACCTGCTCGCTCTGCTGCATCAAAAATACCTGCAAAATGTTTTTTCTGACCACTATCAGTCACATAAATTATCCAATCCGCCTTTTCGTGCTTGATTCTATGGTTTATTGCTGCAAGATCCGTAGATGCATAATTATAACCACCATCGCTCTTCCTACATATAAGAGGTGTTTCTTCAAAACTGCTGAATATACACAAAGCACCTTCACTCTTCACAGCGATATTCTTCTGTTCTAACTCTTCGAGTATGTCTGATATCATTAAGTTGTAAAAGCTTTCACCTCTTTCCGAAATTTTTACATTTAAAGCTTCATATATAGTTTCAAATTCACTTCTGCTCGTTTGGCACACATTTTTCCATATTTCTAACATTTTTGGGTCACCAGCTTGCAACTTCACGACAGCTTCTTGAGAACGAACCTTAAATTCAGTATCTTCGTCAAAACGTTTCTTTGCAAGCTTATAGCACGACTGAAGCTCCACAATAGTATCCACAAATCCATCACGTTCATCATTTAAATACTCTATCAACATTCCAAACTGGGTACCCCAATCTCCAACGTGATTTAAGCGCAAAGTTTGAATATTTTTGTATTCGAGCATACGACATATAGAATCACCAATTATAGTACTTCTAAGATGTCCAACGTGCATTTCTTTCGCTATATTGGGAGATGAAAAATCAACAACAACTCGAGGATTGATCAAATCTTTGTCATTGTTTACTTTTTTCTCTCTTCGCCCAAGACTATTGAAGTTTTGCAGAATTTTTGAAGAAATGTATGAGTCCGAAATTTTTATGTTGATGAAGCCAGGTCCAGCAACAGTAGGATTTTCAAAGAAAGGATTCACGGGTAATCTATTGATAATATTTTGAGCAACTTCTCGTGGACTTTTAACCTCGCAACCCTCGACTTCACGTACGATAGAAAATAAATGCATGGCATCGTTAAATTGATAGTCTCCAAGACTCGAGTTAGCGCACTCGTTGAGTGATATCTCCTTGAAATTCTGAGGATATGCGGCTCGAACTGCTTGTGCGAAGAGAGATTTTAACGAGGCTCTCAAATTATCTTCTTCAAGCTTGAATAAAGCTGACTTCCTTTCACTCTTGCTCTCTATGGAATTGATACTTTTAATCGAACCAGAGTGTAGACGCACCATCTTTCTATTGCAGGTTCGACCTCGCAACCTACTGCAATAGTTTTGTTGGGAAAAATTGCGTTTAAGTGGAGCTACCCCTGCAATCCTCAAAGCTTGTGTTTGTAATCGATGCGCCATTGACAAAGACCGTTAACGAGGGTACGGATAAGGTTTATGGGACCACCCGACAAATATCTGCCGAGAGTGACGAGACGCTTGGCCAAATAAGTTCTTCTAGCAATAATGAAAACTCCTTAGGGGGCTAGAGAAATGTCATCTTCGTCAAGTGGTCATAGGTCATTTAAGCTTTTAAGGTCACGACTGATTAGAGTACGTGTCGCTTTTAGCTAGGAAAAAAGGAAAAAATGTTGTTGAATGGAAAAAAAAACAGGTTTGCTTTTTGTGCTTTGAAAAACTTTCACCGTCTTAAACGGCAAATAACAAAAATTTTGTCGCGGAAAAACGAAACGGACGAAGGGTAGCAACCTGTTCGTGAAAACAAACGGATCGCTTTTGTCTCCCAGAACCTGACGTTTCAAATGGATTCGACGCAAGTGCTGTATAAGAACGATGCGTTTGTGTTCAAATTTGAATATAAACAGTATCGAGCACGCGTTACTCACATCGCAAGAGGGCGAAGTTTAGACGTTTCTTTCGGAGACACTCAGCGAGAAAGAAGTGGGGAAACAGTTACAGCAAAAGAAAGGTTCGTGCTTTTATACTAAGACTTTGTGTCATTACATGACATATCACTATTCAGATTAAGTCGACCAATGTTTAAAAATACATTTCGGAGTTTTCGTACAGTCCGATATGAGATGAACACAATACGTCAGCTGGTTTCGAAGGTATTCTTTCTCCGAAATTATTGTATGATAAGTCAAATTTCCTCACTAGCAACTTGCCTTTCTTGGATTGGCAACACATAGAAACCTTGAAAGTGATGACACGAACTTGTCAGAAAGTTCCCATTCTTCGCCAAACAAAGATTTTACAGTCGAGTCATCTAATCGTGTTCTCTGTCTGATGAGTCATACTGGTGGAGGGCATAAAGCAAGCGCACAGGCTTTGAAAGATGGATTTGAGTGCATCTATGGTAACTTTGCTTTTTACCTTAATTCATGAGTAATGGCGCAAACTATATCAGGCACTTCGTATGATGTGAATATTGTGGATCTATGGAGCTCACATTCTCCTTGGCCTTTGTGTAACATGCCAAAAAGTTACTTTTTTTTGGTAAAAAACCCATGGCTTTGGCGCTTGAACTTCCGCTGCTCAGAACCAAAGATCGTTCATGAAACACTGTTCAGGGTGAGTAAATGAGTGTGATAATTAAAGGCATGCAATTCAAGTTTACTTTCAAATTGTTCGTAGGGATACGCTGCGATTGTTAGCAAGCAATTCTCGCGTGTTTTCATGGATTATAATCCTCACTTAATTGTAAGTGTACACCCACTGATGCAACATGTGCCGGTAAGAGACTATCTTCAAATTTTCACCTTCTCTTGAATAATTTTCTTTGTAAGTTAATGTCTTTGGAGCGACTTCGAGGTACAGTTGCAAAACCTATTCCATTCGCGACTGTAGTCACAGACTTAACCCGTTGTCATCCGACTTGGTTTCACAAGGTTTTTTACCTTATTATCATATTTTTTCTTAGCGGTTATTAATTTGGACATAGAGTGTGTTGAAATGCTTCGTGGCTACAAAAATAGTGGTTTCGCAAGCTCTAAGTTTGGGGCTAAGAGCATCACAAATCGTATGCCATGGCCTTCCTATTCGACCGTCTTTCAGTATTCCTGCTGGATCAAGAGGATATTTGAGGGAGAAGTTAGGTTTGCAAAAGGATGCTCGGACTGTGATGTTAATCGGAGGTGGTGAAGGAATGGGGAAAATAACAGAAATAGCGGAGGCATTATCGAGACGGTTTGTTCGACCTATATTCGCTAAATTTATCATAACAACTCTTTGTTAGACTATCTGAAAGACATCAGCTTGTGATCATATGCGGAAATAATAGATCTCTTGTTGAAAAGTTGAGCGCAAAAAAATGGCCTTTCAGCGTTCATATTAAGGTATTCGTACTTACCTTTTTAATCGATTAGCAATTAAAATTTGATGTGAATCCACGTAGGGATTCGTTCATAATATGTCGGAATATATGTCTTGTTGCGATTGTGTTATTACGAAAGCAGGTCCAGGCACTATAGCTGAAGCTTTAATATGCGGAATTCCAATCATTCTTAATGGTATCACCTTCATTTGTTGCTTTCATCAATTATGACCTTCTTGCAGGGTGTATACCATGCCAAGAAGAAGGTAATATACCCTTTGTACTAGATAATGAAGTTGGAACCTACAGCGAGGATCCTGTAATGATTGCAAATACTGTCTCAGAATGGTTCGATACTAATGATGGGACTTTGGAAGAAATGTCAACTCGAGCTAAACTTCTTGGAAGGCCTGAAGCAACTTTCAACATCGTCCGCGATCTTGCAGGTACGTGTCTATAATTTTATTACTGAAATATTTTTAAGTCTCTGCGATGAAAGATCTTGCGCTAGAATAATATCATGAAACTATTTTGCCTCATTCGAAGACTTAACTAATGAAAATAAATTTTAATATCATACTTTTTATCATTAGTGCAAGGTACTTGGTATAAATGTATACTGGCACTGGTATTCAAACATGAGTTTCAACCCCTATCTTTGCTCTCTACTGCTTGCATTTTATGGTTTGGGGCTGGAAAAAGTATTATTTTGCAGAGTTGTACTGAGTTGAATAAGAGTAAAATTCTAAAATATAGTTATCCTAAAAAGCTTGTTCAAAAATTTGACATCCCCTCCCCCGCCTCACTTTTCTTGCATTTTCGGCTGTTGCTGTCGCTGCATGGCGATCAGAATTTTTTCTATTTTCTATTTTTGAGGGCTTATTTTTGAGGGCATATATGAACAATCTAGTCCACACAGTTTTACGAAGAGTCTCCAACCTATATCCCGGCACACACCACAAGTGACTTTCCTTAAGCCATTTCGAACACTTCACCAGGCTCAAAAATATCTCGTCATTGAAAGGTTTTGCTAAGGAAAGATTACGTTGTCGGGCGTCTGAAGGATATCCTTTCAAAAACTGCGCTCGTCGTCGCGCGATACCCTGGAAGTTTCACGAGCTACATTTCGTCCTTTATTTTTAAGAGGTTGTTTCTTATGAAACTTTTGCGGCCAATGGTGAGACATCTTCTTATTTCTTTGCGTCTTCCTCTAACTAATATTTACAGGGCGAAATATGCTGTAATGTTGGTTGCAATGTCAGCGCTTTTGCACCGTCACGTACCTCTTTATTATCGCACAGGAAAAAAATTCGTACGAGCGGAGAACAACTCAGAAGAAAGGCACTTACAACTCATACATTTCGTAGACTTCAGTTTGCAGTAGCTACGGCAAACAAAGAATATGCTGGAAATGTGCTAAGTATTCTTCGTGAACGTGGACTTCTTGATGCTTGCACTAATGAAGCTTCTTTAAGTGAGGCTACTCAAAAACCTGTACGAGTATACTGCGGTTTTGATCCTACTGCAGACTCTTTGCACTTAGGTAATCTTTTGGGAATTGTTGTCCTATCATGGTTTCAGCGCTGTGGACACACACCTGTAGTGCTTCTTGGAGGTGCGACCGCAAGTATAGGTGATCCCTCAGGCAAATCGGTTGAACGACCATTATTGGAGACGGAAATAATACAGTCAAACACAGCAAAAATTGGAAAGAACCTCGAAGAAATTCTTGGTCGTGAAAGTACATATCCACCGCCTGTGGTTATGAACAACCTTGATTGGTTTGCAGACATGAGTTTTCTCAATTTTTTGAGGAATGTTGGCAGATATGCAAGAGTTGGGACGATGATCAACCGTGATAGTGTAAAAACACGCCTGGAGAGTGAATCTGGGATGAGTTTCACTGAATTTTCTTACCAGCTTCTTCAAGGATATGATTTTATGCACTTATTTCAGAACCATGATGTAACCGTTCAAATAGGAGGAAGCGATCAATGGGGTAATATTGTCGCCGGTTCTGACCTTATCAGACGTACAGTTGCTAAGGAGTCGGTGTTCGGTGTAACATTTCCACTCTTATTGAAAGCAGACGGGAAGAAATTTGGAAAGAGTGAAGATGGTGCAGTTTGGCTATCGTCAGAGCGCTTGTCTCCTTTCAAATTTTACCAATATTTATTACAAACGAAAGATGAAGACGTTCTTCGGCTAATGAAGATGCTAACATTCGTGCCTCTCCTAGAGATAGAAGCATACTCGAAGTCAATGAGTAGCCAGAACTATGTGCAAAATAGTGCTCAAGTTCGACTTGCAGAGGAAGTGACGAGATTTGTGCACGGCGAAGTTGAGTTACAAAAAGCAATCACTGCCACGAAGGGTCTTTTACCAGGATCGGATACAGAATTAGACATTGATGTTCTTGAGTCGTTAGTTGATGTCGTGCCTACTGCTGTATGTTTAAGGACTGACGTTGTAGGAATTCCTTTAGTAGATGTAGTAGTAAAAGTTGGGCTTCGGAAGAGTAAAGCTGAAGTCAGGAGAATGATTGATGGCGGTGGAGTGCGTATAAATAACAAAAAAGTTCTAGATGTTTCAACATGTGTAAGGTCAGAGAACTTGATTGCTGGAAGAATGCTACTCATAAGCATGGGAAAAAAAAACAAGTTTCTTGTACAAGTTCAATCATAGCAAGAATTTTTTGAAATATCACATACATGGTACGGACTCAGAGAACATGAAATCTAATATATTTGATGGTGTGGACACTCTAGTATTCCATCATTTGCACATAGTAAAACTTGATCTCAACTATTTTTAAGTTATGAGGCACTTGATGTAAATGTCCACATTGCATCACGACCCTCCCCACGCTTCTCAACGGCCACACATAAAGAGGCTACACGCAGGAGCGCTGACCAAATAGGAGTCGGATCATATAGGTAGAAGTTTGGATATTTTGACTTCAAAGATGTCGTCGCTAACTGTGCTTTGTAGTGTGGGATCGAGCACTCGATGTGATGTGCAACGTGAGTGCTCCCAATTCGATGGTGAAGGAAGTCAAAAACAGCACCATAAGGTCGATCGATAGTCAAGAATGCGCCTTTAATATAGCTCCACTCCTCTGATGCAAGATGCTGAACATCTGTATCGGTGTGTTGGAGCCATGTATATAGGACCAGCCAAAAATTTACAAACATATATGGTCCAAGGTAAAGTGAAATGAAGGGGTACGCACCACAGCAATAAACCCAATAACCAAGTGAAAAGACAACTGCGAGCACGCCCACATCAGAAATGAGAACCTTCTTCTTCCAACTTCCGGGAAATAACTCTAGCTCACCTGTATTTATCCAAGGTAAAAAATGATTTGTGACTCCACGTGCACTTCCGCCAGTAGCCCCAGTAAACAAATATGCTGGCCATCCGAATACTAAATGTGTGATAAGTTGAACGAAAGTGAATAGATTTTCCCCCAATCCCTTTCTTGCACTCAGGTTTAAGTCACCCTTCAATTCACCCTTAACGTATGGAACATGAGTTTCACCCTCTGTTAAATGATTGGTTCTACTGTGATGAACAGCATGTGACCTTTGCCAAGAAAAATATGGGACTAATAAGAGTGAGTGCAAAGCATATCCAACGAAATCCTGGAGTATGCGATTATCACTGAAAGCATTATGTCCACATTCATGAGCAATCACCCAACATCCAGTTGCAATTGTCCCAGTTACGGCTGCATAGCTCAACCAAACTGGCAACCAACACAGTTTTAAAGGGATAAATGCAAAAGCAAGTGCTCCACAGAATGAAGTTAAAAATGTAGAAAGAACGGTATATGCCAGAGACGTAATAGTGTCCTTTTTGAAGCAGTCGTCAGGTATGTTTGATAGGACTTCAGATCTACTCGGAAATTCATCCTTGGGTGGAAATCTAATAGCTTTGCCTTGAAGCCCCGACAACGGAAGAGAATTTTTATCCGAAGCCGATGACGTTATACTTTTTTTTTTTTCAGGAGCGTCCCCCTTCGGTCTAAGAAGCCTACATGATAATTTGCCAGACAATTTATTTAGACGGCATGCTTTCGAAGAAAAGCATGAAGATGTTACCGTGTTCAGCATCATTTTAACTGGTTGTCGAAGTGTTGCACTGTGCGCGAGGGCGCGAGAGGGCCAAAGCGTGGAGGAAACCTTAAACCCTATTACCTGATATTTTTACCTGATCCCAAAAAAAGAATTCGAAAAATCTTATTTAAAAATAAGTCACCACGACCCAGGCACGAGCACCACCACAGCACAATGAGAGTAGTAGGTAGTATCACAAATAATCAAAATTACCAAAAAATAAGTCCAAATATTCGATAATCGATAAATCGATGATCGAAGGAAGATATCTTTTGGAATTAGAGTTCTGACCAAAAAACGCCATAACTCCACCTGCGAAGTAACCGCATAAGTAAAAGAGAAACATGTTTGCGTCAACGTTAAATGTATCCACTTTTGTCCACGACAGTAAAGGTGCGTATTACATTAAATCGTCGTATTTATTTTGTGAAAAGCCGAACTCCTCACTTACGCTTCAAATTCTTCCTTTCTGTGATCTTTTAGTGACAACGCGTAACTCTAAGAAATGCTTCAAGAAAGGTATGCACGATTGAAATCCATTCTACTTGTATTAATGTCAATAATTATTTCCCAAAAATACAAATCATAGCTCCGCAAGCCATGGCTTCCGAAACTTTCGCTGCAATTCAGAAGAAATCCGCTGCAATTTCTGCGACGATCTTGGCTACAACTGCCCCTGTCCTTCCCGCCCTGGCAATAGTATGTTTCCCGTATTTCCTCATTTACTAAGTAACTCAATCAACAACATTAGGTCGATGATCGCCTCAATGGTGACGGCACTGGTCTTCCGCTAGGCATCAACGATGGTGCCCTCGGGATAGTTCTTGGAGTTGTTCCTCTTGGAATTTTTGCTCTTTACTTCACTGCCGGAAAGCAAGATTCTAATATTATTGCTGGTGGTAAAGATGATGAGAGTGGATTGTCTTTGTAATGTGTAGCAAGCTCGAATGAAATACTATTTGTTACGAAACTAATTTAAAAGTTCGGTATCTGAGTCTACCTATGCGCATTTGTTGTTTATCACTTCCTTGATATTGTCACAGTTGAACGAGGTTCAGAGGAACTGAGTATCTCTTACCTAGTAGTAGTCACCACGAGCTTAGAGCATTATGAAGTAAGCTTTAGGGGATGAAACATACTCAAGTAGGCAGCGTACTAGGATTAAGAAGTAGATAAGTGCTTCTTGATGTTGCGTTAAATTACTATTGTTCATAACCGAATACAGCTGAGAACACTTCTAAAACGCGCGATCCCTCATCAATTGAAGCCATAGGGTCTTTTCGTAATCTATGACGCAAACAAAGCGTAATTACTGCATAAACATCTTCATCAGTGACAATTTTTGATCCCCGAAAGGCAGCTGCAGCCCTTGCAGCTCGAGTGGTTACTAAATCTCCTCTAAGACCGTCCACATCAAGCTCAGCACAGACTTGCGAAATTTTTAAACGAATATCCATGGGAACCTCAACTTCTGGCAATAGCTCTCGTGCAAGAGTGACCTTATTGATAACTTCAGCTTGTTTGTCATTATACTTACTGCGAAATTCCTTCGGAGAAGAGTCAAATTCTGTACGTTCTTCAACAACTTGTACTCTTTCTTCGGGCAACTTAACCGTTTTAATCTGCGCGTGCATTCCGAAACGATCAAGAAGCTGAGGTCTGAGTTCACCTTCCTCAGGATTCCCAGAACCAATAAGAATAAACCTTGCCGGGTGACAAATGCTGATACCTTCCCGCTCAACAGTATTCCAACCAGATGCTGCTGAGTCGAGAAGAACATCGACTAAGTGATCATCAAGAAGATTTACTTCATCTACGTAAAGTATACCCCGATTAGCTTTAGCCAATAGTCCAGGCTCAAAAGCTTTCGTGCCTTCAGTTAAAGCTTTTTCAATATCAATTGTTCCACAGACGCGGTCCTCAGTGGCACCGAGAGGTAAATCAACCATGTTGATTGGAACTTTGGTAGTTGGAAGAGTCTCACCTGCCCTAAATGCAGAAAGCACGTCCGGAGACATTAAATTAGGGTCCGTCGGACTACTCATGAACGGGTCATCTTGAACCACCTCAATGAGTGGAAGCAGATCCACAAGAGAGCGAACCGTCGTTGACTTCCCAGTTCCACGATCTCCCATGACCATGATGCCTCCAATATTCGGATCAATAATGTTCATCAAAGCAGCAAACTTCATCTCTTCTTGCCCAATGATCGCGGTAAAAGGATAAACTGGTCTTGCAGTTTCTTCCACTTTAACTTCTAGTACTCGAATATTGTCAGGGTGAGAAAAGAAAATTAATCATAACGTTTACCTTCGGACCCTGATGCATGCGTCCATAATCCATGCTTACTACGGGAAAATCTGAGGTAAAATCGATAAGTATCAATGATTGCAACGAAAAATGAATACCTTTTCATCCCGTATCCACGACGAGTGCTGCATCTGGAAATTTTAGAGACTATGAAGGTAAGATGTCAGTTCTTGTAATGACATAAAAGTTCTTTAGTAACAATATGTCCGTGCATCATATATTACGACTTTGGTGTATCAATACCGGCAGCCGAAAAAAAAACACTTCGCGAGCTAGAGTTTTCGATCAAAGTTAAAGTCGCATGCACAAAATCCATTTCTTACGCACACTGTGAGCTATGAACTTTCAGAGGAACCGGACTAACTACGGAATTCATTGTGAATAAATTGAGCTTTGTAATATTATGGAGTATAAATTCTGGACTCGAACTTTTGGTACTTGATTGACTTGACAGTTGCAGTTGATGAGAGTCGCACAGGTTCCGAAAATGACGAGTTCTCGTCAAAATCTATCTAATCTAGATAGATTTATCGGGTATGCAGGTATCGGGATAGGGAGTCTTCGAACGTCACCTCAGATTTTTACGGCCGCGGGTTGGGTCGGTTCGTTGTATTATTTAGTTTTTTTACGAAGGTCATCAAAAAATCTTTCCCTTCCAGCCATTGCCTTTCTTTTGTTCGATATCAAATTTTCTGCAAAAAATCAAAAAAATGGCATGATCATAAAATAAAAAAAATGTGGGTGAATGTGTCTCTCCCTCGTAATAACCAAAGATATTTATTGAAACTTTTTTTCTTGCACTTGAAAATCTCACGATCTCTCGATCTTCCTCGTTTTCTATTATTGTCTTTTTCAAGGAAACGGCAACACGCTTAAGTTATCTTTTGACTAAATCCGTCTTCACTCCCCGTCCTTCTGAGTTGTCACCTATCCCCCGCCCACCTTTGAATTTTCCAGCGAAATGATGCTGCATGCTCAAAGCTTACATACTGCGCAAATGACGTGCTCCCAGGTTCCTACTCAGCGTGTGACATCATTAAATAGCCGGAAAAGCTCGAAGTTCGGGAAACCACAAATCAGCTCAAGAAGAAAATACCGAAGCTCTGTCCGAGTTCAAGCTGAACTAGATGAGCCTATAATCAGGATTGGTACGCGCGGATCTCCTCTCGCGCTTGCGCAAGCATATATGACGCGTGACTTGCTCGCAAAGAATTTCCCGGAGCTTGCTGAAGAAGGAGCTTTGGAAATCGCGATCATCAAGACGACGGGTGATAAAGTGCTGGATAAACCTCTTGCTGATATAGGCGGTAAGGGTCTTTTCACTCGTGAACTTGATGACGCGCTGTTAGATGGACGCGTTAATATAGCAGTGCATTCTATGAAAGATGTTCCAACATATCTTCCTGAGGGAACGATCTTGCCATGTATGCTTCCACGTGAGGATGTCAGAGATGCGTTCATATGTCTCAAATATGATTCATTATCTGCCCTTCCTCCAGGAGCTCTTGTTGGAACTGCGAGTCTCAGAAGGCAGTCACAACTGCTTTGGAAGTATCCTGAGCTTAAATGCGTGAATTTTCGCGGTAACGTGCAGAGTCGAATCCGAAAACTCAAAGAGGAGGTAGTTGACTGCACCTTACTTGCTTTGGCAGGTCTGAAGCGCATGGATCTTACGGAACATGCAACAAAAATTTTGGACTTCGAAGATATGCTTCCTGCTGTTGCCCAGGGAGCAATCGGAATCGCTTGTCGCACGAATGATGATAAGATGCAAGAATATCTATCGAAGTTGAATCACGAAGAGACACGCTTAGCTGTGGAATGTGAGCGCAATTTTTTACGCTCTTTAGATGGTTCTTGTCGTACTCCTATTGCTGCAAACGCACGCATGGTTAATGGACGATTAGTGTTTGATGGTCTCATTGCTTCACTGGACGGCACAGAGATTTTACGAACATCTAGGGAAGGATCATGGAGTGCTGCTGATGTACTTGCAGCTGGAACGGATGCTGGTGAAGAGTTGAAGGCGAAAGCTCCAAAAGATTTCTTCGCGAATGTCCCAGAAATGCAGGGTACCAGTGCTTGGTCATCTTAATTTGCTTCGTTATAGATATGCGACTTAGGTGAAGGTGAGAATTAAGTTTTTCTCCTTCCGAATGGAGTCGAAAGGATTCTTGAATTTTCCAGCTTTGTAGAGGTAAACTAAAAGATTTATCATCAATTCTTTTTTCATGGTTCATGGTGTTGAGAGGCTTGAGTCCTTGTCCGTCCAAGTCTAGCCGCTAAACTCGTCTAAAAAAATACTAACGATTGAACATTTTAAGCTCCTTTGAATCCACCCTTCACTTTGAACTCAAATTTTTATTGCACACCACTTTCTCGGCAAGCTCAGATTTTCCTGCGAAAACACTCATTTCTTTCCAGCTATATCTTCTGTGGTTGGGGTCGTTCCTACTTTCTATCGCTCTCTGCAATAGGAGTTAGGAGACAACGTAAGAGTCTACTTTTTTCTTTTTTCTTGGCAAAAACTGAAGGTCAATTCTTGTCTTCTTGAAACAAGTTACTCGTTCGTTCTTTCGGTTTCGACGAGAAAATCGAAAAAATTTAGAACACAGACCAGGACAAAATTATTTCTGTCTTTGTAATGAAACAACTTACCCACAACTCACAATCCACACTCCAAAGAATGTCTTCTACTGCCCCGCCGCCGCAAGAATTCAGTAAACATACTAGAGCATGCTTGAGATGTAAGCTGGTGAAAACATTCGATCAGGTAAGTCTTTCTCAGTCAGCTTTTTCTATTACCTTTCACCCATTTGATCATTAACAGTTTCTGACCGATGGTTGTGAAAATTGTGAGCTTCTCAATTTGAAGAATAATACGGAGCTCGTTTCTCAATCGACTACGAACGAATATAGCGGGTATGGGCATCATTACTCAAATTTTTCCGTTTTTTTAATTCGTAGTGGCAGTGTTATTTCCTTGATTGATCCAAAAGCGAGCTGGGCATCGAAGTGGTTAAGACTAGGTGTGCACTCAAAACAACTCCTGTACACCTTTTTTGATATCATATTTGACAGGCCAATCTAAACCAGGTTGCTATGCCCTGCAAACACACTCTCTGAAATCATCAAAAATCTGAAGACGAAGCTTCCCTCACTCCTCGCGTCCAAATTTTCACAAGTAATGCATCAAGACTATGAAAATGAGGAATTATTGAGTTTAGTAAGCACCTGTGCATACTTCAAGTAGTGACACTTCAAGAAGATTGCATAAGATTCTAAGGATGCTAAAGTTATGTGAAATGACATTTTAAGAAAGCAGCGCTGCCGATATGTTCATGATTATGAAGGAAAAACTGATAATTAGAACATATAATGGTACATATCTCTGTGTGAGGTCAGAACGAAACTTCTATTGTGAAAAGTTCCTTGTTTTCCTGACAAGAATTCCAACTATTTCTACTTAACTTCGTTGTAAAATAAGTGTCAGATAATTTTTCTTTTCCTTTGCCATACACTTGGCTGCACGCAGTTTCACTACTTCAAGTACCACAGTACGTTGGGTTGCAGTTGCAGAGTAGCGACTTGTGCACAACATATATCTAGCATAGTCAGTATAGTCTTGCGGCTCAACAAACAGACATATATTGCTTTTTTTTGTTTTTTTCTTACTTTAATATCCCTGGGACGCCCAGTTCGAAGGCTCACCCTCTTTTTTTTTCGCTTTTCAACTTTTCAAGTGTCTTCTCTGTTCTTCAGCTCCTGACTCTTGTTTTTGTTTTGTTGTTAAAGTATATTTACGGTTACGAATCCACACTTTCACACAGGCTTTCATAATTCAATCATAACATCAAACTGAAGTACTAAACTGAGCTGGTGAAGAGGAGCTTAGAAACGGCTCTCACAATTTTTGTTTTATCCTCGAGCACTCGCACTATTTTAGACTTCGACTCAGCCTTCATGCCTTCTGGACTTCACAGAGTTGAAACTGAAGGACACCTAACATATTGATTGAAGCGTTCTTATCAATTCTTCAGGGCGTGATTTCCAATCCATAAAACATCGTACCGAACATCTGAATTATGGTTATTGCGAGAATATTTTAGGAATATGCAATCCGTCTCTTCAATTGCGGCAGGAAAAAATCAGATTAGCGGTGGGTCCAGTACTTCAACTGCACGTTCAATGTTCGCTATCGTTTTTTGCTGTCTTGCAGGCTTGCTGTCAGTAGTAAAGACTGTAAGTACACATTCACTTACAAAAACGATGGATGGGAAAGTCATCGATTCCTTGATAACGGAGCAGGGAGTAGTGCAAGAAGTCGCAAGTGAGGGTGAATCAATAGAGTTGCTATCAACAGCTGTGAATTTCTCAAGTCTTTCAAGAGAAAAAACTTCCAGATCAGATTCACAGAATTTAGCGTTCTTGTCGCCGAAGCCAAGTATCAGCATTGATGGAAATAGTTTTAGTATCAAACCAGAGGCTGATACGCTCTCACTTGGAGACTTGAAACAGTTCGAGAAAGACTTTGGTGACACTACAACTTTTGGCGGATTTGAAGACGCTCCAAAGTTTGCAAAAAGACTCCAGAATATGGCTGCCGCAGTAGAAAATAGAGAAATAGCTGAGACAAGTAAATTGTTGATGCAACCTTTACTCCCTCCATGTCGTCCTATATTTTTGCCACGTCAATCACTTGTTGACACAAAGCCAAGAGGGACTAGAGCTCCAGCGCACGGAATTAAACGTTGTCGTATCAACCACGATGACCATCCAACAATAGCTCTTATTTTATTGATTGAAAAGAATGCAGAAATTGTTAGTACTATTCGGAGGTTACAGACATTAGCAACTGAGATAAAAGGTTCTAATAATGGTAAAAGGAAAGCAGAAGTGCTTGTTTTAGTTGATGGTCACTGGCCAGGAGAAAAAGTTTTATTGAACTCTCATAAACTCATGGAAGGAGAGAACGATTGGTTTCTTATTAGTAAAAATGAGCTTGGCGAAATTAAGCAATTCAACAAATTAACTCGATGTAGTCAAGCAGAGGTAATAGTGTGGCTTTCTGTCGATGACTTGCCCCCTGAAAATATTGCAAGTTCAGAACAGAGGAAGTGGATCGAGTGGATAACAAGTGCAATCAAGATAATACAATCAGATAAGAATATCGCTTTAGTAACGCCGCAGAGCAAAGAATTATATGATGAAACAATGAGGTATTCCATGAGTGTTAAGTTAGCTCCATTTGTAGTGCGACGGGAAAGTGTCATTAAGTTGGGTGGTATTGAAGAGTGGGGTACTTGCCGTGGTGAGAGGATAACGAGAGAAGTTGGAACTGAACTTTCTCAAAGGCTGTGGAGGGGTGGATTCAAAGCTATTGTTCTAGTATCTTCAACGGAATTGCTCGGTAGACCTCTCCCTCTCAGAAGTACTAATCGAGATGTTGAAGGTTATAGTGCCGATATTGATTCGGAATGGCCTTTTGTTCTCCCGGGAAGAACCAAAAAAGATATTTCTGTAGCAAGGGAGGCTCTTATTTCAGGAGCATCACGAACGAATGAAGTGGTTGGAAACTGTGTATCTCCGGGCTCAGATGACTCAGGAATATATCATGGAGCAACAAAATCATGTCAGGGAAGAATACAGTCATACCCTATTGTTTCCATTGTTATGCAATATTTCCGACGACCCAAAATTATCATTCCTTTGTTGAACTCTCTGATTCGCTTGAAATTTCAAGTTGAATTTATCATCAATGATGATAGTATTTCAGAGCTATCTGAATTTACACGTTATTCATCCCGTGGTCCTCAAAATTATGATTGGATATTAGCCCTGTTCAACAATGTCCATGAAATTCGCGGATACAACAGATTGAGTATGTTTGCCTCCTCTGAACTTGTCATGTTGATCCAAGATGACGATGCGGCTCCAAAAGATGACTCTTGGGTTCGTAATGCATTGTATTTTTTCAATAAATATCCTACCTTGGGTATATTAGGAGGATATCGTGGACGAATTGACAACGGTAAGAAACAAATGGCAGACTTGAAGCAAAATAATGGCCAGAAGTTTGGTGCTGATTGGAAAAGAGATAGAATGAAACTGACACAAGCCCTCTCTACGGTGGATCTTGACATCAAGAAGCCGTTTATGTGGATGTATAAAGTCAATTTAGCTCCTTTTATAGTGCGAAGATCACTTTTTACTGAAGTGGGAGGATTCAATACAAACTTTTCATGCGCTGGGAATCCTGGGATAGGACTTGATTATGAACTTTCGATTCGATTATGGAAGTTGGGCTGGCGTGTAGGCCTTTATGACCCAAAATTTCATCATGCAATAGGTAATAGTAAACAAAGTGGTACACATTCAGGTCCACAGAAGAAAATTCGGGATGCCTCTGAAGGTCAGAATAACATGTTAATGTATAGAATGTACCCAAATTTTCACCATAAAGTTGGGAGCTCTATTGTGATGAAAAATAATCAACAAGGACTCAAGAGAGGCAAATTCACGAAACTGAAAGGCTGAGATGAACCTGATGTTATAGTTGTCTCTAAAATGCTTTAGAACTAGAAACTGAACGACAATGAATTTTATTGAAGCAACATTGAAGGAATTGGGCAAGCTTTGCTTCACTCTCTTGTCTCAAACTAAAGGTCATCAAAACTCTCTATAATAGTTCCCCCACAATTTATCTCCTTTCCTCTCGATCATTTGGACTGCACTGTTCAATATACCAATTTCTTCATTTCGGAGCATATTTGCTGCAGCAGTTCCTACAAAGCCTCCTCCACTTCTTGCTTCCATGAACCTTTCCTCTTTAACTTTTGCACCATCTAATTCTAACTCACTCAGTCGCTGACTTAATATTGACTTTGCTGAAGTAACACATTCCAAGATAAACTCTTCCCTGTTACTAAAAGCAAACTTTCTGTAAGAAGAGACGTAATGGCCAATAGAAATAACCAGCTCCTGATCAATTCTACCGCCGCTATATATTTCATATACTTCAAACGAAGTTCCATAAGTTTTGTATCTCTTTAGCTTTTTGAAAGGAACATGAACTGAAACAAAACCATTCTCATTATTGCGTTCACAAAAGCCATATTTATGTAGAAGTGAGGAATTACTTTGTGTTCCAAAAGTGTTAAATAACTCTTGACACTTCCGCACTGATTGTACAGACTGTATAAGTATTTCATTCTTGTTCATGTCAAAGGTATTCCTTGCGGAAGATTTTGAACAGTATACTTTCACATGTGCATGGTGTGTTGAGTGGTTGAAAAGGTCAGCCCAAGGAATCAGACACTCACCAAAATATTCGTCAATATAAAATGCTCTAGAAGCTGCAATTGATACTGCAATTTTGTAAATCTCAAAGTCAACACGATCAGACTTGAAATTGTCAAACTTTTGAAGAAGTTTAAATCCAAATTCAAAGTCATCAGCAAGTGACTGGTCGTCCATAGTTATGTGAGAATAAAGAGATGTTCCCTTCAATTTTTTTCGATCTTGTTTCGACCAAAACATAGGTAAACTTTGTTCACCTCTATCAGGTAAGATATTTAGATAATCAAACCAACTCGAATCAGTACCAAGGGCTAACTCTTGTGCAATACCGAAGTTAAGTGCAAGACCACCTCCAAGTCCTACTGCAACTAACTCTTTTGAAATAGAGCACGTCTTAGCACCCAAACACACAGTTTTTGGAACTAGTAAAAGCTTTTCAAAGCAGTAAAGTTGACGATTGGACACAATACACATAGAATAATTCTTAGTTGCGTCATCCCAGCGAGCGTCAATTCTAACTGAATCGAAGATTTGTATTCCATTGGAAACACTCCAACTTCGAAAATTAGAAATTCTTTTAAGAACATCGAGATATGAAGCCAATTTTTCCTTGGACTTGCGAACCATGCAAATAGATTCGGACTCAGGATTCGGACTCAGGTTCCCAAAATTCTCCTCACTTACATAGTGCGCTACATATATATGCGAGTTTAGTCTGTGCGTGTGGGTGAAGTAGTTTTTTGAAAGATGTTCTGGGGCGTTTACTCAAGAAAAAAAAACGCACATTTTTCGGTCAAATATACTGGTACGAATACTCAAATTAAATTGTACTGAACACATTTTTTCTCGCTTAGGGAAAACAAGTGTTCCTCACCCCCCGTGAAAAGTTCGAGTCACTGCTATGCAACAGCTCATGAGGAAAGCAGGATCACATTTATTACAAAGAGTCTGTTTTGGGTTTGTAAATCATAAGAAAGGGAATACGCTTCAAACTTCACTGAGCATATATTCTTCACTTCAACAAGGTTTACACCACTGCAAAATAACTGTACTATCAGCGTATCTTGTTTTCCTACCCCATGTTAAAAGAAATATCTTTACTCTCTTTCAGACTCAAGAGAGTCTTGTCCTAAACCATAAAGTATGCATGCATATTTATCAAGCTTGATGTTGTCAAAATATCTCTCTCTCATCTTGAAGAAAGTGCAGGCTGTTAGCAAACTATCACTACCTGCCTGGTGCTGGGGTCCTATTCTTTCTACGTCTAAATGCTCTGCAAGCTTACTTAAACCTCCGTGCAAATTTTCCGTGAACTTCATTAAAAATTTCATATCATAAAAGCATGGAAAGTATGTCTCTAAAATTTTGAAGAAGTCAGCTTCGTTCTCTGGTAAAGGGACGCAGGTTAACAGCTTGACTAAGTAGCCAAAATCATATCCACTATGAAAGGTTAACCATTTCACATCACGGCTCAAAACTACTCCACTTACCATGAAAAGCTCGCCAAAACGATCAATATCTATTCCCCTTTCATTCAGAACGAGAAAATCAATCCCACTTTGCTTCAATAGCTCGATTGAGTCTCTTGCATACATATCATCTTTCAAATTAAACTCTCTAAAATTGAACTGCCACAAGCAGCATCTACCATCAACGATGGGTAAATTTCCATTTGCATCCGTCAGAGTCAAACCTAGCTGAATCAACTTCAGCATATCAACGTTACATTTCAAGGTTTGATAATGAAATTCTGACTGCTGTTTAAAAGCCCCGACTGGTCTAGCAACCTAAGGAGAAAAATAAATATGATCTTTCGTAAAAATTTCAATATTACGCACCACTCCCGGAAATTCCGTATCCATCGCTATGTAGGGGAATGTCTGGACGAGATTTCTGATCAAGGCTACTTCGTCATCGAGATTGTCTGACCAGACTTCTCGTGTAAGTAAATTGTAAGAGTTTACTTTCATGACAAAAAAACTATATTCTTTGCCGAACTCGGGGAGTGAAGCAGTTCGCTTCGGTCAAAAAAATTCAAGAACTTGTTGAAATCAAATAATCAACGTCTTATCGTGTAAGCAGAACGCTAACACAAGATGGTTGTGACAATCGTGTACGGAAGTTAATTGAATTGCTTGTGATTCTATTAATCATTGAGAGAATGAGTGGACGGTCCTCTTACGCAGGACGACTTCAACTTTTTCAGTACGTTCGAATGTTCCACTTATTTGTCCTTATTAGAGGGAGGAAGCGTGGAAGCCTTTGCTTTCCATTAAATTAATTAGCGAAATGGGTCTTCTCGCCGAAAAATTTTCACCTTCGCTTCGACAAAAAAAAAAAAAAAAAATTTTTGGACGACCCACCTGGGCGGGCGTCCCAGGGGATAAAATATCTTCTGGTGAAGGACAACAAAAGCAGGAGTAGAGCTCACTCACACAGATTTTATTCTGATGATTTGTGATATTCTGAATCTTCTAACAGCAATCTACCAATCTTTGGTTTAGACTCTTAAAAAAGCTCAACGAAGAAGGAAATCGCAAGAAAAAGAACAGTACGCGGTTTCTTCTACTTCGAAAACTACAGCACCAAGTCCAGACGCGATCCTGTGCATAAAGTTAAGAAAGAATTACTACTATGGCTGCCATGTTGAAGACTCAGTTCAGCACGCAACGGTAAGGAAAGAATAGTTTCCGAGCGGTTTGTCAAGATTTCTCTGTTTGCGCTTAGCCTTCCCTGTTCGCGTTTTTTTATCGAAACTTTCCGCGCAACTTCAATTCGACAGTTCTAGACTTTTAGTCTGTGATGGTAATTAACAGTTAATTACTTTTCAATCGCAGGATCAGTACGCACCTTCCCGTAAGCAAGCGTAATGTTCGAAGTTCCGTAATAGCTTCAGCGGAATCGCGACCATTATGGATGCCAGGCACAGCGGCTCCCTCCCACCTCAAGGGCACGCTCCCAGGTGATTATGGATTCGACCCGCTTAATCTCGGTGAAGACAGTAAGGATTTGGACTGGTACGTCCAAGCCGAGTTACAACACGCTCGTTGGGCTATGCTAGGAGTTGCTGGTATGGCTGCGCCGGAACTCCTTACAAAGTTGGGAATTTCTGACCTTCCAAACTGGCACGACGCACCTTTCTACAACGGTTATTTTGCTAGTTCAACCACCCTTTTCACTGTACAAATGTTCATGATGAACTGGGCCGAGATCCGTCGTTGGCAAGACATAAAGAATCCGGGATCTGTTTCGGAGGATCCAGCTTTTCCAGCGAACAAGCTTCCAGCAGGAGATGTAGGATATCCTGGTGGAATTTTCAATCCAATGAATTATGGAAAGAGCGCCGAGGAATTGAAAACGCTTAAAGCTAAAGAAATCGCAAATGGGAGGCTTGCAATGGTAGCAGCCCTCGGCTGTTTTATCCAGTATGATCATACGGGAGTAGGTCCGGTTGAAAACTTGACGAGCCATTTGAGCAATCCTGGAGTGAACAACGTGTTCAAAGCCGCCTTCGTTGGTTTTTAATGTAGGATTTTTGCAGACTTAATTTGAATCTCAAGTATGTTCCTGAGCATCTGCAGATATCAATCAAAAGAACTTCTTGTAATCTAGGCGGTTATGTGTGATGTGATATGAAATTTGGCGGTAAAAGTTGTGAGTTTCCAACAGTGTCAATTTCTTATTTTTCCTAGATTAAAATCTTTCTAGTAAAAATAGATCCTTTGTTATTCAAGTTTAAGTTTTGGAATCAGTTTGAATAGAATTGTCTTGATTTAGCTCCACTTGAACATATACCCACTTGATAATTTGGAACCCCAAGGCTTTTAATGCTTCCTTTGCTTCAAACTTTCAAAGTCTTTTGAGTTCACAAAAGAGAATAAACGTTTCTACAGAAATTAGGCAGTCATAAATCAACAGAATAACTGCTCTCTCTTTGCTCGTTGCTGCTCGTTTACACGTTTCAATTTTCCGTGTTTCATACTTTCAGAGGACAGGAGGAAGATTTCGTCTTTTTTTCCACATACAAAAAAAGAGGCACTTAAGAGTCGTAACCTAGAACAAACATATTCATCTGGATCGAATTTCAATGCTAAACGATAATTCACGAGGTGCTTCGGATGATATGCCGAGACTCTGTGTTTCAGGTTGTGGTTATTATGGGTAAGATGAAATAAACAAATAATTTTACTTCCCAATAACGTTTCAAACTTGCAGAAACCCAGAAAAAATGTTTTTCTGTTCGATGTGTTACAAATCCGAAGAATTAAGAATTAAGAATACTCCTGCAACTCATGAGTTAAAGCGCGATAGTAGTGATAAGTTAACGCAAGAAAGCCGTAATGATTTGGTCGCCGCTGGGAGGGATAAAAAACCTTCAAACCCAGGTAGATGTTTTCAGTGCAACAAAAAAATAGGAATTTCTGGTTTTAAGTGTCGCTGTGAACATACTTTCTGTGCCTCTCACAGGCAATACAATAAGCACAACTGTACCTTTGATTTTAAGTCGCATAGTCGCGAAGCTTTATCGAAAGCTAACCCTGCAGTAGTTGCAGACAAGATTGAAAAGGTAAAGTTTGCTACTTTTGCAATATTTTCTAAGTTTTCTTTCAAGATATGACAGGAACTCTTGAACGCTCTGGTGGGTGCCGTGAGTCATTTTTACTTGGAGAGAAAAGAGTAGTCAAGTCAAATTCTATGGGCTACACGTAACTTATGATTTTTGTTGTGTTAGCATCTCAAAATCATCGTATTTGAGCATAAATAGAATATAACGAAGTAAAGGAGTACAGAAACCATAAGTTCAGCTAGAAAAAAAAGAGTTCAAGAGTTTTCCTTCTCTTACTGCATATTTACAAATATCTTGAATCAAGCCCACAAATAGCTCTCCTGATCTCCTATACGCAAGAGTGACTAGGAATCTGAGAGAAATCAGAAAGGCACAATGAAAAAACGAGAAATTCGCTTGCATTTTTTCTAGTAGAAGCTAGAGAGAAAATAACAAAAGAGAGCAAGAATTTTGAAGTGCATACTGCACTTCGCTTGTGTACACTCAAATTTCAAAATTTGAAGCTATAGCAATGACTGAATGAATAGATATCAAAGAGGATATTATACAGTGCAAACGCAACGGGAGAAATAGGACAAAAGCCTGAGATGAGACGATATTCTACAATATAATCATTTCAACGCTTCCAAGACTTTCCCAACTTTCTTTGTCCAGAACTCCTAAAGCTTTCCGACAGGATCCATACATTCTTTTTTCAGTGCTTCTGGCACATCTGCAACGGTATCTCCGCACATGGGATCTATCTGCACTATATACTTCAGCACATTCATCTAAACTATTGCCTTGAAAGGCCCCAACATTTTCTCTGTCATATCTATGGAGCTCGCGACGCCATTTTTTTACCATACCATCGAAAGCTCTTTTAGACATAGAAATATAAATATTAGGAGTCTTTGGATCGGTCGGACCACGCTTGGACTTCGGAACAAGCTTTAAATACTTTTCATAACCGACTGTGTTCTTTCCATAATCGATCTGCTTCTGTCGCTGCAAGGCTTTTGACTGGCCCCGACCATGTGACATAATAAACCTTGTAGAAAGAAGTGAACTCTATTTTCAACCCGAGTTTTGGCCCTTGTAGCGTGAGTGCGTGAGCGTTTATACTAACCTACCCGTGCACAATAATTAAACCACTACCAAGGCTAGGCGGGGTGCTTCGGGCGGGAGAGGGCGGGGTGAGGTTCCTCGTGAATAGAAAATAAAAAATCAGTTTGTGTTTTATTCCTTTTGTCCTTTTTTTTTTGTTGTGTCCTCCTGCAGCAGGAAAAAGATACCAGTTTTTTCGAAAATAAACGCGAAAATGTAAGTTTTTAGTCCATGCGCTTCAATATTGAGTAGCAGATACTCAACTCCACATAATAAGTATCATCGGTGATCGCTTCACTTGCCGACAATTTCGTGCGTACGGAACCTTCGTGCTGGTGCTTCGAAGTAAGGTCAGATTGAAACAAGACCATGATATGCAGACAAAGTTGATACATTTTATTTTCTTTTTTTCAATTTTTATTTTTGCCTCTCATGCGAGCTTGGTTTTCTGTTTAGGGACTCAAATTCTCAACTTTCATTCTCGTGCGTTTTTGAAACTTTTTTTAAAAAATAAGATAAAAAATAAGTCACTTTTCCCAGACCATATGCATATACATATACGACTGACTGTGGGGGATAATAATATACTACCGAACTTTGAAATTTTTCGATTTTGGTTTTCTGCTATTTGCATATTGAAGCGAGGCGGCGAGAGCAGGAAAAAAAGATTTCCCTTTCAACTGAAACAATTTACAATCCACGCACATCTGCAGAGTATAGGTATAACATAGGTACCTTATTTCACGCGTGCATCTATGTTGGTCTTGATTTTGAGCACGGTTTACCTATGAGTTAAAGTGAAATAGGCTAAATCGTTCTCACCTTCCTCTCTACGTTTCTTTTGAGCTTGGTTAATAGTGATGTCATCTTCCCAAGAACGTCTCTCTTGTGTATTAGCTTGTACGAATCAGACGGGAGTTAGTTGCTTCGATGCTTGCTACAAGGCGGCTAGTTGGGAATTTATTCCACCTGCTGCTTTCCCAGTGTGGGTCACAGGACTCTCCTCTGCAATGCTTTTAATTTTATCTGCTCTTTTTTCTGGCTTAACACTGGGTTTAATGTCACTTGATGTAATTGGGCTCGATATTATAGCCGAAGCCGGAGAGCCTGATGAGCGTAAATATGCAAAAGTCATTCTTCCAGTACGTTCAAAAGGTAATTTACTTCTTTGCACCTTGTTGCTGGGAAATACTGCAGGTAACGTAAATTTTCAACTTTGTCATAGATATGTACTGAAGTGTTTTTGTAAGTAAACGCATTCATAGCAATTTTACTAGCTGATTTAACAGATGGACCCATAGGTTTAGTTACTTCAACCTTGGCAATAGTCATTTTCGGTGAGATTGCACCTCAAGCTGCATGCTCACGGCATGGTCTAGCTATCGGGGCACACACGATCTGGATTGTGAAGTGCTTTATTTTTCTACTTTTTCCATTCGCATGGCCAATATCGAAGCTGCTTGATAGGATATTAGGGCGTGACTTAGGAAACTTCCACACGCAAGATGAGCTGAAGCACTTAGTTAAAATTCACGTAGAACATCCAGACGCTAGAGAAGATTTTGGTGCTATATCTTCTCATGATGGTAACATGCTTACCGGAGCTTTAGAGTACAAAGAAAAACATGTATCAGATGTGATGACAACGCTCGATAAAGTTTTCATGGTCAACGTTCACACGCGACTGACTTTCACTGTACTTATGAGCATATATAAAAGCGGTTTCACACGTATTCCGGTTTACGAGTTTTCTCGTGATAATATTGTTGGAATTTTGTTCACTAAGGATTTGATCCTAATTGATCCAGACGATGAAATAGAAGTAGCAGCAGTAATTTCGTTTCATGGTAATAGTGAAAGTGGGTATGTACGAACTGTGAGTGACTCCACGACGCTTGATAAAGTATTTCTTGAATTTAAAGCTTCCTATCTGCACATGCTTTTCGCATATGATGCTGCTGAGTCGTTGGTGGAGGTAACTGACCATTCTGAGGTAGTGTCGTCAGCATCTGAAAAATCCAAACCCTCATCCCTGAAGAAGATTTCTGGTATAATTACCCTCGAAGATGTTATTGAAGCTGTGATAAAAGATGAAATTGTAGATGAAACGGATAATTACATTGATGTGAATGATACACAATCTAGAGTAAAGTCTCGTGGAAGTGCAAGACGTCCAAACCCGACGAATTTCATGAAATTATTTGAACATAAGCATCTGGAAGGTTACGAAAAACGACTATCTCCGAGTGAGATAAATGCGATTGTTGCCTTTCTTTCTGTGAATGTTCCAGAGTTCAAAAAAATTGCAAAATACGAGCCAGGGATTTTGCGCAAACTTGTCCAAATGTCATCATTAGAGGAACAGGATGATGATTCTTGTGATGAGTTTGACGCCAGTGCTTTAGAAAAAACAAAAGTTGGGAACGAGCTACTTTCTACTCCTGGTATTCATACCGAAGTCGAGTCAGAATCCCGGATCATTTATAGTAAAGGAATAGCGGCCGATTTTTTCATACTTGTATTGCAGGGACGTGTTGTAGTTTACGCTGGTTCTGATGATTTCGAGTCAGATATTGGACCTTGGTGTTATTTGGGACAGAAAGCCTTGTCTTTAAAACCAGAGTTCGAATATATTCCAGATTTTCGTGCGTATAGAAAGGGACCTGTCAGACTTCTTCGAATACGCAGAAGTGATTATCTTAGTGCTTTTAGTGCAGCAAAAATTAGTGCTCTGGGGATCAGCAATAAAATATAGATAAAAACTATTTCAAAAATCGGTGATTCATGTGATGGTTCGTTCATTCAGTCCCGGGGAAGCTTCTGCAATAAGCAGTGTTTTTCATTCTGACATGTGACCATAATGAATACGATAGTTTCACGTAGGTAGAGAACTTTTGTGAACATTATTCTTCTGATTCAATTGATTCAAGCTTCTCACTAAGAATTTGATGACACTGAAAGCATGATATTCAGTTGAATCTCGCACTCTCCCAGCTTTACCAATGCAACTACCTCAGACATGGCTGTGACAAGATTCTTGCTTGGGCTTTCGTTTAAGATGCGTCTCAAAGCTTCAGGGTCTGAATCCTTTTCTATAAGTTCCTGTTCTGCATTCACCCTCTCGTAATAAACAACTTGCGCAAGTGCTTGTGCAATTTCCTATCAATATCATTGAACTAAAAAAACATATAGAAATTCAATTGGTCCCGCACAAAACTCTCTCCTCTTCGAAAGAAGAATAAACTAAATTGGAGTCTAAATCGCGGTTAAAGGCATTTACTGTAGCCTGTGTCTACATGTTATTTTCAGTCTCAATCAAATTTAATCAAATTTTGTAAAGTATGATCGTAAATATTTTCTTTATTCGCAACTCGCAACTACAGATTAGAAGACATGTGAGAAGCATGAGAAGAGAGAACATTGTAAATGTATTCTTCTTTGGATCTATTGATGCTTAGGTATGAAGATATTTTTTGGTAAGCTTGTCCCGTATCCCACAATCCAGCAATATCTTCTAATCTTTCAAGGACCTCTACAGAGTTCGGTCTTTCTCTTGGATCCTTATGAAGCATAATTGTCATAAGTTCTGCAAACTCTTTTGTTACTTTTCTCGGCAAAGGTAAGTGCATCGACCTACTTTTGACAACTCTTTCAACTACCAATTTACGTGTCGGCACTTCTGTCCCATACCAGGGAATTCGCCACTCCATACATTCCCACAAAACGATAGCGAACGCATATGTGTCTGTCTTATCTGCTCTAGCATAGATTTTTTCCCCTTGAAAAGGTGGCTCAAGCATCTCCGGTGGCATCCACAACAAGGAACCAACTGGATAAAATCCTGTCTGCAAACCCAGAAAAAAATGAAGTGGACCTCTCTTTTTCCTAAGGGGAACGATTGAAACCGAGTCAGCTGATCCAAAATCTGTAAGCTTAGCTATCATTCTTTTAAGTTCTTTATCCCAAGTCAATAGTATATTCGCTGATTTTATGTCGCGATGAGCAAAGCCACACCCGTGTAGGTAACTCAGTGCCTCCGCAATATCCAACATTAACATGGGTAAATTTAGAATAGGCATATTCTCATCTATAAACGAGATAAGTTCCCTTTCCGTTTCTTGGCTGAGTAAATTTTTTGCTTTTATATTCGTGCAATGTAAAGCTTCAAAAAGGCTGCCTCCACTACAGTACTCCATGACCATAAATAAATTATCAAAGTGATATATATTTATAATTCCTCTATGACTTAGACTTGACAGTATCGCATATTCTTCATGAAATGCAAGGAGAACGCTTTCTTCTTTACCTTCAGAAAGCTTTACAACCTTCACTGCATGAACTTTCCCCTTTTCGCCTTGCCAACTAGTTTTTCCAAAACCACTCAGACCAGTTGAAAAAGCGCAGTATATCAAAGCAGAAGAACCCTCACCAATTTTTTCTCCAAGTATCAAGCCAAGCTTCTCTAGAGAATTGCGTATATCTGCAGAATCTTCGGAGAACGTGTTACTTTTAAACCTATTTCGGATTGTTCCAACCCGGGGCCTCCGGATTTTTGTCCGGAATAATTCCGGAACGAAAGAAGAGGCAAGGCCACTACTGTTACACCGCATAAATTAATTCGTGGCCTTACTGTAAATTTTTCGCAGGTTTGAACTGAGTTACGAATGCTGTTTCTCCACAGACGCTATGCACCGGAGTGATTACCATTTATCGAGACGTTCAGATAAAGTGCAATCGGCTACGGCGCATTTTTAAAAATGAAAGGAGGTGGCAAATGGTCCCTTATGAAAACTTGAACTGTCACAGTAAGCTATTCTGATATTCTGATATTGCGATTTGTCAATTGGCAGAATAACACTATAGACCCAGTGCCTTAGAGTTCTAGGCACGGACGATGTGCGGTATTTTTTGAGTTGTTCTTACCACCCCCTCCACGTTATTATTATATGGATTTGAAGACTTAATTATTAACTCTATTATTCCTTGTAAGCAGCACCTTTAGTTGCGCGTAGTTGGTTGATTTTGGTTTATAAGATAATCATAGATCTATAGATGGTTCTTAGTTCAGCTGCTTTTTTTTATTGCGTGCGATCGGAGTTAAGAGGCCTCCTTCCTTGAAGACAAAATTTTTAAGAACCACATAGATGTTATGTTACCTTTAGAGACTTTGCGCACGCTTTCCATCCATTAAACCCTAAATAATTTCAATACCCTAAACTTCCCTTTAGTTGGAGAGCAAAAAAAATCGAGCATCACTTTCCGGAATCTTTTCGCGTGCAGACTTCCTCAAGTGTAATATTCACACAAGAGGCTTTTCATGGGGGACGCTGCTGGTATGGAGGGTTCATCCCTTGCCAAAATATTCGTTGGTGGACTTGATCGTTCCGTAGATGAGGTAACTCTCTTTTAAAATATCGCATCGTATCTCCTCGCGCTTTTTCTCATTTTTCTCTTGCGTTAGCATAATTCTCAATTTGTTGAGCGTGGAAAGTTCTATGCATCAAATGTACTAACGCAATTCTGGATTTCAACAGGGTGTTGTGCGTAATTTTTTCAGCCAATTTGGACCAGTACTTGAGGTGAGTATATTTCGCATGAACGTCTATTTGATTTCTGAGCCTTAATCGTGAAGGTACTCGTGATGAGGGATCCACATAATCACCAATCTAGAGGTTTTGGTTTTGTAAGTTTTCAACGTGAGGACAGTGCGAAGCAAGTTTTACAGAATAGATATCACGATATGTTAGGTAAGCGCGTCGAAGTGAAGTCAGCAGTTCCCCGTGGTCAAGCTCCTCCACCACAGCGTGGACCTCCACGTTCTTCTCAAGGATATGGTTATGCACGAGGTGGTGGTCCAGGTAGTGGATACGGTTATGGAGGGAATGCCCCAAGCTATGGAGGAGGATCCGCCCCATGGGGTTCGCAAGGCGGCTTCGAAGGTCAAAAGCAACCTGGATATGGGTATTCTGATAAGTCAGAAGCACCTTCTCATGGTTGGTCAGAACATACTGCTCCAGAAGGCTATGTTTATTACTACAACTCAAAAACTGGTGTATCGCAGTGGGAACGACCATCTGAAATGCAATAACTGCAGAAGTTGTGACGTTATAGTTTCCGCGCTTCTTATACTTAGAAATCTGCCACGATAGTTCACATACAATGAGTGCTCGAGAGTTCTTAGAACATAGAATAACACACGAGGACTTAATATTAAAGTTACTTTTTTAACATAAAACTTTGTACGTTTCTTCTCGAAGAAAGATTTTGATCTCTGCAAGTATATTTTAGAGACGTTTATACCATGCTCATGCCGAATTTTACTGCGATTCATCTAGAACTTTTTGTCGATATTGTATGAAAATCGTGTTTGTTTTCACATTCTGCCCCTTTTTCTAGAGCATGCGGGAGTAACGTTCTGCAAGAATATGACAGGTTTTCTTTTCAAATTCCTGTCAAGGTGTACAAGGAACTTGCAAGAAAATTGCGAATATTTTGTTGTGCGAATCTTCGTGCTGCTTTTTGGTTCTGATATCGAGAGAGAGAAGAAGAAGAAGAAGAAGAAGAAGAAGAAGAAGAAGAAGAGGTACAAGTACACCATTCAGAGTTCGTGAAAACAAGAAAAAATGGCGTTTTACGATAATCAAAATTTTCGTCATATACTCACGCGTTCTCCAATAAATTTGAAAATTTCTAGGCAATACTTGTATGAAATATGTCTATGCGATTGCGTAAACTTTTCACACGTAACATCCTGCTAGCCATTTTGGCTTATTTTCAGATTTCTCAAAACGAAGTCTTTTCGCATTCCAATCCGAATGTGTACCCATCGGATTTCGTAAAAGTTGCAGGAACAGAGTTCGTGCTGAGTAATAAGTTATGGAAACCAGTTGGTTTCAATACCTATCTACTTATTGAACAAGCTGCAGAGTTATCGCACGGATCCTTCCAAGCAATTTATTCGGAGAGCCTAGGAAAAAATGAAATATTGAAACAGTTTGATCAAGCAATACTTTTGAACTTCACCTGTTTGCGGACTTGGTTTTATAGTATAAACTCAAAGTATCCTTTATTTTTAGAAGACAGGGTATACGATGAGAGATTGCTTGGCGCTTTAGATTGGATTTCAGCGGTGGCGCGGGCATATGGTCTCAAGTTAATACTATCTTTTACAGATTTTTGGCCCGATACTGGCGGTATTACTTCCTTCATGCTAACGAGTAGAAAGTCTTCGGATTTATCTGCTGAGCACTCCCAATATGGGAGAGGCTCTTTCTTCACAGGTCAGAATTATTTCAGTTTGTATATTAGCCATGTAGAACGCATGCTTCTGCGAAAAAGCAAAATTACTGATACTCGATACTGTGATGAAAGCGCAGTCATGGCATGGGAACTCATGGTAAGTTTATTTTTGACTATTTTTAACTTGCTTCCTTCAACTCTTTGTACAGAACGAGCCAAGATGCAGACTTTGTGGCAAGGGCATATTACAAAAGTGGATATGGAATGCAGCAAGGGCAGTGAAATCAGTAGATAAGAGGCACCTACTCACAGTTGGTGAAGAGGGTTTCTATGCATCAACAAAAAGTTACGTTAATCCCGCAACATGGGCAAGTGATACTGGGCAGAATTTCATATTCGATCATTTATTCGAAGAAATTGATTATGCTTCAAGCCATCTATGGACAGACAACTGGAATCTGCTCTCAGTACGGAATAGAAAGCAGGTGAGAAATGGGAGTCTCAACTTTTCAAGGACATGGATAGAGGAGCATTCCAAGGACTCGTTCAACATTTTGCAAAAACCTTTCGTGCTCAGTGAATATGGTTCCACCGGTTTTGGAAATAGAAATAACAAAATTGGTTTACTGATTACTACAGAATATCAACGTCAAACAAAAGTTTGTCGCTTTTACAGCGAAGTTCATACTGTGCTTCTGCACAATGGGAGCGGAGCACTGTTTTGGATTTGGCACGACAAAAACTTGAAATACCTTCCCTCGTACCAAGATGAATATGGCATTTTTATATCTGATAATGTTTTTGATAGATTGAAAAATTATTCGCAAGTCTTACAATCTTATTATTCATAATATCATTTAATTACCAGGTACCTTGTCCACAGATATCTCAAGAGTACAACATTTATTCTTTTTTAAAGTGATATTCAGGCAAACTTTTCATGAACGCACAGCCAAGTAAGGCCGATGCAAAACTTGAGCTCAATATAGCCATCTTTGCAGTTTTAATAGCAGCAAGATTACCTGAAAGTGCCATTTCTATTAAGAACAGTGACATTGTGAAACCTATTCCTCCCAGAAGTCCGACAATTCCCAGATGTTTTAAACGCATACCTTCTGGAAATTTGGCTATTCGCAACTTAATAGCTAGCCACGAAATACCTGCGATACCTATGGGCTTGCCAAGCACTAGGCCAAAAAAAATACCTTGACCAATAGGCGTAGTCATTATTGAACCAAATACAGCACGATCAATTAAAACCGCAGTATTTGCCAATGCAAAGAGAGGCATCACCAATAATGTGGTCCATGGGCTCCAAGCATGTATCAAATGATCTAAGAGAGTAGCATTTTGCCCTTCATGTTCTGGGGGAGCCTTGGAATTAACTGGAGCCAACGAATTGCCAGGTATGGCCAAAGCTGTTATAACGCCAGCAATATCTGCGTTGATTCCACCTTGTAACAAGAAGTACCACAACAATACAAAAAGCGACATGTACAATTTCATATTTGTGACATTTCTCTTGCACGCAGCGAGCATCACCCCGGATACAGCTATAGCAAGAAAAACATATTCTTTAATTAAGGTTTTTGAAAAGAAGATAGCTATGACCAATATAGCCCCGAGGTCATCAACAGTAGCTAAAGTCAGTAGAAAAGCAGCTACACCAGCTGGCATTTTATTCTTAAAAAATCCATATACACCCATTGCAAATGCAATATCTGTTGCCATAGGTATGGCCCAACCTGCTGCTACCCCATTGGATGAAGCGAGGTTGAAACCCAAATAGAATAATATTGGAACTAGCATTCCACCGACAGCACCAAAGCACGGTAAAATGGCTTGTTTTAAACTAGATAAACTTCCATGGATGAATTCTCTTTTTATTTCCAGACCAACAGTGAAAAAGAAAAGCGCCATTAGTCCTTCATTTACCCAGTGATGCAAGGTCATACATAAATTCAAAGTTTTGGGCCCTATATAACTGTTCCAAAAAAACTCATAGAGTGGAGCAGTCTTTGCTAGGTTTGCAAAAGTGAGTGCCACCCCAGTAGCAAGCAGCAGTATGATGGAACCCAATCCCTTATTTAAATAATAATGGACATCTTTTTCTAATGGGGTCACTGATGATGAGCTCACTGATGCTCTAATCGAAGTATTGTGCTGACGCCTCCGAATATTTACGTTGTACTTCGATAAGTTAGAGGCTAAATTCACCTTCCTATAGTTTATTCTAGTCAACCTCGTGAGGGGTCCCGCAACTTCAGCTTTCATCTCATAGCTCTCACTCAAAACTTTGAACTTGTGGAGATGGAGATGGGTGACACGTGCATTGTTAGCACCAGAGGAATGAGGTTTCGTATGCAATAAGCATGTCACAAATGGACGTGAAACTATCATGATTATCTCAGAACGTTTTTTTGGCTCCGTGTTAGGGTTGTTGCAATTCAGGCTGCAGTTCAAACCTTCTTGGTTATAGGCTCTTAGTGTATATTGAAAGAATATGAGCGATAAACGAGTAAGCTTTGAACGATGTCAGAAAATAGTCACAGGCACTCTGATTCCTTTAGTACTAGTTTCTATGTAGCGAAGTATTTCTAGTTTTCCTGAAACCTGAAGTGGTTCGAACTAGCAGTTTACAGTTAAGAATAGTGTAACAGCTTTTGCCCAACTATCTAACGGTATGTATAATTTTTTTTTCTCATTTTCTGCTTATGCCCATATTTTGTGTTCGCGCTCCCTGCTCTCGTGCAAAGTTTTTATTATTTTTAGAACCCCCACGAATGCTCCGCGGGGCCTTGCGCGCCTTCCTAGCAATATCGCAACGCTACAATACTTAAGCTTAAATTCGGCACACATACTGTTCTATAACAAGTTCGCGACTTGTGATGCAATAAGATTTTCTACTTATTCTTGTTCATACCTTCTCCAGTAGACAACTTAACTTTCAAACTCGCTCCCCTGATGATAGTTGGCAACGAACTAGTTGAAACTCTTTATGATGACATTTTTGCTAAAATAAGGAGCAAATTTGGCGTTTCGGATGAGTTCTTACTCTCTAATTTTGATTTTGGAAATCTTCGAGAAGGAGGAGGGAAGGGAGGAAGCTTGTTAAGTCGTTCGATGTGTGGAAACTTTTTTGTGAAGGAGCTTTCAATTTCCGACAAGCGGACCATATTGAGTCGAAATTTTTGTGAGTTATATTCAGAGCGTGTTCTCTCTAGGGATTCGCTCCTATGCCGAATTTTGTGCGTATTTATTAGACGTGTAGACGGAAAATTCTATATTGGAATGGGTAACTGCATTCCTCTGCATATAAAAAAATGGGATATGATTTATGACTTGAAGGGTACTGCAGATGACAAGACGTTGGTACGAAGTGGGAATACTGTAGAGGAAATCCATAAGAGATTTTGGCGGCTGGATTGGATGTTTTTAGAGGCCATTGGCAAAGTATCGAAGAAACGCCTTCACTACGTTGAGGGTAAACGAGAGGCTTACACGAGCTCAATTATTCTCACAACTGAACAGAAAAAAGAAGTTATGAAAATGATTAGAGGAGACGTGCAGTTTTTTGTTGAGCAAAACTTAATGGATTATTCTATGATCGTGGCAATTAAACACGTAGATAGAGAGCATGCGGCAATTCTTTCACAGAGTGCAAAGACTCATGAGGATATGCACAACTACTTCGAGGTTCGGCAAGGTGACAAGTTGTACATAGTTTATGTCGGAATTATAGATTTTCTGCAGGGTTGGACGAACGGGAAGAGAGTGGCTCACGTAATAAAATGTATATTCGCACCAAAACCTATTTCCACGGTACGCCCAGTCGCATATGCTGACCAGTTTCAAAAGTTCTTCGAAAAGAAATTTTGCACTGCATAGTATGCAAGACAGTGATCAGTTTGAGAAAGTTCTTTTGACAGTTTGAGAAGAAAAGTTGTTGAGTTCAATATATTTCGTAGTACATTCACGGCATATTTCTTCACCAAATCCTAAGTAAGATGGCTACGTACTAGAAAGTATGTCACGCTTTCATGGCCCTCAAAAATAACCCTGCTTTCTTCCTTGGTAACCAATCTGACCCAAAAGCATTGTGGTGAATAATCCGATGTGCCACGTGATGAGATACAGCCAGAATTTGTCATCTAAAGCTGGACCAGTGGGAAAGTGACCCAAGTTCTCAGACACGGATTGGCACAACATAAAGAATAATGAATTGTTATTCTCAAAGGCGGGGCAGGGAGATGCAGACGGAATAGTCCAGCCAAACAAAGTCAAAAGATGAACTGGGACTTCTGCTTTCAACCAGTCATCATCAAACGTGTTGTTATTTGAAGCAGCGCGAACTATGCCATAATTGCCTCTTGGAGAACGCACCGATGATTTTTTAAATCCTTTCGTTACAACCATACCTGCATACCATAAATAAAAGGATGAGTAGCTATTACATATGTCTTACACGAAAAAAAACTCGCTTCAGTTTCGAAAAAAGTCGAGGAAATTCAGATGCAAAATAGGCGCTACTTACCAGATCGGTGTGAATTTAAATTCGCTGCTCGTGTTCGAACAGCGACTGTAACACATGACGTAGAGCTCATCATAATACAAAGACAATCGATATTATTTGGTCCAATACTGATCGACAGAAGTTATTGTATCGGAGTTGTGAGTAACAAGAAGTTTTTTGTCTCTCGGAAGATATCGTCCTATGACCTTATATTTCTTTTTTTACGATTTTACCAGTATCTGAGGGACTATATCTGTTTCGTTTTTTTTAATTTTGTCAGAAAATCTTTCTCCTGCCTGCTTATATTATTGCTGCTCCTGTGCTGCTGGCTGGGAGTGCTTTTTTTGATATGGAGGTTCCCAGTGCTCAGTGCTTCGGTGCTTGAGTCTACGTCTCTACGAGTCTTATGACGTTTTGACTTTCGTCTTTCGAGCAAGGAGGAAGAAGGGCGAAAAAATATACAAAAAGCCTTTATTAGTGCTCACCTTAGCATAAGTGAGAGGAATGGAAGTTAATTTCTTCCCATAAGTGTCGTGTAGTACACTAGATTCTTGTTTCTTGTTAGGAGCGTTATAACGTTCTTGTTTGTATGTCTGTCCTCTTACGTAGGAAAAATTTTGCCGTTGTGAAAGAAAGGAAATCAGGTTCGAACATCCATAAGATATAATAAGGCTGATCGTTTGCGCGTAATAATATGGCGGTTGAACCTTACGGTTTGCGCACTCTGGATCATTCCCTGTTCGGGGTTAAAAACTTCATGGATGGGGGGTCTTTCCCCGAATTTTTTGTTTACCAGCAACCTAAAGGACCACGGAGTTGCCTGTTACAAGACCCATCTCAAGAATATGAAAGAGTAACGTTGAAAAGAAAAGAAAGATCTTCTTTGAAACCTGACTCATTCTCCGAAGATCCGGCATTGGATAGTAATGTAAACTTTCGACTCACCATAAAAAGAACATTTTCTTAATATTTTTTTCTAGACTAGACCAGGGCAAAAAAGCGTTGAAGCCTCAAAAGAAAGAACATTGAAGGGAATTGAGTTTCGCTTAGGCTCTGGACTGAAAGTAGCAGGAAGCGAGAAAGATTTGAAGAGGAATGACCCTTCTTATGTTAAATATTCCGTATTCGGTAGTGAGGGAAGTGCTAAAGTCATAAGAATGCAAGAAGTACCTCTCGACCCTCTTGAACCTTCGAAGTTCAGACATAAAAAAGTAAAAGATATTATTTCTGTTGTTCCTTCTGTAATTCTCTCAGGTTCCTAGGAGTTCCAGTTCAGTTGTACCTGAGGCTATACATCATAGCCCAGAGAGAGAAAGGAAAAGTATTCCTGAGGAATGGGTCATACCAGCTTCGATTTCAAATTGGAAGGTAGAGTGTTATTCTATATGCTCTTTGTTTATTTTATAGCGATCACTTTAGAATCCAAAAGGCTATACAATACCTTTAGACAAAAGACTAGCAGCTGATGGAAGAAACTTAAATTCTTTGCAAATTAATGATAAATTTGCCAATCTTTCTGAGGTAAGCATCTCCTTACTTCTCTGTATGTTGTATATTATTCAATTTAATCAGGCCTTATATTTGGCAGAACATAAAGCTCGACAAGCTGTGGAAACTCGAGCTAACATTCAGAAGGAATTGTTAGTAAAACAGAAAGAAAAAATGGAGTCAGACCTTAGAACTCTTGCAAGAATAGCAAAGAAAAAGAAAGAAGAATGAAAGATATATATTTTTATGGTGTACTATATTGGTACCACCGGTACGCTTATATTATGCGAAAGTAATTTCACTGAACGAGCTATTTAGATCTTCATAGTACTCAATCAGCTCTTTTGATAAAGAAGGCTTCAACTCTGCAAAAGAAGAAATAAAATCCTCCATTTTGACTACCACGTCTGGATCACTACACCGTTCCTTTCCTTGCATGTGTCTTTTGGAAGCTCTCAGCCATGAACTTGCGCACACTGAGTATAAATCTGCACCTGAATACCTTGATGCATGAGTCTCAGCGAGTGAATGAAAATCTATCTCTGGAGCTAACTTCATGCGCCTAGTAAGCGACTTCATTATCTGACCCTTACCCTCAACCGTAGGATCAACTCCTACATAAATGAGTCTGTCAAATCTGCCTGGACGAAGAAGTGCCACATCTATTCTGTCTGGACGATTTGTAGCACCCATTATAAATACATTTTGAAAATTTGAAAGATCATCTATCTCCAAAATTAATTGACTCACAACTCTAGAAGTACTGTTCATGCTCTCATTATCTACTCGCTTAGAAGCCAGGGCGTCCAACTCATCAAAAAAAAGAATTGAAGGAGCCGCTTCTTTTGCTTCGAGAAAAATTTGTCGCATGTGTCGTTCGCTTTCTCCCACATACATATCTATGATTTCCGGTCCTTTTATCATAAAAAATTTCAACTGACATTCATTTGAAATCGCACGGGCTAATAGTGTTTTGCCAGTTCCGGGTGGACCATATAATATCAAACCTTTATTGTGGCTTTGAAATAGTTCATCATACATGGTTGGCAATTGTATAGCAGTTCGAATCACTTTTTTCACAGCATCCAATCCTCCAATATCAGACCAAGTTACTAAATATGGTTCTGAATCTGCTACAATAACGTTATCCTGAATTAGAGGGAAAGTTGATGTGACTTTTAAATTACGGACTTCGTAACAGTTGATTCTTATCTTATCTGTCATACACTCTTTCATGTGCCATCTTGTGAATGATACGGACTGACAGCAGAGCATATCACAAATATGTTCTGAGATCCGTTCTTTTTTTTTATGTTCTGTATTTAACAGTATATTTTTGTCTGATTTTTGCTTCCCTTCCAGTTTGCAGGTCTCCAAGAAGGCAAAATTTGCAGGTATGCAATAGCTTGAAGTTCGAAAAGGAATTGATTTTTGCAGAAGCTTCTCAGGGCGTTCAACGCAATCATTCAGAGTTGTGCTTTCGAACTCCTTAAAGGAAGTATCTTTTTCATCAATACAGTACTTTTTGCAAAGAACACTCCGCGGACATACATATTTAGGGGCTTCCCTCAGTAACTTGAAACAATCGTGCAATTCAGAATTTCTCGTTTTTGAAAATGAAGTAAAGTGTTTCATGTCAGCTTTGACCAGAGATTTGTTTATCATCTTGAATATATAGTCATCATGGAGATGTCGGTTGAATTTCATAAAAAAGTGGAGCCCCTTTATGCATGGAAGATTACAGTAAGATTCAAATGCTAAATCTTTCAACTTCTGTAACTGCCGTATGAGATTTTCTTTCGTGACTCCCAGAACAAGTTCATGGAAAGAATATGAAATAAATTTTAAACCAAAAGTAGAATGCATTCGCTTCAAGATTGGGTATAAGTTGTATAGACTAGATGAATCCAGTTTGACGAACCGAATGCATTTTTTTGTGAATTTAATACGCATTCTCTCCGTAATATTGGCACGGAATGATACTGGCATAAATCTTTTAGCTTTGGATATATCTGAAGCCTTGCTTAAGTATTGCAATAACAAGAGTACCTCTTTCTTCGCAAGATTATTGGTTTTTGACTCTATTTGCGCCCAAATTTGCTGCCTAGCATGCGAATCCTTTAGATACTTAATTACTATTCTCTTCATTTGCTGCACAACTAACATTTTACAGTTATTTTCTGTTTTATTTTGCAATGAATCAACACCCAAGAGAGAGTCGCTCACACGTGTTTTTTTTCTGGTAGCAACTAGGAAGGTTTGACTAATTATTCCAGGAAACATGGATCTTGCCAGGATATTCTGACCAGCTGTAACTTCTAGCTTATACATATTCTCTACGGACAAGTAGATATATTGTATCCCCCACATTAAACTAATGTTTTCAAGTTGAATGTTTTTTGACTCTTCACGTACAACAGTAGCTGACCATGGGCACTTCAAAAGGTTGTAAAACTGTGCTTCTCCAATCAAAACATATGCATCAGCTTTAATCGTCTTATCCATCTTTCTTTGATTCATCAGCAATTCATAACAACTATAATTTCATGAGATCCATGCTGCAGTACTTATTTTACATTGTTTCAACTCTATCCAGGAAGCCGTGTTATTTTTCTCTAAAAAGCGCCAACCTTTTTTCCGTACGAAGCGAGTTCGCAAGTTCTATGTTCACCATGCGATATTTACAGTACACTATACTTCAAATGAGATTTCTCCTTGACTATCTTCGTCAGTGCATATATTTTCGTTCCTTTTCGACCAAACGCGAAGGAGCTCCTGATAGTTCACTATAAGACGTGAACCTGTTGCATACAGTTTTGCGCCTTTCCTCGTCTTTAAATGAAACATTTTACACACAAACCACTTATTTTGATCGGGTTTTAAGATTATTATTGTACGAGGTACTTTTGATTGTTGCAGAGAGTAGAACCGTATGTCGTGCTACTGTCTGTTATCATAATCGTAATTGAGGGAGCGAACGAGCGAGGTTCCTTTTTTTTAGGAGCAGGCAAAATTTTCCTCTCTTTTGTATTTTACCGTGTATATATGGTACAATATATTTTAGTACTTAAAAATGTACCAAAATAACAATATACATAATATATATTGGCCACGTATAAATTCTATTCATACAATTATTTACTCTCACAACACTCACGCAATTGTTGTGCCAGGTATTTAAATCAGGCAGGAGGCGAAGGAGTTTATTAAGTTTACTTCCTATCCTACAGCAATCCTTCTCTAAAAAATCTTACCTTCTTACGGTGGGTATTAGAACGCTCCGCGTACCCCCTTTTTTACGCCGCACCGTACGACTGCAGAACGAGTGAGAGAAGAAAAACTTGAAAACTTGCGCTGCAAAAGACATAAAGACTAAAGAACGGGCCGTTCAGCGGAAGAAAGACATCTTCTTTTTTAAGCCGCAGGTACGAGTAAGCGAAGAAGCGAAGATAACTTGCGCAAACGATAGACTAAACCAAAACAGGACGATCAGTGGGAGACAAGAATAGAAGAGTCAGGCTGTTGTCACTCGTTAGCAAATGTGTATACAATCAAAACGCTTCTTTAATTCTAGTTCCGGCATAAAAGTTGTTCAGCCTCCTTCTAGATATCGACAAGTGGTAATATCGGCTTCTGGCAACCGTCGACGAGGAAAAGGGACCGGGAGAAGTTCGAATCGTGAAGTCTCTCGAAGAGATGAGTCCGCCCGTGATGAGTTCCTCTTTGATTCTGTCTCAGAGAGTGCAGATGAGCCAGTTATGGCTTCTACTAACTCACTACAACAAAGTGGTCATACTAGCGTAAAAATAATAGACAAAGAAACTTTGACAACAGAAGGAATGGGAATGGAAACTATTCCTGAGGCAGTATTTCTTTCTCCTTTGAATACTTTGCTTTCAGTTGACTTTCTACTCCTATTTGGTGTGGATGGAGTTCTACCAGAAATAATAAACGGTAGGTGTGCCATGATAGGTATACTTTCAGGTTTTATAAACGAAGTAATAATGAAGAAATCATTGACTGAACAACTATTATTCAATGTGACACATGGTGTTACACCATTTATTGCTGCCATAGTAGTGCTACTTTCTTTGATACCCTCGTTTCTGATAGATGAAAACGAACTTTTGCTGGAGTCTGAATCACGAAACAATCAAACTGCCAAGGAATGGTGTGGACGAGGTGCTTTCCGGTACAAATTGGATGAACGTTTCAGGGGAGGAAGAGCATATGCAGTTGACCCTGCGATGTCAGAATTAAAAATTTTCCAGGTGAAAACACCCCTTGGTCTCATAGGATTCGTCCCGTTTGCCGAAATTGTAAATGCTCGTTTAGCTATGTTTTCACTCGCGTGCGTTTTGCTTGTTGAAGGATTCCTTGGTCATGGAATTCTATCTTCTTGATGGATTATCTTGAACTTCAGAAAGTGTTTATTATAGTAATACAAATGGATATATACTATGCTGGAAACATCCAATAAATGAGAAGAAAAATTGCAGAAACATAGTCCCACATGCATTATACTTTTGAAATTTCATTTAATGTCTCTGATGCAGCGACTTGAAGCTCTGTTCTGCTCTTCCGATTTTTATACTTCATAAGATATTTCTGTATTTCCAAGCTCACTAACTTCCTTCGAATACTTGAATCGTATGCAAAATTACCAAGAGCTATGATCAATCTCATGTTACTGCAGTCATCCTCTTCTGAAGTGTTTCTTAGGAGTTGCAGTACTACCTCTAGGAATAGAGGGTAGATTTCATTGCGATCCTCTCTTTTTTCTATTCTTCCGCTTACTATGCTAATTGAGAAGTTCATAATAAAGGTACATATTGATACACACAGAGAAGGTTTCAATGGTTGCTCAGCTACTGAAGTAAGACATGAAAAGATCTCCTTTGAGTGCGAGAAAATTAATTTTTCAAGCAGTTCCTCAGTTCCAAAGCAGTTGCTTGCAAGTCGAATAGCAGTTAGTACATTTTTTGTTGTCGCTGGATGACTTATGGCACACAAAAAAGCTCGTTCAAGTTCTACATGATATTTTAGTAGCTCAGCAACATAATCCGGAAATAATATCGCTTTCCGGATCAGATCAAAAGTTGGGAACAACTGCTCAACCCTCATCGATAATAATTCAATTATTAGTGCGTGGACTTGTGCATTCATAATATTTGCCGTATCTGAACTCCATATGCTGGATCCCTCTAAAATATTTCTATTTTCCTCATTTAATCCGAATTCCGTGAGTCTCGCTAAGATTCCTTCGAAATTGATCTTATCAAAGTACACATGCGAAAGTGTCGGTATGTAGACTGCTGTCCTACGCAAATGTTGCAAAACTTCATTTTCATCCTTCTCAGAAGAAATATCTTTCTTCTGAACATTTTGAAGAAGAAATTCAACAATTTTCTCTTTGTATGAGAATGGTAACATATGAGTCTGAAGCCATTCTTCTGCAACACTAGCTGGGTTTTGACCACTACTGAAAGTTAATTTCAATGGGGGCACGCCGTCTTGGACATCAATGTCAAAGATGTAATCATTTCTTTTCATGTGTTTATCATGGCTAGGAGATTCTGTGATGACCTCACCCAATAACTCCCATTGCTGAAAGGCTACTTTCCAAATGTATGCGTTTGATTTACCATTTTTATCGGTGCGAACTTCAACTTGTCCGTCAAATGATCCAGGTTCACTGAGGATTTTAGAGTCGCTACCTGCAGAATTTATTTTCATTTGGGAATTTTCTGTATGCTCAAGCTTCGTGAGAAATCCCCCCGCACGTGGACCAAGTAAAGATTCACTCGAGGTAAACTTCCTTACTATGCCATCAGAACAAGCTGTTAGTAAGATTGTACCTTTCATTAAGACTGACCAAACACATCCTGGATGCACAATTGTCTGTACGCATTCTCCACGTATATTCCAAATTTTACAACTTCTGTCCTCACTTGATGTGACAACGAAACAATTTCTTTCACTGCTATGAAAGAAATGAATGGAATATACGAGAGATGTGTGGCCAATAAAAGTGCATTCAGGTTTATATTGGGTGGACCAAAGCTTCGCGGTAGTATCATGAGAAGCAGACAAAAAACCAAGATTTGGAACACGACATAAACTACGAACTGTATCAGTGTGAGCTTGAAGTGTATTTAAACAACCATATTTGCTGCACCAATGGCGGATAGTTCCATCTGCTCCGCCTGAAAGAAATTCAGAATTTTCCAATGCTGCCAAAGAAAGTACAGAGCTAATGTGACCTGAAAGAGTCTAAGAAAACACAACATAATTTAGTATAAAAAGTAAGAAGTTTTCAAAATCCAAATACCTTGAGCAACTTGAAATTTCTCCAAACGCAAATGTGAGAGTCTTGACTAGCGGTAACAATGTCTCCATTTTTTAGGACAATAACTGCAGTAATATCCATCGAGTGTCCATTCAATTCTTTCAAAACTACTCCTCTTGGAATGCTCCAGACAAGAACACGCCTGTCTCTACTGCCTGAAAGAAGAATTTCATCCTTGATATCCAAGTAACCTTCAGGAACCCATTTTACACAAGTAACAAAGGAGTCGTGCCCGTCATAAACTTTCTGATCTAGGAGCGAAGTTTCATCATGATCTAGATTCCATATTCGTATTGTTTTATCTCTACTAGCGGTGGCGAAGTGAGTTGAACTTCCTGACCGTGAACATATTGAACGTACGTCATCACGGTGACCACGAAACTCGCATTCGATCTTAAAGTGAGGCGTGAGCATGTTGCAAGTTCTAAGACAACGTTTCGTGTCGGTTCTTCATGCCATGTATCCCGTCAGCGCTGCTCCGTACGTGCGAGCTCTTTCTAGGTCGTGGGAATTCGCAAAAAAAACTACCGACGTGGACGGGACAACGTGTTTCCTTTTGTTCCTTTGTGCGGCTTTTACGCTTGTAGTCAACAACTTATATAATAAAGTTTTGTTTTTGAATTTTGGTTTTTTTGTTTCTAAAACACGAAAACACAATAAAATACACAGGTATACATATACGTCTCTCTCTCTCGTACTTCCTTAACCAAGGAACTTTGACACGTAGAGAACGTTTTATAACATATAAGGAGAAGTGGAGAACGAAAAAAGTTTGCCTTTTAATGAAGTGTAGAAGTCACACTCCACACCATCAGGCGCGTGTAGCTCTTTACGAGCTACGTTATACTTTTATACATTTATAATTTGGAAACCTGAGTTTTATCGAAGCTATATTTCACCATTGATTTGATTTTAAATGGAAAGCATGGAAGTCGTCGTACTTCAGTGAGTTTTCCACGAGGGGGACAAAACAACATCGTGAAGTGACAGTCGTAATTTTCTGCAACCTTAGAAACGAAAGTATAAAATATTACATCCACTTGTTGAGAGCTCAAATGGACAAAAAACTAGTCGTGGGATTCATTCACCCTGATTTGGGAATAGGTTTTTCAATCCAATTTACTTGCGTCGAAACCATGAGTTTTCTTGTACAGGTGGTGCTGAACGTCTAATAGTTGATGCTGCAATTGAGCTTCAGAGGTGTGGTCACGACGTAAGTGAATAGTACCTACAAAAAATCATAATATCCATTCGATAGGTTCATCTCTACACTACGCATCATGATCTTACGCGTTGCTTTGAAGATACACTAAATGTTGGTGAGTTTGTGATCGACTTAGATTCTTTTTATGTTTATTTGATGCTTGTAGATGGTAAAAGATGTGGCTGGATTCATGTTAGTGGTAGTTGGATTCCACGTCATTTCTTTGGTCTTTTTCACATATTTTTCGCTAATTTGCGCTGCTTTTGGTTAACGGTGAATTTCTTTCACATTATCTTTGGTTAATCACTCTTGGACACTGCAGATAATACTGATATTCTCCAGGCGAAGGACTCAAATCGAGCTCATATTCGTGGATCAGGTTTTCCTATGCCTAATTTACGAAGAAACTGTAATATTGTGATGCAATTTAGGTCTCTTTACCAGTACTAATTGTGCGATGCCTTTCAAACATCCGAACAATATTTTATTGTCACTACCCTGATTCATTACTAGCACCAAGGAACTCTATTATCAGAATGTTCTACAGACTTCCTTATGACCTGTTGGAAAAATATTCAACTCTGCGCGTGAGTAATTTCATATTCGCATCATCTTTTCATTATTTTGGGCTTATATTCAGGCTCATAAAATTCTCGTTAATAGTAAGTTTACAGCGCAGAAGTTTCTGAGTGCCATGAATGTTGAGTCGCAACCAGACGTACTATATCCATCGGTAATTTTCCTATATTCTGTTTCTGTGTGCTAAGAATCACTTGATTGAAGGTAAAACTTATGAGCACATCCAAATTTATCACTGCAACGGATCAAAGCTATAAGTCGTAACACATAATTTTGCCATCCCAAACATTTCTGAGATTATTTTCTTCAAGCAACAGTTTTTTGACAATCAATCGGTTTGAGAGAAAGAAAGACATTTTTCTCGCGATACATGCTTATGTTCACATGCTGAGTATGCGTACTGAATCGAATCAATGTGTGGCTAGACTACTCATAGCTGGAGGATATGATTCTAGATTAACAGAAAATGTGGAACATATTAGTGAGCTATCGAGGTAATTCATCAAACTTTGACTTCTCTTTGTTGATTTGCTCTTCAGAGAAGCGAAACGACTATTGAGCAGAAAAAGTGTCACTTTTCTCCCTTCAATAAGCTCCACGCATAAAAGAAAGATACTCATGGAATCGTTATGCTTGCTGTACACTCCAACGGAGGAACATTTCGGGATAGTTCCACTTGAAGCTATGAGTGCAGGCACACCAGTTATTGCTGTAGATAGTGGTGGTCCGAAAGAAACAGTTGATAATGAAGTGACAGGTTTTTTATGCACATCAAGTTCAGAGGTATTTTTGTTCTATTTCTCTTCTTTAAAAAAATGTTATTTCCCTTAAAGGACTTTGCTACGGTCATGCTGCGCTTGTACGACGATCCGAAATGGGCTAGTTCTATCGGATCTGTTGGCCAGTATCATGTTTCTCGTAAGTTTGATCGCACTGAGTTTGGGGTGAAGTTGAGCAAGATATGTCAAGAAGTGCTAAAACTTTCATAAAATTCATGATTGCAAGTGAATGGAATAATAGAAAAGAAACAGCCGTAAGGAAGATGACATAAAGACGCACAGAAAATGACTATGAAGATTTCTATACGAGTCTATTGAAGTTTGAGTAGAGCGCTTTTACTACAAGAAAGCAGTGGCTTAATAAAACAAATTTCTGAAGCAGATATGTTTTCTATATCATCTATGCTCTTGTTATTAAGCTTCATTAAGCTTTTGTGGATTTTATACTTTCGTACGGATCTTATACTTTCCTGTTGAATTCAAGCAATTAGTTTAAATCGCGAAGTTAGCTCTCATTGATTAACTTACCACAAGATCGTAAACTTGATACCAATCTGTCATGTCTTCACGGGCATGCTTGCACAGTGAAAGCGCAACTTCAACATAGTGAAAATCAATTTTCTGTTTGGGTATAAGTGTGTTTCTTGATTCAATACATGATCTACGTACCTGTAACTCTTCCTCTCGCTGTTCGGTCTTCAAAATCGAGTCTAACTTTTCAGTTTTTAACCAGTTCGGTATAGTGATTGTACATTTACTCCGCTTCTTCAAGCTTAGAGCAAGCCAAAGCGGAACACGTTCACAACTTTGAGCTTCGAAGGATGAGATCTGCGTTGGCACAGGCGTAAAAAAGTAAGGGCACTGAAAGTTTAAGGTGCAACAGGTTCCTACATTTTTGAATAGTAAAACTTTGACCTGAGAGAACAAACTTTAGTCTTTTTCATTCAATATTTTGTGAATGAACATACTTCGCGTTGAGCAGGAGAGGTAAAGTTCGGAGTAATTTCAACGTCTATGTCCTCAGCGATAAATTCATCTTCCTAAAAGAAATAGATGGATGATTTCTACAGCTCGGGTATAAATATGAGTATGAAACCTGGAACATAGCAGAATTTTTCTTCGAAAAGGTATCGTGTATTGGTGTGAAATTCAAAGTATGCTTTCAAGTTCGGTACCCAGAATTGCGATACTTTGAGTTCCCTGAAGTTTCGGTGTAGAATAATTGTGCAAATTTGCCATATACTTGGTATCGTGTTCAATAGAGCAGTATTCTCGAGTTCAAGAGTATCACGAACAGTTGAATTGCTAGACACACTATTTTTACGTCGAGTAGACTTTCTCAAGAAAGCACAGTGAATTTCTGAGCACACTAAAGCTGAAATTACCGGATTAGCAATTATCAGTCAACTGTAACTGAGTAACTCCATAGATCATTGATATGTGATAGATGGTCGAGTATGTGGGTACCTTTTTTTAATATTTTATTTTATTTTTTCTCCATTTATTATACCCTCTCCTGACTAACAGCAGTCAATAACCTCCGTCCTTCAAACTGTTTACTCGTTTTTGTTGTATACACTTCTCTAAAATTCAATATCTCAACGATAAAACTATCCGCATAGGAGAAGGACGCAAGAAATCTTTCATAATTTGAATCTTACATTAGATTCATTATGTACACAACTCGGTTTGTATACAAGAGTGGCAGTACCCTACAAGGGAAAACGGTGATAACTCCTCAACGGTCGAAGAAAATTACAACTGTCTCGTGTTCCTCTTCGGTCTTCGGGAAGGATATCCATTCTCCTATATTTTCGAGTGTGAAACCTGCATCTTCCTGTTTTGTGAGACTACGACAGAAATTTGACGCGGAAGTGGTTCGGTTTGAGCCTGGAAATACAGTACCGTCGCCTGGAGTCGTACAGATAACTACTCAGGTTTATTTAACTTAAAGAGCTCTTTTTCTCTTTCTAACTCTTCCCAAAATTTCAATAGAATAGAAGAACGGCTTTGTTCACTTCGTTCTATTTACTCAGTATATCTGCGATTTTAGATGTGAAAGAGAGTTCTGCCGCACAGGTATTACCACTCCTCTTACTTTCCTTGAGTTATAGAATTTCTATTTTTTATTAGAGCTCCCTCGGAATTAGCGATTCAAAGATGGTGAATTTTGTACTTCTTTGCCCTATAACTTTCTCTAAGCACGTTCATTTTTTAGGTTGGCGCTTATTTGCCCGAGTCTTTCGAAGAGGTTCTTTCACCTATTCGGTATTTTTGAAATCTAATCACCGCTTCGAAAAAGGAAGGATTTTACCAGTTCTCTGCCGACTCCTCAAAAACGCCTGCTCTACGGTATGTTCTTTGATGTGTCCTTTCATGCATCCGTTCCGAGATATTTTATTTTTTAGTGCCGGAGCCCTCGACAGATATGTTGTTAGCTTTCCACCGCGTTGGAAAGAATTGCCTGTGAGCAATGCCAAAAGTGGAAACTATTGTCAGCCACGCTGCGATGAGGTAAATTTTGAGCTTGCTTCTACAAAGCCGTATCTTAAAGTTGAACTTCAGGCTACTACGGAAGTCGTTTTTTCGGATCCCACACAGGGAACTTTGCAAATCGTTATTATACCTACCACAAAACTTCTGATATCAAAAAAATTCCCGAGCATGAAGGATGTTGGTTCAATTAAAAACGTGATAGATGCAATTTCACCAGCAATAACTGGAAGGTGCTTCAACATTATCAAGCAAAATGCAAATTAAAATATTTGATTCAGTGTTGCAGCCGAAGAGGAGGAAATAATAGGTAAAAAGGAATTCTCAGAAAAAGGGAGGGTTTATTATCAGGTACTTGTGAACCGGAAAATTCTCAACTTGAATTAATCAAATTTTACAAGTATGAGTTGCTCACGCCCTTTGCAGAAACTGGCTTGCATAATATTGCAAAGATTACCACTTCACAAGTTCGCCCGATCAAATGGATTATATAAATGTATTAAATAACGTATTCTTTAGAATTATGTCATCATGGCATCGATTTCTGCTTCTGAATCTCAGTGGTCTGCGAGTGAGAAGGTGCGAGTTGAAACTTTCTCCCAATATGTTATACATACTTTATACATTTCGCGTAAAAGGATCTTCGAAGAGTGCTATCATCGTTTCATGTCGATGAAATCTAATCAGCACAGTGCTGATTTCAGTTTACTAGCCGCATTTCACTCAAGTATGCGTCCTGTGGTGTCAAGGAGAGGTTTGAGTACTTGTGAAAAGTGCCAGTTGGACACCCAAGTGATTACATACGAGTAAAGAAAGCCGAAAATTGGTGATTGCGACGAGTTCATACAGTTTGAAGAAATAAGGCTCTTGTATTACGTGCATAGTTACGCAATTATTAACAAATTAATCAGTAACACTTCATTTGAACTCAAACGAAAGTCTTCAAAATGCCTTCTTAAGTGATAACAGAAATCATTTTCTTCCTTTACTTTCTCGTGACCTTATCAAAAGATGATACACCGATGACAGCAGCAGCGATAGCTGCAAGAACTACACCCCCGGCAACGACAGATAACAACGTGTTCTTTAAAGAAGGTGTGATAGCAGCAGTCTCGTTGATAGCTTCAGTCATGGCAAAAGAAGGAGCCACAAAGCTGGCTGTGCTGAGAGAAACTGCTGCGCTGATCTTTTCCACATTGTTTGCGACTTTTGACATACTAGCAACGGGAGTGGCTGACACCTATACGTAAGATGTTAATAAGCATATTAGGATGGCTGTGAAAAGAAATAGAAATTGATGCTGAAGATCGTTCTTTCAAGATCACTTTCTGAAAAGAATAATCTTTGCAAACAAATCACAAGAAACATGAAGGCGCAAACTTTAGCAAAATGATGGGCAGCACTAAAGTGTTGTAATGAAGTAAAATCACTGCACTGGATCTTTTGGCGTTCCAACAGCTTTAGTTTTGAAGAAAAAGTCACTTCTCTGTAATTCGGAGAAGTCGAGACTTCGAGAGGATAGATCTTTTATACCTTAACAGCTCGGGAGCCAGAGCGACGAAGAGTAGATAACTTGAGTGGGATTAATCCCGATGGTGATAACGTGCATGCCATGTTTGTAAACTATGTTCAAATAATGAAGTTTTTGGCGACCGTAGTTTCTTACTTTTTTCAAAGAAGAGTTGCTGGATTGGGAGAAAGGCTAAGGTGAAAACGAGCGAAGAAAATCCTGGAATCTTGCAAGCAATCAAGCAATCTCAGTCTTAAGATTTCATTTTTTGTCGCGGATATCGCCTACTTATGACACCCTAAACACTGGTCACAGATACTGATATTACAAATTTCAGATTTTTTCACATTAAGAAATCGTGAAATCCTGATTCGCACAGAAGAAGATGGCACGCTCACGCACGCTATATATTTATTTGTGGCTTTTTTATCTCTTTCATTTTTTTTTTCGCGAGGGAGAGAGCAACCAATTTACTACCAGAATTTGAATCACACTTCATTGGTTGTAGACTTTTTTTGACACAGTGACAGACTACAGAACTAGTGGCTCTTCTCAAATTTCTTTATTCCTTTCTTCGTTCTCAAAACGCCTCCTTCTTTTCAAACGAAGTACTGCACTTCCTTGTGACCTACGGAAAAAAGGCTATTGAGTTCTAGCCTTCGAATCTCCATCATACTAAGCTCATGTTATACTCTTACGAAAATCTCTCCTTCGCGCACTCTACTTTCTTCCGAAAGAAGCTTGAAGAGAGAGAAGTGAAAGCTTTGACGAGATTTAGAACTGCTCATTCTATCAAGTTCACGAAGGGTGCACCAAAATGCATTCAGGTTCAGTGCAAAGGGTCGAAACATGCACATCATATGCCGCCGAGAAGGTGTGTATACTACTATAAAATCCTTATTTTCGATGGACGAACTTTTATTCGAAACTGCCTTATACTTTCTCATCTTGTGGATTTCTCCTATCAATATCAACTCACACTTACTTTCTAGAAGAAGTCACAGCTTTTTTAAAAACGAGCGTGGAAGATCCGCTCCAACACGTTTATGCGCTTTGGTGGGGGTTTCTTTTACCAAAATTATACCAGAACTTTCCGCAAATCATATTTTTATGGCTTCCTTTGTGAGCTGGTTAGTAGCTCAGGTGGCAAAGTTATTCACGAATTGTTATAGGAAAGGTAGATGGGAACTCAAAGTTATGTTTGATAGCGGAGGAATGCCCTCATCACACACAAGTCTGGTGTTCAGTCTCACAACTGCAATTGCTCTCCAATATGGTCTTAGTAGTCCCCTTTTTCCACTTTCTCTTGCGTTCAGCCTTATTGTAGCTTATGATGCTGCAGGTGTACGTAGACATGCAGGTAAACAAGCAGAAGTTTTGAATCGTATTTTGGCAGACGTTTTTCATGGTTCACCTATAAGTGATACAAAACTGAAGGAGGTACTTGGACACTCTCCTCTACAAGTTACATGTGGCGCAGTAGTAGGTATTTTAGTTGGCAGTTTTTATATGCTACGCTTCGCATGAGAAATAGTTCTGAGAGAACGTTAATCCAACATCCACACGTGCAGATGAGTTGGACTTGAAGAATGAGAAAAACTGGAAAGTAAAAAATAGAAAGTACAGAATTTTCCTTATTTCCTCTCGCATATCAGTCGCCACTATCTGTAACTTCCTAACCTAAACTTTTTTAGTGAATGGCTTTCATAATCGTCGTCATGGATAGATATGATAGTCTTGCACTCTTGCTGTACGTAAGTCTTTTTTTTTTTAAGCACGAAAAAAAATCAAAAATGCATCTTCTAAAAGGAAAAATAACAAGAAAATTCTCCTTAAACAAATCGTGTAAGGAAGTAACGACGTCTCATTGTTGTATCTACTGAAGTTGCAGGGTGCCCGAACTTATTTTTCTCTTCATTTCACTGTTCCTTAAAGTCGCAAGCAAATTTCCCGTTCTCCTGAGAGGACCATAAACTTGAACATACTATTGTACTTGAAATTGGGAAGAGACGAAACGGAAACAGAGAGTTTAAATCGACTTGACCGATCCAAGTTAAAAGGCTTCTCAAAACTTGCAGTGTTCTATCTTACTTAGATGTCTAATGCTAAATATCCGACCAGGATGAGGTCAGAAAGACACTTTGATTTGAACGAGAAAGTGAAGAGAATCGCTTTTGTCCAGGTAAAGTATGAGTGAGTTTTGAAGACCTACCTAACACATTTTGGCAGATATTTTGTTCATTCAATGCGACGAGATTAAATTCCGTCATTGCCGCAGGAGATATTATGCAGAGGTATTTGTACTACCTATAGCATATATTTGGACTTATTTGTGTGATGCAGTTATATAGAAGAAGTGGGGAAACTCGCCACAGGAAATGCTGAGTATGCGGTAAGCATTCTCCCAAAGCTAAAGTGTGTCTCACAAAGTTGAACAGGGACGATCGCAAATTAATATTCTAGATGTGTTACAAGCATTGCAAACATTAGGTGATGATTTTAGATCGATCATCCATTATGCCGACAAGCTTGATAGCAAACCATTTGCCATACCACTTCCAAAAAATTTTGTTGTTCGTAGACGCCCAAAGGTAGGTTCTCATGAGTACACAGCTAAGAAACGTTCATGAAGTTGTCTTCAGGTTCAAACATCGTTCTTAAAAGTTTCAGAGCCTCAGCCATCAAGCATCCCTTATTACTTTCCTGCATTTCCTGATAAACATACTTATTCAAATAGTTTTGGCTTCCTACCAGCGAAAAAATTAAAAATAAATCAAACCAACATAAAGAACGAAGCTGAGCTCAAGCTGAAGTCTGAAAGTTGTTCCTTCAGTGAGAGTGTAATGAACAAAGTTGGGGAGAACTTTAAGAACATAAAAAGAAAGCAGGAAATCGAAAAATTTAATACTTTTATGGTATTTGTCTGGACAACATAGATTTATATGTTCATTATTTGACTTACAGGATCGGTACGACATAAATTTTTGCGGATTGTGAGTGGAGGAAAAGAATAAACTGCATCGGCCGATGATCTTCTACCACAGCCATGCGCTAGCCCTCTCCAATAACACGCATGCGTCGTGAGCACACACTCAAACTTGAAAGTATCTGTATTCACACAAGCACGAGTTGGTTCTAGCGGGAATGTAATTTAACACTTTAAACACGTCTCTATGCACACATACCATTTTCAGTCTCTTTCTTTTTATGTAACTGTAGTTGCTGTCGCTGTGAACAGAGGAACAACCGAACAAGGAACGAAGGAAAGAGGAAAGCAGTTCATTTTTTTTGAAAACTTGATGATAAAAAAATTATGATCATACCCAGTACAAAAAAAAATTACATGGTACCATCGCAGTGGATAACTGATTTCTGGGACTTCACGTCCAGACGTCCTCTTCACTGTTCACTCACTACGTCTTATGTGCACGAGCGCACCATAACAATCTCACGATCAGGTGAATTTGACTTTTGCTCGAGGTAGTGCTAAATAATCTGAATAGGATGTTGATTGACCATTTCGAGATCTCCTCGCCGAATGTAAAGTATACAGCTGACTATATTGAGAGCTCTTACAGCTACCAGGACACTAAGTTGTATAAAAATGCGGAAAAGAATACGTGGATGGTTGAACCAATAGAGTATGGGTTTGTGTTCCGAACCCACAGGAAAATACCTAAACTTGGTATTATGCTTATTGGTTGGGGAGGTAACAATGGGTCCACTCTTACGGCTGGTGTGATTGCTAATAGAGAAAACATAAAATGGGAAACAAAAGATGGGTTGCAGTCTCCAAACTATTGGGGGAGCCTCACACAAGCTTCTACTTGCCAAATTGGTAAGTTGAATGGAGAAGTTTATCATGTTCCTTTCAAGAATATTCTACCAATGGTTGATCCAAATGATTTACAAATTGACGGATGGGATATATCATCACTGAGTCTGGAAAAGTGTGTTCAACGCGCCAGAGTTCTGGATCTAGAGTTACAGCAGCAGTTAGTTCCATATCTAAAAGAGTTGCGACCTCGTCCAAGTATCTTTGACCCAAATTTTGTTGCTGCAAATCAGCAAGAGCGAGCAGATAATATAATAGAAGGGGACAAGCAAAAGCAGATGGAACAAATCAGGGCTGATATACGCGATTTTAAGAAGAAGAGTGGTGTTGAAAAAGTGGTTGTGATGTGGACGGCTAACACTGAAAGGTATTGTAAAGTTGAAGCAGGAATCCATGACACAGAAAAAAATTTGAGAGCTGCCGTTCGAGCTGGAAATCCTGAAATTAGTCCAAGTACACTTTATGCCCTTTCCTGCCTTGATGAGGGCGTTCCATTCATAAATGGTAGCCCTCAGAACACATTTGTTCCGGGTGTTCTCGAAGCTGCGTGCCGTTTGCGTGTTCTCATAGGAGGTGACGACTTCAAGACAGGTCAGACAAAAATGAAAAGTGTCCTGGTTGATTTTTTAATAAGTGCTGGTATTAAGCCTTTGAGTATTGCATCTTACAATCACTTAGGAAACAATGATGGTAAAAATCTAATGGAACCTGGAGTATTTCGTTCGAAAGAAATTTCAAAATCGAATGTAGTAGATGATATTGTTGCCTCAAATGAAATATTGTATAGAGCAGGGGAAAGCCCAGATCACGTTGTTGTCATTAAGTATGTTCCAAGCGTAGATGATAGTAAGCGTGCCATGGATGAATATGTCAGTGAAATATTTATGAACGGACGAAATACGATATCAATGCACAACACATGTGAGGATTCTCTTCTAGCGGCACCTCTAATCCTTGATCTGTGCCTGATAACTGAGTTGCTTTCTAGAATTGAACTTAAATACGATGATGAAGAGTCATTTCGCAGTTTTCATCCGTGTGCTGCATTGCTATCATATTTAACAAAGTCCCCCTTAGTACCCCCGGGAATGTCAGTAACAAACGCTCTTTACAAACAGCGAGCCATGCTAGAAAATGTTTTTCGGGCTGTGGTTGGTCTTGCACCTATTAACCACATGAACTTGGATCTTCTCATGGAGAAAAATATTGAGGCTGTTTGCTCGCCGACATAGTATTGTAAATGGATAATATATCAAAAACGCCTTCATGTTTATTAAATAGAGAGAAATACTACAAAATATCCCTAATTACGAATCTATTCTAGCACAAGCTGCATTAATTTCATCTCTTGTCAACGTCCGAATCATGACTTTCTGTGAATATGAGTCATTGCTTACTTCAAGCATCTCAATATTTTCAGGGGTAAGTTGAGTTTTGTCCATACTTTTTCGTAAAATTTTTAAGATGAGCTCTCGACCCTCTTCACAGCTTAGAGTTTCGACAAACTCTGATTTAAGTAGAGCATGCGCACTTTGAGCATTACTACCAATCGCAGTTGCCTAATACGTAGGAATGAATATAAAATAAGAATTGTCAAGAATTCTTTTCATTTATAAATGTCTTACTTTCCACGCTGTGTAGTTACCGGCAGGATCACTTTGATACAGTTGGAATCCAAACTCTTTGTCCCTAAGAATATAAGAATAACAAGTTCACAGAACCCAAAAATCAGGCAAATGAACAAAACTAACCAGCCACCAATCAAGAAGGAAACACCGTATGGTCTCAGGCCTCCAAATTGAGTATATCCTTGTTTTTGATCACAAAGTGCCTGTACAAGCTGTTCCACTGGTATCAGCTCACCATACGTAAATAAATGTCGTTGTGCAACAACCCTGAAGTAAAAATTTTATAATAATACCTCGAAGCTTGAATGCATGTGCTTACCTTGCGTAATTTAGAAGGATATTCGCATCCGAGCTGATCCCGGCAACAGCAACAGCAATATGCTCGTTTATGTAATATATTTTTTCTTTTTCACTGCTTTCAAGGAGCTTTTGAATTTTGAAGAACAAATAGTTTATCAAAGTAAATTAGTGGCTTTAGAAAAATTTGAACCTTGGATAAAATTCTCCTTTCCGCCGCTATAGTAACTCCAGATCGCGTTATAATTCCAACTGCCGCACCTGCCTGGCTAATCGCTTCCATTGCATATTCAACCTTTTCAATAAAGATAGTGAGTTACAAATTTGTTCTGCAACATTTATGGTCACTTGAAATAGTCGTCCCTCTGGGCTAAAAGTAGTCGTTCGAGAATCATATCTATACAAGAAATGGTTGAAAATTCGAGAAAACAGCTAAAATGAAGCACCTCTTTGCCATTTTTACTACGAATCAGATCACTTTCTTGTCGCAATCCTTCGACTCCTATTTGAGGTTCGCAATCCGGAAACTTCCAGCGGAGAAAAAAAAACTACGTTTTTCGGTGGTATTATTGAAAGTCAAACTTAATTGTAGCAAAGAACGAAATGTAGCTCTTCTGCGAACTGCAACAAGATCCAGTTGATTCAATTGAAAGAGAGTTTATTGGTATTGATTACAAGTTACAGCGAACTTTTTTAGTACCCTACGTACGTTAGATCTGTGTCATTGTGTCCCTGAGTCACAATAACCAAAACTTAATATAAATAGATGTCTTCCCAGCAGCACAAATTTCAATTTCCTTCGCAAGAAAAAATATATTTAAAAAAGGAGAGAGAGGCGCTATTGATAATCTATATCTCATTTACCTCTCGCTTTTTTGTGTGGTTTCCTGCTTCAATATCTTATCACTTATAGTTGTGGTATTGTAAATGGTATTGGTCTTATGGTTTCCCATCTCATGATATCGGACTTTTAAAAAAATCGAATCAACAGTGCGCGCCAGTGCAACTTTCACCGAAGAGTTTTTTTCCGAGTTCTCACGATGGTATGGAAGTGTGGAAGGGTCGTTCGTGAAATCTTTAAAACATATTGAAATGTCAGATAAAGAACGAGGTACCAGAACTTTCTGCTCTCTTGGCTTGAAAAAATGGCTAGCCGAGAATGCTTTCAAACTTGGATTGTGTGAAGCAACAACTGTTCAAAAAGCCTGCATACCACCTATTCTTCGGGGCTTAGATGTTATAGGAACATCTCAGACCGGTAGTGGGAAAACTGCGGCATTTGCTCTTCCAATATTGCACATACTTTCACAGGATTCTTACGGTATATTTGCATTATGCATGACCCCAACTCGTGAGCTTGCGGTTCAAATTTGTGAGCAATTTAGCGCTCTTTCATCAGGTTTAACGTTAAGGTGCCATGCTATAACTGGTGGAGAAGATATACAGGCTCAAACTAGGTTGATTTTAAAACGACCTCATATTGTAGTTGCCACTCCTGGTCGTTTGATGGATCACTTTATAAACAGTCGTCAAGTTATTAGGTGTTTTCAAAATCTGAGGTTTCTGGTCCTTGACGAAGCAGATCGTCTTTTAGAACCTTCGTTTGAATCAGAATTGCGGATTTTGTTCGAAAATATTCCCTCCAAACGCCAAACACTCTTATTCTCTGCGACAATAACTCGCAATATTGCAGCACTACAGCATATCACCATGAAGGATGCTTTTCATTTTGAGGCATTTGAAAGTTTGAAAGCAGTGAGCAAATGTAGGCAAGAATACTGCTTTCTTCCAAGCATAATGAGAGATGCGTACCTACTTCATATCTTGAAACAGAGGGAAAATTGGGATGTCAGAAGCTGTATTATTTTTACTTCTACTGTGCGTTCTTGCGTGATATTATCTGGTATTCTTGATAAACTTGGAATTGTTGCAGTAAGTCTACACTCCATGAAGAAACATAAGGAGCGCAAAGCTTCATTTGCAAAGTTTAAATCCGGTGAAGTTAGTGTTCTGCTTGCTACTGACATCGCTGCTCGTGGTCTTGATATTTCAACAGTCGATATGGTGATAAATTATGAAGTACCGTTCACGTCAAAAGATTATATACATAGGATAGGCCGAACAGCAAGAGCTGGTCGAAGCGGACGTTCTATTACCTTAGTTACCCAACATGATGTAAGAATTGTACAAAATATTGAAGATACAATGAGCTCAAAGATGGTATGTTTAACTCTGCCAGAAGAAGAAATAGTAAAAAATATAAATAGTGTAGGTAGGGCAAGGCGAAGTGTGAAAATCAATTTGCTTGAAAGGACGGGATTTGATGGAAAAGTTTCAAATACACAAAATAAATAAAAGAGACAACAAGAATTGTTACATTTTAATTGAATTTATCCCCAACAAAGATATTTATCTAACTTCATCAAATAGGAAGTAAGTGAATGCCTACGTACTAAACGTGGACAAAACACATAGCTAATTGCGCCTCCCTCTTCCTGAACTTCGCCCTCTGCCTGGTCCTCGTCCAGCTCTTCCGCCTCTTCCACCTCGGGCACTGCTAAACCTTGCACCATTTCTACCTCCTCCTCCTCCTCCTCCTCCTCGTCTCGGCGCAGAAGTAGAATTTTTAAGCCTGAACAAACAAAATAAGAACTTAAGACAGCTGAGCGTGAAACGCACGTATTATTTTGTTGAAATCTTTGTATGGGAATTAGCTTGTCCGGACTTATATGAAATTTTTGTCCTTTTACATTTTGGAGGGAAATGAACAGGTTATGCGTAAGAAAATCATCCAGGGAAATGAAACAAAAGACTACGTACCTATTTTGAAGGAATCTGGATTGATACCGTCGCAAAGCTTGATCGTGAATAACTGGATAAATATAAATTGTGTCAAGAACTAGCATAGCGTATCAGTTTAGAAGGAAGTCTTACCGAATTATCAATAGGACCAAATATCTCTTCTACTTTTCCGACTTTACTCTTATTCTCCAGAAATATGGTCCCGTTAAAATATGGTATCTTGAATGCATGAGATTATCTGAATTTTGTAATGAAAAAGTAACCCATGAATACCTTTGGATTCGTTAGCTTGCATATAATTTCTCCTTCACACGCATGCGAATAAGAACCAATTTCTGAAGCAAAGACTTTTAGAACAATAAAACAAGCATGAGAGAAAGTTACCAACAACTTGGTCAGGGATGACTTCATCACGACCACTCGCGCCACGTCCAAATCCACGTCCTGAAGCGCCACGACCAGAAAGCCCTCTACCGCGCAAAGTTGATGATGTCGGCTGTCGCATACTAACGAGGGAATTTAACTTTAGGTTAAGTGTCGAAAAAGTGGCGGGAACAAAAATGGGCAGTTTTGGAAAGCTAAAGAAAAAGAATTAGGTGCAAATCTTAGATACCCTAAATTAATACAGTCCACTTTTTTTTTCTTAATACGAACTGCGGACTGCGCACTTATTTTCCTCTGGGTATGACCAACTTTTTGGAGTGGTCTGAGGTTTCAGGTTCGCAGGAAAAGACGATATTCATTAGTTTCCCATTTTGATCCGAGTATAATCACCTTCTCACTGTAACTGAAAGCCAGTTTGGATGCTAAGTGACAAATGACTTGAGCGGAAAGTCTAAAAACTCTCAAGAATGTTTCAAACTGACCAGAAAATCTTAAAGTCTTGCGAAGCTACTCAGAGTGAATCAAAGCAACTATGGGCCGATAAGTATAAGCCATCTCAAATTTCAGAGCTCATTGGGAATGGTAAGTGCGTAGCCGATCTTAGGCGCTGGCTTCACGAGTGGCAAAATAATCTGGCAAATAAAAAGAAAACTATGTGTAAAGCTGTGCTAATTAGTGGTCCCCCAGGTATAGGCAAGACTTCTTCCGCTAATATAGTTTGCACACAACTTGGTTTTAGTGTCATGGAAGTGAACGCAAGTGATTCAAGAAATAAAGCCTCAAAAGATGTTCAGACAGGTTTATCTGGTTCAATTTCAAACCAAGTCAAAGAGCTGGTCACTAATCGAGGTCTCAATTTCTTGAAAACATCCACTCATAAAAAGCATGTATTAATAATGGATGAAGTCGATGGAATGAGTGCAGGCGATCGTGGTGGAATATCTGACCTCATTGATACGATAAAATGCTCGAAAATTCCAATCATTTGTATCTGTAACGATCGATATTCTCAAAAGTTAAAATCGTTGCAAACTCACTGTTTTGAACTCAACTTCCAGCGACCTACAAAGCAACAAATACTTGGACGCTTGTATTTTATTATGAAAGAGGAAAATTTTGATGTACATTCTGATGAGTTAGATAGTGTAATTGAGTCATGTAATGGAGATATTCGATTGATTCTTAATCAGCTTCAACTGAGAAAGCTGAGAACAACTTCACTCAAAATTTCCTTCAGAAAACAGGTGAAAGATGTTAATTTGGGAATATTTTCAATACTCGATGTACTTATGGGAAATGGTGCTTCAAGCCAACAAATTGACCGTCGTATTTCATTATGTTTCAACGAGCCTGATTTAGTTCCTTTGTATATACAGGAAAATTTTCTTCAAATGAGGCCAACAAACTGTCACTCAGATCTCCAGAGGCTCATATTCTTAGGAGCAGCATCTAGAGCCTTGTCTGATGGAGACTTGGTCTCTTCACTAGTTCGATCAAAACAACTTTGGGAGCTTGCATCTTGCGGCAGTCTGTTAGCGTCAATTATCCCTTCCTCAATCGTATCTGGAGTTCGTGAGACTTTTACCTTATTTCCAGGAGAACGTAATTTTCATCGCTTTCCTGCTTGGCTGGGCAAAAATTCTTCAAGTTCTAAAATGCGGCGTCTCCTTAATGATATACATGGCCATATGGTCAGTAAGGGAGCTTTTAAATCCAGTTCTACTATACTCAGACAACATTACATGTCTTTACTTCGATCATATACAACAATACCACTTCTTTCAAAACATGTCAGGGGCTTGAACAATCATGGAATACACGATGTGGTGCGCTTTATGAGTACATATGGAATTACTAGACTTGACTGGGATTCATTAGCTGAACTCCGTAAATTTAGTGGAAAAGGGCCTGCATTTGAAACCAGTATTCAAATATCAGCATCAACCAAATCTTCTTTTACACGTGAATGTAGTAGGATCTTCGATCAGGTGCCCACAAAGAATGAACTAAAATTTCAAGATGGTCATTCAAGTAATGAGGAGGATCAAGAGTGAAAAAAAACACAACTTCGTAATATGTTCTAGACCGTTTCAACATCCAAGTCTTTAGATAACATATATTAAATTCACGCTCTATTGCACTAGATGATTTTGAATGGATTGCTTATGACTCATGATGTCATCAAGAGCCGTAAGAATTTGGTGCTGTACTTTTGTTTTCTCGCCCGTGCACGATAATTTGAGATCCATAAAATGCACCTTCAGAAATGGATTAGTCGAAATAAAACTTTAGTTTCCTAAAATCTTCACCTGAAGTGTTTTCATTTGCTTTTCTGTAGCACTTAAGTCTTTTGAGAGGAGCTTTTGTAGTGAAATAACCTGAAAGAGCAACTTCAAGTTTGCAAAAAAGAGGACTGTAACATGCAGAAAATACCTCTCTCTCAGAATTTTTAGTAGCATTTGTGATTGAATCAACAACTTGCTCTACTCGCAATCTTTCGTTTTCGCATTGTTGTTCTTTGGATCGAATGTTATGTTGAATTGAGTACACTATCTCTTTTCTGCACTCAAAAGTTAAAGGAGTTCTTGGTAAATTTTCTAAGCCATACTTGTGCAAGAAACTCTCTCTCAGTGTTTTATAATTTTCTTGAGTAGTAAGAAGTTCATTTTCAAGCCCCCTATCAACAGAATAAGGAAATATCGAAACTATCATGTAGGTAATTTCACCTTGTAAAACGTGAAATATTTTTCAAAGTTTCATGCAATAATACGAGCATGTTATTCAAGCCATTCTCAGCCTGTTCCGATATAATAAGGCAATATCACAAAAAAGAACAGATGTCCCACCAGAACTTTGGTACTAACTGAAAGATCCGTAAGATTTTTTAAGAGAGGACGCTGAATTTTAATGTTAGCAGTGACGTTGCATCTGGGAACTTTCAATAATAAACTATTGTATTTGGTGATGTGTTCATCAATAGCTAAATCTTCTCTTTTTTTTTTCTGCTTCTCTTCAATTTCTCTTGCCAGTTCAAATTCTTTTCCATGATATGCATTGATCAATTTATTGACCTCAACCATCTGAACATTAAATTACTTACCATATAAAAAAAACTTTGTACATACCTTTTGTTCTTGATCTATTCTTTCTACATGAACGTTAGTTCTTGTAAAATTCTCAGAATCACATGTGGATAATTTAATCTGAATAGTGCACGTGTAATAAGTATGTCCTACACATCAAGTCTTTCCTACCTTTGTAGCCTTGCACGCTCGTTCACTTCGAATTCGCAGGGTACTTATGTAAGATAATTTTTCTGCGTTAGCCAAAATCTTGTTTCTAAGAGTACTTTTCATGGATTCAAGAGCTATCTGCAGAATTTTACACTGAAATACAAAAACCAAAATTGAATATCCTAAATACCTTTGAAGAGTGCGACACTTGAGATTGAGGAACCAAGCTTGAAAGATGATCACATAAATTTTGGTTATTCTAAGATCTCACACTAATATTTAAAAAAAAACTTTAATAAAAAGGTTACCTGTACAATCTGCTCAAAGTTCTTACGTATTAAAGTAAATTTCACGGAATAATTTGATCGAATACGATCGCATATCTCTGATGTGAAACCTGACTGTTCATCACCAGATAAGAAACTCTGAATTTTAGTTTTATAGTAAATTAACAGAAAATCAAATTTAGATTTGTGTACCTGATAGAGATGAATGCTGGTTACGGCGAATTCACCATCAAACTCCTACGTTCCACAGTTATTTCTTTAGAAACAAATTAAAGAAAGCTTGCCTTATCTCTGCCTTGCCATTTTGATAAATAATCAGAAAGTTCTGCTACCCAACTACCTAAAACTATTTGAGAAGGGGAAATACTCCTTTTTGAGAACGGAATAAAGGTATCCCTCGGAATCGTGACTGGATAATTTAACGATTTCAATATAAGTGGTATATCCTCATCAGCTTTTTGACCAAACTTCAACATTTGATCTAATTGCTTAAGTAGAAAGTGAAACACAGCAATCATGCTTTTGAATGAAGTGCTTTCCAAAGAATTTATCAAGTTTAACGTGCACCCTCGTTTTTCCAGAAATAAACGAAGGTTCCCTCTACTTGTCTCCAAATAATTCTCATCACGGATAGGACGAGGATCAGAAACTGGCTTAGTAGTAACTCGCATGAGTATTTCTCACTTTCTAGTGAAAAGTGGCACCTCTGAATATTTGAAAATTTTCAAGTCTTCTCTTCCGATTAAAAGAATGGAAAGACTATGTTTGTGTTACTGTTTTCAAATTATCATAAATCTCTAAACAACAACAACGCAACTCAGTAGTCTCCAAACGATAACGAAGTGATGTTGTAAAGTTACACCCTCGGGACTTTTACCTCTGTACACTATCACTGCGGCTGCTGCCGTATAATTCTAATTTCTGACTCTACACTCTCTATCTGTCTATTTCTCTTTTTGAATTTGAAAAAAAATTTAAAAAATTTAAAAAAAGTCAATTAAATCATATAAGTAGGATTGTAAGCATTATCAGGGCTTCGGGGTGTTCTTTTTTTTGTGGGTGCGTTTTCTTTCCTACTATTTTTGGGCCTAGAGTCAAGAGTCTCGAGCTCTTGACGATCACAAGTTATAAAGAATAAAGTTCGTGAAGTGCTAGTCGCAAAGTCGTAAGTGGGTGAGTCGTAATTCGTAACTGTAACGATACTTTGACAATTTCACTTCAAACAAAGGAGACATAAAAAGTTATCAGCAGCTTTGTCAAACGTCTGCGATTAAACTACAATACTAAACCAAGGCAATATTTAAACCACATCGTCATGTCAGGTAAAGGTGCAAAAGGTCTTTCAGGAAAAGGGCTTTCGGGGAAAGGTGCGAAAGGTACAATGTCCGATAAAAAGGGGGACAAGAAAAAACCAACGTCGCGCTCTGTAAAAGCTGGTCTACAATTTCCAGTAGGACGTATCCACCGTTTTCTCAAGGTAAAAGCAAACACTGATTCTTTATTATATCCTATTTCGACTTGTTAGCGCCGCGAGCTATCGTGTTACCTATTGATTTTTCAAATAAAACGCGTGAAACTAATTTCGACCGTTGATACATTTTTGAAATTCCTCTTTTACAGAATCGTGCTGCTTCTGGTGGCCGTGTAGGCGCAACTGCTGCAGTTTACTCGGCTGCTATTTTAGGTGCGTACAGATTTACAGACCAATAATTTCACTAAAATGTCCTGCAGAGTATCTTACGGCAGAAGTTCTTGAACTTGCCGGTAATGCTTCTAAGGATTTAAAGGTACCAGTCTCACTTCTCTTGATTTTTATTTCATTGATTCACTCACAATTGTATTGAAGGTCAAACGTATTACTCCCCGTCATTTGCAGCTTGCAATTCGAGGAGATGAAGAACTTGATACCCTCATCAAAGCAACGATTGCGGGTGGTGGTGTCATCCCACACATTCACAAGTCACTCATCAATAAATCTTCTAAGAAGAGCGATTAAGTTTACCAAGGCAATATCTTTGCTCAGTATGAAGTGTCACAGAAACATCACGAGGTGTCTTTTTTACATGCTTTGCGTAAACTGAGTTATTTTATGTACCAAATAAATATACAAATACTAATGTTTGCTAGTTTTATTCACCTTCCTTGACTAAATTCACATATTTGATATCGCCTCCTACTTTTCACATTTCACTACGTCAGGAAAGTTAGACACTGACAGACTGATCGAGATTCGAGTAAATTTTGACACAATCTCAACAAGGACTGGAACACTGAATATTATTTCTTTCTGCCAAAATTGGATATTGTAAATTCTTCAATACTTCAAACCACTCGCTTCCTCCGTTTTCTTCGAAGCTTCACCTTGGACTGTACAGAGGTATATACTGTATTAAAATGTCTTTCCTCAACAAGACTGCGTAGAAGCTGAAGTACCTCAACTGCAAGTTCCCTATGTTCGATCGAAATACCGTTAACTTTAGGATCAATGCATATGTAACAAGGAAATATGAGCTCATAAAGGATGCTGGGATGACGAAGCAACATTTCACCATCGATTCCAGCGATAATTCCAGCCAGACAACGTATACTCACCTCACGAATACAGTTACTCGCCACAACACAGTACCTGCCAACTCTTTGTATAAATGCGATACCTCTGTCGTCTCTGATTTCTGCACTCTTCACGTCTGAGCAAGCGTTCCTAGATAGAAATAGCAATGTAATCGACGCGATGTTCCTTGCATTTTGTCTTAAAACTTCCAGTTCTATTGAAATGTTGCTGCACTTGAAGTTATTCTCGAAAAGTAGCAACGAATTTTTCATAGCAAGTTCTAAGACAACATCATCATGCTGAAAAGACCGATCTTCCGAACTAATGGAGTAATTCACTCCATGTATCTTTAAGTATTGACCCAATATGCGAATTGATGATGACTGAATCCATCCATGCTCATGTCGTAAAAGTTGAACTATTGAGAAAATTGTTCTTTCTACTTTTGCCACGGGGTATCTGAAAAAATCAGGAGTTTCCTCCCATATTCTTTCGATCAATAATAAAAGGTTGTACAAAAGTAACCATTTCTCATCTTTTTTGAAATTTCGAATTTCCAATTCAGAAAGAATTTGCAACCAAATACCTCTGATCGTGTTCATTACCAGCTCTGAACATGTCTCTAATGCTATATTCATTACCTGAACTGAAAGCCGCTTCAAAGCCATATTTTGCTCTTCCACAAACCATTTCTGTAACCAAGTTAAAAAGACATGAATTTTCTCTTCACTGGTACGTGATAGAAGTGCTGCAATAGTTTCACCAGCGCTTCGTCGACACATACTGGAGGCATCAGTGCCCAGTTGAACAACGAGAGGTAGAAAAATAACTTCTGCTGTATCTTGTAAGACACTTTTTGGAAATTTCAAAATCACAGCATGTAGCGTATTAAGCACCGATGCTCTCCCGACAGGACATTCATACTTCAGATTTGCAATAAGCTGTTCCACATAATGCTGTAACCTCCTGGCTCCAAGTGGATAATCAAGTAAAAACTGGAGAAAAATTTGAGCACACATTTTCCTTGAATGCTCAGATATTCCACTTGCAATTAAACAGCAGATTCCGTCCATTCCCGTATATATTTCTGACAGGAGTGGCCGACGTGACAAAATAGCACGCAATACAGAATGACATACTGAAGTACTACTCTCGACTTTGATGTTATCAAAAGCATATTGAAGAATCGCACGATACTGAGCATTTGACGGGGAGACATTCACATATCTTAACATTAGATTTGAGAGAAGTCGAAGGCAGTCTTGAGCAAGTTGTGGATCATTATTTGACGAATTCAGTAGAGCAATGATCCGCCTTATTAATGAACCTGAACTTATCTCGAACTTACTCAATCTCATGTTCGTCGCGTCGGAAAGAATTTGTAAACATATAAGAGGAATTTTATGATTAGTGCAGGTCATCAAACGAAATAGCACGGGAACTGTATCCTCCAATATATTGGAGTACTCCTTTCTCTTACCTTCCGAAATAATAGTTGTGGAGAAGTGCTTTAATACACCTTTAATCAATCTCAAAGCAAATAAAGTAATGACAGGATGACTATTCATAACAATAGTATTGTTTTTTTGAGTTGTACTTCTGCCCTTGTCTGCTACGATATCAAAGGAAAGAAATTCACCAGAAGAATCAAGTGACAAAATGGATCTAGCCACAGCCAGGATTTCTATCCCTTCAAATCCTGTTCTGACTAAAATACCTTTATGAATGGAAAGTAGAACTTGTTCAATCTTACGAATATTTTGAATATTCCCACAGTCATGCAGACGTTTTGTAACCAATGAAAGTAATATTGGCATTGAAGCAGGGAAAGAAGCTTTTGCAGAAAGTAGCTCAATAGATTCGAGCGACCGCGAATGGCGAGCTTCAGCAGTCTTTGCCTTAATTTTAGAGATCTCTCGTTCTTCAGAGAGTTCACCAAAAATATCTGCATCTAGTATTGGTAACACTTCTGGGAGAAGGGCATCGACATCCGCATTTCGTGCCTCTGAAGTAGTTACTTTGAGAATATCATAAGTTAATGATCCAAGGACATGTAATTGAAAACCATTTAGAAGTTGAGCACGCAGGATTCTGATAATGTACGGCAAATAAGGAGCTCTAAAGACTCTAGCAACATTTGATAATGACACTCTTGCTGCATCCCTTATGCCTTGGGATCGATTACTTAAACTCGCGCACAACAGCATTGTAAGTCTCTGAAGTTGTATCTTCAATTCATGCTCTGGGAGAAAGCTGATTATATGCGCACATGAAAGAATCAGCGCTGGAGGAATTTCCTTTTTATTTGATCTTATCTCATTATCATTATCAGGCAAAAATTTTATCAATTTTGGATGAAATTCTTTAAAAAGATCAAGAAATTCTTCTTCATCTTTGAGCTTTGAAAAGCAATCCAAATTTTCAAGAACAGAAGCAAATGCACGTAAATATGCACTATTTTGAAGATGATTACTGGAAAATTTACCAAATAGTTTGCGCAGAATATCTTTGAATGCAGGCCATGGTAGTTTCGATGAAATCTGGCGAAGTACAGACACAGCTGTTGCTGCGACATTTGTTTCAGGATCTGCCACACACATTAGAACAATAGGTATATAATAGTCCAAAATAGTTGATAAATCACATTTTAACGACGTAGAAGCAACTTCTAGCTGAGCTAGAGCTCGGTTGCGTCGATGAGACTGTAGATGTGTGATATTTATGAAAAAGTCTGCCTCAGGATCACTTTTAGACAGTATACTTAGACCAGCAGCGCAATGTGGCTGTGTCTTTGCAAGATGACCAATGAGGTGAATGGCAACAGCTCTTTTGCTTTTCTCTGTGCTCTTGATTGACCTTTTGATTCCAGGTAATATTATTTCAGCATAAATTAAAGTACATGCAACTTTACATGGAGGCATCGAAAACGTATCAATGAAATTTTTAATTGCTGACTGCGCAGCATGACAAATAGCAAAATCAGAAGAACCCATATCATGCAAAGCTTGAAAAAGAATTGCTTTTATATTTTGTTCCGAATTTTCAGCGAACCAATTCGTCGTCAATTTTTCGTATGATTTTAGCCTCATTTTAAAATTTATCTCCCCAAGACTATCTTCCATAGTCGAATTCAGTTCCTGAAGAATCTTTGTCGAAACCGAAAGAGAATCAAAATATTTTGCTATTGCAGAAAGTGCATCAATTATTCCAGATCGTACAATGATAGTTCGTGCTTTACCTAGAAATGGAATTATCAATGTCCAGAATTTATCGATATCTTCAGGATTTACATTTGCCGAAGCGTCCAAGAAAGCTGTAGAAAACCCCAACAGTAATTCTGAAAACATACGTTCATCTAGTCTCGGAAATCTAGCAAGTCTCTCTAAAGATGAAATAGTTGCATAAACTGCATATTTGCCTCCCAAGGTACGACTCAAACGACCTACCAATGTGAAGGTACGTTCTAAATTTGAATTTGATTGGCTTCTTCTCAAACAATTTTTAATTTGAATAGGATGTAAAACTAGTATCTGAAGCGATTCAAATAGTTCTTTTGAATGCTTCATGAGGATCTGTTTAGCCATTTTATTCTGATCAGAATTGTCAACTTCTGTATGAAAGATAAGATTCTCAGCGATATCTAAGCATAATACACGACTTTGTTCGGAAGCAACTTCAGACTTTAAAATTTCCCAAACAAATTTGAGGCTTGATGTAGATTCTTCAACTCTCAAAAGGGTTAACAAAAGATGATTACTAGAAGCTAAAGATCTCACAACTTGTAAGATAACTGGCGGTGTTGATGCACTACTCTCATTCGAAAGACGAAGCAGCAGCGGTATCATGATATTAACCAAATCATTGGAATACGCACAGAATTTGAAGTGAGGATGTCTGTAAAGTAAATCAGCAAGGACTCGCAAAGAATAGGCGCGAACATTTCTTGCATTTTTACTTTCACCTTTATGCAACCAACTATTCTTATTTTGATCCAACCCATCCCTGTTGTGTGAAGTATGAGATGATGCTGTTTTATTGACTCTCCTGTTTCTCTCCTCTTCACAAATACGAGCAACAGTGCAAATAAGCCTCATGGATATTGGCACAAGAACGCACATATATTCATACACATGCTCCCCCAAGTATTGCAATAAATCCTCCAATTTCCTAAAAAATGTATTAATGGATTTCATGGACAGCATCGAAAAATCAAGGCACGTATCAAGACAAATTTCCTCTCTGACTTCATTTTCAATCGGCAGATGAATTATTGCATCTAAAAGTAACGGATCCGGAACCACGATCGAGAAAATGGTACGCATCAATGGATAAATCTCTTTCAAATTTAGTTCTGCCATCCATGAATATGAGGCCTTACAGATGGAAATATTTCTACTCGAACGTTCATGCAAACGTGGAAGCAAAACTTGAATAACAAGGGGCACGATCTTAGATCGATATCGTTTTTCTATCACAGTAATACCGACCTTTTGCTCCGACACATCTTCTGCAAAACATAAAGTTGTAAGAGCTTGTCTTGTCGTTTTCGGACTAGCAATTGCTTGTAGATGAAGAATGATATCATTTGTTAGATATGGCAAATCCCATTGTCCTAAACAACGGATTGCCAAACATGCCAATTGTGGATCATTTGATTGAACCATCTCCAGCAGCTTACAATAAATCTCACTACATTCTTTAAAGCCTAGAAAGTGATAACCTCCTCCGAATGAATTGTTGAGAGAATGGAGCCATTTTTGCATACCAGTCTTCCATCCAGAATTATTAGCATGACCTTCCCATTTTGAATATTTTAAGAACTCTACTGAAATTTTATGGAAGAAAATATTGTCAGAGAACGAAAATTTGGAAAGAGTATCCAAGAGTAAATTAAGCAGAATCCAGGGATTTACTCCATACTCTACCTGATTAATTTGAAGCGTTATAAATTCTTCAAGGTCGACCTCATCTATTTCTGTATCGAAGTTTTGAATTTCAGATTCCTTTTTAAGTATTAATTCCGAAATGCACTTCAGCTGTGTCTCTTCTAGATGAAAAGTAAAAACTTCACGAGCTTCTGGATACATATTAATAAGCGTTCCCAAGGTAGATATTATGGATGGCCACAATGAAGAAAGCTTTATATGTAAAGCACCAATGCATGCACTCGTTACTAGTTTTATGGACTGAATTGGAATGGTATTGGAGTCAAGAGATCGGAAGATAGCCTGAAGCATAACTTCATATTTTTTCAAGGCGGAAAGGAGGTTGGTACTTTTTCCTGGGTTGTGCGCATTCAACACACAAAATTTTGAAAGTATTTCTTTCACTACTATCCATGATTTTTCTTTCTCATCTACAGGTAAAGCACTCAAATATTTGAGGTTAGCATATCTTACATGACGATTAGATGAAGTGATTCCTCTAAAGTCTTCTGGAATTGCTGTTTTCAAGAAGATTTTACTGCATTTCAATATTTGCTTGGATTCAAGAAGCTCTGTAGCACAAAGTAAAGGTCCCGAAGAAAGCCTTGAAACCCTGATTACCCTTAGAAATAAACGAGAATAGATGGTATCAGCGTATTGAGAATGAACATTTGAAAGTTTATTCAGAGTCAAAAGAGCCTGGAGCCCCGCTACCAGAATTGCAAAAGTAGGATTAATGGCTTCAGCTTCAGTAAGGTTCTTTTCTTCCTGTGACTTTTCTAATTTTCTGAGAGCGTAATCCAATATGCTCTCAATCATTGTGTGGCATGCTTCAAACCCTGAACAAAATGGTGCAATTCGAATAGTGCCCCATAGCACACCCAGCGGATAAGAACAAGATTGGTGAGTTTGTAATATGTCGATAATTTTCGAACGAAGATTTTCATTCGCAACCAAGAAATCTCTGTCAACACAATTGCATTCCAATAATATTTGGCATGATTCAGAAGCAGTTGCGATACCCCTGTCCGATACTTCTTCAAAAAATTTGACCAAACAAATGGAGGTAAAAATTTTGAGTATATTCAATGCTGCAGGATTTCGGCGTTTTCCTCTCTCATTGAGACCTTTTAGATAGTACACCGTTGCATTGGAAGAGGCTATCGAAATCAACCTGACCCATCGAATCGACCTTTCAGCTATTTTATGTGGTCCAGCACTTGATCCACAAACAATATTGTGTGCATCACAAATATTGAAAATGAGCTCGAACAGAGTTTGCTGTATCGATTCATCTTGATTTGTAAGCTCTGAGATGTAACAATACTCAAGAGTAAGCTCAAAGACTTCAAAGATAGGTGTAAAGTTTTCGACCGCAGATCCATTGTTATGCTTTACCATCAACGAAATCAATTTCATATGATAATTTATTTTCGTAGTGTTACATTTTTCCTTCTGAAGGTTCGTTCGAATAGCACACAGTAAGGTATCCCATAATACTTCAAGCCTCCCCCTCCTTCCAAAGCTGCAAACTTGCCTCAACATTTCATTTACTATTGCGAATAAATGAGATTCAGCAAGGAATTCAACATCAGGATCAAATAGCACAGTAAAAATGTTGTTAGAGGTGGAATGTAGGCCATAAGCTGTGCCACGAACTGCCTCGGCAAGAAGTGCACCGGCGCTTTCGCATTTGATCCTATATAAAGTGGAATAACTTGAACTTCGATCAAAATCAGATTTTTCTATGTTCTTTTCTCTAGCATCACCTTCAACTTCTCGTAGAATATGTAAAACTCCATTAGAAATTTGAAAGTTTTTCGCTCTCTTTAAGATCAAAGCAAGACCTTGCACAGTGAGAGAACGGATATTCGCGGATTTATGGATTCTTAGATTCTTGGTGATTTGCAGTGTTCCTGAAATATCATGAGATAAATCCTCATGAAGTAACTTGCACAAGCGTGCAAAGCAGGTAAACAGTTGTTTGAGAATCTCAGGTTCATGCTCAACACCGTCATGTATTAATCTCTCAAACTTCATCATGGTGTCCGGAAAATATCTCAAAAACTCTCTACCAATATCCCGTGATATTGCATCTAGTAGATCAAAAAGAGCCTCAAATGAGTTCTTGGATTCAATACAAAAACGCTGTAACAAGGATTGTACAAGAACTTCTTGGTGAAGCAATATTTGTGGAAGTGTCTCTGAAAGTTCTCGAACTTCTGAATGATAGTCAATAAAATCTTTCCGGAAATTCAACTCAGACCATTTCAGTAAAGAATCCTTAAAGAAAGAGCAAGATTTACGTTTAGACTTCTTCACTTGATTCAACCTTTTTAGAGTAACTTTCACATCCGAGACTTGCTCTGAAAAGTTTTTGGCCATGGTTGGTTATTCCAATGATATAATACGGAATAATTATAGGGTTCGACGAATTGTGACGGATAGATGTATTTTTAACAGTTCTCTTGATTCACTGTCGTGCATGCGATGGGCCGAAAGCATGCGTGCAAACTTTCATTAGCAATGAATCCCGGGGTGTTTATGGAGCCGCCACAATTTTTACCTGGCCGTCAACCTTTTTACGAGGCGGGCGTCACCAAAAAACGGAAAATGAGGAACATCGCCTAAATTACGCTTATTTTGATTTTAAAGTACAAATACGAGTACACGCAAAAAATTATTTCCCAAATTTCAATCAAGCCAAAGAAAGGAAGTTCATGATCATATCTAGTATTTGCTCACATTTTTTTTATTTCAATCTCACAGTATCCAAGAAAAGAAGAAATACTGGACTCTGGAAGACGACAAGAGGACAAGTCAGCTCTGGGGGGAAGTGCACCATTTCGCGAGTTGCGACCTCAACACAAACTTCGTTCCATTACATACGGGTTGAGTCACTCCGCTCAGTGTAAATTAAGGATTGATAAACGAAACTGAAAGGAACGCTTTCGTATCAACAACTTTGTCTACGATCTAAAATAAATTTCATTGTTTCTGTGATACCATACTGATAGATTTCAGATACTATCTGTTCAGTCACGTCAGAAAATATTTCTGATTTTCACGTCTCTACTTGAATTCAAAATAAAATGAACATTTTCCGTTTTGGTGAGTTTCATATGCTCTTTTACTATCGCAACCTTTCAGACATCAAAATTTGCTGGACCTTTTAACTAAACTAACCCTCTTTCTTATTACCTTCAGCCGGAGATATGACGCACTTATTAAGTATAATAGTAAGTATTTCTGTAACCATACTCGAGAAAAGTTGCTGATGAACACTGAGCAGGTCCTCCTTCTTAAAATCCATGCGACAAAGAATTGTTCCGGAGTTTCTCTAAAGACACAAGAACTTTATGCGATCGTGTTTGTAACTAGATACCTCGATCTATTGTTTTCTTTTATCAGTTTGTACAACACGATAATGAAGTTGATTTTTATAGGCTCTAGCGCGTGCATAATTTGGTATATCCGTTTTCATAGAGTTGTCAGCCAAACTTATGACAGAGAGCAAGACACGTTCCGCGTAATATTCCTCATAGTCCCTTGTCTCGTACTTGGAATATTTATAAATCATGAGTTTACAGTAACCGAAATTTTATGGACTTTCTCCATATACCTTGAAGCTGTTGCTATTCTACCACAGCTTGTACTATTGCAACGTACGAAAAATGTAGATACACTGACTGGCAACTATGTATTCTTACTTGGAGGGTATAGGGCGCTATATCTATTGAACTGGATTTATCGCTTTCTCACAGAGCCAGGTTATCGGCAGTGGATTGTTTGGATCAGTGGCACTATACAGACTGCAATTTATTGCGATTTCTTTTACTATTATTTTCAGTCTTGGAGGCGCAATGAAAAGTTGTCTTTACCCAGTTAGTTCTAAATCCAAGTTCAGTCAGAATGCTGAATTGGCTTTCTAAAGATCGATACTTTATCGAGCGTGTTACCGCGGGTTAATTTTCATACTTTATATTTATAATTTGTGAAGCTACAATATCTTCAATTACACTGAGCCAGAAAATCTACACTCTTAGAACCATTGCTTTCAACTGCTCCACTGACTTCCCCTTCAACAAATAAGTTTATCTAACACAAATTGTCAAAGCATAAAACTTTCGTATAGATAAATTATAGAAATTGATCTTACCGTTTCCATAAACTTGTTCAAGTTCCGCAGTGCAAAGAAAAATCGCGACCAACGTGGACAGTCAACATTAATAATAGATATTTGAAGTAATCCACCCTAAATATTGATTATTTCATATAGAAACTCCGTCAGTCGATAGAAACTTTACCTTTAGGCTTTTCTGCCATGAAATCAAAGCTTCTTCACTCTTGTATTGCTCACTTTCGCTTTGAGAAACTAGAAAATACATTAATTTTTCAAAATATAGTTCATAGATCAGACCTGACATCATCAAAACAGACTTGCTAGAAACTTTTGTACTTGCTCCCTTCATGTCATTCATAAGTATGGAAAATAGAGAAGCATTCATTTCCTACTAACCTTAAATTTTCTAAGAAATGGCTCCGGTGTTGGAATGACTTTGATCAAAACAGAAGACCCTATGAACTAAAATTTGGGTACTCCGAGGGAGAAGCTAAAGAGTTACCAGGAGGGATATCCACAAAGAAAAGGTATAAATGCTTCTCTGTAACGTTAGGTAAAAGCTGGAATGAACCAAAATCGCTCTGAGTTATTATATAAGCACGAAATTCAAAAAAACAGCGATATTCAATTACTATTTCTTTCTTGTGATTTAACTTTCTCCATTTTCCTTGGTAAAGATTATGTAGAAGCGGAGCACATTTACTGGAAACGAAAACATCACATGGCCAATCTGCTCCACACCGTTCTGACCATAGCATTTTGTATTCCCACGATGATGGTACACTGAATCCATTCCCAATCCTCTGCGTTCCAAAATAATTTTGGGAGTGACATGGACCCTTTCAAGATTTTTTAGCTTTAGCTGGTTGAATTTTAAGTGATCAGTAACCTTATAATCTTTTGGAGGCTGACACCATCCACCAGATGTAGCTAGCCATTTTTTTGGACAAGCTTGCATGTAATTCTGTAGAGGAAAATTTTAAGAATTTTAATGAAAGTGTTCCAAGAAATCCGAAGAATTTCAGTTTTGCTTCCTTCACCTTTTGAATACAGTCATCAACAGTGAGTGTAATTCCAATGTTCACTTTCTACAAGATTCAAATTAAAAAGCTCAATTTTAAACGAAAAGCTGATACATTTCTCTTTGAAATATTGTTTGCGTCCAGTTGCAACTGCCAGTATAACATTACTCCATAGCAACTGAATTGAGAAAAGCCCGGGTCTCTCCCACTGAGCTGTAATGGAGTTATTCGCAAAATTATTGAGCCAACTTCGCGAAACCTTAAAATCATATTCTTTGGGAGTGGGGATTTCTCCTGCCTTCACAAATATCTATTACGAGGATCTAAGTCTGCAGTTCAAATTTAGTTAATATGAAAATAGAATATACCGTTATATTATTTTCACTTCTATGTCCAATACTATTTGAATGAATAGTCAGTCTTGTTCCTTTACTGATATAGGCCGACATTACTCTGTGAAGAACAAGTAATACATCTTGTGCAGTATAAAATTGAATTTGTGGCAAATACCTGTAGTTTCCTGCGGCAACTTCAACTGCTAAACATGTTCCACGTTGAGAAGCACACTCGAAGTCCTAGGTGCAAGTGAACATGGCTGAATGATAGACATAGATTTTATTTCACCTTCCAATTCTCAGAATTTGGATCCCATAAATTGAGACGAATTGCGGTACAGCTCGTTAAAGTGCATAGCAAAGCAAATACTAGCTCCTTTCTCCTTCTCATTACCTTGACCTTACTTTTTTCGGAAAAAAAACTCTTTCTTTTAACGCCACCCGCTAGTATCCACACAGAAACTCTTTCGTTATAATAAGTACTTTGCACGTAGCATGATGTCTCTCAAAATAGTATTGGGGAACAATTCAAATATTCAGATATTCAGCAAACTTCAATGTCGGATTATCCAACTTTGAAACTGAAGCAAACGTTCACCTTCTGAACTTAACGATTTAAAGCAAAATTATACATAAACGTAAGGCGGCTCTATCGTGTCCAACAGATAAACAAAGAAGGACGATACAACAGTAAGCTTGTCAAGAATAAAGTTGGAGTATTCTGATGTGATCGAATCTTTCCGTGTTGTTTTAGTGTTCAAAGAGGAAAGAGCTTTCTTAGATACGTGGAAAGTAACATAACTCTAATTTCCTTAGTCCAACGTTTTCTTTCTGGTAAATTGTTAGTATGGCATGTGGTGGGGAAACTTTCCGGTTTCACCCCGGACCTCGCGACCTCCTCCTCACCTCATATTATTGACCCACAGTTCACCTTTTCGGGCATATGAATTTTCCATTTTTCATTTTTGTATATGATTTTTGTATGAAATTAAGGAAAAACAAATATCTTAATTTAAAACCTTTAGGTCGTAGAGCTGGGATGCCCGAGTGGTCTAAGGGGCCAGACTCAAGTAAAAATTTGCTTCTTGACAAAAATTCAAGACTTCTGGTAGACAACGTCTGCGTGGGTTCGAACCCCACTTTCAGCATATTTTTTGCGAACCTCTTGTTTTTTGCTTTTACCTACTGGCGGATATACGGTATGCCGTAACAGTAGATCTGCTGTATTGAATGGTTTCGGTATTCCTTGTAGGCGGTAGGAATGCTTTATTCATTTGCCTCGTCCTCGGTGTTGCTAGGCTAATCAGTTTCCATGTTCAACTATCTCACTCGTTTTCTAATGGAGATACAATTCAAACTTTCCCCGGAAGAGTTTCAAGGTCTCCGGAAGTACTTTCTTGTAAAACAGAGAAGACTAAAAAGCCTGGAATTACAGGTCTCCCCATATTAATGCCAATTGATAGAAGAAGGATGGGAAAACGTGGTAATCTAAGGAAAGAGGACTTATTCGTTCATAAGGCTAACTTTATCCGGTATCACTCCTCAACTGTCTTCAACTCAAGAAACTTTGCAGCAAATGCAACAGAAATTTGGTCGAAATACGTATGGGACCGCTGTGCCTTGGTTGGTAACAGTGGGAGCCTACTTTCTGCTGATTTTGGAAAAGAAATAAATAAACATGATGTTGTTATTCGTTTCAATCAGGCTCCAACCAAAGGTTTCGAGAAGTTTGTCGGGAATAAAACTACTTTTCGAGTTTTGAACGCACTTTGGACAAATATTTATGCGAAAAATGTAAAGTTGAATAAAGATGGCAGCTTGGATTCAAGAGAAAATATCCGCTTAGGAGAAATCAAAAGTATTCCGTTAGAAATAGATGCTACTTTGATTATATCACGCACTTCGTTGGAAAATTTCAATTTACTCTATTCAGCACTGCAGGAAAAGCGCGCAGATGTTCAACTTCTCCTACTTGCTCCAAGAGTCGTGACTGCTGCAAAGTGGCTCTTGAATGAGTATCGCAGACTCCTTTGCACCCATGGATATGGGCCATATGTGGGTGGTCACACACCATCGAGTGGATTTGTGGCGATATTTGTTCTCATCCAGTTGTGCAAGGGTATGGATCTCTATGGATTTGGAGACTCTGGGTTATCTTCAAGGTATCATTATTATACAGGTGTGGGTCATCGAAATAGTGGAAATCCCGTCCATAGTTGGAGTTTAGAGATGGAAATGATCGAGGCACTTAATAGAAATGAATTTTTGGACATACATTAAGCTGAATTTGTGGGAAAATACTCAGTAAATATATCAAATAGTAATTGTCTTCTGCAAAGTGCACTTGAAGCGAGAGACGAATCATCAGAATTCCTCTCCAACAGGTGTGAGATCTATGTCGAATTCGGACTTTCCCTGAGTTGTGTAAATGTAAATTTATTTGATGCAAAACTAGTACACCAAATGAGAATTTTTACCTTCGAGACTTTAGCGATCTCAACTATCTCTTCCAATAAGCTTCTGAAATTTCTTAGTGGCCACTGAGTTGGACCATCTACGGGAGAAGATTCTGGATTGTCGTGGACTTCCATGAAAATTCCATCAACTCCAACAGCAGCGCAAGTGCGTGCAATCGTAGGAATCATATTGCGCAGTCCTCCGCTTGCTACACCACCCTCCCCAATGGCCCGTCCTGCTGGCTGTTGAAGCGAGTGTGTAATATCAGCCAGCTGAAAAAAAATGTAGTTAAGGAAAAGAAATATTAGATTTTGTCGTGCACGCACCACCGGACAATTTGCATCCCTCATCCACACAAGATTTCTTGGATCAACGATTAAATCACTGTAACCAAACATGGTCCCACGTTCACACACGCAAACATTTGGATTGCCAGTGCCTCTAATTTTATCTGCCGAGTTCCTCATTACCTGGATTAAAGTTGTGAATCACAGAGCTAGTTGCAGAGTAAAGCTTACAGAGGCAGCGCAGAATTGACCCTTCTTTATGCTGATGACTTTTCCTGTTTTACCAGCAGCAACAAGTAAATCGGTTTGGCGGCACAAAAATGCAGGTATTTGTACTATGTCTGCCACACATCTTCAAAAGCAGATTAAGAATGAACGTTGAAGAAAACTTGGAAAGTACCCGACAGGTTCTGCTTGAAAACTTTCATGGATATCGGTAATTATTGGAACATCAAAAGCTGTTTTAACAGCTTGGAGAACCTAAGTTTTGGGGAACTCTCAATAAGAAATCTTGGAATCCCACAAAAAAAACTACCTTTAAACCCTCATCAATTCCAGGCCCACGAAAAGATTTCGCGCTCGTACGATTTGCTTTATCGAAACTCGACTTAAAAACTAGCTTGATTCCAACGCTATAGATTTTCACAATTATTTTTATGCCTTGGATTTCTATTCGTAGTTCACCTGTCAGTAACTTGCTTGATTTGACGACACATCTTAAAAATATGCTCCTCGGACTGAATGACGTTTGGACCCGCCATCAGAAAAAAGGGATCAGAACCCTGAGAACAACATAACTCATAAAATTGGGGCAGCAGATTACAATATTTTTTACCTTGAGTTCTTGATAGAAAGCACTTTCCAGTTGACTCATTCTTGCACGATGAGAAATTTGAATGAGGTCTTATTGTCCAGAAAAGCTTTTCTGTCCATTTTTTATTTTTTTTGGATAAATCCTCTGTGGGACGCCCAAATTGGATTTTTTTATTTTGCAACAAATAAAGGAAAGAGTGAAATGCTGGTTATTGCTCGTCGTTGGTCGTTCTGGTATATGCTCTTCTTCTGTTATCATATGCTGGACATGCGGACAAATAATCAAATATTAAAACAGAAATAATAACACACGACACACAGCAATATAATAACGCCCCCCATAACTCCGCAGTAATTGTCTATAAGTATTAACAGTATAGAAATCGTATTACACCTGAAAACAGTGGATCACAAGCAGCTAATCAATATCAATACATAGTTTGCTTTCACTTACGTACTTGATCCATTCTCGCGTTCTTGAAAGTATAAGCCTATTCTTTACGCGAAACAAAACAGACAAAAAGAAGAAAACTACGATTTACGAATTCGTACGCGGGATTTAAAAAAAAAAAAAACTTTTCGTGAAATACTTGACGCGATCAAAATAATGTCAGAGCTTACGGAGATAGAGGAAAATCTCGATATATTATGGCTGTTACTCGGGGCGTATCTTGTGTTTTTCATGCAGGTATGAACGCGGATCGTCGGGGACTCCTCCCTACCCCACTTTTTCTTTTTTCCCCTTCCGTGTCCCACAAAAAAATCCAAACGTCGTTTCAAAGCTTCAAATTTAACGGCATCATTTCGAGTTTTGAGCCCGCGTCGTTCTTTCGCCACATGACATTTATTTCCGTCCCGTCGGGTTACAATACTAACGAGTTTTCCCTGACCAATTACAGTGTGGATTTGCCTTGCTTGAAGCCGGTTCTGTACGAGCAAAGAACACGAAGAATATTTTGCTAAAAAATGTGCTTGACGCTTGTTTGGGTGCCTTCATATGGTGGTTCTTGGGATTTCCCATCGCTCTGGGAGATTCGTCTGGAAAGTTCGCCGGGGGGAAGGTTAGCTTCAAGTATCGAAACCTTTATCGCCCGCATTGATTTTATTTTTCTTTCAGGATTTTTTTATGATGGACTTGACCAAAGAAGTATCCAATAATCCCACCTACTTTGCTACATGGATGTTTCAGTGGGCTTTTGCTGCAACTGCTGCTACAATCGTATCAGGAGCTGTTGCCGAGAGATGCAAATTTGTAGCATATTTAGTATATACCACTGCTCTTACAGCTTTTATATATCCTGTCGTAGTCCATTGGGCTTGGTCATCAGAAGGCTGGCTTTCTGCATGGGTAGGGGAAGATGAAAAGCCCTTTCTCAAGGCCAACGGGTTCATGGATTTTGCAGGATCTGGAGTTGTGCACATGACAGGGGGAGCGGCAGCACTTATGGGATCAATTTTTCTAGGTCCAAGAACCGGTCGCTTTACGCCAGCAGGATCTGTTGTCGATATGCCAGGTCACTCGACGGTCCTTGCAGCCTTAGGTACTTTTATTCTTTGGTTTGGCTGGTATGGATTCAATCCTGTGAGTACTCTCGCATTTAAGTACATGGGTGATGCAGCTCGAGTTGCAGTTACAACTACGCTTGCCGCTGCAACGGGGGGATGCACAACCCTAGCAATCCATGTTGCCTTAAAGAATCCGCCAGACGTCTTTCCAGCTTTGAATGGCATCCTTGCCGGTCTTGTTTCTATCACCGGACCATGTCCTGTCGTTGAACCGTGGGCAGCTGCCTTCATTGGGTTTGTCGGTGGATTTGTATACTACGGATCGAGTACGCTACTTAAGAAATTGCAAATTGATGATCCTCTTGATGCGGCTCCCGTGCATTTCTTCTGCGGGATCTGGGGTGTTCTCTCTGTAGGCCTATTTGCTGAAAAGTCATACACATCTAGCGTATATGGAAAAGATGAGGATTCTTATGGTGCTTTCATGGGTGGTGGTGGAAAGCAACTTGGAAATCAAATAATCGGTGCGCTTGCAATCATTGGTTGGGTATCGTTCACGTGCTCTATTGTTTTTGGAAGCTTGAAGGCACTTAAATTATTTCGCGTCAGTGCAGAAGACGAAGAGCTTGGTTTGGATTCCTCGCATCATGGGGGCGACGCATATAATTTTGAAGCAGGACGGGGTAAGACTGTTTCATAAATAATCGAAGTGTGTACTTGAGTTTGTCCATGAGGGGCATGAGAAATTCAATGGAGTATAGACTGTTCGAGCTGAAACGTTTTGTAAGGATTGTAAGTAATATACCATCAAAATCACTTCAATCAGTACCATTTTAAATCACTCAACTCAAGTGCAACATCATGTATACTTGTTACTGCTGAGTGTCAGAATAACATCAACAGAAAACTTTCAAAAAACAGTTGAGGCGTTGCCAATTTAAGCATATAATAATTCGATACACTGGTCACCTTTTCTCATTTTAATTCATTTATTTTCATAATTTCCTATGTATCAACCCAGAAAAGAAGTCGAAAGAGTTTCCATCTGGGCTCAGCTCATACAACTCTCCTCTTTCGTCCACTATTGAAATAAGTTATTAGAGCTAAAAATATTTCTGCGCTGTTTCCTACCAGCTAGAAGGCAACCACTCGAAGACAGACCTTGAATTTGCAGGGCTATAGACTTTTGCGAGTCAACGTTTCTAAAATGTACTTTTTGGCCTGAGTGCAGCCAGTGACTCAAGTACAGAGGCTAATAGCTTTCTTAGTGTGGTGCATCAAAACATTCAATAATTCTCATACCTCTAAAGCTTTGAAACCCTTACTATCGAAAATTTGATAGTAATCCTCAAAACATTCTAAATATTATGATAATTTGTTTCCTCAAAACTAAAGCGCTTCTTGATTTACCCAGTATCTTTGCTAACAATTTTTCCCTTCCAACCTTTTTCTAAAAAGATTAGTTTGTCTACAAAATCCCGGAAAAAAAATACTTTCTCTGCGTTCAGAAAAGTCATGGAATCTGAGAACGAGTGTTAAGTGCAGCAAAAAAGCAAAAAATACTATCAATCTTACTCCGTTCACTTTCCTTACATTTGAACTCTTCAATTACAGAACACAGTAGAGAGTTAATACAGGCCGTCGGTGCCTGGAAAATGGAAATGGGTTTGCGTCCAAGGCCAAAGAAATAAAAATGATACCATATTATTAAGATTCAACCCAATTCCATTTGTGACGTAATAAACACCGTCAGAGTAGCGCGAATGACATAGAATACCTCCAATCTTACATAAAAGTATAAGATATATGATGGAATACAGACTTCTTCAATCGAACCTTGATATTTTTGTAGTAGATGTCGTTTGGCCATTTTATTTTTAAATTTTCAACGAAAACTGAAGCGATGCCTAACTCTAGCAGTATGGAGGAAGCTTCCCTGCGTATTGCCTGATGAGGACATTCATATCAAGATCTTGAAATGCTTCACTAATTCTCTTTAAATCTTCACCTCGATCACAGCAAGAGATATCAGATATTGAATAAAAGGTAAATTTTTTGCTTCTCTATAGAAAAACGTATGCATTTCAATATTCTCTGGTCTTTATCAAGGTACACAAAGATACCTGCAAGTGCAATTGAAAGAAAAATATAATCCTCCAAGCGGCGATAACCACGAATTTTCTCTTTAGCATATGTGAGAAGAGCAAAAGAGACTCATACAAAAACCAGACCCGCGTCCACATCCCTTTTCCTGATAGTCTGAAACATATACCACTTCAGGAGCGATGATACCGTGGCTGAAGTTAAAACCACACGTAAGGAGTAATGAGAGAAGGAAAGCATACTTACTTTCTCAAAAATGACTGCGTTGAATCTACGAAAATGCTTGTCAAAAGTATTCTTCCAGCAGTAACAGTCTTAAGTTCATTAAAATACAAGGAGTCGTCAAAACTATCACTCGTGAAAGAAGTGCAGGTCTCTTTTCCCATAATTATCCTTTTATTAAAGTAATGAGTTTAGATACCTACCGCATTAATATCATTAATATCGAACCTGATCGTCGCCGGAATCTTCGAACGAATTTGTGAAAGAATATATTCTGATTCCTGCTTGAAAAGGTTACCAACTTTTTACCTCATTTTCATTAAAAAATAAGATGCCTCCGGAGAGTTGCTCGTCATTCGAATTTCAGGATTCGTTGCCATTGAAGTATTGTTACTAATGTGCAAGTTTTAATAGTTATGTAACCCAAAAAGTAAGTATACAGGTGGAAGAATATCACCCTAGTTTTATTGCACCTTCGTGCTCTTTTTGTTCTAAAGATTTTTGAAGTTGACTCGGCTAACCGAAGGGAAATATTCATTCGTAACTTCGATCGTCTCTTGAGAAGTTGAGAAATAGAAGGCGAAGTGAAGGGCCGGCTACCTAAACATTCTTGCACTCGCGATGCACACGGAACAACAAGAGTTTAAGTAGCTGCACGTCACTGACCACAAAGGAGTACACGAGAACTGGAAAGAGGTAGTGTGTATAAACAGGGAGGCCAGGATGGCCCCAAAAAACTGAGTGAAATTCCACTGTTTAAAGAGTCTTAAAGGGGAGTTTTAGGGGAAAATGCGAGAAAAACACATCTTTGACGCTGTCTAGCTGTATGTTAAGATCAATAAAAAGAAGCGATACGCACTACAGTGATGATTATGGAAAATATATCACGGCCCAAAAGAAAAGTTAGTGTGTCTTTTAACTCTTGAGTCTTATGTCACCGTGTGCAGCCAACTAAAAATCAAGCGTAGATATCTCAATAACTCGCTAGTCGTACTTTCTTTTGGAAAGTGACCATTCTCAAACTCTTCCGAATGAAGTTCATAGAAGTCTAATTTCCTGGTAGTTTCAAAGGGCACGAACACTTTAGAAAGGAAGAAATCGGGTTACTCGTTAATCTATAAGTATGACGGAAGCGAATTTTGAACCATCGGCGAAGAAATCACTCAAAGCAGGTGCTGTACTTCAACATTTAAACCACACTGAAATAAGATTTTCAGATATTCAAAGAGACTTTTTCCCAGATCAAAAGACTTGCATATTTTACCTTTCACTCTGTAGCTTCGCTGCCAAGCCCCAACAGCTCTCAAGTTTCTTTTATGACAATAAATTTGAAAGATTAGTTTTAGTTTGCTATGTTGATACTCCAGATATAAATAGTATAGAAGTGGTGAATAAGTTTTGTTGCTTAAATGGTATATCTTTAATCCTGGCATGGGATGACGAAGAGTTGCGTCGATATGTTGAAACAATTTCGGCTCTTATCAAAGAAACTGGAACGGAGGTTGGCAATAATTTTGATTTTTGCACCATGACCTTTTCAACAATAGCTGAAATACCATATCTCAATAAAGCAGATATTTCGACTTTAATAAATACTTTCCCAGACTTATTGATTGTACTGAACACTTCTGTTCTTGGCTTTGCGAGTATCCCTGGGATCAGTAGGCAAAAAGCAAGGCATATCACATCTTTAGTTCAGAATGCCTTTTACTGAACTATTCAGAGAGTTTATATTCTTTTTAAATTGGAGATCTCCTCCGTGGTTAATTTTCTCCACGAACCTTCTGGTAAATTGCCAAGCTCAAAGCTACCTATAGAAATTCTGCAAAGGTCAACTACACGTAGACCAACCAATGCACAACAGCGTCGAATCTGTCGATTTTTACCCTCTGTCAACGTAAACTCAAGCATTCTGGGACTAATATAATCCACAGACATTCTCAAAAGAGCTTCGCCGTCTATGTATAATTGTCCTCTCAAAAAGTCTATGTGGCCACTATGTATGTCTTTGTCAACAGTGACGAGGTATTTTTTGGGAGTTGAACTAGTATTGATCAGCTTTCTAGCCAAGGAACCATCCCCGGTGAGTATCAGAAGCCCACGACTCTCTTTGTCGAGACGTCCCACTATGCTCAAAGTAGTCAAAACTTCCTCTGTGCATCGAAAAGTTCCTTCTACTTCATTTTTATGTCTGGATAAGTGCTCATTTTCCTTGCAGATTAAAGCTAAGGCACTCTCTTTGACTTCTAGTGAAGATATGCTTTCATATCCTCGCGGCTTATTTAAAACAAGTGTAACTTTTCTATTTAGCCACGCTTGTCCTGCTTCGGTAATTTCAATAATGTCTTCCTCTGAAGCTTTCCAACCTTGCATAACCACCGTATCACCATTGAGCAAAACTTGCTCATTGGCAATCAAAATTTCTGCTTCACGTCGGCTGCAAATACCGTTACAGGAAAGAAGTTTGCTAACCCTTTGCAAAGGAGCTGCGGAACTCCTCTCAGAAAAAATCCCATCCGGAGAATTTCCTTTAGCCAAAGAGTGGAAATTTCCACGAAACCTTCTTTTTTTGCTTGCTGAATCTAACAGTATCTGACTAAAACTTAAAAGCTTTAACCGCGAGTTGAGTGAAAGCTGCAGTGTGTTTTTAAGCATTCTCAGAAAGTTTGTCTTAGTTTTCTATAGTCGACACATCCTGTCATCCTGTGCGAAGCTAAATTAACTTCAAAGATGTTGAAAAGGTTTCATTCCTTGGCCCCTTCCTTATAAATATCGTTTATCGTGAGCACAGTGCGTCAGTGCGGTTCAAAGTCGAACAGGGGCACAATTCGACAGTGTCACAATGAGTGATTTCTGACTTATATCGCCCGACCGTCACGTGATCACGAAGATTTCACTTTATAATTTTTTCTATCGGACTGAAAAACTTCACAACTTGGTAGCGCACAGATCCACAGAAAGATCATGCGTTTAAATAACACGCATTTCCTAAATTTACGTAATACTTTCACACTCCAATCCCCTCTGTATTCATGTACTTCTAATATTAGTAAATTTCAGACCTCTTATCAATGGTTGCCTTCGGTATCAAACTTTTCTTCCACGAGAGAGGTTTGGAACTGTAAGAGCTCAAATTTTTTAGGTGCTGAGAAAATGCTTACCCACGCTGACAGTGCCGGAAATGCAAAGATGATTGACGTAAGTGCAAAGAAAACTACGAGCAGGGTTGCAGTAGCCGCGTCTCGTGTGTCACTAGGTACAACAGCTTTCGAGCTCGTCCTCAAAAATAAAATGGAGAAGGGAGATGTTTTAGCAGTTGCCAAAATAGCAGGGATAAGTGCAGCGAAACAAACACATTCTTTAATTCCTCTGTGCCATTCTATCATGCTTTCAGATATTGACATACAACTACAATTGAATCCGGAGCTCTATGCAATTGATATTAGAGCCACTGTAAGAACAAATGGGCAAACTGGAGTAGAGATGGAAGCTTTAGTGGGTGCGTCTGTGAGTAGTTTAACAGTTTATGACATGTGCAAAGGTGTTTCGAAGGACATTACTATAGATTACACTCGACTTGAAGAAAAGATGGGGGGTACTAGCGGGACATATAGCAGGAGTATGTAGAGGAACGCCTTTTTTATCTGTTACCTTGAGGTTTGGGAACAGACTGCTATAGCCAGAAGTTTGGTTTTTATGAACTTACAAAAAGCTTTCTTAGTAATTGAAAACAACTAACAACTAAATTATTCACTTATCATATCGCTATCACCACTTGCAATAGCACGAACCCCATATCCGATTCTTGATGGGATTTGCTTGGTGCCGCGTGCCACTTTCGTAGGAACTTGTTTGAGACCGACAGCTATCTTTTGAATTAAGTCCATCTTAGTCGGTAAAGACTCGAGAGGTTTCAGCTCCGAAGGCGCCAAAAATTTCTCGTCCAACACTGCACCTGTGAAATCGATCTCTACACCCTCTTTCTTCCAGTCTTTTGCCAGTGATCTAAACTTCTTGAAGGTGGGTGCAACATTTTCATCGACGAATAACCAAGCATTCATTCCTTTCGAACACTCGCTTATTGTCGAGAATTTCGTGTTTTCACTTGCTTTTCGCATCAACGTGTTCTTAGCTATCATTAAAGTAGCACCATCAGGAAGTTCGCGTCGGAATTTGATCATGTTCTTCACCTATTAAAAGTAAAAGTTAGTGGATTGCACAAAAAGAAGAGATAAGGATAGGAAAAAGACACGAAAATCGAGTTTGGTGAAATCTAAAAATGCATTTCTCACCGATAGGCCTTTGTAATTCACTGCAGCAACAACCAACGTTTCTTCCGCGTTCAAGAGCTCCGTAAGACGTTCAAGATCCGCGTTCTTTTTCTCTTTCGTAGCAGCCATTTGAATAACTAATTCGCGACGCGCTCTCCCTCCCCGGAAAGACGAATTATGCAAAGCAGCAAACTTGGACGTCGTGCGAGAAGATAATGTTGCACATCGACTCGCGGGCGTTTCGATACATGAGGAGTGCATATGAATTAATGAAGATGAGTACATTTCGCAGTGTTTGGGATGGGCGCGTCTTACTGCGAAATTGTGAAACCCTGTAGGGAATCACACTACTTCCGCGTCGAGCTTTTTCGAGTGTTATTTAGGGTTTTTTGGAGCTGTGCGCCAAAACGCCAAAAATATAAGAATACTACACTCATTCGCCATCGCCGAAAATGTGCCAAACACCAAAAAGGAAGTGATGACGCCATGACTACCGCGCGACATAGCTAGGAAAGGTAGAAAGTAATAGAACTTAGTAAAATAGCAACGTATACACATAATATGTAAAAAAGCGCGCAAAAATAAGAACCTTAAATCATATGTAATATTTGAAAAATGTGCACCCCTCGCAGAGACCTGTGCACCCTCGCTGAGACCTGTGCACCCCTCGAAGGGTGCACACCCTGTTTTTTTAATGTGCATCCCTCGAGGCATGCGCACTCTATTTTGCCGCAATGTGCATACCATGAAAGATGCACATTTTCAAATGAGTATTGCACATACGAGCTGAAATGTACAAGGTAGGAATAAGCATGTGCGAGGTACTCGGGGTGCCTTATATGTAACTCGAGCCGTGCTTCTTTTTTTGAGTCCAGAATACCCTAAATTTTATTAGTAGATGAGAGGTACAAACTGTTTTCTGAAAAGTACGTCGTATAGCTTGCGCACCCGCAGCATCCACTTTTTGTAAATTGTAATATAAACATAACGATGATGGAATAAATACCAATTTATCATACCTTACGCTAAATTCAGTAACTATGATATATGCGAGTATCTACGTGCCATAAGCGAATATAGTGCATGTTTTGAAGTCTTGTGTGAGGTCCAAGCAAGACTGAGCAAGTTGCAGAGATATGAATAATTTGTGAAAGGCTTACCTGCTCTTCTCTTGATGCTATGTTATCTCAGTGATAATGTGCATAACTATGTAACGAAATGCCCATAGTATCGGTGAATTCGACGAGTATTCACGATTTAAGCCTTTCCAACTAACTGGTTAACTAGGGTTAACTGGGTGTACTTATGAAATTTAGGAACGGAGACACTTTGCCCAAAAGCAACAGAGAAATGTACGAAGAACAAATTCATAAGTTGAAAGATCTTAAGTCCAACGGCGCTAGTAAAGAAATACTTAAGTCCGCTGCTGAGAATCTTAAGCAACTTAAAGCAAAATTGAAGAAAGACTCTTTGCAGTTCTTGAAGGTTCATGAAATGGAGTACTACGAAAATATTGAGAAAAGCTGGAATTCTTACCCTAATCCAATCACTGTACCTCGTGACTCTGAAGGATATGTGCATGCCTTTAAACATGGTGATTGTTCAACGAACATGGAAGTACCACTTCAATTTTTTCGCAAGTATGGTTTTGTCGTTTTTGAAAATGTTCTTGACGAGCAAGAGTGCACTGCTTCATGTGCAGAAATATGGGATCAACTCGAGGAAGAGAATACTGGTCTTGATCGATATAAATCTGAAACATTTGAATTGATGTCAAGTAAGACTTACGGATTAGCTCCACAGCCTGCTATATTTAGTGACCAAATAGTAAAAAATAGAATCAATCCTGAAGTTGTTTCAATTTTTCAAGCTATTCTGCAATCACAAGATATAATCATTTCTCATGACAGATGGTGTTTGTATAGACCTACCCAAATAATCGAAAATAAATTAGAACACAAGCACTGTTGGAAGACTCCTAGTAATTTACATCTCGATTTGAATCCTTGGACATATAATTCTGGCTATACATCTATAAATGAATTAGAATTTGAGCATATGCGTGACTTCAGTAAGGAGTTGAACGGAGTGTCTTTCCTAACAAGCCCTAACATTCAAGGTGTTCTTTGTTTAACAGATAATCGTGAATATGATGGAGGAACGCTTCTAGTTCCTGGATTCCATCGCTTCTTTGCCAGGTGGTGCAGTACACTATCATCAATGCAAAATCAGATAGCCAGAGGCAGTCATCAAGAAGAGGAGAACAGGTTAATTTGGCGCGGTCGTGGAGGAGGAAGTTATAAATTTAGCTCTTTTGATCCCATTCATTCACTGAAACAACGTATTACAATGCGTGCGGGTAGTCTTTTGATTTGGGATCAGCGTGTTGTGCACGGATCATCTCCAAACCATAGCCATAAATTCCGAGTAGCTCAGTTCATTCGTGCATTTCGGGAATCCAGCGTAAGTAGTGGCAGGTATGAAGCCCGTTCAGCTTACTTGAAAAGGGAAATCCTTAGTAGAGAATGGACCAGAAATATATCTGATTCGGGTAAGAAAGTTCTTGGGATTAAGTGAATCATAGTGCAATGTTTTATACAAGATCTCATACTCTAATAAAAGTCTTACTTCTTCTTTAAATTTTCTTCCAATCCCCCTTGGAAGTTGGAGCTGGTCGAGTTTCGCACGCCCTGCGTTGAAGCGCTCGCATCATCTTCTGTAAAAATTTCGTTTCGAATAATTTCGTGCAATCTATTAAATAGCTGTCCTTTAACCTCATCAAATGCTTGCTCGAGACGAGATAGTTCTATCGTGGCATTTTTGTTGTACATAAATAGGCCATAGTATAAGTCAAAGGAGTCGTTGTATGTATTGTCAACAAGTGATCTTAACGACTCGAAGCCCTTTGTACTAATGCTTGTGTCTGCAAGCTCCATAGTTCCTAGCATTCGTCCTACAGTATGCGTGATAAACTGTGATGAAGCGGCCTGTCTATCGTGCTCTTCACAAGACATTTCTACCATACGACAACCTTCATCTTCAAATAAGTGAAGGAATTGATCACACCTATTTTTTCTACTTTTCTCTTCACCAACCCTGACCTTCTCATATACGAGAGGTAAATCTCTCCAGCTCCCTTTGCCACTATCCGGACCAAACATCGGATGCAAACATAGAATATCAAAATTTTTGGGCAGGAGTTTCAAGAATAGTTGCTTCGGGAATTGCTTTACGGAGAGTACATCACAGAAAAGAGTATTCCTACGTAACCTTTGGAAAGGAAACTCTCTCAAAACCTTTTCTGTAGAAAGAATACTGGTGCTTAAGATCACGATATCTGGATGCTCCTCACAGAAATCATCTATATCAGGATAGAAGCACGCGCCTAAATTTTCAGCGACAGCGGTGTAATCCCCTCGTGAAGTTGCAATTACAGTGTGACCCTTTGATATAATCCTTTTCGCTACGAACTGACCAAAATTTCCGAAACCTACAATACCTATTTTGAGAGCATTTTTTTTATCCGTTACAACTTTTGCTTTCGCTTCAAAGTCAAAAGGCTGCGCAGCATCAATAGCATTCACATCGAGTCTCTCTTTTGATCTTCCACGTTCAAGCTTGTGATGCAACTTTGAACGCGATTTTTTCAGAAGTGTTTTCTTAGTAGTGAAACTAAGGAAGTGGGCAGTTTTCTCGCAAATCATGACCGTATGCTCGAACACAAGAATACTTACCAAGTTCGAGGCGTATCTCCTCAAATTTCAGATATCTCCTAAATGTACTACGGAGTATGCGGAATTGACAAATTCAGCACCTTCACTGCGTTGTTCGCGAGTAATAATCTTGCGAATTAATTCTATAGGTCCTCTATTTTTTTGCATCCGCCTACAGTCGCCGACTCGCCGTGTCGCCTACCAAAAAGCTCAAAAAAAAGAAAAAATAACGAGGAAAACAGGCATCATCACTACATATCATAGCGCATCTCTTGCCAGATATATATAAAAAGAGGGAAGTGGAGCTTGAGGAAGACAAAAACTGAAAAAAGCGCACGGGTAAGCTCACAAAAAAAAAAGAAAATCGAACGCGAGACGTTTTCGCACGTCTACACGGTTCTGAAAATCATTCGCATTTCCCGCACTTGTACGAGCCCACTTAGACTCTTATATCTTTCTATCAATGTTGTCAATAACAAGAGAAGTGACCTTCGCTTCGTCGAGTGCGTTTAGCTTTGCATGTTCACGACATCTGAATAAACGCCGGCAAAAAACGACCCTGGTTCAGAAGGGAATATCCTCCTTAAAAGACAGAACGGAATGCGTATCGTTCTCCAAACCTGATTCGAAAATTTTTCCGTCGAATGTCTTGAAGTTTGGAGTAGAAGGTATTTCGGAACTATTAGGGAAGGCCTTTAAACCGAGAAGAATTGGAGCCGTAACGCTTGGGCTTGCAACCAGCAATTTAGCCTACAACTCGTTCTTAGCTAGCGGAGGTGGTAACTCTGGCGACAATTACGGTTGGGATGGAGGTGGAGGCGATGGAGGTGGTGGAGATGGAGGTGGCTTTACGACGGTACTCGCGGCCTACGCCGAAGAGGAGGAGGAAGAAGAAGATGAGGAGGACGACGACGATGAGGAAGAAGAGGAAGAAGAGGAAGAAGAAGAGGAAGAGGAACTGGTACGAAAAAAGAGGAAGAGAAGCGGTAACAAAGACGATTTTATCGTTGAATCAGTATTAGCTACAAATTTACCTACTGGACCGGGTATTCCAAGCAAGGTGAGCCCTTTTTGTTTTTCAAAGCTTTTTTAACTGTATTTTTTACGTCTTAGTCCGAACTTTTTCAAGGTTTGAATGCTAGGAAAGGAGCACAACTATCTAAGAAAGATTTATCAGATGACTTAGAACAGCTACTTGGTACTGGTTTATTTGCAAATGTAGATGCAAACGTAACACCATCAAAAGATGGGTATGCAGTTGAGTTTGTGTTTCGGGAGAAGATCTGGCCCCAAGTGCAAACATTCAGAGTTTCTGGAAGTAGTGTACTTCCACGTGAAGTAGAGTTAGAAGTATTAGATGCTGCGAGAAATAGCCAAAATTGCACCGTAAGAGTACTTGCAGCTGCGAAAAATATCGTGGAAGGATATTATACAAGCAAAGGTTTGACTTTTGGAACAATTTCTCACTTCGACGGTATGGAGAATGGTGATGTTGTTGCCCATGTTATTGAAGGAGAGATCACGAAGGTTCAACATTGTTTTCTTGATGAAAATATGCAACCAATGTTGAATAACAAAGGAGTGACCAATCCACAAGTGATCTCACGCGAGCATAATTTTAGAGCTGGTGAACTTTATAATGTTGAGGATGCAAAGTCAGCACTGCGTGATATTTTTTTGTTACAACTCTTTGATAATGTGCAAGTGGTTCCTCGACCTGATGACAACGACCCCTCGAAAGTTCAAGTTGACATTATGCTCCGTGAAAGACCAGTTCGAACAGCAGAAACTGAATTGGAGTGGAGTATAGCGCCAGGTGACGGTGGTCGACCGGATTTTGTTTCAGTTCGCCCAGGAGGTTCAGTTCTGTTCGAGCACAGGAATTTGGATGGTTGGGGCCGACAGCTTTTTGGGTCTGTGTCGACAGCAAACTTCTTTCAGCCTCAGGATGATTTGGGATTCAAAATCGAGTATAATCATCCGTATTGCAAGGGTGAACTGGATGCAGAAAAATCGTCTTTTCGAACCTCAATTTTCAATTCAAGAAAAATTTCACCAGTCTTCACTGGAGGACCACTATTGGATAATGTACCTAGCGTCTGGGTTGATAGAGCAGGTATGAAGGCCACATTTACTCAGAATTTCTCGCGTCAATCTCGTTGCACTACAAGTGCAGTGCTTGAAGAGATCACAGCAAGAGATGAGTCAGGTGCAACTTGTCCGAATGGATCCAAACAGGTAGCTGATGGCTCTGTAACCATGGATGGTCCTCCTACGACTCATTCTGGCAATGGCTGCGATAAGGTGGTCTGCGTGCAAGGAAACTTAACGAGAGATACTACAAAGTTCATCAAAAATACACCGATTGGTTCTCGTGACATTTTACAAGTTGAGCAGTCACTGGGCATTGGATCATCATTTCCAATTTACAATCGGAGCTCGCTTGAAGCCTCGCGATTTGTACAACTCTTGAAAACTAAAAAAAAAAGCGATGCTCCCCCGCCGGTATTAGTCATGCATGCAAAGGGTGGGCATATCATAGGTGATTGTGCCGTATACGACGCATTTACATTAGGCGGGCCCCACTCCTGCCGCGGTTATGGAGTTGGCGAGCTCGGAGTGAGTAGAAGCTTCATGGAGTTTGCCCTTGAATTGAGGTTACCAGTTCCTTACTTGAACACTCACTCATTTTTATTTTGGGAGAAGTGCTCAGACTTAGGGTCCAGTAAATCTGTGATCGGAAACCCTACGGAGTATTACTGTCGCGCTGGGCAAGGTTCGTGCTTGGGGGTTGGCTTGAAACTGGGTCCAGTACGTGCAGAGTGGGTTCACGATGATAACCAGTCAAAAGGAACGTGTTTTTTGAGATTTGGGGAAAGGTTTTGAGTTCGTGGTACTTAACCATCACTCACTCGAGGAATATATTGACAATTTAACTTACAACAAGTCATGAACGTCTGGCATATTATGCTCTTCTTTCCATGGTATCTCTAGAGTTCAGCTCTATGAACTTTAGACACTGTACCGCTCTTTTGCTTTACGTTCAAGTCTAATTGCATCATCATGTACCATGTAGTTAATTTTGTCACTCTCTGGAAGCCCCAGTATTGCTTTAAAAGATCGTCCAACTGCTAGTTGATGAGCTTCATTCGAGGAAGTTTTCGTCCATAAGGCTATTCGATGTTGTTTCTGACGTATACTTATAACTGCACCACATATCTCACTCGGCTCGCTAAACTGTTCTCCAACCATAGCTAATAACAGTTTCAGCCAATATTCGTCCAGGTCTCCCACAGATCTACTTTTAGGGAATAAATATGTCCATTTCCCCCCATTTGCGCAGTTTTTATCCTCCCACTTCGGTTCAATGCCCTCTTTGAAAAGATGAAAGTCTGTTCCCATTATCAACTTACTTGGGCTTAGAATTTTGTTGTAAAGGCACCAAAAATCCTCGATCGAATCAAAGGTGTAGACACTACGGAGAGTTTGACCCCACGTAGTCTGTTTTCGGCTCCTGCGATAGAATAATTTGAAATCAAATGCGTAAATTAGACCAAGAAAATAAAGCAAAAGATACTCACCCGTTCGGGTTGTCAAACCATAAAGTCCACTTGTTTTGTAGCGGGTGCTTTTTGCAAAAGTCCGGAGAATTTTGAGTGCCACTCATTCTTTTATATCACCTTGTCGTTAAAGTCGAAGACAAGCACTTAAATATAATCAAAAAGCGGCACTTGTAAAGCTTTGTGAAAAAAAACGCGAAAAAAGTAAGGCGATTTAGGTAAAGGACGTCTTGTTTTCACCGTCTGTTGGTTTTGGATAGAAGAAGGGTGGGGTCTTTTTGCTCCGAACAATATTGGCCGATTTATTTCTCCGTTTTTTTCTGTAGAATGGGTTAGTCGAAAAGGTTAGTCGGGTAGAAAACGTTAAACCCCAAAATATCGCCCCCCACGTCTTATATCGGGAGCACGGTTCAAGAAAGGCGGAAAACGGAAAAAAACGTAGACACTCCGTACATCCATTTGAAAGACAGATAGGTTGATACGGGGGCCATCAAAGCAAAAAATTTTAAAAAAAAAACTAAAAAAAGACAGATAACGAAGAGGATAACGAAAAACGCACCACAACCTGCACTTGATTCCTACGTGACTCTGAACTACAGCAGACTTTCGAAGCATCCCTGCGCAATCGAATATTGCAGTGAACTTCACTTTCTAAACTAATCGTTTGAATCGTCAAAATGCTTACATCTATCTCTTCCCCTATCCGCTTTAGTCTTGTCTCAACTTCGTCTTGCGACAGAAAAAAACTGAGAGAACTTCGAAATCAGCGAGCTGAGAGATCTCGTGTGCTCGTTGGATGCAGCGCAATGGCGCGCGAGACCGACCCCAAAAAACGTATTGTTATTACCGGTATGGGGCTTTGCTCTGTTTTTGGAAACGACTATAATGCGTTTTACGATAAGCTTTTGGAAGGAACCTCTGGTGTAGCTCCAATTGACCGGTTCGACACTACCGATTTTCCAACTAAGTTTGCGGCTCAAATCCGCAACTTTGACAACGAAGGTTACATCGACAAGAAAAATGATCGCCGTTTGGATGATTGTTTGAGATATGCTTTAGTAAGTGGTAACAAGGCGCTTGAAGATGCTGGTCTGGCTGGCGAAGCTTTAGCCAAAGTTGATAAACAACGTGTAGGAGTTCTCTGTGGCTCAGGTATGGGTGGGCTCACGGTTTTTCAAGACGGCGTGAAAGCTTTGGTTGAGAAAGGACCCAAGAAGATCACTCCATTTTTCATTCCATATGCCATTACAAACATGGGTGGAGCGATGCTTGCGATTGAAAAGGGCTTTATGGGTCCAAATTACAGCATTTCAACTGCTTGTGCAACGGCCAACTATGCCTATCATGCAGCAGCCAACCACATAAGAAATGGTGACGCGGACATAGTTATTGCTGGTGGATCAGAAGCACCAATAATTCCAGTTGGCTTGGGTGGCTTTGTAGCCTGCAGGGCTTTGTCGCAAAATAATAGCGATCCCGAGGGCGCTAGTCGACCATGGGATAAGGCTCGAGATGGTTTCGTCATGGGAGAAGGTGCAGGTTTATTAGTGATGGAAAGTCTCGAGCATGCTCTGGCCCGTGGCGCTCGTATTCATGCAGAGTATTTGGGAGGTGCAATTACGTGCGATGCTCACCACATGACCGACCCACGTGCTGATGGTCTTGGAGTATCTACTTGTATTGAACTTGCCATCAAGGATGCTGGAATATCCGTTGAAGACATCAATTACATCAATGCACATGCAACAAGTACTCTTGTTGGTGATGTCGCAGAGATCGCCGCTGTCAGAAAAGTATTTAAAGACACGACAAATGTTAAGATGAACGCCACCAAGTCTATGATTGGCCACTGTCTTGGTGCAGCAGGGGGTATGGAAGCAATTGCATCCATTATGGCCATTAAAACAGGCTGGTTACATCCGAGTATTAATCAGAATGAGTGCGAGGAAGTAGTCGCAGGTATCGATACCTGTGCGAACGTCAAAAAGGAACACAAAGTGACTGCAGCTATAAGCAACTCGTTTGGTTTTGGTGGACACAACTCTTGCGTAATTTTTGCTCCATATGAAGCTTGAGGAAATTGAAATCCAAATTTACTTAACATGCTCGATGTAATTAGTGCATGTATTTACTAAAAGGAAATAGCTTAATGAAACAGAAATCAAGTACTTTACTTTTTGCTTCCTTCTTTCAAAATTTCACCACGAGGTTCATATTCCCCTCTTCAAATGTACTTGAACACTACTAAGATGAGCGAAAAATTCTCAACAAAAGAAAGGCAGAATTCTGAAAAGAAAGGTTCGTCTACATCAGTCTATATTTTATACTATTAAGGAGTATACATCTCAGACAAATTTATTCTAATGTCTCTTTCATGAGCAAACCAGTCTTGTTGTGGGACAATAGATATAGGAATTGGAAGTCCACACAACGAACCTGCACAATTAAATTTCCAATTGAGACCTAAAGCTGCACTATTTAAGCATTGTTCGTTCAGTAGCAACTCACCTTCTGCAACTTTTTTCTCGGATCTTTGTAAAGCGTCTTCATAATGACTTTTATGAGATGAAAGTAAAAATACTTCCACACTACCAGTGTTTGACTTAAGAAAAATTTCATATTGGCACTTTACGCTCGTCAAACAGACATTTCCACTTGGATCTGGAACTACAAGTGTAGCACCATATGGTGCTCTAATTGCAATTAAAGTCTTTTGAGAAAAATCTGGAATAAAGTTGACGTCTGCCTCAGCAATGAACAACATCCTCTAAAACATTCAAATAAAATATAGCATTCCCTTCTTGAAAAGATAGCAACTACCTGGAAGTAAGGTGATAAAAAAACACTTTCAAGTATTCCCTTCATTCTTTCTACATGATTGTCTAAGATTTTCTCGAACTCATCCTGCTGTTTCGAACATAATTTTGTAGCCTGATAAACTTAGAATTGAGTACAATCCTCTTTTCGTCGAGAATAAGAACGCACACTTTTTCGAGCAAGGTGTCGGATTTCTTGAACGTTCTCATGTTTACATACTACGTAATTCTTGGATTTTTTTGCAACTATTCCAAGCCCCTCAAGAACGTTCGTGATGTCATAAATTCTTCGTTTTTGTACGTCAAGAACTACAGCTGCTTCATTCAAGTCTAGTTCGTGTACATCCGATCCCATCAGCAACTCTACGAACTTTTTAGTAAGCAGACCAAGGGAGCTAGAGAAATTCTTCTGAGCAAGAAATATAATAAGAGAACGACAAACCTGTCAAAACGGCCGGAAGGATTGGACACAATAAACTCCATGGTTTAGATTAATGTTTTATCCTCGTTCTTTGGAAATCATAAAATTGCTTTTAATTATCTACCAGTAGTTATCCTCACGTAATATCTTCTCTCCACTTCAATTGGTCTGACCTCGAAGCGGAATCTGAGTTTAGCTTTCCGCAAAAGAGAGAGACCTGTATACGTTACACTCGAACAAGAGAACCCTAGATCTGTCACGTATACGTACGATTTAAATTTCAAAGTGGATGGAACGGGGTATTTGTTTTGGACACTTGAATCTTCGAAAGATTCAAAAACAACCTATCAAGAGAACACACGACGAAAACGATTTCCCCTTGAAACGCTCGCCGAGTACTTCTCTTCGTTTCCAAGAAAGAAAAAGAAAAACTAAGCTTTAACATTTCAACTTTTTCAAACGATTAAAAACTATATATATAAACCTGCTCCTAACTCCTAATCATAAAAGCGCCTTTCAGTTCTTGGAATTCGGCGAGAGGGGCGATTCCAAGTTTCTGAAAAACTCAGTAGTCAGTACGCGTGCAAAAGACTGAAAAGAGAAAGGAACGGCTCTAAAAATTCAAAAAAAAACGCTTCGACGAAATATATAATATTTTACACTCGCGATGAGCATAGAATCTAAGCAACGTTGGAAGGAAGAATTTGATACGTTCATTGATGAAGAGGTATGTAATATATTATCTTCCTGAAACTTTTAGTGGTAATATTTTTACGTTGTTGTAGCTAATCCAAAAATTTATTCAAAATGGATGCAGCCGTTTCGAGGTCAACCTGGATGATTTGCGTTCAAGAAATTCTCGACTTTCTCGAAGGCTAATGAAAGATCCCGGTGCAATTATTGAAATTTTAAAGGATACAATTAAGTACAAAGTTCAAGTAGATCATCTCAAGGATTTAGACCATTTTGAAGTCACCTTTAGCGGTTCCTTTGGTATATATGCAGTCTCTCCGAGGGGTCTTCTTTCCTCTTTTTTAGATTGTTTGGTCAGTGTTGATGGAATAGTTACCAAATGCACTGCAGTCAGACCTAAGCTTGTTACGAGTAAACACTTTTGCGACCACAATTCAAAGTTCATTACTCGGGAATATCGAGACGTTACATCATTAACTGGATTACCTACTTCCACAATAATTCCAACAAGAGATGAAGGCGGAAATATTCTCACAACAGAGTATGGACTTTGTGAATATCTCGATTATCAAATTATCACAGTACAAGAAATGCCGGAGAATGCTCCTTCAGGCCAGCTACCGCGTTCTGTTGATGTTATTCTTGACCGTGACCTTGTTGATAACTGCAAGCCTGGAGATAGAGTCAAAGTAGTTGGAATTTATAAAATTGTTCCAACGAGGTCAGGCTTAGGCTCGGGTGGAATTTTTCGAACCATTTTGGTTGCAAAGGATATTCAACAACTTGCGAAAGACGTTTTTATTCCGAGTCTATCCCGTGAAGATCTGACAGAAATAAAGAATCTCCCAAAGAAATATGAACCGAAAACTCTTCTGAATTTGCTTGGAAGATCTTTAGCACCTTCTATATGTGGACATGACAACATCAAACGTGCCCTCATCCTACTTCTCCTGGGAGGAAACGAGAAGGTTCTAAAAAATGGAACTCATCTTCGTGGAGATATCAATTGTTTAATGGTTGGTGACCCATCAGTTGCAAAATCGCAACTGTTAAGATCTATCATGAATATTGCTCCACGTGCTGTTAGCACCACTGGAAGAGGATCTTCAGGCGTCGGGCTCACTGCTGCTGTGACTACTGATCAAGAGACAGGTGAGCGTAGATTAGAAGCAGGGGCGATGGTATTAGCTGATCGAGGCGTAGTATGTATTGATGAGTTTGATAAGATGAGTGATGCAGATAGAGTTGCAATCCACGAAGTTATGGAACAACAAACTGTAACGATAGCAAAGGCAGGAATCCAAGCTTCACTGAATGCGCGGTGCAGTGTTATAGCTGCTGCAAACCCTATATATGGAAACTATGATCATAGTCAACCGGTGACTCAGAATATAAATCTTCCAGATTCTCTTCTATCAAGGTTTGATTTGTTATTTATAGTTCTTGACCAGTCAGACTCTGGTGTCGATCGCATGATTTCATCTCATGTACTCAGTATGCATGCGAACATGAATTACAATGGACAGAAGGCTAATTCGTCCATAATTTTCTCCGATGCAAATACCAACAGTTTGTGTCAGAACGAATATTGCTCGAGTGAATTAGAAAACGTGTCCAGTGTCCCTGATTCAGACAAGGTCTCAAAATTATTTTTACAAAAATACCTCTATTACATGAAAATGAGCGTGAAACCTATTTTAACTTTGGAGGCAGAAAACAAAATAGCAGAACAATACTCAAGGTGGAGGAGCGACAAGGCTGAAGCTATGCGCAGTAGGAGAGCGCTACCGGTAACTGCTCGGACCCTAGAGACCATTATTAGGCTAGCTACAGCGCATGCAAAGATGAGACTCTCAAAGTCTATTGATGTTGCAGATGCCACAGCAGCCATAGAAGTTATGAGGTTCGCGATTGAGGCAGAAGATACTAACTTGCATGCTCGTCATTCTAAGGACAGGTTAAACTCTAACTGTGATAATATGGCATCGAGTTTTGCAACGTTCCAAACGAAGCTCGGGAATTTTATGCTTCTAAAAGACTCAGTCACAATAGAAGAGATAGAGCGTGAATCTCATTCATGGTATAATGAGAAGTTCACAAGAGATGACATACAATTGATGTTACAAAATTTGCATGCAAGAAATCAAATCATGCTCGATAATGATATTGTACATAAGGTGTGAGAGATAAGCTTTTTCAACCTTATTCTCTTTGTATTTATGAGATGGTGACCTGTTTCTTTTGGGGGAGTTGATACAAAAGTTAGAAACAACAAACAATAAAGGCAGAAAGACTTGTGATTTGAATCAAAGGAAGTCCAGATACTTTTTTAACAGTTCTGCTGCTGTCTGCCCATTCTTCGTACACATTCTCATACATGTCTTTACACTGTTACTTCTTCTTCCTTCATTGAATTGGGTCGAAAAATAAACCGTTACTTGGTTACTAGCTTACTACCAACGAGGCTCTCAGAAAAACAGTTAAACTTTCGCACAAAATTCGACCAAATCAACAAAAATCAACAAAGAGCCTTGCTGAACTTCTTCGTGCATCGTGCAAACGAGAGCAGGACACATCTGCACTCGTACCGAACGCTTCTTTCTTTATTTAGTTTCGTTTAGTCAACCATATTGCGGGACTAATACATACAATATTTCGAAGCTGTTTATGGTCAATCGAGGAAAAAGTTCTTCCGACGTTTTCAGTCTTTTCACCTGACAGGAAGAAGTTCATCCGAAGCGAAGAGCTTTTGGGGAGCGGCGTTTCCGAGTTACCTTACACGGGTGCAGTAGCACAATACTTCTAACACTTACGCGCTCGTTTTCATGCCCTTGCAGAGATCAGTGTAATTCTGTAGCAGAGTTTTACTTTGACTTCAAAGTGCCAGCTATCTTACTTAATATGTTGGTGTTGCGCAAAAAGAACAGTTGTGGTGACCTGAAAGTTATTTTCCAACCGAACTGCTGTACTTCAGTTCAACTATACTCCAGTTCTAAGGAAAGAAGAGATCAATAAATATCAGGAAGATATGCAACCGGAATCGTCTTTCCTCTGTTGCGAATATAGGAAAGAAAATATTCGAGGTCTCTATTCTAAAAAGAAGTTTAAGAAAGGTCAGATAGTATGTACAGAGGTTCCAACTGCGGTCTTACACAAAAATAACGCTTGCAACCTTATTTCGTGTTCAAATTGCAGGAAAGTTTTAGACATGAGCGACATCCAAACTTTTCACAAATGTAACCTCACTTCGAAATGTGATGCTCTTTTTTGCTCGGAAGTTTGCTTCAGTTTTGCGCTGAAGGGATCTGAAGCTTCCAAATCTGTCGGTGGCTGGCATAATTTCACGTGCGTTGAAGTTCTTGGTAGTCTTCGAACTGAGCAATATTTTGTTGAACAAGATGCATGTCAGCTAGCTACGATAATTTTAGCGAAGTCAATATCCCAAGTATCTGCTGCCCAAACCGAAATTGACAGGGAAGTGACTATTTTATCTTCTCTATATTCACCAGAGAAGCTGCGAAATTCTGTGAGCGAGCAGTTTGAAAGTGAAGATGAAATTGATCTTCTAGTGTCATATCAGAACGATCTCGAAACGCTTCAAACTCATGCCAGCGAGTTTTTACCTCTTCTGAAAGAGTGCTGGCTTTCCAAACTTGGAGAATTCAGTAGTGCTATTAAAAAATTATTGAAACAGGAGTTGTTTTTAAAGTTGGTCACAGGAATACATATCTCTAGCCGTGCCATCGAAGTTGATTTATCTGATAACGTAGATGTTATACAGGCACTTGATTCTAGATCAACTACAAGTGAGAGCATCAAACTGAGTTTTAAGGACGGTTACAGCAGACGTGGATCTATGAAGGAAGCTAAAAGTTCCTATCACATGGAAAAAAGTGGAAGACAATTAAATACTTCTCTTTTTTGTAGTCCACTTCTTTCCGCATTGAATCATAGTTGCTGCCCTAACGTTCAGCTTGAGACCAGCTCACGAAGTAGGCTTGGCTTACAGGTGAAATTTGTGGCTATACAAAATATTCGTCCAAATGATATACTTACGGTTTCATACATACCCACACAGCTTAATATTCATTTGCGGAGGAAAAACTTACTTCAGAGCTACGGATTTACATGTAGATGCTGTAAATGCTCGTGGGAATGTGGTAGTTTTGAATTCTCTCTTGAAGAAATAGTTTCAATGTCACATGTTGCTTTTGATGAGTGCAGGTTCAAAGACTCCTTAACTTTGGTAAAGTTTGGTTGTAAAAGATGGGGGAGAGAAGGGGAGCTCTTTCATACTATGGGCATGATCCAATTGGCTTTGGGTAAATGGACGAAAGCCCATGACACATGGCATGTAGAGCACTTCGAAAGTGGAGTCTCTCTATTCTTAAAGAAGCAGAAGATGAAAGATAAAGCTTACATCACAGATCTTTCAAAAAGTCACTCAAATGTTCGCAAAAACAGACTTCCTTCAGCTTCACGGAACTGCATAACATTGGCTGCTGGGGCTATCTGGCTCTTACCATCTCTCAATCTTTCTAAGAATACTTGCAAGCGATGGATAGCCCTTGCGGAGAAGTTTGCTTCCTCACAAGGAGGATGGTGCACGAACAGACATGTTTCAGTTGCTACAACTGATTTACCAATTCACCATATTCCAGACCTTGTAAGTGAGTGGAATTCATTTGTACTCTCAGATTTGATTCCGCTGGCTGAACAACTTCTGATTGCCAGCATGTTCAATAAACGTCTTTGCGTGCACGATGCATTTATAGTAAAGTATGATGCTTCCAAGGGACGCAGTCACCTGCCCATTCACAGGGACCAAAGCGAAGTCAGTGTTACTCTTGCACTTAACTCAGACACAGAGTTTGGTGGGGGTGGAGGAACTATGTTTCCGAATTTAGGAATTACGATCTGCCCTAAAATTGGGGAGGTTCTTCTTTTCCGGGGAGATTTAGAGCATAGTGGATTTCCAATTTATAATGGTCTAAGATACATAATTGCTGCATTTTTTTTTCTCGAAAAAAAAAATAAAAACGCGTAAAAGGAACAACTATGCTATTTTATTCTTTTGGAAATTTCCCCATGATTATTTCATGGTTCTAGACGTAACCGATTGTTGTTTTGGAAAAAAAAACGAAATCATTTCAAGAAATAATAAATAGATACACTCTACCCATATCATTTAAATTAATTAATTAAATTTGAAAATCTCAAAAAGACTATTATTCATCTTATAATTTCTAATTGCTTAAACACTTTTCTTCTACTATTATTATCTTTAAAAAGATAATAAGAAAATATGGTCTATTTTTCCTCGTGAATTTGAATTATTTAATCCCCAAATTAAAGATGAGAAAGATAGAATAAAATAAAGTAAAATAAAATAAAACAAAACTTTGTGCCGCTTATTATCCGCGCTCACACTCAAAATAGAAATCAATTAATACGAATTTAATTGCACGCGAGAAGAATCGGTACGTGAAAAAAAAATTAGTTCGTACTTTTTATAATACTTACGCGGGTGATTGATTACTGTTGTTATCAACTGTGGGTCTAAATTTAGTACAGATCAACGCCTTATTCTTTTCGTGAAAAAGCCAGGAATGCAGGGAATAAACATTGGGATATTAAGCATTGGTCCCTAACTGAGCTCACCGGATATTGACGTTTAACACTTTTTAAACTATTACAAGAATGCTAAGATGCAGCAGACAAGTCGAAAATGAGCACCTGAAACAAGCACCTGAAACGACAAAGATGACGCGAGGAAAAGCGATAGGAAAAATAAAAAAACAAAAAATAAGTCCTGAAGAGCATTTTAGAACAGTAAATTCCTTCCTCTCTCCCCCATAAAGCCAAAATTGAAAGAGTCCACTAAAGAAGAGTGTCTGTCAATCCACTTCACATACCTACTTCAAGAAGTTAATTAGTTTCTGAAAACCTTTTGGAGTTTGAAGTGAATTGAGTATGCTCATACTTCAGGAAGAAAGTTTTTAAAGCGAGAAAGAACGGCGACGTCCGCAGTGATAAAAGGAAGATGAAATCCAACTTTCCTTCAGTCGTGATTTTTACAGTAACTTTTCTCTCTTTGACGCTTCATCATAGGGCGAGCTGTTTTGAAACAGATATTAACTACAATATTTCGACCGAATCATTTTCGGAGAAGGAGTTGAATGCTAAAACTATTAGTTCTGGAAAGGGCTTTGAGAAAACTTTGGCTGCTCAGTTTGAGAAGGCTCTAGCTAAGGAGTTCAACGACAAAGACGGTACAGAGTCAAAAGGGGTGGCTTCAGAAGGGGCTGGTAGAAGCTTTAATCAAACAATTGCTTTGCAGGGAGCTACTCTTGAAACTGTCGTCAGAGTCAGTCGATCAAAATCCTTGCCTTCTCCATTAGAGTCGGGCAGAAAGAATGGCATAAGTGACTCTGGCAATTCTGAAGAAAGTTACTTCCTTGGAAATTTTCGAGTTGTTACTGCTAAAATTCTGAATGAAGTTTTCACTTACTCTGTATTGAATAAGATTCCCGAGCAAGAGGTTTCGGTGGAACGACTTATTGATTCGTCAGATAATGAGTTTGTCATCTCAAATCCAAAAAATGGCACAATGGAGTTACAGCAAGATCACAGACTTATCACTGATATTGTAATAATAATTTGTGCTGCTACCGCTGGAGCTGCTATTTTTGGTGCTCTTGGACAGCAGCTAATCACGGGATTCTTACTCTCAGGCTCATTAATCGGTCCTGGAGGCTTTGGTCTCGTTGTTGAACTGGTTCAGGTAGAGACTCTTGCGCAGTTTGGTGTGGTTTTTCTCCTCTTTTCGCTTGGAGTAGAATTTTCCATATCGAAGCTGAGACACGTTCAAAATGTTTCTATATTTGGAGGTAGCATCGAAGTCATATTAGCTATGCTTCTATGTGGAGTGTTGAGTGACTTTTCAGGAGCACCTACCAAGGAAGGTATATTTATTGGTGGGTTTCTTTCCATGTCATCAACAACAGTTGTTGTTAAGTGTCTGATGGAAAGAGATGAAATGTCAGCTCTGCACGGGCAAATCACCTTGGGCACGTTAATTCTACAGGATTGTACAATAGGATTATTATTCGCTCTACTCCCTGTCCTAGGAGGGAGTCATGGAGTTGTGGAAGGAGTAGTTTCATTATTCCAGACAGTCATTACTATGGTTTTCTTTTTGACATTGTGTATAATCTTCAGCCGCTATGTAATTTTTCGTTTTTTGAGGGTTGTTTTTACATTCAGCGGTGAGCTTTTTCAGCTCGTTCTGATTGCATTTTGTCTATTAATAGCTTGGTTGAGTGACCATTTTGGATTGAGTATAGAGTTGGGGGCATTTATTGCAGGTGTTATGGTTTCATCGACCACTTTCTCAGAACAAGCTCTAACAACAATTGAGCCGATAAGAAACCTTTTTGCTGCCCTATTCTTGACCTCAATAGGAATGATCATGAATCCGTACTTTCTTTGGGTTCATTTGGATGTCCTTTTGGCAACTTTACTGATAGTAATAGTTTTTAAATGTTCTCTAATTGCTCTGGTGGTACGGGCTTTTGGTTACGACTTCAGAACAAGCTTCACGGTCGGGATGTCTCTTGCACAAGTAGGTGAGTTTTCATTTGTACTGCTGAGCAGAGCTTCTGCAGTCGGGTTAGTTCACAGAAAGTTATATTTATTACTGCTCGGGTCAACAGCGTTAAGTCTCATAGCAACTCCTATCTTGTTTAAATTATCACGACATCTGCTGTATTTTGGAGCTATGATGCGCTGGTTGAAGGTAGATATGGAAAATGAATTCATAAGGTAGATAAAAGAAGATAAATGATATATGATACAAAAGAATTTCTCGAGAGTTCATAGAAACTAGAGAACCAAATTTCTGAACGCTACAAGCTTACGTCGACAATCCGCTGCCCTTGCTGAGCCATTATCATTCCAACAATTAAACCATAGAGAGCAAGTGCCTCAGTAAAGATAAGAATTAATACCATAGGAGCGAATAACTTTGATTGACGAACGACAGCTTGAGTAGCACTTTCTCCAACGACTCCAACAGCAATACCACTTGCAAATTGAGATAGTCCGCAGCATAGCCCACCTCCTAAATGCATCATCCCATTATATTCTTTGTAGCCTTTTTCAGGATGAATTCCGCTTAAAATAATTATAGAGAGGACCAAACCGTAAATACCCCGAACACCCGCCATAGCCACCGGAATGATACCTTTAATGATCATGTTTGGATTTTTACTGCCCGCACGGCATAAACCCAGACCTGCTTGAGCGGAACCATAGGCTGCTCCTGTACCTATACAAATATATTTATAAGCACTCTCTTATCTTTATGTGTTCGGAACTTACACGACAGGACTAAGCATAGCATTGAACTGAGGTAACCTAAAAATAGACTCATATTCTCTTCATTTCTATACATCTGCTCGTTTTTGCGAAAAGGTTGAGTTTCTTTCCTTCGTCTTTTAGTGATTTTACTGCTCAAGTTTGGAGTAAACGAAGGGTGGTTTCAAAGTTTTGTGATTTATGTGAGCTTTAGAAAGGACAGCTGAGACAAGTTAAAACCCAATTTATTTCACAGTAGTCTAATTATGAAGACGCTTTGTTCCTTCTTCCCCCTTCCAAGGTGCAGTAACTTACAAAAACTTTCTGCACTCGAAGAATCGCTCTCTCACTGTCTCTGGCGGGGAAAATCTTGTGTTAGTGTGTAAATTTTGTGTAAGTGTGTAAATTGTTGCATTACAAAGACAGAATTTTCTATTTATTTCCTGATCTGTGCTCTAAAAATTTTGTGTGTTTTTTTTAAAAGAAAATTGTATGTTTTATTTTCGGCAACAAAAAAAAAACGCTGCTCTCTCTCTGCTTCATCTATTATTATTGCTGCTATACGCGTGCTGGCGTTACTGCTATCAATATCTATGATAGATAGTGTCTCATTCTCTCTCTTTTTTAAAAAAAGCAATACAGTGTAGAAAAACTAAAAAAGTTCTTGACTTTTAACGACAAAGAATAACGAAGTCGACGTTTGTTTCATATTGCTTGCATAAGAATATTCAATACGCTAATCTGAAATAGAAAGGTAATAATATGCTTTACATGCGTATCATAAGATCTACATTTTGTATTCTCAGACTTTTGCGGTCATAGAGATGCTAAATATGAGTCAAAGTTTACAGATGAGATTCGTAACTGTTTTGGACTCAACTCGCGAAGACCGGTCAACGTTGATAAGAGAAAGTCATTATCGAAAGCGGGGCAAAAAAACAATGACGAGGCATACTGTTGGGAACGTAACTGCGAGGTATAGTTTTGACACGATTTTCCATCTCGAATCACGATAAATCTTGGCAGTACTGCTCATAAGTCTTCAGCTCCTGCTCTTGTGCGATTTTCACGTCCACACACTGTTTTTGGAACTATGGTAAGCTGGAACAAGAAGGTAAAAAATGACATTTCATCTGTTTCTTGTTATAGATTAGTGTTGCTTCTGTATCATTGATGGCAGTATCTGCTCCGAATGTGACCTTTTTTCACATGTTTGGGAAGGTATTATCTTTGAGAGAACCAACAGGAAAATAGACAAAAAAGTTTTGAAGGCGGTGTGCTCTGCACTTTGCATGAATGTAGCTATTGTTGGCTTAAACCAAGTTTATGATAGAAAGATTGACATGGTACCGCAAATGTTATTTCAGTGGTGAAACGATCTGTATTTATTGTCGCAGGTCAATAAACCGTATCTACCTCTTGCTAGTGGAGAGTTCAATGCAAGTACTGCGCTATTTATCATAGCTTTTTCTGTCTTAATTTCTATGTTGCTTGGTAAATTTTTTTCTGTTAACTACAGAAATTATTTTTACCGGATTTATGAAGGGGTTTTCAGTGATTCCGCTCCGCTTATATGTACTCTAGTTTCAAGGTAATTGAATTTTCACAGGGCCCAAAAGAAATATGAACGTGTATTATGAAATAGCCTTGCTTTTGGCTTAATGTATTCTGTTGATATTAGAAAGCTTCACTGGAAGGTACTTAAAATAAATAATATTTCCAACAGTTTATATTAGAAATAATGTAAAAAGGAGCATCCATTTCTTGCCACCGGTTGCATACTGATTGTTAGAGCTTTGATTGTTCAACTAGGATTTTACTGCCATGCGCTTGGAAGGTATTCTTTGCTTTTCATTATTTCGTTTGTCATTTTCTTTGTATAGTGGCTTCCTTGGAATTGAGCTAAAAAGAAATCTCATTTTCTCGATATTTTTTATGTGCATTTATTCTATAGTCATCGCATTATTCAAAGTATATTTTTGTTTGATTGGCTGAATCAGAATTTTGATATGAATCTCAATAGGACGTACCAGATGTAATGGGTGATGCACAAGAGGGGATTCAAACACTCACCGTTCGATTTGGGGTGAAGTTGGCTTTCATACCATTTAAAAACTAATTTGAAAACCCAGATTTCATCAACATTTCGGATATGTATTGTGCTCTTGACGCTCGCATATTCATGGTAAGTCGGCGATAAGTTCTTCAAAGCATATAATATAGTCTTTGTAGTGGTGCTCTGTTTTCGAAGTTCTGCACAACCAATTTGAATTTTTTCATTACGGTAAAATACATAGATCAGGAGTGTTTCTTATCAATAATTCTTAAGTTCTTTAGATTTTTGGTCATATTATTGGAGGATCTGTGATCTTGCTCAAGGCAGCCAAAGTTGACTTGAGCTCTTCTGCATCTTTGCATAGATTTTATATGCTCATTTGGAAGGTGAACTATTTTTTTCATCGAAAATTTTTTATTTTTGACACATTGAATGCAACACTTCAAAAGCTCTTCTACTTGGAATATCTTCTTTTTCCCTTTCTCTCATAAAGTATCATAATCATAATCATACAGCGGAAGACGCTCATGTTGAGTGATTTTTTGTAATGAACTTTAGCTGCATTTACTATTCATAATATGACCGTTCCATTGTATCAACAATGAGAACCACTCTAAATATTTCTTTAAAATAATATCTCGTAGCATCTTGACCGTTAATTCGTTATACCTAGTTATAATATTTTCCACTGATTCTGAGGAGTGTATCATTAAGCGCTTTACTATCAAAATCTACTAGCTATTGTTGAAATAGTTGAACTACCTGTTTGTTCGTACAGGTCTAGAATTTGGTTACTTATATCTTCGCGAACACTTTGGTGTACAGCACATGTTTCCCACCATTCCTTCTCTACAGAAATTTTTGCACTTAAAAATTTCGAAGCTTAAATAAAAAAAAGAGTGTGAATTCATAGAAATAAGGAGCAGATGTGAATTACCTAGAAAAAGTACTGAATGTGCGACTTCCAGAGAGGTATACTGGAGGCAAAGTAGAGTTCGCAAGCTTCATATTTCTTTAGCCCGGCCCAAATGTTATCAAAGATTAATATATACCTATCGTTTGCAAAATTCCAGGCAACCTGAGCAAGATCTCTTGCGTTTTTTTCAGGAATTACTTTCTCTTCGCTCATTTGCTTTACTATTCGTAGTAAGTGCTTGTATGGATGTTCAGCGTGGAAATGAAACCCAAGCGTATGTAGTAATAGTCGCTCAGCACAAAGAATCACATCTCTTTGTTGCTCCATGAATACCTAGGGATTGTGTCAAAGTACAGTGATAGCGAAAGCTTATGAACATACTCGGTCATTGATTAACTTATTGTAGCGGTTTGGATCATCTTGATATTTAATCAGCAAGGCAGTTTTAACTACATCCCGAAGAGCTTTTGGAGTCTCTTCAACTTTCCCAGCTAGAAACAAACAAGCAGTTGCGATTACCTGGAAGCACACTTGAATAAAATGAAGGAATCTGATTTGGAAATGCAGTACAAAGCGTTCGTTTCCCCGTTGTTTATGAGAGTGGTTTGCAAAAAACTTATGGCAGAACACAACTGCTGTTGCAATTGTTAACTGAGGACTGGAATTCAAAACATTCATCATAAGCTTCAATGAAAAAGAAAAGAAGCTTACACGTTGATTCTCATGCCAGCATCCTTCAAGAACTCGCAGTAGGACCAACGATACCATTTCTCGGAATTTATGTCCATCCCGTCTAAACGAGAAGGAGAAAATTCGTTCAGCTCATGAGAGGAATACATAGCGAAGAATTAAAACAATATAATTGAAACTTTGCGGATAAGTGTATGCCACGCCTTTCTATCTATATGATGTTTAGGTTCACAATGTAGGACTGCAGATTCTCTGAGATATGTATTAGAAAGGAAAGAAACGGGGGAGAAGTGTTTGGCTCGCCCCATAAATGATATAAAATTTTAGATACCATAAGCATGTGTGTGCGCGCGCGCGCGGACGACGAGAGAAAGTCAATTTTTTTTTTAAATCGAAAATAATTTCACAATTTGTATTCTTCTTCATTATTATTGTATTCCTTCTAATAAGAATTGTTTTCTAATACCTGTATACCAGCAGTATATAATTGACGCACGCATACGACATAAGTCTCTATTTCTGCGTAGCTTTAGTAGAAATGCCTCAACAATTGCAGCAGTATATTGTGTTTCTAGAATTAATGTAGGAAGAAAATGGGAAAATCCAAGTATTTATCGGCATGAAGGTGGTTCGACTGTACATTTCTGGCCTGCACCTAACAATAACTGAGGAGGATTTGAAGGAGTTGTTCAAGCCTTTTGGTCAAATTAAAAAAGTTCAGATAGCACGCTACAAAGAACCGAAGTACCAAACTTTTTGTAGAGGTTTTGCGCACTTCGAAATCAACTTTCCGAGCCAAGATTCACAGAATCACTGTCTTCACATGTATGATGGTTGTAAGTGGAAATCTCGGCGAATTCAACTCGAAATAGCGCACCCTAACTTCAAGGATCGGCGACTCGCTGAAAGACGCGAGGATCATCTATCTATCCCATATTCTTCGAGTCGTAAAAAAGTTGTCGAGGTTCAATCCTTCTCATCGGATCGATTATGGATTGCTGGACGTGCAAGAAATACTCGAATCGAAGTGTATTGTGGGAGCTCCATTAAGTTTGATTGTTCTGATGAACAGAAGACGAGTTATACTAAGAGCCACTTGGGCATAAATTTCTCAAATTTCTCACTTAGTAATGAAGCAAGAAACACGGAAATCATGAGAGCAAGTACTCCAAGAAAGCTCGGTCGAGGTCCAGTACGCGCACGTGATTCTGATTTCATTGATTTTAAACAAGAAACTTTTACTAAGAGTGTGAAAAAGAAGAGTTCTGACAATGAAAGAATTTCCATTTCATCTGACTTTTTTAGGCAATAGTCACGAAGCTCTGGTATTATTAATGAAAGTTTTGAATAAAGATATACCGGCAATTGTTGTTCCTTTTGCCTACAACAGTCTCACGTATTGCGATTTTACAAATCAAAAAAGCTGAAAACTGTGAAAAAGTCAGTGTGGTAATTCACCCAAACTAGGTTCATTTTTTACTTTCTTTATATCGAGTTGATAGATATGACATAGTTCTTCTTATTAATGGTTAACGCCCTTCCGGACCAAATAAATTACCCATACCCTGAAAGATAAGGGCCGAAACCTGCGTATGAGCTACATTATACGGTATACATCTGCGCTCGAAATCGACTCCACTCCCGCATCGCGCAGAAAATATTCCCACAGCCCTCCCGAGCTATGAAAGTAAAAGTGTCTGCTGAGTTTTTAGAAGCAAGAGCGTAGAAACTTTTTGTGCACGTGAGTGAAATGTTTGAGATACAGCTGCCAAGCTTTCTGAAAATCTCAATCAGTGTTACCGTAAAGCAGACGAACACAAAAAATTCCTCAGCTATACTCGAAGGAAGAAGAAAGAAAGGAACGAGCAGCGACAAAACATGGAAAATAGTTAGGTACTTGTAGTAAGGTCAGAAGCAACCAAAATTTTTTTTATTGCAGATGCCCAAGTAGTTTCACAGAACAAACGTCTATACTTATCGAGAAGAGTGAAAGCTCAATATCGTGGAAACGAGCTTTTTTATCATTGGAATAATTTGAGTTTAAACCGGACTAAATCCATGGAACAGCAAGGGAGTTCGAGGCTGCATTCACGTGCCACGGATCTGCGACATGGTTCAAGAGTGCTTGTACTGGTCCAAGACCATCCGGGTACGCTTGATTCTGAGCCAAGATCCCGAGAAAAGCTACCATTGCAAGTCTTCCATTTGCGATTTCTTTGCGTTTTAAAGATTCGAAGCCATCGCCCTTCGATAATCCGGCTGGGTCGAAAGAACCTCCTGGATACATCCGTTTTGACACGTCTGTTTCTGAAATTCGCTGTTGTTCTGCAAAAGCCATGAGCAAAATTTCGAATCCAACCAATGTAGACATATTCGAAATTGGAAGATCAATTCCTCCCCAAGATTGTTGGGCTGCCAGCGGAGCTTCTTGCCAGGTACCAAAACCTCCTGCCTCAACGCCCCAGCAACCAGCAACACCAAGCATCGCCCAGCGAGCATTCAGAAGTTCAGCCTCTCGAAAACGTTCCAAGTTTGCTGGTACTTCCCCGAGTCCCAATGGGTCAAATCCGTAGTCACTGTAAGAGGAATATCATAGTCAGTACATCTTGTAGAAGAAGCATGTGTAGAACGAAACGGAAAAAATAGAGTCAAAGATACCCATACCCTGGAGTTGATCCGTCTAAGTAAGCGGGAAGCTTCGACCCTGGCATCCACGACGCGCGGGCATTATGCTGGAGAATAAATGTAAGTAGATGAAGAATAATTTACCTAACAAGAACTCAAACCTTTGAGATTGTTCCGTTTGACGGACCAGTGAGGGATTTGCCCGCAAAAGAGGAAGTAGTACTGAACGAAAACATGTCTTTCTTGTCGTAAAGAATATGTGAAGGAACGAGGCGGGCAGTTTGGTTGGGTATATCTATGGGTAAGATTTCAAAAATCAAATCTGGGCAGTGAAAGATTTTGGACAATGATTAATTTACTATAATTATCTGATACATATATCCCCTGTGGGACGCCCAGTTCAAAGGAAAAAAATTTTTTTTTTTTTTTTTCCGCCTTAAACTGGGTGTTCAAGAAACATCAGCCTATGTCCGATCAATGCTGACGTCCGAGAATCAGCATAGCATAGGAAGTTAGTCTTGCAGGGGGGTAAAAAGGGGGTGAGGAAAAAAAAGTTAGAAAGAAAAACAAAGATATTAGGGTTTAAGACGAAAAAAAGGGCAGGTCTCAAAAACAATACTACTTTTTTGAGACAATACTAGTATTGTTTTTGAGACAATTCACTTTATGCTCAATGTTCTTCGTATCTAAAGGTACAATTACCAATTAAACGACTTTGTGAGATATCCAATACGTAAACGAAGGTCGTTCTCGATTATGGGCGCCGGAAAGTCTCCCTGTGAAAGTAGTATTGTTTTTGAGACTTTCCGCGAAAAAAAAACATGACCAAAACGGGTACTTTTCTTGGAGCCATGCACACCCTAAACATTATTTGAAGGATTATTGTGCATACCTCGAAGCTCGAAGGTTTCTTTCTTAGTACGAGAGAATTCAAAAGTAGATCTTCAGTATTGTGTCTGAACTGACTTTCAATCAAATCAAACATCAGTTGTTCCCTTTCGGTCCGCATCTACGAAATCCATCAATTATCTCTAGTTGGACTTGATTCGTTCATTGTACCAGTAGATTTCATCCCCGTTCTAAGTCTATATTTTTTAGATTTCGAACTGGATCCCAGTTCAAACTGATGACTTCGAAAAAGGACACAGAAAGCGCACTAGTTTCAGATAGTTTTTCCCTCTCGAATCAAATGTGGATAGAGAAGTATCGACCAAAAACACTCGACGAAATCACAGCTCACGCCGATATAGTTGCAACTATTCGTCAATTAACGCACGATAGAAAGTTACCTCATTTATTATTATATGGTCCTCCAGGAACAGGGAAGACAAGTATAATTCTTGCCTTGGCTCGTGAACTTTATTCGACTTCATTCGCTCAAATGACTCTAGAATTGAACGCTTCAGATGAACGGGGTATTGACGTAGTCCGAGAAGAGATCCATGATTTTGCAAGTACGCTAAGAGCTTCTTCCTTTGGTTTCAAACTAGTGATTCTTGACGAAAGTGACTCCATGACAAAAGATGCTCAGTTTGCGCTACGTAGAATTATTGAGAGATACACAAAATATACACGTTTCTGTTTGATATGCAATTTTCCCTCCAAGATAATTCCGGCTCTTCAGTCTCGGTGTACTAAGTTTCGTCTCGAGGCATTGCAAATTGAAGATATCAGAAACAAAGTTAAACTCGTTTCCTCTGAAGAAAATTTGAAAATCACTGAAGGAGGATTGATGGCAGTGTGCAGGGTTGGCTTGGGTGATATGAGAAAATCCTTAAATATTTTGCAAAGTGCGCATCTTGCTAGTAAAGATCTTATTGATGAGGATTTAGTGTATGCCGTGACTGGGAAACCCTTACCAGGAAATATGGCAAAACTCTGCGACTCTTTACTTACACTTCCTTTCAAGGAGGCAGTCTTTTCATTGCTTGAACGAAAGAAAGTTGAAGGCTTGACACTATCAGATATAGTCCAAGCGATGCTAGCGCATGTCTCAAAATTACACATATCTTCATTTCTCAGAATCGAATTATTACGGCAACTCAGCGAGACTGATCGATGTATAACTTGTGTTTTGGGTGAGCGGTTACAGCTGCTAACTATCGTATCCATATTTTCAAAGCTAAAATCTCATATATAAAACATTTAACATACTGTGTAGTCAAATATTCAATTAGTATAGAATTAGTATATATAATGTTACATTCACTACGAAGCAAAAAATAATCGATAACAACGCTTAAATCCGGCCCAATAGACCAACTATGGGACTTTCGCACTGCATATCCTACTATGCGAAAGGTGGGATTTGAACCCACGCGCTCAGTTGAGCACCGGGATATTCACACAACATCAATGTGAGCACTTTTTATAGACTATAGAGACGCGGAATGATCGAAAAATTCTGCTGCAGACTCTTTTTAACACTTTAACAAAAAAAAATGAGTTTTTTTTTCGCAGGTCTTTTTGCCATTTAATTATGGCAATGTATGGCCCATTTGATGACTGTAACTGTCCGCAAGAAGCACTCACACGTACTCTCAGGAAGGCGCAAAGTCACAAATCAGAGGATTTCAGTGAAGTTACAAATATTGTCGTCAGTTTTCGTCCACAAAAGTTTTCTGAACCCCAAGGTACGGAGTTCCGCCCCTGGTTTCAAATGCCCACACACAATGATGTCGAGACTGAAATTGATGAAGAAGATTTTAAGTGCACGACAGTGCGGGAGCAAGATAGGTTCTTACCAATAGCAAATATCAGCAGAATTATGAAGAAGGCACTGCCAGCAAATGCAAAGATAGCCAAAGATGCTAAGGAAACTGTTCAAGAATGTGTATCGGAATTCATCAGTTTCATCACCAGCGAGTAAGTCAAAATGAACATATTTGAGATGATTATAATGAACGTATTCTCTTGTAGAGCGAGTGATAAATGTCAAAGGGAGAAAAGGAAGACAATCAATGGAGAAGATCTTTTATGGGCAATGAGTACTCTTGGGTTTGAAGAGTATGTTGAGCCTCTTAAAGTATACTTAATGAAATACAGAGAGGTATGGAACTTATTATTATTATTATTATTATTTACTTATTCCTCGCTTTTCCAATATTTACCGTACTTCTACTTTGTAGACGGAAGGAGATAAAACACATCTAGAGAAACAGATTCAAGGAACGCAAAAAACTTGAGGTGGAAAACAGTACTGAGGAAGGTGAGTTAAGTACTCACTCTGTTCAATTTTCAAAATAACATAATTACTCACAAGTATCGTATATAACCATAAGTCTTGTAAAACATTAACTCCATCCCTTTAAGAATCAGAAATAATTGCATGAATCAACTCAGAAATATCAAGTTGTTCTGATCTTGCTGTTATTTTCATGGTCACATTGTTCAACTCGTCAATTCCAAAGTTTGTTCTTACAAGAACCTGGGATTCCCCAACACACATTCCCGAAAGTAGGGTTGAATGAGAGCGGGAGTTAGGCGGAACAGCTTCAGTCCCCTCACAAGGCTGACATCCTAGAATATTAATAACCATTTCTACAGCTTGCTGTAACCCTTCGCGTTTTCCTATGTCATAGTCGCTTGAACACTCAGAGTCTTCGGGGAGAGAGTCCCAAGCCTAAAACAAAATATTAAAAACTTTAAACTACTTTTCATAGAGTTTCCACCTTTTTAAAATTGGAAATGTTGGTTGGTCTTAAATAATCTGTCAATTTCAAATCAACATCCTCAAGAGTGTACTCATCATCATATCCCTCTTCTTCTGGTTCGCCAGTGGAAGGGTCTATTTCTTTTGATGTGAATCTAAGAGTGCAAGAAAACTTTGCTTGCTCAAACCGCCCCTACAAAAAAGAAGTTATGAAATTATTTTGAAGACTAGTTGTTGCTTTACTTCATTTCGGTCGAAAATAACAAAAGTGGAACCATCATCACCTAAAGGCATTCTGTCCAATGATATTATACTACTTTCAGTCAGAAAATCAGCGCCTTCAATCATTTCCATTGATACTGAAATGTCTTCAAGTACTTGTTCTTCTATTGTATTCGTACATTTGAACTCAAATACCACGTGATTTTGAAACAAATGTACAATACAAGTGACCTAAGGGAGAAAATAAAGTGCTACTAAATTATACAGTACTCTTGTTTACCTTATATTCGGTTTCTGCTTCTGTCAAACTGATTGGCTTTGAGCTCTGTGATACATAAATAAATGAGAGAAAAATACTTGACATTCAACAACATACTTTAAAAACTGATCCATATGCAGAAAATAAAGGATTAGTCAGTAGGTTGGACTGTTCCAATGAAGATGAGATATCTTCTGAAAAACTACTATTGTGGTCGGCTTTCAACAAGTTTCTACTGACTCCGTGATCTTCTTTACTTCTTTGAGATGCACTCCGTACATCAGAAATGGAGTATGGAGAAACTGTAGATCCGGAGATATAAGAATGGAGGGAACTTTCTACATCTTGCAAAGCATAGTCAGTGACTTTATGACTGCTACTCTCATTGACTTCCTGAAAGCTAAGCTTTTCCAATTCTTGAACATATAGAGTAGCGCGATCGCGAACTTCATCATCACTATCGTGCAAGCAACGATATAACAGAGTTAAAACACGAGACCTAAGTAAAGGACACTCCGAGCCAAATTTTGTTAGTGCAGAAATTGCTGACGCTCGAATAGCAGCGTTTTCCAGAACTACTCTGTTGTAAATGTATCGGATATATTTACTTGGATCTGTAGTTTGCGGACCTTCACTTCCAAGAAGGTGCAATATTTGAGAAGAAAGGTATGTGAATTCACAGTCTTCTATGAATTCACTTAAGTGGGTTAAACCTGGATCCTTTGCATCAGGGATATTTTTTATGATACAAAAGATTGAATCAACAATAGCCTTCTTGAATGCAAATCCACCCTCTTCACGAAGAATATTTGACAGAAAATTCACAAGGGTACGGTGTTTATGTGGGAATTTCAAGCAAAGAGTTTGAATTGCTTGAACCACAACAATTTTGAATTCATCCTAAAACGTAAAAATGTTAAGGAAAGTCCATAAAATGAAGAGCTTTTATCCACCTGTATATCTGATACAAATACAGTGATCTGCTTCATGAGCCTCTCTATGGATGATTCATTTCCTGTTTTCAACAATGTGGTAATTGCTAAAGTTGCAATCGACCGATTTTGATCAGAAATCAAGTTTTCCATATCAAGATTACAGTTAGTCACAGAAAGTGGATTTTTGAGAGCAATTTGATTGATTGCCCGTACTGCACCAAATCGTAGAACAGGCTTTGATGATGATAAAAATAGTTGAAGCACTGAAACTGCAGGCTGTAACTCTCTCGCAGTGACTTCCTTCAAGTTTATAATTGCTCTATGAAAAAAAATTAGACTATACATTCTGCTTGTATTATCAGTTCACCTAGCAGCTTCAAAAATAACCATTTCTGATTTGTTCCTTAAGCAGCCTTCAAGAAAATCAAAAAATGGCCTCGAGGCGTTATCCGAAGGTACTGTTTGAGAGATGACCTGAAAATATTTCTCATAAAGTCTTCATGAATTGAGAGTTGTGCATACTTGGGATACATAACGGATTATCGAACACTGCGCAAGTGGTGATCGAATATTACTTTTAGTCAACTGAGTGACAAGTTTACTGACAGCTAGTCGATCACTCTGACGAATCTGGTGCAGTAAACTTAGAGCATGAAACTGGACCATAGGATGGCTTGAATTAATGGCCTCCTGAATTTCGTTACTCCATCTTCGAACAATATCTGCATTGATCTTTAAAATAAAAAAAAGCTTTTAAGTAATTGTGCTCCACGCTAGAATCTGAATAGTACATACCTTGAGAAGGTGTATTCCTGAGACAAGAGCAGCAGAGGACACAACTGAATTTTTATCCACAACAGCCTGTTTGAGGTATCTCTCGATTTGCCCAAGAAGTCCTGCATCTGTGATACTGCAAAGAACGCGAATAGCATTCGATCTATACAGATCAACTTTACTGTTCATATCTTTCATTAATGAGGATGTCACAATGATGACCTATTTTTTCATGTAAAGTAAGAACTTATGTTATCTTGAATCGGGGAAAAATAGGAACTTGCCTCATCAGAGCTTGGACATACTTCCTTGATGATCAGATAAACCATTCTGCGGAGGTTACTGTCCTTTGATTGAAATAATTTTGTTACGGAGAAGAATACTTCGGTAGCTTCAGTCTAGGTTTGAAAGAGTTATTTCGTCTACTTATCAGTTGGAGCCCACATACCTTCGTGAACGTGTCTCCCTGATTACATAAGTATAGAAGTTTTGTGATGACCTAAAACTACAGATTTAGAAAAGATCTATTCAAATTGATTACAGCACCTGTTGACATCTGCGTGCATCTAGTTGAGAATCGTTGAAGCAGCGAGCCTCTTGTAATACGGCGCCTTTTTCGATGCCCCAGAATGGGGAGTAGTAAACTATAGAATCTGATCAAAGAGTTTCCACTTCAAAGTTTCATAAGAACTACCGTCATCTGAGTCTTCGTCGCGTTTCTTGACAACTTCAGATCCGAGAATAGTCGAGTTTTCCGCCATGAGGGCCAAGTTTACTCTAGTTTCTTCAGTTGAAAGTAACTTTTATGTTTGTAAGAGTTTCTTCTTTGGTTCTTGAGCTTCTTCTTGAAGTAAACGGGTAGTGCAGATAGGAAGACAAACTACAGAAAATTTTCTAATTTTGTAATTTTCTAAACGAACGGACCTGATCACGCAGCCCGCCGCGCGTGCAGAGTGTGTTATTGCGTCTTTTTTAGTGAACAGTAAATTTTATACGCGAAAGAACGTCGTTAAAAACAAGCATATAAGTTTGATGTAAAAAAGATAAAACATTTTTTTAAAATAATAAGATTTTCTTAAAGTCAGTGGGAGTTGTTGAGTCCCGCCCGAGCGCGGCGGCGTGGCCTGGCCTTGGGTTAGGGCGATTTTTTTACTCCGGTGAGTGAGACATATTTCACATTTCTTATGCACGTTGGGAAGTAATAACATGCGACTTGAAAAATGCTGGTTCTGTAGTTCTACAATATATCCAGGCCATGGAATATGTTTCGTTCGAAACGATTCAAAACTGTTCAAATTCTGTCGCACCAAGTGTCATAAGAACTTTAAAATGAAACGTAATCCTAGAAAAGTAAAGTGGACAAAAGTATATCGTGCTTTGCAAGGTAAAGACCTATGCAATGACACGGTATTTCAGTTTGAACGCCGTAGGAATCGTCCATTGAAGTATAATCGCGAAGTACTCCATTCCACCTTGCGTGCACTTGGTAAGTTAGATGTCATTCTTACTCGTCGAACAAATAGGTTCTTCGAAAATAGAATGACGGAAGCAAAGAACACGAAATTTGTGCGTGACAAGCAACTGATTGAGCAGAATATTGGACTTATTCGTAGTGCTCGTAGCAGCAGAATGAAAGACAATCAAGATTCACATAGAATAAAAATAGACATTTCTATGAACTTGGCTCATAGTAAAGAGGAAGAGTAGGTGATCTTTATCGTGTATGATTATTGTAATAACTTGAATACTTTAAGTCTGTGAACTCATGATACCAGCCTGTTATCGAGCTTAGCACTTACTTATAAGAGATAGAAACTGTAACTCATTGTCAGAAGGTCTTGAGTGAAACCATAGTAAACCATTATTTCCTACAGCAATTTCAAGACAATAAGTGATATTTAATGATTTCATCAACATATCTTTACTATGAAGTAACCTTCGAGCTACAAAAGGTAAAATATGAAAGATGTACCCTTTTTGTAAAATTGTATGTGTCAATGTAGTGTGTGAACATGAAACAGTGAATGAAGAAAACTTGTATCCAATTTTCTGTACACGACAACACAAAACTGTTCCAATTTGTATTCGATCTGACTTGAGTAAAAGGTCTCTAGCAGAGTTCATAAGAAACAACTTGGCAGGTTTCTTTGCATTACAGTCAATCAACAAATGTGAACTCGATTTCTCTGCAACTATACCAAGGATGATATCTCCCTCAACAGGAAGATACACTTCGTTGAACCCTTTCTTACTCGTGAACATCTCTTTTTGATGATGAATCTAATTCACCTTTCAGCTTTCAAAATTCAACACACCCCTTGACCCCTATTAGCTGTTTTCCCTGTATGGGAGCTCAGTGACTTGTCGTGCGGTTCAAATACAGTGTTAAATATAATTGTTGCATCACGTATGCTTAACTTCGCTTACATCTATTCTTCTGTACCAACCGAGGTACGGAAACTGAGTGCATGCAGAATATCGCGGCAACTTTGTGTAGTTCCAGTGTCTGATAAACTTTCTTTCAGAAATGTGTGATTCCACTTTTCCCACACTCAGACTTTCCCTTCTAAAACGCTGTAGTAAAAAAAAGACAGACAGTGTGTGTGTTGTGAGTAAATTGTGACATGATGGCACGAATTTAAGCGAGTTGTGAAAAACCAACAAAAATTGAAAGATAAAAAGATGAAATTGAAAGATAAGATCTTTCGAGATACTATGCGTATAATTCTTTCTGTACCAGGTACCGGTACCAATAATTGAAAATATATACAAATCTTTTGGCCACTTTGTTTTTGTACTGCAAATGGTGCTAGTTACTATAGTTGATTTTCTTGTTTCTCCACAGGTATCAAGGTAGACAAAAGAGGCCACAGGCTTCCCCTGACCAATGTTCCCCAAAGGCTAGATAACAATAGTTTTCAGGAACTCTTCGTTGGAAAATTTGTTTCCTCGTAATTTTACTCTAAGGAAAATTCAGTAGCAATAAGTTTGATTCAAGTATTCTATGATTTTTGCACTTTCGAACAGTTGCGTGCCCGTATTTTCATCTTCTATAAATGGAACTTGAAACGTCTTTGCTTTCCTCAGTAGTTCAGTCCTCCGAGGACTTCCTCTAGAGCAAGGACGTAAAATATAAGGCAGTTCCATTTCGCACAGTTTTTCTCTCACAAGTGAACAAAAAGGCGAAGCTTCATATGCCCACAACTCTAGCGGCTTTGCGGGATACCTGCATGGCATCATAGAGTGCGACACACTTGAGGATCCAGTAGTTCTAGATCTCACTGCAATATCAGAAGTTCCCAGATTTGCCACTAAAGGAGAAGGAGAAGAACCATCTAAATAAACATCATATAAATAATCTAAAATATCTTTAGCCCCAACGATAGAAACATTTGATCGAGAGTCATGTAAGTAAGGTAGTACCTCTTCCCCAAGCGGAACATTTTGAAACTTTGCTGCCATTGTTCTGTGTCGATAAGCGCCGTATGGACATGGTCTGCACTCAAATGCTAAATCAAGCATGCAGAGTGCTTCACGAACTCTTCGGCATTGTCCGTCTGTTTCTACATCATACAAGACCAAATTTGGTGATTCTTGGGAACTTCTTTTAGATTCAACTTGAGATTCAGCCAGCCTCATCGATCCTAAATGATAAGCTTCGTCTAATTCATATTCACCCAGACCGACAAAAGAGTACATTTCGGACCTTTTTTTTCGAATCCAAGGCCGCCAACCATTCACAAACAAGCTTGATGCCAATCGTAGTATACCACAGCGTACTGTTCCTAATAAATCATCTATCTGGTTTGGGTGAAAAGAATATTTTTTGGGTTGCACGTCATTGTAATAGTTCTGTTCTGCTACTTGGAACTCTCTCACGCTAGCGTCTGAAAGTTTTGGGCGCCACATGGCGTGAGCACCATAAGGAATTCGGCCCGGGAGGATAATTCTAGCAATTGGTCCAGAAGAAATATCTTGAGCATTTAATATTATGCATTCGCTACGAGGCAGACCAGAAGCTACAATATTCTCATCGTGAACATAAAGAACGAGCCAACCATCATCTTCAGATCTACACGACTTATTCGATCGCGGTACAAATTGTGATTCCATACCATACCTTCCAGGACCATGTTCATATACTTGCTTATCACCTGTCTCAAGATCAAATTTTACCACAGCGTCGAATTTCAGTTGTGCATCTTGACTCAGAATTTCTGTTTCGATTCGTCCAGCATAAGCATACCGATTCTTCACACCCGTAAATTCATCATTAATACGGGGAACTTCGACTATACCTTCATCGAGGTATCTTTCTTTTACTGAGCCATCAACAAGGTTGATTCGCCACTCATGGACTCTTGGTAACTTCATATTTTCTTCTAGCGTTCGTGTGATCCAATCTCGGGTATCTCTGGCTTTTAGTGCATTATGGAAGAAGCCATCTTCTCGTACACCGATGATAACTATTTCTTCCTGACCGTAAGCATTCGTTTCTTCCCATGAATTGATGAAGTGATAAACCATCTGTGCATCACTGCAATCAAACCACTTTGAAAGAGGAGTATCCGAATCGCGCGAAAATACACCAAATCGTGCACGTTTATCATTATTATATTGGAGAGGATGGCGACCAAAAAATTGGCGAATAGGCTTTATATCCAAGCTACCTTCAAACAAAATAGTATACTTCTCAGTAACGCAAAAATCATGCATGAAAACGCATCCAGCAAATGGAAAGCTCCACATTGGAGTCAGGTTCTTAATCTTTCCATTTTTATCCACGGATCCAATTGAACAGTGTGGAGGATAGACAGGATTGAATCCAAAAAAGACTAGATCTCCTGTCAAAGGTGCAACTTTTGGGTGCGCCGTAAAAGGTATGTATGGAGGAAGTTGGTCATCAAAATTGCAAGCTCCGAGAGTTGTGAGCCTCTCAGGATGTAGTTCCCACGGTGGCATTGTATCTTGTAAGGCTAAAGTACGGCCAGCAAAATGCACAAGGGCAGTATTCGCTGAATCTTTCAAGAAAGCTCCTCCAGAAATCAAATTTGCTACTGCGTTGAGTAGGAAAGTGCTGCCTTCTGCATTCATCAACGGCCGAAATAGTCGTGCTCCAACCTCTGATTCGTCCTTCCAACTTTTAGTCCGTATAAATCGGTTGCGATAGCACAATTTTGAGTTCAACTCAAAATCTAATGCATAGATCATCCCATCACCTTCGAACCAATGATGCCAGCCATTTGAAACATTGAAATCCTTTTGATCTGGACCTTTTCCCCACACCTTGTAGTTTTGTACTTCTAGTTTTGGATTTGGTCCAACATATGCAAATTGACCTTCCGGGAAGTCATCAGGTATGGTTCCAATTATTTTTAGTACGTCGTCATCATCACCTGCTTTGGAACTCCAGTCCGTGCTTGAGAAGCTTGTATACTCCTCTCGAAGTGGTAAAAAATTCCCGCTCAAAAATGCACCTCCGTGTTCTCCATAATCTTCTATAGGATAGTGAATATCATCATCGTGGTCCGAATAAGTAGATGTTGGACTGTTACTATTGTTCATCAAATACTCCACCAGCTTTCTCGATTGGATCCGAAAAAAATCATATTCCGTATTTATCGCCTTCACGCTATTGACTTTTTGTCCACGAAAGATATGTCTATCCTGGTTTACAGTTCTGATATTTCCTCGCCATGTCAGACGTGAACTTATGGCATGGATACCCATATTATATATATTCCGATGCCAAACACGCGATACTTATGTTACCAAGTGTATTGCTCTATGAGCTTATGAAGGCAAGCCGGGGGAAATATACACGCAAACTTCTTTCGAACAGTCGAAGAATTTGAACTTTCGGAAGATACTAGCACGTCCTGCACAATGACTGCGAGAATGATTTTATTTATTATACGGACACTAATATCGATTCACGTTTCTCCTCCTCTGCTCGAAATTTCAAGTTCTGTGACTTCCGCCTAAGCATCAGCTTTCAGATATCGGATTTTCTGCAGCTCCACTCTCTCTCGCTTCATTATTGATGATCTTTTTTTTTTCAAAACTTCAAAACGACGTTTTTTTCTAAAATATCCAAATATCCTTCGCGCACTTTTTGCGCGACACCTCAAAATGCCTAAATCTGCTGATCTGCAAAATGCATTACAAAAAATCCTAAAATCGTTCACTCACTCTCTCTCAATTTTCAGGGTCTATATATACCATCAGCAGCAAAGTTTATGCTGCACATCAAGTCTATAATAAAAAAATTTGCGTGCTAATAACTCGCTTGTTGCCCGTTCGGAAAACCTTCAACTATATCTCAAGATACGCGCCGCGCGCGATTGACATACGGGTGAAACGTATTGGCACTATCTTTACTTTGACACGATTAAGAAGGAAGTCTAACTTGTATCAACATATTATTACATACACAGAAAGTTAACGAAGACTATACTTTCCTAGCAGAAGAAAGCCCTGCTCAGTTGAAAGGTTTTTGGAGCAGCTTTGCATCCATATATTAGGTGATAAAATTAGAAGAGTTGTGTTTTACAGAAGAAGGCGAAGGAGGTGCTTTTAGCAGTTATGCAAGTTGGGCAAAATCTCTCCATGAACATACCGAGCGTCTCGAGTTGGAGCAACTTCAGCGAAGTCTCAGATGCCTCCGTTGAAGATGGTGAACACCGTACTGAAGATGAAATATCTTCACTAAAGAAAAGTATACTCGACTCTGCACACAGCGTTTTTCTTAGCACGGTACTAAGTGGTAAGCTAGGCAATGACTTGATTTCGAAGAGTCTGGGTGATTCTTCAGTTGAAGTACGCAGTGCAGCACTATCGTATGCTTGTGCTTCCTTGGGCTCCGATGAGGTATCCGAATCAGACAAGGACAAAATATTCTCATCATTCTCGAAATATTTCGAACAAAACGCTGATTCTTGTTCTGATCGTAAATCTGATCTATTGCGGGCTGGTTTGGCGTCTTTGTTTTGTTATTTTTCGGGGAGTTTTTCAGAGAAGGATCCAAAACGTGAAGCTACATTCCACAAAGTAGTTCTTGTTATGGATACACTCCGAGACGAAGGTTGTATCCTGGTGGGAAAATCTTTAGCAAGTTTAGTCAGAAGTGTTCCACAGAAAACTGTGTCGGAACTGTGTGAACTCTCGATGCATGCTTCACTCGACTGTTCAAAGAGCTTGCAGAAGCGTCGCTCTGCAGCTGCAATTGCCGCTGCTATAATAAAAGGTCTGGGGCAAACATGTGCGCTTCGAATGATCTTGGTTGAAAGTTTAAGGAATATATTCAACGATAAAAGTGACGAGCTAGCTCAAGTTGCATGTGGATTTAATCTATATTCTTCGGTGTGCATGATTGCAGGACGTTCGTTTGAGCCTTTCATGTTTGAGTTTTCACCATTGATATTCTGTGCATTTTCAAGTGCAAGTGCAGAAATAAGAGACTCTGCCCGTATTGCCCAGGCATCAATTGCATCCTCATTGCATAATAATACAATAACATTCATAACCCCTGCTCTTGTCGAAGGTCTGACTCACAAAAGCTGGCAAAATAAAGTTCGGTCTTTAGTATTCATGGGTGATTTATCTACGCACTCTCCTGGTTTCTTTAAGAGGTCAATTCCAGATATTTTTGGTCCACTGCTAGAGTGCGTCTTTGATACTCACCCGAAGGTGAGTACGTCTGCTCTGAGTATTTTACGACCAATTTGTGAATGTGTTACAAATGCCGAGCTGTTGGGAATGTTAGATCTCATTTTGCTTGCAATACAATATCCTCAAAATAAGACTGAGGAGTGTTTAGACAAACTTATGGAAACTACGTTTGTCAACTCGATGGATGCGCCTTCTTTAGCTATTATACTTCCCATTATACTTCGCGGTTTGCGCGAACGTGCAAAAGAACTCAAGCAGAAGGCGGCCACAACGTGTGGAAACATTTGTGCATTGGTTGATGACACCAGAGATTTGCTACCTTTCACATCAATTTTGCTGCCAGAGCTGAACAAGTGCGAGGAACATTCTCACCCTGATCTCAGAAAGTGTGCTGTTAAGGCGAAGGAGAGTTTACTGAAAGGCTTGGATGACCAGAATTCGAAAGGAGGTAAATCCTCTGCATCGTACATATGTGATGCCCTTGAAGCATCTTCAATTGAAATCGATCCAGTTGTACTTACGCACGTCGCTCGAGTAGGGGGATGGATGTTAACTGTTGCTCCGCTTCGAATGCCCCCAAATATTTTGTCTAAAGATATTTGTCGTGAGTTATTTGCTATTCTTGAAGATTCGATAGATTATGATTTGATAGAAAAAGTTGCGGAAGATGCAGTCTTGGCATACAAAGGTTTAGAGGCATCGTCTCTGAGTGATACTGCACCAAAAGACTACATTGTTGAGCTCGAAGGAATAATACTAGCGTTTGCGGGTCGGGTACTACTGCAACGCACAGATTTTGTGCTTGAACGTGGACATACATACGGTATTGTTGGACAGAACGGAACTGGAAAGACGACGTTACTTAATCGAGTGGCCAAGAAAGACATTTCCAACTTTCCGCAAGATGTGAGTGTCTATTACATTCAGCATGAAATTCTATCTGAAAAAGAGGAAACTGTCATTGATTTCATGCTGAGTTCAGTCCCAGATTCAGTTTCTCGCGAAATAATTGAGCAAACTTTGTTCAATGTTGGTTTCGATGAAATTAAAATGAATGGTACCATCCAGTCTCTAAGTGGCGGGTGGAGAATGAAGCTAGCAATAGCACGCGCTATGCTTTGGGATGCTGATGTATTACTGCTCGATGAACCTACGAACCATTTGGATGCAGATGCCATTGCCTGGTTAATAGATTATTTGAAAAGTTTGACTGAAACGACCATTTGTCTTGTATCCCATGACTATGACTTTTTGAGTGAAGTTTTATCAGATGTCATTCATATCTCCGAAAAAAGCTTAGTGTATTACCCCATGAAGTTTCGCGACTTTCAGTCACTCAAGCCTGAAATCGTTGCTGCTCTTCCTTCACCGAGCAATGCAATTATGAAGGAAGGTGGGATAAATTCAAAGAATGAAAATACATCGATGAAGCAAGAGATTAACTTTGCCATCGATAATTTAGATGCATCTCACATTAAACCAGTTATTTTCCCGGTTCCAGGAAATCTAGAAGGTGTCAAAAGTAGGTCTAAAGTAGTGATGTATATGAAAGAAGTTTCATTCAGGTACTCTGGGGCAGACAGTCCGATTCTGACGTCAGCAACTGTGAAAATAACTCAAAATTCTAGAGTTGCTATTATTGGAATGAATGGTGCGGGGAAAACCACTCTAATGAAGCTTTTAATAGGAGAACTTAAGGCTGACGAAGGGATTGGAGAGGTTTGGGTTCACCATAATTTACGTTTGGCTTATATTGCTCAACATTCCATGCATCACCTGGAAGAGTCTGTCAATAACACACCATTAGAATACTTACAAAATCGCTTTTACCAAGGTCGAGATCGGGAAATTGCAAAGCGTTCTTCTCACAATTTGTCAAAAGAAGAATTTGCTATTTCCCGAGAGCGGGGTAATATTTGCGAAGTTGTTGGGCGTCAGGAACGTGGAAAGCACTTGTTCTACGAGTGTAGAAGGTCTGGAAGGGATGATCATGACACAGATTGGGAAATGCTTTCCTCACTTGAACGTAAAGATGAGTATGTCATGAAGATGGTGCGAAATTTCGACGAAAAATTAAAAGCAATGCAAAGTGGTATGGATTTACGCCCACTGACCAAGGAAGAAGTTCGAATGCATCTGGAAAATTTCGGTATCGATGAAGATCTCGCCATGGGTAAAATCAAAAGAATGAGCGGAGGTCAAAAAAGTCGTCTTGTGCTTGCAGCAGCTATGTGGATAAACCCACACGTGATAGCATTAGATGAGCCTACGAATTATCTAGATAATGACACTCTTGCTGCCCTAACAAATGCTTTGGCTCTCTTTAAAGGTGGGGTCATTATGATTTCTCATAACGATGCCTTTGTGAATAAGCTCTGCAACGAGACATGGCTTGTTGGTAATGGAGTCGTTAAAATCCAAGCAATTGCTGGAAAAGCAAAAGGTTTGTCTGTAGCAGATAGGAGAGCGTTAAAAAAAGGACTGGATGCGGAAGAAGCTGACTTGAAAGAGGTCCAGAACAATTCAAAGAAAACTGCTGCTGAGCGGAAAGCAGAGAAGGAAAGAATAAAAAAATCAAAAGCTCCGATTAAATTCAAATAACTTAAGTAAATCTCTTCTCAGGGGGTTGATAGTATTAGACAAAGGTTTGATTTCCGTTCATTTCTATCTAGTAAATTGTAGAAAGATGATAGTAAAATACTTTGGTGTGTCCATGTTTTGAAGAGAAAATTTGCAATAGTTCATCTTTTCTAGTTTTCTTCCCTTTTCATGAATAAGCTTCTGCTAATTTTAAAATATCCTCACTAGTAATATTATCATTAATGGACAACAGAGTATTTTCATATACCGTGACAAAATTTGGAGAAGTCTTGTCTAATCTTGTGCGCATATATACCCACTCTTCGCTCCGAAAGTCCCATGAGCATTCAACTACTTTACCATTTAACTTCGTGAGATCAGTTGTGTCAGCTCTAATTTTATCTTTTATTCTTATCAATTTCCCGTCCTTACCTCCAACATATAGATGAGGCTCACTAGTATTATCTGCTATTTGCTCAAAATGTAATAAAAAATCCACTGAGTTCATTTTCGGAAACTTCCATTTCAACAGGGCATCAAAAGTATATGGTTCATACTTAGAACTTTGAGGTTGAAATATTAAACCATCTGAATCGTGAGAAAGATTTGGAATAAAATTTTCGAGTAAGGCTCTCGTAGAAGATAACGGATAAAACTTCTTGAGCCTAATGGAAAATAGCTCACGCTCAATTTCGTAGTAATTTGATTTTTGCATCCTACTGAAAAAACGTTTTCTAGGTTCAATCACCTCAGAATTAAGTATCTGAAATCGGTGAAAGAATGGCTTGTCAGCAAGAAGCTCTCCATTAAAAGCTACGCAATCATAAGCTAAATATCTTCTTATCATCAATTTTGACTCAGGATCGAAGTCCAGTACCATTTCACCATCAAGTAGAGTAACGTGTTGCGTTTTATTATTGTCCTGACAAGAAAGTGGGAACCGCATCTGAATGCGTCGAATAGCAAATTTCCTATCGATCAAGTATGTACCATCTCGCAAAATAAGTAATAAGTATCGTACGCCGTCAGCTTTCCACGTAATACTATACTTCTGTTCTCGAATCATATGGAGATTCGCATTACTAAGACTGACAGGTTGAGAACCAGGGAAAGAAAGTTTATTTTTCGTTGCTGCCTCTGGACCTTTACTATTTAAACATATCCACGTACATAATTTTTGCACTTCCAACACTTGCTCATCACATACTGGTTCTCCGAGTACATCATCTAACTCCGCCAAAGAGGTTCTTACCATCGAAAATCTCATTCCTGAATATCGTAAGGGAATCGGATACACATATTTTTCTGAAGAGATGTAACCTCGCATTTGTGACAATTTTTGGGCATTAAATAAATCTTCAGTCTTACAAACTGAGACTGGGGGTGCAAACGAACAACAATATTTCCATGACGGTATATCTGGGAAAACTAGTGAATCTGGCTTAATTTCAAGATAACTTTCATAGAGCTTTGCTAAATAGTTATGCTTGTAGATACCAGGAGGTCGACATTCTGCAAAATTTAGAATATGCTTGTTCAGATCTGGCCATTGCTCAGAACGCTGTAAATAATGAACAATCATGCTCCCAGTCCTATTGAAACCATGCGTACAGTGTACTAAAATAGCAGATTTGCAATTATTTGAATATTCCTCCAATCCTACGCTCGCTCGATGGCTTTGAACAATGTAGACAAATTTACTTATTGCACGTGAGTCTGGCGGACCACCTCTCCCCTGGCACTGTATTTTAACGTATCGAATACCTTCTTGCTCAAAAACATTGGGGTTATAGTATCGACTCGTATTTGTTAAATCTATTACCATTGTAATTTTCATGCCAGCACTCTCTGCCATTTTCAAGGATTGTTGGGGACTATAACGCAAATTTTCTGGAACATGAGAGTCAAAAGCACTACTTAAAGGAGTTTTTGAAGCAATGAAAAATCCAATAGGTTTGCTTTGAGAAGGGCAATGCGACCAACCAAGGGGAGGTTGATGGTATACTGTGCCAACTTTATCGGACGTAGAATTGTGTTCCACACTGCTCACCAGAGGTTGGAAGGTATTATGTATCAATCCTAAATCTTTCATTTGTCTTCTTCTCTTTTCCCTTTCTCCCAAGATTTTCTCCATTTTTAAGCTTGGTATGATCAATATCGGTTACAGTTTTAGCGAAGCGAAGTAAACGTGAGTAAAATAGGAATTCGAGAGCCGTGTGCACACTCTACTCAACCAATTAGTAGCAGTAGTACAAAATAACTCGGAAAGCGAACTTACCCAAGAAAATTGTTAACGTGGCGCTGAGAAATCGTTGAGTTTAGGACGATTTTAGTATGAGTTAGGAATGGTTGGCATATATTTTTTACGACAGAGCATTTAGAATTCAGCTCACATAAGGACATCGTATATTCCGATACTCTCGTGTAGACACTTTGCAGTCGAGAAGGAAAATTTCAAGAGTTTAACAACAACTCTACAGCTCTATGAAAATTTGAAAAAAAATTTTATTTTAATACCGCGCGGTATGAAGCACCACATATATATATGTGCATATGGCATACATAGCTATTTTAGAACTTTAGATATTTTAGACGAGCTGTTTTCAATCTATCAATATGAAAACGCTGTATAATATATACCGTATATTATGGTAGCTACCAAAGTGTAACAACTAAAAGATGGTCTCATAGATCTATGAGACAGTACTTTAAAGAGTAGAAATGTGATACAGACCTGTCTACTTTATTTTGACAGCATAAAAATGGATACAAGCGGAAGCTTCCAACAATTTCCGAGCAACCTTGCTACACATGGATTTGATGTAAAGTATCCGATACATTTTGCTAGTTCTCCGGGAAGAATGGACGTGTTAGGTGGCATAGCGGATTATTCTGGCTCCAGGGTTATCCAAATGCCCATAGAATCTCATACCAGTGCTTATGTCCAAAGAAAATGGAAATCCAAGAAGCCAGGTGGAGGTACAATCACCTTAACATCTATAAGTAACGCAGGACGACGTACAAAACGACATGCAAAAATCCCTATGTGCACCTTTTTCGTAAACAATCGGGAAACATTACTTAAAAAATATGAGAATTTGAATTCCGCTTTCTCACAGGATAACAAGTGGTGTGCTTACATCATCGGGCCTATTCTTGTATGCGCCAAAGAAAATAATATCCAGCTTTCAATCAAGGACAATTTTGTTATCTGCATAACTTCATCTGTTCCGGAAGGAAAAGGAGTTTCATCATCTGCGGCTGTAGAAATTGCTTCGAGCATGGCATTTTTGTCTCTGTTGGGACTTTCCCTACGTACAAATAAAGTTAGGAAACATGTCCCACTTTATTCTTTTTTTGCAGAAAATACTATTGTTGGAGTGCCTTGTGGGATGATGGATCATTTAGCTTGTTTTTATGGTAAATTAAAGCATCTAACTCCTTTCACTTGTTCCTTACCTCCTTTGATGGGCAAAGTACAAGAGTTTTCTGAGAAAAATTTAAGATTATGGGGAATAGATAGTACTGTGCGTCACTTCAATGGTGGTAGTAACTATGCTCATGTCAGAGCAGCGGCATTCATGGGACGTCATATTATTATGAAAGAATCGCTCCTTTCCAGAACTTTAGAAACCCTTTGCTCTATAAATAGAGTCTACAACTCCGAACAATTCAATAAGTTGCATGAGTTCATTGAAATGAACTTACCTGAGGCAATTACAGGAAATGAGTTCATCGAAATCTATGGTTATGATCATGGGGATGAGATAACACTACCAATATCTAGAGAGTCAGTGTACTACATAAGAGCTTCGGTTGATCTTGCTCTTCGTGAAGATGTACGAGTTAGAAAATTTGAGCAAATCCTGCATAGAGATTTAGTTCAAATGGATGGGTATGCGCTAGGCGTCCTATTGCGTGATTCTCACACAAGTTATTCACGCTGTTCAATGGGCTCTCCCACGACAGAAATCTTGATTAATTTATTGGATATTCCTCACATTTTTGGTGCTAGAATCAGTGGTGGAGGCTGTGGCGGGCTCGTTATTTGTCTTACAAATGACAGTGAAGAGGCAGAAGAAGTAGTAAAGGAAGCAGTGAAGAAATTTTCTGCACTTCAAAATTTGGGTGCTGGTCAAGTTCGACTTTTCAAAGGAAGTTCTGATGGGGCTAATATTTCAGAACTGTTGTTTCATTTTCTATGAGGCACTACTTTTGGCACAACATCTTGAATACACTTTGTGAAAATGAGTTCTTTAGTGAAGGGGATTTTTTATTTTTGAGAGGCCTTCTTAAGGCCTTCTTACTTCTAGTATTGTTGGTAGGGAGAAGAGTAACTATGCATAAGGAAGTAATTAGAACCAATTAAACACCAATGAACTATTCAGAAAGGCCATATCTAATTCTGCTCATTGATTTTTACGTTGAATGATGATGACTGGATGAGGGTGATAAGGCCAGTTAACTAAAAACTTGCGAAAATTTTGAGAAATCCTCCTCATCCAGTCCATAATAGTTCATCAGTCCACACAAGGAATGCAGGAAAAAACCTCAAACAAAAGAGAACTCATATACTATAGACTGTTCTCCAATTAAGTGTATTGTCGCAGCAGCAACATCTACATCCGTGTTCTCTTTCATTATCATACACATTTGCACAAACAAGGAATTTGAAGATAGTATATGTTCCCAGGTATCTAGCAGGAGGAAACTCATTTTACCCATTTTTTTCAAAAATGAGCATGTAAAAGTTGCTTTGTTTCATGTTACCTTTTTGAAGATTTTTCAGTAGACAGGGGTGGTGCATATGTGAATTTCAAGTAGGCGTCTAAGCAACGATTTATTGCGATACTGATTCAGACTTAGGGTAGCCTTATGAGTGATAACGCTCCAGAAATAGCTGAATTACGAACCAACTTTGAGGTGAGTTACTCTTTATACTTGTTCAAGCAAGAAAGTTACACGCGCTTATCATCGTTCCTTCCTTGAATCTACAAAGCGAAAAAGTATTCTTAAGGCAGAGATTCACAGATCTTCTTTGGAAGGTGTCTTCTTTATTTTAACCCTCCAATTCACTTCTAATATGTAACCACAAGGTAAAAGAATCATTTTGAAAAAGCGATTCATTTTGTTAAGAGAAGATAAGCTCGTGACAAAAAAGCGGTTGCAAGCTTGTAATATAGAAGGTGGAATTATAAGTAAATTTCACTTTTCAAAACAACCACAAAGAGTTGATAGTAATGATGATTAGTGATGTTGAAAAATGAGCATCACTTGAACAGCCAGCTAAATTGTCAAGAAACATGAAACTACTCTCAGATTTTCAAGGTACTCGTCCTACCTTGGTAAATTAGAAAAAGTAAAACAAACAAATTTTATTTGTTTTCCGGAATTCCTGATTTTTCCATATATTTCCTGAGCGCTACCTTAAGTCGGTCAGTGTGCTCAGGCAGACCTACTGAAACTCGGATACATCCCGATAATTCAGGGGGACTACTGTAATATCTCACTATGACTCCTTCAGATTCAAGGAAACCTTTTAACTCTTCCGCTTGACCACTCATCACCCTTCAAGATTTTTAAAATATTGCAAGCTTCAAAAAAGGATTTTTACCTGCACAGTATGAAATTTGATTTAGATTTGTATGGTTCAAGGAAAGAAAAGCTTGACATCATCTTGAACATGTTTTCACGCTCACTCACAAGAGCATTTTTCACGTCCTGGTTAGATTCAGAGTTAGTTGAAATACACCGAACGCAAATTTTATATAAACCTCTAGGTAAACTGGGTTTGATAAAGCAGCACATGCAGCTATTTCTGCAACAACAGAAACATTGTATGGTTGTTTCATCCGCCACAAATATTCCATAAGATGGAGCGGGAAGATACCATATCCAACCCGTAAACCTATTGCAAGCGAATGATGAGATGCTGGCGGACTTAAGATTTATGAACTTCTCTGTACCAGCTAGAGCAGCACGTTTACTGAAGGTGCGAAGGACAATAAGATTTTGCCGTTTTGGAACTTCTTCAGCAAAACTATGCTCAACACCGTAGAACTCAATATATGCCTCGTCTAAAACCACAAGACATGGCAGATCTAAAAGCTCCTCGATTTCTTCATGGCTTATAACTGAACCATCTGGATTATTTGGTGAAGTTAATATCAAAATTTTCGCATTATTCTTGAAGACAGCCTCCTTTACAGATTTCACATCTACACCAAAATCAGGGGCAGGCTTTCGAGGAACATTTACAGTAACTCCATCTACGAGCAAATAAATATAGTTCATGAAAAAAAATATTTAAATACATACTATTAATACTACAATCAAATTCATACATCCCAAACGTGGGTGGTGTATTAATGAGGACATCCTGTGGTTCAAGAATAGCTCGTAGGACTAAGTCAATCAGCTTTTTGAAGGAAAAGAAAACGTAAATGAAGAGGTACAGTAATAGAAAAATAATTCCAAACCTCATCAGCGCCGCAACCAATCATTATGTTCTCTATAGGAACTCTACATTCCTGGGCCTAAAATCATTTACTCTCAGCTCAGCTCATTCAACATAAAGCACTTTACCAATAGCCTCCTAAGTTTTCTTGATTCTGGGTCAGGATAAATGTGGGGAAATTCGATATTTTTCAGTGCAGAAAAGACCTCTGTGAGTTGAATAAGTATATTGTACGACACCGCATTGAATACATGTACCTGGCGGCGGACCGTACGGGTTTTCATTTGCGTCTAACTTAACTATATCGGAAGTTGGTCTATTAAGTTTTTCTTTTTAAGAAGTTAGTTTGGCAAAAGTTACAGGATCTAGCAAACCTGAGAGAACATCAAATGGTACAATTGACTTATACGGGGCCAGCTCAAGTATGTGCTTTCGTATAAAATCTTTTACTTCGAGACTCTTCGCCGCTTTGGGATCCTTTATCGCACTGGGTACAGATAACTTGCGAGCCTCTCGCTTGCTGAAAGATTTAACCCCAATCTTATTGTAACTCGTACGATGTCGTGAAGTATGCCTCAAGGAGAGCGACATGAGTAAGGGAATCCTACTGGATTTTAACCTACAATTAACTCGAATATCACGGTCCTGTAGTGAAAACACCCTGTCGGAATCAATAATTAACTGTTTCGGAAGCTACGGAAACTCTGGAGGGGGAAAACCAATGCTGAAGGAAATAAAAAATATCATAAGGACGCTCGTATTGACAGCAGGTGACAGCAAAGACAGGAGCGGGAGGGACGTTCGTTTTTTTTTTTTCATTTTTTTCATTTGGCTGCATTTTGTTTCCCTCCTACACGCCTTTGAAGAGCTCCTGCAGTTTCTCTGCTTCCAGAAGACTATTGAATGTTGACGCGTTGCCTTTAGTACTTGGGACTTACAAATGAGCATTCCCACATTCTTCAATAGAATAATAAAAGAGGTTACAGATGGTGTGAAGGTACAACGTTAATTTTATGAAGGGTGGAATGAAAGAAATTCCGTCACTTTACAAGGTGGACTTCTCTACTGAACAACTTTCGGAAGCTCATCTTCAGAAACTAGCTACGGTGTGTTCTGTTTTAAAAAATATAATGAGCAGTTAACTTAGACGCTAAACAGTTGTGGGAACAAAAATTACTAGCTTTGGATTCAGTCAGGACTGACCCAATCGCTGGTGAGGCCGAAATATCTGTAAGATACATCATCCTCTTTCTCATTTTTCTCATTCATTTGTGCACTTTTCAGGAGCAGAGGTATCTTTTTACATAAACCTTTTTTATAAATAAACTACTCTGCAACACAATGAAGGAAACAAAAGTCGCAGACCGAAGAATATGAGGTAAGCAAAAGTTATCAGAGTTCTTATTCCCTTTAAAAATCTGCACATTTAGGTGAATGGCGCTCTTAATTTTAATAATGTATGATGTACTTTTTACTCTCATAGATAGCTCAGCATGGTGAAAATATCAGAAACACGCATACAGTAAGTGGTGATAGTTCGGATAGCGATGATAATTCAAATGGTAGTTATAATACTTCATTTATTATCGAACTCATGATATATTCAAGGTGATGTTGCTGAGTTGCAAGATGATATCTCAAATTTGGTTTTGGCTCAATTTGAGAAGGTAACACGGTCAAAATCAAAGTGGAAATGTGTTTTAAAGGAAGGTATGATGAACATCAATGGGATTGATTACACTTTTAGTAAAGCAACCGGAGAACTCCACTGGTGATCAATTATCTACTTGTACAAAGATTTGAACACATTTATCGCTCATTCATATTCCAATTCAATGTGCTCTCTCCGTTCTTTTATTTTCCTCTGCTTCTGAAAAATATCTTAATAATATTAAAGTTTTTTATAAAAAGATAAATACCAAGGCACTCCCGCGTTGCAAATGACTTTCTTTTCCTTGATTCTGTTCCTTCCAACATCAAATCAGTCATATTCATGAGAAGTCACTAATGTTAGTACCTGTTCGATAATTTCTCCTTCATATTGAGCGGAAGAAAAACTATATATATCATTGTAAAGACCAGACTTCAAACGCTTCTGCAAAACCTGTTTAAATGTGAATCTAAATCATATTACGCGTGTACCAGTAATTCCTGTTCAATTGAGCTATCAATCCGAGCGGCTATTTGTGCCTTTATCTCAGGTTTAGACCTTTTATATTAGAATTTTGTATGGAATACCTTTCCCTCAGAACGTTCTTCTTTTTTCTTCTCTTTTTTAGGAATGGAAACAATTTTTCCTCTATCATTAGAGTTTTCAGAAATATAGATGAAAGGTGTAAGACCAAATTTTATTACTTCGAATTTTTTGCAAGATTGCGCGTCCGTATCAGGTATTGTGTAATCTTTGTAAGCCTCTGCTTGTTCTTATGCGCAAGAAATTTAGGCCTGCAACAAAATGGTCAGCGTGAAACTTGCTGCTTTGAAAAAGTGTACCAATATTCCAGAGCCTTGGAAACCTGATGGAATGCTTTCTCATAGTTTTCATCCAAACGTACAAGCTGCCACATAGCTGCGGGCGTGTGTGCTCTCTCCACACTTTTGAGGCAAAGAAACAAAGTGCCTTAAAATAAAATAATTTAAATACTTTTATCAAAACTTTACTGAAAGCTGAAACAGTTACCATTTTGTTCTAATATTGTAGAGTAATTACTATTTGCCAACGGGCAAGAACTTCTATTGCATAATCCGGTCACGTTATATGCATTCCGGCAAAATGTAAGAGCAGATTCCTCTTTGATTTTGTAGCTACAATGCCCGTGGTTGATTATCTTGTTATTGGTAAGTTTACCAAATATTTCCAGAGTTAAGTCCTACCTGCCAAACAATTTCGTCACTTTGCATGAGTTCGTAATCACGGCTTTGCTGTTTCTCAAGTCAGGAAGAAAGGTGTAAATCAGGCGAATGATACTGGTGAAAAAATGGAGAGGGAGCTTTTAAATAAATGTGTGGAATGAAAAGAACGTCCACAGTGATTTGATTATTCCGACGACTTAATAGGAGCTTTACTTTTTTGCCTCTCTTTGTGAGGGCTAAACTGGTCATCGAAAAAAAACTGGCCGAAAATCGATATGATATTGCCGTAAACGAAAAAACAAAAAAAAACTGCTTTTCCTGATGTTATTTTTTTAAAATAAGATTTAATCTGACATTCTGTTGCTCCCTGCTGATGCGCTCATGTGCCTATAGCTTTCCCTGTGTGGTGTGGACGACGAGCTTAGTTTCAATTAGAAAAAATGCATAAATGTATGCTGTTTGTATTTTGGTGATCGAGTCTATTGGATATTGTACTAAAAAATGAAACTATGCAGAGTTTTACGCGTGATACCAAAAATAATAACCAAAACAATAACGTGACAGGTGTGGAACCTTCACTGAATCGTTTCCTACTAGACAGGTATAGCTCTCGACTTCTTTGGAAGTAATATCAAACACACATTAAAGGTACATAGTGCAACTTGAGAAACCATAACACAGAAAAACTCAGATAAGGGGTATCCTTCCCGGACGTTTGTAATAATAAAAAAATGATAGATCAAATATGGCTGCCACACAAATCTTATACTGAGTGTGAGATTGTAGCACAGATTGCAGAGAAGGTTAGCAAACGAACCCCGCCTTAATTGCCTTCTCAAGATTAGAAAAAATGTATTCAACTCTACAATTCCATCTCTGCATGTCTCTATGGAATGTTCAGGATATCTAAGTGGATGCAACAGGATGCAAAATGTTAATATATGATGCAAAATTATAAAATTTGCCATACTAGGTATAGATTCCGGAAATATGACGATCCAAATTGTGTCTAATATTATATATACGACAAAAATCTTTGTCACTATGGATGTATTCACCAAATTTAGAATTCCAGCTACACACAGAGAGGCTAAAATTCCTACGAGTGGAACATTTATAAAATCATGTACTTTATATGACCAAGGTCGAATTCGGACGCCAGACTTCATGTTGCTTTGGAGGTAGGAATTTCGTGCCAAGTATCTCGACTCTAAAAATATCCTACAAGTCGGTGTATCTTTGTAAGCAATTTCTAAAGAAAACCAGTTTCTGAAGAAATCCTGTGCTTTTCTTTAATGGAATCAAACTGCGAATGAGACTGCTGACGTTTCCGTCAGTAGTAGATAAAAAAACACAATAGAGTGCTGAAAAATGTTGTTTTGCCAACCAAGATATGAACAGAATCTAGCGCAGTTCCAAATACCACAAGTCGCTTTCTACTCAGATCAACAAGTAAGAGTTGTGACTATGTGCAACTGAACGTACAAGCACTCACAAGCTTCAAAAGGAGAGATGAAAGCGGCTTTTGTGAGGCAGTACGGGCATCGGACGAAAAAAGAGAAGATTCTGGCGTCAATAATCGAAAACCAGTTTTCCCATAGCCTCTTTGCTCTTTCGCACTTTCCGTCTTTCCTCTTTAAGGTCTTTTCCTTGAGAGAGGTTTAGTACATATGGGTAGGTATAGGGTACCACCACCAACAACAAAGACATTCGGCTCGTGCTCCGAAAAAAAATAAAAACAAAAAAGCAAAAAAATGTAGAAGAACGAAAAGCAGGGAGTAGTCATAAAAGTCGTAAAACGCCTTTCACGACGCCAGAGCACGGCCAAAGGAATAACGCGACGGAATTATTTGTGAAGATACAGCAAGTTGGCAAGTCGGTAGATGCATGATTGTTTTACGTATCAGCAAATTTAGATGTTTTCCAATAGACAGCAGATAATTTTGTGAGGAGAAGACCTAGTGAAAATGTCAAATCACACTTTGAGCGATGTACAGGAAGGAAAAGATTATTCCTTTCCTCTTCAGGTGCTCTATTTATTACCTTATCTATTACTACGTGGGCTAAATGAATCTTAGGAAGAAGCAATATTAAAGTTTTGGGAAGAAACAGACGCTTTTCACCAGCAGCTAAAATTGAGCGAAGGCCGCCCTGAGTATGAGACTCCCTATTGTTCTGGCTTCCTTTTATTTTCTTATTAAAATAGTTTTGTCTTTTACGATGGACCTCCTTTTGCTACGGGTCTTCCTCATTATGGTCACATATTGGCTGGAACTATCAAGGTGAGAAAAAATAACGACAGCACCAAAACTTTCTTTGACTTACATTTTTAAAGGATGTTGTAACACGATATGCTTGTGCAACTGGTTTTCGCGTGATCCGCCGCTTCGGATGGGATTGCCATGGATTGCCCGTGGAATACGAAATTGATAAGAAATTAGGTACGAACTTAAGCATAATTTTTATTCATTCTAAAAGAGTAAACTTCAGGAATCAAGAGCAAGTCAGATGTCCTCAACATGGGAATTGGAGTTTACAATGAAGAGTGCAGAAAGATAGTGATGAGGTATTCTCGCGAGTGGGAGCAAACAATAACTCGGTCAGGTCGATGGATTGATTTTCGTCACGATTACAAAACCTTAGATTTAAATTTCATGGTGAGTCTTGATTAATTCAATCTCTATTTCGTTTTAAACAATTTGAAAGGAGAGCGTATGGTGGGTTTTCAAAACATTGTATGATAAGAATCTGGTAAAATGCACTTGGTTTAAATATGTTCATGTATTCATACTTCGATTAGGTCTATCGCGGCTTCAAAGTAATGCCATACTCAACGGCTTGTAATACGCCCATTTCTAATTTTGAGGCGGGTCTTGACTATAGGGATGTTTCAGATCCTGCAGTCTTGGTATATATTAGTTTCTCTTATTCACCATTTAATTTTATTTCAATGTATCAGGTATCCTTTCCTGTGATAGATTGTGATGTCAAAAGTTCTTTTGTTGCATGGACAACTACCCCATGGACTCTACCAAGCAATTTGGCTTTGTGCCTGAACCCTCAGTTTATCTATGTTTACTTAAAAGATCCTCATGGCACGATTTTTATTGTTGCAAAATCTTGTATTTCTATGATTCCAGGTGCTATGAATAAAAAGAAAAAACTTTCAGATGGTTGGCAAATATGCAAGGAAGTAGCTGGTAAAGAATTAAAGGATTTGAGATATAGGCCTTTGTTTTCTATCTTTGAAGCTGAGATGAAAGATACTGCATTTCGTGTTTGTGTTGATGATTATGTAACAGAAGGTTCAGGAACTGGTGTAGTACATCAAGCTCCCGCATACGGTGAAGATGACTATCGTGTTTGCCTCGCTCATGGGATAATTTCAAAAGGAGGCATGCTACCAGATCCAGTTGACGATAATGGTAGCTTTTGTTCTCCAATACCAGAAATATTGATCGGGAGAAATGTAAAAGATGCGGATAAGGATATAATTAAAATTTTGAAAGAAATGAATAGACTTGTTGACAGTTCCCGCATAGTACATTCTTACCCATTTTGTTGGCGTTCACACACACCATTAATTTACAAGGCAGTAGCATCCTATTTTGTGAAAGTGGAAGATTTGAAGGAAAAATTGCTTGAGAACAATAAGCAAACGCACTGGGTGCCTTCCCATGTCAAGGAAAAGCGCTTTCACAACTGGCTTGAAAATGTGCATGATTGGTCGATCTCACGGAACAGATTTTGGGGAACTCCAATTCCTGTCTGGACTTCACCTGATGGTGAAGAAATTCGTGTAATTGGCTCTGTTGAAGAACTAGAGCGCTTGTCTGGTGAGAAAGTGAGTGATCTTCACAGACATTTCATTGATCATTTGGAAATTCCCTCTTCGCGAGGTACTAACTATCCAAACCTTCGTAGAGTTGAGGATGTTTTTGATTGCTGGTTTGAGAGTGGAAGCATGCCATATGCTCAGCAACATTATCCATTTGAGAACATTCAATATTTTGAGAAGAACTTCCCAGCTGACTTTGTTGCTGAAGGTCTCGATCAGACTCGTGGGTGGTTCTACACGTTGATGGTACTTTCAACTGCTCTATTTGATCGTCCAGCATTCAAAAATCTTATTTGCAATGGTCTTGTTTTGGCATCTGATGGGAAAAAAATGTCTAAATCCTTGAAGAATTATCCTGACCCGTCCAAGATATTAAACGAATATGGTGCTGATGCTTTACGCTTATATTTGATCAATAGCCCGGTTGTTCGTGCTGAGCCACTTCGTTTCAAGGAAGAGGGCGTCTTCTCTATTTTGAAGAATGTCTTTTTGCCATGGTACAATGCTTATCGCTTTCTTGTCCAAAATGTTCGTCGTGTCGAGAAAGAAACGCAGGTACTATTCATTCCTGATACTCTGAGTGATACAAAACTAAACGTGCTTGACCGTTGGATTATATCGGAATCTAATACGCTTGTTGCTTTTATTCGAGCTGAAATGGAAGGCTATAGATTATATACAGTTGTTCCACGTTTGATAAATTTCATTGAACAACTTACGAACATCTATGTTCGATTCAATCGAGGGAGACTAAAAGGAAAAGATGGAGAAGCTGATTGTCAGGCCGCTCTTTCAGTACTATTTCATGTATTGGTTCTATTATGTAGAGCAATGTCTCCATTTACACCTTTCTTTGTTGAGAAGATGTATCAAAATTTGAAGAAGTGCCTCGAAATTTCGCAAAATAGTGTACATTTCGAATCATTTCCGGAAGTGCAGGAAAGTGCATATGATGTAAGAATTGAAGCTTCGGTGAAGTGCATGCAGAATATTATTGAGCTTGGACGAACAGTGCGTGAACGAAAAAAAATGCCTTTGAAACTACCTTTGTCTTCGATGACCATTGTTCACAAGGATGCAGTGCTGTTGCAAGACATTTTCAGCAGTTTGAAGAGCTACATCACTTCTGAATTAAATGTCCGTGACATATGTATATCTTCAAATCCTCTTCAATATGCTGACTTACGTGCAGAACCAAACTTTAATCTGTTAGGCAAGCGGTTGGGTAAAAAAATGGGAAGCATTTCAAAAATAATTAAGAATATGAGCACAGAAACTGTAATGGCCTTCCAAGCTGATGAAGCAATCACGATTGAAGATGAAATCATAAATATAGGCGAAGTTGTACTACGTTATGAATTCAAAGATCTGTCGACTTCAGATAATGTCGAAGCTATACTCGGAGAAGATGGGTTAATGATTCTAATGGATATGGAAGTTCATGAGGAACTGTTAGATGCTTGCATTGCTCGAGAAATAGTGAACCGCATACAGAAATTAAGAAAGCAGATCAGTTTGAAAATTGATGATGATGTCAGAATATACTATCAAATAATTCCAGGTCAGAGCAAAAAATTGAGTGATGATCTAATGAGAGTATTAACTACATTTGAAACATATTTTGATGAAAATTTAGGAACCATTCCAGAAGCAGAAAGTGAAAGGAATTCAAAGGTTCTATTGGTACAAGAATCTGTCACGTTGAGTTCAGGAATAAGTTTCGAACTGAAGTTATGTAAGCCCGTCGTTAAGGTAGACTCAAAACTTCTCCTCGAAACCTGCAACCACGATGTTGATCTGTACACAAGTTTTAAAACGCTCATACTTTCAAGGGAATACTCAAACTTTTTGAGTGAATTTCAAAAGAGTAATAACACTGTAACGTTGGAGTGCAATGGAAAGCACATAAATGTGCAAATTGGTAAGGAGATACAATTCTGATCCAAAACTAAAAGGACAGTTTATTACTAAGATGCTGTGCTTAAGTCGCTTATTAATTATCCACTAATTCCTCGGAGTAGTGTAAAACAGTTCTGAATGCCGTGAGGTTGTCTCCATTCACGACTGACATAATTTCAGTCTTAATAATGGACGTAATTAGTGACAAAATTACTGCTATACAATACATAAGTTACCTCTGCTTCTTTATCAATTTCCTTCCAGCTTAGTTTTGACTTTCGAACGTATTTGTCCTGCTCAGCTACATTACATTTCTCATGAATACCATAAACATGCGAGATATCTGAGACTTTAACTAGTGCATTCCAATCTATAGTTTTCCAGAGTTCCATCTCTCTGAAATTTTCACACCTAACTAGGTAGAACTCTGAGCCTTGTTTTGAGAGGCATAACTTTCCTGAAGGTTGCGATTTACAAACTTTAACACTGCATACTTTTAATATCTCATGTACCTTTATCGATTCTAAGATTAAACTCTCCACTCGCGCGACTTCTCATTTTTTTTCGCAAGTCAGGAACGAGTTGCGGGTCGAAATATAGTAAAATATGGTCTTCCATTCTTCAACTTCAAAAGCAAATACTGATTTAGAGTAAATTTAAATTAGTGGAAATCAAAAGGCCCTGAGGAATATTACAAGTGTTCACAAGGCACTGACAGGATATAAGTTTTGTTGACCATACATGTTTTGAGAAAGCAGGCAGTCAACCTTATTCACGAATCTATCTTTTCTTCTTGCTCTTTCTTTGGTGTCGCTCTCCCTGTATATATGATATGGGACGCCCAGCTTATTGTGCTTTGTGGTGTACTTGCTGTTGAAGGGCTCTTTGTGTTATGTTTGTAATTTTTTTGACTGATTCTCTGTTGGTTTGACTCGCTCTCTCCTCTACTATACATATGGGTATATAAGTCACTTTCCCTGTGGACTGTGACTGCTATGTGAATTTTTTTGCTAAAATTTTACTGCTGAAGTATGAGAAAGAGTTATCGCACCCTTCGCACGACCATATGCCTTACTTTTGCGAAAGTTATTCAAGTCCTTGGAAGCGTACAAGTCTCAAGTAGAAAGCGAAAACTTCAGTGAGGGATCTGAGTATTACATGAGTCATATTCGTATTTCCATGCGGTTTAGTATATTTGTCTTCCCCGCTCGCCCGGTCGGAGGTTCTTTTTTTCAGAAAAATTGACGTTCTGCTCCTAGTTTTCAATCGTGATGAATATGTACTATTTCTCCATGAGTTTGAACATCAAATCTCAAAATTGGCAATGCAGCGAATTATTCTCATTCTACAAGTTGAGCAAACGATTTAGAAGTAGAATAGTTCCGACCATGTTTCAAACGCAGTCTTTGAGAAAAATAGTTAAAAATTCTCAAGGTTCAGAGGATTTCTCAGAGTCTGGAGGAAAAGTTGGAAAAAATACATACACAGGAGGAGTTGAATCTACAAGATGGAAGTACCATGGAAATGAACTCGAGATAACTCAGTATAGAAGCGGAGGAGATGATGTTGGGCTAAAAAAGATCGGTGTTGGTGCTGGGATTGTCCAATACTTGATATGTCAACTCCCAGGAATGCGTAGAAAGAAACTTCCAAAGATTGTTTCAAATCCAGTTGATAATTTAAGTATCTGGGCCTTGGCGACTTGTGGGTTTCTATGGACAAGTTCAACATGCATGGTTTTTTCGTTGCTACCTGTATTTTTGCACTCCGAACTTGGATTCAGCAATACTCGAATAGGAGCTGTTGAAGGTTTTGCACTTGTAGTATCAAACTTTAGCAGAGTCTTCAGCGGTGTCTTGTCGGATATGTTAAAATCTCGAGTCAAAGTAATTGCTGTCGGTAGTGTCATGACAGCTATGATGAAACTGGTGCTCGCAAGCGCATTATCTGTGCAATGGGTTGTGATGGCAAAGCTTCTCGACAGATTTGGGAAAGGGATCCGTGCGGCTCCAACTGATGCACTAATCGCTGATCTATCTCCGCGTCCAAAACGTAGCAGTTCTTATGGTTTACACCAAAGTATGACAACATTAGGCGGAGTTTTAGGTTCGATTACGGCTGTTGTTTGCATGAAACTAACGCAAAACAACTTCCGAGCTACATTCACTGCCGCTGCTGTCCCTTCTATTTTTGCCATAGTTATCTTGTTGTCTTACGTGAAAAATCCTCAAAGAGCAATGGAAAAGCCAAATTATACTCCTCGTCCTGGTCGTGGTCGTGGCTTACCGAGCTGGAGGCGTCACGCACGTGGGCCACTTGCAATGCCACACCTTCGTGCTAGATGGAGGCGTATTGAGTGTCGGGATATGAGTAGGGATGTTGCATGGCATCACAGACAACAAGCATGGAAAAATGTTCGAGAATGGTTACTACAAATTCAAAAACGAGCAGTTGTTGTGGCTCCGTTTTTAGATCAAGTTGTTGAAGGTTTAGACGATGGAGAATTTACTCCTAGGAGTACAGTTCAGCTGAAACGAACGCCATCTGGTACAATGATAAAGAAAGTTGACAGGGAAGCTCAGCACCATGGCAATACTCGAGCACTTGGCACGGATGATCTGCAGGAGCGGGCCTATATTTGGGCTGATGATCCGTGGGCTGATGAAGAGAAGAGCCGAGCAACTTTGAATGATGGTAGAACAAAAACTATGGCAAAAAGTGACGACATGATAGTTGGCTGGGGGGAGTGGAGCTGGAGTTGGTCTGAAGCTGTTCAGCTTCCCAGGGAATTCTGGCGAGCTCTGTTTGTATTCTCTATTTTAAAGGTAGCTCGCTTCAGTGAAGCTTTTGTAACTTTGCATGCTCGAGCAATCGGGATGCAAGTCGCTTACTTACCAATACTCATGTTCGCAACAAATATAGTTCAGTCAATTCTTACGTATCCATTGGGAGTCATAGCGGATAAAGGTGATCTAAATGGAGCATCAGGTAGAAAATTCATGCTCCTTGGCGGTTTTGCAGTCATGGTACTTGCAGACATTGTACTAGTACTTGCTAAAGCTCCATGGCATGTGTTTGTCGGCTATCTAATTGTTGGCGTTCATATGTCTATGACGCAAGGTAATATGAAGGCTGTTCTTTCTGCAACTATGCCACCAAATGTGCGTGGAACAGGCTTTGCCATTTCGGCTTTATCACAGGGTTTAGCGCTTGGACTTGGGAACTATATGGCAGGTTTTCTTTGTGACTTGCTCGGAAGTAGCGGAGCATTCTGGGGAGGTATGTGCTGGAGTATATTTGCGCTTGGTTCTGGCTGGCTTTTATTATAGTAATAATGTAAATTATCGGAATAAAAAAAATTGCTTTCAGTTCTTCAGCAGGCGCCTCGCAAAGGCCTAGGTAAAGTTGTAACATCTCATTATATGAAAAAGAATGAGTATACCTTCGAACCAATTAAGCCAACTGACGGATTCAAAATGACAACAAGTGGAAAAGTTGATAAGAGAAATGATGTACGACTTTCTTTTCTCACGAAGGAGTTCAGTAACGTTCCATCTTCTAAAATTGATGATAGACGTGCAGGAATGCCTCCGGCAATGTACACCCCACCACTAGCCAATGCTTTTAAACCTAAATTTGCTGCTTCTGTACCCTAATTGTCACGTAGAAACATTCAGTGTTTCAAAATATTTTTGAGTGGGGGGACAAACCAGAATTTCCAAAAATATTTTTACAGTCAAAACACATATTGAACATGTTCCAGACAGTGCCCTTTCCGTAATCTTAGAAATAGAAAAGCAATAGAAGAATAATAGTTTAGGTTCATCTTCAATATTTAATGTGTACGTGTAATACCTCGGCGGGATCTAGTATTGTCTTTCCAGCGTTTAGCTCTATGCAAAGAAAATTGTAAATTCTTGCAAGACCATCACCACAGCACACATGTTCGACTTCACACTCCTATCAATGAACAGAATTGATTGTATCACAAAAGTTTTCAGGAAAATTTAAATTGAAATAAATGCCGTACCCCAACTTCATCCTCAACATATTTTAGAAGCTAAGTGATAGAACTCATCGCATCAATATGAGAAAAATATACAAGTCTCTTACCTTACATTGCAAATCACCCACAGGTGCAAAACGACTGTGAGAACCCTGGAAGAGTTTTTAAAAATGTACTCATTTGAGTATTAGTTACTTTCACCTCTGATGAGTGCACTTCGTACTCGGAAAGTGAGCTATTCCAAAATAAGAGAGCTTCCTGATTATTGAATAACACATTGTCTCAATTAGTAAAAGACCAAACTTACTCCTAGTCCAGTCCCTGGTCCTAGCAGAGCTATTGGGCCTGTTGGACTTCAGAGAAAGATATCAAATTTAAAGTTACAGAAAATATGTTGCAATACTTTTTTGAACAACTATTTAGAGGTAAAAGATCTGACTTCTCAAGCTCCTCAATCCCGTATCCAATCGCCTCGAAATCGTTCATAACACGCACACTCTTGATATCAAAAGTTTCCTCTAAAATTGCACCGTTTATATTCCAACTCAAGTTTGTCATCTGAAATCGAGAGTAACTTTGCAAATAAAATATTTCATAATGGATTACCTGGCATGAGTTGGCTCTGACAGGACCTGCAACAGCCAAGCATGCTCGATCAATACCCGAGATTCCCGATGACTACAGAAAACATGAATATCATGTAGTTTCAGTACTAATATCTTACATTCAAGAGATCTGTGATGCACAGTTCAAATGTTGGAAAGTTCTTGCACTTATATTCCTATAGCAACTCTCAACATGATAGATTTCAAGATTATAATAATTCACCTGTTCTACCAAAAGCACATCCTCGCCAACTTCAGAACTAAGGCTCCATATCTGCATAATAGTTGCTTATCTATGAGTATGTCAAACGAAATACTGGCGCAAAAGAAAACCTGAAAACGAGCGTTTGTGCCTCCGATGTCTGCTGCCAAAACAGTTGAACTTGTGCTCTCTTCGGTTGGCATGTAAGATGAATCCATCTAAAGGGATTTTATAAAGGAAAGAATTAGAATAATAAGAAAATTATGAGTTATACTTTCACCTGTACTCGTGCTTTAGCTCGAGGCAACTTCAGGTGACTTTTACCCTTTTTAAGTTGGAGGAAATTTCTGAGGTTCTAAAATGTTCGCAACTAGTACCTTTTTTACTGTTGAGTGACTTAAATGCTTTGTTCTTTGATGTCCTGTCAGAATAATTTTCCTTCTTGTGACGCAACCGCAAAAGTCTGAGGATCTTATCATCTGTGTAACGAAAAGGCCGACAAGATTGAAGTAAGAAGTAAGGTGAATTGTCCCAGAGTTTTCCAACGCAGCAGTCTGCGGGTGGGACGGAAGGAAAAAAATGGGATCCCTTAACTAAATAAAAAATTAATACTCGTAAAAATAAAAAATTTTTTTCAAATCGATTTTTTCCAGTGAACGTTTTTTTAAATTTGACGTAAATACCAGCAATAGTAAACCAATATAGATACATAGATGATCCATAATGATGATAGATCGATGATATCTATCATTTTGTGATTATGCCGCACCGAAACGCCAATAAAGTAATAATTTGATCAAAGATTTTAAATCTAATTCAGCGTTCGAACTCTTCAGCAGAAGAAAACGGAGTACGGTCATGTCTTGAACGGTTTGAGAGAATTTCAAAAAGAAAAATTGATAGCAAAGGAAATAATGAAATAAAGATAGAGAACACAAAAATTGGAGTTGAAAATTTCATCTTCATGATAGCGTGGCCCTGACTTAATGACATTGATCGTGTGTCTGTGAAAGTGAAATTCACAAATTCCGTTTTTTTTGAATGAACAGATTTCCACCCGATGAACACAGAACTTGAGCTTTTTCATTATCCTTGCTCTATCTATCTTCTCAGCCGCTAGTTCGTCTGTTCGTGATTTCATTGGATCTTTGAAGAAGAACTTGAAGGGCCTCGAAGAAAAAACTCCGGGAACATATTAATAGAACTATTTGCACTGGGACACAATGCAGGCCTTTCTCTGCCACGGTGGCACAGTCGTTTTAACTTGTTGCATAGTACTAGTTTACTTCTTTTCAAACCATAGTATTTTTTGTACCATATGTGATTCGAAACCTTGCAGAAGGTTAAGTGAAAATGTTGGCAATTCAGAAAGCAGAAACCAACGCTTACTAAACTTCGCAACTAAAGAAGTGAAGAGCTTTCGTTCGTATAGTGACTTTCCAGGTTCATTGAACTACTATAACGGCTTACGTTTTTATGTTCATACCAATCCAGAAAATATTCACTTGGAGGAAGGTATACAAAGTGTAAAACAACGCTTTCCCGAATATTTTGTAACAGATTCGGGTGAAAACTTTCAAGCTGCAGTCAAGCTACTTTTTGTTCAATCTTCACGGAATCAGAAAGCACGTCGTTGCATCAAAGTTACTGTTTCAGATACAAATCTGGTTACAATATATTTCTCAGAAAGAATAGATGCATTTCATGCTTTAGGACGAGTGATGGTTGCAGCGCGAAATGCACCTTTTGGTCCTGTCAAAAGTAAGCAAGCATTAATCACTGCTGGAATGGAATTTGATGTTGATATATCAGTTGATGAACTGGGTTTCAAATTAGATACTAGTGCCGGAGGGATGCCTACGATCGAGAAATTGCAAGATCTTCTTGTTTCCCTATCACTCTATGGATATCGAACACTACTTATTTACATGGAAGATACATTTGTGGTCGAAAATGAACCGTTTTTTGGTTACATGCAAAAGCGCTTCACTTACGAAGATTTTTGTGCACTCGGTAATATCGCAAAGTCACTGGGAATTGAAATTATTCCATCCATTTTGCTAATTGATGATATAAAGTCTCTTGGTAACTGGCCAGCGTATTCATCGATGCTCAAAGCCCCTCCAGATACTGAGGAAAAGTATGAAATGCTTCATCGTATTTTAATTGCTGTGTCTGAACCACTAAAATCGAGACGTATTCACATAAATATTGGTGAGAAAACCCATGGATATTATGTGCAAAAAGCATATGCGAAATGCTCCAAATATTTGAAGCATGAACGAAGTGATGAAGACTGTTTCAATATTGAATTACAATCGTACAATGCACATTTGAAAAGAGTTGTTGATATCTCTAGAAGCTTGAATATGATCCCTGCCTTCTATGCAGATTCAATTGAAATATGTTCGAAGGAGCAAAGTATTCATCAAGTGAAATTTCCTGAAGAATGCAAGGAGGATTTAGACACCGAGGCATTCATTCAATTAAATGAAGCTTTAGGTGATGGTAAAATCGAGTTTATACATAGAAATTATGCTTCAGAAGAAAGCGTATTCGATAAAAAAATATCATTATTAAGCTCTCTATTAGATAGTAATACATATCTTAAACAGAAACGAAATTGGAGTCTTTCGCTTAGTCTATGGTCATGGAACAGATTTTGGGTTGCTTTATTCTGGTCAATGAACATGATGGAGTCGGGCTTGAATGTAGCATCAAAAAATAACATACAGCACGTTTATATTACCGCATGGTCACACGATGGTTCAGAGCTATCATTGGCTTCAGTCGAAGCTGCACTCGCTTTCTTTAGTGAGCTTGTGAATGCAAAGAGTGGGCAAAATTCGCGGAGTGATGTCATGCAAAGAGTAGATGAGTCATACAAAGTTTTGTTTCGTAGGCCAGCTTCTTTCTCGGACATGTTAGTTGCATGTGCTCTTGATCAACCATCAGATATCCCAGTTGGTTGGGGAACCACAAATCTTGCAAAGTGGTTGACATGGGAAGATCCTTTGACAGCACATTTAAATCCGCAGCTTGCAGAAACAAACATGATCGCACATTATAGAATACTTACGGATAATCTTGATGCTAAAGTTTCTCAGTTTCTTAGACAGTTGAAAATGCAAGGATCAGAGTTTGATGGGATAGAACATCATCCCTTGTCATTTCCTGCAGCATTAGCACGTTTTCTCCATAGAAAGCTCACTTTCTATAAAATGTTTTCTATTGCTTACTCCAATAATGACAAGAAGCAAATGGCAGCCTTGATAGGAAGAAAGATTGATGGCACTAAATTAACAGAACTTAGCATTTTAGAGGATTTGTTATTATGTCTAAGTTCACTGCATTCGCTTCATCACAGGATTTGGATGTTGGAGTTTGACCCTCTTGGTTGGGCTCAGATTGAAAGTAGGTATGGTGTCCTGAAAATTCGACTAGAGTCAACGAGAAAATTGATCTATTCGTATCTTCACGATGAGATTACTGCAGTACGTGAGATGAAGAGCTATTTTTTTCAAAAATCTAAAATTCATAATGTGGAAATATTCGAATTACCCCTCATCACGTGGAACCAAGCAGCATTTCTTGGGCCATGAGGATGAAAATTATTCAAGCCAATCAGAACTTATTGACCTTATGAATTCATCTTCTGTCTTCCAAAATATTTTACGCTGCTTCAAATGTGCATTGTAACTTCTAGTAATAGTTTTGATATCATCATAATCGCATGAAGAGCATATATTTTTTACTTCATACGAGATAATTTCGCCATGGTGAAGTAACAACGGAAAATTGGAAATTTTGTTTAGGATTACAAGGGATTTCCGAATGTCATACCGACTTCCCTTTCTTAGAAGATTCATGAAAGTATGAAGTAACTTCCTGTGCCACTCTATAATCTTTTTCACTTTAATATATGAATAAAGCATTCCACCCTCTCTTTCAGTGGACATCATGTAGCTTTTTCCATGCATATGACCATCATAGTTGAGCAACATAATTTTTCTCAAAGACTCATCTAAAAAATATCCATAACGCTCAGCTTCGAAGTCAGTACAACATTCTATTTGCTTCCCTAGATCCTCAATCACCATATCAAAATATTGCAAAAAGTCGAAGTGCTGTGCACATTGCCGCAAACTCTCAAAAAATTTTGCGGTAAATATGGCATCTGCTATGGAACTACTGCACCGAGGCAAAACTAAATTTTGCATGAGATAGCAAATACTTTCTGTTCTCTTTGGAACATTATCAGAGAGAATATTTCTCAGAGAACGCAGTGCAACTTTTGTTTCATAAACTTCTCTCTTCTGATTGATCTGTTCGAGCTCTAGACGACTGATGCACTCACTAATTTTTTCTGAAGTAATTATGTGTTTTGAGCCAAGACTGGAGGAACTTAAATCCAAATTCTCAGATGTTAATTTTGATATCATGCTGCTATAACGCCTTTCCGGAATATGAATATGATACAATGAAAGATTCCAGAAAAGTTCGAACAACTTTTCATTACATGAGTACCACTTTTTTTTTTCATGTGAAGCAGAAAATAAGTTACTCGTACTCAAACTTTCTGAAATAGAAATCTTTACGAACTCAGAAATTTGAAAGTTTTTCCTGTGAATTTTGAAAACTACATCTGGACTCAAATGGTATGATTCTTTTAGGACTAGGACACCTGGAATGGATGAACTATATTCACTTTCGCTGTAGGCAACTTGTAGAAAGTTTACAAATTGGGCAAAAATTTCATGAGAATAATCCAGTGCCCTTACCAACAAATGTAGTTTTTTAAATTTAGAACAGAAAATTAAGCACTGAAGATTTCTTGCCAATAGAACAAGATATGGATTTACTAATGAGCCCGAGCCATGATTTTCAAAGGCATTCCTTAGTCTCTGAATACTTTTGATCTTATGATCTGAAAATGAATCACAAGCATTCGAAATTTGGTTTTGTAGTTCTTTCCCACCAGACAATGATTCTATCTGTTCTTTACTTAGGTTTTCGAGAAGTTGATTTCCAGCCATGGCTATTAATAATTCCTTCAAGATGAGCAGTTCTGCAGTTTGATAATCTCTGACAGCGTTCAAAACGTATACAAGAAGAGCCTGGATATCAATTGCTAAGTATTTAAAGCTTGCATATCCGCAGAATTTTGAAAGTGCAGCAAACCAGGAACAAGGATTAAGTCCATCTTCTTTCATTTTTTCATTTTTTCCAAAAAATGCAGTTAACATCAAATACACAAGAGTGTCAAAACTTAAATATGACATGTATTTCAAAGAATCAACCGCTGGAACCACCATATTTGAATAAGCTTGTACTTGATTGACTATGATTTTCAATGTAATTATTGGATTGCTGTGGGCAACTTTGCAAATTATCTTCCCACTGTACTTTGCATTTTCTTTGGAAAGTCGTCGCAGGGCTCTTAGAGTTTTCAGTTGCACTAAATAATCTGAATGTTCTAAATAATATGAACTCTGAATATTTGATATTGTCCATAAGTTATAGACCCGATAACGAACTTGATGTGGCATGCTCTTTATAGTTGACCATATTTCATTAGCTATGGATGGGTTATTTGGAAAGTACGAAAGACTGGGACAAAAGCAAAGTCCAAAAACTTTAATAAGTAAGTGTAAGTAATTCTCGGACAATTCTAGATTTTTAACAGCCAAACCGAAATATCTTAGAACATATATATAAAGAACCATATCGGCTGCTAGAATATGTGACTCCAAGCAAATCAATAATTCCAGAAGCTTATATTGCCATAAGCTAGAATCCTTCAAACACGAAAAACTTAATAAATAATCGGACTTCTCTACAAAAGATAATGCATCAAGTAAAGAAGAAATTATGCTCAAGAGCGATACTTTGATATCAGATTGAAGTTGAAAGTACTGTAATTGTAAACCAAGATGTCGCAAAGTAAATCTTGTGAATATAAGTTCTTCATAACTTAAAGAAAGACGTAACATACTAATCTCTTCTGTCATCAAGTATTGAATTACTGACACATTGTATGTTTGAGCAGTACCTTTTTGCATATTATGCACAGTAAAATTTAACACGAACCACTTTTCAAAATTTGCTGATGTACTTGAACAGGAGAAATCCAAAGAATTAGAAGAAATTAATTGGGCCAGAACAAATTCTAATGTCAAGTCTAACTGTGACACAGTACTACTACCCATCCAGACTCGTCGAGATAATTTGCTTTTCTCTTCAAGAGCCAGGCGAAACTGCACGGTATAATACAATTGATAATCACAAAACTTCAACAACTCATTCAAAACTTTCTTGTAAGATATTCTCAGTGCTTTTGACAGCGATGAAAGTAATACGAAAAACATATTGCTGCAAACCTTCTCAAAACTTCCAAATACAAGAGTTAAGAACTTCACAAAGAATACCTGGTTGTGATTGTCTGAAAAGTGAAAAAGAAACAAATGTACTATTCCACTTGATGCCATTTTTCTGTAGTGAATTTGAGGAAGTTCGCATTGAGTAGTACATTTTCTACAATTTTGAAGACAGGGCAACTGTCTTGACAGACGTGACCAACCTTCAATATTCTCTGCTCTATCATATTTTCTTCTCTCCTTTTCAACAGAAAGGTTGTCAAATAGTGTATGAGTGCAGGACTCTCTTTGAAACGTGCCGTAGTCCTTTGCAAAGCCATCTAACCACACTATATCTGACGTGATCGAGTCGTATAAGTATCCCGTTTCGCGGAACTTTTCAATATACTTTTTGCGGAACTCGTTCAAATGCATCTCAAAAATGCCCGAAGGATAATACAGGCGCAAGCTCAAAAGCTTTCCTGGAATGTATCAAATATATTTAGTTCCTTTTTAGTTTAAGCTAACAAAGAAAGGACATTCTCTTCCTATTTCTTGTTCTGAAGAACAATCCTAACGTATAGGACCACGCGCTTCAAATATGTGGGAAAAGGTAAGTATCTCGGTCGAGGACCTTGGAACGATTTGCTTTGGCCAACTCAATTTGTGTCTTCCTGTTTCTTCATGAAGTCAGATCAAAATTGCCAAACGCGCTGATAATCAAAGCGGGATAATTAACAATAATATTTCATATTTGTTTTATGACACATCTCTGAATTGTTTGTGGACGAGCTTAGTTTTGTTGCTGAAGAAGTGCACAAGAAAAATCTACGTTTTGTATTAGTCTTGGAAGTTGTTGATTTGTTGTAATTAATTCCTAAGCTTTCTCCAGGAGGTAGCACAGAGTAGGTACGACTTCTAACAGTCTAAACGAAGCTTAAATATTGAAAACACTAAAAGACTAATAAAATAAAACAATTCCAGACAAGGTACATATCTATAAGAAATAGAAGACTATTCAAGTATCTCCTTCAAATAATTAGTCGGATAAAGTTGAAAGTGGAAATGCAAGATCGCGTTGAATTCGATCTCGGTGGATTTGAATTCAATTCTTCTATTCATGATGTAAAGAAAGGAGCTCTCACTTCAAAACTAGCAACTAAAACAGGTACAACTATTAGTGGAGTGATCTATTCGGACGGTGTTGTCCTTGGGGCAGATACAAGATCGACTAATGGAGAAACTGTGGCTGATAAGAACTGTGAAAAAATCCATTACATCGCACCAAATATTTACTGTTGCGGTGCCGGCACCGCAGCAGACACGGAAGCTGTTACAGGTACATATTATGTCTAATTACCATTTTCTTGACTAATTTTTATACTCAAAGGAATGGTATCTTCTGCACTCTTCCTCCATCGCAAATCAACACTTAGGGAGAGTCGTGTTGTATCTGCGCAAAATATCATGAAAAGTCATCTATTCAAATACCAAGGTCATGTAGGCGCTGCGTTAGTGCTTGGTGGTTTTGATATTCACGGCCCTCAACTTTTCACAATTTATCCTCACGGATCCTCTGACTGCCTTCAATATGCCACTATGGGTAGTGGGTCTTTGGCTGCAATGTCCATATTTGAAAGCGACTATAAAGATGGTATGAGTGAAGATGAAGCAAAATTGCTTGTTGCCAGGTCTATACGCGCGGGTATATACAATGATTTGGGATCTGGGTCAAATATAGATCTCTGTGTCCTGAGCAGAGCAGGCACGAAGTATTTGCGTAATTTTGAAATTCCACAGGAACGCACATACATTCGCGAACAAGGATATACATTCAAAAATGGTACAACTATTTTAAACAAAAGGAATTTTCAAACCGCTACTTCCGCAACGATGGAATCGAAAAAGAAATAAATGATTTCTTTCCGCGTATGCAGTAGAAAACCTTGCAGAGGAAGAGTTACAGTGTATTGCTCAGTGTGCGACTTTAGATTCAATTTAGTTAGGTCCTTTCTTAGTTTGTTTGTAAAAAATCATAAACCTGCCTCATTTCGTAACAATTCGAAGACATCTTCAAAACCTTCACCAGTACGGCACGATATATCAATTAGTGAGAGTCTTGCATAGAATTCCTCAATAATGAAACCAAGTGATCTACCAAGTTCTGATGCAGAATTTGAAACTATGTCAAAAGCTGCCTGAAACTTTTCAAAATCAGATAACCACGTTCTAATCTGCTTCGAATTGGTTATATCTACCTTATTCAGTAAAAGAATGAGTTTAACTTGTGATTTATACAGAACACTTATTGCCTGCAACATATTACTGACAAAAACTTGTGGATTATTATTTGAACGAGAAGTATCAAGGACATAGAAGAGAAAAGTTTTAAACCGGCTTGCAACTGCTTCAGTAACTATTGTCCCCGAAGCTGACCATGTAAAAATTTCTATTTGTCCAGGTGTATCAATAACGATAAAATCTAATTCACTCCGACGCCTTTCACAAAGTGATATGACTTGGTCAAATCTTGTTGCAAAAAGGTTGGCAGCCGTTAATATGGCTCCGTTAGGTCCGAGACCATAGTCTTTCATCACCTTCTTAAAATTGATAGTATCACGAATATCTATATTTGGAACGTAAGGAATTTTAGTCGCGGCTGGATCGATATTCACAATGTAGGTTCGCATTTTCTTCGCGTGTGACGACGAATTAAACCTTTGAATGAAACTGGTTTTCCCAGAGCCAGCCATACCTACAACCAAAAATGCAACTGTTTTTCTCTCGAAAGTTTCTGGCATGACCAACTTTTTTCCACTGTCAAAGCCCTGCAAACTCTATTTAATGATTCTATTCATTACAAATACACTTCAAAGCTATCAAGAATACTTATGAAGAAAATAGCTTCTACCACTCATGTAATGATTTAAAGTTGTCCTTCCTTTCCTTCGTCCGTCTCCTCTTATTGTCCTGATGGTCCTCTATAATACATATTTGATTAACGAACTTTCATACCCTATAATATAGATATTCCTTCCCTTCACATCTATTTTTAATTTTTTGTATTTTGTTTGTTATTGTCCCCCCGCGCCGGCGCGGCATGCCTGAGCATTTTTTTTGGAAATTTTTGCCCGATGTTCCTCGCGGTATTATCCCGTATAGCTCCGTAGCACCGTAGGGGTGCTTACTGCTTCGTACTTTCTACTCAAAGTGTAGATTTTTCCTCAAAGTTACTTCAATTTATATTGATCAAATCATTCTCAAGCAGGAAGAAGTCAAGATATTCACAATAGCTGAAGAGTATTCAACTTATCAGGACCTGTAACTTTGAAGGAATTAACCAAATATTGTAATCCACTGATACCGTGCATTTTAGAGCAAACGTCTCCAGCACTTCTTCAGTCCTACGAAAACCCGAACCCATTATTTTATGAATAGATAAGGTTTATATCGAGAAAAAGAAAGAAACCGTTCATCTTCACAAAACGTAAAATTGTCTTCACGGTGAACTGACACTTTAGGATTTTTCGCACCCGGAATCCTCGAAGAAAGCGTGAAGTATGAAAGAGGTGACAGATAAGCAGTTCGCAAATTTTGACAAGTTTGCAGTCTGCATGATAGTGTCATGGTACACATCTAATATTGGAGTATTATTGTTGAACAAATACTTGTTAAGCCTATGGGGCTTCAAGTACCCAATTTTCCTCACTATGCTGCATATGCTATCATGCTTAATCCTTAGCATTGTTGTTCGTTTGACAGGGTTAGTTCCTCGTCAGCACATCCGGAGCAGAAGGCACCTGTTTAAAGTTTGTGTTCTTTCTCTTGTCTTTGTTGTATCGGTAGTTGGAGGGAACATCTCTCTCAGATTCATACCAGTGTCTTTTAATCAGGCAATTGGTGCAACTACTCCACTTTTTACTGCGTTGGTGAGTTCATCAAAAATTTATCTTATGACGTGTACTGATTTTTATGTGTGTTTAAGCTTTCTTTGTGCATATTAAGAAAAAAGGAAACAGCAGAGGTGAGTTTAATATTTTAATTTTTCTTCTTTCTCAGCAATAGAGAAAAGGTGTACATCACGTTGGTACCCGTAGTAGTTGGTATTGTTCTTGCAAGTAATAGTGAACCGCTTTTCCATCTTTGGGGATTTCTTGCATGTTTTACAGCTACATTTGCTCGTGCCCTAAAGTCAGTGTTACAAGGCTTGCTTCTAACGAATGAAAATGAACGATTGGACTCTTTGAATCTACTCTTATTTATGTCCCCAATTGCATTAGGTACATCTAATTTTCCCACACTTACAAGAATTCAACTGTTTTTTCGCAGCAATTCTGAGCATATCTAGTAAAATAATGGAACCACTGGCATTTGAAACGATGTTATCTAATTGCAAGTCCAGTCGTATCTTTGGATTTGTACTTGTCTTGAACTGTAGTATTGCTTTCTTAGTGAATCTTAGCAACTTTATGGTTACGAAATGTACAAGTCCTTTAACTTTGCAGGTGTTAGGAAATGCGAAGGTGCTACGTTTGAGATATTTGCTAGATCAGAACTTACCCACTCAAAATTTGAATGTAGGGAGCTGTAGCTGTAGTTGTGTCCATTTTACTTTTTCGCAATCCCGTGAGTAGTACAGGCATGATTGGATATACTATCACAGTTTTCGGGTAAGTTCTTCACTATGATTCTATGCTTCATTACAAGCTTTTGTAGGGTTGTTTTCTATTCTGAAGCTAAAAAAAGAAGCGGGAAAATTTAGAATAGCTTAAAACAAAGGAATATACTGAACTAGACAATCAATAATGATATAATATTCTCGGTGATCCACATATTAGGATAATTAAATATCATCATCTTTTACCGCAAAAAATCTGTGTTCTAGCACTTCCTCAGCCTTTTTGCGACTGAAGCGGGTTGGTGAAAGCATGTTTGCTATAATTTCATTTCCTGCCCCGTTTCTGATATCCAAAAGCCACAATTCATCTGTTGAAAAACTGCAAAAATCTTTTCTCCATAACATAAAGTCATACCCACATTCCTCGAGTTCCACTTTGAAGTTATCCAATTCATTCGGATTCCTCAGCGATGGTACCATCAGTTGTAATATGACTAAACCAATAGCAAAGATATCAAACTTTTCCGGCATATATTCAGACCATAATTTCTCCAAATTACCACTTTCTGGAGTATCAGCACTTGTTGGGAGCAGATATTTATCATCAGGCTTCGAATATCTAGGATCAGCCGGTCCAACGCCAGGCTCATAACTGATTGGCTGACCCAAGCATAGAGCAGCACCACCTAAATCTATGAACTTAACTCCGTTCTTTGTCAAGATAATATTTTCTGGTTTTACATCGCGGTGCACAACTCCTATGGCGTGAATTTTAGATAAACAAATCAATAAATCAGCGCTGATCCGCTGATATAATTCAAACGGAAAGGAACTACTGCACGACGCATAGTTACGGCTGAGAAGTTCTAAACTTTTACTTTCGTCAAAATTTAGAGCATTTTGGAGAGTATTCTCTGCCTCATATGCCCACATCAACCATAAGCCTGCAGGAAGCGACTCATCGTAGAGATTCCCGGAGTCGCGCTCATCTATTTCGCAACAACCAAAGAATTGTGCACAGGACCCTTTAGCATTTCTATGTACATATTCATTTATTTCCAATTCGGAATCGAGAAGTTCATCTGCTCCCATAACATTCGATTTTGAACTTTTCAGAATAACTTTTTGTCCTTTCCACTCTCCAAGAAAGACTTTACCAAAATTACCTTCCCCGATCAAACCGTTCCTGTACACTCTGATATTCTTCGGGTCTACGCCAACAGTTCTTCTCAAAACTCGTGGGCCACTTTTTTTCTTTTCTTTCTTCTGCTCCCAATAATTAGACACTTCGTCCAGTACTGAGCTACTTACAAATGTAGCTCTACTTAAGTTCAATATTATCGTATTCTTTCCCGGAGATTCACTTATATGTTCTAGAATATCGTCAAATAGAATATTTGGGCCGCAGTCATAAATAGAACCATCAACTTCAACGCTCACTAGAATATCACCCTTATCAATTTTTCTAGTTTTCGAGGCATTTCCGCCTTCAACAACTTCTGCTACTATAGCTCCTCTTGAATTCTTTATACTTTCAAGAATTATTCCTAGGGGTCTATTTATCTCAACATTGATAATTTCAGCATCACAACTAATGGCTGCGCGCATAAAACGTCCTTTACACTTTTTTTCGTGGAAAGCATATTTCCTTTCAAAACTTAACCGCTTCTTGGTGGAGCCCGGAGAAAAACTACCACGTGTGAAAAGTGAATTTGCAAGCATGCTTGTCAATCAATACGTTTACTTTCTCAAACAAGACAAAAGACTCGCAAATTTTGTTCCTTGACACGAGGTGGTTGTACCTTTAAGTCGTCACTGTTCCTGAAGTACTTTTTGAGCTTTGTTTTGCGTGGTTGCGGAAATTTTCTTCTTTTCTTTTTTCTGAAATAATTTAGGGTTTTTAATGAACCTGAGAAGCTCTCCCGTTGGTTGAAAGAACGGAAGAACGGCACTGAGAAAGAGTTTATTTGTAGCAGTGCGCCAGGTTGCGGATAGGTTGGGTTTACTCAGGAGTAGAGCGGCAGACGCATCTTCACTTTTCTTTCCGTTTACCGTTTTTGAGGAAAATTTGTGTACAAATATTAGATTACACGGTCGGTAAAAAAAAAATCCAAACAGAGAACACTTCTTCTATTTCTTCTTCTTTCGTGTCTTCAAATGGATTCGAAAAGAAAAGTTGATGAGCTAACGGTAAAGTTGCGCTTTTGCCCTAACAGTAATGATTTACTGTATCCCAAGGAAGATCGAGATAGGCAAAAGTTAGTTTATGTCTGCAGAAATTGCGACTATATGATAGATGCTGACAGCGATTGTGTGTATCGAAACTCAATTGCTCACACATCAGATGAAGTTACGACTGTAATTCAAGATGTTCGTACGGACCCGACTCTACCAAGATCAAACGATGCTCGTTGTTCTAAATGTGGTCACAGAGAGGCAGTGTTTTTCTCGTTAACAACAACAGATGGCATGTCCTTATTTTTTCAGTGCGTTTCATGTGCATACAAGTGGAAGGATACGGGAAGTGCCGTGGAAGAAAGCTGAGGGTGAATGCGAATTTAAACTTCTTACAACCTTGTGAAAATCGCTCCCCTTGTTACTAGCAATTATTATTGAGAATGGGTAGAGGTTCATATATATTTTTTGTAGTAGGGAGAGAACCCTTTAGCACACTATTTCATCTAGCTTCAAACTGAACCACTGTCAAAATATTCATAGTAACTTAGAGGAACCCATTGATTACATACGAAAGTCCACCTACCTTGTTTCGTCCTCTTTTTAAAAAGGATACGATACCCGCATTCTCTGCATATGACAATATCTCCGGGGCGTAAAACAACTTCAGAACCGCAATCTGCAATAAGTAATATTGAAAACGGAAGGAATAAAAAAAAAGATACCTCCACAATTATATGCTATTCCAGTAAGCTTATGGGATGCTTGATCCTCGTTCATCTCTTATGAGTTCTTCCGAACCAATTGTTATGGACAAGCGGCTCTCCCTGTCAGAAAGTATTCCAAATTGGCCGTGGAATAAGCTGTCCTTCCTTTGAGCTCTCCCAACAAATCAACAAGGTGGAAAGTATCGGTTTCCTTCCTGAAATGCTGAAAAAAAGAAAAAAAGTCGGACGTAATAAAACCCTAAATTAAAGAATGGAAGATTTTTTCACTTCAAAATGAGCAAAGCTTCCAAAGCACTTACTCACGCTTACTTACTTACAAACGCGAGAGACGAGTGAAATTTTATCCTGATACGCCATTAATCAATTCGGAAAAGCCGATAAGATCACCCACCCGAAAATGTTAGTTCTAAGCTCAGGAAGTACTCAACTTGCCCGCAAGTCTACGAGTAATGTGCAGCGTAGCAAACATATCTCGACTGTAGCCTCTCAACGTAACGCTTCCCGCGGAGAGGAAGTCCAGAAAAGAAATTCCGCTACAGTCTCTGCGATTATGTCCGGTAAGTTTCAATTGGAGTCAAATTCTAAATGCTTTCGGGGCTACGTATGTCCACGCATAATTTTTACTGCATAATTCTGCGTGATCTTAACCGTATCTAGTTCGAAACTCAAACTTTTATCGGAGTGATTACCTCGCGATTAAATCCAGAGCGCTTAAACTATAATCTAACCAAGCTTGTACCCCAGGTTTATCGATTGCTTGCTTACCATCCGAAGCTTCAGATGGGCTGTCGTCTATGTCCTCTCAGGTAATCTACGAGTCTTATTGATTCTTACACCTCATTCTGAATTCCTATGCTTCACTGCAGATATTGGAAATTTCAGACGCTGCTACACCGTTTCTGTATGTTGGGTTTCTTGCCTCTTCTCTTGCCTTCACCATTGGAACAGTAAGTTACATTTCTTCTACTATTTGCTTCCCTTTACGTTTGTTTAATTACAGTACCTTGCGTTGACGAAGATCAAGTTGATTTAGTCAAAGTTGTAGGAGATAGTTTTGTTATTCAAGTGCAAAAGCTACTAATGTTTTTCCTTTTCATCTTTCTGTTGAACTCCTTTATGAACTTGAAGGTGCACTGTGTAAAAGTATTGTAATCAACGTGCGCAGCTCTTATTATTTCCTTACGATCTACAATCTTACCGTAATCGGAGCTAATACTCTTGCATCTAATTGCGTTATGTGCTGCTGAACCACAAGCACAGAGAATATAGGAACAAGAGGAAAGTCCTACAAATATGAGTGTGGTGTGCGCGCGCATGAAGATAAACGTAAGATATGAAATGACAGCTAACGGAATAATTTTAAAACTTCATAGTTTGACTATGAGACTTTCTCCTCATCATTCTATCTACATTGCACTAGTTTTAAACACATATCGTTCTCAGTGAGCTCAAGGGTCTGACGTATACATCTTGATTCCTGAAGTGGAAACAGCCACATTCGTTGGATGATCAATTATAGCATCAATCAAACCATAACTAACTGCATCCTCAGCAGACATAAAGAAATCGCGATCAGTATCTTCCATCACTTGCTCAAGAGGCTTATTTGTAAACTCTGCAAGATATCCATTCAGTGTGGACTTGTGGTGCATAATTTCATTGGCTTGAATTTCAATATCAGCAGCTTGTCCTTGCGCACCTCCTAAGGGTTGATGTATCATTATTCGACTATTAGGAAGACTAAATCGCTTCCCTTGTTGCCCCGATGCCAAAAGAAATGCGCCCATCGAAGCTGCAAGACCAACGCAAACTGTTGAAACGTGAGGTCTAATATGTCTCATCGTGTCAAATACAGCCATGCCTGCAGTTACTGATCCGCCGGGAGAGTTGATGTATAAAGTAATATCCTTTCTTGGGTCAATGCTGTCTAGCCACAACAATTGAGCAACTATTAAATTACAGCCATCATCATCAACAGCTCCGCCCAAGCGTATGATCCGCTGGGTCATAAGTTGGCTGGCAACCCCTTGAAACCTTTCCATAACTTGAGCCGGTGGTCCTTTACCTTGCTGTGCATAAGCACCACTTCCAGAACATACTAGATTACGATAGCTATGTTCTGTTGGGGTAAAGCGGGGGAATCGCTTCGAAGTATGCAATCCTCTGTTGTTTTTCAAGAGCTTGGACTTGTTTTCCTCCCCCCAGCAACTCGTGCGTGAATTCAGGACTCCACGGGGCGATGCGATCGATGTGACGCTCATATTGATTGCTTGAGGAATGCTGCAAAAGTGTTTTTTCGCAAAAGCTACTTTGTCGTCGTCGGAACCTGTTCAAGGAAGTTATACACTGCGCCGTGTTTTAGCGCAGCCTGAGAATTTGAGATAAAATCCCGTTTGGAGAAAACTATCCCCTGGGACGCCCAGTTCGAAGGCTCCTCACCCTTTTTTTAAATAAGACCTTAAACATCCGATTACTTTTACATCTTTTTTTGAACAAAACCCTAAATGTGTCAAGGAAGACGATATTATAAGACGATATTGCCGTCTGATACCACAATAATCAATAGCATATTTGAGCTTGATGAAATAATAAAGTGACCTTCGACGTACTGTGTTCAAACTACATTCCATCATTCCTGCTTTCCAGCACGACCTTGAAAAACTAAGACTGAGATAAAGAGAGAATCTCTCAGTACAGGTTCGATTCCATCACTAGCAACAATGTATGTTTAACTTGTGTGAAGAGAAGCCTGATGGTATCATCTCGTTCCGTTGTTATGTATTGTTTTCAATTTATTTTCCTGGCTCTCTGCTCGTTGGTGATTGCTTCCTTTCGAGTTGATGTTCGAAAGATAGGTGAGCTTGGTATTCTATCCCGAGAATTTAGTCAAAAGCCTTTCTGGCAGTCTTCTGAAGAAATTCAAGATAGACTTAGCTCTGAAGGACAATTTCACATGAGCGATTCCGTAGTTGATACATCTCTTGAAGAAGAAATTGAAAGTTTAGAAAAGAAAAATAGTAAAAGACAATATTCTTCTTCTGGACCAGTGCATTTAGAGCACAACAATAGCGAAACTCGTGCTGGGCAGAAAGCTTTACGTCGGCGGTGGCCACCTCCGCACTGTAAAGGGTCACATCCTGCTTACCCTCCCAAAGTTAAGAATGTCGAGTACGAGAGAAACACAGATATTTCTCGTAGAAAACTTTTATCCGAAGCTCCAACAGAGTTACTCTTGGATAAAAACCCACCAGATGCAAAGTTTCAAGAAGAAATTTATGACTACATACGAAACTTCATGGCTTCCCCTACCCCTTGCACTTATGGAAAGTGTCCAGAAGCCAGTGATGAATCGAGAGAAGGAAAATTGCCCGTATACCCGTGGCCATGTATCTTCAGAACGCAGAATGAGCAGTGCTCCTTCAAAGAGGAAGGAAAATATAAGTTGCCACCAGCTTTGAGAAAAGATTCTCTAGGGACTTGTGCGTTCATCGGTACTGGTGATCAACTTCTTCAGGCCAAGTTTGGAGACGACATAGATGCTCATGATACTGTTATTCGTTATAATACTCCCATTAAAGGTTTTGAGAGGAATGTTGGGACAAAAACAACTTTAATGTTTGTGAAAGGACACTATAAGACTTCTGCCAAGCCGAAACTTGGCTATTTTGATGCTAAGGTACCTCTTCCCAAAGGATCGAACGTGTATGCTATTGACACTGATGTTGGTATGAGGCCAATGAGAACGTTAAGGAACGAACTTGTAAACATTTGGCTGAAAAGGAACAAAATTAAGGACGGTAAACCTGCAGCTGGACTTATGCGGACCCAGATGCTCGTAAAGTCTGGTTTATGCACTTCGGTGGATCTCTATGGGTTTTCGACAAAGGGTAGTGTTCGAAGCGGGAAGTACTTTGATAAAAAAGCTATTGTAACGAAGGGTCATACGATTGATTGGGACGGCTGGATCTTGTCTGCCATGATGGACTTAGGTTATATTTGTGTGTATGGTTCCTAGAACCCTAGAATTAGACGATTTTCCGCAGTGAAGAAAGCAGATCCCGACAGTTGGGAGATCAAACTGATTTAGGTGGTGAGTGTAAACTCTCAGTACAGACAGACATTCCTTGAAATACAAAAGAAAATACTATCTGAGAGCCACGCCTAACTCTTCTACCATTTTAGCTCTCACAGAATCTTGCAGCTCATTCACCTCTTCATCAGTAAGAGAACGCTCCATGGATCGATATACTATTCTAAAACAATTTGAGGTCTTCCCTGTTTTTGAGTTGTGAAACTCATCTATGAGCTTAACTTCTTCTACGAGATTCCCAGCTACCCCACGGACTAGTTCGCACAAGTTATTTTCAGTGAAATTCGTCACATTTTCTGGCAACCAAAACGAAACGTCTTTCAAGCATGGTGGATATTTAGAATAGCTCTTGAACTTTTTCATGCCAACACCACCTGCTCTGAACATTTGAGCGTTGAACTGATTGCTGAATCGAGGATCATCTGACCAAAACAGTCGGATATCAGGAATATCGAAAAGAACCATAGCCAAACGCTCTAGACCGAGCCCAAATGCCCAAGCCTTTTTTCCTGGATTACCAGAGTCTTCTAATATCGACTGCTGCATGACACCACATCCAAGGACCTCTAACCACTCTCCATTGAAATAAATTTCCAACTCGTAGGAAGGCTCTGTGAAAGGAAAGTATGCATCGACCCAGCGCATCTCTACTTCACCAAAGAGATGCTGCGCTAACCCTTCTAACGTTTCTTTCAGTTCTTTGCTGACAACTTCAACTTCGCTCAAATGGTCTGAGTTTAGTTCTGATGCTTCAAATACACGTACTCCTTCCATTTGGTGAAAAACTGGAAAGTGTGTAGCATCAATAGTATCACGGCGATAAACGTCCCCTGTGACTAAAAACTGTTTTTCTCCACTCTTCAGTTTCTCATACTGATGCGCAGAAGTGTGGCAACGCAACACGTTATCGGCGTTGACGTAGTATGTATCATTTACAGACCGCGAGATGTGATCTTTAGGTACTAATACAGAATCAAAGTTCTCAAAAGTTGATACTATTGGATAGATGTCATCGAATCTTTTAAACGCATTATCTCCGAATTTGGAGTCAAAATAGTCGCCAATTACGTTTTTCAATATTCCAAGGGGATGATCAGGTCGTTGGTGCAAGTTTATTCCAAGTCTTTGATATATGTAATCCGAGACATTGTTGTGTGGGTCCCCTGTGATGACGTCTATCAAACGAAGACAAAGAAAAAAGATTAGTAAAATAAGGAATACTCTGTGCACCAATCAGATGATGTACCTTCTCTCCTTATTGCTGAAAATGCTTTGAAACGACCGCTTCCAAAATTCTTTCTGGCCGTTATATTTGAACGACTATCCTGCAATACTCCGCGTCTTCCGGCGCAAAGATAAGAAGAAGAAATTCTAGCTCCACTGTCACAAAACAAAAAAAGCCGTGCAGAGACATAAACTTTTAGATTGAAGCCGGATAAGAATATAAATATGCTTACCCCCGCAAGCCACTACCCATCATGTATCTCAGATGCGTATTCGTCGTATTCACGCTACATTTAAACATTTTATAAGTTGTTTCAGTAACCTCCTGGTTCAAAGGAATTTTGGCAACAAGCAGTTTACGAGTTTAGGGTTCAATCGTAGTACCCTTGTAAAGATAATCGGCTGTTTAAGGACTTATATTATTGAGCTTGTCTGTTGTGAGAACAACAGAGCTGAGAAAGTTGAAGTGTGATAGATATTATAGAAGTGTTGTTTCAAGATGCACAAGAAGAGATTATATCATTTTGGTGGTCAATAATATTAACACTCCCCTGCTCTTTGCGCGCGTCTTGAAAGATGTTTTGATGAGCGAAGTGTGTTGACTTCGGAGATTTAGTTCGTTTGAACTACGTGTTTTTTAGGAAAACGAGAATCGTTCTCTTCTATTTTTTCCCGAACTTTGTGTGCTAAAGACACGTGCTTTAGAAGTTTCTCTGCACTCGGAAACTCCGGAATCTTATTGATCTTGATGTAGTTATCGTTAGCTATTGTTTCGATGTGCTTTCGGTAATCTACAGCGGTTAGTTGACTACCGTTTATCAACGCCTTTGATTTCAACCATAATGCCTTTCTTTCTTCAGGCGTGTAATCCACTATAGAATCGAGAGAGTTTTTAAAGAGCTTGTGATTTGACGTTCTGCACCGGTCCGTCTTATGCGTGTTTGGTCTTCTTTTTAGACTGCACATTTCACATTTTGAGTCCTTTTGAGCTTGAGCTTTGCTTTGAAGTCTTTGTTGCTGCCTCCTTCGTGGAGATATTCGATGGTGTTTTGAATAAAGTCTCAGAGTATATCTTGAGTGTAACCAACTGATTCAGAGTTCTTTTTCTCTGTGATGTCTCCTATATTCGCTTGTGCGAGTGAGTACAATAGGTCCATGACAAACCTGTTTGCTGCTGATTTCATATTACTTTTCTTTGATGGCGGCGGATGGCGGCGATGGATGCTTTTTAGATGTTGCTTTTTTTCTTTTGCTTCGTGAGCTTCGCCTTAAATATCGACTCTTTGTTACCGGTAACTATTAAAGTTATAACTGTAAAGATAATCGGCTGTTTAAGGACTTATATTATTGAGCTTGTCTGTTGTGAGAACAACAGAGCTGAGATAGTTGAAGTGTGATAGATATTATAGAAGTGTTGTTTCAAGATGCACAAGAAGAGATTATATCATTTTGGTGGTCACCCTAAATAATATTTAACACCCCCCCAAAAATGGTTCCGACGGCGGCGGCAAACTCAAACTAAAAGTAACTACTTTCTCACAATTCTTATGCTCACGTTCACGTTTCTTTCTCTGTGACGGGTTGACTTGAGGATATAGATAACTAAAGACATTAGTGCACATTTGCAAATTACTCTGCTTCTCAAAGCTAGTTATTCTGATACAGCTGCGTTCTACGTGAAGCGTAACTTACTTGATCTGGTAATTCTCCTCTCTCCAACCCTACACGCTGCAACATATGGTTGAATTCACGATAAAGCCTTCCGATGAATCTCAAGTCTATGATGCGTCTACATGGCCACTCCTATTGAAGAATTATGATCGGTTAATGGTAGCTTGCTCATTGGTTGATCTGTCATAATACTTAACCTTTATTTTATATAGGTTCGCACGGGACATTACACCCCAATCCCCTGCGGTTACTCACCCTTGAAACGTCCTATTTCAGAGTATATCCGCTACGGAGTTATCAATCTAGATAAACCAGCTAACCCTTCCTCGCATGAGGTTGTTGCTTGGTTAAAACGTATTTTAAGAGTAGAAAAAACTGGTCACAGTGGGACTTTGGATCCAAAGGTAACAGGTTCTCTCATAGTTTGCATTGATCGTGCCACTCGTCTGGTGAAGGCACAGCAGGGTGCTGGAAAAGAATATGTTTGTATCTGCCGTTTACATGCCTCCCCTGAGGGTGGAAAGACTTCAGTGGAACGTGCAATTGAAACCTTGACTGGTTCACTTTTCCAACGCCCTCCACTGATTTCTGCAGTGAAGCGCCAACTTCGAATTAGAACTATATATGCAAGTAAATTACTTGATTTTGATGCAGAACGTAACCTTTGTGTTTTCTGGGTATCTTGCGAAGCAGGAACATATATTCGAACTTTATGTGTTCATTTAGGTCTTATCCTTGGCGTGGGTGGTCACATGCAGGAGCTTCGTAGGGTGCGTTCAGGTGTATGTGATGAAAATAACAACTTGGTAACCATGCACGATATTCTAGATGCACAATGGTCGCGAGATAATTTACAGAAAGAAGATTATCTTCGACGCGTGATCATGCCTCTTGAGGTCTTATTGACAAATTTCAAACGCCTTGTGGTGAAAGATTCGGCCGTGAATGCAATTTGCTATGGTGCAAAACTGATGATTCCAGGTCTATTAAGGTATGAGAGTGGAATTGAAGTCGGAGAAGAGTGTGTCTTAATAACAACAAAAGGGGAGGCTATTGCTACTGCAACAGCTCAAATGAATACTGCTATCATGGCTACATGTGATCATGGCTGTGTTGCAAAGATTAAACGTGTCGTAATGGAACGAGACACTTATCCCAGACGTTGGGGCCTTGGGCCTACAGCTGTTGCAAAAAAAAGGTCAGTTGCAGCTGGGTCCACCGACAAATTCGGTATGAACAGTAAAAGTGTACAAGAGAATGTTATGAACAAGTTGAACAAGTCTGATGAAGCTGGAAAGGAAGGGAAGAAAAAAAAGAAGAAAAAGGATGAAAAAGAAAGAAAGTAATGTGACCAAGCACCTTTAGTAAGTGTCGAAGTTACCCACGATATGACAAGCAGAAAATAAGCTTTTCCTAAAAAACTAGACTAACTTATTTAATAATACGTATAAAAACTAAAAATATCAGCTAAACACACCTAGCATTAAGATGAATCATGAGAATAAACACAAGTGAAATCTTTCTTATTGAACTTACGTTGGAATGAAGATGATAAAGATACATCTGTTATCTGTCTCATTCATGATTAAACCAGAAAACATCACCACTTTCAACTGTAACAGTTTTGCAAAGCTGTTGCACAGTATTTTATGAGAAGTTTCACTCACACTCAGACAACTGCCATAGTTTCAACTCATAATCTGTGCTATTCTTCAAAAAGAAAGAAACCGCAGAATTACTGCCCATGGCAATGTTGACCGCTACGGCCAAGTCAGATGATTCTTCATGAAATCTTTTGATCGGAAGAGCACTTAAAACTTGTTGAGAAATTGAATCCCACAAATAGATGTGTCCGTTTTCAGAGCCACACACAATCAACTCAGCTTCTTTGTTTCTCACATAGCAGGGGGGCAAGCAAAATTGCCTGTTCGTATGGGAACTATATTTCTTGACAATTTTCCCTGATTTGATATCAATCAACATGATGGAGTCAGACAAAGTACCGAGCAACATAAATGATGGGTTAGGTGTGCTACTAAGGAATGATATAGGTACTACTTCATCGTTGGAAATTGAAAGAGACTTCAGGCAAGCTCCACTATTTTTGTCCCAAAAGCGAAAACTTCCGTCGTAGCTTCCAGTTAATATCATACTCCCATCTGCACTGAAACAAATACTAGAAATGGGGTCGGAGTGAGCCGGTATAACTAGCATACACTTGCCTTTTTTTACTTCCCATAAACGTAAAGTTTCATCAAAAGAACCACTTGCTAACACGTTATTCGGTACATCAAAAGCACAGCAGGTGACAGAGCATTCATGACCTGCTAGTAATCGAATGCACTTGCCTGTCCAGGAGTCCCAAAGCATAAGAAAAGTATCATCCGATCCGGTAGCAATGATTTTGTCATCACTACTCCAGGCTAAGTCACACACGCCTGAGGCGTGACCTACAAGAATTTGAGCCAACTTACCAGTTCTAGTGCACCAGATTCGACAAGTTTTATCTCCAGATACACTTGCAACTCTTACAAAATACGAACACTTAAGTCAGAATTGTTCCGAAAATATACTTTATGTACATACCTGGAGACATCGTTGGAAAATTTTGCTGAAGCTACTGTTTTTTCGTGCCCTTTACAAGCGTAGTCGAAGTCGAAAATCCGCGAATGAGAAGAGTTTGATAACATCACGTCAAAGAAAAAAAATACTCAAAATTCTTCTTGGTACATATCTTCCGATATACCAAAGATTGCGTCATAGGTTCTGAAATGAGAGATTCCATGCGAGATTTGACACTAGGATATAGTGCGTGTGGGCGTATCTCGAGTTATGGAAAAATAAAGTGACAGTTCTAAAAGTCTATTTTTTGGATTTTGTTTTTTTTCTGATAATTCTCAAATTCTGAATCTGAATTCTGAAAAACTGAGACGGAGCTTAGAAGGAACCTGGCGTCCCCGTTAACAGGCTAAGGGGATACTATTTTTTGAAGGTTTCATTGAAGTGTATGAAGTTGGATGTTCATGACTTCAATTGAGCGACTTCAAAATTAATGTAGGAACCGTGGTAAACTTTGGCAAAAAAACAATAGTAGTAGTAGTGCACCATCCGGGAGTCGAACCCGGGTCTCGAGCTTGGAAGGCTCATATCCTAACCGTTGGACTAATGGAGCGCGAGTCATTTTGTCTTCTTTTAAAAGTATGTAACCAAAATTTTAAAAAACAGACGAAGAGGGACTCTACGCAAATAGCAACCCTAAACAATATCAAGGCAGATTTGGCCACAACTTCGGCGTTCCTTCAAAAGTTCAGTGGTTCTGAACACTGAACTGTGGCATCACCTCACTTCGGCCGTTTGAAAATCCTATCTTCACTAATAGATAAAAAGAAAGTAACGCCGTCTTCTCACAACCACAATGGAATCTGAAAGGCAGTTTCGTGAGTTACAGGTATGTTATAATTTTAAGGTCAGTAATTATGAATTGCGTTTTAACGGCTCATTTTCTCAGACCTATGCGAGACACATCGTGGCGAAACTAGAAGATTACACAGAAAGAGATAAGATACGGGATGCCGAACTAGCACTAATGAAGGAAAAGCTCACAATTGTAATCTCTTCCTTTGAAGCAGAAAAGGCAAAGATAGTTGCAGAATATACTCTTAAATTTCACGAGAACAAAACGAGACTTGCTGAGCAAGAATATGCCCTAGCTTCTTTACAGACCTTGTATGACGAATCTCAGCGAGCACGACTGAGTAATGAAGAGACAAAAAATGAAATACAGGATGATTTGATGGTGACCATGCGAGAGAATGAAATTTTAAAGGCTAATAACGAAGAGTTGCAAGAGAGTATTGCTGAACTCTACGAGGATACAAAAATTTTGAGGAAAACTCTTCAAAGTGCGTACAATACCATGGAAATGGCATATAATAGCCGTGTGGGGGGTCGTACCTCTAACATGACACAGACACAAAACTCAAATTTCAATCAAAATCTGAATGCAGATGACAAAGTCTCTCGAGAAATATTAGATACATTACGGAAAGAAATAGCCCAGAAGAATGAAAAGATTGTTAAAATGACTCAGTCACTTAGAGAAAAAGAGGGTGAGATAGTTGTATTAAAGGCAGAGAATGTGAGCTTGAGCAGAGGTGAAAAAACTGATCTTGTAACAAAAGAGAAACCGCCTGAAGTCGGAAATAGTCTTACTACTTCGACATTATACGAAAGAGACTCCGGCCAGAATGATACGATTTTGAAGACGAAGACACCCGGATTATTGAAAAGGAATGCATCGGACACCGAAACTTTCACACGTAAGTCTTCATGTCAAAGAATGAAATCAGAACCACAAGGGAAAAAATTGACAAAAATCAGGCAAGTAGAAACTTTAGTAGAACGAAAAGTGAACAAGTTAAAGAAGAGACGGCGACTTCTGAACCAATCAACCATAGAAGACACAGCAGTAACACGAGACTGACCTTGAATGTCAGGTCAGTAATAGCTCACATGAAATATCTTATTGATAAAATGTACTCCTATCGTAATAATTGAGAATGTTCTCAGTGCACCATGAGTGGGAGCAAAGAAAATTGAATTTAAGTGGAGAATTCAAAGCTCGTCATGGTCATCAACATCCCCAGACTCAGAATCCTCCTCATTCTGCTGATACGCTTGTGAAACGATAGGGTTGCAAATCCCCTCAATTTCTTTGAGTTTCTCTTCGTATTCTTCCGTGTCTGCTTCTTGATTCTCATCCAACCACTCAAGAACTTCCTTCACAGCGTCTTGAATGGTAGACTTGTCCGACTCTTCAAGTTTATCGCCCAATTTATCGCTGTCTGACACAGTATTTTTCATGTTGTAGGCGTACGTCTCCAAACTATTCCTCGCGTCGATTCGCTCTTTAATTTTTTTATCCTCCTCTGCAAACTCTTCAGCTTCTTCGACCATTCGTTCAATTTCTTCTTGAGAAAGTCTTCCTTTGTCGTTTGTAATTGTAATTTTCTCTGATTTACCAGTTCCTTTGTCTTCCGCACCAACATTGAGAATACCATTTGCATCAATTTCAAAAGTAACCTCAATCTGAGGAACTCCCCTGGGAGCTGGTGGAATTGAAGTGAGTTCAAATTTACCCAGTAAGTGATTGTCTTTTGTCATGGCTCTTTCGCCCTCAAAGACTTGTATCATCACAGTTTGCTGATTATCTTGATACGTTGTAAAAGTTTGAGACTTTTTTGTCGGAATGACAGTATTACGTGGAATCAACTTCGTCATGACGCCGCCAACTGTTTCAATACCTTGCGTCAAAGGTGCTACGTCGAGGAGAAGTATGTCCTTAGTTTCATCGCCCCCCTCGCCGGAAAGAATTCCGCCTTGGACTGCAGCACCATAAGCAACGGCTTCATCTGGGTTCACACCTTTGCTTGGTTCCTTGCCATCAAAGTACTCTTTTAAAAGTTCTTGAACCTTCGGGATCCTTGTTGAGCCACCAACTAAAACAATTTCATCGATTTGGCTCTTCTTCAGACCGGCATCCTCCATTGCCTTCTTGACAGGCCCCATCGTCTTGAGGAAGAGGTCGTTATTTAATTCTTCAAACCTGGCTCGAGTTAGAGGCTCAGAAAAATCAATACCGTCATAGAGAGATTCTATCTCAACTCTAACTTGGTGCTGGTTGGAGAGGGAGCGCTTCGCACGCTCAGCCTCGCGGCGAAGCTTCTGCACAGCTTTCTTGTCATTGGAAACATCTTTACTATGCTTTCTCTTTATGAGCTTAATAAAATATTCCATGATCCTTTGATCGAAATCCTCGCCTATAAAGATTCATTGATTAAATGGATGCAAAATATTTTACAAGTATTTGAACTTACCACCAAGATGTGTATCTCCATTCGTCGAAATGACTTCGAACACACCGTTGTCTATAGTCAAAATGGAAACATCGAATGTGCCTCCACCAAGATCAAAAACAAGAATATTCTTCTCTCCCTTCTTATCAAGACCATAGGCGATGGCCGCTGCAGTAGGTTCATTGATGATTCTTGCAACGTTGAGTCCCGCGATAGTCCCAGCATCTTTTGTTGCTTGACGCTGTGCGTCGTTAAAATATGCTAAGAAAGAAAAATAAGTGCAGTTTATATCGATAATGAAACGTGAAAAATACCAGGTACAGTCACAACAGCATTTTTAATTTGCTTCCCGAGGTATCCCTCTGCCGTTTCTTTCATTTTAACGAGAACCATGGCTGAAATTTCTTCAGCTTGAAATACCTTCTTCCCCTCCTTCAAGTCAACTTCGATGCATGGTTTGCTCTCTTTATTGACAACTTTGAAAGGGAACATTTTAAGATCGCGCTGAACATCTTTATCAGAGTACCTGGAGAAGTTCAAAGAATGGGTTAATAAAAGAGTAAAAGATGTGCCTTTCGACTCTTACTTTCTTCCAATCAATCTTTTGGCATCAAAAATGGTTCGTGTTGGATTGGACGTGGCTTGATTTTTTGCAGCGTCCCCAATCAGACGCTCACTATCCGTGAATGCAACGTAAGATGGAGTAATCCTGTTGCCTTGATCATTCGCAATTATTTCAACTTTCCCATTGACATATGCTCCGACGCAAGAGTACGTAGTACCTAAATCGATTCCGATCACGGTACCAAGTTTCTCACCGGAGTCATCGGCGAACGCTGACAATAAAAGCAGCGCAAAAGAGACTGGAAAGAAAACAAAAAGTTAGCATCACTACAAAGATTTTAATTGCAACGAAATATACCGAGTGTAAATTGATTAAAGCGAAACATCGTGAGTACACTCGAATGATTAGTGACTTTTTATGGGGCTTGGAGGATTTCCAAAACACCACAACTTCAGTTCGTTTTCGTATGACAACCCCATGACCAATCAAATTTCTCCTCTGTGTTGGAGCATTTGGTCCCTATTTAGGGTTTATACATTCGAAGACCGAATCAAAAAAAACGAATCAAAGAAGGAAAAATCTTTTTTAATTTCCAGGGACAGTTTTTGAAGCAGTAGCGGTTGTAGCGCACCCTTGGGAAATTTCTAAAACTATGAATGTTCGAATGAGCTTCATATTTTTCTCGCAAGCTCTACCGCATCAAGATAATCCCTGAGCAAAATCGGCGCTGGAAATATGTTTGCATTCGCTGGATTCCATACCAATATTGCGCGTGTTAGGGTATTTCGCACATTTATTTATTCCCTTACTTATCTCACGTGATTAATTTCGTATAGTTCAACCTTACGCACTCGCGTCAATCGCGCACAAACGTTAGTTACAGGTAGGATACTCGGAATATGTACTCGACATGCTATCAACAATTCGAAGCGCTTCTAAATATCAATTCGCTTTCATTTCGTTAGAATTCGCCTCTAAGTTCAATCATATGTTTCTAATAATCTCTCTTTCATTCAGAAACACTGGCAGGAAGCATAATCCAGTACGAGCAAGTGCTGATAAAGCCCAAGTCATAAAGCCCATCAATGGCGACCCCTTCATTGGTATGCTGGAGACCCCTGTTACATCTGCTCCTATCGTTTCCAACTTTTTATCGAATCTTCCAGCATACAGAACTGGAGTATCACCACTACTAAGAGGTGTTGAAGTTGGCCTTGCGCACGGTTTCTTTGTAGCTGGACCTTTCATTAAACTTGGTCCACTTCGAGCCACAGATGCTGCTGAAGTAGCGGGTTGCCTATCTGGTGCTGGTCTCGTTCTGATTCTTACGGCGTGTTTAAGCATCTATGGTGCCACAGCATTTCAACGCGACGATGTAGTCGGCGTGAAAACTTTGAGTGGACGAGCTATCAATCGTGATCCGTTACAAACTTCTGATGGTTGGGCTTCTTTCACCTCCGGATGGCTCGTGGGCGGATTATCTGGCGTCGCATGGTGTTACATCCTGACCCAAGTGCTTCCATATTACTCTTGATTTTCGTGCTGTTTCAATAGAAATGAGCTAGTTGTAAGTATGTCCGCCACTAGCATCATCATTCCAATTTCAGACTAAAACAATTCCTATACATCATTGTGCTCGCAACAAATAAAATGATTTCTTCTTCCATCTGTGAAAGAGTTCTGCCTATCTCTTTGAATTTAGTCCAAATTTTAATTCCTTCAGTTCCTTTCAAATTTATGGAGTTTCGATTTTATGGAGTTTCTTAGAGACAGCTCCTTCCCGTGCAAAATCGGGTCAAAATCTAATCAAATGCATTGTATAGCTGACGCAATGACCGCTATCAAAAAAAGAACGGCTTCTGGCGCCACCGCGGATCGAACGCGGGACCTTTAGATCTTCAGTCTAACGCTCTCCCAACTGAGCTATGGCACCGCTAATAACTAATTTTTATTAGTTCGCGTTCGTGACAGTTGGCAAATTTAAGGAATATACTTATCAAATATTTAGGGTTGTTTACAGAAGCAGCCTTTTTTTTCTTGATGCCAAAAAAGACCCGAAATCCCGGAAGTGAGTTTTGTATTGAAACAAGAAAACAAGATAGCTCAGCGCACCTATTTTGAATATATTAGTGCACGTTCGCATTCGACGAGAGTGTATGAAGAAACACGTGAGAATATATCATCAAAGTTCCACAACAGGAACCGTTTCCGACCATCAAACATAATTTTGCGATACTTGGGTTGTTTCTGCTCATATTCAGTTAAGTGAGCTGACAAAGGTTTTTTACTTCAGCATGACGCACATCGAAGAAGCCCCTGTTTTTTATCCTACAAGAAAGGATATGTCAGGCTCTTTCGAAAAGTACATAGAGAAAATAGAATCCGAGCTTGCACACCACGGTATTGCAAGAATAATTCCACCACGAAGTTGGCAACCACGACAAAGTGGATACAAAAGTCTGAAGTTTGTTTCCGAACAACCAATTAAACAGCATGTAGTAGGTGGTAAGGGCTTTTTTCGAACAGTTCTTGTCGAGTGCAAGCCGACATCGATTCAGAAAGAGTTTAAAGTTAGAGCTGGTGCAGCTGAAAACCAACCATCACAAGCAGCAATGAAAGACAATTCACTTTTAGAACGTGAATTTTGGAAAAATATCACAACTTCTCCTCCCGTGTACTGTGCTGATATACCTGGAACACTGTTTGATAAAAATATGAAGGGATGGCAGATGTCAGATTTAAATACTATTTTAACACGTACTTTGAGGAAGAATGGTTCAAATATACCAGGTGTAAGTTCTGCTTACCTGTATTTTGGAATGTGGCGTTCTTTATTTGCGTGGCACACGGAAGATGCTGACCTTTATAGCTTGAACTATCTTCATTTTGGAGCGCCAAAGTTTTGGTATTCAATTGCCCCAGGCCACAGGAAACGTTTTGAAACACTATTACGTGGGAGATTTCCTGAGTTTTCCAGCAAATGCCCAGAATTTTTACGGCATAAGGAGTTCCTTGTGTCTCCTACAATTCTCCATCAGAATGGCATACCATTCTATAGATCCATGCAGTACCCGGGCGAATTTATTGTTACTTATCCAGGTAGCTATCACAGTGGATTCAATTGTGGATTTAATTGTGCAGAGAGCACGAATTTCGCCACTCGTGCGTGGATACCTATTGGTAGAAGGGCAAATGTTTGCAGATGTGTGAGTGACTCAGTTCGAATTGATATGTCTTTATTTAAGGTTGAGGACAGAAAAATTCCGCATTGTTCACGAGATTTTAAACCACAGTCTAAGAGCATGAATTGTACTGCGAAAAGAAAAAAGAAGAAGAATTTATTGGAGAGAAATTCGACTAAAACATGTGTTTCTATGTTAGAAGTGGATAAATCTATAATGAAAGGAGCTTTAGATAGAATGACTCGCTCCCGTAAAAGGTTCAGATTCTCAAAATTGGTTGCTCTATTGGAGCAGGATCTCAGCCTTACTCCAGGCTCTCTTAAGAATATGAAAGATGAGTTGAAACATATTAAGGATTTATATTGCTGTTGATATCATTAGGGCCAGGAACCAACTAAATATTAGTCCAAATATTTGACTTTTGTTTGAATAGTGATTATTAGAAAAAAGAGGAATTTACATTCTACGATGAATGTGGTGGTAATCTCATATGTTATAACAAAAGTGAACATCGTAGCGATCACTTGGAGCGAACTTTGATAAATACTTAACGAAACACAAATCATGCTCTTCATTGTGAACGAGTGAGAGAGTATTAAATGATGCGTGCACTGATATGAGGTGCTCTTCACTTGATTTTGTATCATACACCTCAGCAGTTGTGTCACTTTCCTCAACTTCAGATGAAGTTGGTACGAAGCACTCAAAACCTCCAAAATTACCAGACATCCATGCATCATACTCATTTTTTGTGTCAGATTTAACGAAACACAACGTGGAATGAAGTTTACGATCTTTTGAAATCGAATTATCATGCGCTATGGTGTAGTCTTGACCTCGCCTGAATTTTCGGACTGCAGAATTTGATTCAGAAACTATCTGACCCGTAATAGCAAGTAACCAGCGATTATACGCACTTGATTTAAAAAGAGTCTCCTCGAGATCTCTAAAAGTCGTACACAGCGTCGCATCATTGAGGAAGTATTTTTCCTTGTTTTCTAACTTCAAATAACGTTGCTTGTGGGGTGGGCCAATAACCTTCCAGTTTCTTGACGTTTTGCTGTCACAACCTTCAGTTCTATCAGTCCTCAATTTTGTAAAGAGGAGAGCATTAATATTCTCAGATATTTCTGGTTTCAAAAAGCATCGAAGCTGCACACATTTATTGGATGAAAAGTTCTTTTGAATAGCTGAGATATTTTCTTTCATGAGATACTCCCGACTGATCCATCCAGATAGAAATGATAAATCCTTTGGGCCAAGTTCAAACGTACGAGACATGTCATACATTGGTCTTGATATTTTATTTGTAGGAGTAAAGTTTTTATCAGCTTTGTTACTCAGCTGGACTCTACTTGCATTTTTTGTCGGCATATTAGAATCTGAAAGATGAAACCAACCAGAAATGCTAACACGAGGTTTATTCTCTCCAAAAATTTCTTGAATAGCATGGAAACTCTCTCCCGGTTTTACCTCAAAAAATACAAATTTATTCCAATTCGGCAATATAAGTTTGCTAGGATATGTTCGTGGAAGTGGTTCACACTCTTCTTTATCAAATAACTCCAGTGCACCTCCATCAGATTCTTTCCAAGTTTCCTCTGGCTCTGTCAGATACAAAATGAAAGAAATGGCTCGTGTACCAATCACATCATCATGGCAGAGAAGATGTCCACCCTGACAATATATATTACAAGAGCAATCAACTCTATCACTCAAAACACCACAACCTGATATATCACTAATTAATGCGCGGAACTCTCTTGAATAGATTGACGAACGGAGAGCCAGTAGTTCTGAGCTTCGTTTGAGCTTACTAGAAAAACCACCAAGATCACATGTTTGATAAACTTTAAATAAATCAGTTTCTTTAAATGATGCGTTCAACTGTTCCTTAATTTCAATCAGAACGCGTCTCAACCGAAAATCACTACAGGCAGGATAAATAGACAAGTGGCGGTACGGAACAGAGCTTTGATATTTCTGTTTCAGACTTTTTCTAGCGACAGGCTCGAATATGGAAGATAGAAATATATTGTCGAACGCTGCCTCTCCCAGGCTCTTTTGGTTGACGAGATCACATGCATACTCAGCAGTCATCCTCGTATGTTTTTTCATAGTTTAACCTGGAAGACTTGAAATAGTGGATTTGCACTGACCTAGAGTACCAGGAGTAAATTTTCTTTTTGGACACGGCGTGAAGAAAGTTAAATACTTGTTCAAAGAATAGTTTTACCCTTTTACATTTGCCACATTTTATTTGTATTCTTTCATTACTTCTTTGCTAATTTATTCTCGAAATGGAACTGGAAATAATGTGGACAAGTGTAAAGCGTTTTCCTCCAAAGTTTCCCTCACAAAAATCTCACTGTGGTATCTTCGTTGTAAGTTGTTCCCGGGCAAAACTTCTCATTTGCTGGATTGCTGCTCAGCTCATTATATTTCTCTCGCGTTCCTGAGAAAATCACGGTCGATATTTACCAGTGCATGCGAGTATTCAAAGAATATATGTACCACAACATAAGGCTTCAAGGTCCGAGGAAGGGCAACTTTTTTTGCGGGCCCAGCAGCTTTCTCTTTTATTAGTGGTTTTCCAGTATTTTTTTATTTTTTTTCCACTTGCTCCCCCCCCACAAATTCCCAACTTTTTGGAATTTTGTCGAAAATTTTCGACGCAAAAAAAAAAGGAAAAATCCGAACTTTTTTGTGCAAAAATGTACCTTTTTTCAGGTTCGTTTTTAAAAAAATAAAAAAAAAGTTGCGAAAGTTCTTTTTGCCTTCGAGAGAGCACATCTATTTTCGACTCCTTTTTTTCGACAAAATTCCTTTTATTTTACAAAATTCAGGAATTTTGTCGAAAGTTTTCACTCACAAATTTTTTTTTTTTTTAGCTTGCGAAAGCACCATATGATAATAATTTCACAGTGACCAGCAATAATATCACAAGCTCAACAACCAGAGAGCCAACCGAGCAGCTGCAGAGCCAGGGAGGCGAAAGAGAAAGTAAAACATATAGAAGTCAGAAATACGGTTCAACTCTCGAAATAGAGCGTGACAACCTGAGAGAAGTTTGAGTTAGATATCCTCGTTTTCCAATGATATCTAGCCGTAGTGCGTTTCTCTTCGGAGTGGTATCTGCTTTCTTCGTAAGCTATGCACACAGTGTAAAAATGATAGTACGGCCACACGCAGTAGAATGTTTTACGGAACACCCTGGCGAGTCTCATGACTTGATTACAGGTTCCTTTTTTGTGGAAAGTTTGAATGGATTTAACGGGAAAGAAGCGAGCTTTGATTTGACTGTCACTGATCCAAGCTCGAAAGAGATTTACAATGCTATCAGTGAAATAGAACACAAGTTTGAGTATCAAACAAATAAAGCTGGTGCTTACACGGTATGTTTCACTAATACGGGTGACAAGAGTGAACAATTGACTTATTTTAGTCATAATGGGCATCATTGGGATCACGGAAAAGCCACGAAAACACACTTAGACCCAGTATTAGAAGCTCTTCAAAATTTAGATGCTCGCGTTGCACTCGTTTCAGAAGAGTCGAGATACCATAAACATAGAGCAGTGCGCCATGCGCGTACAACCAACAGTACTCAAAGCAGGGTAAAGTTTATGGCATTACTAGAAGGTGCAGTTATGATTCTAGCTTCATCTTTTCAATTATTTGTTGTGAAGAGACTGTTTAGACAACGAGAAAGCTTTGATTACGGCAGAGTTGAACGTAATAGATATAGTATTTAATTCATTTAGTGCAGGTGCAGATAACTTTCAGCAAAAAAATTCTCACTCTCTCATTCGGGAAGTTTGCGGCAGAGTACATACGCCCTGAAGTTCTGACCTCCTGTGGTTCTCATAGTAATTGAACTTAGTAGTTTTATGTTCCTTAAACCCAGGCGAGTCCATTCCTCAACGCGGCGATATGTCACTAAAAACTTATAAGAGCTAACATTCAGTCTCTTGGCGAGTGCACTCAGTGTGCTTTCGTTGAACACGCGATCATACATATAAACATGAGAGTAATTGAAACATTCCCATTTTGTTGCATCTGCATGAAACAAAACACAGCTTCGGAGCAACTCACGGGCTTGTGTGCTAAGTAGATTATTCCTTCTCAACAGAAGTTCATCTCGTATACTTGCAGCTAAAGCGGCTCTTGATTCAACATATTCGATCCCAACTGAATGCGAATATTTACCTCCCAATTTTGCATGAAAAACTACTTTTCCATAGCCACTTCCGATATCAATGAAACTATTTGCTTGAGACTCAGCAGAAGGAGACTCTGAAGTTAGTATGGCTGTACTTCTTCTTCTTTCTGGATTTTTTTGGGGAGTCGATACTTTAAATGAAGCAGGTGAATCTTTTCCATCAATACGCGCAAGGAAACAAAATAAACGCTCTATAGATCCCTCGGTCATTTCCCCATAACCTTCGGAGGCTGAGTTATCTATTTCATCACCTGATTGTGAACTCGGAACTGCTTTTGAAATATTCGAACTCGGTTGAGGACGTTTCAAATAGTGTTGAACAGAGACTCTGTTTCGCGGTCCTGACACATGCCAGTCGCTTGTGAGGCCCCAGTCCAAATATGTCTTCTTGTCGACAAATCGGTAGACACTCTGTCGCATATAATGAAGTTAGAATGAAAATTCAGATTAAAGAAGAATGGAGTGCGCACCTTAATTAAAGGATCTACAATTACTTTCGTAGTTGGAGCACGGCATTCAGAAAACGGGTTGTTATACGAACCAGAAACTAGTGTCGAAGGCACCTCATCATGTTCCCATCTCATCTTCTTGGAGAACCCCTTTTTACTGCACGCATTATGTTCACAGCTCAAATCAGAGGATGCACGCTTCCCTATTCCTTTCATTTTGTCTTAGTCTCGGTACGAGTTTTGGTTTGTTTCGATCTCTCTAAATGGCGGGAGTTTGGTTTTGATATTTTAGGATACCACCAGGCAGAGCGCTCGCCGCCGAATTATCAAAATTTTTTCGTTACCATATATACATATGGCATATGGCTATACTCGGTATTTTTCGCAAGGTTTTGTGAGGAAAAGGAAAACAAACGATTTTTTTTTTTTAACGAGAACAAAGAAGGGAGAGTAGGGAGAGCAACAAGTGAAACACCATCACTGATCAGCACACTCGTGCGTAGGTGGCGCAACCGTAAGATATACTCCCACCGAGCAATAATGTTTCGTCGCGCTAGTTATATAGCCTCCTCAGCGCTTACTCAAGCGAGCAAACATAATTGCGCACCCGCCGTTATTGGTGATGTCGCCACCACTCTAACTTTTGCGCAGTGCACGTTTGGTCGTCCAGTAATTCGTCGCAAACTTTCTACCGCGTCAGGTTCCGTGAACGGCCGTGTCACACAAGTAATCGGAGCGGTTGTCGATGTACAGTTTGATGGCGATCTTCCTCCTATCCTAAGCGCGCTTGAAGTCGAAGGACACGAAATTCGACTGGTTCTCGAAGTAGCGCAGCATCTCGGAGAAAATACGGTGCGCACCATTGCGATGGATACAACGGAGGGTCTTGTTCGTGGTCAGAGCGTTTTGAGTACTGGTAGTCCCATTCAGGTGTGTCTAGAGAGAACGAGCAAATTTGTGAGCTTACAATATGTATTTTTTAGATTCCCGTTGGAAGACCGACTTTAGGACGGATCATGAATGTGATCGGTGAACCCATCGACGAGTGCGGACCCATTGGTAAGTCAATAAATTCTAATAAAACCCGCCTAACTTATCCCTTTACTCATTAGATACGCAATCGACTCTCGGAATTCACCGTGAAGCTCCCCCTTTTGTGGATCAAAGTACCGAGATGGAAATGTTGACAACTGGAATTAAGGTGAAAGCTTCAACTTTTTGCTCAACTACGAAGTTAACACTCCTCTTTAGGTCGTAGATCTGCTAGCACCATATCAGAAAGGAGGAAAAATTGGCCTCTTCGGTGGTGCCGGTGTTGGTAAAACTGTTTTTATCATGGAACTCATCAATAATATTGCCAAGGGCCATGGTGTGTTGTTCAACTTTTCGCGACCACAAGTTCTCTAACTTTTTTTTACTCAGGTGGTTTCTCTGTTTTTGCCGGAGTTGGCGAACGCACGCGAGAAGGAAACGATCTTTACCACGAAATGATCGAAGGAGGTGTCATAAAGCTCGGCAAAGAAGCAAGTGATTCCAAGTGTACTTTAGTCTATGGTCAAATGAATGAACCGCCTGGTGCAAGAGCTAGAGTCGGACTCACAGGTCTTACTGTAGCAGAATATTTTCGGGATTTTGAAGGGCAAGATGTCTTACTTTTTGTCGATAACATCTTTCGGTTCACTCAGGCTAACTCGGAAGTATCTGCATTGTTAGGACGTATCCCATCTGCTGTAGGTTACCAACCTACTTTAGCTACCGACCTCGGTGGACTACAAGAAAGGATTACGACTACCATGAAGGGGTCCATCACTTCAGTTCAGGCTATTTACGTCCCTGCTGACGATCTTACGGATCCTGCTCCTGCCACGACTTTTGCACACTTAGATGCGACCACGGTTCTCTCAAGATCCATCGCCGAGATTGGTATTTATCCGGCAGTTGATCCACTTGATTCCACTTCGAGAATGCTTTCTCCCCTGTCTCTAGGTGAAGAGCATTACGATACCGCACGGGGAGTTCAGAAAGTTCTTCAAGATTACAAAAATTTGCAGGATATCATTGCTATTCTGGGTATGGATGAACTTTCGGAGGATGATAAGATGACAGTGTCCAGAGCAAGAAAAGTTATGAGATTCTTATCCCAGCCATTTCATGTTGCTGAAGTTTTTACTGGAAGTCCCGGTAAATATGTTGACTTAAAAGATACTGTGTCTGGTTTTAAAGGATTACTTGAAGGTCAATACGATGATCTTCCTGAAATGGCTTTTTATATGGTTGGGGACATCAACGAAGCAATCGCAAAAGCTGACGAGTTAGCGAAGCAAGTGGCGTAGGGTCACATTTCAACTTGTTGTTAAATTAATTAATTAATTACCTGACATACAGTACTTGAATGATAATCAGTATACTGCCGTACCTGTGGTATGATCAAGGAAATCCGCTACTATTCGTATCTCTCCATTCAAATACTAACTTAAGAATAACTCATCTCAACTTCCTTTTCTCCACGGCGATGTGCTTAGTGTAGTAGAACTGACCAAATAGTACTAGAAGACTGAGCATGTAAACAAATAATAACCGCGATATCCACTTGGGGTAAGGTGAATAGGCTGAACAATACATAGCTTGAAGAAGATTCAGTACGAATTGAAGTATTTGCAACTGAGTTAGATATTTGCCCCACCACAAGTATTTTTTCCTCAAAAGCTTGTTCTTCCCCAGCAGCGCAGCAGATAAGTAATAGGTATACATACAAACATGAACCCACGAATTCAGGGCAGCGCTGAAATAAGCATCACCACCCGGAGCTTTTCTCGTTATCATCCACCATATGAATGAAATCGTAGCATGATGGTAAACATGTAGAAACGAAATTTGCTTGAAGTTTCCTTTCAAGAGCATAATAAAGGTATCAACAAACTCGTAAATTTTACTGATATAAAAAATGTATATATATCTTGCCATCTCCACTTCGGCCTGATTGTATTGATTGCCCCATAGGTGATATTTGTTTTTCCTTGCCTCTAAGATACATCCACAACACATGTATAGACTTAATAAAATTAAGAAAATATTGTGAAAAATCACGAAGAAATTAACCCAACTTGAGTTTCGGTTCAGCAAGTCTTGGTCTCTCTGAGTTCTCTTTATCCGAGCGCGACCGAATCCGGTGATGACAATGTACAACAAAAGGCTCGAAATCAAAAAAGTAGGACTTTCCACGGCTATATAGTCTTTTGTTGCGGGACTAATTGGGTCTACATCCCAACCAATACTTCTCAGCGTAAACAAAATATTGCTCGTTACGAGAAAGTCCCACTGTCCCCAAAACTTAGAAACTTTTAAAAAGATCGGCGTTAGCACATGCATCCTTGTTCTTAATAAAAGCTCGATCCTATAATTATATGAGTTATATGTTCTTCAAAGTCCACAGTTCTAACCGGATAAGAGGATTAAAGTGCTGCTGACGAAGGTTCGGGTTTTTTTAGATACAAAACCCTAAACTACTCAAACATATTTTGAACATATTTTGATAAGATCTTTTTCTGTGCTCCAAAGTGAATTCGAGAAAGAGAAAGAAAGAAAGAAAGAAAGAAAACAGACAAACACACAATAGCCGTCAGTACGTCATTAATGAATGCCGCTGTCTACGATAAAGCGAGCGTAAACTTCTACTGCCACAGAAGTTTTGCAACCGGTGTCCTGAAAAGGAATACAAGAAATTCTACAAACTCTCTCTATTATAAGCCCAAGAGATTATCTCCTCGCGCGAGCGAAATAGACAACATATGCACAGTTGAAAATATTCATGGCTGTAGGATTCATCAATTGGAGCCTTCCAAATTTCGTTTAGAGTTTTTAGTAAGCTTTACCGACTCTTCTCATAGTGTCTGGTAAGAACTCATCTGTTTTAGCTGAATTTATTGAAGCTTTTATTGAAGGGTACCTGCTAAGAATGTGGCGGAAGATATTCGTACAAAATTTAGCAAAGAGTGGTGGACACTTTGCCGGGAAGAGGTATAACGAGTGTTTTTTATTTGCTTCAAGTAACAATCATGCAAAGACGGAATCTTCAAATTTTTCAGCTTTAGTGCAGGGCAGTGGAGAGGTCCTTGTCAAAGCTCGCGATATGAAAAGTAGGAGGTAATCCTGTCCAAAAGCATTACTCTTTTTTATGTTTTTAATGTGTACCATCACAAAGCCCTTTACACTATGCATGTGGTATTGGTAATTTAGTGAATGTGAAAAGCCTGCTAGAAAATGAAGCTGAAGTTGATGCTCACGTATATTTTTTTAACTTTTTGTTGTTTTGGTAGTCATTTCAGTCTGGAAACAGGATTGTGAAGGCTACACTTCCCTCCATATTGCTGCAGGATATTTGAATACTGAGACTGTTGAAACGCTTCTCAGAGCAGGGGCGGATCCAGAGCTTGAAGATGATTCGGGACGATCTGTGAGATAACTATGTAAATTTCAAAGGAATTCCATCTAAAATCTGACATAGGCTCTTAATTTAGTTGAAACACTGAAAGCGGCCACACCAGCTTCAACAACTACATACTCGAAGCGCTCAAAGCTAGAAACGCTCTCCACCCTGCTACGAAATTATACATTTGAAGAGGTAGTTCCTTCAAACATAGTGGACTCCAGAATCACAGATTTTGGAGGAGTTGAATATCTTGTTGAATGGATGGATGGTACTCAATGTTTATTCAGCCGTCATTTTGGACTTAATCTTTATAATGAAGGATATCAAGAAAGTTGGGTCAGCGAACTTGATGTTTCAGATGATCTTATTCGGGACTACAATGATGGCTTTGAATTTGCAGGCTGTAAAAGAACATTTGACTCAGGTAAACGAAATGAACTTCTTGTTCAGGTAAGTCTATAGGTAATATCTTCTCTGCTAAAATTATTACGAACTTCTTGTAGTGGAAGGACACCACCCCTCCATCTTGGGAACCAAAAGTTAACATACAAGCATCGGAGAATATATGATCAAAATTTTATTTTGGTAATTTTTCGTCTTAAGCATAGATACTCACTGTTCCGCTGAGAGTGAGTTGAAAATATTAGGAATCTTTCGCATCACCTTATCAATGACATCAAAATAGCTGAAGATATTTGTAGAACCCACCATATAATTGGGAACATTAGTCCTATGTTCAAATGTTAAATATTAAAGCCTGCTCTTTCCCTTTTTGTAAGAATTATAGCTTATTGCTCAGTACCTTGTAACATGACACAAACACAAAAGTGTATGAGAAAAAGTGTGACAGCAAAATCAGTTGCTTTTCGTGGGCTTGAAACGATGAACTTGTAGTAAAATCCACTAGTGAAAATATCATTTAAACTCTGTACACTTTGGCTAATTTCGCACCTAATCATAGAAGAAGTGAGCGTCACTACGCTTACAGTTCTAGAAGGACAAGAACATTAACTCAATAAAACTCTCATCGAGAAAAATACCGTGCAGTTGAATCTAGCGTGTTCAACATACTTGGGTCATACACATACTCCATAGTTATCTCCAAAACATTTTGTCCTACATGTGATGATAAAGTTCGAATAACGCGGTAAAACTTCTGTTTCTTACTTTTGAAAAATGCAAGTAAAATAAACTGAGTACTATAAAATAAACACTGCAAGTTGATTATCTACTTAAGAAAGTAACTAGTTAAGATGAGTGAATTTCGTATGAGTACTTGTCCGAGTGTTAGAAAAAGGTCGAAGCTATGGCGACCATGACCAGCAAAGAACTTTTCCATCTCAAGTTTGTCCTGACTCCTCTCTTAGAATTGTACCGGAAGAAATGAGTGTTTTGCGGTGTCAAAATAAGCGAAAGATAAGTTCGGATAATAAAAAATGTGCATCCGCTTCTCGTGTAGCAATTTGGAGTTTCATACAGATCAAGAGTATCGGTAGTTTTTGTAAAATGAACTTTCTCTTCAAGTCAGCAAGTGTCAAGTCTCATCTGTTTTGGAAGGAACTCTGAAGCTTCTTTAGTTCTTTTTTAAGAAAGTAGTTAGTAGTAGTCAGGTAGTTGGACAGTTAGAATGCGATTTCTTATTGAGAAATTCAGACAGACAGAGGACGGCCGATCGATGGATCGAACCTCACGTCAATAAAAACTTAAGAGTTATACACAACAGGTTAGAAAGCAAGTAAGGTTAAAGGTTCCAACATTTTATTTTTGTCTCAATACTTTGAGTCTCTCCCATATTGTTTCAATCCGTCATTTACTCATGCTCTCAACGTTTCTTCGGGGACGCAGTCACCGATATGTCGTTGCATGCACGAACTTTTGCAGTTTCGTGTGGGCTGATCCGAATGTAGCAGACGACCTTCCTTCTATTGCTTTCACTGGGAGAAAATGCCCCCGTAGTACCAGCTATGAGAGGAAATTGTCACTCGCTAGAGGCTCATATGCTTTTTCCATTCGATCGATGACGACCGATGTAACGAATACCTTCATTCATGATTATGAAGTGCATGTCAAAGAGAGGACCGCTCTTAAAATTGCTCCAAAACCATTGGGCGCTAAAGAAGTTGCTTCATTGACCCAACTCTTGGAGTCTCCACCTGATGGTCACGCCGACTTCTTGTTAGATCTGTTCGAAAATAGAGTTCCGCCAGGTGTTGACGAGGCAGCTTACGTCAAGGCAACGTGGTTAGCATCTGTGCTAGAGGGAAAAGTTTCTAGTCCTTTGATAGATCGTAAAAAAGCGGTCCAAATACTTGGAACGATGCAAGGAGGATATAACATTGCACCTTTAGTATCGTCATTAGATGATGAATCTCTTGCACCAATGGCTGTGATAGCATTATCTCATACCTTGTTAATGTTTGATTCATTCCACGACGTTGAAGAGAAAGCAAGAAGTGGAAATCCATTCGCCAGGCAAATTTTGAAGTCCTGGGCAGACGCAGAGTGGTTCTTGAGCCGGGATAAGGTTCCGGAGAAAATTACGGTTACAGCTTTTAAAGTATCTGGTGAAACTAACACTGATGATCTTTCACCAGCACCTGATGCGTGGAGTCGACCGGATATTCCTCTTCATGCACTTGCCATGTTAAAGAATCCGAGGGATGGAATTCATAATGCTCCACAGCAAATTCTTGAGTTGAAGGAAAAAGGCTTTCCATTAGCATATGTAGGTGATGTCGTGGGCACAGGTTCTTCTCGTAAGTCAGCGACAAACTCAATACTTTGGTATATGGGTAAAGATATACCGTTTGTTCCAAACAAAAGAACAGGGGGTGTTTGTATAGGTTCAAAAATAGCACCCATATTCTTCAACACGATGGAAGATAGTGGTGCATTACCACTTGAGATGGATGTATCAAGAATTCAAATGGGTGATATAATCGATATATACCCATATACAGGGATTGTTAAATCTCATGAGACTGGAGAAGAATTGAGTAAGTTTGTCATCAAGACAGAAGTTTTATTTGATGAAGTTCAAGCTGGAGGAAGAATTCCTTTGATAATCGGGCGAGGGCTGACAGATCGAGCCCGCACATCATTAGGTTTGGCACCTTCTACAGTATTTCGTCGACCTAGTGTAGCCACTCACGTTGCCAAAGGGTTCACCCTTGCCCAAAAAATGGTCGGAAAGGCGTGTGGTTTGGACACAGGAGTTTCACCCGGTACATATTGTGAGCCAAAAATGACCACCGTTGGAAGTCAAGATACAACAGGTCCAATGACGCGAGATGAGCTCAAAGATCTAGCTTGTCTTGGATTTAGTGCAGATTTAGTGATGCAGTCTTTTTGTCATACTGCAGCGTATCCCAAACCTGTTGATATTATAACTCATCACTCTCTTCCTGACTTCATCCGCACTCGCGGTGGTGTCTCACTCCGCCCAGGAGATGGTGTGATTCATAGCTGGTTAAATCGAATGCTTCTTCCAGATACAGTTGGTACTGGTGGAGATTCTCATACTCGCTTTCCTATCGGAATATCGTTCCCAGCCGGATCGGGTTTAGTAGCATTTGGTGCAGCTACTGGGGTAATTCCATTAGATATGCCTGAAAGTGTGAGAGTTCGATTTAAGGGAACAATGCAACCTGGTATAACGCTCCGCGATTTGGTTCACGCGATTCCCCTCTATGCAATACGCCAGGGTTTGCTTACAGTTGCAAAAGAGGGAAAAAAGAATATATTTAGTGGAAGAATCTTGGAAATTGAAGGACTGGAAAATTTGAAGTGCGAGCAAGCTTTTGAACTTTCAGATGCGAGTGCGGAGCGCTCTGCTGCTGGCTGCACGATCAAGCTTAATAAAGAACCAATAATCGAGTACCTGCATTCGAATATTGTGATGCTAAAGTGGATGATAGGCAACTCTTACGGTGACCGGCGAACAATTGAACGTCGAATCAAAGCAATGGAAAGCTGGCTCATGAACCCAATTCTTCTTGAAGCAGACACCAATGCAGAGTATGCAGCAACAATTGATATCGATATGAATGAAATAAAAGAACCTATACTTTGTGCACCCAATGATCCGGATGATGCTCGGACTTTAAGTGATGTCATGGGTGATAAAATTGACGAGGTGTTCATTGGATCATGCATGACAAACATTGGTCACTTCCGCGCCGCAGGCAACTTACTTGAAAAAAATCAACACAATGGGCTCCCAACTAGGTTGTGGATTGCTCCTCCAACGAAAATGGATGAGGAACAGTTAACTAACGAAGGTTACTACAGTATTTTTGGCACTGTAGGAGCTCGGACAGAAATGCCTGGCTGTTCTCTCTGCATGGGCAATCAAGCCCGAGTCGCTGAGAAAAGCACAGTCGTCTCTACATCTACAAGAAATTTCCCGAATAGATTGGGGAAGGGTGCAAATGTCTATCTGGCATCCGCAGAACTTGCAGCGGTATGTGCCATGACAGGTCGTATTCCTACCCCAACGGAGTATTTGACGTACACTAAAATGTTAGATACAGTTGCGGATGATACCTATAAGTATCTGAACTTCAATGAGATTGAGAGTTATGTTCAGGCGGCAAGTAGAGTTGAGTAAAACTGGTATACAGAGTGCAGAAATGAATCCTATCGTCGACAAAATGTAATATAAGTGCAGATTTACGAATAAAACACGGTGTAATAAGATAATTTATCAAAGTTTTTTCTAACTCACTATTTTTTGAACCCTACTCCCTAAAATTTAACCGCGCTATCGGATAGTATGCTCATGGTGGGTTCACTTTATAAGTAGGAAAGTATATAATTCTGACCTGAATAATTTTACGTTCAATAGAATATTCTGCTGAGGTTCCTGTTTCTGTTACATTTGGTAAGATTTTTGAGAACCGTTTAAGAAGTCTTTCAGAGAAATTGTTCAATACTTGATTGATACTCACTTCACGAGGAGCTCCACTTTTTTTTCTCAAAGATGTTAGTTTGTCATCCATATTTTCAAACTCAATAACAATATCTCCGAGATCAATATTTAAACTTTCCTTCATACGGTTTCCAGATATGTTTTTCAAAAGCTCGTGGAGTGGAACGCATGCTTGTGCGACTAAGCTACTAGTTTCAAGAGAGTTTTGAGAATACCAATTCAAAATCAATGACTGGGTCAATACATCCTGCACAGGAATTCGTATAGATGACCTCTTTTTGGGCTCGATCAAAGTTCTGAAACGAATTTCCTCAAACTTTTCATTTATATTGTTTGCGTGCCAGCTCATTTGACATCCTATTTCATCTCCAATATAATCTCCATTCCTAGAATTCAGAGTAATTTCAAGAGAACCATCGGCATCACTCTCATCAAAAGATGTGTTAGGAACAGCATAACCTGTACCTGGCATCGGGACTGTTATGAAACGAGGCCAAACTAAATATGAACCTATCAGTGCTTTTATATAGGTTCTCAAAGGCTGTGAGATACCGGGTACAAGTGTAATATCTCCTCCAACAACACGAAGGTCAAAGTCGAGACTGGGCTCTTCTACTAAAGCGATAGTAAGAGCTCCAAAACATGGAAAAACACCAATCAAAGGTGCAAATATCAAACGCAATGTGAATGTACACTGCAGCTCAGTGAGTGAAACAGGAACATTCAGGGTATCATTGGCAGCTCGAATACCAAGTACGACATCAGGGTCACCTGCCCAGAAGATTTCAAGATCAATTTCAACAGCTCCTCGATCTTGTGTATCATAAACTTTAACTCCTTGAATTATTGCAGGGACTGAACCAAAACTGAAACGTTCAAACCTTAAAGATGTTAAGACTGTTGGTCTTGTTGCTTGAAGGATTGGGTCAAGTGCCCTTGTGATAGCATTACTAGTAGCCTCGTCTAGATATGGCCAAGCTGCAGCCACAATTTTATTGAACCAATTTGCCTGCTCGCTACCACTAATGTCACTCAGAGTAGGAATACTGCCGACAAAAGCTTGAGAGTCAAGAGATTCTCTGCTATTTGAATTTATAGTAAAAGAAGGTAGTTTACCCCTGCTACTACTTTCCTTTTCACTCCGCTCACACAAGAACTTAGAAAACATTCCTGTAAAAGCTCCACAAACAAAAGATGCTGTTGCAAGGCTTCCATCACTCGATGGGAAATCCAACTTTGTAACAAGGCTATTAATTAAATCGATATTTAGTACTGAGTTTGCTGAACTTGCCAGAGCACGTCTACTCAAACTTTGCCTCCTAGCAGTTTTAAAGTTTCGAATCTTCGACCGCAAGAATATTGTTTGACTGTTCCATGAACCAGTGTGATTTCTGACGAGAGCCTTCGGTGTATTGGAGGCTTTAAAAACCATTCTCAAAACTATTTATCACAGCAAAAATTAAGAATACCTTCTAAGATTTACCTTTACCTCAGGATATCAAAGTTTTGGGAAAAACTGATTACGTTATTCATAGTGAAAGTTATTTGTGCGCCTTAATTCTTTTCAAATTTTCGCGATCTATACAATACTGAACTTCTATTTTACACTCAACAAATGACAGCTTACTGTAGTTTTGGAGAAACAAGACACCAAAAAGAGCGCCAAAGAATCAATACCTCCATCCTTTGTTCCTTTCAAATATGAGTGCTGTATGACGTGAAGGAAAAAAAAATCACAAATCACGAGGACAGGAGGAGTTCAGACACAAGAAATTGGAACAACGAATATCGCCATATCCTTTTATCCGTTTTGTGTATATATTCAACAAATCAATGCGTTTTTACCGGGTTGGACCCCCCCAAAAAGGAAAAGGTTCATTCTCTATGGTCTACAAATATCGTGCTGTTCTGGCCTTCTGGGTCTCTAGTTTTTACACCAGCATCATACAGATACTCATAGTTTACTCAAAATTGAAGTATTGAACATTCATACCAGTACAGTCATTTTTTTCATTTTTTTCAAGTCCGTGAAAACTCGTCCGGAGAAGCTCCGTGAAAAAGGGGGGGGGGGGAGGGAAAAACGAACACAACTAACATACAACACAGAAAAAACAAAAGGTCAAAGTCAAAAGCAAAACGGTTGGTATAAGGAGAGAGAAGAAAGTAAAAGCGAGCGAAAGATGGTCACAAATTAAAAATGCGATACACGCTTCTCGCTGCATGTTGGCGACAGACGAAAAAGTAAAACTATGTCGTTGCCAAACTTCTTTTTATGCTGATATAGCTAACCCGATTCACCACTTATATCAATACCGCTTATTTCTATTGAGTAAACTTCCACAATAACCAAGGAGCCAACGCGATTCTTGGTATGCTGACCATCGCTCCCTGAATAGCAAAAGATTGGCTAAAATTTCAAGCCAGTAAAAAGTCATTTTAAATATAGTGTTTGAATCTTAGTAAAGCAAAGTGCATGAAAATACCTTGTCTAGTTTCGACTTCCATTTTCTCGGAGACGCATAGTAAAAAGATGAAAAATATAGATGCCTACATTGAACCATAATTTGATTCAAGGACATCTCTTTCATATTTAAATTGATTACCTCGAGCCAAGTCAGTGGCTCAAATATTCGACACTCCAGTGCGAGTTGTTCAACTTCACCTTGAAAAAAATGTCAAAAGAATATACTGCCTATTAAAGTTATGTTGGACCTCTAATATTATTTGTCCTCTCCTTGTTCAAGGGATTACAATCTGCATGATACTCATAAAGAAATCTGAAGAAAGACTCTTCCTACCCATTGCAGCGAAAGTTAAAATGAGGATAATCCTGAAGGAGAGTTCTCACCGAAAAGAATTCACAGTCTGCTCTATATAATTTCATCAGATCAAATCCTCGATAATTTAATCCAGAAAGTTCAAGATCAATTAGTTTGAGCTAATTATAAGAATGAGCAACAGTATCCTATATTATCATGGAACTTGTTTTACCGAATCATCTTCTAAAATCATTATGTTTGAAGGTTTCAGATCACCATGTGTTAAAGTAGTTGGAAAATTTGCTTCCTATATTTTTCTAAAGTTTATTGCTTTTATCCATAGTCATATGATCTTAACCTCAATAATAGATCGATTCATTCTGACTTCCTCCCTGAGAATCTAACGAAAACTTGTGAGTTGAGTTGAGAGAAATATAAAATGTATCTCTAACTTCGTAGTCAACATACGATGGAAGTTCCTGCCACTGTATTATTTTAACTAAACACACACAAGAAGCAAAATTGTTATTTTCACCTTTGTCGAGTCCTCAATCTCCTGCAACATAAGATCTATCCATTTCCAGACCAAGCATCTCTCCGATCCTAATATGAACATGATCCGATTTTTGCATATTTTTACTGAAAAATACCTTTGTAATCCATTTGATTCTCTCTATGCAGCTTACTAATACTGTAAAAAAGTTAATCCATCTCCTTATGAAAACTGCGATAAATTGAAAATTACATGTGTGCCAGCTTTTTTGAAAATTTTGCATCGGAATGGATATCCATCTCTGCCATAGGATTGCCAATAATAAATTGATGAGCTATTCCTAACTCAGATGTTGCTATCACATCTGGTGAAATTCCAAGAGTACTGAGTAATACATCAAACTTCCCTCTTTGATTATTCGTTAGTGCAATTTCAAAATTTCTCAAAATTTTATTCTTACCTCTCATCAGGTTCCACACGCATTTTCGAAGCATTACTGTAAACTTTAACAATAGCTCTGGAGCTATCATTGCGCTCCACCTAATGAACATCATAAGATACGTGGATAAGTTTTGTTTTGAGTGAGTACCTCAAAAACTTCGTTACAGTAACCGTTTTTTGCTGGAGTTAACTTCAACTCGCTTCCGAAATATCGTAAGAGGTCAAACAATAAAGTAGTATCACTGAAAACCTCCTAGGAATGCCCAGTAAATCTTCAATTACTTCATGCGTTGTGTTGCACGCAAATGTAAAGTATCCACAGTACAATCTTCTAACAGGTTTCTGACATTTTCGTGCTCTGATTTTCAGCACGCTGTATTTTTTCCCTTCATGAAAGGAACCTGCACCGTGGAGCTGCTCACGAAGAAAGGCTGGGCAGTTAGCATGCTGTCTCATGATGACGGTCACTCGTCTTAGTTCCTCTTCTCGTGTGCTCGCGCGACAGAAAATATTTTCTTCCGCATTTTCAGCTCTGATAGTTAGAACGTGGGCCCGACCGCCCAATGAGTGGCCTCGAGTAGGAGCAGAGAGGCCAGAAGAAATTATGAAAATTAGCCTTGTATTTTATTTATTAGGGGGAACACAGTTCGACAGCAGTTGTGGTGAGCGAAGGACCTCCTAAAAATTTAGGGGAAATTTTTTTGCCCTTCAAAGTTTGTCAAGCAGGTAGATTTGCAAGGGGGCATAGCAGGAAAAAAATCTGTACCGGTGACTCTGCTACAATGCAACTAGATAAGGAAGTGCTGGACCATAATATGTTTTGTTTATTGTTTTGAATGTTTATGAGTTTCCCGTATGGCAGAAAGGAGAAGAAAGAAATTGGAAAAGGAGAACAGCACTAAACGAAGCGGGACACAGTGGGGACGAGTTCCCATGATTTACTATGAGAGACCATTTCCCAGATCTAAGTGAGTTAATATCGGAAGTGGGAATTAAGTGCATATCAAGCGTATCGAGAGATGTGGTATTATGTCACCATGCCGTGACGAAAACTCTTTTTTCTTTACACTTTTGAGCGAAGAGAGAATGAGAGAGGAGTTGCACGAAACCGAAGTAGCACGCGCCTCCCTTTCCTTGCTGCAACTCAATCTCAGTAGAAACGTAGCATGCTATCTGGCTCGCACGGGCAATATATTTAGCGAGAAAATCCATGAGTTGAAACGAATAGTCTCGGAGCTCAAAGAGCACACGGAAGGAAAAAAGAATATTACAGTGCTAATTGGTAGAAGTGGGGTGGGTAAAACTCACATTGTGAATAAAATTCTGAAGATGTTTAAACCAAGTGACAAAGAATATTCACAGATGTATGAGCACAAAAACAAAAAGAGAAAGGCTGAATCATTGGAAGTATATGCTATACCCGATCCGGAGAATTTCTTTTCAGATTTCTCAACTAATATTTTTTTGAGGCATTCTAAACTCCAAATGGAACATGCAACTCTTCGGAAATATTTCATGGTAAGCTCAGAAAAAGTATCACAATTGGATAACAGTTTTTTTCTTCTACCCGAGACTGAAATATCGACTGCTGCTAACATTCCCTTCCGAATAGTTTATGGATCAGAGCTAAGAGTAACTTTAGTTTTTGATCAGGTTCAAACAATTCAAAGCCTTTTAGAGCTCTTGAAAAATTCGGTTCAAAACAGTCGCATGGTCATAGAGGATGAGACACATTGTCGTACAAGTTTTCATTCAGATACAAAGATGCACTCCTTCGAAAAGAACGGCACGAATGACGCACTTTTGCGTAAAGCTCTATCAATACTTGGTTTACACCCCAACACAAATATTACAGACATTGTTTTAAAAAAAGTGTGTGTCCCGAAGGACTTAAGATATTTTCTTGGAACATGTGTATCATTTACACCCAGGAACTATTCCTCATTTGAACAACAAGTCAAGGAGGTTAAAAATTTCATCTTTCATAACAGCCACAATAAATTTAGTCATATTATTCGATTCGTTGTGATTCAGTACCCAAGCAATTTTTTTATAAATGGTCTTGAGCTAATTGATACTCCTGGTTTTAATTTGAAAAGCTCTTTTGATTCGAAGATGATGCACAGTGGTGCGATTAATTCCGCTTCTACTATAATACATGTTTGTGATGAGAGGAAAGTCGATGATGGATTTCGCACCCTCCTCTTAGAGTACCTTCGTGATGAAAATTTCCATCACAAAAGGAAAAGATTTTTTATAGTAAATAATTTGAGGGACCCATATTCTTCTAAATTCGAGAAAAAGTTGATTCTTCTTAGACTCAGAGAGCTTGCTTCACTTGAATATTTAGCTACCAATAATCTCAGATTATATGATGATTTTCGCAAGAATTGCAGTGTATTTGTATATTCAAAAAGTCAGGATATATCTGAATCGGGTATAACGAAACTCACAGATGTTCTATGCACCGATTCTTCATATCGATTCCAAGACAATGGTGATGACTCCCATAGAATACGTGCATTACTTGCCAAAACAGTGCCTGCTTGCAGATTTCTACTTGAGGAAGTGCATAATTTCTCATGGTGTCATGAAAATTTCTTCGGAGAATTGGTGTATTGTATGTTACTCTTCAGTAAATTTATAAAATCCAACATGTATCGACGTGCATTTCATTCTGATGAACAATATCTCTCAGAAGAGAGGGTTTCTTGTGCCTATGAAAAAATATTAGATTTTCATTCCAATACTTTTTTAAGCATTGATATGTGTACTGAACTTGGACTTGTATTTGGTGCGACACCTACAAAAATTGCTCATACATTCTCGGAAATTTCACATTGCAAGGAGAAAATAGTCAAATATTATTTCTTGGCAATCTACGTGAGAGGATTGAAGGAATACACAAAAAGTTCGATTCAGAAAACTTTTGAAAGCTTTCTGAAAAATTTCCTTGATGAAGTTTTACCTTTTGTACCTCAACAAGTTTTAAGCATTCGTGCTAACACTAATGGTGATAATCTAAGAAAGAGGTTATTGCAAAACTATGTTTTTTGCCTGCGCAGAAAAATTATGGAAGAATTCTCTTTTCTATTCACTGAAATTTGGCAGGAACAATTTGAGTGTTCGCTTCAGAATTCTTTGAAACAATTGAAAAATGATGTTGGCACACGCAATTGCAAACCCTTACACTTTGTCTTCATGAATGATCATTTGAATAGAAGTATTAGAAGTGCAGTGCTCGATTATTGTTTTATCAATCTGCAAGAAAATTTCTCCAATATAATGGAGAAATGCATCATGTTGTGTAGTGATTTCACGAAGATAGTGATTCAAAATCTCGATCAAGAGCTCAGCCATTTTGTATTAGACACTTTAATAATTAATTTAGAATATTTACCGATGGTGGAAACTTTCCTGAGTACTACAGAAGTTCAATTTTTGGATTTAGGAACAGTAGGTAAAATGAATTCCAAAATTTGTCATACGTCATGGACAAGAAATAACTATGTAACTCTCTTTCGAAGGCTTCCAGACCTAATAGATTCAAATTTTGAAGAAAGAGGGATTGAACAAATATTCAATTGTATTTGGAGTGTCAGATCAACAGAATCGGATCAAAAGAACTTGTTGAAATCATTAAAAAGCAAGATTATATCTTCATGCAATCTCTTTGGTAATGATGCTAGAGTATTCTCTTGGATTTCATCTGTGCTTAACTTGTGCAAAATTCCACGATATTCCCCGCCAAAGGATTCAAATATATCCAAAAGTTCTGACTTCTCTCATGTGTTCAGCTCACGCCGACGAGCTATCTTGAAGGGGCTCTCGTTCATTGTTTCAAAGATAAACGATGATGTTTTCTTCAATGAGTGGGGAAGTGATGTATTGGTCACGCTATATTTTTTCATGGAAATATCGTGTAATAATGTCATTGTAGACATCTGTGAAAGTAATTTGAACAGTGGGATACAAAAATGGCAAACTTTAAATTCGCACTTGGAATTTTGTGCAGGACCTGAAGACGTGAAATACTTTCTCGAAGGGATTTTTGTATTATATAAGCTATCAAGGAAACATGTGAAGTTACGAAAACAGATTTATGCAAAGATAAACAGATTGCATTCGAGTACACTTCTAACCATAAATAGACAGAACAATAAAGCAAACAACCTACATGAAACAAAAGCCATGGAATTAAATGATGACATGGTATGGTCTTTTTTCTTTCGCGAAAATGGAGTTCATATCGAAAACGGTTCTGAAATCGACTTAGATATCCGTTGTCACTCTATGAATGCAAGCTTGCACTTTTCTAATACGACAAGAAACAATCTATTTCGCGAGTATAGCTATTTTGTGACCCACAAAATTTTTACGAAAAGTGAATGGTGTCTATACAGTCTGATACCAGAAGAATGGCTCTTTGAGATATCTTTCATGAAATTTAATTTACCAAATTTTATCAAGGTTAGAGATATTGAAATCACGGGCGAGTTTGTACAGGCACTGAAAAGTGCTGGAATTTCTGAATTAGATGAAGATATTCAATGGGCTACCAAATTTTTGATAAGCACGCAACATTCTGATGGTAGTTGGTTGGAATGTGAAATTAATGATAGGAAATATCACGCGACCGTCTGTGCTGTAGGTGCTTTACTTGATCATAATTACAAATATAGACGTCATAGTAACTGTAAGAACCTACTCACGTAAAACTTGGGGGCTCAAAATGTCTCGTTGGCAACTATTTGGTTCATGTCTGCAAGTAAGGAAGAAATACTTTCTAGATAAGTAATACTAAAGGATGCCCCCTCCATCATTTTACTACGATCTCCACAATAATGATATAAGATTTGCTCAGAAGAGAGATTTGCCTCACGTTCAACATCAGAGTATTTCTTGGAAAGAATTATACATATATTCAGACAGGCTTGGAAACAATTTTGCCGCATTTTATTCCTAATGCACTCAACATCAACATACCAAAAATACAAAGTCCGTGAAGGAGCATGATCAGAAGTACGAGAAACTTCTTGAATTTTAATGTATTCGCTTTTAAAAAGCTTATACAAGATTTCACGAGTTTGCTTTATCGGGAGCATCGCCATTTCTGATATTTCTTTTTGGTCAAGCCGACGGTTCACAAAAAGTAGGCGAAGAACACGTTTTGCAAGTGAGCCAAATCGCTGATGAACTACTGATTCGATATCGCTCTGTATTATTCTTTTGCCTGATTCATAGGTCTTCATGATATATGGATCGACACTTGTATTTTCAAGCATTGCTGTATGATCCATTTTTGTTTTGTTTTCTGAATCTAGCTCTTCTAAACTAACCTGTTTTGAAAAATTTCGACGACAAAACTCACCTAAATAACTTTTGTCGTCATTTGTACTCCATACGTTGTACTGAGTCCAAGTCGTTGAGGAAAAAGGAATTATAACTGCTTTTGAAGCCATCGCGTCTAGATATTTATTTATGGAAATATTATCGACACATGTGCTCAAACTCGCAAAGTTAAGTGACTTTCTTTGAGCTGAATCAAAACAACCATGCAGTAATAAGTATACAAACAACTTGCGTTCACTTATTTCCAAACCTGAGTTCAAAATTTTAAGCAAGGTTGGTCGCCTGATAAATTTAAAAACATCGCTGGAATGAAATGAATATTTTATCTCTCTTCTCCCCTTTAACTGGTTCGAGGAGAATCTAAGACAACGTTGTTTCAGAAGGACATAAATGATCCTTCGAATTTTATGCTTTTCAACTGTTCTACTCTTTGAAAATATTTCATCCAAAGTAGCTTCTCCATGTTGCATTACAGTGTTGCAAACATTTTCCGCAACTTCTCCAAAAAAATCCCTCACAATATGAATTGAAAGTCTATTACGAAGTGGATTTACCATTTTTACTCGTTTAGGGAGAACACTAGATTTGTGCAGTCTCAATGTTAACCCCTTCAGAATACACTGATTTTACGACTGTACTTTGTGTACTTTGTACACGTTTATCGTGCTGAGAGGGTGAAGCGTTGACGGATATTCGAATTTCCAATTTACTATCTCAGTTTTCTAAGTGCTCTAATGCATCTGATCCAAAAGATATTGTGTTGTGCCATAACAAGGAAGATAGCGCCTAGTTTGAATAAGGTCCCTGGGACTTTGGGACGCTCAGTTTGAGGGGATATGCTTTTATCTTTTGTCCCTAAAAAAAAATTCTAATAAAAATGGTACAATAGTCTGGGCACAAATTTGACGTTAAGTACTTGTTGAAATGAAATGTATCATATAAGTCATAAATGGAACATAAAGTGGACAGAGAATTGGGAAACAGCTATTTTGCTTTTCAATATTTATGCTTGATTCTCACAGTAGTAAGGCGTGAGCTATACTTTCAACAAAACTCCATGAGAACTAAAACTAGTACTACATTTTAACTAATCCTGCTGCTTTGTCCCAAGACTCCGTGTTCAACACTTCATCAATTGCCTTGGCAGACTTGTCGACGATTTTATCAACAAGTCCGTACTCGATCGCTTCTTGCGCTGTGAGATATAGTGGACGTTGAATATCCTGGAAAAAAATGGAAAAAGATCATGAGAAGTCTGGAACAACCGATGCTTTACCTTATCAATTTTTACAGCTGTTTGCCCAGTAGTTTCTGCCAGAATCTTAAGCATAGACTTTTTCTGATCCAAGACTTCTTTCCACTTGATTTGTAGTTCAGTAGTCTGTCTCTGACCAGTTGATGGAACTTTCGGTTGGTGGAGCATTGCAGTAGCATGTGGAGTCATGAAGCGTTTTCCTTTTTGTCCAGCAGACAGGAGAACGCAAGCCTGACCTATAGCAACTCCAGTCCCAACTGTGTACACCTAGACGATGGGTGGATAAATTAATAACAAAAATGAAAAATAAATCAAATTACTTCGTTCCCGATATACTTCATTGTATCATATATCGCAGTAGCCTCTGTCTCAAATCCAACTACCTCTCCATCCGCACGCGTACACCCAGTGGAGTTTATGTAAAGATAGCATGCTTTTCCAGGATCTGTATACTGCATGTAGAGTAACTCAGATACTATCAGTTCCGTGACAGCGGGCACGAGCTACACAAGAAAATGTCAATATGATAATAATTATAGAAATAATATCGCACAGGCATTCCAATATAAACGATTCTACTATCAAGAAGAAGGGATGGTAGATCAGGGGGTGGAGTCTTAGGCCTATGCTCATCGTAAGAAGTTCCCGGATTCGCACTTGCAGGAGATGCCGAATTTTCCACTAGACTAAATCTCTTTAAATGTTTGCACTTGCTTCTAGCTAAAGTATATAAAATATTGTTGAGCTTCAAAACAATAAAATGGAACTTGCATACCATATCCAAAAGGTTGGGCAAGAAGTTTTCTCTCAAGAGTTGGCGACTTCCTAGGAAAACTAGTCACACGTTGGTACGTTGAGAAAGCTAGCATGTCTCTATCAAATCGAAAAGATCGCGAAGTTGAGTTTTGGAACAGGCACTAAGTTCGGTCTTCTTGAAGTAGGAGAATTTTATGTCGATAGTTATCAATCGTGTTAACTCGTATCGAAGAGCAAAATTGAGGAGATGTAGCCACTTCCGATTTCTTCAATTTTGAGCGTAAAAACCTCTTTCCTCTTTCTTATCCCTGGTTAGCCAGTTTTAAAGTAGGACTCTCCTCTCTTCCTTATATAGATATTATAGTCTGTTTTCGCTTTCTCTGTTTTTTTTTATTTAATTTTTTGTTCGCGGCCTTTTTTTTCCGGTTGATCCTTCTCCAGAAAGATGTCCAACAATTAAACAACACGCGAAACCGAAGTATTAAACAAAAATTTCTTTGCTCTCATTAGCTTGTGCATAAAAGCATCGATACAAGTTCTTTGAACACAAAAAGATCCAAACGTGAATGAAATCTAGAAATCAACGAAAGTGAAGCACGTTTCCAACGTCTAACGCTTTCCGTTACAACTCTTGCGTTTGAAGGTACCGAAACTTAGAACCTACGGAACAGAACTGATCGCCGTTCGCCGTGCAATAGTGCGAGGTTCAAAAGTTTCGCAATCATTAGGTTGTCACTGCGAGGTTGTCTCCTGCGAAAGTATTTTGATTATCTGTCTATGAAACTCCATCTTAATTAAATGAGTACCGGAACGCAGCACCACCGACTTCGGTAAAATAATTCGAGGGTAATTACTTCAAGACCATCGTTCCAATCCACAGTTTTGATGGGACTCTAGCTATAAGTTGGTCGTTTTTCTATACTTTGTAACTGCAATTGCTCTGGAGTCATGGATTTCTACGAGGTAGTAGTCTCAGATTTAGAAAATCTAGAAAAAGAAGACATAGTAAGCGGTACTGATCTAAGAGTCATTGCAAAGCAACGAGCACGTTTCGAGGAAAAACTACGGTGTGCAAACGTGAAGATAGAGGAGTATTTGAAATATATTGAATTTGAAAAAAGTCTGCTTGCTTTCATTAGAAAAGGTACTGTAAAGTCTTCTTCGAATTCAAGTGCACAGAGAGCGAGCAAAAGAAAAATTTTCCGTCTTTATCAGCGTTGTATAGAGAAAAACTGTGGTTCGCTGAGAGTTTGGTTCAGTTTCCTTTTCTTCTGCCATAATCATGGTAGCAAAGTAATTTCGTCTAGAGTTATTTCGCTTGCATTACGCTTCCATCCAAATTCAACTGGTTTGTGGTCTTATGCAAGTATTCGAGAGCAACTTTGCTCTGGAAAATCTTCCCATATTAGTATTTATCAACGTGCATTGAGACAATGTTCAAAAAAGTTGGTAATATGGTTGGACTGTCTTCGTGCAGAACTTCAACATGCAAATAAATTGCAAATACGTTTTGATACTAGTTCTGAAATTTTACTTTCGGAATTTCAAAAGATTAAGTTCAGAGCTGAGAAAAGAATCCTAAAGTTGTTCATAGCAGCAGCAGTATACTTGGAAGATTCACCCTCATTCCCACAGAGATTCCTTGGACTTCTTGCTCAATACAAATGGACAACACGAATCAAATTCTTTGTCATGCAACGGATGGCTTCGATCTCAAATGTAGCAATGTGGAATGCAAAAGCTTGCCTCTTGCTCTTGAGTACGAAATCGTGCCAACATGATCGAATTTTGTTTCGCACTGTGTTCACTCCTGGTTCTAAAAATTATGAAGTGTTAAATATATTTTTTGATTCAGTAAATTCTGAACTGCTCCAGGAGAGAATTCATACTTCCTCTGATTTAATTCAGTGGTGTTTCTATGAACATCTCACATTGATTCTCCTGATCTCGTACAAAAGAGGAGTACTTTCTTCATCACAGCTACTAGATCTTTTTTCACTCTTGTGGAGTGGAGGTCACTATTTAGAAGGAGAATTTTTGAAAAGATTTGAGATGTTCCCTTTGTCTTGTCAGCACATGCACCCACGCTATGACACGTATGTACAAGATGATTATACATGCATCCACAGAGATACTGGGTACAAGAGGGATGAAGAAACATTGCTTTTGAAAAAATTTGCCCTTAGCGGCAGGAATACGCAAGTTTAGTTAAGTTTTTCTTAGGAAAGATTATTATTTTTGGTTGAACTAAACGAACTAACTTTCTCTCTCAATCAATTCCAAACCGACCTGTAACACATTTCAAATAATTTTCATTTCAACAAGAATTCAAATTACCTTAATACTATCTAGTTTTGAAAGTAGAATTTTGAATGTCTGAAGCACAATACGTCCAGGCCTCAAAACCCCAGTTCCTTCGAGGAAAAAGTTGAACGTGTCTTCTTTAGATTTTATCTCGACAATTTTGCCTTTCCCAAAATCCTCAGCCTATTGCACTGTGTTAAACTCAAGTATGAAAGTTCAAGGGTCATACCTTTTTCATGCACTCATTGTCATATGCGTAGGAATCATTTCTTTCAATTTCAAGAGTTTTTGTTTGCTGATTCAGTCTCAAAATTGGAATTGGACAACTATTAACAAGCTCCAGTTTCTCATGATCTTGTGTTCACAAAAGTTTTACAATGAAGACATAATTTTGAAGTTAAGAAAATACCTGTCAATTTATTCACCAGCTCTTCGTTCAGACTTATTTCAGGTTCGCATTTGTAGACTGCAGTTGCTACTGGAGACCACTTTGCATGATCTTTACCTATTCCTTTTCGAGCTATACAATTAACTACTAACTCCTGATTTTTCCGAAGCTTAACTATGAGAACTCCGGGAGGTTCCTGTTTGTTCGATTCAGACTCTATTTGATGAAAGTTCACGGGTGAAAATTTTGAGTCTGTGCAAACTAGGTGGTTTGTGGTGACATCTAAAGTGTGGTCTGAGGAACACTTGACTGCAAGACTCAAATGCACATTTATTTTTGCTTCATCTTCACCCATATACTCCGACGGGAGCATATAATCTGAAGCCGAGTCACTGACGAGAGGTATCAATCCAAGGCGATGTGCTATAAACTCATCACAGAGAACGGTTGAGTTTTCAACAATTTCGACAAGATCGATAGCTACAGTTGGCACTTCTGCTATCGCGACTCTTCGAATAGCATTCGCTACGCTCAAGCATGTGTTCGAAAGCGTAAACTTGACGAAATCGCTATTAGCATCGCGTATGATTATTTTTGGAGTACTTCGGATTGAGCTAGAGCTCATGTCGAGTCGTGTGACTGGTGTAGTATATTTTAAAAACTTAGATCTACGCAAGTCCTCTCGTAACTAACATTGACCGATTAGAAATAGATGTGTCGAGTAGATCTATTCGTGAAAGGACGTAACTTGGAGTTATTGTCAGAACTACGCTGCTCTCTGTCGGTTCCGTTCACTTTCAAAGAAAGAAGTCTATCGTAAGCTCTCTCGTCCCAGGACTTCAAGACTTCTTGGAGTTTTTAAGTAAAAATTGGAGCTTTTAGAGAAGAATGTTATAAGAGATTTTGAGTTTGTGACTCTTTTTTCCCTTTTTTTTTTATTTTTTCAAAAAAAAAAGGGGAAAAGAAAGGTAAAAGTTGCAGGAAACTTCGGAGCTGAACCCAGTTTCATTTGGAATTAAATTTTTTTTTGGCCAAAATCCTTCGCCTTTTATCCTCACGTGAGGGAGCTTTTCACAAAAAACACCCTCCTTAAAGACTTGGACCAGGCACTCACTTCTTTTATGAAAAAGAGGTCGAAAAGAGCAAGAACCTGAAAACCAAGCATATCAACTAGTTTGCGATACTCTTGCACTACTGAAAAAATCCAATATGCTCACGAATGACTCTCGATCCTTCCTCTCAACAGAGTTGAAGTGACCAGAGGTACTTTCGTTTCGGAGAACTAAGTTCGTGAAAGTTGTTTCAGTAGTATTTCAGTGGTCTTCTCGCTTGATTTCATCTGTGCCTATCTTCACTTACATTGATATCTACTCGAACTCTTCAACTGTATTGAAAGAAAACCGTGCGGATTATCATTACACTCTTCTTAAATATCTAGACTAGGTTGAAACTGCCCAATCTTCACGAAAGTACTTCTACACATGCTATTCAAATTATGCTATCTTATGCACGCTTCGCAGACATTTTACGTATGAGATTGCCAATTTCTTCACGCTTCTTCTTCCCACGAACATGTGTACCGAGCTAAGGAGTAAAAAAGTCAGTATCTCATTAGAGTCTTCACGTGTACTTTTCTTGTGGAAAGTCCGAAAGAAACGTCTTGGAAGAAAATTCAATTACCTTTCTTTTCGATAGCTTTAAAGCTCTCTTATCGCGTCCCGTCTTCAGCAATTCCATCATTCTTTTTTCGTAGGGTGCAGTTCCGGCAACATCCCGCACGAGCTCGCGGATTAGTTTAACTCGTTTACCGCAGCGCTACAGAAGACAAATTAGCGGTCAAAAAGAAAAAAACCCCAAAATAAGAATTACCCCTTTGCGCGCTCCTGGTTTGGGAAGAGCCTCACGCTTGTTCACCTTGTGACCCTTTTTGAGTCCAACTGCAATTTGTCCCGACATCTAAATGAATTTTACTAATTAACTTCGGAACGTTGAGTGCTGACGCGGGTCAGATCGGTATGAAGTTTGTGGGAGTGTGTGCTTTTCTTCGTTCGAGAGGCAAGTACTCACATTCTCAGCAAACGTAATTTAGGGTTTTAAATCCCCAATCGCCAAAAAAGCCCTCCATTCTCGATCATTTTACCGAATTCCGCAATTCCCCGTTCAAAGCAAAAATTGGCCAATTCTCCCGGGGAATCGGCGTTTTTTTTGTTCCGGACTTTGATTTTTTTTTTCCAACTTTTTTTTTCTCTTCGTGAACACATGATACCTTCCACACGCTTCATCATTTGAATCCATTTTTCTTATCCTACGACCCTCGCTTCCCCGTTCGGAATATACAGTCAAAGTTGGAAATAAATGACAGCGTTTGTACCGAAGTACGTTGGAATATCGTTCCATTCCTCCATTCAAAGATTGAGGCAGCGAGCCAAATCTAGTGCCATGAAGAAAAATGCTACGGTAAAGTTACTTATGTTGCTTTTTCGGATTTATTATTTCAAGACCACGTAGGTTTCATCCTCAGTCCAAGCGTCTACGTTTCACGATTTCTCGGGAAAAACTCTCGGAGGCGGTACGCGTGAAAATCCCACGGAAGGTGTAGAAATATCCTATTCTAAGTTTAGAGGGAAAGTTGTCCTTATAAACAATGTAGCAACTATGTGAGGCACAACTGTCAGGGATTTTGTTCAACTGAACGCCCTGGTGGAAAAATATGGAGATGATCTCGTCATACTTGGTTTTCCTTGCAATCAATTCGGACATCAATGCTATGAAAAAGATTTTGAACTTCTGAACACGTTGAAGTACGTCAGGCCAGGTGAAGGTTATGTGCCTAAGTTTCAACTTATGACAAAATCAGTTGTGAACGGTGAGGAGCAAGAGGCTCTGTGGACGTTTTTGAAAGAGTCTATCCCCTATCCTTGTGACGATCGTGGTGGAACTGGTTCAGATTTTATCTATAAAATGCAACCTAATGATAAACCTATACAATGGTCGCCAGTGCGTCGAAATGATCTTTCGTGGAACTTTGAAAAATTTTTGATCGATAAAGAAGGAGTTCCATTTAAAAGGTACTCGCCTAAGTTTGAAAATAAGAACATAGCTCCTGATATTGAGACACTTATAAACAACTGAAAGGCTTGAACATATTTGAATTGATAATTGTAAAAGTAGTGCACAAAAAAGTGACGAATCTTTTTGATAGTCTAAAACTGAAAAGTATTCTGATAGTAATAGTGTGTTTTAACTACATTTATATGTTGTCCAACTTCAAATCGATAGTAAACGAAGTACCTATTTCACACAAGAATACTTTGAACTCATCAGTACAGCAAGCTTACGAATTTTATATGTTTGGCTTCCTGGTAGCGTTCATTCTTTTCCCATTCAAACCGAGGTTTGCTTCAATTTCAGTTATATCGGAGTCCACCTCGTTCGTTTTTAGTTGTAGGACGAAAGTATCACCCTTGTACCCACGAGCACGAACCAAGGGTGCAAAACTGCCGTCGTCGTTCCATTTTGCAACATTTCTACGAAGAAATCCTGGATAAACCAGTACGTCGTACTCGTCGATCGTGTTAGTCATGATATCGTGGACGATATCGATTCAGGTTCTGGAAGGCTTGGCGTACTTGTACTCTAATATGCAGTCCTTCCTTCCTTTAGAGAGACGACTTTCGAGATCGAGTGCTAGTGAATCTTGCTAAAAACAAAAGTTGCGCTTAAATACACACAAGATTTACGAAAAAGGCCTGTGCGACGCTATCTTGAAGTGAAAGCAAAAGTTGTACCCTAGCACCTCTCAGCTTCCATCGAGTGCTTTGTGGCCTTCGGGGGCTAAGTTGTGTCCTCTCTAACCTGTCCTGCAAGCTAAAAACGCCGTGGGGAGACAAAACTTCAAAACCCTAAATTTAAACATTGCTCTTCTTCTTCCGCGTGATAAAATAGAGTGAGTCCTTAAATAGTTTTTTAGCACCGGGTTTTTTGGCAATTATCTCCTTTAAAGCTTTTTTCTTTAGTTTTGCTCGTCGACAATATGAAACTTGCGGAAAAATTAGAAATAGATGAGCTTGTTGCACACCTCGAGGCTCCTGAGAATTCGGATCTGTTAACAAATGTATGACTGGAGTAATATCGTGTTTACCTTGAGCTCATAATTCTGTTGTAGGGATCCTTCACTTCAAAGTATAGACATTCTGAGAATAAGTTAGAGATTTCAATACAAATGATACAGGGGGTATGAATATATATCTCCTCTAATATTATACTAAGACACTAAGACTATTTGTAGCGTTCGAGATATCAAACAGATCAGCTGCGTGAATTAAAGAAGCTAGAAAGCTTCAACTTATTTTTTCTGTCAAAGTTCACAAGAAGTTAAGGAATCCCCTTCTTTGGAAGAACTTTCTTCTCTTCTTCTCTTCTTCTTGACAAGAATAGCTTGAAGAAACTGATGGAAGATTCTAAGAAGGATTTTGTTTCATCAAGAAAGTAGCATCGTGAAAGCCCCAGAAACCTATGTGGCCCGCATGACCTGTTCAAGGGTTCTCACCGCTAAAACTCTTCCTTTGATTGAGCCCTTTGTCGTCAGTATATGAAGTTTTCTTAGCTATGACAAATTTTTGTTAGAAGATATGGTGCAGTGCTTGACTTTAACTTGAGGCTCTGCTTCTTATGGATGATCAACAGTCATCATTCCAATACTCGAGTAATTATGATGCTTCATTGAATAAGGGAAGAGAAGTAAATTATTGAGACATAAATAGAGAGCGAAAATAGACGAAACAGTAGTACATCATAATAAAAATATTTAGCTTGTATTCATGAAGAATGATTTTAGATACTAGCGACCCCAGATTTAGAGGCGTTGCGCAATGCTGTGGCTCGCACAAGACTTCCAATAGTGTTAACAAGAAGTTTTCCATCGTCAAGCGGGTTACCCGGAACCACTGTCTTGTAGAGATATGAGTCAAAAGTCATCTTTTGTACATACTCGTCAGCACACATCTCAACGAAGGCTTCTCGTGCAGGGTTTGATCGGTAGAAGACTTTCTGCAAAATATCGAGAACCTTGTATGTTGCCCAATACTTTCTGTCCCACTTGTCCAAATAAACACGGAGATCAGACTCATCAATTTCCTTGGTACCATTCATGGATTGCTCAACAATAGCTTCCGCCGCCATTCGTCCACTCTTTGCAGCGAAGTAAATGCCCTCACCAGAGCACTTAGTGACATATCCAGCCGCATCTCCGACGAGAGCTACCCGCCCTCGCACACGGTTCGGACGAGGGTGTTCAGGAATCGGATGTGCTTCAACTCTGATGATTTTTCCACCAGCACACTTATCCTCAGCTCGGTTTCGCATTGCAGTTTGATATTGCTTAATGGCCGTTTTATTCACAACAGTCCCTGTACCCACAGCAACGTGGTCATACTTGGGGAAAACCCAGCCATAGAAATCTGGGCTGACGTCATCTCCAACATACATTTCTGCAAGATTTTTGTAGTAGTCCATCTTAGCATCTGGTATCTTGATACGCTCTTGGAAGGCGATCGCGTAGTCATACTCTCCAGCATCGATGCACTTAGCAACTCTTGAATTCGCACCATCAGCTCCGATAACGGCATCCACCTCGATCGTTTTCGGAATTCCAGTTTTTGAATCACCTTCGTAATCATTGTAGTGTAAAGTGATAGGACCATTGTTCATCCCAGGGTCGTCAATTTTCATGAATAGACCATTAATAAGATTTGCTCCCAAAGCTTTTGCCCGTTTCCTCAAAAAGTCATCCATAACTTCTCGACGACACATACCGATGTATTCTTTATCATTCAAAGTTTGTCCGACATCAACTGCACGGTTTGAAGGCGAAATCATCTTCATCTTCGTAACCTTACGATCGATGATCTCTTCAGGCAAATCAAACTCCCCCACCATGCACAGAGGGATTGCTCCACCGCACGGTTTGCAGTTATCCATCTTTCTTTCGACAAGAAAAGTTTCACAACCGCCCTTGGCTAAAGTTTCTGCGGCACATGCACCTGCTGGACCACCACCGATGACAGCAACGCGAAGTTTGCGACCATCGAGAGCTTTCCCAGAAGCTCGTACGATGGTCGAAATCCTCGATCCAGAATGTTGCGAAACGGTGGTTTTTCTCGAAGGCACATTCGTACCCGATAGGAGTTTTGAGCTACAACACAAGGAAACGAATCACGGTGAGCATTTATTCATCGAGAACTCAAAAATAGGTGTAAATCGATGAGCGAAATCAGAAGTGCATGCTTCGTAGACAAGAAAATATCGAAAATGTTTTAGCGCTTGCGCTTGAACTGTGATTGTGAAAAGATGCGCGTGACTTACCTGAACTGCTTCATATGCTGCGTAGATGCGAAAGACATTCCTACGGAGTTCTTTCAATAATTGGATAATGAACTACAAAGTAGCAATGTGGGACGATTGACGGGTAATAATTTCCGCTCGATACTGCTTGGGACTGTAATCCAGCTCCAGCAAAAAAAATGAGAGTAGATAAGCGACCAAAAGAAAGATCTTTCGTGAGCGGAGGGGGAGGAAGAAAATAAAAAGACAGATCTGAAAAAAAATCGGGAAAAAATCAAAGTTCAAAACCTTAAACAAAAACGAATTCACTAATTCTTTGTTTTATCTTTGTTTTATCCGCTGCTTAAAAACCTGAAGTTCATCCTTACTTTGCTCTTTTGCAAGCGCGCGAATTCTGGATTTGCGTGTTTTATATAATTACATCTATATTGTTCGTTATATTGTAGGATTCATAAATCAATGATATCGTCACTTCTCAGCACCATCGCGTTTCAAGCGAGACCTAAGGGAATTTTAGATAAAAAAAAGACCGGCCAGTCGTTGACGCAGCGCAACTACGTCAGGAGTGAAAGCGAACTTTGCTTTCCGAAGTTGATAAACAATTCAAGTGTAGAAAAAAATACGTTTGAAGTAAGTGCCAGCAAAGTGAAGACTCGTAAATCAGCATCGAAGCGGTATAAAGTAACCCCTAGTGGCAAGGTAAGCTCGACTGTGACATCAGTACAAATTCTTATCTAAACGCACCCCGACTAGGTTTTACATAGACGCCCAGGAAAAGCACACTTGAACGGGCCAAAATCCTCCGCTCGTAAGAATCGCTTGAGCCATGTAATTGAGCTTGGAAAGCAGCAGCTCTCATTAGTACGAACCGTACTTCCATACTCCAAACTTGCTTCGAAGAGAAAATAAAATTAGAATAGTAGCTATCTTACGTTGTAGAGTAAAAGTAGGAAAGGAGTGAACAAGACTTATTGGCACACAACACCCAATATCCTACAAGTTTTCTTTTGAGGAGTGCACTTTCATTTTTCGTTCTATGTGACATTCTTTAAAGTGATTAATATAGCATCTCATAGCCTCTCTTCTTCTTTTCGTACATGCAGTATCACAAGTTCACTATTTCTCGCAGCATCAAAGTCCGACCTTTCGAAGAGCTAAATCAAAAGTTCTAATGGATGTGCACCTGCATTACTCTCAAATTGCTGTGAAGAATTAAAGTACAACGGGTACTTTAGCCTTGAAAATTATTAATATTTAACAAAAGCACGAGTACCATTTAGAAATATATATCAATACAAAAGAAACTCTTTCATCAAATATCAGACAAAAGCTCTTTCCTTAAAGAGTCTAGTGGAATGCGTAGTCGTTCTTCAAGAATAGAAAATATCAATTTATCTTTATCAACCGGTACATGCGTACGCGAAGTAAAGAGACTTGAGAGGGACCTTCGCTCTCGTAAATCCAAACGAATTGGCGCTAAGAAATAAGATAATCCAGCTGAAGGTAAATTTGTGTAGCGAAACTCTATCTGCTTAAGTTGCAACTCTGAGATGACGCTAGTGGAACATCCAAATATTACATGCCAAAAATCATGAGATTCACGCATTCTCAGCGCTACATAACGTAAGTCTGAGCGTGTTATAAACCTTACAGCTGGACGTTCTGCCGGAGAAAAGGCACGAGTTCCCATGAATTGAGCGTATGCTCCTCCAAATGTATGACCTTCACATAACCATGCCTCATCCAGAACAGTTTGTGATATCCTTGGACGCTTGCAAAGCAGCTCTCTTCCGCACGGATGTGCTTTCATTTTGAATAGCAAAAAATCAAGGTTTACTCCATCTATTAGTTCATTTATGTTCGCGACAAAATCAGCTCTTTTAGGATGTACAATGGCACCGCAACCAGAGAATAATATGATTAAATTTTGTTGAAGAGAACTTAAGTTAATGCAGTTATCTGTGATTTTTCCTTTTTGTTGCTGACTTAAGTTTGAAACTGTTATTACACTCTCATATTTTGTGATCAACGAAACTGGTTGGCGTTGAAACCCGCGAGAAGTAAAAGAGTTTGAAACGAGCTTCGAAAAATATTTCAGACTTCGGATTTGCATGTTCGTAAAAATATCAGCGTCACAGTATATTTTTTGCGCGTGCAAAGAGTTCAAAGAGTTTCAAGCTATTCTTTATTAAATAGACATGAACTGCGCTCTTCCTCCCAGAATTCTCAATCAGAGTAGTCTCATATTTCGTTAATGATTGTATTATCCCCCCACTTCACAAGTTAATGTTGGATAGAGAACGCAAGGTAGTTCAGACGTTGCAATTCCACTTTACCTCGTCATACCCTTGCTATCCTATTCAGCAGTTTTCCCGCTTCTACGACGCGTGTCTACAGATAAAAAGTGTATACCTGTGCAAACTCGATTGACTGCACACGTTTCGTCATGTAGCTGAGAGTTGTTTTATTTGTTGTTCTGGTATTAAACAAAATTTTTGCTGTTTGCCACACATTCTTGGTGACAGTGACATAGAGATTGTCGAGTAAAATTTTAAAAAATGTAAATCCCGTTTTCGGCGCAGCGTCTCTATCAGTCACAATCCCAGTCCTCAGTCGGTACTCTCTGTTTTTTTTTTGGCTGCACTACGACTCGTAGCGGAAAAAAATTCTGACTCGTCTCGCGCTCTAGCCTCGGTGTTTATAGTTGTGGTTTCGGTTTTTCTCACATTCTCAGTCATATCTGACAGCCTTATAAGTTAAGTGTAATTTTAAGGGCGCTATAGATGTTTAACACGAAAGATGGTTTTCTCGAGGCTACTGTGCGAGGTTGCGTGGGAGGATTCCTTCGCACGGAAGACTACTCGAATCTACAACAGTGCGAAACGCTGGAGGACATAAAACTTTACCTGGTAATTTGCCATTTTCAAGTTGAGCTTTGAGCAAATGACTTTGATCAGCAGACTAATACAGATTATGGTTCCTTACTTCAAAACGAAGCATCTCCAACTCATCCATCTTTAATTGTGCGATGCTGCTTGAAGAAGATAGTCCAAGATTTCAGTTTTTTCGAAGCTCAGGTGAGTCTCTACTTCCAATTTTCAAATTAAGTTAACTTCGGTGAAGGCGGCAGAACCACTATCCACTTTTCTGCAATATTTAAAATATGGATATATGATAGATAATATTGTATTGATGGTCACAGGTGCAATGCATGAAAGAGAAGTAACGGTAAATGCATCTTTTTTTGTAGTCTCTTGTCCCCCTCAACTTTTTGAAAGGAACTTCTAGACAAGTGTCATCCACTCGGAATGTTTGACTCCATAGCATCGCTTGGGGCAGTGAGCAATTTAAGGTACGCATTCTTATGTAGATATAATGGTCAAAACCTTTGACTGCGTTAATATAGAGAACTCCATCGCATTGTCCTTGTAGATACACCGATTTCTGCGTATTTTGGTGAATGTTTTCGTGATGAGAATCTTGATGAAGTAAATATTGAAATTTTGCGAAACTCTTTGTATAAGGTAACCCATTTTATCTTAACTTGTTTTGAATTAATACTGTGAAATAGGCATATTTGGAAGATTTTTTTGAACTGTCGCAAATGCTCGGCGGATTGACTGCCGAGGTTATGAAGGTAGTTTAATTTCCATGCAAGCTCTTTATAAACTAACTGCCATGCAAAGGAGATCTTATTTTTTGAAGCGGATCGACGTGCGGTGAATATCACAATTAATTCTATTGGAACTGAACTGTCTCGGGATGATCGACGAAAATTATTCTCTGACTTCGGTCATCTACATCCCGAAGGGCATCGTGACCTCGCCCTTTGCAATGATTTTGAGCAAGTTTTATCTGTGATAGTGAATAATAGTACATCTCCAAATATTTTGCAGAAGTCCACAAGCGAAGAAATGAATATAGAAAAGGTAGTGTTTTGTTGTTCTTCACTTCTATTGTTATCGAGCTTATGAGTATTAGTTGTTCTACGAAACAGAAGTTATGAAGTGTAGATCTATGTTTACACAACAGTTTCATTATGGTATTTTCTATGCGTATTTGAAACTCAGAGAGCAAGAGGTCAGAAATCTTATGTGGCTATCGGAGTGTGTTGCGCAGGATCAAAAGTATAGGATAGTTGATGGAGTCATAAGTATTTTGTGAAAATATGACAATGAGAATAACTATGTAGCTAACTAGAAACCTGCTTTAGTCAATGAACTTGCTTACAAGTCAACTCTTTTCTTCTTAGTGCGGCCAGACCGTAAGAACTTGTAAAGAACTCAGAATGCTTGCCTCTACTACAGCTCTGAGAATTCAGGACTACCCATTTTCACACTGAAGTAAAGAAATACCTTTACTTATGCTGCCATAAAAGATTTCTTGACGTACTGTGAAATAAAGGAACCAACCGGTCAGAACGATCATGATAATCTTCTTTCTTGCGTTGGGCAAACTTTCCACTTCTCTGTGCAAAGTCAGTTGCCCTCAAATTCTTTGCTCTGCCTCTATAGTTTCCCTCGCTGAAAATATCCACATTGCTGCGAGAAAAAATTGAAATACCACGTTGTTTGCCACGACCAACTTTAGCAACGGTATCATCAGATTCCGATGGAAAATTGCGACTGTGCCTTCTAGATCTAGACCCGGCATACTCCTCCTCTTGTTGGTACTCAACAATGTTTGTACCAAGGTGGGAGTTGAGAGCTAAATCATTGGATTCGTTGATATGCGACAGCTTATCTACAAATGAAGTGCATGTTTCTTGAAGACAATTGAGGTCCTCATGTGTCACCAAAATACATTTGGCTGAGAGGTCACAACTCCCAACTAAATTTTCACATGATATCATTGAGCAAATAACTGAATATACCGATGAAAAGGACAGTTCAAACATCTCACTAAGGACTTGAAAACTTGCAGATGCATATTGTGCTGCGTATTGTTGTAAATAAATACGAAGCCCCTCTTCTTTGAGACGTTGAATCACAGAACTCAGGGCATCGCCGTTGTTAAAGGGTAAGTATTTCCAGCTTTCAAGACTCAGAATCAACTTCATTGCATGCCGCCAGTCTCCAGATACGAGTGATACGGTTGCCGACATCAGGGTTTCGCGAACGTTTTCGGCCGGTCCATTGAAAGTTTGCTGTTCATACATGTCAATTAGCCTTGCGAAAGACTTGCTATGTGCACGACCTAGATATAACTTGCTTCCTGTCATTCTTGGAACTTCAATGAATATGCAACATACAAGAAAAATACTCTCCAATAATTCGAGATTTAGATGCATGTGAAAAGGTAATTGTCTTCTTTTTTCGATCTTTTCTTGCTCAACAGTTCTATCATAAAAGCGATTTAAGTTAATCCCTTGAGCCAGAAGTTCTCTGACCCTACCACCTGAGAAGAGTTCATACAAGCAGGCGTGGGAAGCAGAGAACTGGCCCTTGCGAAACGCGGAAATACCTAGTTGTGCCATCGTTCGATTGAACAATATCTGAGTGCTTATATCTGCATGGGATATACTACCTTGAAGCTGGGACATAAGTAATTTATCATGAGCACTTGAAAAGTTTCCAATGTAAGCTTCGTTGAAAATTTCACACAATATAGCGCGAGCCCTGGTTCGTTCATCTCCATGCTTCAACAAGAAACTAGTAAGAGCACAAATCTTGATTGTGCGATTACTCTTATGGGACTCATTGCTATTGCGACAGTTCGAAACCACTGAATTTTCCTGTAAAAGTGAAACTTGATTTTCAGGCTGAATGAATTCACAAACTGTATCATATACTTCATCTGGCTTGTAGTAAACATGCTCTAAGTATCTGAGCTTCATTTTGACCACAGAAGATATGTCATCACAACTAAGAGAGTACTCCGCAACATTATCAATCAAAGCTAACAATAGACTTTCATCTTTTAATCGAGATACGTACTCCTTTGAGTGTGGGTCTATGCATTGAAGTGATTTTAAAAATTCATCATCCAGACGTTCGGTAAAACCACAAATTGAGCCTTGAAAAGTAACAGGGGCACCGTTGATAATTTCATCCCCCGATGGCCTACTATCAATATCAGTGTGATCTGCAAGAGTAATTTGTGGACGGTCTCGGAGTAAAGTAACGATCTGGTGGACATTTTTTATACATTCTTTCCATACTGGTACTGCCATATGCACAGCCATACTTCCAGCTATATCAAACTGAGCACTTACTACGTTCACAAGAATTTCAACTTCCTGAGGTACACATTTTGCATATGATATCAGTTTAGTTAACATCTCAACAGCATCGCTACGATTTGTTCCCTTCTTTCCTCGCAGCAATACGATTTCTTTCATCTTCGTGTCTACCATCTCAAAGCTTATGTCTTTCGCATCAGCCTTAAAGAAGTCAACCTTCTTTTGAGAGGCTTCGAGATCTGAACTCTTTTCAGTAGAGCCTAAGGCTTCGGAGTGCACTTCTTCATCTGAACTATCCGGGGAGGAGCGAAAGAGGCTCATTTCGGCGTCTATTTGTTTCAAATACTTTTTGAGACGCTGACGCAGAGAAGTGAATGCCTTAGCGTTGGAAGATGACATGCTCTTTGCGGCATTATTCTCATGTGCCATCGTAATACTTTCTTCAAGAATTCCTAAAGTCCTGTAGTAGAACTTGGGAACACGAGCTGAAGCCCCAACACGTCGTGATTTCTCTAGCTGTTTGTTGAAACTTTCATACAATACCATAATTGAGACCCAGTCACCATGATGTACTTTCTCAATTATTGTTTCAGATAGCTTTCTCAAGTCTGCATAGCGTTTGTCCTATTAAATCACGTGTGAGATACAAATGTCCTCAAAAACTTCAATTCATCACCTTAGTACTTCGTATAAACCTGCGCTCATCTTCGGAACTCTCAGATGAGTCATCTTGTAAATACCTGTTCAACCATTAAGCCAAAATACTGGTAATATACTGTAATCTTACTTAGAAGGGCCGTTATCACTACTCTCTTTTGAGGAATCGTCTGAGGAGGAGGAATAACTGGAACTGCTCGAGGAATCGTCATCACTTGAGTCACTGCCTCCACCCCAGAATTTACTTGACTATGTTACGTTCAACTAATTGTTAGATATATTTGGATAAAAAATCGCCAGCAAGTGGCTCTATGTATGATTCGATGAAAACAAAGACACACGCGTAAGATTCGAGAAAAAAGAAGCGTAAATAGCGAATGTAAAGGAATTTTAGAGGTCGAGATACGAAACACTTGCGTAACTGAACTATAAACGATTCGGAAGACACACCATTGTAAATTTCTTCGCGCTCTTCTAACAAATTCCCTTGTTGTTTCCTGTGCTTGGCTTTTATGAAGGAGCTCGGGTTTTGGTTGTCCATTTTCTAATCTTATATTTAAGGTTTCATTTTTTGCGTCAGCGTTAAGCGGAAGCACAAAAAGAACCTCAAAATAAAAGTCGCACTAAACAGTGACCCGCGCTTCCAAACTTTTAGGATCTGTCACTAACACAACATCTTGAAAGCATAGCATGGTAAGTCAGAAGCTCGATATCTATCTGAGTTTCGATTCGTGATAGCGTTATCGAGTGAGGAAAAATTCGTGCTAAGAAACTAATTCCTTTTCATAGGCATCCTTGATAGCGCCCCCCGGAGCTGGACCCCAAGCAAGAGAGGGTGAGAATGTGTTCGGCGTAGCCCATATTTTTGCTTCATTTAACGACACTTTTGTGGTAAGTTATAATTTCGGATGCCTGTCATGTTGCATCGATGTATACTTAAGCCCTAATTTTCTAATTTTACAGCACGTTACTGATTTGTCCGGAAAGGAAACAATCTGCCGTGTTACTGGTGGCATGAAGGTGAAAGCCGATAGGGACGAGTCCTCACCATACGCTGCTATGCTCGCTGCGCAAGATGTAGCTGTCAGATGCAAGGTACTTGCTTTTCGTCTACTACATGCTGTACTAATTTCTTTCCTAGGAACTGGGGTTGACTGCATTACATATTAAAATGAGAGCTACTGGTGGTAACAAAACAAAAAGTCCAGGACCAGGTGGTCAGTCAGCACTCAGAGCCCTTTCGCGCTCAGGATTGAAGATCGGAAGAATAGAAGATGTCACGCCTATTCCCACTGATAGTACACGTAGAAAGGGTGGACGCAGAGGAAGGCGCTTGTAGCTTTTGAGAAGAACTATCCTAAGGAGAAAATTTTTTGCTAACTGTTACACACGTCGTGACCTTCCCTACACTTTTGTACTTCGAATCAGCTTGAGCGCTTGCCGATGTATCGCACGTGCGTAAAACGTCTAAACTCACTCTGCTCCAAGCGATTAAACTAAACTAGCTATCTGTCTGTAGAGTATGTCACCTTGTTTTAGGGTTTGCAAATCAATTACTAAAAGCGCACCAACAATATCGAGTGTTTTAACAAATAGGAACGCGGCTCGCTGCCCGCGCACCGTGCCTCCATCAATCCACCTCCACCAGTCCACCCCTAAGGCTTCCAGAACGACGATCGAAAAATGCGTGCACTTCTGCCCGTACGGCAAAATTTGCCAGGGAAGGTCAAGTCGTTGAAAACTTCTGTTGGAGTTAGACCTTCAAACAGAAGTAACTATCTGCGTACAAATTCTTTCAACTCCTGTATAGACGAAGAGAATCCTTTGAGAATAATTATCGCGGGCGGCGGTCTTGGAGGCTTATTTTCGGCTATATGTTTTCTGAAATCGGGGTTTAACGTCACAATCCTTGAGAAAACAGCTAGATATCGGCCTCTTGGTGGACCAATTCAACTCGCCTCGAATGGTATTGGAACAGTAAAAATTGTCAGTGAAAATCTATACAAAAATATTACTAACATAGCCCGTCCGTTCTGGGGTACAGAAAGTGGAATACGTGATGGATTGACTTCCGAATGGATGTTTAAATTCGAAGCTATCAACGAATTGCCCTTTGAATTACGGCTGCCATTTTCGGTGTGCATTGATCGTTCCGACTTACAGCTAGAGTTATTGAAAGAGTTAGACGAAATATCAGGTAAAGAGAATGTATTGCGAATGTCTTCAACAATGAAGTCATACGAGATAGACACTTCAGGAGAGGTAATTGTACATCTTGATGACGGAACACACTTGGAAGGGGATATTCTCATCGGAGCCGATGGTATCTGGAGTCAGACCCGTTCAATTTTATTTGGTGAATCATTCGGTTCTCGTTTTGCTTCAAGTACAGCAAGTTTCACTGGATTTAAATTATTCAGTGGACTTCCTCTTTTTGCCTCAACGGAATTTTTGAAGATAGGATACTGCGCATATATAGGTCCTAATAACTATTTCGTAGCCTGCCCAGATAAACAAGGCAGAGTTCAATGGTATGCTTTTCTTGGATCAGTTGCAGGTACTGATGATGTTGACAAACCGAGGGAATATTTACTAGAGGTGTTTAAAGATTGGAACCCCACTATTCGTGATCTAATTAGTTCTACAGTTTCCGAAGAAATTGTTCAGAGGGACTTATGGGATAGGGCACCAAGTATATTTAAAGACTGGTCGAAGGATTGTATTACTTTGCTAGGGGATTCATGCCACGCAACAATGCCGAATATCGGCCAAGGATGTGGCCTTGCATTTGAAGATGGTTATGTTTTATCTTTGCTTTTGAAAGATATCAAAAGTCGTCAGGAAATCCCAAAGTTACTGAAAAAATTTTATCGAAAAAGAATAGTTCGAACTGCTGCGATTCAAGGATTGGGTAGGCTCAATAGTGAAGCAATCAAAATCTTAACCCCACTACTTCCATATCGGCAATTTGTTGACGCGGTATTGAGCCCTTTATTACCTTATGTGTTTCGATTACAATTTTGGTACTGCTATTCTTTTTGCCCTGTTAATATAGATGCAGAGGAAAGCTTAGAGCTTGCAAAAAATATGAGCAAAAAATATGCCCGCGAAACAAAACTTGCCTGGCACGAACTTATCAAGCGAACTTAGTGTCAATTAAAACTTTTTATGATGAGCATCGTACAATTGGTGAGCCTAGAAGCTGCTCCATCAGTTTCTTTTTTGTACCTTGTTCGCGGAACAAAAATGATGCGTCTTGTTCTTGAACAAAAGAACACATAACACAAGTACACTCACACGCACATTCTTTTTCACACTAGTGCATGCGAGTTACTTTCAAGTCTTCGACTACCCTTTACACTTCATCTGTTTTTTCAAAGGTGATTCATTGATACTGGTGTCTGATCACATTCTGCACTCAGATGTGAGAAAAGTTCTGAATTTTGTTCATAGATAGAGAAAGCTTCCTTCTCATCCCAATCCGTCACACAAAGCAGAACTTCGTCTTCTGCATCGATTTGATCCACTCTACCTTCCTCTGACGTTTTTATTTGTGCCAGTTGTGTGTCATCCATAGCTTTATCTTCACTAATATGATTGCCAGGAAACTCCTCATAATTGTACTCGAGAAAAGACTGGGAAAAAACTATGAATATTACAAATATAAATATTATCTGATTCACTCACCAGGGCATACGTGTCCACAAGCTTTAACTGCTCTCCCATGAAAGCAACTTTGCATTCTGCATGAGAATCCTGTTCAAATAGTATTTTACTCTAATAATGTGATGGAAACATTAAGTAAAACCTCATTTTCTTTAAGCTCTGGTTGAACATCCGACAAACTGATATTTTCTCTCACTCGCACATCCCCTGAAAACAGAAATAAATTCAAAGACACACACGGGTTAAAAAATCTCATACCTTTTTTGCTATGGAAACTATCAAACATTGCTGATTGTATAGCAACACGATCAAGTTCACGTTTCCTCATGGCTTTTTTCATGATATTCTCCTCCACTGTACCTTCAGAAATGAGGCGATATATGCTCACCTCTCTTTTTTGTCCTATTCTATGGCATCTATCCTGAGCTTGACTGTCTATAGCAGGGTTCCAATCAGTATCGTAGAATATTACAGTATCCGCCCCCGTAAGATTAATGCCAAAACCTCCAGACCGCGTAGATAAAATGAACACAAAAAGTTTTGCATCTGTGTTGAACCTTTGAACAAGAAGTTGCCGTTGCTCTGGTTTCGTACTCCCATCAAGTCTACAGTAAGAATATCCATACAAATTCAGGAACGATTCTAAAACGTCTAACATTTTTGTCATCTGTGTAAAAATAAGAACTTTATGTCCACCATTTCGAAGTGCTCTCAATAGATGTGCAAGTTTCTGCAATTTACCACAGTCGTATTGTATCAATCGCTTATCATGGAAGAATAGTTGTTGTCGCACAACAATATATCGAAATTCTCCTGCAAAATAGGACATGGCATCACAAATATATCTGTCCCGCAAAGAGTGGTAAAAATATCCACAGTTTGATCCAAAAAAGACTCTAGGTGCTGACGCCCTAACATGTGGTATGACACAAAAAAAGTGTCTAAAATTTTGTTCAATCCATCGTGCTCTTTTGTGGATTGAGGAAATCATTTTAGCTATATTACGACATACAGGTGCTTCAGTTTTTTCACAAAAAACTGCATGCATGGAGATAAGAGGATATTTATTGATGACGCGATAAATTAAAGGTTCATTAGTGGAACGTACTTCCAATCGTTCTCTGTCCTTCCCATTGGCATTCTTCAACATCTTTTCCAACATGCATTCAGTCAGCAAAGAAAGATCTTTTCCCGTTTCTTTCCATCCATCTTTTACAGCATTTTTGTTCTGGTTCACATCCTTCAGTTTCATAGAATGAAAATTTTTTGCAGTACTTACGAACTCAAAGCAATCAAAGTTATGAAGGTACTCCATTCTTGCATGATCTCGATTTAACAATGAACAAAGTAAAGCAGGAACACTCAGGTAAATACAAGGAAGGAGATCCAAAGAGCTTACAATAGCACGGCCCGCAAACAGGTCTGGATGATTACATACTTTTCTAAGCTGCATAAGACAGTTGATGACTCCAAGTAGATTGCCTGAACCAAGAATAGTAGAAGTATCAGATGATGAAATATATTCTTCATAAAGTCGCCTTTGACGCCTTGAAAGTTGACAATAAATTATACGTTCTTTTTTCTCAGGAAGATTTCTTTCCACATCTTTCTTCAATCTCCTCAAAATAAATGGTCGAAGCACATCATGCAAGCGAGCTATCACACTTTGATCAACTAGATCGCCGTCATCTACCATTTCCATGAGAGGATTCGAAAACCAGCTCTTGAATTCGGAATGTGATTGGAATAAAGTAGGCATCAAGAAATGCATGAGTGACCACAACTCCATAAGATTATTCTGTAGCGGAGTCCCAGTCAAAAGTAGTCTTCGATTGCTATTAAAGTGTAAAAGTGTTTGCCAGCGCTGAGATCTCCAATTTTTTATGAGATGTGCCTCGTCTAAAATCATGTAGCCCCATTTTTTTCGGCGAAATACGATTTGATCCTGTACGACCAATCTATAAGTTGTAATGCAAATATGAAAACTGTTCGGTTTACTCCATCCGCGACGTTTAATCTTCCGTTCTTTCTGTGATCCGAAATAAGTCAATATCTTAAATGCTGGACACCATTTTTTGAATTCAACTTCCCAGTTCAACATGACAGAAGTCGGAACGATGATTAAATGTGGTCCCCACGATCCACGATGACAAGCAAGATATGCAAGGAGACTTATCGTCTGAATAGTCTTGCCAAGACCCATCTCGTCAGCCAGTATTCCATTCATGGAGTTTTCATAGCAACTTGCCAACCATTTGAGCCCCGTTTCTTGATATTCTCGTAAGGAGTGTTTTAGAAGGAAAGGTGAAAGACTAAAACGCGAAGTGAAACAATCAACCTTCTCTCCTGTAGATATGAATTCTGCCAGAAGTGATTTTACATTTTCTTCTCTACCTATGTTTGAGTGCTCCTGTATTTCGCTGTGTAGTCTTAAAAGCTTTTCAATGGGAATGCTAGCGTCATCCTGAAGATCTCGAACTTCTGCCACGTAGTCAAAGTTATTTTCACGATCGTATGTCTTTTCTTTTCTCATGTATGCTTCATCATCAGAGGTCTCAGAATCTGTGGGATGGTAACTTACAGAATCGCTAAGATTTTCTTCACTTTTTCCATTGAGGACCTGTTCACAATTTTGATTTAGTTGAAGAGAGCTTTCGGATCCATGTGAATTTGCGAAGTCGTTTATCTTTCCTGAGAGCATCCTAGAATATTTCTCCGTTTGAGAAAGAAGCGTATCTACATGAGAAATATTAGAACAAGTGAACTTTCCGAAAAAATAATTTACCAAGCTGTTTGTCTAATTCCCTTCTATTCATTAACTCCGACAAATTTTTTCGCCGCCACTCGACAACCTATGAAGAAGTGAATGAATTAATAAAACATGTAAAGTCATTGACGTATGGTTGAGAATACTTTATGAATTTTCTTCCAGTATGTAAGAACTTCATCTGAAATCCGTAGTGCAGTGTCCTTTTTGGAGATAATTGCGCTCTCCTGCTCTGTAATATGATCATTATCGATCCTTGATTTGATCGAATCGAATGCAAACTTTCGAGCAGTTTTCTGCCTGATTGAAAAGTATGTTATCGTATGAGCTTGCATTTTTGAGAATGCATACCTCCACTTTCTCTCTCGTACATAATCTCCTGCTAGCCAACGCATTTCTTCTCGTACATGATCCCAATGGCTTTTTTTCACAATCGGCTCAGGGTAAAATGGGAGTGGTTTAGAGAAATGAGAACGGAGAGAAGAACCTAGAAGCAGTCTCTCTTGTTCAGAAATCCTGATCGCGTTCTCGGTAGCGGCGATGGCAAATTCATCGTCTCCAGCAGCATAATCCTCCATAACTATGCGTCTAAATGAAAAAAATGCCTACACGTGAGATTTCGTCTCGAGACGTTTTCCTTCCTCACGCAGTAAATTATGGTAAATCAATTGATACACAGACTATCATATTTGCATGGCATCTCGTGGCTTACTTCCTTTTAGTTTCTCATGAAGGGCAAGCTATGACGTTTTTTTCGGAAACGAAGAAAAAAGAAATCTTGTCAACCAGCTGCGAACTGCAGGGGGGGAGCTGCCTTTTCCCCACGTCTACGAAGTTACCCTTCACCAGCGCGAACCGCAGTGCAAATAATTTTTTTTTTTAAAAAGGTGGTTTCCGTGGTACGACTCCTGTGGCACTGGCAGTCGGACTCGATTCGTGTCTTATTTACAGCTTCCAGTTTCTTCGTATACTTCAGAGTCAAACACCCGACTATTAGACAATCAGGCATGCTGTGGAGGAGTTATTAAGAATGACATTCCATTTTTCTACTGCCCAGATGGAGCGCTATGAGTGCTACAGGCGTTCACATATTGGCAAACCCGCGTTGAAAAAACTGTTTTACAACTTAACTGGCGTGTCCCTGAATCCAAATGGTTTGATAATTCTGAGCTCGGTTGTGAAAATGTTCATCGGAGAGTTGACAGAAATGTCCCGTATGATAGTTGAAGAGCAAGGTTTTAGTCAGTTAGACGAAATAAGACCAAGCCATGTTCTAGAGTCTGCCCGAAAGATGAATATGAAAATCAAGATGAATCGCATGAAGCACTATAAAAAGTTCAGAAGAGGATATATTTTATAACTTATCTGACGCAGCGTTACAATTTCTCAGTTCTGATTTGCGTAGAAGTGTATTTTAAGACCCCATGTGCACTCTTCGGAAAAATTGAAGTACGGGTTTTCACGATTAGTCTTGAATGTTCATAAACATTATAGAAGCTTCAGGTTTGTCAAGCCGTTCACTTCGTATCAGTTATTCTGGATGCATAAAAGTGTTTCATAGTGTTGCAAATTTTGAGGAAGAAGAGTATGAGCTAAGACAACCGCGTGCAACTACAGTGGTAAGAACGGGCCGCTTTACGTATGAATCGCAGTGCATTTAGTGTTGCATTCATAAATATGTAACCGTGCACTCACTGCACCTCTTTCAATTTCTATTTTACACTATTACACGCTGAGGCACTTCTTGTTCACTCTTTTTTCTTTTCAAAGTCGCTTTTTTCATTCTTCATTTCTTCTTTCTTCATTCTTCTGTTAGGTTCTGCGTATCAGAGAATATAATTCTTCATTTCTTCCTCGCCTAAAGTTATTCTTGGACAACGTGTAGGCTGGCAGATGGTCCCAGAATAAAATTATACTTAAATAGACTCACATTCTTCGCCCCATCGCCTGCACCCGGCACTCTCCAACCTGTACACTGTGACTGTGAACCCGAGAATTAACGAAATTTCCTCTTAAAATCTCTTCTCAGTTTTTCCCAGTGCTTGTGAAGAAGACGTTAATTCTAAAGACTCAAAGAAACCTGAGATGATTAAGTCGTATGCATGCAACCAAAGAAACAGGTGAATGTGAAATCAAGCTTCGCAAAGTTTCAAGTTCCACGTTGGTCAAGAAATCGTATACAAAATTTTTTTAAAGCGGAGAAACTCACTTACAGGTGTTCAAACCTCTTCTTGAAGTTCCAATATTTTCTTTGAGAAACGAGAGAAATGGAATGCAACACTGACTAAAACAAACTTAGTTATACTGATATACGGTACGAGTCAGGGAGATTGTGAGTCACATTTGGTTGTCTCCCTTGCTTTGGAAAGATCTTCTGTTTTCAGATATGCCCAGAAAGAAGAAACCTTTCATTCAAAAGAAAGACGCAAGCACATATTCAATTTCTGTGGGTCACAATGATTTTACCAATGATAGATGTACTAATAAAAAAAATGATCAGGAGGGTGGAGAGTCAAGCGATAGAAAGAGCGTTTCAGATAGTTCTAAAATGATTCGAGAGCGAGAAAATCGAAAGGAGATATTAGATTTGTGCCTGTTTGATGACGGGTATGACTACACCCAACACTTACGCTCAATTGAGACAGACGCTTCAGTCAAAGTTAGCTCTGCTATGAAAAGAAATAATTTTATTTCCTCGACTGTTTCCCAGGATATACCAAAACCAAATGTATTTACAGATCGCTGTATGGAAAGTGAAATTTTAGAAGTTATAGAAACCATTGAGACAATTGAATTAAGTGTTGGAGAGGAACAAGAAACTGGGGAATTAGACGATGCCTTTTTCTTGGAAGCTATGCAAGCAGAAAAGGTACATAATTATGTACATAATTATGTTAATGATAATTCAATTCATCCTTCAGAAGCAATTTCAATGTCATCAGTGAGCACTCATCAGCAAAGTCCTTCAGTTCCATCAAGCGAGAGTGAAAGTGATGACAACTGTGCCTTACCCCTAAGGAACAGAGATGGCGGGGAAGACTCAAGGAGAATGGCTAAAAAAGTTCAAGCAAATAGAGTTCAAACCCACGTTACTGAGGCTGTTCTAAAAACTATTCCAGACGAAACTCCTTTAAAGATCAATTCAAGGTCACGTGAAGTAAAGTATACTAAAACTAGACTTGTGGAGGAAAACCTCCAAATGCTGAAGGAAACATTTTCAAACACACCTTCAATCATTATAGATGATAACAAAAAGACTAACCCGAGTGCAATTGTTGAGGATCGATTCATTCAAGATGACGCCTTTCTGGTCAACAACGCTATGCCGGAGAATTGGAGATGGAATATTAGAAGGAAGGGTGAAGACAGATCTGAAAAGTTGCAAAGAAAACATGCTGTGAAAGAAGGAAGAAGAGCAGCGCGATTAGCTAAGAAAACACTGAAGAAATCATTCAAAGAACTTGAAAGAACTCAATAAAGCCAAAGAAAGTCAGAGCAGTGTCAATAAATACAGCTGGGGTGAGTGTTGGCGACCGAAAGTGTTCGTGGGGTGTCTGGAATTGTAACGACCTAGATATTTTCATAAGAGTAAAGAAAGTTTTTTCAGAGTTATAACTAATTGTACCTATTTTTTTGACGTATTACCTGTAGGCATTTCATTTGATTCAATTGCCTACACCCGCACACCCGGTCGTCTACCTGTCTACTGTCAGTCGAATCCCACCACAGACAGTCCAGGGAAAGTGACTTATAAGTCACCCTCGTTGTAGGGGAAACACAAAGGCTCGATTTTGGCAAAAAAATCGAAAATTCCTGTTTTTTCCCCCTAAAAAATTGGGGTGCTTTTTATTTGTACATAAGTAAACCCTAAACCCACTCTCCCCCGAGAAAATATCAAAATGAAAAAATAATATAATTTCTCGGGCACACACCAGACACCAAAATTTTTAGAGCACAGATCAGGAAAAAATAGAAAATTCTGTCTTTGTAATGAAACAACTTACACACAAACCACATTCTCTGGGATTTGTAAATTATTGACAAGTTATCAAACTACAAATTTTCGGGACTGTTCTAGAAGAAGCGAAAAGACATAGAGTTTTCCAGACTTTGTTCTCTTTTTACACATATTGTGTCCTCTATATCCTCTACATATCGAACGAAATAAATAACATATGAGTTAGACGTAAAGACTTATTGCGTGTTCACTTTTTAGATTTCAACTTTTCAATACCAAGATCCAAACTTTAGGAGAGAGAGTGATATTTCCTTTTCACTCTCTTATCACATGGAGAATATTAGCTGAAACACTTGGAACCTTTTATGCTCTTCTAGGCTATTTCAACTCGTCCCAGCGCTTTACGACTCAGCTTGTATCTATTTGATAATCAAGTTATTTAACTATAATCTGAGAACACGGATAGAATAATTTCAAACTATTGATATGCGCACACACTATGAAATTCTGGAAGTTGCTAGGAGCGCATCACAAGCAGAGATCCGCAGAGCTTTTAGGAAAAAGCTTCTATACTGTCATCCTGACAAAAGAATTTCATACGAAAATAATGCATTCTGCGAAATTCAAGCAGCATGGAATGTGTTGAAAAATGTAGAACTTCGGAGATCATATGATGAGTCACTTTGTACCAAGGAGTGTTGTGAGAAGGCCATTATCAACGAAGAAATACAAGTCTCAGAAATGGAATCTGTGTTAGTAGATGAATATACTGAGGGTTTCGTGTATAAGTGTAGATGTAGTGGAGATTTTGTACTCGAGAAAGATGATATTGAACTACTGCAGTCAGGACAAAAGAATAACATAGTGCTTTCTTGCAACTATTGTAGCAGTTGTTTACAGGTATCGTTGTAATTCGTGTTCAAGAAGTTTATAAGAAAGATTTGAAGCACGAACTGCGTGATTGAACGTCCTCTGCACTGCGTATTTTCCTCGTATTTGTTCACCTCTGCCTAACTCTGCCTAACGCTGACGGGGAATTCTTTTAACCATTTCTTAAATTGGTACGTGTTATGCTCAGCTAACAGTATTGAAGCAGAAATTTCGTGAACTCTTAACAAGTGATGGATATATGAGCGAGAATGATTTTTGCACGTGCTACAGGCACACTTTTCACAAATAGGAGAAAAGTCTTTACCAAAGATTTTCGCCCATAAGTTCAGCTTTTCTTGATCAACTTTCTGGTATGCGTTCTTACTCCCCAACTTTTTGCGTGAGAAAGTTACTCCATGTCCAGATGCTGATAGTGAGTAAGGCCAATCCGTAAAGTAAACTTTATCTTCAAAAATATCTTGCCGGAGTCTAAATACCCTAAATTGGCTAAGTGTAATCATTTGCGCCGATGGAAGAGCTTTCAAGAACGTTTCTGTAGAACAGTTATCGTGTATTTCGAAAATAACTTCTAACTTGTTTCCTGACAAACGAAAAGCGATAAACTTTTGCAGCGCTAATTTAACAGTGGAAATTTGAGAAACTTCAACGTTGTAAACTATCCGTCTCTTTTCACGTATGCCTCGCATACATCCACTGGGTTTTTCATCTCGAACTATTTTATCCTTCTGCATCAAAGCCAATATTCTCGTGCCATCCTGAAGATTTTAAGACACACTCTACTTGAATGCAACAACACCAACTGAGTCCATCGAGTTAAGTACAGATGAAACCGAAATTCCTAACGTGAGCGAATCATATCCTGTTGAAGTACCGGACTGACGGGTAGAATGGAGTTCGACGAGAGCTGACCTGTTGTGTTCTAATAGAAAACGACAAATTTAGGGCCTCAGCCGCCGGTTTTAGTGTTTTACATGAACGGGTTCACGTGACTCTGGCTGTTTCGAGAGACTCGCTGCAAAGGTTTGCGTCCTTGAGATGTCAGTTATTTCGATTCAACCAGCATTTTCTCGCCGTACCTTTAAATGTAAACAACTCAATATATCTAAGCGACAATCTTCGGGACAGTTGATCAGGGCGTGTAAGCCTCGTGCAAACTTAAACACACTTGAAGAACATCAGTTGCCGGAGAATCTACTCAATATAGTCAAGTCATTTCAGCTCGTGAGATTCATGCTTTCTATCTTCTTCCTTTGAGCTTATACTTATTTCAAGGTTAAGGACCCAACTCAGCGATATAAGCAGCTTCTCTTTTACGCTCAGAAGTTGAAGAGGTTTCCCGAGGTTTCAAAATCCTCTTTTACGTGAAAAAATTTCTTGAGTGCTTTTCCTGAAGGAACAAAAAATTGATCTAAATAAAGTTCCAGGTTGCACCTCACAGGTAAATCGTGAATAGTTTAACGGAGAATATCTGCATAGAATTAAATTTATCAGGTGTGGATTCTCTCAGAGCTCAAGGAAGGGAAATTTTACTTTTTGGCGGATTCGGATTCACAACTGACCAAAGGTCTGGCTGGTTTACTTGTTGAGGGTTTAAGAGGTTCTAGTTTAGAAGAGATAATGAGAGTACCTCCTGAGTTTATTGAAGCACTTGGTTTGAAACAAACCCTTACGCCTTCAAGAACGAATGGGTTTCTCAACATGCTTGAATTAGTCAAACAGAGGGTATCTGAGCAGAGCTCTGAAAATTTGAAAAACATTTAGTGAACTTGAAGTTCATTCAATACTTTATCAGGTCTACGTGTTTTACTTTTCGCTCGAAAACTCTGCATCAATCACATCATCAGCAGCAGCACTAGAATCGGAACCGGTGTTTCCTTCGGATCCCGCGGAGGGTTGCGGGGAACCCTGATATATCGCTTGCCCCATCTCCATGACTTCTTTTTGAAGGGCTTCTTGAGCTTCCTTCATTTGTGCAACATCACCACCTTCCACGGCTGACTTCAACTCGGCAAGCTTTTGATTTACTTTCTCTTTGACATCCTCTGGAACTTTATCACCAAGCTCAGTGAGCTGTTTCTCAGTTTGATAGGCCATCGAATCTGCACTGTTTCGAACATCAACATCTTCGCGCTTTTTCTTGTCCTCCTCTGAAAATTTCTCAGCTTCACTCACCATGCGGTCCACCTCATCAGAGGATAACGTTGAAGCTCCGGTGATTTTAATATCCTGCTTCTTTCCTGTACCTTTATCACAAGCCTCGACAGAGAGAATCCCGTTCGCATCTATATCAAACTTGACTTCAATTTGAGGAACTCCACGGGGAGCTGACGGTATTCCATCCAATCGAAAGTTACCAAGACTCTTATTATCTTTAACAAACTCTCTCTCACCTTGCAGGACGTTAATTTCTACGCTGGTTTGGCCATCAGCAGCGGTGGAGAAAACTTCAGATTTTGAAGTTGGTAATGTTGTGTTTCGAGGAATGAGCTTTGTCATGACACCACCAAGAGTTTCAAGTCCGAGAGAGAGCGGTGTTACATCAAGAAGAACTATGTCAGAAACTTCACCTGCAAGCACGCCACCTTGAACGGCAGCCCCTAAGGCAACAACTTCGTCTGGATTCACGCTCATATTTGGATCTTTTCCAGTCAACTTCTTCACCAATTCTCGAACTGCCGGTATGCGAGTAGAGCCTCCAACCAAGATAACCTCATTCACTTCCGAGAGACTCAGTTTTGCGTCTTTTAAAGCTTGCTCAACAGGTTGCTTGCAACGAGTGATGAGATCTTCACACAACTGTTCGAACTTACTTCTCGATAGTTGGGTATCGATGTGCTTCGGACCATCAGCAGTCGCAGTGATGAATGGAAGAGAAATCGAAGCACTGGCAGTGGTAGAAAGTTCCATCTTAGCCTTTTCGGCTGCTTCAGTCAATCGCTGTAAGGCCTGCTTGTCCTTGATGAGATCGATTCCTTCAGACTTCTTGAAGTCTTCTGCAAGCCATTCGACAATTCGTTTATCAAAATCATCGCCACCAAGGTGCGTGTCACCCGAAGTTGAGAGAACCTCGAAGACTCCATCACCGACTTCAAGTATGGAAACATCAAAGGTACCCCCTCCAAGATCAAAAATTAGAATAGTTTCGTTTGCCTTTCTTTCAAAACCATATGCAAGCGAAGCAGCAGTCGGTTCATTGATGATACGCAAAACTTCAATACCAGCAATCTGACCAGCATCTTTGGTGGCTTGTCTCTGACTATCGTTGAAATATGCAGGAACTGTAATCACAGCCTTGGTGACGGAGTCTCCAAGAAAAGATGAAGCATCGTCGCAAAGTTTGCGCAAGACCTGAGCCGAGACCTCTTCTGCCGCAAATTGCTTACCCAAAGCCGGGCAGTCCAATTTCACGTTTCCAGCACTGTTCACAACAGTGTATGGTATTTCTTTTGCCTCATTCGAAACTTCATCGTGGCGTCTGCCAATGAAACGCTTCACAGAGTAAAAGGTATTCTCTGGGTTCACAACTCCCTGGCGCTTAGCAATTTGACCTACTAACCGATCACCTGCCTTTGTGTAGGCGACTACGGATGGAGTCGTTCTCCCACCCTCAGCGTTCGTGACAATAGTAGGAGCACCGCCTTCCATAGCAGCAACCTAGGTATAAAATGAATTTAATCTGACGCGACGGAAAAAGTAAGCCAATCCAAAGCAACTAAAGAGGAAGAAAAGGAGAAGAACTTGCGTTCAAAATTACCGACTTTACGAGAAACGTACCGCTGAATTTGTCGTTCCGAGATCGATACCAACTACTTTTTCCGCTCGAACTACCATACTCCTTCTCGCAATTTTTGAATCGGAGAAGCTTAATCGCGCTTTTAAAGCTCGCGTACTGCCTTGGAACTGACTTTCACGAAAATTGAAGGCGAATTTCTTCGGACCGAGGGACAGAGCCTGTCGCCCATGTCCTACAGAATGTGGAGTGCGCACAGATGCGCTTATTTTACTTGAATTGATAACACTAATGGTACTCATATTCGTCAAAGTTATGTTTACGTATCGCAACAATGAGGATTAGAAGAGTTCCGAAGTATTTTTCTTTTTTTTTTTCGGCGGCGTAAACGTAAAACGTCACCCTTTTTCTTGTGCTTTTATTTTAGGGGTTCACCAGAATATCTGAAAAACTTTCAGGCCACTAGAGCAGCGTGCAGCGAGCTTCCAGCAAGGAGAACAAGAAACCAGAGTTGCACCTAATATACTTGTGAACCACTTTCCCATGTGTTCTTTCAGGTCTTTTATGCAACTGAAGCTTTAGTTGCAGTCCGGTCCTCTCTTTCTCGCAACTCGTAGGAAACTAGAAAGAAAAGAACTTTTATCATCAAGAAACGAATGACTATGTCAAAAGGAGAGAACTACGTTTACAATAATGTCAACGAAAAAAATGCATACGATAGATCTGTATTGCATAAGGCTGCATATTATAGCGGTTCTGCGAATTTACTCGAATGTTTAATTAAGCAAGGTGCCCATGTGAACGCTCAAGATAAGGGGGCCTGGACACCACTGCACTTGGCAGCTAAAAATGGTCACGTTAAGGCAATACAAATTTTATTAGAAAACGGAGCAAACTTGAACGTTAAGGATACTAAGCACGGTTGGACTCCACTACACGTCGCCATTATTTCAAAACAATATGAAGCTGCAAACCTTTTGATACGAGCCGGAAGCTCCATAAGTGAGTGTGATAAGTGGGGTAACTCAGCTCAAAAACTTTTTGAGCTTTGTGGAATAAAAGATTAAGCAGTAGAAGTTCTCGTTTTACTTCCAAAGTACCAGTAATTTCGAAAATAAAAAATCGCGTTAATTAAAATTAAAACTTACATACGCTCTTCAGCGACGCGCGGCGAATCCAATGACATCGTTCTTGGTATCAAAAATATCCTAATAGATCACACTACGTGTCTGCAAAATTTCAGAGGCTAAGGTAAACGTAGTCGTTTGGGATATCACTGTTTCTAACGAAGACTTGACAATTCAGATTGTAAGTTTTTCCTGCCGCAGCAACGCGCATCAGATCACCCTTAACTGCATCAAACAAATGAAAAACCGCCCGAACAAGTTCACTCGACTTAATACCTACCCCGAGAAATTGTCTACTTGTGCAATACGGTCGCTCACCGATCGTATCATGCCATTTTGAGCGCTTAAAATTTATTTAAATTAAAAATGTAAGTTATGAAGTTTAATTGCTAGCTGACGCGCCATCACAAATATTCTTCAAGCACGCGTCTGTCAGCGAGTGAAGTGATCACTAGTGGTACTCACTGTTTGGAGTTTGGTCTTCAATATTGAAGCATGTAGAATAAAACTTACATGTTCGGCAATTATTTTCGAAATTATTGGTATCTTCTCCTTAATGTTGCGTGGCAAATATTTTTGTTAATTTCTTTGTCAATAGATATCTAGTTTAACAAGACTTTTGCAAAAGTTTCAACATCAAACCTTCTAAGATCCGTGTAAGTTTGACCACAGCCTAAAAATATTATTGGTATGTTATTTGAATATACCATAGATATAGCTGCCCCAATTTTGTCCCCAACAGTATCGAACTTTGATAATATAATGCCATCAACTGCAGTATGTTGGCGCTCATCTATTAAATCCAGAAGTCGCTGATTAAAAGTCTTCAGTTGCTCAGAAGCCTCATTCCCAACCAAAGCTTCTCCTACAAAAAGTGTTAAATTTGGTTTGTTCAGATTGATCAACTTCGATAGAGCTCTCATCAAAGGTTCATTATCTTGCATACGTCCAGCAGTATCAATCAATAGTACATCCACTTTCAGACGATTTGCCTGCTTAACAGCTTCAAAAGCAATGACTGCAGGATCTTTTTCATAACCACGCTCATAAAGAGGTATACCTAGCCGTTTGCAATGCGTCCGAAGCTGCTCTACTGCTCCAGCTCGAAAAGTGTCACAAGCTGCAATCATTGTCGAAAGTTTGTTCTTTTGAATCCAGTGAGCAACTTTAGACAAGCTCGTACTTTTCCCGACACCATTAACTCCTACGAAAAGTATTACATAAACTTGATTCCTAGAGCGTATCTCTTGTATTTCCCTCAAAACATCTACCTGTCGTATTGGGGACAATATTTGTACTAAATTATCTACCACTACCTGCTCTAAAATTTTAGAAACCTGTGATAACGACGTGACCCTATTTTGCAATAGTTGTAACGAAGCACTTTTGCAAATGTTCTCGGCAATTGTTTCAGCTACATTTTTATTTACCAACTTGAGCTTGAATTCTTCTATAATAGGCTTGAAATCTGATTCCGATAATTTAATTTTCCCAGTCAATTTCTTCGCAAGCTTTCCTTGCAGCATTTCGGTTACCCAAGTGTTTGGGCTACTATATTTTTCTTTGCTCACGGTAGAGTTTTCAACATCATTTTCATACGTGGGGACTAGTTGCCCTTTTGAACGTTCACTCGAGAAGTCAAGCCTATTTCGAGTTACTTTATCGACTCCAGAACTAGGAGAGTCAATAACATTTTTCTCTTTGTGTGTTCCGCGTTGACTTGAGAACCTCAAGCGAATTTTGTCAAAAAGCCCGTTAAATACACTAGCAAAAGAAGAAGTTGACTGGCTATTTTCTAGTAAAACGTCCACACAGGCACAGCGAAGTTGGACGAGTAGGTCATGAAGATACGAAACAGATAGTGATTTCCGATTCGAGACCACAAAGATCAGCTCTAGCTCTTCATGAGTTATCCAACTTAATGAGACAGAGCTTGAGACTGGAGTGTAACTTGAAAGTTGATTTTCATTTTTCTTCCTTAGTAGGTGGTCTTTTATGAAAACACTGAATAAAAATTGTTTCTCACTTCCTTCGTTCGCATGCCAACGAAATAAAATTTCTCCACCTCGGTGCAAAATGAAGAAACTTTCCACCTCCATCTACCTAGTATTTAATTCATGCGAATCAACTATTAAATTCAGCATGTATACCCTACAATGCACAAGGTAATCGTTTGCGTGGTAAAAATGGAGGAAGGGTACCCAATTGCGGTCAGTTTTGCTTTTTTGGTACCCAATCGCGGTTTTCCTCGAAAGAATCCAAAGTTAATATAATTTAGGGTAACCACCTAAATGATACGATCTCTACTCTCGCGTAATAGATAAAAAGACAACACTTTAACTATTATTAACTTCTTCTACTTTCACTCTGTTGTTCTCACAACAGACCAGCTATCCGATTACTTTTACACAAAGTAAGAAGCTGAAGCGACGATTTTCGTTTGGCTTTCAACGTGGAGTTAGATGAATTTTTGGCTGGCAAGATACGAACATTTTCCTGTTGCAGTTTAAGATTCGTATAAGTTTGACCTTACAAAATCTGTAAACCAATCTTAATTCATTTTTTTCCTATTTGCTAACTATCTCTACTGTCCTGAGCGCGATCGTATAAAGTTACCATTTGCGCTAATTTTGTTGCTTCTGGAGTCAAACTTGAAAAAACTTGGGGATCACCAAGTCGCCATGTCCAATTTCCATCTGCTACACCAGGCGTATTCATTCGAGCTTCGTTGCCAAGGCTTAGGACATCTTGCATCGGAACTACGCATGTTTTGCTAACCGAAGCCATGGCACAACCGATGAGGTCCCATGCACAGTTGCACGGGGTCACACGTGCATAATTTTTCAATTTCTCCTGAACGGACTCACTTTGGTTCAAATACCATCCCTTTGAGGTTTCATTATCATGAGTTCCGGTATAACACACGGAATTCTCATAATGATTATGTGGTAAATGTGGATTTTTCCCATCAGAGCCCCATGCGAACTGCAGAATTACCATACCAGGGGCATTTATGCTTTCTCTTAGTTCAGTAACATCTGCAGTAATAACGCCAAGATCCTCTGCTATGATAGTAGAGTCACCAATTGCTGATTTTATGCCGTCAAAGAATTCTATGCCTGGTCCTTTGTACCACTTGCCATTTTTCGCTGTTTTTTCGCCAGCTTGCACTGCCCAATATGCAGAAAATGCCCTGAAGTGATCTATTCGAATCTCATCATGAAGTTCAAGTGCCCTCTTTATTCTACTGCACCACCATGCGTATTTTTCCTTTTTGTGAAACCTCCAGCTGTACAAAGGATTTCCCCATAGCTGACCAACATCGCTGAACGCATCTGGTGGAGTGCCGGCAACCATTTCTGGCCTCCTATCTGGGCCCAGTTGAAATAAATGCGGATGTGCCCAGACATCTGCTGAATGCCCTCCCATATAAATAGGCATATCTCCTATGATTGAGATACCCTTCGAATTTGCATATTTTTTCAATGAAAGCCATTGTCTATGCCAAAAGAACTGAATAGCACAGAACTCATCTAGCTGTTCAGAATATTTTTCACTGACTCGCAATAACTCACTTTCTTCTCTGTCACGCAAACCAACAGGCCAGTCCCACCAGTCAATCCCACGTAACTCTGGGATATTCTCGATTACGTCAAATAAAGCTGCATCTTTGAGCCATAACTTTGTATCAGAGCGCTCACAAAATACCTCATATTCAAGTCGTAACTTATCACTACTATTTCTATTCAACATGTTTCTTGCTGCCTTGTGGAGTAAGGGCTCAATAGCTTCTGAAGCAATTTGAAAGTTGTTATTGTGATTACTTTGAATGGAGCTCCTTGGAAGATCGGTGGAACTTAATAAACCATCGTTTACGAGTAAATCCAAAGAAATCATCAAGGTATTACCACAATGTGCATCGCGACCACTGTATGGGGACCAGAAGTCATCTCGTATACCCGGTATGGGACGACCTGGTGGAACCAGCGGTAGAACTTGCCAAACTTGCATTTTGGCACTTTCAAGCCAGTCTATAAAAGCATATGCTTCTGGTCCAATATCACCAGTTAAATAGGGTCCCGGGAGGGAAGTTGGATGCAATAAAATCCCGCAACGACGCGAGTCTCGCGCAGGTGGAAACTTAGTTCCATAGCTTTCATCTGCCGGCATGTCAACTTGTAGTGACTTTACTTTTCGTAACCGTGATGAACGCTTCTCATGTTTCCTTACGTTTTGTACGAAGCCGCTGCAACGCGTGAGAAATGCGGACATGAAGCAAGTGTTCGTGTGTTCGTGTGTGTGTGTTCCAATACGCGCTTCGTAAGTCTTCGTGGTTTATGTACCTTTTTATCTATTATGACAATATATGATAGTCAAAATCCTTAAGAAACAGTACCAGAGTAAGTACAAACGAAGAACCCGAAGAAGCTTGAGACAGTGATAGGTGCCCTTTCTTTTGTTGATCTATGGTTCCCTTTCGTGTTTTTTCCAAGCTCGTAAAAATAATATCTCTTAAAGTCTTATTTATGATATTTAAATTATAATATATTTCAGTATTATCTCGCGGACACATATATCTATCTATCTATCTATCTATATATGTCAGACTATCGGAGAAATTGGTTAGAGTTATAAATCCTTCACAAAAAATATAACAAATTAACACAGCACGATTCAGTCACTTCCAACTTTTTGAATCGATGTCTAATGAGCACGATGAGTAAGTTCATTTTATTTTAGTAATCTTTGATATTCTTGACTAAAATTCCGTTGTGAAGTTATGACTACCTATTCAAGATAGTTCTGATAGGGGATTCTGGAGTTGGTAAATCGAACATTCTATCAAGATTCACTCGAAACGAGTTCTTGGTTGAATCAAAGTCAACAATTGGCGTAGAATTTGCAACTAGGAGTATAGAGGTACAATCTCATTTTCAATGAAAAGAAGCCGAGTAACAAATAAAATTAGATCGAGAAAAAAGTAGTAAAAGCTCAAATATGGGATACGGCTGGGCAGGAGCGATACAGAGCAATTACAAGTGCATACTACAGAGGAGCTGTGGGTGCGCTTCTTGTATATGATATTACAAAGAAAGGTAATGCAATTTACTAGTAAATTGAAGATTGTAACATGTTCGCTAGAAACTTTTGCTGATGTTGAAAAATGGTTGACGGAGTTAAGGGATCATGCGGACTCTAAAATTGTAATAATGCTGACGGGAAACAAGTGTGATCTTCAGCATTTACGTTCTGTGTCTACCCAGGATGCTGAAATATATGCAACAAAAGAAGGTATTTTTTTTTAAAGATCCCATTCTCGATTTGATGTGTAGTACTTTGTAGACTTACTATTTTTGGAAACGTCAGCTCTCAGTTCGGTAAACATCGACGCAGCTTTTCAGAAAGTTTTGAGTGTTATTCATGAGGTAGAAAAGTTCTTCTCAGAGATTTTCATGTTTTTATTGAGTGTCTTACCTGCAGCGTTCAACAAGTATAGAACCAATGCAGAGTAAGCAAGCTACGGAAAATTTGGTTGAAATTGAGAAATCAAAAGCCGTTGCGAGAGAAAAATGCTGTAGTTGAACTAATTGCTTTCTATTCTGGAGCTGTATAAGTATCCACCATACCTACTTGTCTCCAAAGAGGTAAGAACGAACGACCATTCCTTAAAATTTTGAAACTTCAACAAGAATCGAAGGGGATCACTATTTTACTAATATATTCTGACATTAGGCACCTTTTGTAGTAAGAACATAACTTAAAATATCGTATGTTGTGATGCGAAAGAAGACCTATAGTTCGCTCCTTAAGTAAATATTGTCACCAAAGTTGTTTCGAGTAGCTGTGCAAATCATGAACTCCACCTTCAAGCTGGGCAGAATTTGTACGGGTCTCTACACGCATGTCACCAGAGTTTCGCAAGGTGCTGGCACTTTCTAAGCTATTGGCACCAAGATCCTGAAATCCCTGTTTAACAGCGTGCGTAAGATAAGGAACCATTCGTAAAACTGATCCTTTGTCTTTCACTGTGCCCGAAACACCTTGTGCTATCTTCAAGTGTGTACTACTACTTAAATAGCGCGAATCACTTCCTTTCAACATCGCTTCTAAACTTCCCATCCCTCTGTATTTCTTCAAACGAACTCCATCTTGAAAAAAATATTCGCCTGGTGCCTCAGTAGTTCCAGCAAACATTGATCCACACATGACAGCACTAGCTCCTAGCGCCAAAGCTTTCACAATGTGGCCACTATTTTGAATACCACCATCTGCAATAATTGGAATATTATATTTAGACGCTAAATTTGCCACTTTAAACACCGCTGTCGCTTGTCCTCTCCCCACCGCACAAACTTCCTGCGTTGTACAAATACTACCTGAACCCATTCCGACGCGAAGACTGTCTGCACCAGCTTTGATCAAATGAGCAGCTTGCACCTGCGTTACGACATTTCCGGCAATAATATCTACTTCTGGAATTACCCTCTTCAGATAATGAAGCATTTCTAGCTGATACATAGAGTCACCCTGAGAGGAGTCTAGAATGATGGCATCAACACCAGCTTCAGCCAAGGCAATTGCACGGCCACGGTCACTTTCACGCGTTCCGATGGCAGCACCGCACAGTAACCTTCCTGATCGATCGGTAGAAGGTGCACCAGGTGAAGGATTGATTAATTTCTCTTTTAAGGTAGTGCCAGTTACTACTGCAACAAGCTCTCCCGAGTCATTTAGAATAGGAAGTTTTCCTTTCTTACTCTCAATCAAAACTTTCTCATAGTTTTCCGAATCTTCCATTACCCCAGCCGTTATTAAATCATGAATACTTGTCATGACGCTACTGAGCTCCAAAGACCTGTCTTTCAGCAATTCATGGTCGGTTGTAGTAACCAACCCCAATAACTTAGACCCAATACAGTCCGCCTCACAAATACAAGCAAAGGTATGTTTTGATCTGTCTCGTATTTGATCGAAATCATAAAGGGTAGAATTGGGCTGAAGAATCAATGGATCAGTAAGAAAATCAGCTCTGTGCTTTTTCACGCAGCTTGCATGGAAGACTTGCTCCTCGATCTTTGAGTTATAGTGTAAAAATCCAATTCCCCCGAGCTTTGCCATTGCAATTGCCATATTCGATTCAGTCACGGTGTCCATGGGAGAACTAACAATCGGTGTCCGAATTGCAATATTCTTCGTCACATTCGTTTCCAGTTTCACCTCATCTGCGGCAAAATTTATGTATCCGGGATGGAAGATGATATCATCGTAAGTGTAACAGGTTCCTTGATCGAGAAGTTGTGAGACCCGAAGTCCGTCAACGAGGTCAAGTTCCATATCATGAATTTGTGGAGGGAGCATATCGATAATGCGAGTAAATTATAAGGCTGCGACAACTACTTAGTCGAATATGCTGTGCAGTTTTTTCTTGAATGATTAGCCGTGTCAAGTAGAGTTTGAAGAACGAATGTAATATATATTTCAATGAAAACTTTTTCTACCTACATATAAATTGCAGTACATCTTGCGCCCTACGTCCTCCTGGTCTTTCCTCTCCACGAACCAAGAAGGGCTGAAGGAGAAATTGCTTTATGCTTTAAATATTTTTTTTTGATGTTCTCTGATGATCGAACAGAGCACCATCCAGGCGGGTCAATAAGAAAAAAAAACTTTGCAAAGAACACCTCAGCATATGGTATGCACGTGTACTCTGGTGATGTTTGTCTGTCAGTCTGTCAGTCTGTAGTCTGTTCGATCAATTTTTGTATTCTTCTGACTTCAGTTTTTTTCCCACATTAAACATACGACTAGTCGAAAAGCCTGGAGTTTATCTCGTAACTTTCGCTTTTCCTCTTCTGAATACTTTTCAGGAACCTTCGTGCTACCGACCTTGTATAGTGTCGTTGACAAGAAAAGATTCTGAAGGACAATCAAAGACCAACACTTACTATTGGAGTTCTTCACTCGCGACGACTCATAAACATGTCGGTATGTATTTGTTTTTTAAACTTTAGTCATTCTCATCAGCGTTCTCAGAGCCTTGAATTATACAGAAGATCTTCAATCGGTATGGCGTTAACTGATGCGTTAGATGAGATGGTGACGGCAAGAGAGCTGACACCTACTATTGCAATGAGGATTTTACTTGAATTTGATAGGTGCGTGGTGAAGGAACTAGAACTACTCAAACAAAAAACTACTTTTGGAGCTCATTTACACACGTACAGATTTTGTGATAACGTGTGGACATTCATTTTAGAAAATGTAAAGTTTAAAACTGCAAATTATAGTGGTATAGTTGAAGAGATACACGCAGACAAAGTAAAAATAGTTGCTTGTGACTCAAAAATCTTAGAAGGGAAGTGATTTAAAATCAAAACCAGATAGCTAAGCAAAAGTAATATTCCTGTTGTCATCAATTATCCAAATATCCAAGCCATGATATTCTTGCAAACAGGCGTCCAAATCCTTGTGTTGAAATCTTCCTTCAGCAAGTTGAGAACAAAAAAAGTTTGAAATACCTCTTTTTTGTAGCCTTTGTTGACTGTTAAAGAAAGAGCTTGGTCGTATGTGATGTCCGAAGAACCTCTACGTTCTACCCATTCTCTTATGATCTATACAAAATCATCAAATTTTAGTGAGAAAAATTCAAAACTTACCATATGTATTGATGTTACTGGGTCTGTTAAAATTTTTTCTGTGCGCGAGTTTTCAAGACTGATCTGTACAAAATGGTCATTTTACACATATGATTCATTTGGATTTTCAGTGCGAACCTTAGACATTTTTATCAACCTCAGTGCTTCATCCACGTCGGTCTGCGCAACCTAAGCAAAAATACTGAACCCAGCAGGACACAGGCAATTTAATACGTACTTTATCGTTCCATCTTAGGCGTGCAAGTGCTTCAGATAGACGAAGAATCGATAACAGAGTTCGAGCAGTTGAATAACCCTGATGAAAATGTGGATACTTTATCAGGTGATACGCAAAATTTATTTAATGATCACCATAGAATTTTCGCCAGCTTCCTTTTCTTCTTTTCTCAACTCTGCGTACTGTCCAGATATATACTCTGTTAGTTCAATAGGAACATATGGCTTGAATTTGCGCGAATGAGAAATGTATGACTGTAGTTCTATAGACGATATAGGAGTGAATGAAAGTTCCTGAAATTTTTGACTTCGGTAAGATATTAGAGCGAACTTTGGTATACATACTGGAGGCACTCCTTCTCGATGCACATGCAAAACATGATGTGCCAATTTCATATCGGAACCTGAATCAGGTATATCAAGAAGCAACCACATAAGATCAAAGCGGCTCAAAAGAGCTGCAGGAAGGTTCATATTTTCTTGGGGAGTACAAGACGTGTTGTATCTACCAAATGCAGGATTTGCAGCAGCGAGAACAGCAGTGCGTGCATTTAAAGTTGTAGTTATTCCGGCCTGAAAAGTAAAATATCTAAAAAATATGAGATGGAAAAGAAACAACATACCTTAGCGATGCTTACGGTTTGCTGTTCCATTACTTCATGTATGGCAGTGCGATCACTTTCGTCCATTTTATCAAATTCGTCTATGCAGCAAATTCCATTATCTGCCAATACAAGTGCCCCTCCTTCTAATATCATTTCACCAGTAAGTGGGTCTTTTTGAACAAAAGCTGTCAAACCAACACCACTACTTCCCCTACCTGTAGTAAATACTCCTCTGGAAAAAAATCAAATATTGCTTCGTATCCTTACTAATAATTTACCTGGGAGAGATTTTAACAATGTGCTTCAATAGTTGTGACTTTGCAACGCCAGGATCTCCCATAAGACAAATATGAATATCACCTCTTACTTTCACGCCATCATCTAAAACTCGTGTGACACCACTGCACAACAGAAGAAGAAGCGCTTTTTTTACATCAAGATGTCCGTATATTTCCGGAGCAATTGATTCAGCTAATCTACTGTAAAAATCAGGCTCACTCCGGTACAACTTCAATCTGTCCAAATTGGCGTTACTCAGTGAATAATCACTGTAACGAATTTTACTTTGTTGTATTTGCATTGCTTCGATGAAAGTATTTGTTACAAGGCCAGCCTGCATTGCCTATTTGACAGAATTTCAGTGCTGTGCAACTTTTCAAATAAGATGTCACCTTATAGCCAGTAAAAGCTTTTGGAAGAAAGATGCCAGATATCTCTATTACATTGCCAGGACTATTATACGTTGTAAGCACATGATGCTGTTGTATTGCACATTTTACAAGAGTTACTCACCCAACACAACGAGTTAAAGCACCCTTGATTTGAACTTGCAGGGAGCGAGGAATACGACCAACAGGTACGTCCTCAGATAGCTCTTGAACCTTGATTTCCTAAATAGAGAAGTTAGACAAATGAAATAAGCTGTATTATCGGAAATATTAGTACTTGATATCTCACAAATTTTGATTCTCGAGTCTCAAGAAAAAGCTTTCCTGAAAATCATGCTTGAGTATCCAAGTGTGAATAGTTCAAATGTATACCTTTCTTGGAGCAAGTTCTTGAGGGGCACTCACTATCAGGTGTAAAGCTTTCTTGCAGAATTTCCTAGAAATAAATATGAGAAATGCTATGAATGTGTGTCAAGGTGCAGCTGACTTTATAAATTTTGTATCCACATTCACACATAAAACATGCAACTTCCATCATTGGTTTTACATCTCCAACACTTGTACACATGGCCTAGAAAGAAGACAAAAAAATAACTAAAAAGTAATGAATGTGGTAGCTACATTAACCTGAAAGCGCACAAGATGTCCAATATCAGAGGCCCGGATATTACGAAGTCCTTTAATTGAGATTAATGCACCGGGATTCAGCAGTATTTGATACTGTTTTCTTGCAATTTCATCTGCAAAGCGTTTATTTTGCTCACTCTGTTTATTTTCAAACATCTATTTTAATTTGAAATGGACAAACTTTCATTCAAAATATCACCTCTTCTGAAGCAAATTGAGGGTACGTTGAAGTACTTGTATCGCTCGGCCTCTCTCGCACTTCATGAAATATTTCTGACAGCAGCTGAAGATATCTTTTCGAATTTGATAACAAACCATTCAGAACATTTCTTTTATCTTCAGTTGAAATGTCGTTGAACTAAAGTGGCAAAAAAGTGAACTCAAAGAAGAAATGAAAAGCGTGCACTTGCATTGTCAATATCCTCCAGATCAATTACTATGGTCTTCAATTCTTGCTCGTGATAGGAGCGCTGCAAAAAGAGTTTATTTATTTTTAATATTAATATTAATATTAATATTATTTTCACTCACCAGTTTTTCTAAGTACTTGAACTGATTTCCGTCCGTGAAATTCACGATAAACCTCAACAGGAGCTCTATTCAACAGTAAAGGATTAGATTCTGAGAAGGCTGATATTTTACTACTTCCATACCCTTCTGATTCTGAAAATTGGGCTCGGACACACCCATCCCGTCTATTTTGGTGGGGAAAGGGAGCCTACAGCAGAGGACGAAAGTCAATCAGTTTTATTGTGTTTTTTTTTTGAAAATCACGGAGTCAGTGGCAGGACGACAACGTTTGTACACGGCAATACTGGAGAAAAAAGATTAGCCACGAATAACGCGGCTAATTCGTATTCTTATGTGATATACGTTTGACAACGTTTGAAAGTAAGAATCAATATCTCGTTTTCTCCGATCCTTTCCTTCAAATTTAAGTGAGGGCGGCAGCTTTCCTACGTTTTTTTTTGAAATTACTCGGTAACTCGGAACTCTGTAAAATTTGAATCAAGAGTTCATAGATATCCGACTGTGTCACAGTATAGAGAGAGAGAGAAGAATTATAAATTTTTTATTATTACCATATCCCCTGGGACGCCCAGTTCAAAGGCAATTTTTTTTTTCCGCCTTAAGGGGATACCAAGGTATAGGTGGTTCAGTCTATTTTAGAAAATCCATCCATGTGCGGGCTACTGCGTGAACGTCATAGTTATCCCCGCGGAACCGCCATTTTTAAGTCTTAATCGAAAGAATCAATAGCTTGACTTATATACGTTATGATCATATCTATAAACGTCATATGCGTATTGTAAGTATGTCGTATTTGGAGTTGCATTTTTCTGCAAAAAATACAAGACACTAGGCGGGGGGCATACCTTGTTGCCGAGAGAGCGACTTTATACGTTTGTGTACTAAGTAGAAGAAGGATTTTTTGTGTTGAACACACACAAAACTGACAGAGAAAGATGAAGTAAGCTTGAATGAGGTTTTCGTGAAGGCAAGATGCAGCTTTCCACGCTCCTGCCAACTTCAAATTCGTTCTCAACACGTCAAAAATTGGGAGCACACACACTTTCTCGTTTCGCGGTAAAAGCTAACCCACAACCTACTAAAAAATTCCGATCAATTGTTAGGACAATTGTAAATGAAAGCAGTCCTGGATCTCGAGATGATGATTCTTTGAAGCTTTCTCAAGAGTCACAGACATCCAGGCGTGATACACCTGACTTGAATAAAAAAATTGCGGACGACACACTGTTACCTCCATCAATGCGGGAGCCAGGTGCAAAGAAATCGGGAACTGCAAACGAAAGTAATACCACATTTACTGATAATAATATAGGAAAATCTAGTGTGAGAAATGCTTCGGTAAAGAAACACTCTGATTCGGAAGAACTGGAAACCAAAGTTTTTACACAAAAGATTTTCAAGACAGACTCAAGTAAAGAAACAAACAGCAACAACAACAACAACAACAACAACAACAACAACAACAACAACAACAAACATCAAAGCAACTTCTTTGTGATTGATAAGAAGAAGGGCGTACCTGGAATAGATAAAAGTAAAATCATGGAAAGTGATGTTGGCACTTTCACGTACGCTTTGAGACAAAGTGGTGGTGATGATGATGATGGTTTTGGAGGTGGTGGGGATAGCAACAATGGTGGTAACTCTGATGATGAAAATGATTTTGATCCCGATGCTTTCTCAATAGCTGAAACGCGAATTTTATGGATTGATAGAGTGTACAGAGATGTATATGATATTGCTTTACGAACAAAGCAACGAATGATAAATATTTGGATCACTCGAGATCCTTCAAAAACAACTAGACTATTATTATTTTCAGTTTCTGGTGTGTCGCTTTTTGTTCTTTCACTGATCCTGTATCCAGAGAATCCGCTTGATTTTAACGATTCTGGAATTTTCAGCTCTGTTTTTGGTCGTAATCCTCGGTGGCTGTTAAATAGAGAACTTGGACCCTTACAACCAACATTATTGAGCACTACATTCGCATGTGCCGCTGCTTTTGCTAAAGTTCGTCTTGGGGCCAATTTGAAACCTCTTTCTAACTTCATGCATGGTGTTCTAGGACTTCCAATGGGTTTTATGCTCGTGTTTCGGTGGAACAACGCTCACGAACGCTGGTGGTATGGAAGAACTTGCTTGGGAAATATTTTGTTTTATTGCAAAAATTTGGGTGGAACCTTCTGTACTTGGGTAGCCCCAGACGATCCAATCTTGGCAGCCAGAGCACTTGCGTTGATAAGTACTCTTAAGGAGTGTGTAGCAGACAGACTCAATGGAACTTCAATCACAGATGCTTCTGTTGTGCAAAGATTAACAACACCATTAGATTCAGATGATTTAGAAGGTCTTTTTGGGGCATCAAACAAGGTTTTATTTTGCTTAGAAGCTCTCAGAGGTTGTGTGCAGGAAGCTTTTAGACGTGGATACATGCCTCCTGCCATCGCTTCTACAGTTCATGCAGAAGTTGCTTCTATTATGGATAATTATGGTTCGTGTGAGAAGGTGGTAAACCAGCCTCCGCCAGGTTGTATCATTACACATTTAAAGTGCACACTTATGGTTTATGTTTGCTCCCTTCCGTTTATTCTTGTACATGAAGTAGGTGTTTTTGGTGTCGTGCCAGTCACAACGTTATTATCATTAGCTTTATTTGGAATTGAGGCTGCTGCTGAGCAGATAGAACAGCCTTTCGGGAACCGTCCTTACGATTTACCGGTTCGTGCGCTCATGCGGGACAACTCGCGAGATTTGGATCAGACCTCTAAGCGTGTGCTGGGATTTACTGGTTTTGTAAATGGTCGACGAGATCATGAAACTGATAAAATTGTTTCAACTCCAAACAATCTTGCATTGACTGTTGAAGAAGAAGCAAATTTAACAAATAATGTTCAAAGTGAAATGGGAGGTAAGAACAAAAAAATAGATGATGATGAATTCAGCACGTTTAATATATACGATCACTTTGATCCCTTGAGTGAGGACAGAGGGAAGGTGGAGAACTCAGAAGTCAAGGCTTCAAGTGCCCGAGACTGGGCTGAGTCCCCAGTTGCACTTGGCTCCAGAAATAGCAGCTCTTTAAGTGATGTGTTTTTCACTGATAATCTGCGCACCTCTACAACTGTTAGTACAGGAACAAGTAAAGATGTTCAAGCATTAAATGTTTCTATGGAGAATTCTGGAAATAACACACTTGCTGGATCAGGAAATATAGATTCTTCTAACACACCCATGAAAACAGCTCTCGACTGGAAGCAGGAGGCTGGTGATGTGTCAACAAAGAGCCAAGCAGTGAACAATATTCATGGTTTAGGTTCCGTTTCAATTTCTCCAGACTCACAAGTGCTTATCAATGAAAGCTCAGATGTCTTTTACGAGAAGATGCAGGCGAATAAAGGGAGGCGGAAGCTTCCTGCATGGAAAACACAGGCACCCATTGAAATTATGGACCAAGTTGATGAAAAATCTGTACCAGATTCGCCAAAGTATCATACCTCTAAGATGCGGAAAGTGAGCCTTGGCTATGTTGAGCCCGATCGAAAGGATATTGGTGGTAAAACGCCGGGACGGGATTCTAGAGCCGATGGGATGAATGTCACAAGTTCCGCTGTTAACAATTATGGTATTGATGATATTCAGTTGACTCCTCACCCAAAAGTTTCTCGAATAATCAGATCCTCTCCTGAAGGGGAAACAGATATTCGCGACATTCCACATCGAGACTCATTTGGTCTGAGAAAACTGGGGCTTGATCTGAATGATAGGTTCGTTTCGATATCTCACGAAAGGAATGTCAGAAAACTTTAAGTTTTTACTATTACAAAATAAATTTTTTTGCACACTTTTTTCTTCGTGGCCTAAGTTGGGTCACGTTTCCTACCAAACTCTCCCGAAACTATGCTGAAAACTGTCAAAAATTGCCCCTCTCAAACAACATTATACTTCTATTTACTAAGTCCAATCGATTCTTGCACGTTACTCACTCCATCATTCCCTAGGAATTGAGTAAATACCGAAGAAACAAAACCAAAGTTACGTGTCAGAGAATATTTGAGCGCTGGTGGTAGCGGCTCTAAGATTATTGCGGGATTAAGGAGCTTTTTACTTGTCTTTAGCATTCTCTTAACTCGCTTCTCAAAAGCAGGAGGGTAGTCAAACCATGGATGGTTTCGAATCATATTCGTTTCGTGGCGAGTTTGTGTTACGAAGCTTCGACCTTCGACACGGTCTATAAAATTTCGTTCTGTCTGGGTTTTCTCAGTAGTGGATATACCTTCCCGTCCCGTCGTTGCCATCTTTCGTGGTGTCGTCGCTTCAAAAAATTCTATGAAGGCGTTGAAATTCACTACAATGTCCCGACAAACTTATTGCCGGTACTTTTCTTCAGAGTCACTCACAGCTCTATCCAACAGGTGTGTACTCTGTCACGAATTTCGGCGCATGAGAAGAAAAGCAAGTGCAAAAAGGAACGAAGGAAGGTGTAGTATTCATACTACGAATATCCCCTGGGACGCCCGAGTTCAAAAGGGGGCTCTTTTTTGTTTTTTTTCCCTTTAAACACTAATTCAGAAAAAGTGAAACTCGGTTTTTGTTAAGTATTCGAGTCCGACGAGGGACGCACTGACACAAAAAAACAAAGAAATATGGCAAAATTGTTTCTCGTACCGATTAAATCGTTTTTGTACCGATGGTTTCCATCGTCAATGGATGGAATCTTTCTTTCAAGCAAAAAATACAAAACACACACACTAACACAAAAAAAAACGACATATCCCCTGGGACGCCCAGTTCAAAAGGGATATATTTTTGCCAAAAAAATTGCTTTGCCTTGGCCGGTCACTCAATCAGTCTGTCAGTTGTCAGTGTTGGTCCCCTATCATTTTTTCGAACTTTAGCCCTCTCTCAACTGGTACGGGAGCTTGCCAGCTTGGGAGCACGCATCACGGGGCAGAGCTTTAAAAGTCCTTTCTCGCCACTTTGGTCCACTTAAATATCTGAAATTAATCGATACCAACGTGCACAAGAGTTTAGAACAATCTAGTGATAAAGTGTGCACAATCTAAGGCACGTAGAAAAGTTTGAAATACACACGAGCGAAAAGCAGCTAACTTATTTCGAAGTGCGAAGTGGTTTACTTTTCTGACGTCTTCAAATGTCTCTGTTGGGAACTGTCACTGCCGCTGAACTTCAAGATCTGCTAGAGAGTAAAAAGTCACACCATGGATTAAAAATAATTGATGCGCGATGGGACGACACGAAGTCAACGGCACGTATTCGCGAAGAGTATGATCAAGAACATATACCGTTTGCCATCTTTTACAATCACGAGTCGGTGAGTGATCACTCTCAACAGACTCCTCAAGCTTTCCCGAAGTTGACTGATTTTGTACGTTACATGAACAAAGTAAGCATTTCTGTTGAAGATGATGTCATCATTTATGGCAACGACGACGTTAGTTTTAGTGCGGAGTATTGTGCTTTTGTATTCAAATATTTTGGACATGTAGGGAAGGTGTATATCCTTCAAGGTGGGTTTAAGGAGTGGAAAAAGTCAGGTTCTTGCACAGAGATCTCCCGAAAAGATCTCGCCATAAGCGATACTACTCTCAACACCTACACACCGCGTGGACATGCAGATGTTACAGATTCATCGGTATACCAAGTTGATGTTTCTGAAGTTTTAAACTGTTTAGACTCTATCCAAACTCAAATTATTGACTGTCGAGAGCCTCAAATTTTCCATGGGGAGACTTTAGATATCTCTTACTATAACTCGAATGAAAAGTTAGTAGAATTCTCAGGTCATCGCCGCGGTCATATTCCTGGTGCAATAAACGTCCCATTTTCTGTTGTCTCTTCTGCAAAAGATTCGGATACCTTGAGACAGATTTTCATAGAATCTGGAGTAGATCTATCTCATAGGATTTTACTTATCGCAAGGGGGGGGATAAATCCGGCTCCATTTATATCATTTAAGTTGAGAGAGTTAGGAGTTTCATCCGAAATTGTTCGCGACGGAATGTGCTGCTGGTGCATTGCTCAAGGAAGTTCATTTCCTCTGATATCATCGAGTGATTTGTACTACAGTGAACGCAAGCGAATTATAGTGTGGTCTTTACCCAATAGTCAATCAGACACTCTCAAATGCTGTTTGAAAATGCACCCCGAGATTCAAATTTACGAATCTTTAATATCCTCGCACGTAAACTCAAGCACATTTGCTAATCAGAGTGCTAAGAGTTCGCTGAGAAAAGCAGTATACGATTCTATGCTAGAAATACTTAGTGTAAATGCGGAAGCGAAAGTAAATGTTACAATAGAGCAATGCCATAATTACATCAATGCTGAAATAGAAGATACGTGGTTGAAGAGTTTTAATCACATCATTCTTGTTAGGGATCCTGAAGCAATGTGTGCGTCTGAATGGCGTACCAGTGCGAGGGGAAATGAATGTATTGAAAACATCAACACACTTTCTTACAAGAACTCATTTGAGATCCTTTCAAGATTGAAACGAATTGGAGCTACCTCGTTGATTTTAGACGCCGATTTAGACGTGGTCCAAAGTCCTAAATTGGCAATAGAGCATGTCTGTGACTTCGTTGGAGTTGAATACAAAAAGTCCATGTTCAACTGGGATGATATTCAAGTGGATATTCAGTCTGCGATGAATCGTCAGGTGGATTTGGCTCACATTACAGTTGAAGAGGATAATGTTCATGAAGATATTTCTCAAGAAATATCCAGAAGTGTCGCAGAAGTAAAACCTTATTATGAAGCGGTTGTTTGGAACTCTGTCTCGATGAGGAAGAGCTGGCCAATTTGTCGTCAAAGCACATCTTCTCAAAATATCTTCAACGTGCTCATCTGTGGCTCATCATATTTTGGTAACCTGGACCTATTATCATGCATGACTGCTTCTTTCTTTTCAAACTCTACAATCTTCGCTTTTCACCATGAGGAATTCGAAAGTGTGGAAGATAAATGCCCGTATTTGTTTGATTTGCCTTTGGTGGTTTGTGGTGAAGTAGAAGCAGTTTTACAAATGCTACAAGTAATGGACGCTAAAATAGCAAATGGATACATGTGTGTAGTTCGTGCTCTGATAATTACGGACAAAATTCCAGCGATAAAATCTTTAGCGTATCCAGTCTCTATGATTCGGACTCAGGAGGATGTATTATCTGATGTCTTCATGCAAGACATATTCAAATTAATTGTGTCTGATATTGAATCATCTAAGGTCGAGTCTGAAGTCACTTTTGCAGAAGGCAATAAAAGTATTGATATCAATTTTCCAAATGTGCACTGGCGAGATTTATCCAAGCTAATTCAGCGTTGCGATGAAGTGGATAATGTTGCGGTCGCAGATCTGAAAGGTTCATACAGATTGACGGAGATTTATGCAAGATCTCTGAAGGTTGATGAGATATTGACCAAATATGGTTGCACTTCTGGTGATCACGTGGCAATTTACCTTGAATCTTCTGCATCCTCAACTTGGGCAGCCCTTGGTTCTTTATTATGCGAGTGTGTCTTTGCAGATGTACCTACGTGGTATAGATCGACCGACCTCGAGCGAGTTCTGGGCATCATAAAGCCAAAAGTAATCTTGACTTCAGATGTTCTTTCAAAGAATATTTCGGATACGGAAAAGGCGAGCGTTGTTGTACTATCTAAAGAAATGGATGATTTCAAATGTGTTGACAGCATCTTTAAAGAACTTCATCCAACATTGAATGCAGCGAATAAACCAGACACCGGAGGCTTTTGCGTACTTACCAGTGGTACAACTGGCGTATCTAAAGTTGTTTGTTGTCCTCAGGCTTCTCTCACTGATTCGCATCCAATTTTTGAGAAGATTTTAAGAGAGGGTGATCGGGTTGGGAGTTTCTGGGTATATTATTACTTTTTAATCCCAATCCTTTCTGGCTGCACTTTTGTGATCATACCGTCCGACTTTTTTTTGAAACCAAAAGAACTGTGTGACTATGTGAAGGAGAAGAAGATTACGGTACTATTTTTAACTCCCTCTATTTTGGAAAGTTGTTTGATAAATGTACCAGATGAAATATTTCGGCAGTCTTTTGACTCTGTGCACACCCTCATGTTGACAGGAGAACGTTTTCGGGACCAAATCAGAGATTCCTTTCTGGCCAAAGTACCCACTTGTAAGGTAGTAAACATTTACAGCACAAATGAAAGTGGTGATCTCGCTATTTATAGAGATGGATACTTCCAAATTCGAGAAGGCACGAGGGCAAGAATACTTGACGAATCTGGGCGAGCTGTTTTACGCGGCAACATCGGCCATCTTTTCGTGCAAAAACAAGGTTTGCTCACTGGCTATTGGACAGAACATGGCAAATCTTCCATGAAAAACGATTGGTATGATACTGGGGATTTAGTTCGTTGGCTTGGAGGTGATAAGATTACATTTGAAAGCAGAGCAAATGGCGCACATGTAAAAATTCGTGGGTTTAAAGTTTCTCCCCGGATGGTTCAAGATTTATTGCTCCAGCATACATCGATCAAAACAGCGAAAGTTTCAGTTTTTGGTGGGGAAGATGGATCAGAAATTAGTCTTGTAGCTGCCATTTCTTTGACGCAAGACGTAAATGAATCAATATCAGAGACTGAAATTCGTGAATGGATGCAGGCACGAGCTCCACATTACATGATTCCAAGTGCTTTTTATCATTTGGATGATGGAATTCATACTGCTACATCTGGTAAAGATTTGAAACTAGATGTTAAAAATTTGAGGCGAATTTCGGACAGTGCTTTAAATATCCTGACTGCTGCTGAATCAGAGTTGGCAGAGATTTGGAAGAGGGTGTTGGGTCAACCACAACTTAACTTGAAAGGGAGCGACAGTTTTTTTGACCTCGGTGGAAGCTTAAAATTTGTTGAACTAGCCGATGCTATATCAAAATATCGAAATGAAGAGGTTCAGGTTGGAGAGATTCTGGCCAAACCAACCTTATCAGGAATGGCAAGTCTCTCTTCAGTGGATTCCAAGGAATTTAGTGCATCACACGAGGCAGATAAATACACTTTCAGCTCATTGGCGCGTGAAAAAAGTGAAGAAACGAGAGGAATCATTTTGGACTCGTGGAGTGTGAAAACTAAGAAAAATATCTTATTAACGGGTGTTACGGGGTATGTTGGTGCATATCTACTACGTGATTTCATTGCAGATGATTTTGTCGAATGCATTTACTGTGTTATTAGAGCTAAGAACAAGCAGCAGGCGAATGAAAGGGTTCTTAGTATAAGTTCTCGTCGTGGAATTTCTCTCGGTGATGGGTATTCAAAGAAGGTAATACTTGTTTGTGGTGATATTGCAAAGCCATCACTTGGCATCTCTAGCTGTGAATATGATTTTTTGGTGTCGTGCATCGACGTCGTTGTCAATGCAGGAGCAGAAGTCAATATGCTGAAGGCATATTCCGCACTGGCTGCAGTAAATGTCGGTGGGACGGTGAATGCCTTGGAATTTGCAGCACAAGCTCGAGCTAAGCACGTGTTCACATCAACAATGCTACCTCTCCCTGGTGAAGAGGCTACGGGCTATCGGAAGAGTAAAGAAGTGGCAGAACTGGTATGTTTACGTGCTCAAACTGAACTTGGTGTCCCAAGTGCGGTTCTCCAACTTGGTGATATAGGCATTTCTACAGATGAAGGAAGTCGTGCTCCTGATGACGATTATATTGTAATATTCCTGCGAGCTTGTGTCGCTTTGAATTTATTTCCTCACACGGATTGGGCTTTCAGCGTTATGAGCGTGAATGATTGCTCGAAGATGCTAACAAAACTCTCCTTAGAAGGAAAGATTGAAAGTTTTGATGGAAATGCCCGAGAAGTGAAAGGTAAATTAATAAGATTTGATCAACTGTATACCTGGATATCGAAGGATATACCGCTTCGCATGTGCAGTTTGGAAGGATGGACGAATGCTGCTAAAAGTGGAGCTGCAGATGGCATTGGTGAGCTGAAACGAGCTCTCCTTTTGCTCGAATCGATGGAAGTTGAGCTTGCAGCTGAAGGAATGCGGCTCAAAACCGGCGAAAAGTCAGGTGAAGTAGATATATGTGTAGATGAACGATGGGGTCAGAGTTTATCAAATGCACTACAACTTGAATATTTGAGCACAAATAGGGACAGTGCAACCAAGAGGAGAGACCGAACGATTGCTTATGCTGCCCTTTCCCAAGGTGAAAATCTCGTTCCAATCAACATTAGTTTACAAGATATGACGAGTAATTCGGTTGAGATCAAAGTTACACATTGTGGGCTTTGTGGTTCGGACGATCACCTCATTTCAGGTGACTATGGAGACTATGCGGTGTGGCCACAAGTATGCGGACACGAAATTGTTGGTATTGTAACGCAAGTTGGTAATGCTGTCACACATTTGAAACCGGGACAACGCTGTGGGGTAGGTTGGCAGTGTTCATCGTGTCACGACTGTGAATGGTGTTTGAGAGGAAACGAACAACTTTGTGGTAAAGTTGTGTGCACTTGCTGTGAGGGTAATAGAGGTGGCTTTGCAAACCTAGTGCGCATCAAAGATGCTTCATTTGCCTTCAAAATACCAAAGAATTTAGACTCAGCGGAAGTAGCCCCATTACTTTGTGGAGGACAAACGGTTTGGACTCCGCTGAAGGAACAGACAAAGCCTGGTGATCGTGTTGGAATTTTAGGTCTCGGTGGTCTTGGGCACATGGCGATAAAATTTGCAAAAGCAATGGGATGTGAAGTTACAGCAATTTCTTCCTCTGAGTCAAAGAAAAGAGAATCAATTGAGCATGGAGCGAAGCACTACGTGCTACACACAGATAGAGACGCCATGTCGCGCAGAAATGGAACTCTGGACTTCATTCTCGTCACCATTGCGACAAACCAAAGAGTAGATTTTGAAAAATTCTTCCACTTATTAAGACCACGTGGCACAATTTGTTTTGTCGGGATGTGCCCGCCTATCACAGCTGATGTATTTTCGATGGGATTCACGATGTGTAACATAACGACCAGTAATACGGGAGGGCGCAAAGATATGATAGAAATGTTAGATTTTTGTTCACGGAATGGAATCAGAGCTTCGGTAAAACAAAGACCACTTTCAAAAATCAATGATGCCATAGCGGAGATGAGAAGGGGCGAGTCTTCGATTAGACATGTGTTGGTGAATGACTTGTGATATATATTAGGTTACTGTTACCACAGTATGATAGTGGTAGTCATAATACCTATCTTACCAGATACCGTGTAGCTTAACAATTATAATGATATGTAATAAATTGATCATAGATACTAGTTGTTGAGGAACCACTACACACAAGGCCTCCTAGCTCATTCCTTTATTCAACATCCCAAGACCTTTTCTTTTCTTTTTCATTTGACTTGTTGATTTTTTCGCAATAAGTTGTATTTCCTTTTCCCGCTCGTCCGCAAGTCTATTGGCATTGATAATACCTTCTTTGGTAGGATCTTCAATTGCATCAAATAAAAAAGTTAGTGCGTTACATTCTATCTTTGATAGCCCAGGATGCCAGAACCGAATGATGAGTACATATCGATCCCTCTTCTCTGACAAATTTTTAGTGCTATGAATGAAACTTGTGTCTGCAATAACTCCTGAACCATTTTTCCAGAAATGTTGTTCGTTTCCGACACGCATCCAGCATTCTCCTTCTGGTACATCTAGTCCCAAGTGGGACGTCAATATAAAGTTGGTATTGTCCGAGTGAGCTTTAATACCGGTCTGCGGTGACTGACGTGCGAAAAAAACTTCAACTGATGGAACCTCGAATCGTTTTACTAGTTCTGTCGTCCTCGGAAATAGTGACGAATTTGTGACATCCCATACGCAACGGTCCTGTAACACGAGAGTGCGCCAGTCTGGCCCATATGCAATTGCCTCTTCTCTGGCTGCTGGTGCCCAGATGTAATTGCCTTGTTTTTCTATGTCCGTATTAGCCACAGCTGCTTGTAACTCTCCAAGTATGACTTCGTATTCTTTTTCAAGTTTTTTCATCCAAAAGAAATCGGGATTATTAGTATCATGGAGAGGGCGTGCTTGAAGATCAGATATATAGGATGAAGCTCGTTGTATACCAAAGTCAGCATGATCTTTATAATATTCTTCATCTGCTGCTAAAAAGTTCAAGCTTTCAATTACTCTTTTGGTTTCAGCTGAGCCGTAACGCTCAATAATAGCGCTAGACACTGTAGTCAACACATCACAATCATTTTGTTGCGCATTGCAAAAGTTATTTCTTCTGCTGTGGTTAGTACATTTCGTTCTTTGGGGGTATAATACTTTCGTTTTTTGTACTATTTTGGGGTGCTGCATTGAAGTATTTGTCTCAAATACGCTTTGCTTCAAAGCCCGCATTTAAAAAAAACAAAAGATTTCCCGGGATCCAAGCTAATAATTACAGCTTTGAGTAAGATATAACTCCGAATATTTCTCGAGAGATAAGATCTTAGATGCCACTGTAAGTGCAACCTCTCGGAAAAATACCGCACGGAAAGGTAAGTTTCTAGGTTTTGATTATTATTTTTTTCTTAATTCAAGGTAAAACGTGTAAAATGCCCCAAACAACTTACCCACAACCCACAAAACAAGTTACTCACAACCCACAATTTACTCACACGAACGAGCAGAGTGCTTGCCATTTTTTTGCGAAAAGTTCGAAAAAAAAACAAAAACGTATCCCCTGGGACGCCCAGTTCAAAAGGTCTCACCCTCTTTTTTTAATAAAAAAGTTTGGTGCACATTTCGAATGGCACCAACCATATTTTTCCGTGGCAAATTTCGTCGCGCGCGAGACAAAAACGTGCTGCATAATTTTTTCTTTTTTTTCGAGACTTTTGCCCTACAAATATTAGTCTACTCGCATGACCCTATACTTTGATCTCGTCTATAGATGATCTGTCAAGCAACTCATCCTTTGTGGCTTCTTGTTAAAAAAAGCGCGAGAAAGAGTCACGTATTTTTTAAGGATTCTTCGTCTTTGTCTTTCTTTGGTGAACTGATCCAAAGAAAAGAAAGCGAGAGTCAATAGTTAGGTGTCTACTTCATATTCGAAAAGAGTTTATATCGTTTCACGTCGTCAGCTTGTCTGTGATAAGAACTTGTTTACTCCAGCATTTGGATGATTTTCACCACTTCAAAATTCACTGTTAGGCATAGTAACGTTTAAAATATATATTGGCATACTTACTACCTATATAAACGCTAATTGGAGAGGAGAAATTTCAGGCAATCGTTCAAAGGTATCAACAGTCATTCGTGAGCTTGTCAGCCTTTCTGCGTCTATTCTGAACTACAATTTTTTCCTTAGGCACCACCCTCCTTCATCGTCTGTGGCATCTTCTGTGGATACAGTTGTTATATAGTCTGGCTTCAATTGATGTCATCTACGATACATCAGTCTAGCAAAAGTGGCAAGTCGCGAGTACTTGAAAATTGAAACATAGTTTTTTACAATAAGCTGTTCTATTTACTTTCCACCAAGTAAATACTCAAATCTGGCATGTTTGTTCAGTGTGCATGTCTTGTTGCTTTTTTTGCAAACACGCGCAACTCTCTAAGTAAGTTTATTTATTATTCAGGAATTTGCTCACCTTAGGTATCCCTCATGTTTTCTCTTCAGGAATTCGCACGATATGTGAAAGGACGTTTGTCATGGTATCTCTAATTTTTTCTTATTTAATTTTGAATTGTGACAAGTCTTCTCTCAGGAGAGAACGTGTACTTACCTTTTGAGTCAGAAACACAGAGCTCCTATTCCACTGAAACGTTTTGAGTTTCCTTGCTGTTTTTTTCTGGTATACACTCCACCTTTAACGTGTTAAGAAGTTGACTTTTTCAAATAGTTTGCACCAAAGTTTATGAAACATATCTTGCCAGGTTGTTACAGAACATGTAAATTCTATTATCACCTAGTTCCGATATTCACTGGATATTTTCGCACCTTTCTTACGTAAGAGCAACTGACTAACTAAATCTTTCATGGCTAACTGAATTCGTTGTGAGTAGGGGAACTTTCAACAAAAACCTAAATGACGAGCAAATCCAGGTATGAAGTTAACCATGCACAGATTTAATTACTTAGATGTTTATCTAAAGAATATCTGGAATACAAGACATGTCTGGGGCGCTCAACGTACTGCGACGATGCTAAAGGAGCTATCTGGCTTTTACATTAAAGTGAGAAATTTCTTATTTGACTTTTCAAGAGTTCATAAGTCTTGCTCTGATCACAATTTCTTCTGTTTCAGGTGGGTCAAGTATTTGCAACAAAACCCGACTTACTGCCAAAGCAGTATGTTGATTCCTTGAAGTTTGTATTCGAAGATTGCCATGAAACCAGTTATCGGAAAGTGCAAAATATATTGAAGTATCAGTTGGGCATCGACCTACAAACAACGTTTACTGAATTCACCAGGCAACCAATAGCATCTGCTACTATCGCCCAAGTCCACCTGGCACGACTACGAGAATCTCATGAAAAAGTAGCCGTGAAAATTCAGCATCCGGGTAGTTCTGGACTGATGCTCAATGATATCCAAAATATGTTGCGCGTATCTATATTCATGGATACAATAGGTTTCAAACCTCCTTTTGATCACACGGGAGTTCTCAGGGAATATGCACAACAGGTTCTCTTCATTCTTCCTACTGTTTGAATAAATTTCTAACAAGAATTTCAGGTTCCGAAAGAATTCGATTTTATAAGAGAAAATGATATGCTAAATTCCATCGGTGACTATATGTCTTACGCAGACTGTAATATTGAGATGCCGAGATCCAAACCATGTCTATGTTCCAGAAAGGTTTTGACCATGAACTTTGTAGTCGGAACGAGATGTGACACTATATTTGCAGCTGATTACACGTCCTCTCATGAACAAGAAATATCTTCTGAATTCTGCAGAGATTTATTTTCTTCATACGGTTACCAACTGTTTGGTATTGGCATTTTCCATAGCGACCCGCATCCGGGCAATGTTTTCCTAACGAAAAATGGTACTTGTGCGATACTTGATTTTGGTCAGATGAAAGTTCTTCGTGATGAAATTCAACTACTTTTTGCCAGGATGATTGTTGCTCTGGAAGGAAATTCTGCTGAGTGTGTCAAGTTAATGAAACAAATTGGACTCAAACTTGATAGAACCACGACAGACATAGAGATAATTATTGCATATTTGCTTTTCGATACTCGCATGGATATCAAGGAAGCGAAAATATCTCCCCTTACCTTGGAGCTACCACCAGAACTTCAAGTTGTATCTCTTTCTGAGATTGACTCTGATATATTTATGATAATACGGATCGTTTCGATGTTTCGAGGTATTTTAACATCCCAGGGAGTCGATGTGCATGCGCGTTCTATTTGGTATTTATTTGCTCTTGCAGTTTTGTATCGAAATGGAGAGTACCACTACCATTCAAGTCAGACTGATTTGTCGCAGAACGCGAACAGTCTTCGGGAGCAAATGAAGGAGCTTTCAAGATGGATGCAAAGTCATAATCTACCACATAATCGCGATGCTCTCTTACCGTTTGCTTTAGCTGGGATCTTTAATATATCTGAATTACGTAGAGTAATACTTTCAGAGAAGGAATATGATCTCGCTGCGATTTTTCGGAACTTCTCTGATTCTGATATGAAGAGGTGCTTGTTGATGGTGGGTAACATGTAGCAGCAATATCTCTTGTCACTGTTGATTGAAAGTGGTGTATAATCATATCTATATTTTAATGAGAGTAGTTCTCGACATATCACCATAGGAACATATCAATCACAAGTGAAGTTGGATATCAATGGTACCTGGTAGGTTCAAAACAACTTTACTACACTACTGGTCCTAGCAGTTTTGAATAAAAGGCATTCAAAGAACCAAAATAGCCAGGATGTCCACTTAGATCGTTATGTCCTCCGCGAGGGAAGCATCGCAATATCTTGTTTCTACTTGCGACAGATCCAAAAAGTTCACGACCGTGACTTAAAGGAACAATTTCATCAGTGGCTCCATGTAAAGACATGAAGTGACTCAAATGACTAAGTTCACTTGCTGCCTTACGTACTCCTGTCCATTTATCTTTCAAAATATAACACACAGGCAAGAAAGGAAATAATTCTTGTGCCAGCTCCTCACAAGAGCACAAACCACCTTCCACGACGACTCCTTTCACTTCGGGTCTTGTGCACAGATTCGCAGAGATGTTCAAAGCAACTGCAGTTCCTATGGACTCCAAGTGTAACACTATTGCGCAAGAGCTAGGAGATAGTTTTTTAATCCAATCAACGCCAGCATGTGCATCGAGAATTAAACCATTCTCACTTATACGTCCTGAGCTTGCTCCAAAACCACGGTAATCAAGTAGTACAATTCCGCATCCAAATCGTTTGTGCACTAACATAGCCCAATTGAAACGGTGATAGATATTTCCTGCATTTCCATGAAGTTGTAAAAGTGTAAATTCACAGAAGTGCTTCTCGGGGTCAGGAGCAATGTATATTCCTTTTAATTTAACTCCGTCTGCAGTTTCTGTTTCAAAATGGATATTTTCGCAAGATCCACCAGCTATTCTATATTCTGAGCGATCTGGAAAATATTGAAGCTTCCGCTGAAACAAAAATGCAAAACAGCAACTTCCGATGTATGCATAACCAGAATATAGAGAGATTTTCAGCCATTCATGAAGAAAAGTACCGCTTACAAAAAACATCAGAGACTCGAAGCGTTGTGACTGTAATATCGATACTATAAATGTTTGCTGCGCTTGCTGCACGTCTTTCTCCTTCACTATGCACACATGCCTGTATGAACTACACACTTTCACGAAAAAAAGCGCGACTTTGGATCTTTGGTGTAAATGAGTGTAGGGTGTCGAAGAGAATGTGAAAATGTCTACAATTAACGTTGGGAATGGGGAGACCTTTCACGAAAAACCATGTTGCCCTAAAATCCACCCCTCATAAAGGAATGAAGATAGATGTGAGCAGTGAAGTACTAGAATTGAGTTCCTGTATGAACGCGTCTACAATATTTTACTAGCTACCTCAAACAAATTAATATAATCTCACATGAAAGAAAGCTAAAAGGCATCGCATTTCTCAAGTGCTCGAATTGCGGAAATCCAACTTCATATATATGCATCATGAGTCGAGAAAATGATATTTCAACATTCCGTGTGCCGGGAAAATGTATACGTACAAAGGAGCACATGAAACTCTTTTCCGGTTCTGAATCAGAGAGAAGGTTTGTTCAATTCATTCAAGAGTTGAACGTCTCCGTTACCGGAACGAAGTTTGAGAACACTCAAATTATCTCCAAGAATATTCGGGCCCTTCATAGTATTTTGAAGCAGCTGGAGATATGGGTGGATGAAGTGCCACCAACATCTTCTCCGACACGATATGGTAACGTTGCTTTTCGAAGTTGGCTTGCTCAGGCGGAGAAAAGCTCAGATGGTAAATTACTCACAAGTGCAATTTTCACAAGTCGTTGATAGTGACTAAAATTTATAGAACTGTTGAGTGCAATACTCCCTCAATCTTTGCAGGTATGTTATTGTAAATATTCGAATGGAATTGAAGAGAAAGTAGGACGCGAAAGTTGAACTTATTCCGTACATTCTTCAAAGGTTTCATTCAAGTTTTTATCTTTTATAAAAAAACTAAGTGCAATTATCCAGCTTCGGGGATCCTTCCAGGATAGATTATGGGACAGGGCATGAACTGAACTTTGTAGCTCTCCTATACTGTCTTTACTCTCTCGGATTTTTTGTAAAGGATGATTTTAGTTCTCTTGTCAATTTTGTTTTCAAGGAATATGTCAAGCTAGTACGAAAACTACAAAGAGTGTACCGGTACTATACTGAAGTAATGTTTGATTGTTAGTCACATTGTCTTTCAGGCTTGAACCAGCTGGTTCTCGGGGCGTTTGGGGGTTAGATGATTATACTTTCCTTTCTTTTTACTGGTAAGTTGTGCATTTATCTACCTATCAACAGCTGCCTCATGTTTTCTAAAGGGGGTCTGCTCAACTTGTTGGACATTTTCCACCAAATAGCATTCGAGATGAAAAAATATTGAAAGAAAATTCCGATAATTTTCTGTACTTCTCATCAATTAATTTTATCAAAGAGGTGAGAAATACGGCTGCATTAGAGAAATTTCGCTGATTAAATCTATACAGATGAAGAATGGTCCGCTTTCGGAAACAGCTCCTATATTGTATGATATAAGTTTTCTCCCAACCTGGAAAAAGATAAATTCGGGACTTTTAAAAATGTTTAAGGTGTATAATTTGAGCTATATGTTAGGATTGTCTCGACTGAAATTATTAGGCAGAGTGTCTCGGCAACTTCCTCGTAATGCAACACTTCCTGTTTGGTTCAATCATAACTTTTGAACCAAGTTTGCTGTGGTGAGCGTTAACTTTTTATCTCACCCACCAGAGGATATAATATGCCTTAATGAATATGAAATACTTCATGGACCAATGTTTCAATATGAAATATACTTTTAATTAAAATGTGCACAATTTAATTCCATGCAAAAGGCTGAAGCGTCAATATATGCTAATCTAATCGGTCAAATTCAAGCCATGATAATTCTTTGCAAATTTCTTCTTGTTTTGCTTGAAAACTAGTAATAAGTCCCGAATGCACACACTCCGCGCATTGTTACCAAAACCTGAGGGAGGGATTGTATCCCGAACAAGATTCTCTTTAAAATTAGATTTCACCATGATAATGTTTTGTTCTTGCACCTTACTTTGCCATTTCATATACTTTGCATCCCCCCCGAAAGCCGTTCTTGTTGCTTGATTAGCAGCATGTGCTTGGACCCTTTCCTCCTCTTGTTGTAACACTTTTGCAACTTTCTGCTCCATGGAGGAGAATTCTGCGGACACATCCTTCTTCCGTTTTGTTAAGGCTTCTCCTACTTTCAGAAGAACCTTTCTTTCTGATTCTTCTCGTGTTTTCTTTTTTACTTCATTTCGACTATTGGCAACTCGAACTAGAGCTTTTGGGGAAACTGTGCTCTTAAGAAACGAAGTAAACACGTGCTGAGAACCAATTCTCCTTTTCCTAGCCTGTGCTACTAGCATTGTGATTAAAATTTTCAAGTAATTATGCATGGCATCATTGATGACCCACTCTGCCCTCGGGTTTTGTATGCAAATATTTTCTTTGACTCTAGACGCTATCACATGCCTCACCCTTATATATTCTTTATTCTGTTTAAGAGCTGTATCTTTAATTGAGACATGCTGCGTGTTATGCTGCAACTGGACTAAGAAGGAGGACTCTTCGTCCGGATTTATACCTGCTGTTGCTAAAACATCATCAGCCTGTTGTAAAAAGTCCGAGTCGTGCACGGTCTTGCTCTTGAAAGTTTGAAGTTTAATCTGATTGTTAGCCTTTATGTCCAGAAAAGCTACATCCAATAAAATTGTATTTTCAATCAGGATCTCTTTCAACTTCATCAATCCTTCAGTGAATGAAATTGACTTTGTTTTGATATCGAAATACACTCTCGTAACTTCACAGAATAACTGTATAGATTTTGAGCTTTTTCGAATTAGAAATATTAGTCTGCTCAAACCGACACCAGTACGTTCTTTATTCATCAAAGACATAATGACAATGTCCGAAACAACTATTACTTATTCGCAGATGCAGTAATTAACCGCTGAAGGTGAAATCTTTATCTGATCTAAGTAACACAACCAAAAGCTTTTTTCTTCGGAAGAGAGTGAAAGCAGTTGCGCGCGATTCCTGAGCCTACAATACGAATTTGGATATTATATTCCTCTACTCACTCAGCCTCTGTAAGCAAGTAAGCTATATATTGAATTATTGATAGTTCCGTAGTTCTCTTAGGAGTGACTCGTATCCCTTTTTAGTTTTTTTTAGCGTTGACACCTATTTTTAATTTTTTATATGTTTTTTTTGCTGGTCTTCACGAATTACGAATTTAAGATTCTTTACAATTTGAAAGTGTGAAAGAAAAAAAATTCAAACCTCAGTAGGCACGTTTCTTCACTATACACTTGTTCTTAAGCTTAAAAGCCAATGAAACTTCTAATAATTTTGCAGTGCCACTCTCGTGTGCAGAACGCGATAATTTAATATAATCGCTTATTTACTTGTCGTTATAGTTTGCTAACTGTGTGAAAGCATGTCATTCTATACTTTCATCGATGTGTTTGGAACTTCTCAATTTGTACGTCTCTACACAGCTTGGGCGTGGCGATTGCGTGGTTGCAATAAAGTAATTTATTTCTTTGAAAGAATGTACGACATACTTTTCAACCTCTACTGGCGACAGCCTGCTTTCGTAAGTCATGTTAATCTTTGTTCGCATAGCTTAAAATTTCTCAACAGGTATCTGAAACTTATGATTGGGAGAACCAGACAGTTGTTGCAAGAAATAGAAGAAACTCTCACACGCCTTTGTATGCCTTTTCTGGTCCGTCTGAAGCTCAAACGTTCTGGAAAATGAGTGGGAACTATTCTGCGAGGAGAAATTTATCAAACTCAATTTCTATGAATGGCTTATGGAGCTTCAAACTGGTAGATTCTCCTCAGCAAGTGCCGTCTAAGTTCTATGAGTGGAATAATAGCTTTTCAAAAGGCTGGGATAATATTGATATTCCATCGAATTGGGAATGTCAAGGTTATGATGTTCCAATTTACACTAATTTCACCTATCCTTTTCCATTGGATCCACCATTCATCCATCGTGAAGGAGTGTGGAGCACGCCGAATAAATTGTCAGGGTTGGAAACAAGTTCAACTAGTCTATTAAAAGAGTGGATCTGGGATACATCCAAACTCGATGGGAATACAAGACAAAACCCAACAGGTTGTTTCCAAAGCATTTTTGAGATACCTGAAAAATGGAGTTCTAACGATAGTAGAACATTTATTGTTTTTGAAGGTGTCGACTCAGCATTTTATATTTGGGTTAATGGGAACTTTATAGGGTATTCGCAAGATAGTCGCTTACCTGCAGAGTTTGACATAACAGATAGTCTGAAAGCGGGTAAAAACTTTTTTGCGGTACAGGTCATGAGATGGTGTGATGGTAGTTATCTCGAGGATCAAGATCAGTGGTGGTTAAGTGGGATATATCGTGATGTTTTTCTGTATAATAAACCAGCCTTACACATATCTGACTTTGTTTATACAACGACTGTTCCTTACAACACTTCACAGAATAGAGCTGAAATTGAAATTCTTGTACAATTGAGCGATTGTCGAAGTCCAGATTCTATTATGAAACAGAATAGTAAAATTGAATGTAGGGCAGCAATTTATGATAACGATGCCCCGGTTTGCTCTGCTGAGCTAGAAGTCAGCGAAAATGCGGAGGTTATTGACTATGGGTGTAATCTTCAAGATTCAATATCGATCAGGAAGAAACATACGCTACGTTGTAGAATAAAGCTGGAAAACCCTTCTTTATGGTCGGCAGAGATTCCATACTTATATGTTCTCATAATTTCACTGAGCTATGCAGGAAAAGTAATCGATTGCGAGTCATGCAGGCTGGGTATTCGCACAGTTGAAGTTGGTAATAAACAATTTCGTTTGAATCGTGTCCCAATTATATTTCAAGGTGTGAATAGACACGAGCACTGTCCTGCGAGAGGTAAAGCGATCAGTGAAGCGATGATGCTGAAGGATATAAAATTGATGAAAAAATACAATTTCAATGCTGTGCGGGCTGCTCATTATCCTAATCACCCCCATTTCTATGATTTGTGTGATGAGTATGGTATCTATGTAGTAGATGAAGCAAACATTGAAACCCATGGATTTCAGATACTCATGCATTCGACGCCATACTTATCTAATGACGAATCTTGGTATAGTTCTTTCCTCTCTAGAACATCTAGAATGGTTCAGCGAGATAAAAACCATCCCTCTATAATAATCTGGTCTTTAGGGAATGAATCAGGTTGTGGAAGAAATCATAAAAAAATGTCAGAATGGGTTCGCAGCTATGACTCAACACGTCCTTTGATGTACGAGGGAGGTGGTGCGCGAACTTTATGTACTGATATTATTTGTCCTATGTATGCACGAGTAGAAACGTGTTTACTTATGGGGTCCTCTGATCGGAAGAACAGACCTGTAGTTTTATGTGAATATTCTCATGCCATGGGAAATAGTAATGGTGGTCTTCATAAATATTGGAAGTGTTTCAGGCAAAGTATTTCAGTACAAGGCGGATTCATTTGGGACCTCATTGATCAAGGACTAAATAGTGAACAGCGAAGTTCAGGATCATGGAACTATGGTGGTGATTTTGGAGATTGCCCAAATGATGCACAGTTCTGTATAAACGGATTGCTGTTCCCAGATAGATCACCTCATCCTTCTATTCATGAAGTCAAGTACTTGCAACAACCAGTCAAAATTTCAGTTGACTTTGCAACTGGAAATTTGAAAATCAAAAATAACTTTTCTTTTGTAGGGCTGGATAGTTTTAATATTCTTTGGAAAGTAAAATTTGATCACGATAGAAGAGTTATAAGAGGTATTTTGAATTTACCTACAGTTTTGGCAAATTCAGAATGTGTTATTCCCTGGAGACAAGAACTGCCAAATCTAGGAAACTTCACAGAAAATCTTCAAATTGAGGAATGTTGGATAGAATTCTTGGTAGAACTGAAAGAATCATTGTCATGGGCTCCAAAGGGGCACTTAGTTGCACAGGAACAGATCGCAATGCCTTTACGCAAGAAGCCAGTAAAGAAAAAGGAAGAAATGCTGTCGGTGGGAAAATATGAGTTACAGATTGTGCATCAAAATCACGAAACGATTGCTCTAGAAAGTACTTCTGGTATGCACGTTGGATTTTTTAAATCTGGAGAGAGGTTCGGGTGCATTTCAACGATTTCAATGGATAATAAGATACTGGTATTTTCTGGACCTTCTCCAAACTTTGTACGTGCTCCCATTGATAATGACTATGGTGGTGAAGTATTCTCGTATGTAAATCGATGGAAAAATGCTGAGATGGAAAATTTTGTTTTAGCTAGAAATACAGATTCTGTAGGTATGCATTATTCGTTTGATTCAAACGGGAATTTCAATATCAGTTTTCACTGTTGGGTAGTTCGTAGGGGTGAAGACTCAAATCCCAAGATGAACGTAGTGATGGAGTACAGTGTAAAACCTTCTGGTATAATCTTTTTCGATGTTACGGTGCAAAAAGTTGCAAATCTGCCACCTGTTGCTAGAATCGGTATTTCCATGGCATGTTCAAATGAACTGCAAGGAGTTGAATGGTATGGTAGAGGAAAACATGAGTGCTATTTAGATAGAAAAGAGTCTGCATTTGTTGGTAGATATAAGAGCACAGTCAAGGAACTCCACGTTCCTTACATATTTCCTAGTGAAAATGGCGGTAGATCTGATGTCCGTTGGCTTAGATTGAGTCCCAGAAGTGATAAGACACATGGTTTTTTTGTATCTGCACAAAATCCATCCCTCTTACAAATATCAATTTCGAACTACTCAGTAGAAGAACTTACGAAGGCAAAACATCAGGATGAATTAGTAAAAAGTAAATATGTTGAGGTTCACCTTGATCATGTTCATATGGGGGTTGGAGGTGATGATAGCTGGAGTCCCTCTGTGCACAAAGATGCTCAGATTGACGATTCTTACTGGAAGTTTGGTCTGGTATTATCTCCTATACCTCATCAGAGCGATGCGAGTGATTTCTATTACTCAGTTTGTAAGTCATTGTCTCAGAATACTCTTTAGAGACTCGTGAATATAATTCAACAAGCACATTGTACTTTTTGCACACAAGGGCTTGATTTGGGAGATTTACGAAAATGAATAGTGAATCAATATTTCTAAAATCTACGGATCTTCATGAGTATTGCAAGACCAACAAAAACAAAAAACAGAATGAGAAGTTATTTCATATATTTATACCAAATCGTATGTCCTGCATACGGTAATTGAAGAGCAAAAAAGTAAATAAATATAGAAAATACCTTGGTACCACTGTACTGTACTTTATGATTGAACAATTATCAAACCAGTTCATATACTATAAAAATAGTTAGGGTGCCCATCAGTGTTATGAAAGGATTATCCCATGTATGTGGAGCCCATGCCTCTGCTGAAGTCATTATAGGTGGTAAGAGAAACAGCAGAGCTACAAACTGTTTTGAGGAAAGAGTATTCTCAAAAAAAAATAATGAGAAAAGTGTGATGAAGTACACACAGGCGCTTCCTTCATATGATCGATGAAAATTTCCAGAACAGCATTTCCCGTCATACCATAGTGCTTTCGCTCTATATTTATGGTGGCCAAAACGCACACCTATGGGTTCGGCTAGACCGTCTCCAAAAACATTTACAATTATTGGAACCAGTACTAACTTTCCAGCCTCGTTTGGTAATCCTTTTCTCATAGAAAGATAGGAATATAAACAAATTATAACCACGTAGCTTGCAACTAATTGAGATAGTATCCACCCGAGTGTGTATGGTCTATCCTGAGCCCTGTCTATCGCTCTGAATGAAAGCATCAAAATAGCACTAGAACGGCGAAGTGGTTTCATAAAAAACAAGAATGGAACAAACTGAAACCACACAGTCCAGCTCATTTCCCAGATACCTGGCAATTTGGCTTCACCTGAAGGCCAAATCAAGTGAACAAGGAGTGGAGTAAGGTACATCACAACATGACAGCTTTTGCGTGAATAGCTGTCCTTCCAATCACATGTGACTACGGAAAAGCCACATATGCTAAATACAAGTAAGAAAAAACAATTTTGGGTGAGGAGTTTGGCCCAGTATGAATGGTCAAAATGAAATAATTTGGAACCTTCATCAAAAGAAATAAGAATACCCCATGAAATACAGAAATTTAACAGGAAAAAAAGTGCAAGGCACTTCTCACTCTCCTTCCATCCTAATCCATATGCAGCAATGTCAACAGATAAGAGCTTGGGATGCATGTGATTTCTTTTGTCATATGAATGAGTGAATATAGAACTAAATAAACTCTTTGCCCGAGGACGGCCAATCCTCTTTTGTATTATGTTATTCTTAATTTCTGCAGCTCGTCCATCGTGACCAATGGAATTCCTATTGCAATAAATAGCATCATGATGACACAATTCATGTTTCACTGATTCTTCTCTAATCTCATTGAGTTGTTCTTTTACCATTGTCTTTTGCTCTTTTGCGTATCAGGTATTAGAATAGAGTGTCTAGCAAATTGTTGTATAAACTTATTTCTATTTTTGGAATCAGAGTTTAGACTTCCTCTAAAAATGAAAATAACCTTGATGAAGCTATAATCTAGTAGTTGTGAACTGAGCAAGAACAGTGTCAATCGGAGAGGCCGACCTTTTTCTCGCCGCCCTTCTTCTGTACTAAGTGCGCAGAGTAAAGGATCTTTCTATAGTACTTACACAACCTTTTTGAAGATTTTTCCAAACTTATTCACATACAAGTAGGCATTTTTTCAAATATTTTCTTCTTCAATTTTGAGGTGTCTTGAGGTAAAATACCAGTATATTACTATTATTGGTTAGTATATTTACTCGTGATCATCTATGTCCTAAAATTATAAGATCCAGATTTTGTTGTGTACCGTACCCATGGCAATGCTTGGTATCCACTTTTTTCAGAAACTTTCAGGTATCTCACTTGTACACCACTAATGGTAAAGTATGGGATCTCAAAGTCAACGCTCAAAATAGGAGAAGTGACTGTCATCTTTCTCTCTTCCACGACTGAAGGAAAACTTAATTTTATTCTCGCACACTCCGATCTTCCTCCAGGTAGCGATTTCATGATCCAAATCAACGATTCCATCTCAGGAGAGTATGTAATGGAACCAGCTTCACATTTAATTTCTGGAGATATTACATCACTTCTCACAGGTATTTTAACAGTAATGTTATTAGCTGTATGTTTTTCCTTAAATTGACTCGTTATCTTGATATCATACTCAATTCGTGTAGCACTAGATTCTTTCATCTTCATCTCGCACCAAATTAGTGGTTCAATATTGATATTTGTCAGACGATACGACAAGAGTTCAAAAATACCATCAGGGGGAATGAAGGAGATTGTTTTGTCTTCCTGAAACTGGGATAACTGAACACATTGGTGAAACTTCATATCTTCAAGTACAATGTCTGGAGACATGTGCTCTTTACCAAGTTTTAGACGATCATTTAGTCCCAATTTGCATTCGGGCATACCTGATAACAAAGTACGTAACTTCAGTGAGCCTCGTACTTCTGCATTAACAACTGTTCCCTTTGAACTTATCATAAGATCACACTGCTCAATAACATCAAGAAAAATTTCATTTTTTTTGTGCATTATACCCTCACTTCGCCACGAAATAGCATCTGTAATCAAGGACGGAGCTTTTTCCTTAACAAGCTTGTGAGCATCTGTCTTAATATATTCTCCTAGAATACTTGCTTCTGTGAACTGGGGGTAACCATTATCTATGACTTCATCTAGTAGCTCATAAATCACAACAAAGTTATCTAAAATACTCTCCTCCTCTAAATTACCAAAATATGATGTAAATATGTTCAATAATTCATGCAGAAAAGTGAAAAGGGCTAACATATTCTTCTCAAACTTGGAAGTACACATGAAATATAAACCATTAGCCTTCACATAAACATAAGTTGTTTTGGTTTCGGTATCATTAATAATGGGGACACGAGACTGTTCATTACACGATCCTTTCATTAGTGAAATGAAACGTTGGATACAAAAATCCGATACATCTCCTCGCCAGTCACGGGATAAAAGTACCTTATAGTTCTCGTTCAAAATGTGGAGGGATGAACAGACTGCGGGAGAAGGCATAGTAACTTTCTTTCCAAAAACTTCTTCTTCTTGCACGTGAAACGGACTGGGTTCCGGTCTTCAATTAACAATTACAATGTCAACTAATAAGCAAACCACTTAACATGTCACCACGTGTTCTCTTCTACGAAAAATAAGTTCAACGCACCGGAGTCACTCTGCAGCGTTGTTGTCTTGTCCCCATCTGACTTTACCTTGTTCATATTTTTTTCACCTACGAGAGTACGAGTATACCCGACAGTGTTCGTTCGATTCGATATGCATAAAGTACGCGTACCAATACAAAAAAAATCTTACTAAAAAAGGAGCCCTTGGTTGTTTACTCTGGGCATCCGAGGGGATATTATTATATTAGGGTGCTTTAACAAAAAAAAATCGCGAATTTTACAAGGGTTTTAGGGGGGTTGGAAGTATGTTGTGGGGTTGAGGTATAATTTTGCCATTTTTATTAGAAAAAAATCCTACACCAACCGGACCGGAGCCGAGACAAACGAGCACTCGTTTGTATGCTTCTTGTACGTTGTAAGTTTTCATGTTTTCTAAAAATAAAAATTTCTATCTCCCCCGCTAAACGACAAAGTTCACCCAAGAAGTGCGCTCGTCATAAAAAAACACTATACTCTGCAAAACTTGCGCTGCCGTAATTTTCGCGTACTGATAGCGGTTAGAGGGCTTAATAACTGAGCTTGATTTCCACGGCCATAACTAGTCACTACTTGTACTTTTTACATAGTTATTAGAAAGCTTCCATAGGATGGAAAACTGTAAAGACAATACGACACTGTATATCAGTAATTTAAATGAGAGAGTCGCTGTCAACGGTAAGTTCACTCAAACTCTTAAATACACTTTTAATCGCTCAAAAGCAGAACTCCGCAAGGCTCTTTTCGCCGTGTTTTCTCAATGCGGAAAGATTTCGGATATCTTTGCGTCTAAAAGATATAAGTTAAGAGGCCAGGCCTGGATTGAATACAGTGATTCTCACTCTGCAGCCAATGCGTTTAGTGTTCTTCAGGGTTTACCTTTCTACAGCAAGCCTATGGTTCTCAACTTTTCGTTTCTTCTATATTTTTTTGATAACTTCCTCACAGAACATAGCTTTTGCCCTGAAGTTTCCGTCGAGTAAAGAAAGATCAAAGAGTTACTCATTCAAGTCAGCTCGGAAAATGAAGCGCACTCCTTCTTCCAGTATCACTACAACTAAAAAAAATGGTATTGGAGTAGGAGTTGGTAAGGAAAGTAAAGAAGAAGATAAAAGAGAACGTGACGAGACAACGAAAAGTGCTATACTTTCTATTAAGGGATTGCCAGGTTTCACTAAATTATATCCCGAAGTGTCTTGGATTTACTTTCTTATGAGCAGAAGCCACCACAGATCAAATGCTATCACTTTTATTCAAACAATTCCCAGGTTTTCAAAACGTTAAAACAGATTCAGAGAAACCAGGTCTAGCTTCAGTCGAGTTTCGATGCGCTGGTGAGGCTTCAACTGCATTAATGGGGTTGCAGGGCTTTCGCTTGAATGCGACTCACACCATGGAAATTAACTATTCAAATAACGCGAACTGATAGTCAGATATCACGTCCAACTTCAAAACTTTCTGATATCTTGTGAAAACTCTTTTCATACTTTTGCCAATCCTTTCTTTCACAAGAGCAACCCAATAAAATTACCTTCCCAAAATTAACAGTGGCCTGTGAATGAAAACCTATTAGTTATAAGTGTGGATGAAAGACAAAAAATAACCGTTAGAAGAACTCTTTGTTTTCCGTATGTGAAATCCCATGAATAAAAAGTTTTCATCCTGCTGGATGTGCGTATGCAACTACCCTCAATTTTTGCACTGGAAGGTAAAAATAATGCAGACGTAGAATCGAGGGAACCAAGTTCTTCGATATTATTTGTCTGCAAAAGAGATAATTTAAGAGTATTGGTACCTATAGTACTGATGGTAATATCAGTTCCCCCACTTTGTGAACTAAAGCGAGCAAGTAAAGGACTCTCAGACGCTGACATACTAAAATTTCCTACTTTTCCACACTTTTCGCAAGTATTTACACTTCCTTCATTATTGGAGTATAATGCAACTCTCTGATAAAAATCCGGAAGGATCACGCTCCAATCCTTACCTTTGTAACGCACACTGTTTTGATTTTCAGCTTGTCCACTCTGAAGGGTAAAAGCGCACGCAGCACTTTCATCAAAGCAGACTAGAGCCAACTCAAACAAGAAAATCCTCCTTCGTGGATGGTACAACTCCGCTCTGACTCCCTTTAAAGAGAAACGCTCATAAGCTGTTGAGCATGTCTTGCCCAGGGACGTGTTCCATTTGGAAGGACTTTTTGGAAAGGCAGTCGTGTGTTGTTTTTTCTTTTCCGCTGAACTCACGACAAGACGACAAATTGACTTTGAATTTGTAAAAACACCCTTGATAAATACCATTCCTCACAATTGAATGAACATGCAAGTCAATAAAACGGCCCTGATCGATGATTAATTTCGTCTTCTCGTTGCCAGAGTCAGCGCGAAGTATGAGATACCATTTGCACACTGACGACTGATGAAGTGCAAATTAAATGAGCAACACCTTTCCTTTTGTTCAGGCTTGTAAGGTTTTAAGCTTTTACAATGAACCAAGCGCACGGCGAATTTTCTTTTGTAAAATAATAATAAAATACCAAAAAAAAGAAAAAAAACTAGCGCGCACAATAAGATGTCAAGTATTCCCTCCGGGGGCTCTTCCCAGAGGGGACAACTGCGTTGAACTTGCTTCCGGTGGCCTCGCGGGGGCGACGCTATCGCGCGAAATCGATTTATAACAGTATGGATATGGATTGGATCACGTGTTGAACATAAGTTCACGTGGTTGTTTTTTTGTATTTTTTTCGGTATTTTGGCTGTAGGATTCCATTGGTACATATATCCTCTCGTGTGGGTACACCAAAGTATTTTGCCAAAAACAAACTCTTAGAAGTATAAGTAGTCAAAGGTTATTGCAAGCAGACACGAGAGTTACAAGTATAACTTTCCTGATAGTTTAGAAGTTAGCTTTCAAAGAGCAGTCTGTTGAGGTTAGTTATATCGGTGATATAGGTGCCAGCTGACACAATCATGAATAAACTCGCTTTACATAGATACAGTCCACAGTGTCAATTTTACAAGCTATGGCCTTTCATATCGAAAATAAAATATCTCCATATTATCCCACAATTCTAGTTCTCAAAGTTCTGCCAACATACGAAGTGGATCTTCGACATTATTCTTAATTATTTTCAAGAAAGAAACGGCTTCTCTTCCATCAATTAATCGATGGTCGTAGGTAAGAGCAACATTCATCATAGGTCTAGCTACGATTAGATTCTGCGGACCTATGCAGACAGGACGGTGAACAATAGAATGCATTCCCAGTATTGCACTTTGAGGTGGATTAATAATTGGAGTTCCCGAAAGCGAACCAAAAGTTCCACCATTTGAAATTGTAAATGTTCCACCGGTCATCTCATCTATGGACAAGGTACCGGCATTAGCTTTCTTTGCATATCTACCAATTTCAAACTCAATTTGCGCAAAAGTCATTTTGTCAGCCGAGCGTAGAACAGGAACAACTAGACCCTTTGGAGAACTGACTGCCACAGAAATGTCAACAAAATTCTTGAAGACTATTTCATCGTTCTCTATCACTGCATTCACACTTTTTTCTTCTCGCAATGCTCGTGCACTCGCTGCTACAAACGTACTCATAAACCCAAGTTTGTCCCCATATTTTACCTTGAATTGATCCTTGTATCTTTTTCTCATGTTCATAACATTGGTCATATCAATTTCATTGAATGTGGTAAGCATGGCATAAGTGTTCTGAGCAGACTTTAAACGTTCACTAACTCGCATTCGCAAGCGGCTCATTTTCACTCTGCTTTCACCTCGGGATTCAGTTTGGTATGGTTCAAGTGTTAAAGTGGAAGGAAGGGAAATGGGTGAAGAACTCTCGGAACTAACTTCAGTTATTACTTCATCCTCAGATATTCCCAAAATCGGTTGTATCTGAGCTATGATGTCCCCAGCAGACACAGTTTCGCCCTCTTGCACGAGATACTTTACAAAACAACCATAATCTGGAGAGCGAACGTCAATTGTGACTTTGTCGGTTTCAATTTGCGCTATCAACTCGTCCTTTTTCACATTCTTCCCAGGTTTTGAACTTAAAGCTGCAATTACCCCTTCCGAAACACTATCACCCATAGTTGGGACAACAACAGAGCATACATGTACGTCGTCATCTGCGTTATTTTCAACACCAGTTTTTTTCTCGGTATCATCGAGTTGGTAAGGAATATAAGACATAATCTCTTGTCCAACAACCACTGATTCTCCTTCTAACACTTTTAGCTCCTTGACTTGACCAGAATTCGTGGAGCGTACATCAAGTGTGACTTTATCTGTTTCAATCAAGGCAACAACTTCGTCAACCTGTACTTTATCTCCCGGTAACTTTAAAAACTTTTCTAGGGTACCTTCGGTGATGGAATCACCCATTTGTGGTACCACAATCTGCTCTTCAGAAGATCGAGCAGCACTAGAATAGAACTGTAGAGCATGTTGTTTCTGAACCACTCTTCTTCCACAAGTGCTTGCAAATGGGCTGTAAAGTAAACCTCATCATCGAATTTTATGAAAGTAGAATACATGTTAACCATACCTGACACATGAACGATAATTGCTTGACCATGTGTTGCTTGAACAATGGAGAACCTAATATTTGACAACAAATTTTATTCAATATCAAACTGAACGAAAATTCTTACGGAGATAAATTCGGAAGATCTAAATTGTAATTTAGAAATATGCTTAATCCTCCTAGCTAATGCAGCCATTGATGATCAATTTTCACTTTCTTGCTCAAAGAACCAATAGTTTTGTTTTGTTACGTTTGAAGTTACAGCTCGAGTAGTCGACGTTAAGAGGAATTCCAACCGAAAGTCCGAAACACACAAAAACTTCAAAGTCGTTTCAAGCGGTCACCTTTCCACTTTTGAAGCCTCTATTTTACAGTGTTACAGTCGTAGCCAAATGCAGCGCCGATGTAAATCTGATTCAGTTTCTCGTGACCTCACTTTCTATGTCAAGTGATGAAAATAATAACCGAAAGCACGAACAGGCAGAAGATAAGGGGGAAGGGGGTGATAAAGAAATTAACTACTGCTGGTACAGGAGAGGTACCTCGCTGTAAAAAATTTTTTTTATACACTCGTACAAACAGTCCAGGGAAATGGACTTATAAGTCCCCGTCGTTATAGGGAAAAAGGCTCGATTTTTGGCCAAAAAATCGAAAATTCCTGGTTTTCCCCTAAAAATACTGGGGACTTATAAGTCCATTTCCTGGGACTGACAAAGTCACTTTCCTGCATATCTCCAAAAAGGGCCCTTTTGAACTCGCGCGCGCGGGCGTCCCAGGGGATATTTAATAGAAGAACATCGAAAAAGGAAAAAAATCCAGGTGAAGAGCAAGGTGTTTTAGAAGAGGAATATATTTTTGAGATTCAAGCTTATGGGATTCGTAACACTGTCTATCAGTAACGTCATAGTTATCACGAGGCTCAAGGAACTCTCACCTTCATCTAAGTTCTTGCGTCGGCTTTTCTCAAAGGGTGTTGAACAATTTACTTTGTCGTGATTGTGTCTACCATGGAAAGTTGTTGTAAACATTCGTCAAGTATTGTAGCATCTGAAAAAAAATTAAGGTTTTATTTTAGGATAGCAATCAGAAATTTTTGCTTACCAAATATTTTAGATTGACGCTCAATGATCGGTTTCGCATCAAGAATTATGTCACGTGCGCACTTTGACTGAGAACTTAATACTCGCCAGTACACAAAAGCTCGGTCTCGTATGTCTGGGTTATCCGTTTCAAATGACGCGACTGAAAGCAAACGCTCCATGTTTGCGTGTGACACTGAGTCTGGACACTTCAAGAAAATTTTGACCACAGACGTGAGTAATTGCAGCTGCACTATTGAATGCTCTTCAGGAAAAGAATCAACAAAACTTGAAATAAGATCCTGAGAACCCTCTATTCGCTCTGCATATTCGCCAATAATCCACACCATCGCAGACTTTGCGATTGGTTCGTCCAAATTTTCAAGACAATCGCATAAAGTGTTGATTACTCCTTCGTATTCATCGGGATATTTTCTAAAAATATCTTTCATGACTATCACGACTTCCTGCACAACATAGTTCACTCGCGTGCTCACAAGCTCCAGCAGTTTGCGCACGCATTGTGAAGCAGCTTTTTCAATTGAAATTGCACATTGCCCTATCGCTCTGATCGAATGTCTGACAAACTCAATATCTATTTCTGTCGCATATTCTCGAAGTTCACTCAATATTTGTGTAATATTATCTTCACTCGCTAAATTGACCATGATGTCCAGTTTTTCTTGCTTTACATAAACTGGATCCAAGTACTTACAGAAGAACACCTATGCAAAATTTAGAAGAAATATGTAATAAAAAAATTCGTGCGTACCTTAACATTCCCCTGTAGAATATCAGGATAGCGCTGCATTACGAGCTTAATGTTTCTTAAAGCTATGTATTGTATTTCATGCTCCGAGTTCAAGAGCGTAATAAGCGGAGGGATAATTTTTCGAATGCATTCAACTTTAAGCCCATTTTGTGTCAAGCCCTGAAAAGTTTTGGAAAAGTGATTTTTGTTTTGTGAACTCAAAATGGATAATACCTCCGCATGATTCAATAAAACTTGTATGGCGGATAGAACAACTGCATGATTTGCGTGTTGCAAACGTGGAGTGATACGATGCAAAATTTGAAGTATTTCCTCCTCCTTTTCTGTGTGATATGATGCTATCGCATTCAATATAAATACTTGCCCCCATCTTTGACAGAAGTCAATAAGTTCAAAAAAAGAAAACAATAAAAAGAACATACTCAGTACATGCATCGAGAGCATTGAGAAGCTTGAATACATCGTCAAAACTTGTGCTCGGAACGACATTACAATTTTTCTCGTTAATTTCGCTCAAAGCGGCAACACAGTTCGCCACTACCATTGGGTTTGGATCTCCAAGTAACAGCTGTAACTGGGTGAGGAATCCCCTTTTTTACACATTTCAGACAGATTCTCGAAAGTCAAGTACACATAAACCTCTCAATAACTAGTTCAGGATTTATATCAAACAATTTAGCTACGCAGATTGCAGCAGTTTTCCTAACATAAGCTTCCGTGTCCTTCATTTATAATGTTGCAGAAACTTTGAAATTGATCTAGAAGTTAGAAGTACCTGTAAAGTTTCGTAAAGTGGATCACAGAGATACTCAGTGATCTTATTTACACGGATGCATCCCATGGTCCGAACAGCAAGAGCTCTTACGAGCGGATTTGGGTCTTGTGAATCCTAGTACAGAAAAATCAATATATTTAGTATTGAATTTTTCACATACTTTGACGAAAGTGTTCACAGCTAAAATAACCAGATCTGGTTGAGATTTTGCATAATTGATGAGGTAGAGATAAACAAGTTTCTTCAGCCCAATATTGTCCGTTTGCATGCAATTCAAGACTTCTGCAAATAATGAAGATACATCTTTCCCCACAGTCATGGCAGCTATCACTGTCAAAGCACTTTCACAACACAATAATTTGTTCAGTTAAAAATAAGTACCTTTTTTCAAAACATCAATTTGTTTATCTTGATCAGCTCTTCTGAGTTCTTCACGCCATTCAGCGATTTCTCCTTTGAAAGTTAACATATTCATAAGTATGCACATTGAACCTAAAATGTTCTTCTTACCTTTAGAAGTTGAGACGAAAAATTTAGCGTCTCCTGCGGAAGCGACCATAACTTTTCTTCTATGGACGTTGGTGCAAAACAGGCAACAGTTTAAGGACAACTGGGGCAAACAAGGATATCTTTCAACCACGGAAACTAATATGCGAACAATTATTATGAGTTGTAAAACCGAATATTACTTTATCGAGCACTGCGTTAAGTTGCCGGCGAGTTTTAGAGGCAAAAACAGCTTTCGTAAAATGGTAAAAGAAGACAGCTGTGCAGCACTTTTTCCTTTTTTTATTTTTATGTACTCGTAAATTTATATATAAATGTGAGAATAATGCCTCTTTATCATTTGACACCCTAAACACCCAGACTTGTCCAAGCTACCTCTAGTTTAACTCAGACGATAGACTTCTGCACAACTGCAGTCTAAAATTTATTTTCTTCAAGGTTCTGTGCTCCTGTCTGTCTGTTTGGTTACATTGCTCTCGTGGTTTCGTCTCGGGCGCTGTCCGAGAAATTTTCCCGTGATTAGGTGTTTTTTCTCGCTTGCTTGCGCTTGCATCAGTCCGTTGAGGTTTGTTATTGATAATAGGGTACCGGTACTTTCCCTACATAGTAGTAAAAGTACATACTTACCCCCCTAGCGACTACTCACTTGCCCACTACCGTGTAAGTACTCTAAAAAAAGCGTTTGGCTTAAACGTGAAAAAAACATTCGCGTGTCTGATACTCGACTGCGCCTCTCAGACGATCTGATTTGATCGTAAGGATTTAGTACTCAGCAATTAAATTACTGAAAGCCTTTAACAACATGGTGCTCGAAGCGACTGTGATATGTATGGATAATTCGGAGTACGTTCGTAGTTCCGATTATGCACCGACACGTTTACAGGTATGAATCAGAACCAAAACTATAAGGTCCTGTACTAACTCTTTATTCATAGGCGGAAGCAGACGCGGTTAATCTACTGGCAGGTGCAAAAACTCAGAATAATCCAGAAAGCTCTGTTGGTATTTTGAGTTTAGCTGGTAAAGTTCCACGCGTACTTGTAACACCGACAAACGATCTTGGCAAAGTTTTGAACTCAGTACACGGGATAACCATACAAGGTGAAATAAACTTAGTAACAGGTATCCAAGTGGCCCATCTTGCGTTGAAACATCGCCAAAACAAGCACCAGCGCATGCGGATTGTTGTTTTCATTGGATCTCCCATATCCGATGATGAGGATGAGCTTCTTAGAGTTGGCCGGAAACTGAAAAAGTGCAATGTTGCGATTGATATTGTGAGTTTTGGTAGCTGCAAAGATAACGAAAGAAAACTAGATTCTTTGCTTTCCATGGTAAACAAGAATGACAACAGTCATTTGATTAATGTCCCACGGGGCCAGTCTATTGCAGATACACTTATTGCGACTCATATCTTTAATTCAATGGGATCGAACATTGGTAGTGGTTTTGCAGCTGCAGCTGCCACAGCAAACGTGAATACAATCGGTGAAGCGGGAAGTGATCTAGGTGAAGATCCGGCCTTGATGCTGGCCTTAAGGGCTTCCTTGGAAGAGGAGCGAGTTCGCCAAGAGAATCAGGCTTCACAGGCTATGAAAGAAGGAAATAATGATGTTGGTGTGGAAACTGGCCAAACTGATATAGGAGTAAAGGGCAATGAGAAAATAGCATCCTCAAATCGAGAAAGGTCTCAAAAGGTTTCAAAATTATCCAACGGATCGAAAAGTAAAGATTCACGCAGTTGTTTAAACGATGAAAGTGAAACAGAGGATGACAACTGACCACGAGCACCCAAGCAATTACGTGTAGTGTGTAATGTGTACAAGGTATCTACCTTGCTCATTGCTACACTATTAAAATAATAAGATTTCTACAATTTGTAGCGCAATAGATGTTCACTCTCTCGCGATTCACTGTAAAATTTTGGTGTAAGGATTGGCATAGAACATAGCTGGAACATTTGGATGAGAGACAGCGTAAAATGTAATAAATTCTGGTATCATGTCATCTTTTATTCTGATGAAGGCGCCCTAGAATAAGAAAAAATGAACTGTGTGCAAACAAAGCATCAATGTAATACTTTATTCCCCATCTGATCGCTATTTTTAACGCTGTCAGTTAATTCAGTTAAAAATATTTTTTTATATTCATACCAATAGTTTGGCGCACTGAAAACTGTGATCAAATTATTGCCGTGTTGAATTTCGTATCCCTAATAATTAAAAAGATCTAGACATAAAATTGTAAACATGTGAAAAGTGCCGACCTGATCTTTAACTTCATGGCTTCTTATTACTAACTTCAAATCATTTTTGTTTAAGAAATTCTGAACAGTATCGATAAATCTTTTCACATATGATAATGAATCCAATTATACCTGGGTTACATCAGGACCAAATGCAATCCCGATTCCACGTTTGTTTGGGAATTTGCCATGTGAATCACAGGGATCACTCCATAAGATTTCACAAAAAACACCATTCTAGGAAAGGAGTCAAAATTAAGATTTAAATGAAATTTGAGAACAGTTTTTACATCTGATGGCTCTTTGAATCTATCTATAGCATTCAATTGTTGAATAGTGATTTCTGAATCTGAAAATAAGCCACCATGAACTATAAAAATTTGCTCTGAGAGAATGCAGCCCTACAAGAAAATGTTTTTTTCTCAAAACACTCAACTTACGGATTAGAATATACCAGCGGCAAGGTACAGAAAACTTCATCAAAAATAGACGTGAAGTACTCTCCATATTTTTGCTTAAGTTCTCCTTGAAATCCATAAAGAGCATTCATGGCCTTTGTTTCATGGTTGCCTCGGAGAAGGTGAAAATGCTACTTATTAATTTAGTAATATATCCCCGGGAACAATAATTTACCTTTGGCAGAAGACATTTGTACGCAAAAAGTAACAAAATAACTTCACAGGAAAATGATCCTCTGTCAACAAAATCTCCGTTGAACAAGTATATGTTATCTTTTGCTGGCTTCCCATTTATTTCAAAAATGTTGCATAAGTCAAAGAACTAAAAAAGTAAATGACAATTCAATTTTTTATTCAGTGTGATGAATGAAAATACCTGTCCATGTATGTCACCACATATTGTAAAAGTAGATCCCTGGTCAAAGTGATTTAGCATCATTTCAATTATTCAACAAAAATTAATTACATGCGAAATAGAAACTTCACAAATATTTGGTAGCTCTTCAAAAATCTTTTTGACCCCAAGAAGAATTTGGGCTACGAATCTTCGGTGAAAAGAGTAATCACGAATAATAGTAAGTCTGATATCAATTTCACCGTTTGTGGATTTGCTTTCCGTTCTTGAAATGAACCACCATGTTTTCTATGAAGCTCTCAGTAATTTTACCATCGTCTTCTAAGCATGGCCCATCATATGTATCATTGACTACGAAGTCTTCTACCTTCAACATGTCTGAAGCCTGAGAACAAAAGTAACGGTATTTTCTACACAATTTTTCTAAAACATACGCTAACGCTCGTATTGGATATAGCTGCTTCAAATTTTGATCTCTTAATATTCTTCTTGCATTCTTCAAATCGTGACCGAGCAGCAAGATTTGTTGGACTTAAAAGAACGGACTATTTCCACTGTAAATACTAGTCATATTTAAAATACGAAGACTTACGCGCTTGAAATCTTTACTCGCCAAAGCAAATTTAGTCAGTGCGAAATAAGCCATACCACGTCTATAGTAGGCCTAAATTTTGGGCAGCGCAATGTGCTGTTAAATAACCAAGGAATAAAAATACTGGTACAATACCTTCGCATTTTGAGGATTGAGTGCAATTGCAGCAGAGCTATCTGCTAGAGCTGAACCAAAATTTTCACACTTTAAATGTACCAGAGCACGGTTACATAGTATGATTGGATCGTTCTTCAGTTTCAATGCATCAGAATAGAAAGAAAGGGCCTGGGAATATAAGTGTTCTGGAAATCGTTCAAATTTATTCAGTACACAAAAAACTACGAGGTTAACAAACTCAACCGTTAAAGCAAGCGTTTCCTTTCGATTTAAGCACATCGAACTCCTCTAGCGTGCCAGTTAAAGAAGATATAGTCGTCATTACTTTTAAGATTTGGACTCGCGTTTTGTCTGTGTATAACTTGTAAAAGTCTGCAAAACTTCAAAACTCAAATTTCGGGGAGAACAGGAGCTTATGCGATTCTTAGGAAACTTATTTGGTTTGATTTTTTAGCCACACGCGTGCGTGTGAGAGCACATGTGCCAGTAAGAAAGCGGTAGAAAGCACTGGTAGCGCTTTTTAGTTCATCTAATGATTTGATGAAGACTCTACGAGTTCGAATAGTGAAGTGACCAGGTTCTCCACTTTAACAAGTTAGTTTTCAGTTTACGACGATACACGTATTGATTGGGTGAAAAAACAAAAGATTAAAAACAAAGCCATAGTCTGATAGTGTCATAGAATAGCAGAAAAATGATATCTGGAGAAAAGCACCTACACTTGGTACCTGGACACAAATACACAAACGCCTCAACTACAAGAAAGACAAAAACTTGCATTCCAAATAAGCTATCTTTTATAGTTCTAATTGACGTGAAAGAAGTTTGTGTGTATGATTCATTTGTTTGCGTTCAGCCACAAGGTCACTCCGAATATAAAACACCAAGGTTTGATAGTGGTTCCACTTGTGTTCACAAATTTCCAAAAAAAAATCAATCATCAAGATCAATCAGTCTTGATTCCCTGAAGAAGCATTGTTCTTCTCACCCATACGATCCCAACGCATTTACCGCCATACTTTTGATAACACTGTTAGACGACTCATCCTCAGTCAAAGCAGACTCATCCAGTTCAGGTATGAAAGCTTCAGGGGGTACCTCGTGCATCTGAACACTAGGTGCTACTTCCAATTGACTAAGATTATCGAGGATACAAGTTTTAATGCCTTGAAGATATGCATATGAATTTAAATTCTCGATAGGGTTCTTTTGCTGAACTTTCAACTGATATGAAGCATCAGAATAATACTCGTAATAAAATTCATGCTCTGGAATATTCTCGTCTAGAGTTTTTCCAAGTAGAGTTGCAGTTTCATTTGCCCAGCAACGCGCAACATTGGATTTAATGTATCCCCCGCCTCCCAAAACTAAAAGCGGAATATTAAATGATTTCATAAAAGCTACGCATGATGCGTGACCTTGGAGTGTTAAGTTGAAGCAGCCCAGGCGATCAGCAGCAAGAGAGTCTGCTCCGCACTGTAAAATAATAGCTCCAGGTTGGAAAACTTCCATGACTTTTTGCATGGTCGACTTGAAGATATCCACAAAATTTTGATCATCCATACCATCGTGGAGTGGGACATTAACTGAGTAGTATTTTCCATTGTTCATTCCTACATCACCTAAATCTCCAGTTCCTGGAAAGAAAAGATCACCGAATTTGTGAAAACTTACGGTCATGACTCTGTCTGTCAAATAAAATGCTTCCTCAACACCATCACCATGATGGATATCTATATCTATATAAAGTACCCTTGCATGATACTTCAATAACTCAAGAGTAGCTAGAACAATATCGTTTATATAACAAAATCCAGAAGCTTCAGATTTCTTTGCATGATGTAGACCACCTGACCAGTTTATTGCTATGTCTGAAGTTCCGTGGTTGATTCGTACCGCACCTTCAATAGAGCCTCCTGAATAAATTTTGCAGAAATCAAACAAACCATCAAATATAGGACAGTCCTCTCCCAGGTTGAACCTTTGCATTTGAGCGAGATACTCGTGTTGGGTATTTGGAGTAATTTTTGATAGAAAATCGACGTAGTCTTCAGCGTGAAACTGAGTAAGTTCACTTGTCGTTGCTTTCCTTGGCCGGAAAACGTCAAGACTCTCATGCAGCTGATATGCAAGTACTAGGCTATGTGTCATACTTAACCTATGTGGTTTCATCGGATGGTTCGGAGCATAATAGCTGGTACCAACCTCAGAGTCGTAGTAGTATGAAATCTTACTTTTATTAGAAGGCATATCGTTATTAATTTTCTCCTCACGGACCCCCTCTAACTTCAAGCTTATGCAGTCTTAGTGAAAAAGAGTAGCGAATTAGTAGTAGTTTTTCACACGGATATAACGTTGGTAGAGTGCAAAGGTTGTCGCATAACATTTAGTTGTAGTTCGGACACCTTTTGGGAGATAGATGTCGCGATGTTACGACAAGCACACAAGCCACACGGCCACTCGGCGTATCGGCCAGTTTTCAGCTTTCCAGTTTTGACCTATGTGAGGACATCAGTGTGTACATTTTCCTGAAATTTTCTCTTTCTGTGTACAGTGATGTTCTGTCGCGAAAAAATAAAAACCCTAAACAATGGACTGTATCACGTATCAAATTCCTCCAGTTTGGTGAAATAACTGCCATAAACTCACACCCTGCACACTAACTCCAGGTTTCTATTGGAAATCAGACAAGATGAGATTGACCAAATAGTAAAAGGTAAATACTTTTTTCTACCTAGTACGAGTGCTATTACTTGAACCTTAAAGTAAAACGTTGGTTTTTTGTTGTGTCTGTGCTTCCGCTTTTTGAGTAAAGATGGTTTCGCTTCGAAAAGCGAAAAAGCGAAATTAGAGTACAAGAATAAGGTAGCGAGACCCCTAAAAAGACTTGTGCTTTCATTACTGCCAAACATGCATCTGCCCAATTCTGTGTTGAATTTATCAAAAATCTCAATTTATAACACACATCCTATGAATGTTACTGGTCCAGTTAGGCTTTTGAAATGCAACAGAAAAAACAAGAAGTTTAAAAGAAGCAAAGTACTTACACCTTGTCGATGTTTTGCAGAAAGGTTATATGATGGGGAAAACACCGATTTTGAGCAAAGTGATAAAGTCAACATTTCGAACCCTTTAAAACGTTTAGAACAGCTCGGAACCCGCTGGTTTGGACTGATCATAGACCTTGATTGCTTGCTTGTGGAAGCTGGTAATATGGACTCTCAAGATGCCTGGTTGAAGTTAGCACAGAAAAGGAAATTGAGATATCCTAGTAACTATGATTTAAAAGTTGCAGAACGGAGTAATCCAACTCAATTCATTACCCAAGTCATGTTTTGGGGTACCGATCGTTACTTTGTTCGTGATCTCATCAGGGAATATCACCTCCTTAAAAAAAGTTCTACTCCGAAGACTTGTACAGATCTGAAACCAGGAGTTCATAACCTGTTGAGGATGCTGACTTCACAAGACATTCCGTGCATAATCACTTCATCTGAAAGCCGTCAGGATTTAAGGGCAATTCTGGTTTCACTTGGTATTCATACCTACTTTGATGTTGAAGATGAAGACAACTTTCCAAAGCTACACAAGAAGAGCGTTGAGAAAATTGTAGGAAGTGATGATACTGCCAATGGACTTCCAGATCCAGAACTTTATGCCTATGCAGCAAATTTAATTCAGCGTTCGTGTAATAGATGCGTAGTATTAGGTGCGTCGCTTTCATGTTGTGAAGCTGCGCATTCACTTGGTATGAAGTGCATTCTTGTTCAAGGGGACAAGACTAGACGTTGGGAAATGACTGGTGCAGACGTGGTTAAAAACAGTTTAGAGGAAATCTTTTTTCAAGATTTTAAAGAACTCTTCTCGTCAGATCTTGATCAGCGCATTTGAATGCTGACATGACACGGATTTACTTGTTTCTTGGCTGAATATTGAAACTCCAACCACTTTTTCCAACCACTTTTGCAAAGAGGAAAACGTTAGATAGCGCACTGTTTCTCTCCATGTTTTGCCAGTAAGTATCGTATCCATCATATAAATTTCTCGCTTGATCTTTCTCCGCTTGCCTCTCTTCGTTTGTTACGCCGCCGCCGTGCGAGAGTCTTCATCTTTCTTGTGGGAAAGTTGTACCTCTTGAACTAGTCAAATGCAAACGGTTCTGAGTATCAAACTGAAAATCTTCGCGCCTAACTTTGGAAAAAAAATCGTTTGACTTCATTTTGTAAAACACGATCAAATTAATAAGGACTTTCTCCTTCCTTCTGATGATTACCAGGAACAATGGCTATCATGGATCATCTTCCGGTCGTACTAGATGGACTGAACCAAACTTCGAACCAGTAGAAAGTGAAGAACGTGTAAATTGTTTCTTGCGTGAAGAAGAGTTTAAAAAAGGAAAACGACTGAAACGTCAACAAGATAGATCACTCTACGGTCGCGACTTGGGCCGGCAAGGACGGAGGCCAAGGGACTTTGAGCTGAACAAAATCGCCGAAATCCAGTGGAAAGCAGGAAATCAACAAGGCTGCGAGGGAGAGTTTCTGAAGAGCGTCCCGTGAACGAGAAAATATTTTTTGACGCGTTATTCGTAGGATCGCAGCAGCAGCAACAACGCAAAATAGACAAACACAAATACACAATAAAATTCGAGTTTGCGCGACAGAGTTCGAGCGTGAGGGACAGAAAAATGAAAAAGAATTAAGAAAACACACGGCGCACACAATTTTGTTTGAAACAATTACACACATCGACACACACGAGAGCGCCACAGCGCGCGACGACGACGACAAAGAAGAAGAAAAAATAAAAACAGTACTAAAAAATGAGCAGCGGCAACGAAGACGACACCACCACCACCGATAATAACAACAACAACAACAACAACAGCGAACAGAAGGTGAAGAAGACGCCGGTGACCATAATCACCGGTTTTCTCGGCGCCGGAAAAACAACTCTGGTGAATTACATCTTGAAAAGTTCTCAACACGGCTTGAAAATAGCGGTGATAGAAAACGAATTCGGCGCGGTCTCGATCGACGAAGCACTCGTGGCGGAGAACATGAAGGAGAAAGAAGATATCATAAGCATGGATAATGGTTGCGTCTGTTGCACGGTGAGAGGAGATTTGGTGAGGGCTTTGATGCAGTTGAAAGATCGGAAAGATAAAACTTTTGATGCGGTTATAATCGAAACGACTGGGTTGGCGGATCCGGCGCCGGTGGCATTTACGTTTTTTATCAATCCAGAAATCGCGGATTATTACGAGTTAGATTCTATTTTGTGCTTAGTGGACGCGAAGCACGTGCATTTACACCTGGAGGAGGAGAAGAAGGAAGGTGCGGTGAATGAAGCCGTGTCGCAAGTCGCTTTCGCCGACCGGATTTTATTGAATAAGATTGACTTGGTGAGCAAAGAGAGACTAGAGGAAACGAAGAAAGTCTTGAAGGCAATCAATAGCAGCGCGGAGGTGATCGAGACGCAAAACAGTCAGGTTGATTTGAAGAAAGTTTTAGGCGTGAGCTCGTTTAGCGTAGAGAAGACGTTAGAGCACGACCCGAGCTTTCTGGACGAAAATAAATCAAAAATTCATGACCTCACCGGAGTAGGCTCGGTCGGCATCGAGTGCGAGGGCGAGTTGGATTTTAATTTAGTCAACGAGTTCATGATGAACCTGTTGCAAGAAAATAGCGCGAACATGTACCGAAGCAAAGGCGTGTTTTGCTTCCAAGGTCAGGGCGACGCCAAGTTTGTCTTTCAAGGAGTCCACGAACAAATAAACTTTGGACCGAGCGGAACCGAATGGAAAAAAGGCGAAAAAAAGTTGAATCGAATGGTCTTCATCGGCAGAAATTTGAATCGAGAGGAGTTGGAGAGTGGCTTCCGAAAGTGCTTGGCCTAACGCTCCGACGATGTCATAAAAAGTAACGCTCGGTTTCGGACTTGAACGTCCCTTCTCCAAAATCTACCCAGCGCCGCAGTCTCGCTCGCTCGAGCGAAAGCGAGGTCTGAGTTCAAAACTAGCGAAGAGAGAGAGAGAGAGAGAAGAAAAAGAGAGAGAAGAAAAAGAGAGAAAGCTCGAACGCTTTGAAATTCCTAAAAAGAAAGTCACACACACACGCACACACGCACACGCACACGCACACGGATAGAGAAAGGAAGAACATCGCGTCTCGTCATCGCTTTTCTTATTTTTATCTTTTTTCTCCTCGCAAAACGTCACAAACCCACACGCACCATTTTTTTTTCTTTTCCGGGAACACGCGCGCACGCACCGCAACGCACATGACGCGCGAATACCAGCAACAACAACCGCGCGGAAACGGCGGAAACGGCGGCGGCGGCGGCGCGACGACGACGGCAACGACAACAACAACGCCTTCGTCTTCGTCTTCGACGCGTTTGCGCAAGAGTAAATCGCTCTCCAATTTGTTGCAACGACAGACCGTTATCCGCAAAAACGACGACGACGACGACGACGAAGAAGAAGAAGAACAAGAACGAGAAGAAGAAGAGAGACGAAAAGAAGAGCGCGAGCACAAAATACGCGAGAGCAGCTCTAAAAAAGAGGAGACGCGCGAAACCACCGCCGCCGGTTCGACGGCCGACGACTTTGAGCGGGAAAGAGGAGAGAGGACGAACGAGGAGGACGGAGAGAAACCGATGAAACGCGTGGCGTCGATGAAGGCGATGATGCACGGGCGAGAGGAGGAGGAGGAGAACGCGGCTGCGCGGGCGCAGGCGGTGGAGGATTTTTTTGTCGCGGGCGAAACGACGAGGACGACGAGGACGACGAGCAGCGGTAGTAGCGGCAGGAAGAGAACGCCACCTGGTTCACCTCTGCGAAGGACGAATACGAGCGCAAAGTTGAGAGGGGGCGTCGTCGCGGGGTTGCGGAAGACGGCGACGATTCACTCGCACGCTTCGGTGTTAGATTTGATGCAGATGGACGAGACAAGGGAAGAGGAAGATCGGGCCGGGAAGTTGTTGGGACAGCTGCAAATATCTTCTCGGGAAGAAGAGGAGGCCGCTAAAGCTGAGAGAAGAAGAAGAGAAGAAATAGAAGGAGGAGAAACGACGACGACGGCGAATAAAGAGGACGATTCAAACTTAGTTTCCGCCGCGGGGCTGTCCAAAGATTATAAAGAAGCCGAATACGACGACTCGTTGAGGGAGATTATCGTCCCACCGTCGTCGTCGTTCCCAAAAGACTTTACCGTTTTGAGAGAGCTCGGGAAAGGTTTGTGTGGGACCGTGTATTTAGCTCGCTTGCACGATACGAAACAGTTGTTGGCGTTTAAAGTGATGCGAAAATCCAAGCTGGTTTCCGTCGGCGAAGAGAAGCACGCCGCGTACGAAAGGCACGTCCACATGGACGTGTCCAACGGCCCATTCATAGCTAGTTTGTTTCACTCCTACGACGATCCGACCGCGTATTACTTGCTCACGGAGTACGCGCCGTGTGGTGATTTATTTCAGTGTTTAGTCTATCACGGGTTACCGTCTCTTTCGGACGCAAAGGTGTACATCTCGCAAGTCTCCGCGGCTATCGCTTACTTGCACGTGAAAAAATACGTCTACAGAGATTTAAAACCAGAGAATATTTTGTTGCGAGCGAACGGCGACGCGTGTTTAGCCGACTTTGGTATGGCTAAGAAATTAGAAAGAGAAGACGAGCGCGCGTACTCGTTTTGCGGGACGAGCCAGTACATGTCTCCAGAGGTCATGAGCAAAAGAGGCTGTCGATTCGAAGCAGATTTGTGGAGTTTAGGCGTCTTAATATATGAATTGTGTTCGGGGGCGACGCCGTACGCGAATATCCGAGGAAACCACATGGAGTTATACGAAGCCGTTTTGAGCGTAGACATGAACGGCGGCGTGTGGTGTCCGCACTGGTTCGACGCCGATACCGTGGACATCGTTCGAAAACTTCTCCGATTAGACGAGTTAGCTAGACTAGGCGCCGGAGGCGGCGACGCCATGGACGCATATTTCTCCCACCCGTGGTTTCACAATGGCGATTTCAAGTGTGATTTGAAAAACGTCCTGCGAGGCGAAGTCACACCGCGGCTCAAACCGAGGAAACGGAACATCGTGTACGATTTAAGATTGCAAAATCAGTTGGAGTTGGGAAACGTTCCGTGGCTCGCGAGCGACGAAAGCGAAGAAAAGTTTGTGAACGTGTAAAGTGACTTGATGTAATATAATGTAATTAAAAGACAAATAAATGATGATGATGATGGGTGATTAAATACGCGAAGACTGTTTTTTGTATCTAATAAAAAATACCCGCACAACAACAACAAACAAACGAAAGATACAAACGAGCGCGCGCGCTCGAGAGAGAGAGAGAGAGAGAAACAAAAAGCTCAGCATGCACGCGTCTGAATCAAAAGATATTTGCGTGGCATACAGTCGAGCGAACAACATCGAGAAGAGCGGGAAGGAGGAGGAGGAGGAGGAGGAGGAAGATGACGTTCTCGTGCGAGCCTGCTGTGCCCGGGTGCGCAGAAGCCTGATCAGGCAGTTTCGCTGCGACAGCCCGAACGCGAGAGAAGCGATGCGTAAAGTTTTCGAGGCGATCGAAACAGAATTTAAACGATTTGGGAGGGAGATGAGAGAGGACGTGCAATCGGAGGAACGAAAACGGTGGCAAAAGGCCCTTCTCCAGGAGGAAAAACGAGGAGCAAGCGCCAAGAGAAGGAGACGAGGAGACGAGGAGACGAACGGGGAGAAAGAAACGAAAACCATGTCGAGCGAAAAGTTCAAGACGTCGATGGATGAGTTTTGCGGGGAAAAGTCCACGATGGAAAGTGCGATCGCGAATGCGCGTGCTTTTTCGTCGCCGTCGTTATCGTCTTCGTCGTCGTCTCCGAGAGAGCGGTCGATGATTTCGATCAATTAAAACAAGCTTTTCGTCGAGGATGAAGATCTCGAAGTTATCGATTTGGTGGACGCATCTTCGTCTTCGTCTTTATCCGACGAGAGCGAAGATCTCGATTGAGAGAGAAGACGCTCATAAAGGAATTTACAGTGTACAAAAGAGAAAGAAAGAGAAGAAGGGATGTGCGCATCCCAACGAACCGACCACGACGTCTCTTAGTGGGAGGAGAATGCGTTGTATAGCCTTTTGCGAAAAGAATTACACATCACTATTGGAACAACTGGAATCCGGCGTGAACTTCGTTTTCTGTCCACGATGTCCCGGAATTTCTACCGTCGCTTTGCCTCCTTTTACTGTTGGTCGGAATCTGAATCGCCGAAATCGTCTTTTTGTTATCGCCGGTTGCTAAAATTTTCAACTCTTCTCCTGGAATCGACAATAACAAATTTTTCACCAACCCGGTCGCTTTTTTGTCCGAACGACACTTGCTTATTTCATCCAGAGTGTTTACTAAAACGCTCTCCGTGATGCCTGGAATGCAAAGCATGGCGTGCGGGACTGATTTTGTAGTCCTCGCGTGTTTCGTTAAAACTTCGTAAATCAAACTTAAAAGTTCCGCCTGCAGGGAAGAATTCAAAGATTTGCTCAAAGCCGCAACGGCTGCAAAAACAATTTCGCCGCCGCAGGATTCCGCGAGCCCGTCGCCAATGCGCGGGTCCTGCGCAGAAGCGGCAGCAATTAAACCTCGACAGAACAAGATGGCTTTCGAAACGGTTTCTAAATCGTCAATTTTTAGTGCCAAAGTGCCCGCCTGGATGGCTATTTGAGCTATTTGCACATCGCTTTGCGAACACATCCAATCGATTAAGTGTTTGCCGCCAGCGACGGCGTCTTTTTCGGTATCGGTGGTAGACATGTTTTTCGTCCGCCGACCGAGAGTACCGTCTGGTGCGACGATGAGTTCTAATATCGAGCCCAACTCTCGAGAAATTTCGCGCAACGTGCGCTCAGAGTAAGCTTCGGCGACGAGCTTGGCGTAGGTGGACACATCCGACGATGCATCGAGAGCTTCACTCGTCGTTGTTCCTGGAGTCGAGGGATGCGCTTTATTTGTACCCGCCGCCGTCCAGCCAGCTTCCACGCGTCGGCATAAATCTGGCAGTATCGGCGCAACCAACGCTTGAAACCAAATCTGGCGAAACTGCGCGGGGCATCTCGATAATACTGGTCTTACGAATAAAAGTAACATCGTCCTCACTTGGTCGTCCCTTTGGGACTCTAAATCAGCAGATATGACTGTCTGCATCTTCTCCGCGATTGATGGGTTCGAATACGTCATCTCACTCGCGTGTAACAAAACCAAATTTATAATGTTCAAACTCGCGTCTCTTAACACGCGGAGCCAATCTCGAACAGAAACTACTTTCAGCTGGGTTACGATTTGATTTTCCGCCTGTTCCAACGCAAACTCTTTCAATTTCCCTGGTTTCAGCGAAGCCGCGTACTCTTCCCATGATGGTTGCAGCGACTCCGCTAAGTGCGCGCTGACCATTTGCGATTGTAGATTTGGCGTAAAAATTCTTCTCACGAGTCGGTGCATCTCCATCGCCAGAAGGATAGCCCATTCGATGTGTTCCGATATGAGACAGACGGAATCTTGTTGTTGTCGTTGCTGCTGCTGTTGTTCGCCTGGCGCTTCTTGCACAACTTTTTGCGCGCTGCCGCCCGGTAAACATCGTCGCATGCACCGTTCGAGCAACTGCACGTCGTGGAATAGATCCCAGTGTACGTTAGAAAGTTGCTCTTGCTCTTGCTGCTGCGCCACAAACGCTTCCGGAGTAATTAAATTTGCCATCAGCGGTAAAACCGCGCCATTTTCCACGCTGTACCATCTGCTTTTCACTGGCGTTAATAACCAATCTAGGACTTGGGTTACTCGTTCTGGACCGCTCGGCGTCGCCACCGCTAACAAAGCTTCGGCTAAAGTCCCTCTCTCCGCACCGGTCAAGTTGCCTGCGGAGCGGAGACTTTCGACTTGTTCCGCCAACGGTTCTAGGTGCGGGTTGAGCGCCTGTTAGTCATTAAAAAGATAAAAAGCAGCGCGTCAGTACATGCTTTGAATGTCGTTGTAGTTTACGATTCTGTTCGATGGCAATAGGAGGAGGAAGACAAAAGAAAAAGTAGGAAAAATGTAGCGCTTTCTCCGATGGGAAACATCAATCTCTTCGTTGAAGACATTATTGAAACATCAAAGAGGAAAGGGCTAGTTTCAATCTCTCGCCTTTGCATAGCTCTGTCGCGGTTGCAATACGCCGCGAGAAAGTTTTAAGAAGACGATTCGGATAGAACAAAAGAGAAAAAAATGTAATCTCACAACAAAACAGAAAAAAAAAAGTTTCATACCTCTGGCACCGTCACGCAAATATTCAACATCGCCGAACATATCTTCTGTCTCGCCAATTGCGTCCTCTTCACTCGAGCTTTACCTCGGACAGGTGGCGCGGAGACGTCCTCTGCCGATACCGTACCGAGCAAATCGAACAAGTTTTTCACCAACAAGGGCGCCAAGTTCGGTCGCACCAAACCTATGCGTCCAAAACACTCTAAAATTTTCGCGTATTGCGCTAAACTTTGCGGTCCTAATCTGATCCCGCCATCACTTTGAGACGATTGTGCGGTCATCCCAAGCGCTTTCGCGACTAATTTTTCTATTTCTATCACCACGCTGGATGCTTGCGGTTCTTCTATGGGCAAAACGAGCATGACGCACTCCGTGAACGATTGGACGCCTTCTAAAATACACGCTTTGCCTTCGTCTCCCGAGTCTCCTCCTCCGTTTGCAGTGGTCGCCGGTGATACGCTCTTCAACCATTCCAGAACCCCATCGACAGTCTCTAGCAACTTTCTCGATGCACTTTGCGGGTCCAGATTTGCGCAAAGTTTTATAACCTCCATGACTTTCGCGCGATCGACTATCCATTGCGTTTTCAACTCCTCGAACGTTTCAAATGCGTCTTCCCATTGTTCTCTCTCTTTGGCTATTTGCGTGCCAGACGGATCCATGCCGCCGGCTAAACCACCACCAGCGCGAAGCCACGAGACGCAATACTCTAGCAAAGCTGGAACGGCACCGGGTGGGAGAACGTTTAAAGATGTTGCAGCTGATGGTGAAGACGAAGACGCCGGTGCCATTGACGACGAAGTTGTCATCGCGTGTACTTTCTTCGGCACGGTTGCACCGTTTGCGCGCAATAACGCCGTCCACGCGCCCAGCACCGTCTCCAATGACTTCAAGTTGGGAATCCTAACTAACATAGCTAAGCGTTCAAGCAGCGCGACCACTAGCTCAAGTTGTTGTTGCTGCTGCTGCTCTCCACGACTTAGCATTTGCAAAACCTGCACCGACGCCGCTTGGCATGCCAATTCGGCACACTGCTCGTATGCATCCGCGTTGTCCAATGCGTTGTATTCTTGCGCTAAAACGACATCTAAATGTGCCACCACTGCGCGAACGCACGAAGATACGGCCATAAACACGACCGCTCGATCGTCTTGAGGAACATCATCTGGTAATGGTTTGCGCGTGAGAACGTGTTTAATGGCTGATGCTGCTGGAGCTCGGCACGCGGATTCGTTCGTGTTGCTCTGTTTCGAGAAACGACAAAAAAAGAAGAGGAGGAGGAGGAGGAGGAGGAGAAATTATCGTCGATGTAGTCAGTAAGGTTGCACACACAGACACGCGCGAGGACGGGTGGAAAGAAAGTAAATTGCACGAAAAAGGATGCCTCGGAAACGTGTTTATGATTTTGTATCCTCACTTTGGATGTTCAGATGGTTGATCCAAAACTTTGCGTATCGTCACCGGCGGCGCGAGAAGCTTTCCTTTTTAAAACGCGACTTGTGAAGAAAAGACGAGAGAAAAGCGGTACAAACAAAATTAGACGCACCAACAAAGCCACGCAGCAAATATCCACCAACCCACTCCTGACTAGCGGGACTAACGGAGCCCACTCCGCGTACACGCTGACAGCCTCTAAAACCGCCAAGGCGCAATTTTCAGACGCTTTCTGCATCTCTAACGATGCAAAGTTATTGTTATTGTTGCTACTACTACTAAAATGTCTCTCCCACGCCTCTCGCATGGCGCGCGTCACCTCTCCAATCGTTTGCGTCATTCCGCCTAATAAATCTCTCACATTGTCCGCAAAAACCTCATCCGAATGCAACGCCACGTCCTCGGCCACGTACCTCGCGATGATTGCCCCTAATTCGCACTCGTACGCATCCGTCGATCGTAACATCCTCGCGATGGTTTCGCTAAACGCGATCCACGCCGTCGAGCCTTCTCGCTTGATAAACTCCGCCGTAATCTGCGCAACTTTCGACTTCAACGGGTACGGTACTTTAGACCCACCTCGAGATGTCAACTGTAACTCGTTCGAGATTATGTTCATGAACTCATTCTTAACCATCGCTTCTTCTTCGCTCTCTCTCGCCGCCGGCGTCGGCGTCGACGACGACAAAAGTCGTTGCAAAATCGAGTACCCGAAGTGCCTCTTCTCAATCGCGTCGTCCTCTTCCTCGTTGCTCTCACCACCTTCTCTCTCGATTAACTTCTTCGCGATCGCGATCGACGCGTTGATATCGATCGGAGTCCGACCGCTGCCATCGTCGTCGCGCTTCTTCTTGGCCGTTGTTAATTCGTCCAGTATGGCGGAAAGTTTGTTCATTCGCGCTTGTTTCTCCGACAAAAAGGTTTCTCCTCCGCTTCTTCTTCCGGAACTGGAAAAGTGCGAAGACAACTCCGCGTATAAAATCTCCGCGCGGCGGTTATTGTTGTGGTGGTCGTAATTCGACGTCGTCATTCCGTATGAAAAAGTGTCTTCGCTCTGTCGTGTCTCTCGTTAAACTTTCTTCGCATATCGCGTTTCTTCGCGCTGATTTGATGTGGTACTTTTCGTATCGCGCGCGGTGTGATGAAAATGACATCGCCGGCGAGAAAACCCTAAACCCTAAACCCTAAACTACAAAAATGACCAAAACCCTAAACACCTTGTTTTTCACACAAACCACATTACTCTTCCTTCACATAAAGCGCACATACACACGCACGCACACGCACACGCACACGCGCGCGGAGATAAATACACTCGTCGTTATCGTCGTTCTGTTTTCTAACGCGTGATCTCGTCGCGTCGTAATAATAATCTGTATCTAAACACAGAGAGAGAGAGAGAGTTTTTGTTGTGGTCCATAACGTTTTATCCAATGCATTCGTCATCGACTTCTTCGCTGCTGCTTCTCGGAAGCGGCGGCTTTGCGGCGACATCCTCGAGCGGCGGCGGTGGCAGAACGACGAGCACGAGTCGAATGTTATCGTCGTCGTCGTCGTCGTCTCGATGGTGTCGATCTGCGCGTTTTGCGGCGAGTAAAGCGAGATCGTCCGAGAGGACCAAGCGGGGCGTGCACTTTTTGACCATTCGAGCGATGGCGAAGAAACCTAACAAGGACCAAAAGTTCGATTGGGAGGACGATTTGGACGATTTCGTACCGGCTGGGAAGGCGAAGAAGAATAAGAAAGTGGCCAAGGCGAAACCGCAATCCGCGCCTGCCGCACAGGCTGCTCAGGCAGCTTCTTCTTCTTCTCCTCCGGCAGCCGCGAGCGCGGCTGACGGAGCCGAAAAACTCGATTGGGAGAACGAGGATTTCGTACCGCCTGGGAAGGCGAAGAAGAATAAGAAGAAGCAGAAGCAGACGCAAGCAGCAGCGGCCCCGCCACCTCCACCGACTCCTCCACCGACTCCTCCTCCTCCATCACCGCCACCAAGAGAAGAAGAAAAACAAGAAGAAAAAGAGACTCCGGCGGTAGTTGCGGAAGCGGCGGCGGCTGCAGCAACTACAACAACCGAAAAGAAGCAAGAAGATAATGAAGGCGGAGAAGGAGAGGAAGAAGACGAATTCGCGCGGAAGAAGCGATTGGCGCAGGAGAAGAAAGCGGCGCTTCTCGAGGCGAAAAAGAGAGAATACGAGTTGGCCCAGAAAGAGGCGAAGGAGATGGCGGAGCAAGCGGCGATGGCGCAGGCAAAGAGAGAGGAAGAGGAAAGTGCAAGCGCAGCTGCAGAGGCGGAACAGGCTGAAAAGGAGCGAGAAGAGGAGGAGGTGCGAGCGGCGAAGGAGAAGGACGCGGCTGAAAAGGCGAAAGTATTGGCAGATGCAGCGAAAGCGAAGGAAGCCGCCGCCGCCGCCGCCGCCACCCAAACAACCAACGAAACTGATGAAAAACCAGCCACACAGAAGAGAAGCAAAGAAGACTACATGATTCCGGAGCATCTCAAAGACATTTTCGCGAACGATAAGAAAAGATCGTTAAAAAGAACCGCCGGCGCGGTTACCACCGGCGTGAGAGTTGAAAACCTTAAAAAGACGTTTACGCAACAAGAGGTGTTATCGGATGTCACTTGGGATTGTAAAAAAGGCGAACGCGTTGGTCTCGTCGGATGGAACGGTGCCGGGAAAACGACGCAGCTGAAAATCATCATGGGTGAAATTGAACAAGACGAAGGCGAGGTGCTGTTAGCGAATAACGTGAAAATCGGCTACCTGACGCAAGAGTTTGAAGTGAAAGGCACGAACACGGTGAGAGAGGAATTTTTAGCCTCGTTTGGCGACGAAGCGGAAGTTTTAAAAAATCTCGAACGCATACAGAAAGCGTTAGAGGACAACCCGAGCGCGGAGTTGACGCAGCTATTAGTTGATAAATTGAACGAATTACAACGTCAAGCCGATCGCATGGATTTGTTCAACATGGAAAGAATGATTGATAAAATCATGCCCGAATTAGGCTTCGTTCCAGAAGATAACGATCGATTAGTCTCTTCCTTTTCTGGAGGATGGCAAATGCGCATCTCTGTCGGGAAGATTTTGTTACAAGAACCGGGTCTGTTATTGCTCGATGAACCGACCAATCATATCGATTTGAATACCATCCAATGGTTAGAAAACTATTTGAAAAACGTGGACGTTCCTTTGGTGTGCGTCTCGCACGATCGCGAATTTCTCGATCAAATCTGTAACAAAATCGTCGAAGTCGAGCGCGGCGTTGCGACCACGTATAAAGGCAACTACTCCGACTATCGAAGAGAAAAAGAAACGAAAGCGATGCAAACGTACGTGGCGTGGGAGAAATGGAACAAAGAAGTCACGAGACAGCGAGAGCTGATTCAGAGATTAGCTGGAGGTGGTCAATCTGGACGAGCGACAGCGGCACAAAAAGCGTTGGATAAGCTCATGGAAGATCCCGTCGTAAAACCTTGGGAAGAGAAATCGAGACGCTTCAGATTCCCAGACGCTCCTAGATCATCTCAAATTGTCGCACAAGTTCGCGGGTTAACGCATGGATATGACGAGAAAACGTTGTTCGAAAACGTCAACTTACAAATCGACCGATCCGAACGCGTCGCCATGATCGGCGACAACGGCTGTGGTAAGTCGACAATGATGCGTTTGATCCAAGGCAGAGAAGCGCCTAAAGCTGGTGAAGCACGCATAGGCGATAAAGAGTTGTGCAAAGTGAATTATTTTTATCAAAATCAAGCGGAAGATTTAGACGGGGACGTCGGCGTTCTCGAAACTTTAGTCCGAGCGGCGCCGGATGAACCTCTGAACCAACTGAAAGCGTTGCTCGGGCGCATGGCGTTCAATACGAGTTACCACGACCGACCGGTGAGCTACTTGTCCGGAGGTGAAAAGGCGCGATTAGCTTTAGCAAAATTTATGGTCACGCCAGCGAACGTCTTATTTCTGGATGAACCGACCAATCACTTGGACATTCCGTCTAAACAAATGCTCGAGGAGGCGTTGCAATCGTTCGAAGGCACTGTCCTCGCCATTTCGCACGATCGATTTTTCTTGAGACAAATAGCAACTCGGGTCTTGGCTTTCGATGAAGGTAAAATTACCGACTACGAAGGCGATTACGCGTATTATTTAAGCAAAAATGATAAAGCCGGGACTAGAGACCAAATTTTGACCGCCAAGAAGAAAGAAATTGAAAAGACGCAAATCGTCGCGAAGAGTAAAATGAGCAAAGCGGAAAAGGCGAAATTGAAAAAAGAGAAAGCGAAAGCGTTTGGAGGTGGTAGCGGAAAAGCAAAGGCGAACAAAAATGCCGGGAGATGGAACTAGCGAACAATGTGGTGTATTTAGAAACTCAATTTTACCGTTTACGAACGTACTTACTGCTTAGCGCAAATATTTTCCTAATTCCTAAAGTTTCTTACTAAAGCTCATTTTCCAGAGGGTAAACTAAAGGGCATCTTCCTCTTCCCGTTGCCACAAAAACCGCAAAAAGGCGTTTCACAGGTCTTCATCACTTTGGACGAGTAAAACTGCTGTTCTCTTTGCTGTTGTTGCTGTTGCTTTGTTCCATCGTCTTCTCCTTCGATGGTATCTTCGTTGATTGCACTAGTATCTGGATTCGCGTGCGCGGCGCCGCTCCCTATGGCGACGTCCATCGAATGCGCGTTTGCAATTTTCTTACTGGGAATGTGCAATTCCGGGACGGTGATTCCATCGCCTTCCTCGGATGCGTAATAGCCATATTTTTCTTTTGCGTCGATGATTTTCTTCACTGTTGACTCTTTGTTCTCTTCCACCGGGTAATTTTTGCCGTGGATGCTCACAATCAACTGCTTTCTTCCGTTTTCCTCGCCTATGTTTTCAGTAGCGGAAGAACCATTGAACGTCGTTCGACAAAATCGAGAAATATCAGCTTTCGTGATCGTACTCACGTGACCGGCTACGTCTCTCGCTCGGTGAAACTGATACTTTCGATTTTTCAAATGCGCGAAATACCTTCCAGATTGTTCTCGCAAATTCGCATCTTCCGCTAACAACTCTTCCATCAGCGACACGCGTTGTTTGTTGAACTCCTCATCACTTAGATTTTCAATTACGGATGGAAACGCGTCTAAAAAGCATTTGATTCGTTCCGATACGAAAGACGGCGCGTGGAATGCGCTTTCTACCAGGATGTTAAAGCCTAATATTTCGTTCGAAGATTCGAAGTACGCGGAAACAACGTATCCTAAACTCTCTTTCGTTCGCAACTGGTCAAATATCCTCTCCGACATGAATTGTTCGCAGAGTAAAGCGATGGCTCTGGATGCGCTGTTCGATGGACCTATTTGGTAATAATGCATAATCGCAGAATTCACTTCGTCTTTGTTTACGGCGTTGACGTGGATGGAATGGTTTGTTCCTGGTGGAAGGTTGACGACTCGAGAGAAGACCAACGCTTTGTTGTTGTTGTTGTTGCTGCTGCTGCTGGAAGTAACTTCTCCTTCTGCGGCGTTGACGAGTAACTGTTTCAAACTGTCGCCAAGTTTCGTCGTCATAGGTTCCGTGATGTTTCCAACTAACAAACCTTCTATAAATACGTTCTGGAAGAATTTTTTGCCGTATTGAATCACATCCTCGGACGTGACTTGCTTCAAAACGGCAACTTTCTCCTCTAAGCTGTGCTCTTTTTCATGCTTCAACAATCTCGAAAGAATAGCGCAATGCGATCTGACTTTAAGAACCATGTTTTGCATGTCTTGCAGCGCCGTCTCTTTGACTTTTTGAAACCGGTCTTCGTCATGAATAAACGATTGATCGGCGGACGCCGCTCTTCTAAAATACGCCAAGGCGAGTTCCGAGATTGTATCCGACCACCCATCAAACCTAAACGAAACGCCGGTGGATTGCGCCAATACGTGCACAGAGCACTCATTCGCGGCGACATGCGCCGGATAATAGATGTCTTTGTTCACCGAATCCTGGAGCATAAGCGCGAGCATTTTTAAGCACATGGTATCGCGAATGCTTCCTTCGACGAGTAAATTGGCGTTGAAATACATGCTCGCTTTCGGTTGCGTCTTGAACTCGCGGCATCCGAGTTTAGCCCATAAACGGAGCACTCCACACTCGTTGTAGATAATTTTCGGAGTGACTTCGAGCGCCGCGTGACTGGTAGTGTCGCTTCCGTTGACTAGAAGAAGACGATTCTCGTCCTCGTTGTGCATGCTCAAATCTTTGGGAATGAACCTGTTCTTGCTCGGAAATCCAAGTTCGTTTGCAACATTTTGCATATCTTGAGCGTCCGAAGTCGAACCGGTGTATTTGAAAGACTCGACTTCGTACGGAAACTTCACCCATGGTTCAATAGTGGCCGCGTCGTTTCCTTTATACTCCGAACTCGCTAAAATCACTAAAACGTTCTCCGGCGTGAGCATCGACAACACCGCGAGAATCTCCTTTTCATCGTACTTTTGCCAGTATGAGTCGCCATACAACACGTTTTCCGGGCTAAACCTTCTAACATCGGACACTAATCTTTCCACAAACTCGCACGCGTGTTCAGACTCCGAATATTCAAATTCAATTTGCGAAATTTGTTGCATCTCTTCGTAAAATCGAGCGCCGTCCGAAGGTAACAGTGTTTCTATTCGGCGTAAATACGTAAAGAGGATGAAGAGAATATCCTCCGTCCGCGCCGCGCCTCGTTCGGTCAACTTGATCGATACCGACAACAGCGCCGAAATGCTCGTGTCATCTAAACCGCCTCGACTTACCCCCGCGCACAACTCCGAACACAAACCTCGTTTTCGCAACGCCTCGAAGCACGATCCTTCGCCTTCGTGCCCTAATAACGTTTCAATAAAATTAACAGACTTGGAGAGATAATTCCGGTTAATCTTTGAAGATAATTGAAATACAAACGTCAACTGCGTCCCGGTTTTTACCTGAGACGTTTTGACGAATGAAGGGACGAGATGCGCGAACGGTTGGCCGTACATCTCGCTCAAATCCACCTCATCGATTCTCTCGAATTGAGCGACGTATTCGTCGACAAGTTTACTGTTGGTATCGTTATCCTCATCAGTACTGATTCTTTCTTTCTTTTCCTCTTCTTCCGCTAGAGATAAACTCCCAAACGTATTTGGACTGAGAACCATCTCCTCTAATTCCTCCAACTCTTCCGCTCCGCACACGACTACGCTCATCCTCTTCGCGTGATAATGCTCCTTAAAATGTCTCTTCAACGCTTTCCTCGCGCCATTCTCCTCCTTATATGCCTCCGATTCAGTCAACGACTGCCGGTTCCCCCACCCAAACTTCCTGTACGGATGCCCCTCGATCGCTAAATCTGCCAACAAAAGCTCCATCCTCACCCCGTCGCTATTCACCACTCTCTCAAACTCGCTCTCAATAGCCGTCACTTCGCGTTCGAGCGCTCGTTCCAAAATCAACGGCTCCGTAAAAAACTTGCTAAATATTTCAACCCCTTCCTTTAAATGCTTCGGGTGCACGTCAAAGTGAAACACCGTCTTCTCCGTGTCCGTGTACGCGTTTTGTGACCCCCAATTTCGGCTCAGCCACTCGTCGAAGAAATTTTCCGACGCGTGCGTCCTCGTCCCCATGAACACCATGTGCTCTAAAAAATGCGATAAACCGTGAAAGTTTTCCGGGTCGGACAAGTACCCGACGTTCACTTCTACCGCGCACGCGGCCGTCTTCAATCCTTCTTTTGGGTTTTCTCCTTCCTCTTCTTCTCCGTCTCCTTCCATCGAAGAGGACGACGTCATCGACGCGTCGTCGTCGTCCGATCCCGACGATTCCTCTTCGTCTTCCGATTCCATTTTTTCATCGTCTTCCCCGTCGTCGCCGCCGCCTCCGTTCGCGTCCGAAGTCAAAGCGCCGCCCAACAAACTCTTATCGCTGATGAGCAAAACGCGCAACCCGTTTTTTAATCGCAGGTGTTTGAATTTTCGCTCCGAATCGACGTAGGTTTTCGGTTTGCGTATCGAATCGTTCTCGACGACATTCATTCTTTTTTTTTTGTCTCGCGTTTTTTTATGTGGTCGTTTTGCGGTGTAGCAACACACGAATAATCGACATCATCAAACGTTGTTATTATTATTAGCGTTTGCAAAGGACGAGACGTTCTTCTTCTTCTTCTCTCTTTTTTTCGTTCATACGTCGTCGTCGTCGTCGTAAAGAAGAAGAAGAAGAAGAAGAAGAAGAAGAACATCCACGCTCTCTCGGCACTTTTTTTTTTCTCTAAAAACGCCTGCAAATGTCTTCTTCCAGATCTTCTTCCGAGAAGAAGGACGACGACGAGAAGGAGAAGGAGAAGGACGCGACGACGGAGAAAACGACTTTGAGGCGCGCGCGAGTACGAACTCTCTCGGAGTCGTTTTTTCGGTCGTCTTTATCGTCGTCGTCGTCTCCTCTTTCGAACAACGGGTCGGTAAAAACGCATCGTCGTCGTCGTCGCCGTCGGGATATTTTCGCATCTCGCATGTGATTCAAAAATAAAATACGAGTTGAAAGAGCGCCGCGCGTCCGTTTTGGAAGCGGCGCGATTGAGAGAGAAAAAGACGAGGCGTTGCGAACGCGGGAGGAGGAGCTGAGAGAGGTCAAGTGCGAGTTGGTGAAGTACGCGCCGACGCCTTTGTGGAAGGTTTTGACGGACGCGCAGTACCGAGATGTATTCGAGAAACATATTTTATCGAGGTTGGACGAGTTGTCTTTTCGAGTGTTTCGAGGGGTGAACGCGGAGAGTCGAGGCGCGATTAGACGAGCAAAGAGGGAGGTAAATGATAACGTGTTCATGGTCACAAGCAGGCCATGTGACGGCAATCCACCAATGCAGCTTAGTCGTATAAAAAACGAGCAAGTATATCATAAAAAGCGAGCGCAGTATCATTTCTGCGGTGAAGCAGCTCGTTCGGGAAACCTCGAGTTGCTTCGTTGGTTGCGAGTGGAAAAAAAGTTTGATTGGAACTGTTGGACGATCGAAAACGCAGCTTCTTGCGGCCATCTTCACATCGTGAAGTATTGCATGGAGCAGAAGTGCCCAAGTTGTAGGTTCGCGTGCGCATTTGCAGCCCGAAGCGGCCATCTCGACATTCTCAAGTACTTGCACGAAACCGGCGCGCCTTGGGATTCGAGAACTTGCGCCTACTCTCGCGAAAGAAACCACCTCGAGTGTCTACTCTACGCGTTGGATAACCGCTGTCCAAACGACAAACACTAAATTCGTTAGTAACCAACCGATGTTCTGCGCCGCATCGATGAGAAAGAAAGAGAGACAAAGAGAGAGAGAGATGCACGCATTCGTAAGATGCGCATATTTTCATCGAAAGAAGAGAACAAACACGCGCTTCAGAAAAAAACACACGCTTTCCTTTCTTTTAACGTGCGCGAGCGAGCCGAGAGATCACGCATGAGCACCAAACCCATCTCTTCCTCCGTCTCTTCGTCGTCTTCGTTGTCGTCGCCAACCCGTTTTCGCGCGGCGCAAAGGAGAAGAAGAATAAGACAACATTCCATCGTCACTAAAGCTTCATCATCACCGTCGGAAAACGCGGATTTAGTTGCAAACTTGAACTCTGCGTTTTCCATTCCATCTTCCGTCTCGTTCGAGTGCGATTCGTCCCCGTACGTCTATTTGACGCACAAGAACGGATGCACGGCGAAAGTGTACTTGTTTGGCGCGAATTGCGCGAGTTGGACGCAGCCGAGCGGCGACGAAGTTTTGTTCGTGAGACCGGATGCGAAATTTGACGAGTCGGTGCCCATCGCGGGCGGGATCCCGATATGTTTCCCGCAATTCGGGATGAACGGTCCGATGTCGCAACAGCACGGGTTTGCGCGAAACATGCGATGGGAAGTCATAGGCACTTCCGCGGATGTTAATCCGGACGATCCAGAACCGGCGGTGATGTTGTCGCTGAAATCGAACGAGGAGACGAAAAAAATGTGGCCGCACGACTTTGAGTGCACGTACGAGGTGACGCTGAGGAGAGATAAGTTGAAGTGCGAGTTTTGCGTGAAGAATTGCGCGGAAGATTTGAAAGATGAGTTGGAGTTTACCGCGGCGTTGCACAGTTACATAGAGGTGGTGGACGCGACGGATTCCGAGAACGTGTACGCGAAAGGGAACTTGAAAGGCAAGTCGTACATGGACAAAGAAATAGATGCAAAAAACCCACCGTTGCTGACGTACGATAAAGACAGAGTGACGTTTGGTATGAAATTAGTGGACTCCATATTCTTGAACACGGATTCGGAAATGCTTTTACACGTCGGTAACGGTGCCGCGGTGAGCGTGGAAAACACGGCGGGATGGAGAGACTTTGTGGTGTGGAATCCGCACCAAAATATGCCGCAGTGTTATAAACAATTCGCGTGCGTCGAGAACGCGTGCGCCGTGAAGCCAGTGGTTCTGCCGGGAGATGGATACGTCTGGAAGTCAGAGATGAATTTGACGGTGGTGACTTTATGATCGAATCCTTCCAACGTGTAAAAAAATGCTGTGCGCTCTAAATTTAGATTTTGACATGACTATATAATACTCGCGAAACTATTTATTCCCTCTTTTTCTTCTCTCTCTCTCTCTCTCTCTCTCTCGTGCATTCCTTCACCATCAAACGCGTCCTCCGTCTCAAATTTCATCTCCTTTATTCTTTAGAAAGTAACCTCGCCACTGCCCAACCAGCGAACATCCCGATGGACAAATATAAAAACGTTTCCGGCGCTTGCGAGACGAACTCAAAATCCTCCGTCAGCGATTTGCGTTTTGACTGTAAATCGCTCAATTTGTTCTTGAAGTCATCGCAGCTTTCTTGAATCTTCGAGTATTCCTCGTTTACCTCGATCAAGTTCCCAAGGATTCTGTGATAATATCGTAAATACCTGTCGTTTTGGAAGACTGAATCGGATAAAGGTAACTTTTCTTCAGCCGCGGTAGTTGACCGCTGTTTTCTGCGCCTTTCCCTTTCTTCGTCGTCGAGACCGTTTACCCAAATTTCAGCGCTACCGTTATTATGAGCGACCGGCTCGACGGCGTCGACGAAGCGCGTTTCGTGGTTCTCGCGTCGAGAAGGCATTTATGTATTTGTATAAATATACGCGCCTCTCTTTTTTTTGTGAAGCTCGAGGAAGAAAAAGAGAGAGAAGATTTCTATTTTTGGTTCTCTACTCTCTATAATCTGTACCGATTTTTGACCTTGCACACTAAGACGGTAATATCATCCTTCTTACCACCGCTATACACCATGTCGAAATGTTCCGTAGCCGCTAAACTATAAGGCGTCGTTCTTGAACGATCGTTCGCGTGTTCAAACGCTTTTTGGGTCAACTCCTTGGCGCACGCATCGACTTCTTTCTTATTTGAGAACGCGTGATTGGAACCGAGCAGCGACGACGACGTTGATGCGGAGGTGGAGGAGCTAGACTTGATTCGGTTTTCAATTATTGACAGAATCTCTTTTTCAGAAACGTTATCCCACAAGCCATCAGTACCGACGACAATAACATCGTCGTTTTCTAAGAAAAAGGTGGACAACATAGCGTCCGCCGGCGTATCGGTAGCCTCGTGGTGACCGAGTTGAAACGGGCGACCAAAATCGTGTTCCTGAGGAGGAGAACGATACGCGATGAACCTTTCCACCTTCTCCGCGCCGCCATTTTCGTTGTTGTTCGACGAGTGTAGACCGGCGGCGATACCATCAGAAGATGACGACGACGACGACGACGACGACGAAGCGCCTGAACTCAATCTGGCAACCAGATAGCCGCTATCGCCGATGTTCGCCGCGTTCAACACGCCCAATCGCGAGTCTAAAGTGAGCAATACGCACGTCGTGGAACCTTTCACATTCTTTTCCGTGACGGCATGGAACGCTCGTTCAAGCATGAACGATGGATCAGAAGTAGATTTTGGAGTTTCTGAAGAAGATGAAACAGAATCCGACGACGACGACGACGACGACGACGACGACGACGACGACGCGGCATCATCGGCGGATATCGATCCTTCTTGGACTTTTGTAGCGCTCATAAACGTCTTCGCGGCTTCTCTCAACAGCGCTCTGGAATATAAACCAGCATCCACGCCTTCCCACCTCCACATGTACACGCCATCTGCGACGCCTAACGACAACTCGTTGCTATCATTCGCATCGTCTTTCTTCGTCTCGATGAAATAGGCGTCCTCGCCGCCGTACCCGAACGATTTCGACATTTTCGCCCTCGCGCCTTCTTTTATCTTATCTTGATGAGGAATCGTCGCCGCGCCAACATCAAAGACGAAGTCACCCATTTCTCTTCGCATTTTTGTCCTTTGCTCTCGTTCTAGCGCGACTTCAAAGTCATTCTTCACCGTCGTCGCTTCCAAATCTCGATTATACGGTGACACCGTATCGTCCGCGTCGGACGGACCAAACCAGTCTCGACACGTAAACTTATACGACTCGTTCGTTTTCTCGCACTTGACGCCGATATCTTCTAAAAACCACCCTCTCCCGGTCGACGTGCTATCTGGCAACAACCTCACCCTCGCCCTTCGAATCGGTCCTAAATGCGCCGCCACCGCCACCCGAAACGGTAGCGTCGACCCTCTCGCGAATCCCGGCGCGTCCCCCGCCGTGTACTCTAAATCAATCGGATACGTAATCCCATCCTGCCCTATCAAAATCACGTTCACTCTCCCCGACGTCCCGGCGCCTCTGCACGCGCCCGTCGTCACGTCCAATCGATAGATGGCGTTTGCAAACGACGACGTCGCCGCGGATGTTATGGTCGTCACCGAAGCCGCCAACGGTTCGCCCGTGTTGAGTATATCGTGACCGACTGCAGACGTAAAGAGAGATAAAACGAGAAGACGCGAAGTCGGTGAGTTGATGATGCAAAATAAAACTCCGCTGCTTTTGTTCTTCGCGACGATAACGAATGAATGAATGAATGAATACATTACGCACCTTGATACTGCCTCCGATATCCAAAATCCGGCGTGATGAAACTTTCGTTCACCACCGGGTCCGTGTTCTCCGAAGAAGAAGCATCGTAATGCCGTTGAAACTTTTGAGAGGCGTTGTTGTCATCGTTCTCGGCGTTCGCATCATCGCTTCCAAAACGACGATAAAGTCTTCTCGCGAACAAAGGAGACTCCTTCTCGGGAGCAGCAGCAGCAGCAGCGGTCGTCGTCGTCGTCGTTGGAACTCCCCCGCCGTCGCTTCTTCTTCTTCTTCTTGGGGAAAAATCATCGCGCTCAAAGGAAGAAGAAGAATGCGAACGCTCCGGATTTTGAGACGATGACCACCACGTCGTCGTCGCCGAAAAAGCGTTTCTTCTTCTGCTTCTTCTTCCGAGGAGGCGCAGCCGCGAGAGGGACCACATCTTCTTCTTGGTCGTCGCGCGCTCGCGCTTCTCTCTCTCTCTCTCTCTCGCGCGCGTTCGCGCGCACTTTTTGTCAAACAACAAAGTGGACTCATGGAGTTTAGGGTTTAGTGTCTTTTGTATGTTTAGGGTTTAGTGTGATACCCTAAACAACAAAAAACCGTTGTTTTTAGGGGAAATTTTGTGTGACTCTCTCCAGAGACGCACGCGCGATACGATACGATGATGACGATGTCGACGACGCTTCCAAACGCTTCCTCCTCCCCCTCTTCGAACAACAACAACAACGCGCGACCGCGCGAGCGCGACGAGCTCCGCGAACTCTCTCAGCTCTTGAAAAAGTACGCCGGGCATTCCTCCAACACTTCTTCCGATTTGGAAGAGCGACGGAGAGCATTGTTTCAAAGGTATATACACACATGTATATGAAGATCTTTTAACTGACTTTCGCATCATCAAAAACACCATCACAGGATCATCCGAGCGCTGACGGCGAACATCGACGCGTCCTCGCTCTTCGCGGACGTGCTGATGAACGCGGCGACTGGGGACATCGCGACGAAAAAAATGTTGTACCATTACATCGGCGTGTACTCGGACACCTCGAAAGAGAGCGAAGAACTGGCGATGATGACGATCAATACGTTACAGAAGGATTGTAAATGCGAAGATCCAACGATCAGAGGGCTAGCGATCCGGTCGATGACGAGTTTGCGGAGCAAGAGTTTAGCGGAGTATTCGATCGAGTGCGTGAAGGAAGGGTTGCGGGATCCGCATCCGTACGCGAGGAAAGCGGCGTGTCTCGGGTGTTTGAAAGTGTACCGATTGTGTTTTTGCAGCGGCGATTCTTCTTCGGAAGGAGGAGGAGGAGGAAGAAAAGGAAAAGGAGACGACGTTTTGAGCGGTTTGTTTATGGAATCGGGGATATTAGCGATGGTTGAGAAACTTTTGTTGGAAGATCGAGACGCGAACGTCGTCGCGAACGCGTTGGTGACCGTCGTGGAAATCTTTGGAGAATCGGACGAGCGATTACAAAACGCGGCTTTACTCACGGCGTTGACGAACAAAATTCGCGACTTTGGCGAGTTGTCGCAACATTTAGTCTTGAAATTGACGTACAATTACGCCGTCTTGGCGAACGACGACGACGACGACGGGAAGGAGGAGGAGGCGAAGAAGAAGAAGAGTGGTAGAAAAGTACCGCCGTTGCCGGACGACGTGAAGTACCAGTGGATGAACAGTCTGGAGTCGCGGATATCCTCGCCGAATTCGTCCATAGCTTTAGCCGCCTCTCGAATCTTTATCGAGTTAACAAAAAATGATCCGTCCACGCACCAACGCGTGTACGAACGCATTAAACCGTCTCTGTTGACGTTAGCGACCGCGCAAACGAGCGGCGTCGAAACGTCCGCCGTCGTTTGGGCGCACCTGAAGCTCCTCGCCTACCGCGCGCCGATCGCGTTCGTGACGGATTACAAATCGTTTTACGTCCGAGTCAACGCAGATTCGTTCGAAATTAAACGATGCAAACTGAGAACGTTATCGTTGATTGCGGACGCGCAAAATTGCGCTAAAATCGTCGACGAGTTGTTTGAATACGTCGACGACGTGCAGGACGAACACTTTGCGAGACTGGCGATGAAAGCCATCGGTCGCGTGGCGAGGAAGAAAAAAGAAAGTTTCGCGATGATGAATGCGGAGAAGAGATTGATGGTGACGAATAAAATATGCGAAATGTTCCTGGAAACGACGTCGCCGAGCTCGAAAGCGGATAGTTTAATCGAAATAGGTTTGTGTTTGCGACAGTGTCATCGAGACGGTGAAGAAGAGGAAGAAACGAAAGAGTGTCGATCTATTTGTTGCCGGGCTATTGAAAGTGCGTTAGAAGCGGTACAATTTTCCGTGCCCGATATGTTTCCTCAAACACAAAGCAGCGTTGTTGTTTCGAGCGCGACGACCAAATCCATAACGAGAGCTCGATCGATGTTGTTGTGGCTTTTAGGCGAATTCGGCGCCTCCGGTTTCATCGACTGCGCGCCGTACGCGTTGGAATCTTCGATTGAAAATTTACCAGAGGAAGTGTATCCATCCATTCGCACGGAAACATTCTTTGCGTCGTTGAAGTTGTTTTCTAAACGCGCGCCGGAAATGAGGAAAGCGTTCGAAACGTGTTTGAAGTGGTGCGCGACGGAGGACCCGGATCCGACCGCGCGCGTAACCGCCGGCGTATACGGGAGCTTGATGTGTTCCTCCTCCAGCGATAAGATTGCGAACGATTTACTTTTAGCTCGCGGTAAATCTAAATCGATGATGCAATTCAGCGAGGAAGTGGAAGAACAAGAGCGATTCGATCGTTTGTTTGAAGAGATGGATACGCTGGCGATTACCTACGAACTCGAAGAGAAGAAATTTATCGACGGTAGTTTAGTGAAAACGGAAGAAGACGAAGAAGAGACCAATCGGCAACGCGCGCAGCAGCGACAACAACAATTAGATCAAGAAACATCTCTGCTACAGTTCGATGACTTTGAAGCGGCGGACGACGAGGAAAGAGAGGCATCGACATCGCTCAATCCAAATCCAGTCCTAGATCCGTCTCAATTTCAACTCAACTGGCAACTCTTTCCCGAAGTCGCGAAAAAACAATCCGCGATGATCTCTCCATCGATAACGCAGTCAACGTCGTCAGTTATCGACCGACTGAAATCGAACGGTTTCGCCACGGCGGCGTCTGGCGGCGACGCGATGCAGATGAAATTTTACGTGTACGCGCAAACGACGACGTCGTCGAAATGGTACCTGATTGAATGCGTCGCGGACGTCGCCGCGAATAAGTGCGATTGGACGATGAAAAGCGACTCCGCAGATAGAGCGGAAGTTGATGCGGTGGCGTCGCAGTTCAACTCTAGTCTTTTGTAATAAAAACGGTATATTATATCTGTATGGCACACCATGCTACTAGTAGATTGCGCGCTTGATTACTACCCGCGAATAGTTTTTACAACAACAACAACAACGACGATATACATTTTCAGTTTAGAAGTTTCAATTTCAAATGTTCTCTTAACCGCTCCAGTCGGACTTCACCTTCGCTCTTGGAACACATCAAAGTCAGAGTGACGTCTTCTTCTTCGTTACCGTCGTCGTCGCCCGATCGATTTTTTTTCGGCGGCGGAAACCAACAGGCAATGGTGACCGGACTAACCGCCGCGATTTCTTCCTCCACTAATTTTCTTTTGTTTCCGGACCCGGAACTCTTCCCGCGCACGGCTAAAATGACGCAACCTCTTTCGCATTCGCTCAAGACTTTTTTCTTCGTCTTGTCGTCGATGCACAGCGGGGCGTTCGATTTATTAGACGCTGTCGTTTGTTGTTTTTGTTGTTGTCGCGCTAACATGCTCTCCAACTCTTTCGGAGACAAGCGGACGACTTGCTTTGAGATGCTATCTTGGAACAGTTCGCAGCCTGACTGCGTGAAGCGGAACTCGCAATCGTTCTCTTCGGATTTTGATTGTGATTCTTTTTTGACTGCTTGTCGCTCAAAGCAGCACAAACCGCACGCGAGAACCCGGAGTTTCTGTTGGTGATGCTGATTTTTTCGGTCGTTGCACTTATCGAGGATTGATTTTGCGCCTTTTGAGAGGCAATAGAGTCGTTTCGGCACGACGTCGCTATTGTTTCTCGTGACTAACTCCATCCCGCCGTTCTCTTCTTTCTTTCTCACGTCAAATCCATACTTTGCTTTTATTCGTTTCATGACTGCTTTGAAATCCGCGTTCGTATCATTCACGCTAAACACCGGCGCAATCTTCGCGCTCGCCCATTTTTTGGTGTTGATGTTTGTCGTTCTCGATAACTTTTGTTCTTCTTTCGCGTCGATTTCAATCATTTCCGCCGGTAGCGGTTTCACTTTTTCAAAGATGGCGACGAAGAAGCCGCCGGTATCGTTCAAATCCGGGTGAATGCGGAAACATCGGTCGAGATTGTGTTTATGGTTGTTGCTCTTAGCAAACATGCTCTTTTTAATTTTACTATGTTGGCGGCTTCCTCGGTTATCTTGAAGATACGAGTCGTACGTATCGTACCACGTCATCGTTTTTAAATCTTGGACGGACCATTTCGTCAAACCGGGCAATCGTTTCAAATCTGGCAGAATTTTCGAACAGTCAACTAATCGAATCGCGCCTCGACTTCTCTCCAACAGCTCCGCGACGACTGCTTCGTTTTCCAACGGATTCAACGAGCACGTGCTGTACACGAGTCTCCCGCCGCCGCCATCTTCCCCGTGCTTCAACAATCTCAACGCTCGCGTCGCGACGTTCACTTGAATCGGGTGTAACTCCGCGCCGCTCGAATTCGACCACTTCTTCCACAAATCTGTGCTCTTACGCAAAGTCCCGTCTCCAGAACACGGCACGTCGCACAAGATGCGATCGAACGTATTTTCCAATTCCAACGGCAACGTTTGCGCGTCGTGATGAATCACCAATAAATTCTTCGCGGCGGCTTCCAATCGATAACATCGGTGCGTGAGTAAGTTGGCGCGCTGCAAAGACGCGTCGTTCGCGACGACCGCGCCGCTCGCGCTCTTACTCAGCATGACTTCTAATATTTGCGACGTTTTCGACCCGGGCGAGGCGCACGAATCGAGAACTAAATGGTGCGCCTGCACGTCTAAAAGCTTGACCGGGATCATCGAGACGAGTTCTTGCCTGCTCAAATCGCCGCCTTCGTTCGCTCGCGTCAAAAACTCGTGCAAATTCGGATGTTTCGTCTTCAAATCGTCCGATTCGTTCACGCTGACGTTGTCGATTTGGAACGTCGTCCTCTCGTCGTTCAAGAACGAAATTTCTCTCAACCGCGGCGGCGTTGTCGTTCTTGACGATTCTTCCATCTCTATCGCGCGTTTCATCGCGCTGAGCGTGATCTCCGCGTGCTCGTTTTGCGTCACTCGAAAGGTTAACGGTAACGGTCTCGATAACGTCTGGAGCATCGAACTGAGATCTTTGTCGTCGTTTGCTGAAGAAGAAGAAAAGAGCTGGTGCCGGTAGTACCGCTCGAAGTAGGCGTTGGAGAATTGCCGATGAGTGTTGTTTTTATTGCGATCATCGCTTTGAGGAGGGTTGCGGTGCGACATCGCGCGTATCTTTATTGCGCGTTGTAAGAGTGGCGGCTTGTCTCTACTTAAAAATTTGTAAACCCTAAACATCTTCTCGCTCTCTCTGGCCTCTCTCTCTCTCTCTCATGCGCCAAACCTTTGAAAAGACCTCAAATATTCTTCCAGAATCTTTCGATGACGCGCGATAGAGATGGAATCGTCGTCTCCTCTCGTCCTCTTCTTCTTTTTCTCTTCTTTTCGCTGAAGCACCGGCGGCGGCGGCGGCGGCGGCGCGTGCGCCAACTCGCACTTGGAGAGTAAAAAGCCCGGAAACTTACCGACCGAGAAGATGTCGCTGACGACGAGGAGGAGTTCTGGAGTCGGGAGTTGGTTTTTGAGGTAGTTGGTTTTTAGTTCGCGCTCGATTAAGGCGACGGTTGCCGGCGACGACTTTGTCGATGAAGAAGACGAAGACGACGTGGGAGAAGAAGCGGAGAAGACGAGAGAGGATAAAAACGCCTCCTTCTCTTCGTCTGTTTTCAAAGGCGCTCGTCCTCGTTTCCTTTTCAACGACCGCGCGAAACTCGAGAGGATGTCGTACCCGGTCGCAGACGTCAGGACGATGACATCCATCGGCGCGTTTTTCTTCTTCTTCTTCTCCTCCGGATCCGTCGTCCTTTCCCGCGGCGACGACGCGGCGGAAGCCGCGCTTCTCCTCCTCCTCCTCCTCCGCAAAACCGCCGCACCACCATTCGCAACAACGTCGACATCTTCATCGTATTCTCCCTCTCTTCCTATAGCTATCTCTTCTTCTCCCTTCTTTTCATCGAAACCTCCCGCGCAGCAGCACAAAACGTACTCCCCGATCGTCTCCATCTCCCCCTTCGAAGACTTTGACATTAAAGAAGACGAAGACGCGTACCGCTTCACGCGAACCTCCCGCCGCCGCGTCAAACCGTCGCCCTCGTCGCCATCATCATCTTTCGAACAAGAAGAAGAAGAAGATAAAGAAGCAAAACACTCCTCCAACGTCACCATCAGCGACGACTTCTCGGATCCTAACTCCTCTTCTGCGCCAAAGCCGTCGAAATACAAAACCATCGATTCGACAAAATCTTCTTCGTCGAGAAACGCCCAAAAGGTCATCGTATCTCTCAAAAGTGCTCTGAAGCGGCTTGTTTTCGCAAAATTCTCGTCGAAAAGAACGTCCGCGCCGAACGCGAACGCGACGCATTTTGGCGGACCGGTTGGTGCGCGTCCTCTCTTTTTAATCTTCTCTGTTGTCTTCTTCTTCTTTCTTCTTCTTCTTTTGCTTCTTCCGCCGTCGTTAAGAAAATGGAAAACGGAGAAGAAGAAGAAGAATGAAAGAAGAAGAAGAGAAGAAGAGAGAGAGAGAGAGAGCGGCATGTTACGGTGGTGGTGCCCTTTTACTGCCCTTTCTGCTGCTAAACCTACCAGTCGTCGCTCTGCTCTCTCTTCTGCGTTCTTCTTCGCGTTCTTCTTCTTCTTCTTCCGTCGAGATGGAATGACATTTTTTCCCCAACGAGAAGAGAGAAAAAAAGACTAAAAAAAAGCACATTTTACATACATCTCCGAGGAGACTGGAACTCTCTCTATATCTCTCTCTCTCTCTTTCGATCGCCGAGAACGACGACGACGACGACGACGACGACGACGACGACGATCAGAGAGAGAGAGAGAGAGACAGAGAGCGTTTGATCAATCTCTCTGATCTCTCTGTATTTTTTTATTCAAAAACACGAGCACAAAAACACACATGCGAGAAAAAAAAATGTTCAGATGAAGAAGAATAAAAGAAGAAGAAGAAGACGTCTCTCTCGCGCGCGTGTCGCGCGCAGAGGCCTGCGCGAGTAGTCGTTCAAAAACCAATCTCTCGTCTCGTCTCTCTCTCTCTCATATACATATATCATCGCGTATCGTTTATTTTGTTGGAGATCTCGCACCAATTTTTGGCCGTTTTATTTTTCAAAAATCTCGTACGAAAAGAAGGAAAAATTTTCAAAAAATTTAACAACGCACACGCAACTTTTTCAAACAGAAGCGCGCACACACACACACAACGCGTCACGCATCGCAGCAGCGGCAGCAGAGAAGGCGGGAGCTTTATTTCTGGTTCTCTCTCTCTCTGCGTGTGCGTCTCTGCGTGTCTGTGTGTGTTGTAACGGAGAGAGAGAGAGAGAGAATGTTGAATGCACATTCTCCAATTCTCCTCCTTTCGCCTCCGATACGATGTTTGTCCGCTGATGGTATTACTACCACGAGCAGCAGCAGCAGCAGCGGCAGCAGCAGCAAAAAAGAAGAAGAAGATGAAGAAAAGATGCTGTTATCGATGATGAAGC